>Ga0194024_1000003_pt1 | contig 526716 bp, 460 predicted proteins | sample IW13Sep16_MG_FD_140337 | JGI IMG/M metagenome (GOLD analysis project Ga0194024, IMG submission 140337) | Freshwater microbial communities from the Broadkill River, Lewes, Delaware, United States - IW13Sep16_MG | ecosystem: Environmental > Aquatic > Freshwater > River | place: USA: Delaware...
CCTGAGCCTGAGCCTGAGCCTGAGCCTGAGCCTGAGCCTGAGCCTGAGCCTGAGCCTGAGCCTGAGCCTGAGCCTGAGCCTGAGCCTGAGCCTGAGCCTGAGCGAGTGGCTTCGCAGGCGGCTGCGTCAAGTCAAGCCATGGCGGCGGGCCCAAACTCCAGACACAGCGCTGTCAGAAAACCGCTTGATGTCGACCTGTCGCTCGACATCATCGGTGCCTCGCGCAGCGTGATGCAGTTGATGGTCGAGTTCAGCCTCGAGATCTACAACCGCTCGGATACGCCAATCCTTGGCCTTAACATTGCTGCCGAACTCGCTTGCGTCAGTCAGGGAGCTGCGGCCCCCGCGCCGGTGGACAAGACCCAGCCAATCGCAATGCTTGACCGCATCGCGCCCAAGCAAAGCCGCAGGATCAAAGGCCATCTTGAACTTGGTGCCGGCGAATTGAGCGCGATCACGCATAGCGCCGCGCCCGAAGGTGAGAGGCACGTTTACATCCCGCTCGTTCATTTCCGCATCGCAGAACACAATCAACCGGCGATCAAGCGCACCTTCGTTCTCGGCGTGCCGAGTGCATCGAGCATCACCCGCGTCCACCCCCTACCACTCGATGCACCGCCCGGACGCCTGCCGCTGCTCCGCGCGCAATTGATCAAACAGCCCGATTGAAGGGCCAAGGCGGGTTGTCCGCACGGGGTTGATCGCGCGGGGTTGATCGGTGGGCCTGCGCGGCCTAGCACCCAGGCTATGAACGAACCTTTCCAAAGCCTTGTTTCAACTCAATGGTTGGCCGATCATCTTGGAAAGGCGGAGTTGGTCATCATGGACGCATCGCGCCACCTGCCTGCGGCCAACCGCGACGCGAGGGCAGAATTTGAGGGCGGCCATATTCCGGGCGCGCGCTTCCTCGACTTGGCCGCGTTTACCGACACACGGTCCAGCGTTCCCGCAGCATTGCCAAGACCGGATCAGGTCTCCGAAGCGCTCGCGAAGCTGGGCGTTGCAAAAGGCGCGCGCATTGTCATTTACGACGACAGCGCGGTGAAGACCTCCGCAAGGGCGTGGTTCTCGCTTATCCGGTGCGGGGTCACCAATGTCGCCGTGCTGGACGGAGGCCTCGGGAAGTGGCGCGCAGAAAATCACCCCTTGGAAACTGGCGAAGAGACTGCCAAGCCTGCGGAGCCAGCTGCGCTCAGCGCCGGCGCACACGCCGCGACCAAGGCGGAAATGCTCGAAAATCTTGATAGCAGCGAAAGTCAGGTGCTTGATGCGCGTGGGAGCGACCGGGTTTTCGGCAGTGGTATCGATCCGGTCCACGGCGGGCAAAACGGGCGCATTCCCGGCTCGCTCAACCTCCCGTTCGGCGAGGTGTTCATCGCTGACGGCACCTTCAAGTCGCCTAAGGAATTGCGTGAAGTGTTCGAGGCGGCCGGCGTCGACTTCTCTCGCCCTCTGATCACAACCTGCGGCAGCGGTGTGACCGCCAGCGTGCTGCTGTTTGCGGCGCATCTGGCTGGCAAAGAGGATGTGCGCCTTTACGACGGCAGTTGGCAGGAGTGGGAAGCAGATCCTGCAACACCCAAGGAGCAAGGGCCACAATGAGCGGACCGGACGATCAAATCGGCAAAGCCACACGCATCGCCCATGCCGGGCGGCGAAGCGAATGGACCGGCCGCGTGGTCAACACGCCTGTATGGCGTGCATCCACCCACCTTTACGAAAGCGAAGCCGAGCGCAAGGCCGCTGGCGGCGCGCAGAGGGATGGCGAATTTTTCTACGGCAGGCGCGGAGCACCGACGCAATGGTCGCTTGCCGAAGCGCTGACCGAAATCGAGCCGGGCGCTGCTGGCACCGTCCTTTACCCCAGCGGCGTTGCCGCGATTGCGGGGTGTATGTTGGCGGTGCTGCGACCCGGCGACCACCTGCTCGTGGCCGACAATGCCTACGATCCCTCGCGCAGCATGGCCACGGGACTTTTGAAGCGGCTGGGTGTCACGCACAGCTTTTTCGATCCGCTCGATTTTTCGGCCTTTGAGGCATTGGTGACCGACAAAAGTCCGCGCGCGGTCTGGTTGGAAAGCCCGGGGAGCCTCACCATGGAGGTGTGCGACGTGCCCGCCCTTGCGAAAATCGCGAAGGACGCGGGCGCTGTCACCATGATCGACAACACCTGGGCCAGCGCGCTTGGCTTTGCCGCTCTTGAGCATGGCTGTGACATCACGATGCAGAGCCTTTCAAAGCATGTGGGCGGACACTCGGACTTGATGATGGGTTCGGCAAGTGCTGGCGAACGTTGGTTCAAGACATTGCGCCGCACCAGTCACGAGCTTGGCCAAGTGGTCTCTCCCGATGACGCGGCACTCGCCTCGCGCGGGCTTCGCACCATGACAATTCGGCTCGAACAATCGAGTGTGAGCGCGCTTAAAATTGCGCAATGGCTTTCCCAGCAATCACACGTCGAACGCGTCCTTTGCCCGATGCTTCCCGGCAGCCCCGGCCACGAGCTTTGGAAGCGCGATTTTACGGGTGGATGCGGTCTGTTCAGTTTCGTTCTCGCGGGCAACGACCCGCAGGCAAGCGGCAAAGTGGTCGACGCGCTTCAACACTTCGGCATCGGCTATAGCTGGGGCGGATTTGAAAGCCTCGCTCTGCCGATTTATCCCGATACCCACAGGTCGGTCATGCAACCGGCTGGCAAGGCTGGTGAAAAGCCTGCCATTCGCCTATCCATCGGACTTGAAGATGCCGAGGACTTGATCGCGGACCTCGCGAGTGCCCTTTCCCGATTGGATGACAAATGACTGCGACCGCGCCCGATATTACCGATGTGACCGACACCGTTCAGGACGGGACCGCTGGAGACGGGGCGGCGAACGCCGATGCACAAGGCGCCGAAACAGCTGGCGAAGAAGGGGCATCACCTGACGCCAATGCTTCCGAAGGAGCACAGGAGCAAGTCGTCAAAGTCGCCGAGGGAGCCAAGGAAGAACTGGCCGCGACGAGCGACACCTTGGGATCGGTTATCGACACTCTCGACAGCTGGGCCTTCGTCCTTGGCGATGTGCGTATTTCGGTTTTTGATGTGGTGTTTTTGCTTGCCACTATTGGCCTTGTTATCACCGCTGCGTGGTTCATCACCAAGCTTGCGCGCAATCTTATCGGGCGGGTCACCGCCTTTGACGGAAGCCAGCAACTGCTTGCCGAAAAGCTCGCGACAATCGCGATCTGGACCGTCGCCTTCTTCGTTGCGATTGACCTGATCGGCATCGACTTGACCGCGCTTGCGATTTTCGGCGGTGCGTTTGGTCTGGCAATCGGTTTTGGCCTGCAAAAGACGTTTGGTAACCTTATCTCCGGGATTCTCCTGCTGCTTGATAAGTCGATCAAACCGGGCGATGTCATCTCCGTGACAGACCAGGCAGGTCAGGAGGCGGTTGGTCAGATCCGCAAGATCGGCATTCGCGCAATCTCTGTTATCACCCGCGATCAGACCGAATATCTTATTCCCAACGAACTCTTGATGACCAATCAGGTGGTCAATTGGTCCTACTCTTCCAAAGACGTCAGGGTAAAAGCGCCCGTCGGTGTTTCCTATGACAGCGACCTCGATCTGGTGACCAAGCTGCTCTATCAGGCGGTCGATGAGACGGATCGCATCATGGCCTACCCGAAGCCTCGGGTGAACCTTATGGGCTTCGGCGATAGCTCGGTGGATTTTGAAATCCGTTTCTGGATACAGGACCCCGAAGGTGGCCTTGCCAACATTCGCAGCGATGTTTTCATGCGCATCTGGCAATTGTTCAAAGAAAACGACATCGAGATCCCCTTCCCACAGCGCGATCTGCACCTGCGGCCTTCAAAGCAGTTGGATCACCTTATCGCTCTTTCAGGGCGAGAGGAAACCGGGGACGCTTGAAGCCTGGCTAAAGGCGCGCAATAGCTTTCCTTCGCTTGCCCAAATCCATTCTCACTGGAACCTTTGGCCTCTCGCGGCCATTTGGGCGGGCATGGATTATGGCACAATCTTTCTAGTAGGCGCTGGCCCCGGTGATCCCGACCTTCTGACGCTGCGCGCTGCACGTTTGATCGAACGCGCCGAGGTCATTGTGCACGATGGTCTGGTGAGCCCTGAAATCATGGCGATGGCGCGTGATGATGCCCGCCTCGTTTCAGTCGCGAAAAAGCGCGCTCGCCACACTTTGCCCCAAGATGACATCAACCTTCTGCTCGTGCGCGAAGCCAAGAAGGGCCACGATGTTGTGCGCCTGAAGGGCGGCGATCCGCTGATCTTCGGACGCGGCGGAGAAGAGGCCGAGCTTGCAAAGGCGCACGGCGTCAAGGTCGAGATTGTGCCGGGCATTTCTGCTGCCAATGGCATGGCGGCCGCCACAGGGATCCCCCTCACTCACCGCGACGCCGCCAGCATCGTCAGTTTCGTCGCTGGCCAGTGCAAGGGCCTGTCGGATCAGGACTGGTCGGGCCTTGCTGGCAAGGGGCGCACTCTTGTGATCTACATGGGCGTCAAAACCGCGCCCCAGATCGCCGAGAAACTTATGGCTGACGGGCTTACCCCTGATGTGCCGGTTGCCGTGGTCGAGAACGCTGCGCGTCCTGACATGCGCGTCATACGCGGGGTTCTGGCCGAGCTTCCTGACCTCGTCACCAGTCACAAAATCAAATCCCCTGCCCTCATCGTCATCGGCGATGTGACAGCGCGCGAAGACGCGCATTTGGCACAAATTGCTGTGGAGGCACACCAGTGAGAGTTCTTACCGGAAATGACCTGAAAACGGGCGATGTTATCTGGTGGACCGGCGAAGGCTGGTCGCGCCATGTCGACGATGCCGCCGATGCAGGTGAGCAGGCAGAGCAGACCCTCGCCGCCGAGGAAGCTGCGCTGCGCGTCAACGTGCCCTACGTGATCGACGCGAGCCGCGAAGAGGATGGCAGCGTGCGCCCTGCACACATCAAGGATCGCATCCGCGCTCTTGGTCCAACGGTGCGTCCTGACCTCACCCTCAAACCCAAAGACCCCGAAGCGATTGACTGGGTAATCTGATGTATAAATACGATTCATATGACCAGGCGATGGTCGATGCCCGTGTCGAGGAATTCCGCGACCAGGCCCGCCGCCGCCTCGAAGGTTCGCTCTCAGAAGACGAGTTCAAGCCACTGCGCTTGATGAACGGGCTATACCTTCAACTTCACGCATACATGCTGCGCGTCGCGATCCCCTATGGAACGCTCAACAGCGAGCAGATGCACGCGCTGGGCGATATCGCGGATAAATATGACCGCGGCTATGGCCACTTCACCACGCGGCAGAACCTGCAATACAATTGGATCAAGCTGGAGGACGCAGCCGACATCCTTGCCGACCTTTCCAGGGTCGAGATGCACGCGATCCAGACGAGCGGGAATTGCATCCGCAATATCTCAAGCGATCACTTCGCTGGCGCGAGCGCCGACGAGCTCGTTGACCCGCGCCCCTATGCCGAACTGATGCGCCAGTGGTCGAGCTTCCACCCGGAGTTCACCTATCTGCCGCGCAAGTTCAAGATTTGCGTGATCGCGTCGGAGAAAGACCGCGCCGCACTGCGCCTTCATGATATTGGCGTGCAGATCGTCAAAAATGATGAAGGCGAAATCGGCGCGCGTTTCTATGCGGGCGGCGGTATGGGCCGCACCCCGATGATCGCGCCAATGATCCGCGACTTTGTGCCGCTGGATCAACTGATCACCTATGCCGAGGCGTGTTTGCGCGTCTACAACCGCTATGGCCGCCGCGACAACAAGTACAAGGCGCGCATCAAGATCCTCGTCCACGAGCTTGGCCGCGACGAATACGTGCGTCAGGTCGAGGAAGAATTCGCGCATATGCTGGAGCAAGGCGTTGAACCGCCACGCGAAGAGTTGGAGCGGATCAAGCCGTTTTTTGCCGATCCGGCGTTCGAGGACGGACCCAAGCACGTCGATCGCTCCGACCCAGATTTTGCCCTTTGGGTCGACCGCAACACCAACCGCCACAAGCACGATGCTTATGTCAGCGCCGTCATTTCGCTAAAGCCCGTGGGCGGCATTCCCGGCGATGCGACGGGCGACCAGATGCGTTTGATGGCCAAGCTTGCAAAGCAATACAGCTTTGACGAACTGCGCATCATGCACACGCAGAACGTGGTGCTGCCGCACGTTAAGATCGCCGATCTTCATGCGCTTTGGACCGAGCTTGAGGCCGCTGGCCTTGGCGCGCCCAATATGGACTCGATCGAGGACATGATCGCCTGCCCCGGCCTTGATTATTGTTCGCTTGCCAACGCTCGCTCAATCCCTCTGGCACAGCGCATTTCCGAGCGTTTCGATGCTTCCGGCAAGACCGAGAAACTGGGCGAATTGAAGCTGAAGATTTCTGGCTGCATCAACGCTTGCGGCCATCACCACGCAGGGCACATCGGTATTCTCGGCGTCGATAAGAAAGGCTTGGAGAACTACCAGCTTTCGCTCGGCGGCTCGGAAGCCGAAGACACGTCCCTTGCCAAGATCACTGGCCCGGGCTTCACCGAGGACGGCGTTATCGATGCAATCGATACCGTCACCGATGTCTATCTCGACGCCCGCGAAGATGGCGAGCGTTTCCTCGATACCTACCGCCGCATCGGCATGGCCCCGTTCAAGGAGGCGCTTTATGGATAATGTGCTGGGAACATCCCCTGACGACGTGCAGTTCCGCTTTCGCGATGACGAAATGGTCGACCACGCGGCCGTAACGGTCGATTCCTGCTGTGATCAGACGAATGCGACCGCCGTTCGGATCGAACCGGGCGATGATGCGCGCGTCCTGCTCCCCTTTCTTGACCGCCTCGCTCTGATCGAAGTGAACTTCCCCAGCTTTGGCGACGGGCGTGGCTATTCCTCGGCGCGTATCCTGCGCGAAGCAGGCTTTACCGGCGAACTGCGCGCGGTAGGCGATGTTGGCATCGACCAGCTTTCGCACATGCGCCGCTGCGGATTTGATGCCTTTGCGCCTGACAAACCACTCAATGAGGAAGACGCCAAACGCGCCTTTGCAACGTGGGAAAACGTCTATCAGGCGAGCGTCGATAACAGGCGCACCATCCCGCAAATCCGGCATGGCGTGAACCCGAAAGCCCGCCCATGAACAAGCCCCAAGCCCCCTTCACCACCGAAGAAGCCCACGAGCGCGCGGTTGACCGGCTCGATGTGTCTCCTCGCTTTACCGAGCATGAGGCGCTGCGCCTCAACAACATGTTCCGCGGGTCCTCGACGCACGAAATGCTCAAGGCGGTGTTCGAAGGGTCGCTTGCGGGCGATGTTGCAACCGTCTCCAGCTTTGGCGCGGAGAGCGTGGTGCTTTTGCACCTGCTGGCCGAGGTCAATCCCGATGTGCCGGTGCTTTTCCTCGACACGGGCAAACATTTTGCCGAAACGATTGCTTACCGTGATGAAGTGGTGGAGCGTTTGGGCCTCACAAACCTGCAAATCCTCACCCCCGATGAGGCGGAAGTCGTCGCCAAGGACGAAAGCGGCCTTCGCTGGTCCTATGACCCGGATGGCTGCTGTGAAATCCGCAAGGTGAAGCCGTTGGCAACGGCGCTTGACCGTTTCGATGCGAGCTTTACCGGCCGCAAGGCGTTTCAGTCATCGACGCGCGCGAACCTTCCGCGCTTTGAGATTGATACATCCGACACGGCGGGCCGACTGAAGATCAATCCGTTGATCGATTGGAGCGCCGAGGATATCGCGGCTTACATGGAAGAGCATGACCTGCCGCGTCACCCACTCGTCGCGCGAGGGTTTCCCAGCATCGGCTGCGAGCCTTGCACGCACAAGGTTGCGCCGGGCGAAGACCCGCGTTCGGGCCGCTGGAAAGGCTGGGACAAAACCGAATGTGGCATTCACAAGCCGGGCGAGGAACCGTTCCTTTAACGCGCGCGAGCGTTAGAGCCAGCCCTGTTCCATGTACCACTGCGCGGTCATTTTCATGCCCGCTTCGCCGTCCCAGACCGCCTGCCAGATCGAGATCGGCGGCGCTTTCCTGAGGTCGCAAACCCAGTCCTTGTGGAGCATATAGCCCACGCGGTCCTCGGTCAGCTTGGCCTTCCCACCGCGCAGGAACCCGTCGAGCTTTGCGCCTAACTGCATCACCGCAGGCGGAAGCGGGGCAGCGACGACATTGTCATTGCCGACTGCCTCACCGATGAGTTTGGCCAAATCCTTGTGCGTATAGCCATAGGCATTGTCGTCCCATGGCTCGTAGGTTTGGCCCTTCGTCTTGGGATCGACAGGCACCAACGCCACCAGAAGACGCGCAAGGTCCTCAACATGGATAAGCGAGCTTGCCCCTTCCGGGGGGACTGGCACCACGCCCAATTTCGCCGCTTTGAAAAGGTCGAGGTAATCCTTGTCGCCAGGGCCATAGACGCCCGGTGGTCGCACGATGGTCCAGTTGAGGCCGCTGTCTTGAACCAGCGCCTCTGCCCGCGCTTTGGATGCGCCATATTCGGACAGGCTCGGCTCGCGCGCGGCGAGCGAGGAGACGAAGACAAAGCGCGGCACCCCCGCCTCTTTTGCCGCAGCAATCAAATTGGCCGTGCCGGTAACATTCGCCGCCTCGAACCGCCCGACATTGGGAGTGTTGGTGAGGCCGGCGATGTGGATCACCGCGTCGCATCCCTGAACGAGTTCTTGCAAAGAGCCCGTGTTATCAAGCGCGCCGGAAATCCATTCAACCCCATCACGAGGAGAGGCCGGGCGACGGGTAAGCGCGCGCACTTTCATTGCCTTGTGCAAAGCCGCGTCAAGCGTCGCCTGACCAACAAATCCGGTGGCACCGGTGATCGCAATTTTGCTCATCTATTCATACACCATATGATCGCGATGGACGACGGCAGCGCGCGGGGCATAGCCAAGCTTTGCTTCCTGATCACAAGCCTTTAGCCCGAGGATCGCGCGGCATTCCTCACTCGAATACTCAACGAGGCCCTGACCCAGCCGTTCCCCTTTGGGTCCGTGAAGGCTGACAAGCGCGCCGCGGGCAAATTCGCCCTCCACCTCGGTGAGGCCGGCCGCAAGAAGGCTTGCCCCGCTCTGGAGTGCAGTCACGCAACCTGCATCCACCGTCAGCACACCTTCGGGCGCCAGCCGCCCGCCAAGCCAGCCCTTGCGCGCATTGTCGCTGCGCACCGGCAGGAACACCGTGGCCCGGCCCGCTTCGGCAGCGGTTTTGATCGGGTGGGCCTTCGTTCCGTTGATGATCGCAAGAGCAATCCCTGCGCGTTCCGCAATGCGCGCGGCCTGAAGCTTTGACAGCATCCCGCCCGAACCCATGCCGGAAGAACTTTCTGCGCTGGCCATTGCTATGACCTCGGGGCTGACGCCTTCGACCCGTTCGATCAGCGTCGCACCTTCCTGTGATGGCGGGCGGTCATAAAGGCCGTCGACATCCGACAAAAGGAGCACCGCATCGGCATTCCCCGCCTGTGCCACGCGGGCGGCCAGTCGGTCGTTGTCGCCAAAACGGATTTCTTCGGTTGCGACACTGTCGTTTTCATTGACGACTGGCACCGCGCCATTTGCAAGCAAGCGGTCCAGGGTCGCAGAAGCGTTGAGATAGCGCCTGCGGTCTTCAAGATCGCCCAATGTCACAAGCATTTGCGCGGCAACCATGTCGTGTTTGCCCAGCGCCTTTGCCCAAAGCTGCGCCAAAGCCACTTGACCCACGCTCGCGGAGGCTTGCGCATCGGCAAGACTTGCGCGGCCACCCTTGCCAAGGCCAAGCCGAGCCGCGCCAAGGGCAATCGCGCCCGAGCTGACCACGATGATCTCAGCGCCATTGGCCCGCAGGTCAGCCAAATCCTGCGCTAGCGATTGGATCAACGGCGCATTGGGCTCACCATCACAGACCAGCAGGGCGCTGCCGACCTTGACGACAATACGTTTGGACCGGATCAAATCTGCAATAGAAGTGATTGCCATAACGTCAGATAGGCGACCATTCGTCGTCGTCTTCGTCTGCGACTTCCACCTCAACCGTCTTGCTTTCGGTCGCAGTGCGATCGGGAAGATAACTCAACACCGCATCAAGCAACTCGTCAATGCCTTCGCCTGTGGCGCCTGAAACAGTGAAAACCTTGTCCGCGCCCGCTTTGATCAATTCTTGTGAGAAAGCCTCGCCCAGTTCCGCGTCAGCAAGGTCAAGCTTGTTGAGCGCAACCAGCTGCGGCTTATCCTCCAAGCCCGCGCCATAGGCTGCAAGCTCCTCGCGCACGATGCGCATCGCCTCGGTGGGGTCATCGCCCGCGATGTCGATAAGATGGATGAGCACGCGGCACCGCTCTATATGACCAAGGAAACGGTCGCCGATCCCGGCGCCGTCTGCTGCGCCTTCGATAAGGCCCGGAATATCCGCGAGCACAAATTCGCGCGCGCGGTGACGCACCACGCCAAGCTTCGGAATGAGCGTTGTGAAGGCATAGTGCCCCACTTTCGCCCCTGCATTGGACACCGCGTTGATGAAGGTCGACTTGCCCGCATTGGGAAGCCCGACCAGACCCACGTCGGCAAGCAGTTTCAATCGCAGCCACACCCACATTTCTTCCGATGGCTGGCCCGGCTGGTGCTGGCGCGGTGCGCGGTTGGTGGAGCTTTTGTAGGAAGCATTGCCACGCCCGCCCATGCCCCCTTCAAGGAACACCTCGCGCTGACCCACTTCGGTAAAATCGGCGAGGACTTCTTCCTTGTCCTCTGAAAGAACCTGCGTGCCCACAGGCACCTTTATGACCAGATCAGGCGCGCTTGCCCCTGTCTTGTCCTTGCCCTGACCATGGGCGCCGCGCTTGGCCTTGAAATGCTGGGAATAGCGAAAGTCGATGAGCGTGTTGAGCCCCGCGACCGCTTCGAACACGATGTCGCCGCCCTTGCCGCCGTTGCCGCCGTCTGGCCCGCCATATTCGATGTATTTTTCACGGCGAAACGAAACCGCGCCCGGTCCGCCCGCGCCCGATTGCAAATAGATTTTCGCCTGATCAAGAAAGTGCATTGGTCGTATAGCCTCGGAGGCTGCGCCGAAATGGGGCGACGCAGCGCAATTGCCCGAGCCCTAAAGCGCGAACAGCCTCGCGGCAAGCACTGTCACAATTCCCGGCGATAGCGGGACGACGCCTATTCGGAGCCAGCGTCGCTTTCATCACTGGCCACTGGCTGCGTCACGGGCTGCGAAATGACATTTTCCTGCACCGGGATCACAGGCACTTCTGCCCCCGTCTCGGCATCGGGCATCTCAGCAGCAACATAGCTTGGCTGAGCCAGCGTGCTTGCAGGATTGGCCTCTACACTTGGCACGATCACCCCGTTGCGCCGTGCCTCCTGAACAGCGACCCAGCCGGGCTGTGAGGGACCATAAAGTTCGCCATATTGACTGTCCCACTGCGCGGAGACGCGCTGATAACGCTCATAGTCGGTGAAGAACGCCTCAAACGGCGCTTCAAGCAGGTGGAAGTTGACCATGGCAAAATCCACCGGACCATCAGGCGGGGTCGCGAGATAGCGGTTCGATATATCCAATGCGGCCCGGCAGAACCCTGCGCGCACGGGCGGTAGCGCAAAGAAGTTGTAGACCCCGGTCATGTGCTCTTCACGCGCCAATATGCCAGCGCGCCGCCCGCCGTTCTCACGGCGATAATCGGCCTCGATCCGGTCATTAACCCGCTTGAGGCTTCTTGCGTGGTCGCTGATGAAGCCAGAGTAGGCAGTGAGGATCGGTTGATACTGCGCGGCGGTGCAGTTCAAGGCCGCAACGTTCCAGGCTGAACGGAAATGCCAAACGCTCTCATCCGCCGAAATTCCGGTGTTGATGGTGCGTCGTACGCCGCTGGTATCCCGGGCTGGAATTTGCATCACATAAGAAGCGCCGCCCGGTGGAAGCGGACGATAAGGAGTACGCTCAGCCGCAGGTGGTGGCGGAGGAGGCGGCGGCGGTGGAGGAGGTGGAGGGGGCGTGCAAGCACCGATCAGCGCCGCAGCGAGCACCACGCCGGTGATCTTTAGCGGAGCGCCTTTTGGCAGCGCATTCGCGGCAGTTGACGATTGATCTTTCATACTTACTTCCCCGGGCCCTCTCATAGGCAACAGCGCGCACCATGCCGATTGAAAGCTTGCTGCGCAATGAAGGTTACAACCGGTTAGCAGGCTATGTGCCCCGGTTTGTCGCGAGGCTATGCCAAAGAAAATGCCCGGAGCCTATGGCAGGCATCCGGGCATTCACTTGTTTCAACACTTTCGTTGAGGCGCCTGGCCTCGAAGGGGCGCCTATTCGCGGCTGCCGAGGAAGTTCAGCAGGAACATGAACATGTTCACGAAGTCGAGATAGAGGCTCGTTGCGCCCATGATCACGGCTTTGCCCATGAACTCGGTCCCGCGAAGGTACTGGTAGTCGTTCTTGAGACGCTGTGTATCGTAGGCGGTGAGGCCAGCGAAGATCAAAACGCCAAGCCCGCTGATCACGAAGGCCATGGTTTCAGACTGGAGGAACCAGTTGACGACCATCGCCACGATCAGGCCAATCACGCCCATGATGAGGAACGAACCAAAGCCCGAAAGGTCTTTCTTCGTGGTGTACCCCCACAGCGAAAGTCCTGCGAAGGCGGCCGCTGTTGCAAAGAAGGTCACGGCGATGGATTCGCCGGTGAACACGAGGAAGATCGTCGACATCGACAGACCCATGACGGTCGCAAATGCCCAGAACACGACTTGCAGCGTGCCATAGCTCATCTTGTGCAGGCCAAAGCTCATCGCGAGGATAAAGCCGAGCGGCGCAAGCGAGACGATCCACATCAGCGGACCGCTGGCAAAAGCATATGCAAGACCGGTCGCCGCAGCGCCCGCTGCAACGATGCCGGTCAGCAGCACAGCCGAAGCCATGTAGTTGTAAATCGAAAGCATATAGGAGCGCAGACCTTCATCATAGGTCTCGCGTCCTGCAACATCCCCGCCTGCGCGAGGCACAGAACCGAATTGTTGCGTTTCTTTCCAATCAGACATTTTGGATCCCTTTGTCTCCAAGTTGAGCGCGAGGATACGCGCTTTGTGCAAGCAATATTGGCGTTTCCCTGTCGATTTTCAAGCAAAACCGGACGACGTTCGACGAATGTCGTTCATATTTGGATTGAATATGATTAACGAAATCTATCAATCGACGCCGGCGGAAAGCTCCGATCCGCGCTTTGCGGTCGCATCAAGCGCCTCGGTGAGCAAGCGCACCAACGCCTTGTCGGCATCGAGCACGTTCATTCCCTCGCGCGTCATTCCGCCCGGGCTCGCCACCCGATCCGCAAGCGTGCCCGGCGAAACCTCGGCCCCTGACGCAAGCGAAGAGGCACCATCGACCATCGCAACAGCGAGGCGGGTTGCCTGATCCTGATCGACACCAAGGTTCACTGCTGCCTCAGCAAGCGCGTCAATAAAGCGATAAACAAAACCGGGACCAGAGCCCGCAAGCGCGGTTACAATGTCGAATTTCGCCTCGTCCTCAAGCCATGTCGCCATGCCAAGATGGTCGAAGAAGGCGAATACGCCCTCGCGCGCGTCTTCATTCAAGCCGGATTGCGCCAGGATAATCGGCGATTTGCCGATCCGCGCGGCCAGATTGGGCATCACGCGCACATGCGCATCAGCGCCCGGAAACGCGTTCTTCAACTGAGCCAGGGTGATCCCGGCGAGCAGTGATGTGAGAAACACGCCTTTGCCGGTAAGCTGTTGAAGTCCCGGACCAAGCGCGCCCAGTTGTTGCGGTTTGAACCCGAGCATCACCGCATCGTGGCCGGCGCCCTTTGCCGCCTCTGCTTCGCGATAAATCGTCACGCCATCAGGCGCGCTTTCCAACGCCGGGTCAAGAATGGAGAAACGCGAAGGTTCCAAGCCCGCTGCGAGCCAACCGGCCAGCATCGCGCCGCCCATATTGCCGCAACCAATAATCAAAAGATGTTTCATAATCCAAGGCAGCTATTAAGCCTCACCGGCTGCGTCAACCATTGCGGCATCAAGCGCAGCGCGCGGTGACTTGTCCCCCCACAGCACAAATTGAAACGCTGGGTAGAAACGGTCGCATTCATCGATCGCGTTCTCGACCAGCGCCTGCGCTTGTGTGATCGAGAGCATGCCGTCATCACCAAGCAGCGCGCCGTGACGATAAATAAGCACATCGCCTTGCGACCAAATGTCGAAGTGGCCCAGCCATACCTGCTCGTTGACGAGGCTGAGAAGCTCGTATGCGCTGTGCTTTTTCTCCGATGTCACGCGGATGTCGGGCAAGCACAGGAATTGAAGAACATTATCCGCCGCGCGCCAGATTGCGCGCAATTGATACTTGGTCCAGCTGCCCTGAACCTCGCCGACTATTTCATCGTCCGAGACAACTTCGCTATCCCAACCACGCGCTTCGAAAAGGGCGGCGAGCATGTCGATTGGCGCTGCATCGTCGTCTGACGGAAATTCGATCTCGCGCGGTCTCATTGGACACCTCGCTGATGAAGACAGGCGCTTGTGGCGGTATAGGAGGGTTTGCTTTGCATCGATCAAACAAATGCAAGCCCATGCCCCCTTTTGGCAATCCGCCGCCCATCCAACACTTGGGGAGAAGTCGCCTCGCTTGTTCAAACCCTGTGCACAGAAAGCCGGGGAAGAATGTAAAATTGACGCAAGAGCCCTATTTTAGTTCTTTGATTTCAGTGCCTTCTGGGCTTATGTAGGTGAAGGCATCCAGCCCTTTTTCGGACAGATCATTGACCAGGCGGCGCGCTGCGCTGTTATTTATAAGCGGTCCGGCGAGCAAACGGTTGGCCTGACCCCATGGCGTCACGTGAGGCTCGAACCTGCCAAGAAGGTCTGGCGCGCGCCGACTGAACCGCCGCCAGTCGAAACCAAGCGCCTCCACATCGCGTCCGGTCGCAAGCTGGACCCAGATACGGCGCGGATGTTCCGGCTTTGCAGGTTCGGGGGCAGGTTCGGGTCGCGTTTCGCGGGGCACGTCGATCGCGGTGATATCAACCGCGTCGGCCGATCTCTTGCCGGCAGGCAAACCGGCTTCACCCAAATCGGCAAAGGCATCCGCAACGCTTGCCGGCGGCGTGACCGGCTGCGGTCGAGGCTGCGGTTGAAGCTGGGGGTTAGGCGCGGGGACCTGCGCGCGCGGCTGCGGCTGCGGCTGTGGCTGCACAGGCGGCGCAGGAGGCCCGATCTCGCGCGTTGCCACCTGTGGCAGGCTGCTGCCCTGCGCCTCGCGACGCACGGCGGCAGGTTCGGGCTCTGGTGCAGGTGTGGTGGTCGGCGTGCCAAGAGGCTCGCCAGCAGGCTCGAGTTTCGCATCTGACGTTGCGGCTTGCGCGAAGCGAGCGATACGCGGGTCTTCGCGGCCTATGTCTGCTGCGCGCGGAAAAATACCCAAATTGGCCGCCGCCGCCTGCTGAGCAGGGGTAAGGCGCGGCATGAAAGCGAGGTATGGGTTGATGCGCGCAGCGATGTCGGGAGGCATCACGCTGTTCACAATGCCTTCGGCGCGCTCCTGCTCACCCAATATGGCAAGACCGAAAGCGCGCGCGCGGAATGCAGCGATATCACGCCCTTCGACAAGCGGGCTCAAGGTCGCCTGAAAGCTGTCCTTGTCTCCGGAAATCGCCTGACTGATACCCAACCGGCGGCGCGCCTCGTCGTCTTGCGGAGTGAGCGCGATTGCTCTGGTGTAGGTTTCCTGCGCCGCCGCCTGATCCCCGAGCAAGTCGTAGGCCAGGGCCCGCTCACCCAGAACATCGCGCGCAGGCGCACCCGCGCGCTCGGCCTCTTGCAGAAGCGGCATGGCTTCCACCGGCCTGCCCGATTTGAGATACACCCGCGCAAGGCCCAGCTTTATGCGCGCATCCGACGGATCGACCTCGGCTGCCCTCTGGTAAAAACCGATCGCTGCATCGAGATCGCCGACGTCGAGCGAGGCATCACCCGCCTCGAGCATGGCAGGGACACTCGTGGGCTGGCGCGCGAGTTCAAGCAGCGCGCGGTTCAGCCGCTGGACCTGTGACGAAGGCAAAGGCTGAACCACCTCGCGCGAAGTCGCCTGCTGCGCATGAGCGCCTGAGGCCGCAAACGCGGTCAGCGTGGATACGATGGCAACGCCAAGAGCGGCGCGCGATGCTGTCAAAAGGCGCATGGTCACGGGCCAATCGTTAACAGGGAAAAGAGCGCTTCGAAAAGCCCTCTGATCCCGATCAAGACCAACGGCACTCCTCAACCGACAGGCTGAGTATGCAAGCCGTCAAAATGGCGTGGTTATTGGTTGTTCTGACGCCCGAGGAAACGCGGGATGGAGAGTGCAGGTGCATCGTCATCGCCGTCATCGTCATCGTCGTCATCGTCATCATCCGACGACCCGGAGGAGCGCGAGAGATTGGCCATCCGCTCGAACAGGGTTCCGCCACCAACGCCAGCGCCTGACCCACCGGCACTGCTACCGCCGGAGCTCTTGCCGCCGGATGCTGCGCCATCGCCGGCATCATCGCCCGAACCGCTGCCAGTCGCGGAACCGCCGCCGGGGGCGACAGGTTCGTTGCGCTCTACGAGACGGTCGGCATCACCGAGCAGGTCATCTCCGCCTTCCTGCGACGCGGCCCAATCGACCGATGTGCCATCATTTGTTGCCGCTTCCTGATAGCCAACATCAAGATCAAGCGTCTCATCATCAGAGCCACCGATAAGATCTGAATCATCGTCCTCGGCACCGCGAAGACCGGCGAGCGGATCAATGATCTCGTCCACATCATCGCCTGAATCGCCCATGTCGTCGCCCGCTTGCATACCCGAAAGGTCGAACGGCTCTTTTGTATCTTCGCCTTCGCCCTCTTCGCTTGACGCATCCAAGGTCAGTTCATCTTCAATGGGAGCACTCGGGACCGCAGGGATGTTGGTTTCGTTGACAGCTTCTTCGCTGTCGGCTTCGGTTTCACTTCCAAAAGATGCGACCTCTGCGCTCGCTTCGCTTTCGCCGGAAAGGTCCAGCACAGGGCGTTTTGGCGGACGCGCCGTGGTAAAGGCAGCCGGCGCAGCGCGCGGCGCATCGGCGCTCGCGGACGCCTCTATGCCAGTAGCAACAACCGAAATACGGATCTTGTTATCAAGATCGGGATTGAACGCGCTGCCCCAGATGATGTTGGCGTCTTCGTCCACGAGATCGCGAATGTAATTCGCCGCCTCATCCAACTCCATCAGGGTCATGTCTTCGCCGCCGATGATCGAGATGATCACGCCGCGCGCGCCCTGCATCGAAACACCGTCGAGCAGCGGGTTTGCTATCGCCTGTTCCGCTGCGTTGAGAGCGCGGTTTTCGCCCTCGCCTTCGCCTGTGCCCATCATCGCTTTGCCCATCTCGCTCATCACGGCGCGAATGTCGGCAAAGTCGAGGTTGATAAGGCCCGGATTGACGATCAGGTCGGTGATCGAACGAACGCCTTGCTGAAGCACTTCGTCGGCGAGCTGGAATGCCTGCTTGAAGGTTGTTTCAGGCTTGGCGACCAGAAACAGGTTCTGGTTCGGAATAACGATCAGAGTGTCGACGTGCTCCTGAAGCTCGGCGATGCCAGCTTCGGCCGCGCGCATGCGGCGCGTGCCTTCGAACAGGAACGGCTTGGTCACAACGCCAACGGTCAAAACGCCCTTGCGGCGCGCCGCTTCTGCGATAACTGGCGCAGCGCCGGTGCCGGTGCCACCGCCCATACCAGCGGCGATGAATACCATGTTGACGCCTTCAAGCGCCTCTTCGATTTGCGAGACGGTTTCTTCGGCCGCAGCCTTGCCAACCTCTGGCCGCGCGCCAGCGCCAAGGCCGCCGGTGATGTCCGGGCCAAGTTGTATGCGCGTTTCAGCGGGCGAAGAGGCGAGCGCCTGCGCGTCCGTATTTGCTACGATGAAATCGACGCCTTCGATCTCGGACTCGATCATATTGGTGATCGCGTTACCGCCAGCGCCGCCAATTCCGACCACTGTGATGCGTGGGCGAAGATCGTCTGTTGCAGCTGGTCCGATATTGATGCTCATGGCCTTAATCCTCCAGACCTTGCAGCCCCTGATGTGCACTTCTGGCGCAAGGTTAGACTTCTGTGACACATTCGTGATGTGTAGGTTATACTTAACGCTTCCTTATCCACAGTGGGCATTGGGGAAGTCTACTTATTCAATTCGTCCATTTGGCGATCAACGCTCTGAAAGCAAACGCCGATTGCCAAAAGTCTCTCAAAAGTTCTCTTTCAACGCCCGCCATAGCCGCGAAAGACCTGCAAACAGGTTTACCGAACCGCCGAAATCATGAACCTCGCCATAGCGGGCTCCCACCGCTCTGATGTCGACCGGATCGGCGGCTGCGTAGAGACATAGTCCCGCAAGTCCGGAAAATCCGGGTGTGGCGTGCGCCTCGGGTAAACCCGTAAGCGCGGAAGCGCGTCCGATGCGAACGGGCATCGCAAGCGCGCTTTGCGCGAATTCTGCAAGCCCTGCAAGCTCTGCCCCGCCGCCGGTGAGGACCACTTGCCCACCGCGAACGCCTGCAAAGCCAAGCTCTTTGAGCGCCTTGCCAATCTCACCCATCAGCTGTGACTGGCTACCGGTGATAACCGAAATCAATTCAGCACGCGCGATCCGGTTCTTGTCATCGGCGCCGCGCGCATTCGATGTGCTGGGCGCGCCGGGCTCGGCTTCATTGGGGCCGTGCACCGGGATCATCTCGCGGTGGTCGCTTGGCGACGCGATGGCCGAACCCGAAACGCACTTCAAACGCTCGGCCTGAAAACGACGAATACCAAATGCGCTCGCCACCGCGTCGGTGATATCGCCAGAACCCAAGGGAATGGCGCGAAGGCCGACCAGCATACCGCCGGCAAAAACGGAAACATTGGTGACGTCCGAACCGATCTCTACCAATGCAACGCCCAGATCGCGTTCCTCTTCGGTGAGGCAGGCATAACCCGATGCGAGCGGTGCGGCGACCACAGCCTCGACATCAAGGTGCGCGCTTTGCACCGCCTCCATCAGGTTTCTGACAGGCGCACCATCGGCGAGCATGACGTGAATATCGACGCCCAATCGCTCTGCGTGAAGCCCAAGCGGGTTCGCTACCCCGTGCGCGCCGTCAAGCGTGTAGTGCGCCGGAATTGCGTGAAGGACGCTGTGCCCGTTGGGGTCAATCATCCCTTGCGCATCGAACAGGAGTTGCTCGATATCTTCTTCTTCGATGCGGCGACCGCCGATGTCGATTTCGACCTTGGTGATGTCGCTTTTAAGCCCGGCCCCCGCACACGCGATCCACACACTCTGGATGCTGGTCCCTGCGTTCTTTTCCGCGCGCTCAACCGCATCACGGATGGCGTAGGTCGCCGCTTTCATATCGGTGATATAGCCGCGCTTGACCCCGTTGCTGGCCCGGTGGCCGGAGCCCAGAACCACAAGCTCGCCCGTTTCGGTCTCGCCCATAATCATGGCCGAGATGCGGAATGAGCCAACATTGACCGCGCCAAAAACCTTGGTCAGGCGGGCCTTGTTGGCGGTGAACTTGGGAGTGGATTTGGTTTTTGCCATCATGGACTCCCCATCTCAACAGCATCGGCACGGCCCGGCACACGCATATATACACGCGGTGGGCTGCGCATGTCGAAGGTTGCAACCTGACCGCCAATCAGGCGGTTCTGTCCATCCATGCGCGCAAATTTGACAAGCGCCGTGGCCGATGGCTCTGCGCCTTCGGGCAAAGCAAGCTTTTGCCCGCTCTTGAATTCAAGGTTCCAGCGGCGATTGCCAACCCATTCGGCTGACTCGATTTGCGGGCCAAGTGCAGGAGCCACCGCAAGCAGGGTTTCGAGCGGCGCGACCTGCTTGGCAGCGCCCGGCCCCTTGATGCGCATTTTACCGGCAGCCTTATCCTCGGCCACCGGTCCAAGCTCGACCCCTTCCGCATCGATCAGCATCAGGCGATCCGGCTTTTCAAGCACGGCGTGAGGTTCACGCTCGACGATGTCGATCGCAAGGGTCGAGGGTAGCTGGATCGAAACACGCGCGTCTTTCACCCAGGGCAACGAGCGCAGGTCCTCGCGCAGGGCCTCAAGCTCGACGGTGGGCATCGGGCGGTTCTGCTGCGCCAGCGCGCGGGCATAGACTTCGCGCTCGTCCATGCGACTTGTGCCGGTAACGCGCACGTGCTTGACCTCGAAGCCTGCGTCCGATGCGATCAACGCGACCTGCGCTTTTGCCATCGCGGGAACGCCGGCCAGATTGGCGATCACAAATGCAATGCCGACCGCCCCGCCGATAATAAGAGTGAGCCAGATGGTGCTCCACTGCTCCTCGGTAAAGGGAAGCCAGCCCATGACCGTATCGAGGATGCCGCCGGTCTTCGCCTTGGCGCGGCGCGCGGTGGCGGCGCGGCTTTGCGATTTCGCAGCGCGGCGCACGCCCTTGCTTGATGAACGCTTGATCTTAGCCACGGGCGTCCCCCATCCGCTTGACTTTGCCCTCATGCACGCGGAGCGCTTCCATCACGATCAGCTCGACGAGTTCGGCATAGCCGATATCGGCATGACGCGCCTGCTCTGGCACAAGGCTAAGCGGGGTCATGCCGGGCTGCGTGTTGGTTTCGAGGACGAAAAGGCCCTCTTCGCCTTGCTCCTCGTCCCAGCGATAGTCGGTGCGGCTGGTCCCGTGACAGCCAAGCACCGTGTGCGCTTTCACCGCATATTCCTCGCACAGCGCGGCGATCTCTTGCGGGATCTTTGCCGGACACACATGCTGGGTGCGCCCTTCGGTGTATTTGTTCTCGTAGTCGTAGAAACCGTTTTCGACGATGAGTTCCGTAACACCCAGAGCCCTTGGACCCGATGCCCCGTCAATCACGGCGGTCGTCAGCTCGCGGCCCTTGATGAAAGGCTCGGCGAGAAGCTCATCAAATTCCTGCCACGGCCCTTTGGCATCGCGGGCAATCGGATTGCCGACATTGGAATCTTCAGTGACAATCGCAACGCCCACCGATGAACCTTCATTGACGGGTTTAAGCACGTAAGGGCGCGGCAGGGGGTCGCGCTCGTAAAGCTCCTCGCAACGCACAATCCGGCCGCCGGGCATCGGGATGCCATGCGGGGTGAGCGCCTGCTTGGTGAGCTGTTTGTCGATAGCGATGACCGAGGTGGCAAGGCCAGAGTGCGTGTAGGCGATCCCCATGAGGTCGAGCATACCTTGCACGCTGCCATCTTCGCCCGGCACGCCGTGGAGCGCATTGAACACGACATCGGGCTTGGCCGCAGCGATCTTGGCCGCCACATCGCGGTCCATGTCGATTTGCGTGACGCGGTGCCCGTTCATTTCAAGCGCATCGGCGACGCCCGCGCCCGACATAAGCGACACCTCGCGCTCATTCGCCCAGCCGCCCATCAGGACGACGACGTGCAGGGGATCCTTTGGCGGGTTCACGACCGCCCTACCCGGCGGATTTCCCACTCCAACTGAATGCCCGAATTCGCTTTTACCTTTTCGCGCACCAGCTCGCCCAATTCCTCGATCTCGGTTGAGGTTGCATTGCCTGTGTTGATCAGGAAGTTGCAGTGTTTGTCGCTGACCTGTGCCCCGCCGTGGGTGAAACCGCGAAGGCCGGCATCGTCGATCAGCTTCCAGCTCGAATGGCCTTGAGGGTTCTTGAAAGTCGAGCCACCCGTCATAGAACCGATGGGCTGGCTTTCCTTGCGTTGGTTGGAGATGCGGGCCATGTCGGCCTTGATCTCTTCCGGGTCGCCGGGAAAACCTTCAAAGCGCACGGCGACAACCACCGCGCCTTCGGGCAAGGCCGAGTGGCGGTAGGAATAACGAAGGTCGGCATTGGTGAGCGTTTCGAACTCGCCGCCGGGCAGGATCACGTCGCAATCGATCAACACGTCGCAGGTTTCGCGGCCATAGCATCCGCCATTCATCTTGGTCACGCCGCCGACCGAGCCGGGGATGCCGATGAAAAAGCGCATGCCATCAATGCCCGCTTTGGCAGCGCGGCGCGCGAGCACGCTGACAGGAGCGAACGCGCCCGCCTCAATGGTCGTGTCTCCGGTGACTTTCACCTCGGCAAAAGGAGCGCCCAGCTTGATTACCACGCCTGGCACGCCGCCGTCGCGGATAATCATGTTGGAGCCGACACCCAATGGCATGACCGGAACGCCCGGGTCGAGCGCTTCGAGGAAGGCCTTGAGGTCGTCGAGATCGGCAGGTTCAAACAACCAATCCGCTTTGCCGCCGCTTTTAAACCAGACGTGGTTTGCAAGCGGTGCATCGGCGGTCAGTTTGCCGCGCACGGCATCGACAAGCTCAGCGGGGGTTGAATGTGTCATTGCGCCCCCTTCTGCACACTAATTGCCTCGCCAAGAGTAGCTGCCCATTTGGTGATATCCCCAGCCCCAAGGCATACAATGATGTCTCCGGGTAAAATTTCCTCAGCAAGCGTCGCTGCAAGCTCGCTATGGCTGGCGGTGGTGCGCGCAGAACGGTGCCCGCGCGATTTCAGGCCCGCTGCAAGCGCCTGTGCATCGATGCCCTCAATCGGATCTTCGCCCGCTTCATAGACCGGAGTGACAAAGACCATGTCTGCCTCGTTAAAACAGCTTTGGAAATCATCCATCAGATCTCGAAGGCGCGTATAGCGGTGAGGTTGTGCAACCGCGATCACACGCCCCTCGGAAACGGCCTCGCGCGCGGCTTCGAGCACAGCGCGGATTTCAACCGGGTGGTGGGCGTAATCGTCGATCACTGCGACACAGCCGCCTTCCAGTTCGATTTCGCCGACCTTGGTGAAGCGGCGACGCACCCCGCCAAAGCTGCCAAAGCCATCGCGAATGACGTCATCGGGACAGCCCATTTCCACCGCAACAGCAATCGCGGCGAGCGCGTTCTGGACATTGTGGCGTCCGGGCATGGGCAGGTGCACGCCTTCGATGCGGCGGTCTTCCCTGGAGTCTTTGGGCCCGCGCTGACGCACGATGACGTCGAACGTGTTGCCACCTTCGTTGGGACGCACATTCACTCCGCAGATGTCCGCCTGAAGCGAGAAGCCATAGGTCACAACCTTGCGGTCGCGCACTTCTCCGATAACGGCCTGAACCTCCGGGTGGTCCACGCACAGGATCGCCGCGCCGTAGAAGGGCACATTGTGAATGAACTCCACGAATGCGCGCTTGACCCCGTCGAAATCGCCATAGTGGTCGAGGTGTTCGGGATCGATATTGGTGACGACTGCGATCGTCCCATCGAGGCGCAGGAAGCTTCCGTCGCTTTCGTCCGCTTCGACCACCATCCAGTCGCTATCGCCGAGCCGTGCGTTTGAGCCATACTGCTCGATGATCCCGCCGTTGATGACGGTGGGGTCGATCTTGCCCTGATCAAGGAGGCTGGCGATCATACTGGTTGTGGTGGTCTTGCCATGCGTCCCCGCCACTGCGACGGTTGATTTAAGCCGCATGAGTTCGGCAAGCATTTCGGCGCGGCGCACCACGGGGATACGCTGTTCAAGAGCACAGGCCACTTCAGGGTTGGTCCGGCGAACGGCGGTGGATGTAACCACAACCGCCGACCCTTCGACATTTTCCTTCGCGTGCCCGATGTGGACAGTGATCCCGCGCTTTCTCAGGCGCTCCACACTTGGCCCCTCGGCAAGGTCGCTTCCCTGAACGGAGTAGCCAAGGTTGTGCATCACTTCTGCGATGCCGGACATGCCAATCCCGCCGATGCCGACGAAATGGATGGTTCCAATATCGGTGCCAACGCCCTTCATGCCGCGGCATCCTCATTGCTTTCGCAACTGGCCGGCTGCGCCTTGGTCGCGGCTGCGGCAGCTTTCGGACTGCCCTCGCCCACGCGGATGACATCCATCAAATCGATGCCGCCCATGCTCTCGACAAGGTCCGCCAGATCCTTTGCTGCCTTGGGTCGGCCACAGTTCCACGCGCCATGCGCGGCATTGGCAAGGCTGCCGGGATTTTGCGCCAAGGCCTGTATTTGCTTGGCCAATTCCTTGGGCGTGAACTTCTCCTGCCGGATCATCCGGGCCCCGCCCGCCTTCACGATCTCGGCGGTGTTCGCCGCCTGATGATCATCGGTTGCAATCGGCAGCGGAATGAGGATGGCCGGGCGGCCCACAGCAGTCAGCTCGGCAATAGTCGATGCACCGGCACGCCCGATGAACAGATGCGTATCCGCCAGCCGCTCGTGCATATCTTCGAAATAGGTGCCCAGTTCAGCGGGAATGTCGTGATTGGCGTATCGTTCGCGCACCTTGTCGAGATCTTCGGGGCGGCATTGCTGCGTCACCTGAAGGCGAGAGCGCAGCACCGGTGGAAGCATGGCAAGGCCGTCGGGCACCACTTCGGAAAGAACGCTTGCCCCTTGCGAACCGCCGGTGATGAGGACGCGCAAGAGCCCTTCTTCGGTGAGCACAGGGAAATCTTCATCGCGCAGCGCAAGCACTTCTTCGCGCACAGGATTGCCGACCAGATGGACCTTGTCGGCATATTTGGGCTTCAAACGCTGGACATCAGGATATGACGTAGCAATCGCCTCAACCCCGCCGGCAAGCAGACGGTTGACCCGCCCCAGAACCGCGTTCTGTTCATGCACAACGCTCAGCAGATTGGCAGAGCGCGCCGCGAGCAAAGCCGGAAACGCGGGATAGCCGCCAAAACCGATGATCGCCGTGGGGTCGACTGCGTCAAACAGGCGAAGCGCCATATTGCGCCCTTCGCGCACCGCCTTGAAACCTGCAAACCATTTGAGCGGGTTCTTGCCAAAGCGCCCGGCAGGCAGAACGTGCGTGGTCAGAAACTCGGGCTTGCCCGGAATATTCGCGCCGCGTTCGTCGGTGATCAACGCCACATGATGTCCGCGCGCGTGCAATTCCTCGGCGAGCGCGAAGGCCGGGATCAAATGTCCTCCGGTTCCTCCTGCGGCGAGGATAAAATGGCGGCTGGCTCCTGCGGGTGTTGACTGTGTGCTCATAGGAAAGCTTTGGGCCTTGCTCTTTTCCCTGAGCGCCCGAGCAGATCTTTGAGGCCCGGCCGGTCGCGCTCGAGGAATGGGTTACGACGGGTAATCGCTAAAAGCAGGCCGCAGGTAAGGCAAATCGCGAGCGTCGATGATCCCCCATAACTTACCAGTGGCAAAGTCATGCCCTTGGACGGGAAAAGCTGAAGGTTCACCGCCATATTGATGAAAGCCTGTCCCCCGATGAGCGCGGCAAGCCCTGCGCCGGCGAGCAGCGCAAAGAGGTTTTCCTCATTCACCAACCGCACCAACGCGCGCCCGATGATGGCGACATAAAGGATGAGGATCGCAGCGCAGGCAAGAAGGCCGAACTCCTCCCCGATGACCGAGAAGATGTAGTCGGTGTGCGCTTCGGGCAGGTTCATCTTGCGCGTGCCGAGCCACAGCCCGCTGCCCGTCCAGCCGCCCGCCGTGAGCGTGCGCTCTGCGAGATAGACCTGGTCATAGGCCGTGCCCCCGCCAAGGAAGCTGTCGATGCGATAGCGCGCATTGTCATAGAGGAAATAGGCAGCAGTCATCATAGCCACGCCGCCCGCCACCAGAGCGCCCATGCGTAACAGCGACACGCCCGACAACAGCACGAGCACAAACCAGACCCCTGCAAAAAGAATAGTCGCGCCAAGGTTGGGTTGCAGCATCAAGAGCGCAGCGACGAGCACCATGGCAAGCGTCGCATAGCCCAGCACGGGCAAGCTCTCATCGCGCATCCGCCACGAAAGCATCCAGGCAAGCAGGATCGCAAAGCCGGGTTTCAGGAACTCGGACGGCTGCAATGACATACCGACATTGAGCCAGCGTTTCGCCCCGTTCCTTTCAAACCCGAAGATCGGCACCAGCAGAAGCAGGAACAGCATCACCACGGCGAGCACGATACCCAGTCTTCGTGCATCCTCGCGGCTGACGAAGGAGACGCCAAGCATGATCGCCAAGCCCATAAGCTGAAAGGCGATATGACGCTGGAAAAAGGCGAAATCGTCGATCCCGTATTGCTTCCCACCCGCAGGAGACGCCGCGGCCACAGCAATCGTACCGATCACCATCAGAAAGAGGACCATGCCAAGCAGCCATTTGTCGATTTCGCGCCACCAGATGAGAACGCGGTCACCAAAACCGCGCCGCACCGCTACGGGCGCATGAAAGCGCGCATCGCCTCGCACGGAATTCAGACCCGGAGGCCGTCCTGAAATGCTCATGCGATCTCCCCCTTGATGTAATCGTCGTCGGTGTTGGGACACGCGGCAGGTTCGCAGTCGCCTGCTTCCGCGATCACGCCCACCAGCTTGCGGAAATGGTCACCCCGGTTTTCGTAGTCGCGAAACTGGTCGAAACTCGCGCAGGCCGGTGAGAACAGGATCACATCACCCGGCTGTGCCGCCTCGCGCGCGCGGCGCACCGCTTCGCAGACCAGTTCGCAATCGTGGACCTGCGCAACTTTACCCCGCAGCAATTCGCCAAAGCGCGGGCCGGCCTCGCCGATGGTATATGCCGCCGCGACATTCGACAGGTGCGCCTCGCATTCGCCAAGGCCGTCTTCTTTGGCGAGCCCGCCCACGATCCAATGCACACGCGGCGCAGCATAACGGATCTGCATCTGAGGCGGATAGGCGGCGAGCGCAGGGGCGGTTGAGGCGGTGTTGGTCGCCTTGCTGTCGTTGATAAAGACGACGCCATGCTCCTCGCACACCAGTTCCATCCGGTGCGGCAGGCTGCGAAAACGCGGGAGCGCGTGTTGCCATTGGACCTTCGTCACACCGAGTTCTTCAACAATAGCAACGGCAACCGCGACATTTTCAAGATTGTGCGGGCCTTGCAGCGATGGCCATTGAGGCTGGAGCGCCTTCAATGCTTCCCGATCGACTGCAAGCGCACGGCTCCCTTCGCGGCGGGCGAATTGGCGCTCGTAGATTGCGCGCGCGGGCTCTTCGAGCGAACCGAAAACGGCAAGGTGTTCGGCCGATTGCATCGCGAACAGCCGCTCTTTCGACGCGGCATAGGCGGCAAAGCCATCATAGCGATCAAGGTGATCGGGCGTGATATTGGTAAGCGCCGCCGCCTCGCAATCGAGGCTCGCGGTGAGGTCAATTTGATAGCTTGAAAGCTCAAGCACATAGACGCCCCTGTTATCTTTCAGGGCACCCGCTTCATTGGGTTCGAGCGGCTCTTGCGCCATGATCGGTTCACCAATGTTGCCGCCGAGCAGTGAGGGCAGTCCCGCCATCGTCAGGATGTGGTGAATGAGCGCAACGGTGGTCGATTTGCCATTGGTGCCCGTCACGCCAACAACGCGATGGGGAGGAAGGTCTGGCCGGGCAAGCGCGAACAGTTCGATATCGCCGATGATTGGCACGCCGAACTTGGCCGCGTGCTGAGTGATTGGGTGGGTGTTGAGCGGCACTCCGGGTGAAACGATGAGGCCGTCGAAGCCGGTCAGATCCATTTCCAGCGGATCGGCAATATCGCAGCGCCCCTCGAACGGTGCGCGGGCCACATCCTGGCGGTCCCAAACGGTCACTTTCGCGCCGCTTTCCAACAAGGCTTCAGCCGCAGCCGCGCCCGAGCGCGCGAGGCCGAGCACGCTGTAGGATTTGTTGGAAAAGGCGTTTTTCGAAATGATCACTTACGCAGGTGTTTCATCAACTAAAGGGTTGCAGGGTTATCTCAATTTGAGAGTGGAAAGTCCGATCAGGGCAAGCACGATGGCGATGATCCAGAAGCGGATGACGACCTTGCTCTCCGACCAGCCGAGTTGCTCGAAATGGTGGTGGATCGGGGCCATACGGAAAACCCGCTTGCCCGTCCGCTTGAACCAGAAGACTTGAACGATGACTGAAACCGCCTCGAGGACGAAAAGGCCACCGACGATGGCGAGCACGACTTCATGGTGGGAAGCAACCGCGATCGCGCCCAAAGCGCCGCCAAGCGCGAGGCTGCCTGTGTCGCCCATGAAGACCGCAGCGGGGGGCGCGTTGAACCACAGAAAGGCAAGCCCCCCGCCCATGATCGCTGCGCAAAAGACAACCAGTTCCCCGGCCCCTGCGACGTGCGGAATGCCGAGATATTCGGAGAAGTCAGGGCGCCCTACGAGATAGGCGATGATGGCAAAGGTGCCAGCCGCGATGATGACCGGCATGATCGCAAGCCCGTCGAGGCCGTCGGTGAGGTTCACAGCATTGCCAGCGCCCACCATCACGAAAGCGGCAAACACGTAATAGAACGGCCCCAGCGGGATCTCGACGAAGGAGAAGAACGGGATGTATAGATTGGTGTTGATCTGCCCGACGATAATGTAGCTCGCAAGGCCCGCAACGGCGAACTCCAGCAAAAGCCGGACCCGCCCGGAAAGGCCGGCATGGCTGTTTTTGGTGACCTTGTCGTAATCATCAATGAAGCCAATGATCCCGAAACCCAGAGTGACTGCGAGACACGCCCACACAAAGGGATTGGACAAGTCCATCCAGATCAGGAGCGAGACCACCAGGCTCACGAGAATCAGCAAGCCGCCCATTGTGGGCGTGCCGCGCTTGGCAAGGTGGGTTTGCGGACCATCTTCGCGGATCGGCTGACCCTTGCCCTGACGCACACGCAGCATGTCGATCAGACGCGGGCCGATTATCAAGCCAAGAAAGAGCGCCGTCATCAACGCCGCGCCAAAGCGAAACGTCTGATAACGCACCAAATTGAGTGCGCCCTCAAATCCCAAAAATTCAGCGATCCAATAGAGCATCCAGATCCCTTTTGCGGCCCCTAACCGGGCAAACTCGTATAGTGTGAGACAAGCCTGCCAAGCCCAACGGAGTTGGAACCTTTGACCAGCACGGTATCGCCATGCGTCAGGCCAAATGCCTCCAGCGCCTCAATCGCTTCGGCAGGGGTGTCGCATTGGTCGAAAGTGGGCTTGAAGCCAAGCGAATTTGCAGCAGAGCGGGCGAGTTCTCCAGCGAGCGCCCGCATCTCCTCACCTACGAGGATCGCATGGTCGATACCCTCTTGGGCCAGCGGCTGCGCCAGTTGGCGATGGAAATCGGGCCCGAAATCACCCAATTCTTTCATCGAACCAAGCACCGCGACGCGCCTGAGCGCAGGGGTCGCGCCAAGCGCCTTCAAGGTCGCGCGCATCGAAGCGGGGTTGGCGTTGTAGCTTTCATCAATGAGCAGGGCCGTGCCGCCGGGGACATCGACATTGTGCCTTGCGCCGCGCCCCTTGAGGCCGCCCATTTCAGCAAGCGCCAGTCCCGCTGCCCCCAGATCGCCGCCCGCCGCGCGCACCGCAGCGATTACGCCAAGCGAGTTTGCGATCCAGTGTTCGCCGGGCTCTGCGACGGTGAAGCACACCCTTGCGCTGCCCTCACCTGAACCAAGCTGCGCTGTGACCATTGAGCCGCCATTCTCGCTTGGAATAGCATCGAGCAAACGAACATCTGCCTCGACGCTGCGCCCGAAGGTGACAATCTTGACGCCCATTGCTTGCGCATTGGCGATCATGCGCGGGGCAAGTTCGCTGTCCGCAGGAATAATAGCTGTGCCGCCGGGCATCAGTCCTGTGAAAATCTGGCTCTTTTCATCGGCGATGGCTTCCAGGGAACCCAGGTTTTCGATGTGGGCAGGCGCAATCGTGGTAATGAGCGCGACATGGGGGCGCACATGGGCCGACAGAGGCGCGATTTCGCCCTCGTGGTTCATGCCCATCTCGAACACGCCATACTTCGCGCGGGCCGGCAGGCGCGCGAGGCTTAAAGGCACGCCGACATGGTTGTTGTAGCTGCGCACTGAACGGTGTGCTGCGCCGCGGCTGGAACGATCAAGCGAGGCGAAAATAGCTTCTTTGACACCGGTTTTGCCAACCGACCCGGTGACGCCAATACGCACCGCATTGCCGCGATCACGCGCGGCGTGGGCCAGCGTATGAAGCGCCTTTGTTGTGTCTTCGACAAGCACATGCGGGAAATCCACCGGGCGATCGACAATCGCCGCCACAGCGCCTTTTGCGAAGGCTTGCGGCAAGAATTTGTGACCGTCCATTGCCTCGCCCTTGAGCGCGACGAAAACATCGCCTGCGCGGCAATCGCGGCTGTCCATTTCGATGCCCGATGCCTGAAACTGGCGAGAGGCTTTGCCGCCTGTCGCTGCCTCGATTGCGGCTGCGTCCCAAAGCGCAAGTGGTAGAGTATCACGCGCGTCAGCGGGCCATTGGCGTAAAAGTGCATGGGGCGCGCTCATTGGGCAACCTCGTGCGCCGCGCACTCGCGCGCCACTTCCACGTCGTCAAACGGCAATATCTGCATTTTCTCTCCAGACCCGATTATCTGTCCTTGCTCATGACCTTTTCCGGCGATGAGAATGATGTCGTTTGCCCCTGCTTCGCGGATGGCAGCGAGGATGGCTTCGCGCCGACCTGCAACCTCACGCACATGGGCTTGTTGGCCAGCGCCCTCAAGCACCGCGCGGCGGATATCCGCAGCCTCTTCGCCGCGCGGGTTGTCGTCGGTAACAATGACCACATCGGCAGATTTTGCCGCGACCTCGCCCATGGGTGCGCGCTTGCCGGTATCCCGGTCCCCACCAGCGCCGAAAACCACGATCAGGCGTCCATCCGCCCCCACATGAGGGCGCAGCGCTGCAATGGCGGCTTCAAGTGCGTCGGGGGTGTGCGCATAATCGACGTAAGCCGGTGCACCGGTTGCGGTGATGCACGCACGCTCCAATCGGCCGCGCACCGGTTGAAGGCGCGAAACCGCGTCGAAAACCTGCGAAGCATTGGCCCCGCTCACCAAGGCAAGACCGGCCGATACAAGCGCATTGGCGACCTGATACGCGCCTATCAGCGGGAGTTTGAATGTGCGGACCTCGCCGCCATGCTCGACCTTGAGAACCTGCCCGAGCTGAGTGGCTTCGCGCGATAGAAGGCGAATGTGCTCGCCGTTATCGCCTACCGTAAAGACGCTCAAACCGCGCTTTTTCGCGATTTTTGCGGCGTTCTTGGTCCACTCGCTGTCATCCGCGCCGCGCCAGATCACCGCATGGCCATCCTCTTCGACGACTTCGGTAAAAAGCCGCATCTTGGCGGCAAAATACTCTTCCATCGTGCCGTGATAGTCGAGATGATCGCGGCTGAGATTGGTAAAGGCCCCTGCCTTCACACGCAGCCCCTCGTTCCGGAATTGCGAGAGGCCATGGCTCGATGCTTCGTAAGCGACATGCGTCACGCCTTCGCGTGCAAGGCCGCTCATATTGCTCAGGAAAGTGACGATATCGGGTGTGGTGAGCCCGGTGGAGACGCTTCCATCGGGGGTCGTCACACCGAGCGTTCCGATGCTCGCCGCGCGCTCGCCGCACATGCGCCAGATCTGGCGCGTCATTTCCGAAACGCTGGTCTTTCCGTTGGTGCCAGTGATGGCAACGACGGTGTCGGGCACAGGCGTAAAGAACGTGGCCGCAGCGTGGGCGAAAGTCTGGCGTGGCTCATCGCTGGCAATATGAACAGCGCCCTCAACCACCGCTTCGCCCGATGCGATCACCGCGATGGCACCCGCTTCGATTGCGGCGGGGATAAAGTCCTCGGCATTGAACTTCGCGCCGCGAAACGCGCCGAATACAGTGCCGGGAGCCACTTTGCGATGGTCAATCGCAAAACCAGTAACGGCGACATCGTCGATGCCGCCTGTCTCGTGTCCCAGTCGTTCAAAGAGCTCTTTCAACTTCACCGGCGACCCTCCACCAGATAGCGCAGGTCTGAAATATCGACGTCGCGGTTGGCATCGGGTTTGACGCCGAGCATCGGGCCGATGCGCGGCACCAGCTCTTTCACGATAGGAGCGGCGTTAAATGCAGCGGTGCGCACCCCGCTTGCAGCTCTGGTCCCCCGCGGCTCATCGAGCAGCGTCACAACCACATAGCGCGGGCGGTCCATCGGAAAGGCGGCAGCGAAGGTCGTAATGAGCGAGGTCTGGCGATAGCCGCCGCGCCCCGCTTTTTCCGCAGAGCCCGTCTTGCCGCCCACGCGGTAGCCGGGTGCATCCGCGCTGCGGCCGGTCCCATACATGGCGATCATGCGCAAAAGCTGGCGCATGCGCGAAGAGGTCGAGGCCTTGAACACTCGCTTACCCTTGGGGGCAGCGCCCGGCTCAATCTTGCGCAAGGTGGCAGGGCGCCAGATTCCACCATTGACCATCGCAGCATAGGCGTTGGCAAGATGCAGCGGGGTTACCGAAATGCCGTGGCCATAACTCACCGTCATATTTGTGATGCGCGACCATTTGCCGTTGGGCTGCTCTTGGGGCCAGAGCGGCATGGAACGCTCTTCCAGATCAATCGTGGGCCGTCCGTTCATTTGCAGGTCGACCATCAACTGGCGGAGCTTTTCCTCGCCCAATTCATCGGCGACGCGCGCGGTGACGGTGTTGGAGGAGTAGACAAGGCTTTCAGGCACGTTGAGCGTGACGCCATAGGGTTTCAGGTCGCGGATCTTGCGCCCTGCAATTTCCACATCGGTCGCGTCCCATTCCTTGCCCAAATTGCGCACGACCCCTGCATCGATCGCGGCGGCAATGGTGAGCGGCTTGAAGGTGGAGCCAAGTTCATAAACGCGGTTGCTGACCTGGTTAGCAATGTTGGCCGAGGTGTGTGCGTTGGAAAGATTGGGGTCAAACGCTGGCAACGATGCCATCGCCAGGACTTCGCCCGTATCAACGTCAAGCACGATGCCCGCTGCGCCCTTTGCATCGGTTGCGAGCATGCCTTTACCAAGTTCATCTTCAAGCGCGCCCTGAACGCGCAGGTCAATCGAAAGCGGGACCGGCTCGCCGCGAAGTTCGCGGCTGGCGAGTTGTTCGTCGAGCACCTGCTCCATCCCGAAGGCGCCCTCGTTTCGACCTTCTTCGTTTTCGCGAACATAGCCGAGCACGTGCGCTCCCAACGCGCCTTGCGGATAGTGGCGATCAAATTCGCGCGGCACTTCCAAGGCGATTTCGCCAAGACCAAGCACCTTGTTGGCATCTTCGGGCAGGATACGGCGAAGGATATATCCGCCGCGCTCTGATGTGAGAATACGCATGGTGCGAGCAGCATCCATGTCAGGAAAGATCGTCTTCAATTGGGCGGTGACCGCTGCGGGGTCCTGCACCAGCGGCGTTCCATCATCGCCCATCGCCTCCGGATTGAACCAGAGCGCATAGGCGGGGAAATTGCGTGCAAGCGGGGTGCCGTTGCGGTCGGAGATTTCACCGCGTGGAGGCAGCAGCGCCTCGCTCAGGCTTGGTTGTGTAGGAGCAGACCCGACAAAACCGAGATAGCCAACCCGCACCAGCGCGATCACTGCTATGAGTGCAAAGCAGCCCAGCAAAAGGAGCAGGCGCGAGCGTGCGGTAACCAGATATTCCGCGCGTTGGCGAGCCGATTGAACGCGGCCCGCAGGTTTGGCAGGTTGCGGTTCGACGAGCGGCTGCGTTTCAACGCCTGTCCCCGTGAGGCTGCCAAGCCCTCCTTGAAGGGCCAGCGTGTTCATTGCCCAGCCTCGGCCAATGCGACAGCTGGCGCAGACGAAGCGGAGCCTTCGGGATTTTGTGCGTTGGCAGGCCGGATCGGCGATGCTTCGGTCAAAAATTCACCAAAGGCATCCGCGAACAAGGCTCCTGCATCCTCGCTCGCTCCGACAGAGGCCAGCGTGACCGGCGCGCCGGTGATGGGCGAGACCATATCATTGGCGCTCATATCTGCCGCCGACAATTCGGCGCGTGCAACCCGGATGGGACTTGGCGCGTTGGGACCTTCAGCCTGGCCGAGCGAGGCAAGCTGACGATTGCTTTCAAGGTATTGGTCGGCGCGCGGCGCTTTATAGCCGAGCTCGATCGTGTTCCATTCCGCCAGTTGGCGTTGGCTTGCGCGTGTCTGAAACTCGGTCTCAAGCATCAGCACCTGCCGCTCGAGCGAGACTATCTCGCGCTCTGCAAGCAGCACTTCGCTCTTCACGGTCTGCACCTGGAAGCTCAGAATCGCAAACAGCGCGACACACGCGAGAAGCACCGCCGCCCAGCCGATCTGGCGAATGCGTGAACCATTGGTGATCATAGGACTGCTCCTTCGCGTGAGGGGGCTGAGGTGCGGATGGCGTGACGGAGAGTGGAGGACCGGGCGCGGGGGTTGCGCTCTATCTCGGCTGCGCTGGGACGGATGGCTTTGGAAACCTTTGTGAAAGTCGGCGGGGGACCGGGGATTTCGCCCGGAAGATGGCGCGAGACAGCTTTGCCAGCGCCGCTCGCCTCCTTGAAGAATCGTTTGACCACGCGATCCTCGAGGCTGTGAAAGCTCACCACCGCGAGCACACCACCCTCTTTCAGGAGGAGCTCTGCAGCCTTGAGCCCGGCGCGAAGTTCGCCAAGTTCATCGTTCACGTGAATGCGCACCGCCTGAAAAGATCGGGTTGCGGGGTCTTTCTTGTCATGCGGCTTGTGCCCCAAAGCGCGGCGCACCACGCGGGCAAAGTCGCCGGTGGTCTCAAGCGGACGTGCAGCAACAATCGCGCGCGCAACACGGCGTGACTGGCGCTCTTCCCCGTAATGGTAGAGCACATCAGCAATGGCAGCTTCGTCGGCGGTGTTCAGGAAGTCGGCAGCGCTCTCGCCTGCCTGACTCATGCGCATGTCGAGCGGGCCATCCGACTGGAATGAAAAGCCACGCCTCTCCTGATCGAGTTGCATCGAGGAAACGCCGATATCCATGACGACCGCATCCACTTGCGGCACGCCGATACGCTCCATCTCCTCGCACATCTGCGAAAAGCGCTCCTGATGCAGCGAAAGCTCGCCCTTGAACTCGGCAACCATCGCCTGCCCGTCACGGATGGCGTTGGGATCGCGATCAAAGCCGTACACGCGCGCGCCCTTTTCCAGAAGCGCCCGCGAATAGCCGCCCGCACCAAAGGTTGCGTCGATAATGGTCATGCCAGGCGCAGGGTTTACGCTGGTGACCACCTCATCAAGGAGGACGGGGATGTGCGGCGCGCTCATTTCTTGGACGCCTTCGCTTCAGCCTTGGCCATCTGCGATTTGCACGATGCCTTGGCGGCGCGGAAATCATTGCCCATTTGTTCAAGCTCTTCCGGCTTCCACACCATGAAGAACTTGCCGCTTCCGTGGAAATACAGGCCATCGCCCGCCAGATCGAGATCGCGGAAGGTTTCGGGCATGACAAACCGGCCGCTGTCGTCGAACGGCACTTGCTCGAAACCGTAAAGCTGGGCTGCGCGCGCATCGGGGTCGAAATCCTCGCCCCTGCGGATCGCGCGCTCTTCTTCTTTCTCGATCTGATCGTCGAAACCGTCAGTGTGAGAAAGACCAAATCCAATGAGACAGTTGTAGCGGTCGTGGACGGCGAGACACAGGGTCTTCGAGCCGCCAGAGCTTTCCTTCACCACCTTGCGGAAGGCAGGCGGCAGGACATAGCGGCCCTTATCGCCCGAAAGCGAATAGGCTTGACCGTTATATCTGTGTGCCCCTGACACGCCCAATTCCCACTCCATAAAACGTGAAGAGGACCACCCAGCCTCCTTCACGCATCCCGTCACGCCTGCTGTCACGCAGCGCCACACACGCGCCGATCAGTCACGACTTGTCCGTCACCACCCTCGCAGCCAAGCGAGGGCAGCGTGTCGACTGAGATCAGCGACACGGGACATTTCGGCTTGTTTGATGGAGCCTAGACATATCGGGGATGCCCCGAAGTTTCTAGGGTTTTATAGGGATTTCACGGGATTATATGGTAAATTGTTGTTTAACATTGGTTTTTATCTGTCCGAAACGTCCAATACCTGCCTCAAAAAGCGCTCCTTCCCGTGGTTTCCCCAGAAAAAGACGACAGATTCGGCACGGTTCCCGCCAATTCCCCAGTGGATTCCCGATTGAACCGCACATCAAAGCTACATTTCCCGTAATATCCCTAAAACGGGAAACGGGCCAGACATTTGTAAAATATCAGAAGGTTCAAGGGACTAGCGAAACCGCTTGGCCCGCTTTCGAGGAGCCCTTCAGGGGTCCGCCTAAGGGTTCGGCGTGTCTTCAGGCCCGGATGCGCCTGCGCCATCCATCGCGCTATCCGGCAAATCCTCTACCACGGTGGCTTCCTGCGCTGCGTCAGGGGTTTCAACCGGCAGGGGAACAATCCCTGCATCGGCCAACGGATCGCGCTGCGTGGCGGCCTCGGTCGGCTCGGTAGTAGGCGCGGCTTGAGGAACAGAGCTTTCCTGTGTCAGATCGGCCTGATTGCCAATGATCGTCGCAAGTCCAATGAGCAACACCATCGAGCCAAGCCCGAACAGACCGATTTGCAGGCGCTGGTTGCTTTCGGCCTTGGTTCCGCCAGCCAGCGGCTGTCCGATGCGCAGCGCACTTCTGCCCACTGCACGAGATGCCTCATCGACCTTCTTCTGAAATCGTCCGCTAGCCATAGCGCAAGAGTAGCGTGCAGGCCGCCGCGTGTCGATTGCCCTTATGAGCGATCAGACGCGGCCATGGCACACGCTGACCTTCAGGCCACAGTGGATTGTTCAAGCCAATCAAACACCGGCAAGCCTTTTTGCTCGAGCCATTCTGCGTTGTAGAGCGTGGAAAGATAGCGAAAGCCTGTGTCGCACAAGATGGTCGCCACCTGCGGATTTGCCTGCCCCTCGGCCACCAATTGTTTACCCAGCGCAATTGCGCCAGCAACATTGATACCCGACGAAAGTCCGAGGCACAGCCCCTCTTCGCGAAGGAGTTGCTCAACCCACTTCAGCCCCTCTTCGTCAGAGATGCGAAACTGCGTGTCGATCGGCGCGCCTTCAAGGTTGGCCGTGATCCGCCCTTGCCCGATCCCCTCGGCAACGCTTGACCCTTCCGACTTGAGCTCTCCAGTCGCGAAATAGCTGTAAAGCGCCGCGCCATGCGGATCGGTCAGCGCGATGCGGATGTCCGGGTTTCTTTCTTTCAGCCCCATGCCGACGCCCGCAATCGTCCCGCCTGTGCCCGCTGCGCAGGTGAAGCCCGTGATTGCGCCGCCCGTCTGCTCCCACAACTCAGGCGCAGTGCCTTCGATATGGGCGCGGCGATTGGCGACATTGTCGAACTGCCCTGCCCAGATGGCGCCTTCGGTCTCTTCGGCCATGCGGCGCGAGACGTGCTGGAAGTGGTTCTGGTCGGCGTATTTGGTCGGCGGGACGAGGACCAGCTGCGCACCCAACGCTCGCAACGTGTCCATCTTTTCCTTCGACTGGTTGTCGGGCATGACGATGATCGTCTTATAACCCAGCGCATTGGCAACCAGTGCAATGCCGATCCCTGTGTTGCCAGCGGTTCCTTCGATCACCGTGCCGCCGGGCTTGAGGTCTCCGCGCGCCTCAGCATCGCGGATCATGAAAAGCGCCGCGCGATCTTTGACCGATGAGCCAGGGTTGGCAAATTCACATTTGCCCCAAATGTCGCAGCCCGCCTCTTTGCTGGCGCCTTCGAGGCGAACGAGAGGCGTATTGCCGATCAGGGCGAGCGTGTCGCCGAAAGGTTTGGTTATGTTCATGGCGCCTGAAATAATCGCTTGGCCCCTCGGCCTCAACCAACCTTAATCTTCAGGCGCAATAGTAACTTTAAGCCCGTCAAGCTCGCCGGTGACCGGGATCTGGCACGAAAGGCGTGAATTTTCCTTGCGGTGGTCGGAGCTTTCCAGAAGGTCGTCTTCGTCTTCGCTCATTTCGGGCAGGTCGCCGCCTTCGATATAACAGTGACAGGTCGCACAAGAACAACAACCGCCGCACAGCGCCAGAAGTTCATCAAATCCATTGTCACGCACCGCTTCCATTACGGTGATGCCTTCGTCGACAGTGATTTCGCTGGTTTCGCCGTCGCGGTTGGTGACGATGAGCTTGGGCATGGGTTGGTTGTCCTCATTATGACTTTGAGCGCAAGACTGTGCTCTTGGGTTTTTCGCGCAATCAGCTAGGTGTTTCGGCCAAGGTTGGCAAGACGGAGGTGCACGCGCGTGGGATTAACGGCGGAAATTTTGCAGCTGGATCTGGACGCCGTAGCGCAGCGTGATGGGCGCGTGGGCGAAGAATTGGCACGCATCGGTTATCCCGAACCGCGCATCCGCGACCGCGGCTATAAAACCATGCTGCGCACCATCGTTGGCCAGCAAGTGTCCGTTGCGGCAGCGGCATCGATGTGGAGCAAGCTGGAGGCGGAACTCGGAAACAACTTCACCACCTCCTGTTTGTTGAAGCGCGATTTCGATACCCTGCGCGCCTGTGGTTTGTCGCGCCAGAAACAGGGTTATGCGCGCAGCCTTTGCGAGTTGGTCGAAGCGGGCGCAGTGGACTTTGACGCACTTCCGGAAGGCGATGAAGAGGCGATTGCCGAGCTTACTCAGATCAAAGGGATCGGGCGCTGGTCGGCAGAGATTTATCTTATGTTCGCAGAAGGGCGCCGCGACATCTGGCCTGCGGGCGATCTGGCCGTGCAAGAGGGCGTGAAGCGGCTTTTGGACCTCACCGAGCGGCCCAAGGAAAAGGAATGCCGGGAGTTAGGCGAACAATGGTCTCCGCAGCGGTCAAGCCTGGCGCTGTTTACGTGGCACTATTATGCCAACCCGGCGCTTTGATCATGGATGCAGTTATGAACGAGAAATACAAAACCGTCCTCACCGCATCGGCGGCGCTCGCCCTTGTCGGCGCGGCACCACCACCCTCGCACGATCCTTCACCCGGGCCGGACACACCGTCCGTTCCCGAGCTTTCCTTCTTCGAGCGCGCAGAACTGCCTCAAGCCGAGATGCTGAATGAGGACGAGTATGGCGAGAAGCTTATTGATAGTTATCCGATGGAAACCATTCATCTGGACGTTGAGGGTGAGATCACAATCAGCGTGCTGGTCACGCCCGAGGGCCGCGCAACGGCGTGCCAGATAAGACGCTCCAGCGGCAATTTTGTGCTAGATCAATGGGCCTGTCGCGGCGCCGAACGCTATGCCCGGTTTGCTCATGCTCAAGAGAAACGCGGTAAGCCGGTATGGCACCAATGGACCGACACAATCGCTGTCTCGACAAGCAGCGCAGACGCTGATCCGGTCAAAGAAGACAATTGACGCCGACAAACCGCGTTCGCGCCCCGATCAATCACCCTTGCGGCCTGCTGTCACAAGTGTAGTAATAGCACAATACACCTATTGCCTATGCGCTTGAAACAGAGAGGAGTGCCAACCATGTCTGCATTCACAAACAACGCCTCGAAAGCTTTAGGGCTCTTCGCCACAACGGCGGCTGCTGCCCTGCTCACCATTCCGGCGCTTGCAACCGCCGATAATCACGCCGCAAACGGAGCCCACATGACGACAACCGCTGATGCAACACCTCTGATCCCGCGCGATGCCCTGTTCGGCAATCCAACCCGCGCTGGCGGCCAGATCAGCCCTGATGGCTCAATGCTCAGCTGGCTTGCTCCCAAAGATGGCGTGCTCAACGTCTGGGTGGCGCCGCGTGACAATTCGGACGCGGGCAAGGTCATCACAAGTTCGACCGACCGCCCGATCCGCCAGTATTTCTGGGCGCCCGACGGCAAGAGCATCATGTATGTGCAGGACAAGGGCGGAGACGAGAATTTCCTACTCTACCAAATCGATCTGGACACGCTCGAAGAGAAGACCCTCACCCCGTTTGAGAACACCCGTATTCAGGTCGTAGGCACCTCTGAAACGATCAAGGACAAGGTGCTGGTCGGCGTCAACAACCGCAACCCTCAATTCCATGATGTCCATTTGCTCGACTTCACTACGGGCGAGCTGACGTTGGTTTATGAAAACAACGGTTATGCAGGCTTCATGGCCGATGACACGCTGAGCTTGCGCATGGCGATGCGCCAGAATGCCGAAGGTGGCACCGACTATTTCAGCATCACTGACAACGTGGTCGCCGATGAGCCGTTCGAGACGACGGCAATGGAAGATTCGCTGACGACCAATCCTGCTGGCTACACCACCGATGGCTCCATCCTTTATTGGCTCGACAGCCGTGGCCGAAACACTGCCGCGCTTTATGCCCAGGATACCACCACGGGCGAGAAAACCCTTATCGCCCAGGACGACAAGGCCGACCTTGGCGGCACCATTCGCGATCCAAAGACCGGCGTGGTCGAAGCCTATTCGGTCAACTATCTGCGCAACAAATGGACCGCGCTTGACGATGAATTGGGCGCATCGCTCGACTGGCTTGATGAGAAGCTCGATGGCGATTTTGGCATTTCCAGCCGGACCGATGATGACCGCACCTGGATCGTGTGGAACGATCCCATGACCGCCTCCACCGCGACATATATCTACGACCGCGATGCCGAGACGCTGACCCCCTTCTACACCACGCGGCCCGAGCTTGAGGGCATGCCATTGCAGCCCATGCACCCGGTTGAAATCACCAGCCGTGATGGACTTACACTGCCCTCCTATCTGACGCTTCCCGCAGGTTCGGACCGCGATGGTGACGGACGCCCTGATGAAGCTGTGCCGATGGTCCTTCTCGTCCATGGCGGCCCTTGGGCGCGCGACACCTATGGCTTCAACCCCTACCACCAAATGCTCGCCAACCGCGGCTATGCGGTGCTATCTGTGAACTTTCGCGGTTCAACCGGCTTTGGCAAAGATTTCCTCAACGCAGGCAATCTCGAGTGGGGCCTGAAGATGCACGACGACCTCATCGACGCGGTCGATTGGGCGATTGGCGAAGGCATTGCCTTGGAAGACAAAACCGCGATCATGGGCGGCTCTTACGGCGGCTACGCAACGCTGGCCGGCCTCACATTCACGCCCGACAAATTCGCGTGCGGTGTCGATATTGTTGGCCCGTCCAACCTCGAAACGCTGCTTGAGACAATCCCGCCTTACTGGGCGCCGGTGGTGAAGCTCTTCCACACCCGCATGGGCGATCCAAACACCGAAGAAGGCCTCGCGCTGCTCAAGGCGGCAAGCCCGCTTTACAAGGCAGACCAAATCGTCAAACCGCTGCTCATCGCACAGGGCGCGAATGATCCGCGTGTGAAGCAAGCCGAAAGCGACCAGATCGTCGGCGCGATGAAGGAAGCAGGCATTCCTGTCACCTACGTCCTCTTTCCCGATGAAGGTCACGGTTTTGCCAAACCTACCAACTCGATTTCATTCGTCGGCATTACCGAGAATTTCCTCTCCGAATGTATCGGCGGACGCTCTGAGGAATTGGGCGATGTGCTGGCCCCGTCGACCGCTGAGATCGTCGAAGGCGCAGAGCACGTGAACGGCCTTGAAGAGGCGATTGGCGGGTAGCCCCCGCGCGCCCCAAAAGAGAAGCATGACAAATGGATCGCCCGGGGCTACATCTCGGGCGATTTTCTTTGGGAGAGAGAAACACAATGACTTCGGGATCAGCAGCGGGATCAGCAGCGGGATCGCAGCAGCGCCGCCACATTTTCATCACCGGCGGCGCATCGGGCATTGGCCGGGCGGTAGCGCAGTATTTCGGCGAGCGCGGATGGTTCGTGAGCATCACCGACGTCAATGATCAGGGGATGGAGGACACGCTCGGCCTGATCGAAGGCGGCTTCAAATACAGCCACAAGCTGGACGTACGCGACCGCGATGCGTGGGACGTTGCACTCCAATCCGCCGCCACCGCTGCCGGGGGCCGGATTGATGTCATGTTCAACAATGCCGGAATTGGCACCGGCGGCGCTCTGGCTGATCTTAAGAAGGAAGAGATTGACGCCTGCCTCGACATCAATTTGCGCGGTGTGCTCTACGGGGCACAGGCTGCCTATCCCTATCTGAAAGCGTCTGCCCCCGGCTCTGCACTCGTCAATACGGCGAGCGCTGCCGGCATCACCGGCGGCTCTGGCATGAGCGTGTATTCCGCGACCAAATTTGCCGTGCGCAGCATCGCAGAAAGTCTGGATGCAGAATGGGCCGCGGACGGGATCAAGGTTTCCTCAATCTGCCCCAGCTTTATTGAAACCCCTCTTCTGGATGGCACGGGGCACCGCGGCGAGAACGAGCAAATCCGCGCCCGCGTCCTGGAGGCAGGATTGGAAATTACACCGGTGGTCGAAGTCGCAAAGACCGTGTGGGACGCGGTGCACGGCGATGACGTGCATTATCTGGTCGGCAAGACCGCCAAACGGATCAATTTCGCCAAGCGTTGGATGCCGGGCCTCGTGCGCAAGCAACAGCGCAAGGCAGGCGGCCTTATGGGGCGGAACTAACCGCCGATCTCAGGACTAGCTAGTTCGGAGCCGCTTGGCGACTACATAAGCGCATCAATGCCGCGCGCCATTTTGACATCGCGGATCGAAAGTCCACCCCCGTTCGTGCCCGCATCATGGGTGGTCAGCGTAATCTCGACCTTGGCATAGACATTGAACCATTCGGGATGATGATCGTGGCTGTCCGCGAGCAGGGCAACACGGCTCATGAAACCCCATGCCTCGCTGAAGTCCGCGAATTGGAAAGTGCGCGTGATCGCTTTGCCTTCGCGCGCCAAATCCCAATCCGGATGGTCGGCCAAAAGCTGTTTGGTTTCGTCTTCGGTGAGTTCTGGGACTTGCGCCATGGTAAGGGAACCCTTTTGTGATGAGCGGTAGCTTGTGGTGCGTGTGATTGTGTCACGGATGTTGTGAGTGGCAACGCTTTTGCCTAACGAGTGTTCCGATGCAAGCGCAAGACTCCTCGCCTTCGGCCCCTTATTTGGCAGCCTCCTCGCTAGCCTGCCGCCGGGGCGACAGGCTCTTGTTTCGCAAGCTGAGTTTCATCGTCAAAGCGGGCGAGGCGCTGCATATCACTGGCGCAAACGGGACGGGCAAAACCACCCTGATGCGCGCAGCTGCCGGCCTGACGACGCCCTACGCGGGCGAGGTTGAGCGCGACGGCGAGCTTGGCCTTCTGGATGAGCGCCCTGCCCTCGACCTCGATCAACCGCTTGGCAAGGCGCTCGAATTCTGGGCGCGGGTTGACGGGTGCGCTGCCCCTTCCGAGGTACTGGGCGCTTTAGGTCTGCACGGGCTCTTGGAAGTGCCTGTGCGCTATCTCTCGACCGGTCAAAGAAAGCGTGCCGGCCTTGCCGCATTGCTCTCCCGCGAGGTTCCGATATGGCTTTTGGACGAGCCTTTGTCCGGCCTCGATGTCGCCGCGATCGAGACCGTCACGCGCCTGATCGAAGCGCACGTTAAAGGCGGTGGCCTCGCTCTCATCGCCTCGCACCAGCGACTTGATATCGAAGGCTTGCAGACATTGGAACTGGGCGATTACGCACCCGCGATCAAAGAAGAGGAGGCGTTTTGATTACCGCCCTTCTAAAGCGCGATTTGGCCAAATTCTTCCCCTTTGCAGGCGGTGGGGCGAGCTTGCCGGTGATGTTCTTCATCGCGGTTGCCATGCTCTACCCCTTCGCGGTGGGGCCAGACGTCAACATCCTGTCGCGCACCGGCGGCGGCGTGGTCTGGATCGCAGCGCTGCTCGCCGCGATTCTACCGCTCGAAAAACTGGTCGCGCAGGACATCGAACTCGGCTTCTTTGACCAACTGCGCCTGCGCGGCCTAACCGAAGAGGTGATGATGGCGGTGCGTTTGGTGGCGCATTGGCTAAGCTTCGGACCGCCTTTGATATTGGCGACCTTCCCAGCGGCCGCGCTGCTCGCGATCGACGGGCCAACGCTCCACCTGCTGCTGCTCGGACTTCTAGCAGGCACACCGGGCTTAGCAGCCATCGGCCTGATGATCGCTGCCCTCACCGCAAGCCTGAGGGCAGGCGCGGCGCTTTCAGGGTTGATGTTGGTGCCTCTAGCCCTACCAATCCTGATCTTCGGCGCAGGCGCACTCGCAAGGCAGGACTCAGCAAGCCTCGGCTTTGTCGCGGCGATCAGTCTTGGTCTGGTTGCAATGGCCCCGTTCGCAGCAGGCGCGGCGATAAAGGCCGCGCGCGAGGTTTAGTAAGGCGGCTTGTCGCGACCCGTCGGGCTCTTCGTGAAGATCTCGTTCCCGTCTTCGGTGATCGCAATCGAGTGCTCGAACTGCGCTGACAAGGAACGGTCGCGGGTAACGGCGGTCCAGCCATCGCCCAGCACCTTCGCCCAGGGTTTGCCAAGGTTGATCATCGGCTCGATGGTGAAGAACATGCCCGGCTTAAGTTCCGGCCCAGTGCCCGCTTTCGCCGCGTGGATCACTTCGGGCGCATCGTGGAACAGGCGGCCAAGACCGTGGCCGCAGAACTCGCGCACCACGCCGTAGCGGAACTGTTTTGCATGCGCTTCAATCGCTGCGCCAATATCGCCAAGCCGCGCGCCGGGCTGAGCCGCCTCGATGCCGAGCATGAGGCATTCATAGGTCACATCGACCAGCCGCTTGGCCTTCACATTGGGTTCGCCAGCAAAGAACATGCGGCTCGTATCGCCATGCCAGCCGTCCAGCAGCGGGGTCACATCGACGTTGAGGATATCGCCCTCTTTAAGCACCTTGGGCCCCGGAATACCGTGGCAGATCACATGGTTGATCGAAATGCAGCACGAGTGCGTATAGCCGCGATAGCCGAGCGTTGCGGGAACAGCGCCCGCATCCAAAGTCATCTCGCGCACCCGGTCGTCAATGCTGGCTGTGGTGATGCCGGGTTCGACCATGGTCGCAACTTCATCAAGGATGGTGGCAGCAAGGCGCCCTGCCTTGCGCATCCCTTCGAAGCCCTCCTCGGTGTGAAGCTTGATCGTGCCGTCGCGGGTAACGGTCTCGCGCCCGTCGATAATTTGATATTCAGTCATGGCGCGCAACATAGCGACCGGGCGTTCAAATTGCGAGAGGCTTGCGATGCCGATTTGACGCTTGGCCTAATCGGCGGGCTGATCCCCCAAAGCGAAATGGTCCGCAAATTCAGGCTTCACAACGCCAATCACCGCCTCGGTCACCGGGATTTCAAAGGAATAGGGACCTTCGGCAAAGGAGCCCGCCACATAAGGCGCCGCCAAAAATCGCAAGCGGTCGAACTTACCGCCATCGCTCGACAGCGGGATTACAACCAATTCGGTGACGCTGGGACAACCGTCGAACGGGCTCATCTTCGCGGTGTCGAGGTCCAATCGCTCGCCCTTTTGCTCAAGCAGAGCGGCGCAATAGTCGCCAAATGCCGTGTTCTCGAGTGCGGTTTCATTTACGAACATATCGACCGGACGAAATGCCGCGCCCTCCCCTGCCTCACCGCCTTCATGATCCCAACCGAGCGCCGAGAAAAAGGAATTGCCGTGCGCCCCGCCGGTGTAAGTCCACCGCTCGGATTGCAGCATGAGAAAGCGCCCGGTTGTTGCGGCTACTTCCCAAGTGTTGGTGTAGAGCCGCGAGACACAGGTGATGCAGTTCATATCGCCGAATTCGTCCACGGCTTCATTCCATTGCGCTTTCTGCTTGGCGAGCGCGGCTTCTTCCTGGGCACGTATCACCGCAGCAAGTGTCGGGTGAGCCGCCACCTCTTGGTCATAGGAATAGCTGAAGCTGCGCTCTGCGACCCCTTTCGTCTCACTGTCTTCGAATGTCTGCCCCTCAGGTTCGTGGCCAAGAACAGGGGCAGCAAGGCACGCAAATGCCAATCCGAATTGCAGAAATTTCATGGTTACATCCCCCTCAAAACAACCCGTCGGGTCCAATTTGCACGTGACAAGGTCTAACGGAGCATTAATTACCCTTGCATGACTGATATCAAAGATCTGATCCAGCCCGACCGCGGGCAGGACGCAATTGCCATTCGCCTAACCACGACTGCGGATTTTGAAAGCCTCGCTAAATCGCTTAGCTCTGGCCAGCGTGCGAGCCTCAAAGGACAGCGATTTGAGGGGGCTGCGGGCACCGTCGGCATTGTGTCCGAGGGCGATGGCTTCTTTGCTATCGGCGGCGTGGCCGATCCAGAAAACCTTGGCACCTATTGCCTGGCAGCGTTGGCGGAAAAACTTCCAGAGGGAACATATCGCCTCGTCGATAAAGAGCCGGGGGCGGCCGCATTCGGATGGCTTACCGCGCATTACCGCTTCACCCGATACAAGGACGACGACAGCGCGCAAGGACCGCGTGTTTTGCTGACAGGTCAGGTTGGGCGCCTGCCGGGTTACATCGCAGAGGCCGAGGCCGAGATGCTGGTGCGCGATCTTGTGAACACGCCAGCCGAGGACATGGGCCCTGCCGCGCTCGAGGCTGAATTCGAGCGCCTTGTAAAAGAGCATGGCGGCGAACTCAAAGTGACGCGCGGGGATGAGCTTGAGCAAGGCTATCCCATGGTTCACGCCGTGGGCCGCGCGGCTGATCGCAAACATGCCCCTCGCATCATGCATCTTGAATGGGGCGAAAAAGACGCACCCGTGCTGGCAATCGTGGGCAAGGGGGTATGCTTCGATTCAGGCGGGCTCGACGTCAAGCCGGGCGCTGGCATGCGCTTGATGAAAAAGGACATGGGCGGCGCGGCGCATGCGATTGGGCTCGCACGCCTTGTGATGGGCGCAGGACTGAAAGTGCGGCTGCATCTGTTGGTGCCAGCGGTTGAAAATGCGATTTCCGGCGATGCATTCCGTCCCGGCGATGTGCTTTCCAGCCGCAAGGGACTCAGCGTGGAGATCCACAATACCGATGCCGAAGGGCGGCTTATTCTTGGCGATGCCTTGACGCGCGCGTCGGAAGAAAAGCCGGAGCTTATCATCGACTTTGCAACGCTCACCGGCGCTGCGCGGGTGGCGCTTGGGCCGGATTATGCGGCGATGATGGCGCGCCGCGATGGAACGGCCAATGCCTTGACCGAGGCAGGCCGCAAGGTGGATGACGAACCGTGGCGACTGCCGCTGCCTGACAGTTACCGCGAATATCTAAAGTCGGACATCGCCGATCTCTCCAACGCGCATGCCAACCCCTATGCGGGCGCGAGCGTTGCGGGGCTGTTCCTCGATCGCTTTGTCGAGGAAGGCGTGGATTGGGTCCACTTCGACACCTTTGCCTGGCGCCCCTTCCCAAAGCCTGGACGCGCAAAAGGGGGCACGGCCTATGGCCTGAGAGCCTCGTGGCAAATGCTTAAGGAACGCTTCGGTAGTTAGTTGGTTGGGGGCTGAAACTCCCGTCAACTTGCCCCATCGCGCCAGTGTGTCTAAGCGCGAAAAGAAACAGGGTTTCGAGAAAGAACGATTTGGAATGAGCGGCCAACCCCGCCAAGACCACAAATACACGGTGCCTTCGGGTGATCTGGGCCTCAAAGGTCCGGTGGCAAAGCCTGCGCCCAGCACACTGCCCCTACGCGGTGATTTGGCGCACATTGCGCTCGCCGGCACGCATTTGGCCGCGCATTACGTTATACCGCAGGTCTGGACCGTCGGTGCACAGGGCGTTGATGTGATGGAGACTATCCGCGACGATAGCCCGGTTGTGACCCACTTCGATGCCGGCACCAAGGTCGAGGTCATCGACGTGTCTGGCGATTGGATCTGGGGCTGTCTCGGGCCAGAGGGGCCAAGCGGCTATATGAAAGCGAGCGCGCTCAGCGCTGGCTAACCAAGCTGCCCATTGCCTACTGCGGCGAAGAGGCCTAGGCGCGCTCTCGCTATGACACATCGCATCTTCATCGATGGAGCCGCCGGCACCACCGGCCTTGAAATTCGCGACCGGCTTGCGGGCCGCGAAGAGTTTGAGCTGATCATTCTGGACGATGAGCGCCGCAAGGATGTGTCGGCGCGCCGCGATGCTCTGCACGAGGCGGACGTGGCGATCCTGTGCCTGCCTGATGAAGCTGCTCGCGAGGCGGTGGAGCTGGCAGACGGATCAACCACGCGGATCATCGATGCGTCTTCTGCGCACCGGGTGGCGGATGGCTGGACCTATGGCTTTCCCGAGCTGGTCGGTCGCGATAAGATCGCCGAGGCTCAATTCATAAGCAATCCGGGGTGCTATCCTACAGGTTTCCTTGCTCTGGTCGCTCCGCTGGTCAAGGCCGAGATTATCGAGCCGGATTGGCCCTATACCGTCAACGCCGTTAGCGGCTATTCGGGCGGCGGAAACGCGCTGATCGACAGGTTCGCTGACGATCAGTCCATCGCCTTTCGCGCCTATGGGCTGGGGCTTAACCACAAGCACCTGCCGGAAATGCAGACCTATGCCCAGCTTGGGTTGGCGCCGGTGTTCTCTCCTGCTGTTGTCCCGGCCCACCGCGGGATGATTGTGGACGTTCCCCTTTCGCTCGATGTCATGTTGGACGATAAGTTCGAAGAACCAGCTTTGCCAGTCCTGCTGAACGCACTGCAAAAGCATTATGGCGAAAGCGAAGTTGTCAAAGTCAAAACCGACACTGCCGACGTATCCGAGCTGTTGCTGCGCGGCGATGCTGAACCATGGGACGGGATGGAGCTGTTCGTGTTCGAAGGGGATTATCAGGCGCGCCTGATCGCGCGTCTCGACAACCTTGGCAAAGGTGCATCAGGCGCCGCAATCCAAAACCTCAACATCATGTGCGGGCTTCCTGAAACCACCGGCTTGCGCCTCTGAGTCTTCGGCGGCACGCGGGTGTTTGCTTAATTTTTAGGCAGGATCGCTTAGCCCTTAAGCATGCCGCTGCATTGTTGATAAGATACTGCGCTCAAGGCGCCCCTGCGGAATGATCCTTGCGCTAGGAGCCAGATCAGCTACCCAAGTGTGACCAAGCCTTGGCACGATTCTTGATACGCACGTGATCAACAATAAGCGCCAAGATCAAAGAGTAGCCACGGCGCATGCGGGAACACTGATAACGTGAAAAAGATCGAAGCGATCATCAAACCTTTCAAGCTCGATGAAGTGAAGGAGGCGCTGCACGAGATCGGCGTTTCGGGTATCACCGTCACTGAGGCGCGCGGCTTTGGCCGCCAGAAGGGCCACACCGAGCTTTATCGCGGCGCAGAATATGTCGTCGATTTCCTGCCCAAGGTGAAACTTGAGGTTATCATTCCCGACGATCAGGCCGAACGAGTGGTGGAAGCGATCGCTGCCGCTGCACAAACGGGCCGCATCGGCGATGGCAAGATCTTCGTATCGCCTATCGAAAGCGCCCTGCGCATCCGCACGGGCGAAACCAATGATGACGCAATTTAAGACGAATTGAACACCCGCGCCTCCCCCACCTTTGGCGGCGGGGCGCACCTCTCTTGAACAACAACACCCAAGCTGGAGTATCCGACCATGGCGAGCGCTAAAGACATCGTACAACGTATCAAGGACGAAGAGATCGAGTGGGTCGATCTTCGCTTCACCGACCCCAAGGGCAAGTGGCAACACCTCTCCATGTCGGCGGTCGTCATGGACGAAGATGCGCTTGAAGATGGCCTCATGTTCGATGGCTCTTCGATCGCGGGTTGGAAGGACATTAACGAAAGCGACATGATCCTGAAACCGGACCTCGACGCCGTGTATGTCGATCCGTTCAGCGCAACTCCGATGATCAGCATCTTCTGCAACATCATCGAGCCTTCCGATGGTCAGCTTTATGGCCGCGATCCGCGCTCAACCGCGACCCGCGCCGAAGCTTACCTCAAGTCGACCGGCATCGGCGACACCATCTACGTCGGTCCAGAGCCTGAATTCTTCATGTTCGACGATGTGCGTTTCGAAGACGGTTATGCAGGATCGGGCTTTGCCATCGACGACGTCGAACTGCCAACCAACACCGGCAAAGAATACGAAATGGGCAATATGGGCCACCGTCCACGCGCAACCGGCGGCTACTTCCCTGTAGCTCCCGTTGACAGCGCAATGGACATCCGTGCCGAGATGGTTTCGACCATGCAGGAAATCGGCCTTTCCATGGACAAGCACCACCACGAAGTGGCCGCCGCGCAGCACGAGCTCGGCATCACTTACGAGACGCTGACCAAATCGGCTGACCACGTGCAGATCTATAAATATGTGACACAGCAAGTCGCGCACGCTTACGGCAAGACCGCGACCTTCATGCCAAAGCCGATCAAGGACGATAACGGTTCAGGCATGCACAGCCACATGTCGATCTGGAAAGACGGCAAGCCAACTTTTGCTGGCGATGAGTATGCAGGCCTTTCGGAAAACTGCCTTTACTATATCGGCGGCGTGATCAAGCACGCGAAGGCTCTGAACGCTTTCACGAACCCGACCACCAACAGCTACAAGCGTCTGGTCCCGGGCTTTGAGGCTCCTGTGCTTCTCGCTTACTCGGCGCGTAACCGTTCGGCATCGTGCCGTATCCCTTACGGTGCAGGTGAGAAAGCCAAGCGCGTCGAGTTCCGTTTCCCGGATGCGCTTGCCAACCCATACCTCGCCTTCTCGGCGCTGCTGATGGCTGGCCTCGACGGGATCGAAAACAAGATCCACCCGGGCGATGCGATGGACAAGAACCTCTACGACCTGCCGCCAGCCGAGCTTGCGCAAGTGCCAACCGTTTGCGGTTCGCTTCGTGAAGCGCTTGAGGCTCTGGAAGCCGACCACGACTTCCTTCTCAAAGGCGACGTTTTCTCGAAAGACCAGATCGAAGCCTACACCGAGCTCAAGTGGGAAGAGGTCATGCGCCTTGAAACCACGCCAGCTCCTGTCGAGTACGACATGTACTACAGCTCGTAAGGCTAATAGCTTCCCTGACGAAAAAGGCCGCCCGGACGCGAAGTCCGGGCGGTCTTTTCTTTTGTAGCAATCGACACTTACGCTTGGGGACTCAAACCACCCTTTTTGAGCGGGACCTGACGAAGTTCTGGTGTCAACGGCGCCAAGGTTGATACCTTCTCGATCAGTGGCGATCCCAATTCGAGTGCCTTGCGCAACTCCTCGGCGTCCATCGGTTGAGAGAAGAGATAGCCCTGCACGTGCTCGGCGCCCGCGCGCTTTGCCATGAGCAGGGAAAACTCGTCCTCGACCCCTTCGACCAGGCAATTCACACCCAGCACGCGGGCCATCCCGACAAGCGATGACAAAACCTTTTCCGCGGTCGGATCGGTTGGGTCATCCACAAACGAACGGTCCACTTTAAGGCGCGTAATCGGAAGCGAGCGCAAATAGCTGAAGTTCGAATAGCCCGAACCAAAGTCATCAAGCGCAATCGAAAACCCTGTTTCAGACAGGCGCATGAGATTGGCCGTCGCCTTCTGGATATCGCCCATCATGGCCGTTTCGGTCACTTCGAATTCAATCATCGAGGGCGAGGCATTGGATTGCTCGATCAGGGCAATAATCTGCTCGATGACGGGATCTGAGACAAGGTCATGCGCCGACAGATTGATCGAAATCGGCAACTTCGCATTCCATCCCCGCAGCTCTGCCAATGCCTTCTCGACAACCACCAAGGTGATGTTGGTCACAAGGCCGCTTTCCTCGGCAATCTTGATGAAGCGATCAGGCGGGATCGTCCCGACCGCGGGACTGGTCCAACGGGCGAGCACCTCAGCGCCGACGACCTCATTATCGCCAAGCCTCACCTGCGGCTGAAACACGATTGAAAGTTCGTCGGCGAGATTGGCGCCGCGCAGCGCCGTCTCGATTTCGAGCCGTATCCTCGCCTCGGCTTCATGTTCTCGGTCAAAAATGACGGTCTGGTTTTTGCCCTGCTTCTTCGCGACCATAAGGGCATAGTCAGCGTTGCTGATCTGCGCCTCGGACGGTTTTGACGGATCAAACCGCACGCATCCCGCAGAACACGATACGCGCACCTGACGATCTTCGATGAAGTAAGGCGCGGCCAATTGGGCGAGCAGTGCACTGCACCGATCATACAGCTCTCGCTCATCTGAAACGCCGGTGACGATCATGTTGAACTCATCACCGCCCATCCGGCTTATATGTGCGCCCACCTTTGCAAACTCACGCAAACGCTCTGCGATAGCTTGCAGAAGCAAGTCACCTGCCTTGTGTCCGTGCACATCATTGACCGCCTTGAAGCCATCAAGATCAAGCAGGACCAACCAAATCTGATCCGCATCGTTCGCTTCGCCTTGCGCTTTTTCGTGATGTTCACTGGCCACACTGCCTAGCGCTTCGAAAAAAGCGCGCCGGTTCGGCAGTTGGGTGAGGCTGTCAGAAAGCGATTGCTCGCGCATTTCAGCGCTCAGTTCCATTGCGTCTGACAATTCTGAGCGCGCCTGATTATTGGCGCGCGAAATGCGCCTGATGGCTTTTCGCAGGTAGTACGCGATGGCGAGCGAAGACATCGCCGCCCCCAGACTGAGAAAACCGTATGCGGACAATGTCGCACTGTCGAGCTTGACGGCGAAGCTCAGCAGCGCCCCTAATGCCAAGGTTATCGCGACAAGTGATTGCCTGAAACTCGGGCTCGCAAGCGCGAACAGCATCGACATGATGATGAAATATGTGAGCTTTTGCGGGAGGAACTCTATCGACAATGCGATGAACACATTGCCGATCACCAACAGGTTCATCACCAATATCATGGCTTCGGTGGTCAGGTCAGGCTGCAGCTTTCGCATTTGCCAGGCACCGACAATCCCGAACAGTGTTGCCAGAAGCGTGGCCGATTGCAGCAGCAGGAAATCGCGGTCAATTTCAATGGTCAGCCCGTTCAGAGCGAGCATGACGCCATAATAAACGGCATAGACCACAAAATAGGCGCGCAGGATCGGACGATAAATCTCACCCAGAGTCGATTGGGTCAGATCGGCTCCCCCACTCGAGCCAGGCGATGATTGCAGCGATGCCATAAGTAGGCGCGGTAAGTGCTAGCTGTTAATTAAAAGTATCCCCTTGCCTTTCTCGATCATCGTGGACGCACATATCGAGAAAGCGGGCAAATTTTTACAAGTGAAAAAGGCAGAAAATCCGGGATGGGAATCGCTGTTGGCCTCGGCGGTTTTCCTACACCGTGCTTTTGTGCCTAATGCGTTGGCCTCGTTTATTATCGAATCGCTTACGAGGTTGCCCGAATGTCAGATCACTCCCCCAAAACTGGCGCCAAGGCGCGCACCCGCGAACCCATCTTTGACCTTGTCCGAAAGCTCATGGGACGCCGATTTCGTCAATCTGAGGTAGATGCCCTAGATGACGCGCTCGATGGCTCTCAAAATGGGCACGAAGGATTTTCGCCTCTGAACAGTGTCTCAAGTGTCTCAAACTGCGCTCCCAACACTAGGAAACGCGGCAAAGAAAGCTCTCCTGCCAAAATCGGTCCTGATGGCATTGCGCTGATCAAGCGCTTTGAAGGCTGCGCACGGCTGAGGCGGGACGGTCTGATTGAAGCCTATCCCGATCCCGGCACGGGCGGTGAGCCGTGGACCATAGGCTGGGGTGCGACCGGCAAAGGCCTCAGACAAGGCGAGCGCATTGGTCCCGACACTGTGTGGACGCAAAAAGAGTGCGATGCGCGGCTTTCCAGCGATCTCACAATCTACGCCGCCGAAGTTGCCAGTGCGATTGGCGATACGCCCACCACGCAAAGCCAGTTCGATGCCCTGGTCAGTTTTCACTACAACACCGGCGCGATTGCCCGCGCCACGCTCACGCGCAAACACAACGCGCGCGATTACGAAGGTGCAGCGGCCGAGTTCAAACGCTGGAACAAGGCTGGCGGGCGCGTGCTCAAGGGGCTCGTCAACCGCAGGCGTGAGGAAGCCGCGCTTTACGCACGCAATGCATGAGCGCGGCTAATAATCGCGGCTGATTTCGGCCAGGACACTGTCGCGGCCAACGGTGGTGACACTTGCGAGAAGAGCCAGCCAGCTGGTGATGCGATATTCAACCTGGGTGGCCGAATACCCTTGCCCGTCGGTGACAAGCTCGACATAGGCGCGCCGCCCGAGGTTCTTGCCAAGCGCCACCCCGGTCCCGCGCCCGAGCGCGGGGTCTGCGCTGACGATACGTAGCTGGTCGAGCCCGATTGAGCGCCGCAATGCGCCAATCGGGTCAAGCCCGCCGCCGCCGCCCTGTAGCGACGCAAGCGCAGCCCCCAGCTGTAGCGCATCGGTCGCTGAAAGCGAGGTGACAGAACCGCCATAAAGGAGGCGCGCAAGGATCTCTTCCTCCGGCAATGCAGGCGTTGAAGAGAACGCAATCTGAGGCCTTTGCGCATTGCCGGTGATGTCGATGGTGACATCGGTGCCATCTGCGCTCGCCTGAGCTTCAATGTCGAGCCGCGGATCAATCGGCGCATTTGCGTCGAATTCTATCACCCCATCGGTCAGCTCGAACCGTGTGTTCGCAAAACGGTAGTCGCCGCGCACCAACCTTGCCTCACCGCCAATGCGCGGGTCAGAGACGGTTCCGCGCAGACTGATATCGATGCCCCACTCGCTGTCGAGCCCAAGGCCATCCACCGCAATGCGCGACGGGGCTTTGGCGTCGATGAGGTAGCGCCAATCACTGCTCGTAGAGGCGCTGGTGAAAGCGCTCGCTGTATCGCCGCCAACCTGCCTTGTAGGAATGTTGGGCAAGCTCATATCGTCCGCCGCCGTGCCGAGCTCCCACGAAGCGCGATCAACCTCGACCCGGCCCGCAATGGTGCCGCCAACGCCGGAGGAAACCATGCGCAAAGGTCCGGTAACCGTTGCAGAAAGGCCGCTTGCGTTAAGAAGACGGGCGTCATTGGCAGCAAGCCGGATGTCGATACCGGGGCCCCGTGCGGCGCTGATATTGGCAAGGTCGATGGTGCCACTGCCACTGACCGAGCCGCCACCCGGCGTGGAGCCCGACAGCTGCGTGAGGAAAAGCTTGGAGTCTTCAAAACGTCCCCGCGCCGAAACATCGCGAACATCAGTGCCCGAAGCCGCGCTCTGGAGACGCAAGGCATCGCTTGCAATATCGCCCGTGATGCGCGGATTGTCGAGCGTGCCGACGGCTCTTGCATCAACCTGTAACGGTCCGGTGAGATCGAAAGCCTCAAGCGCGAGCAAGCGCCAGACCGCTTCGGCCGCTCCATCATAGCCAAGCCTTGCATCAAGGCGGCCTTGCATGATGCGACGCATCAAGGACGTGCCAGCGGCGCCCGAACGCGCAATTCCGCTGACCCGTGCGTCCACGCGCCCAAGAGCATCGCCGTCTTCTGTAAGTTTTGCACCAAACGCCAGTTCGCTCGGCGAGAGGTTGGCGACGGCAAATACATCGACGGGCCGTGAGGAAAGGACTAGGCCAGAGCGTGTAAAGCCGTCGATCTTGAGCCGCGCGTTACCAGTCGGAGCGCCCCCTCCGCTCTGCTCATAGCGGGCCGTGCCGGACAAACGCCCGCCAAGACCAAGATCTGCGCCAGCCAGATCGGCAAGCCGCAATGGCATGCGGGCAAATTTGGCATTGAGGACATTCGTGTCACCGCCAAAGCGTCCCTCAAGCAGGGTTAAGCCGCGGTCAAACCCGATTTGCGTTGGTGCCAAAGCGTAGCCGCCTGCATCCAATGGGGTGAGCACGGCGCGGCGAGGCATCGTGATGGGTCGCCCGCCATATTCACCGCTTGCGATAAGGGCGATGCGGCTTGGCGCAAAGTTACCGTCGAGTTTCAACTGAAACCGGTCAGCGCGGCGTCCGGCGATCGAGGCTTGAAGGCTTCCGTTGCCGTCAACGATCCGAGAGCGCGCATCGAAGGCATGAAGCCTGAGTGCACCATACTCGAGGCCGCGTCCGGCGATGGTGGCATCGACCTGGCTCGTATCGCTGCCAAACGTGCCTTCGGCCTCGATATCAGCATACTCGACCGCCGCCGTGACATCGCCGCCAAACCGCAAGGAGCGTGCTTTGAGGTCGAGGTCGAACTGCTGCGCCCCGGCATTGGTAGGCGCGAGCGAGACTGTGCCGTCGAGGCCGCCTCCTGCCAAGGCCAGATCGCCCCTTAGCGCGTCTTCACCAAGCACCACAGCACCGGTCACATTGGTCCGGTAAATTCGCAATGTCTCAATATCGACCCTTGCCGCCCCACCCTCCGGCAGGCGCAAAGCCAACGCACCATCGAAGGGGCCAAGCATGGAATCGCCCGCGAGGTCGATGGCAAAACCTTCGCTCTCCGGCGCAATACCAAGTTGCACATCTTCGAGCCCGGCGGGTGGATAGGGATTGGCGAGCACCAGATTTGCGCGCGGCCCCTGTTCGGAAAGCTCTGCGTCAAATGCAAAGTCGCCATATTGCGCCTGCGATCCGGCCCCCGACAAAACGGTGCGGCCATTCGCCGTGCGGGTGTCGAGCTGCGCGTCGAGCTTGTCGCTCGTCAGCACCACGTCGCGCAGCACGAGCGGGCTCGTTGCCCCTACACCAAGCGCGCCTTTGAACCGGAGCTGCTCGCCAGCAATGGTCGTGATCGTGTCGTTCGTGAATTGTCCGGCGATGCCCGCAAGATTGGCACGCACCGACCACGGCACGCCATTGCCGAACTTGACCAGAAGTTTGGCATCTGCGGTCACTTGACCGACCCCGTCGACCGCAAGGTCGCGCGCCCTGATCGGTCCGGCAAGCGCGTAGGCGCCATTTGCGAGGTCCCCTCTCAAAGACAGTTCGCCAGTCAGATCGGGAAAGGCAATACGGGTGTTGTCGGCGGCAAGACTACTGTCGGAAAGGGTGAGAAGACCATCAAGCGAACCGTTCACAAGACGTGTGTCGATCGCCGCATTACCCGTATTGACCGCGGCGACACGCACATCGATCGGCACACGCAAAGTGCCGCTCTCGATGCTCGCCTGACCGGAGTTGGCAAGCTGTGTCGCGGTCACATTCCCTGCGGCGAGGCGAGCAAGTGTCAAATCGTGGTCAATGGTAAGATCCTTGAATGGACCATCGAGATTCGCTGTAAACCGCGCGCCTTCGAGACGGACATTGGGAGCAAGCAAATCCGGATCGCGCAAGGATGCGGCAAGATCAAAGTCATCAGCCCGGTTGCGCGCCAGATCGATTTCGCCCTGCCCCCGAACATCCAGAGCGTTGCTGACACCGATGATTGCGCCATCGAACACGCTGTTCTCGAGTGTCCCGGATATGTTGAGCGCAAGCCCGCCTGCAAAACTGCGATCGAGAATAGACCCGCTTTGAAGGCTTGGCGTGATCTTCCCCAGAAGCCCATATCGCCCGCTTCTGTTGGTGAGTTTGAAGGCCGCCACACGAGCAGTCGCTTCTTCACCCCTTTGCCGCCTGACTAGGCCGTGTCCTGTCCAGCTTGTCCAGGTTCCATCCCCTGCGACGCGCGCCTCATAGGCGGCATCAAGGCCTGTCAATCGCGCAATGGGCCCGTCTGCCGCCGCGTTGTAATCAAGCTCCAGATCAAACCGGTCACCATCAGGCTCTGCATCGACAAGCAGCGCCAATGTGTCGCTTGTTCCGAATGTGCCATCCGCATCGATCAGCGCCCTGCCCTCGCGAATATCAACAGCAGCGAGCAGATCGACCCGTTGTTCGGTATCGCCTGCAAGCCCTTCGGCAAGCCTCAGATTGTCAATCTCAAACTTGTCGATGCGAATGTCGAAATCAGGCAGGATCGGTGCGTCAGGGTCGCCGGGCAGCAATTCCGGCATACGCTCCAGCCGTCCACGCCGCGCGGTCAGTTCGCGGATATCGAGGCCCGACCATATCCATGCGAGCGGCCGCCAATTGAGCTCGACTTCGGGAATGGTGAGAAATTCGCCCTTGGGGTCCTTCAGCACCACATCGCGCAAGACGGCATCGGAATAAATATCGCCTTCAATTCGGCCCACTTCAAACCGCAGGCCCGACGCCGGGGCAACGCTCGCAATCTGATCTGCGATGAAACGCTTGCCGATAGGCGTCGACAAGAACAATGCGGCAAGCGCCAGCGGCGTCAGCACAATTGCCAAGGCCCAGCCCAATCGCTTGGCCCAGATGCGTCGCGTCGAAGCAGGAGCGGTGTCAGCTTCGGCCATCAGAATGCTTGCCCCAGACTAACATACACCACCACGGGCGCGTCGAATTCGCCCGGATTGATCGGAACGCCCACATCAACGCGTATTGGACCAAAGCTTGTCTTGTACCTTGCCCCAATCCCTGCACCGACGCGGAAGACCTCAAAGTCGGGGCGCGCTCTTCGGGAAATGGTGCCTGCATCGACGAATGGGACGACTTCCACCGCACCATCCAAAAGCCCCGTCTGAATCCGGGCTTCGAGCGCCGCTTCGACCAAGGAGCCGCCGCCAAGCGCTTCGCCGAATTCGTTGCGCGGGCCGATCGCCTGAAAACCGTATCCACGCACCGAACCGCCGCCGCCTGAATAAAGCCTGCGCGAAGGAGCAATTTCGAAAGCGTCGGCACCCAGAATGCTCGCGGCCGCAACGCGCCCGGCAAGCACGGTGCTGCCGACAGACTTGTAAAAACTCCCATCGACCCTTGCGCGCAGGTAATAGGCCTCTTGCCCGAGAGATCTTGAAACCTCCGGCGCAGCGAACCCCGTGACGCGAAAACCCTCGGTGGGATCGAGCAAGTCATCGCTTGCATCGATCGTCGCGCTGCCAAATACCGAGCCGATCAGATACTCCTGACGCGGGGAGAAAACATCGCGATTGCCGGTCCTTGTGCGTTCATCGGAATAAAGGATCTCGGCCCCGATTTGCCAACTTAACGGCTTTTGAAACAAAAGGTTCGAAACGCGCTCGAAAGCGCCGCGCAAGGCAACTGTGCGCGCATCGACTGCTTCGGTTTCAATATCGCTGGCAAAGGCATCGACGGTCAGGACCTGGTCCCTCCCGCGAAAGTTGTTGCGCCGGAAAGTGACACTCGCAAGCTGTTCGCGTGTCCCCACAATACCGCGCAGACGCAATGCGCCTTCGGGCGGAAACAGATTGCGATGTTCCCACGCCGCTTCGACCTTGAAGCCATCCTCTGTGCCGTAACCAATAGCGCCGGAGATAGTGCGCAGGGGCGCGCGCTCGATATCCACATCAAGCGCGACACGGCCCGGCTCGCCATCTTCGGGCGGAGTCACCTCGCGCGGTGTTATGACCACCGAGGACACCAGTCCCGTTGCCAGAATAGCGCGCCGCAGGTCAGCCTGGAGGCTGGTCTGGTAAAGGTCGCCGGGATCAAATCTGGCGATACGGCTCAAGTGACGCCCGGACAGGAAATCGGGGTCATCACTGATGACCTGGCCAAAGTTGAACTTGCCGCCCGGTTGAACCCCAAGGGTGAGATCGCCTTCCTGGCGGGTGTGATCAATCAACAACCGCGGGTCGCCAAGCTCGGCAAACGGGTATCCATTCTCGCCTAACGCCAGGCGAAGGGCGCCTTCACCCTGAACAATCTCGTCGGCGTAAAGCGGGTCGCCAGAGCTTATGCCAAAGGCGTCGAGTAGCGGCTCCTGCTCCTCACCGGGTAGAGTTTGCAACTGCCCCAGATCGAGCGCGCCAAAGCGGTATTGGTCACCGGGCAGAACGTCAAAACGCACTCTTGGCGTTGGGTCGTCCTGGTCCTCTACCTCTTGCTCGCCTTCCTCGGAAAAACCACGACGGCCACCTGCAAGCTGGCGGATCACCTCGCCATCGTAATATCCGTAATTGCGCAGGACATCACCAAGCAGCTCCTCGTCCGAGCGAGCTCTCGCGGCAAGCTGTGGCACTGTTGTCTCGCCGCTGTCGAGCGTTTCAATCGCCGAGAGTGCGCGGAAACGCTCGATGAATTGAGACTGTTCGGGGAAGAGATCGTCGTTGGCTGGAAATGCGAGGGTGAGCTGATCGCTGACTTCCACTTCTGTAAGGTCGGGCAAATCGACCAATGTGGGCGCATCGATCTCTGCAAAGGACGGGCGGCCGGGGTCTTGCGCAAGCTGCTCTGGCTCAGGCAGATCGCTTTCTTCAAGCGCTTGCGAAATGTCGAAGCCGTCTTCAGGTTCCAGCGGTTGAAAAGGTTCAGGCGCGATCGGGTCTGTGACCTCATCCTCGGGCACAGATGCGCCATCATCAGTCGCCCAGTCTTCCGGATTATCGAGCGCGCTTTGAGGTATCAATTCCTCAAGAGAACTGGGAGGCTGCGTTGCAGGCAGGGCTTCCTGCCCCACAGCAAGAGAGCTGTTGGCGATCAGAACCGCCAGAACAAATGGTCTGGTGGCCAGTTTCAGTCTTGCATTAGACAAAAACGTCAGCTCGCAGCGAATTTAACAGGCTGTCCGTCTTTACCCCTAGCTCCGGTCATTTCGCCAGCTTTTTCGCTGCGTGGTGCTGTGGCGGCGGCAATCAGCCTGCTTTGCTCCTCATCGCTCATCTGACGCCACCCATCGCGGGTGAGCTCTTCGAGCGGGCGATAGCGCACCTTGTATTGCATGCGCGGGGAGCCATCGACCCAATATCCAAGATACACGTAAGGAAGCCCGCTTTCAGCCGCGCGCTTGATGTGATCGAGGATGATGTAATTGCCAAGACCTGCACGCCCCTCATGCTCGGGGTCATAGAATGAGTAGATCATCGAAAGGCCATCGCCCTGACGATCGGTCAGACACGCACCGACTAGCTTGCCCGGCTCGCCGGTCTCGGTGGGCTCGCGATATTCGACCAGATGGCTTGTGACAGGGGTATGCTCGACCATGTCGGCATAATCCATCTCATCCATCGTCGACATGCCGCCATCGGGGTGACGCACGCTCAGATATTTGGTGAGCAGCTCGAACTGTTCTTCGGTCGCCCAGGGGCGGCATTCGGTCACGATCAGATCACGGTTGCGCTTGATATCGCGCTTTTGCGTCGAAGAGGGCTTGAACGCCTGCGCCACAACGCGGACCGAGACACACGCCTGACAATCAAGACAGCTGGGGCGATAGGCCACCGTCTGGCTACGCCTGAAACCGATGCGACCAAGCGCCTCGTTGAGTTGATCCGCATGAGCGCCCTTGAGTTCGGTGAACACCTTGCGCTCGCTTCGCCCCGGAAGATAGGGGCATGGCGCAGGGCTGGTCACGAAAAAGCGAGGGAAGCGAATCGGGGCCGTCACGGGTCTTGCGTCGTCCTCTTGGTGAGAAAGTGGAATCAGCGGTTGCTGCGTTAAGACAATCTTATGCCTTTTTGCGCCCCTCGGTAAAAGACCCTTAACCACAAATCGTGGTTAAATTTGTCTGAGTTTGCACACCAATCGGCTCAGAAAAACACCGCTTCGGAGCAATGCTTCATTCTCGCGGTGGCAATTGTCGCTTTGCGGGACACAGTACCCATGGCTCGCTTCGACACCGGCTAAACAAGGGCCGCAAGCCTTGCGGTCAGTTCAATTCAACGACATCGACGTGATAACGCGCCTCGCGAAGGGCCCGCACCAATTGCTCCACCTGTTCGGCGTCGCGCGCCTCGCATTCGATATCGGTGATAAGCCCCTTGGCGGGAAGCGTTGTGAAAATACGCTGGTGGTAGATTTCGATGATGTTGACATTGTGCGCATCGAACAGGCGCATCACCTTGAACAGCGCGCCGGGCCGATCCTGAAGCGTTACACGCAGGCGGGCAAGGCGCCCCTGACGCGCCAGATCGCGCAAGAGCACATTGGCAAGCAAGCGCGTATCGATGTTGCCTCCGCACAGAACGAGACCGACTTTCTTGCCCTTGAACCGCTCCGGATTGGCGAGCACCGCAGCAAGTCCCGCAGCGCCAGCGCCTTCGACAACGGTCTTCTCGATCTGGAGCAGAAGCGCCACCGCTTTTTCAAGCGCGGGCTCATCGACCAGCATGATATCGTCCACCCTCTCTTCGATCACCTGGCTGGTGAAGACGCCGGGGTGCTTGACCGCGATCCCTTCGGCAAGCGTGTCGCCGCCGCAATCGCGCTCCTCACCCTTGATCTTGGAAAACATGCTGGGAAACAGGCCTGCTTGCACGCCAACCACTTCCAGATCGGGCGACAATTCGCGCGATACCGTCGCCATGCCGGAGATCAGGCCACCGCCCCCGATCGGCACGACGAGGCAGTCAAGGTCGGGCGTGACCTCCAGCATCTCAAGAGCAACCGTCCCCTGCCCTGCGGCCACGTGTGGATGATCGAAGGGATGCACGAATGTAAGCCCGCGCTCTAGCTCAAGCTCGCGCGCATGGGCGTTGGCATCGTCAAATGTCTCACCGTGGAGAACCACATTGCCGCCCACGCTTTCGGTCTGCATGACCTTCACCGTCGGCGTGGTCTTGGGCATGACGATGGTGACAGGCACGCCAAGGCGGGTTCCGTGATAGGATAGCCCCTGGCTGTGATTGCCCGCCGATGCTGCAATCACACCGCGGCTTCTTTGCTCTTCGCTAAGCTGCAATAGAGCGTTCAGAGCGCCGCGTTCCTTATAAGCAGCGGTAAACTGAAGGTTTTCAAACTTCAGCCAAACCTCAGCGCCGATAATCTCTGAAAGCGTAATCGAATGCATCATCGGCGTCTTGACGACGGAGCCTTCAATACGAGCCGCTGCGGCCCGCACATCGTCGATGGTCAGGTCGGCGGGCGTGTGCGCCGGGGTTAGACTTGGCGTTGGTGCATTCATAATGGCTGCGGCGATAAGCCTTCGCTTCTTCAAGAGCAACCGCGAACGGCTTGGCAAATGGGTAGCAAAGCTATTAGGCAGCAAGCCCATGAGCACTAACACCAAGATCGCCTTCATCGGGCTTGGCGTAATGGGCGGTCCGATGACCGGCCATCTCGCCCGCGCCGGGTTCGATGTTTCCGCCTACAACCGCTCGCCTGAGCGCGCCGCGAAGTGGCGCGAAGCCTGGGATGACGAAGGGTTGAGCGTTCGATTTGCAGACACGCCCGCTCGGGCCGCTGAAGGCGCAGATGTGGTCTACACCTGCGTTGGCAATGACGAAGATCTATCGAGCGTCACAACGGCGGAAAATGGCGTCTTGGAGACCATGGCCAATGGCGCGCTACTGATCGATCACACCACCACATCCGCCGATATGGCGCGCAGCCTTGCCGAGGCGTGCGAAGCGAAGGGTGTTGCCTTCGTCGATGCACCCGTGAGCGGCGGTCAGGCAGGTGCCGAGAACGGGCAGCTTGCAATCATGTGCGGCGGTTCGGACAAAGCGATGGAGCGCGCGAGGCCCGTGATGGAGCCTTACGCCAAGGCTATCGTCCATGTGGGACCGGTGGGTGCTGGCCAGACCGCCAAGATGGCGAACCAGATGTGCATCGCGGGTATTCTGGGTGGCCTTTCCGAAGCGATCCGGCTGGCACAGGGCGCAGGGCTCGATCTCGACAAGACGTACGAAGCGATCTCGGGCGGCGCTGCACAAAGCTGGCAGATGGACAACCGCTGGGAAACCATGACCAAAGACGAGTTCGAGTTCGGCTTTGCCATCGACTGGATGCGCAAGGATTTGGGCTACGCGCTTGACGAGGCGAAGCGCCTGGGGCTCTCCTCGCCCGTCACCGCAATGGTCGACCAATTCTACGCCGAGGTGCAAGCCAAGGGCGGCAATCGTTATGACACAAGCGGGCTTATCACCCGCCTTCCAAAGGCAGTTTAGTTGATGAAACACCTTCCTGTAGCCCGGCTGTCAACTTTGGCCGTTCTGGCCGCAAGCGTGGCCCTCAGCGCCTCACCCGCCGTAGCTAACACATTGATATATAATGTGAATGGCATCACCATTGACGAAGAAGGCGAAGCCAAACGCTTTACCGAGCTTGTTTACGATGACGACGGCATCATCACCCACGTTCTGGAACGCGGTCAGGAGCGTCCCGACGGCATTGAGTTTGCCATGGATGGTGAGGGACAGGTCCTTCTTCCCGGCATGATTGATGGCCATGTCCACGTGATGGATATCGGCTTTGCCGCGCTCACACTCGACCTTTCCGACACGAACAGCCTCGACGAAGCGCTCGCCAAGATTGCAACCTTTGCCGAAGAGAACCCGGGCCGCCCGTGGATCCTGGGGCGCGGCTGGAACCAGGAGAAATGGGGCCTTGGCCGCTTCCCCACTGCGGCGGAACTGGACGCGGTGGTGTCCGATCGCCCGGTGTGGCTGGAACGCGCGGACAACCACGCAAACTGGGCCAATTCACTCGCGATGGAACGCGCAGGGGTCAATGCGGACAGCAAGAGCCCCGAGGGCGGGCGCATCATCCGCGATGAAAACGGCAATCCAAGCGGCATCTTCATCGATGCGGCAAGCAGCCTTGTCGGTGACAGCGTCCCTCCCCCTCGCGCCGAAGACCGCGACCTCGCATTCGCGCTTGCCCAATCGCGCCTCCTTGAAAACGGGATTACGGCGGTTGCCGATATGGGCACGCCGGTGGTCGACTGGATGACCTTCCGGCGCGCTGCCGACCGGGGCGCGCTCAACATTCGCATCATGTCTTACGCAGACAGCCCCGAGGCGATGGAGCTTATCGGTGGCCCGGCCCCAACGCCTTGGCTTTATGACGACAAGCTGCGCTTGAACGGTCTCAAACTTTATGTCGATGGCGCCTTGGGATCGCGCGGCGCGACGCTTAAAGAACCCTATCACGACGAACCGACAACGCGCGGCATCGCGATCACCAGCCCAGCGCAACTCCGCAACCGGATGAGCCGCGCTGCGATGGACGGGTTCCAAACCGCCGTGCACGCGATTGGCGATGCTGCCAATGAAGATGTGCTGATGGCCATTGCCGAGCTTTCGACAAGTTACGATGGCGACCGGCGCTGGCGGATCGAGCACGCACAGATCGTCGATCCGGCTGATCTGCCGCTCTTTGGCGAACATGGCACTATCGCCTCGATGCAACCGCTCCACCAGACAAGCGACATGCACATGGCCGAAGCGCGCCTTGGCGAAGACCGTCTGGGCGGCGCCTATGCGTGGCGCTCGATCATCGAAATTGGCGGGCGCATCGCTTTTGGATCGGACGCGCCGGTGGAGCCTGCCGATGCCTTTGCAGGCATCGCTGTCGCGATCAGCCGCACGGACGAAAATGGCCGCCCCTTTGGCGGGTGGCGTGCGCATGAGGCGGTGAGCCGCGAGCAGGCGCTGGCCGCCTTCACCGCCGATGCAGCGTTTGCAGGCTTTGCCGATGGCAAGTTCGGGCGATTGATCCCCGGAGAGCGCGCCGATTTCATCCTTGTCGACCGCGACCCCCTGCTCGCCTCGCCCAGCGAAATCCGCGAGACGAAGGTGAACGGCGTGTGGATTGGCGGCGTGCAGGTTTTCGCGCGCTAGAGGGGCTTATTCAGCGGGCTGATCGCTCGGCTCTGTCTTTTTGGGCGGCTCTTCCGACGTGTCCCCTTGCGCCTTGCTCTTTTTCATCGCCTTTTCCTGAAAGCGCATGATGAGGAGCGAGCCTTCGAACAGGATCAGAAGCGGCACCGCGAGGATCACCTGCGTGCCCGGATCAGGCGGGGTCACAATCGCCGCAATCGCCACAATGCCAACGATCACATAACGGCGCGCCGCGACCAGTTGATCGCGCGTGACAATACCGGCGCGGTGCAGCAGCAGGAGTAGCACAGGCAAAAGGAAGGTGAGGCCAAACGCCATGATGAACTGCATCACAAGGCCAAGATATTCACCCGCCGAAGGAAGCGCCTGAACTTGAAGCCCGCCGGTTTCGCCGCCGAACCCCAGGAAGAACAGGAAGGCGAGCGGCATCACCACGTAGTAGGCCAGCGCCGCGCCCCCGATGAACAGAACCGGGGTCATGATCAGAAACGGCAGGAATGCGCGCTTTTCCTGCGCGTAAAGCCCGGGCGCGACAAAGGCCCACAACTGGTTTGCGATGATCGGAAAGCTCACCATGAACCCGCCGAACAGGCCGACCTTGAGCTCGACGAAGAAGATTTCGGGAAGCTTGGTGAAGATCAGCTGCCCCTGCCCCTCGGGGAAAGCATCTTTCAGCGGCTGCACCAGAAAGCCAAGGATATAGTCGGCAAAGTAAAAGCAGATGCCAAAACCGATGAGCAGCGCAAAGATCGAGCGCATCAACCGGCTGCGAAGCTCGATCAGATGGTCGAGCAGCGGAGCGCGCGTTTCGTCGATGTCCTTGATTTCAAAAGCCATATGAGCCGCCTAATCTTGCGGCTTGGCCGGGGTTTCCGGCTCGGATGTTTTGGCGGGCGCCGGTGCTTGCTCGGCGGGCATTGCCTTCTGCACTGCGCTTTCCGCATTGGCAGCCTTGGGCGTTTCCGAAACCGGAGGGGGGCCCGTCATCACCGGCTCACCCTTTTCCGCTTCGACAGCCTCGGCCGACTGTTTCATGATTGCCTCGTTTTGGGCCTTCCACTTCTTTTCCATATCCTCAAGCTCGGCCTCGCGCACCATGGCATCGAGGCCGGTGCGAAAATGCGAGGACACGCGCCGCACCTTACCGATCCAGCGGCCCGCATGGCGCATCGCCAAGGGCATATCCTTCGGCCCGATCACAAGGACCGCGACGATGATAATCACCAGTATTTCTGCGGCGCCAAGATCAAACATGGGGCTTGGGGTCTCTTAATCGAGGGTGAAGCGAAAGCTTTACAAAACAGTCGGTTAGCTTGATGTTTCGCTCTTTTCAGCCGTTTTGGCATCGCCAGTTTCCTTGGCGGGCGCTTCGATTTGGCCCTTGGGCTTGTCCTCGCTGCCAGCCTCTTCGTTCATGCCTTTCTTGAAGCTGTTGATGCCTTTGCCAAAGTCACCCATCATCTCTGAAATTTTGCCGCGACCGAAGAGCACGAGAATGACAATCGCAAGGATGAGGACTTGCCAGATACCGATTTGGCCGAACATAGGATTTCTCTCTTATTTGCCCTTGGGAGGGAGGTGTTACACGCCCGATATAGGCGCTTCGCCGCGATCATGCCAGTGAGACTAGCGATTGTTCGCGCGAATTCACTCAGATGAGGGCGCGGGTTCGCAAGATTCGGGTTCGCAGGATCCGGGCTCGCACGATTGCGCCTCTTGCGCCTCGTCCTCTTCGCTGTCGTTCTCTTCGCCGTCGTTCTCTTTGTCGTCGGCAGACATCGCCTCATCAAAGGCTTCATCGACCGGATCGAGCAGGCCCGAGGCGCGCAATTCGTCGATTCCGGGAAGATCGCGGCGCGAGGACAGGCCGAAGTGGTCGAGAAATTCCGGCGTTGTCGCGTAGATCACCGGACGCCCGGGCACTTCGCGGCGGCCGGCAAGCTTGATCCAGCCTGCCTCCATTAACACATCGAGCGTGCCCGAACTCGTCTGAACGCCCCTGATCGATTCGATTTCGGCGCGGCTGACCGGCTCGTGATAGGCGATGATGGCGAGCACTTCGGTGGCCGCCCGGCTGAGGCGGCGGACCTGCTCTTTTTCGCGGCGAAGAAGGTGCGCCATGTCGGGCGCTGTCTCGAAGTGCCAGCGTTTGCCGCGCTCGACCAGATGAACGCCGCGGTCCGCGTAATGCGCTTCGAGGGATTTGAGGGCGTCTCGGATGACGCTTTTCTCGCAATCGCCAAGGTGCGCACAAAGCTGGTCCACGCTCATGGGTTCTTCGGCCGCGAAGAGCGTCGCTTCGAGCCCCCGGGTGATTTCGTCGGGCGCCGGATCGTGGTCCGACATTACGCGCCCGCCCCTTCTTTCAACCGCCGGATGCGCAGCGGCTCGAACGCACCTTCCTGCTCGATTTCCGCGCGCCCCAAACGGGCAAGTTCCAGCGCGGCGACGAAGCTTGACGCAAGCGCCGAGCGACGCAGCGCGGGCTCTGCGTGTTTGGGGAGGAAATCGCGCAAATCCATCCAGTCGAGCGTCACGCCAATCATGGCCGACACCCGGTCGAGCGCGCTTTCCAGCGTCATCACAGGCCGGTCGGACACGTGGTAGATGCGCGGCGCGGTGCGCGCTTTCACCTGGCCATAGGCCTGAATGAGCGAATAGGCATCGGACTTCCAAAGCGTCTTGCGATCGGTGCGAAGGCCCTCTGGCGACCCGCGCAGGAAGATGTCGCGCCCGATCCGGTCACGCGCCATGAGCCGTGCCCCCGCCTCTCGCATTGCGCCGAGGCGCTGGAGGCGCAGTTGCAGGCGCAGCGCAAGCTCTTCGGGGCTTGGATCTTCCTGCTCGTCCTTGGGCAGGAGCATGGCCGATTTGAGAAAGGCAAGCCAGGCGGCCATCACCAGATAATCCGCCGCCAGTTCCAGCCGCAAATCCTGTGCCTGCTCGATATAGTCGAGATATTGGTCGACCAGCGCGAGGATGGAAATCTGTTTGAGATCAACCTTTTGCCGCCGCGCCAGGTCGAGGAGAAGGTCAAGCGGCCCCTCCCACCCGTCAAGCTCAAGATAGAGTGCCTCTTCGCCTGCCTTCGCGCCCTGCTTTGCGGGATCATCGTCCCCATTTTCTGGCCAGCCATCGGGCATGATGGCGCCGGGTTCGGGCGCGTTCATCGCGCCGCCCGTCAGCATGAAGCCCTCTTCCTGGCTTGCACTCATGCAGCTTCCCCCGCAATCGCCAGCAGCGCGTCGCGCTTGGCCAGAAGCTCGCGCGTATCATCGGGCAATCCGTCCGCGACCCGCGTCCCTTCGAGAGCCGTGGCAAGCCGCTCAGCCGCGCGCGGCGAGATCGTGGGCACGGCCTCGCATATGCCGGTCATATCGTCCATCTTGGCCCAGCAATTGAGCACGATGTCGCACCCTGCCGCAATCGCTTTGCCGGATCGTTCCGGCACGCTGCCGTCGAGTGCTTCCATGTCGATATCATCGGTCAGAAGAAGGCCGTCAAAGCCGATTTCGCCGCGAATAATATCGCTGATGATCGTCTCGGAAAGCGTGGCAGGAAGCGCCTCGTCCCATACGGGAAACCTGAGGTGGCCGGTCATGCCGATAAGCGCGCCGTTGAGCTTGCGGAAGGGTTCCAGATCGGCGGCCAATTCCCCGGCGCTCGCATGGACTGTGGGCATTTCCTTGTGGCTGTCGCAAAAGGCGCGGCCATGCCCCGGCATATGTTTGATGCAGCCGGTGACGCCGCCTGCGGCCAATCCATCGAGTATCGCACGGCCAATCGCGGCGACTTGCATCGGGTCATGGCCCAAGGAGCGGTCACCGATCACATCATGCGCGCCCTCCTGACGAAGGTCGAGCGGCGGGTGGTAGTCCACCGTGATGCCCATCGCCGACAGTTCCAGCCCCATCGCCTTTGCGCCCACGCGCGCGGCCTCGATCGCACTTGCCGGGGCGACCTGGTAGAGCCGGTCGAATGCTTCGCCGCTCGGATAGGCGGCCCAATGCGGCGGGCGCAGACGCGCGACGCGCCCGCCCTCCTGATCAATCGAGATTAGCAGGTGATCGCGCCCGTGAAGCGCGCGCAATTCATCGGTGAGCGCGCGCAGCTGCTGCGCATCCTCGCAGTTGCGGCCGAACAGGATGTAGCCAGCCGGATCAGCGTCGCGAAAAAACGCGCGCTCGTCCGCTGTCAGCTTTGTGCCAGAACATCCGAATATCGCAGGAACCATGGGATTGAGATTTGCAGCCACGCCGCGAACACGCAAGCGCAGTAACCATCGGTTATGGCTATTTTACGCAGGAATCTGGTGGGAAACCCGCGCAATCCTCCGAAAACCCTGCCGGATCAGCCTGTCGCTCAGCCTTTGACCTGACAATCGATGCCGTCAGACTTGAGATTGTCGCACAGGCGGTTGGCCGCCGCGCGGTCGCCTGCAACGGCTTGCAGGCGGTAAACCGTGCCAATATCGACCACGCCTTCCTCGATGCGATAGCGAAAGCCCGAGAGCGCATCGGTGCGGCGGGAAAGTTCGCGCCAGCCCTGTTCTGCGCGTGAGCGGCTCGAATAGGCGGCAAGCTGGACGCCCACGCCCGATGGCGATGCGCCTGTTGCAGCGCCGGTGTTGTCGCTGTCTGACGCGCCATTGCCCGAAGCGCCAGCCGCGCCCTCATCACCGCTGTCGCCGCCAGCATTGGTGTTGCCATCGGTGTTCATGACGCCTTCGGGCGTGCCACCTTCGGCAACGACCGGGGCAACTGCGCCGGTCCCTGCAAATTCCTTGCCGCCGGGATCTTCTGGACGTTCCTTGATCGGGCCATCGGGCGCTTCGATTACGCTGCCATCGGCGGTAGCCATCGCATCGTCCGCCTTGCTTCCGAAGAACCAGACTGCGCCGACGCCTGCGACCAGAACGCCAAAAAGGATAAGACCAAGGATTATGAGATGGGTGTTGTCATTGCCGCCATCATCGTCTTCCTCTTCGGCCTCAAGCCACGGGAGACTGTCATCCGCTGACAGGTCCAGTTCGGCATCGCCGCCTTCGACCTCTTCATATTCAGCATCGATAATCAAGGCACTTCACCCTTCCCTTGCGCCGCTTTTCTGGAATGATCGCGGCTACATCCTGTCGACGGCATCCACGCCAAGCACGCGAAGACCATTGCGGATAACTTGCCCGATTGCTTGGCCAAGGAAAAGCCGCGCCTGCGATATTCCGGCCTGCTGTTTCACAATGAAGCGTTTTTGGGTGTCAGTGTTACCCAAGGAATAGAAGGCATTAAGGTCGGTCGCGAGGTCGTAGAGGTAGAACGCGATGCGGTGCGGTTCGCGCGCCTTGGCGGCGGCTTCGACCTCGCGCGGGAATTGCGCGGCGCGTTTGATAAGCGCGTGCTCCTCTTCGCCCAGCTCTGCGATGGCGTCGGCAGAGGGCCTAAACCCTTCATCTTCCGATGCTTTGCGCAAAGTCGACTGGATGCGTGCGTGAGCATATTGGACATACCACACCGGGTTGTCCTTGCTCGCCTCGACCACCTTGGCGAAGTCGAATTCCATCTGCGCCTCTGGTTTGCGCGTCAGCATGGTGAAGCGCACCACATCGCGGCCGACCTCTTCGATCATGTCGGCGATGGTGATGAAATTGCCCGAGCGTTTGGACATTTTCACAGGTTCGCCGCCGCGCATAAGCTGAACCATTTGAACAAGTTTTACGTCAAATGGGGTGGGCTCGCCCTTGCCTTCGGACAAAGCCGCCACTGCCGCCTTGATCCGTTTGACGGTCCCGGCATGGTCCGCGCCCCAGATGTCGATCAGCTCATCGGCCTCTTCCGCCTTCTGCATGTGATAGGCCAGGTCGGCGCCGAAATAGGTCCATTTGCCGTCCGATTTCTTGATCGGGCGGTCCTGATCGTCGCCAAACTTGGTTGAGCGGAACAGCGGAAGCTCCACCGGCTCCCAATCCTCTGGCGGGGCCTTGCCCTTGGGCGCTTCGAGAACGCCGTCATAGACAAGGTCATGTTCGCGCAGCCACGCCTCGGCTGCATCGGGTTTGCCCGCTGCGTGCAGAGCCGCTTCAGAGGCAAAGACGTCATGATGGATGCCAAGGAGCGCAAGATCGCCCTTAATGAGGTCCATCATCTTGTCGACCGCTTCGGCGCGGAAGTATTGGAGCCACTCGTCCTCGGGCTTTCCTAAATACTTCTCACCCAATTCCTTTGCGAGATATTCGCCAATGGGTTTGAGATACTCGCCGGGATAGTAGCCTTCGGGGATTTCGCCGATGTCCTCGCCCAGAGCCTCGCGGTAGCGCAGGTGCGCCGAGCGCGCGAGCGTATCGACCTGACCGCCGGCATCGTTGATGTAATATTCGCGCGTCACATCGTGGCCTGCAAATTCGAGCAGGCTCGATAGCGCATCGCCCACAACCGCGCCACGGCAGTGGCCCATGTGCATGGGGCCGGTGGGGTTGGCGCTGACATATTCGACATTGACGCGCGTGCCTGCACCTATTGTCGAGCGGCCATAGTCGTCGGCAAGCGTCGTGATCGCTTGTAATTCGTCGAGCCAAACCTGCGGATCGAGGCGCAGGTTGATGAAGCCCGGCCCTGCAATCTCGGCGCTGGCGATGCCGGGAGCCGCTTCAAGTTTGCTCGCGAGGATTTCCGCTAAGCTACGCGGGTTGGTCTTGGCAGGTTTTGCCAGAACCATCGCGGCGTTCGTTGCAAGATCGCCATGCGAAGGGTCGCGCGGCGGTTCAAGCGTCACATTCTTGAACGAGGTTCCTTCCGGCAGCGCGCCGTCAATCACCATCGCATTAAGCGCGGTTTCGATCGTACCACCAAAGGCGGTGTAGAGGGTTTGCATATCAGTCATCTCGCATGCGCCGTTAGCGCAAAGGGCAAAAAGGGAAAAGGAAAAGGGAGCGCACAACGACCATAGCCACAAAACGACGCGCCAAGCGTCGCAAGCGCGCCAAAAAGAATCCTAGGCAGGCGCCCGCAGCGGGGGCAGCTTGCCTGCCCGTCTAGAAAGGAGTTCGCCCGGATGGGCGAACGCAAACCCTAACGCGTCGCGTTATACGCCAGTTGCGATTCGGTCAGTTGGAAGCCGACCAGCATCTCGAAACGGGTGCGCTGGATCGCGGCTTTCACTTCCGGATCGGCCAGCGGGTCAAGCGCCGCATCAGGATCGCCTGCACGTCGTTTGCGGGTGATTCGCTCGCGGATGTCCTCGGGCAGGGTTGCTGCCGAACGATCAACATAAGAGCCCGCCTTGGCGCTTGCGGTGGCGCGCTCCTGACCATCTGCGAAAGACAAGGTGACCTCGCCCACACGCTTGGTCACGACTGCGCTCGATCCGCGCAGCACGGTCACGAAGTATGGCAAAGTCACGGTGCGTGCGCCGCGCACGTCGGTGCGCCGTGCGCGAACGTCAAAGCTTGCCTCGGAATACACCTGCTCGCCGGTGTCGTTGCAGGTTGAACGAAGGTTCGTGATAGCGGCGCTCACATCGAGATTGCCCTGCGTCTGGTCGCCCGCGGTGCGGAACGTCGTCACATCGCCGGTGTAATCGGGAATGCCGACATCTGGGCAGGTGGAGAGCACGGCGGTGATCCCGACGCCCTGATTGACCACAAGGTCCCCCTCGCCTGCACAACCGGCCAGCGCTCCGGCCAGAGCGAGCGCGGTTAGAGCGGATTTGCCCCGTGTCATGCGAAATTGCGTCATGAGAATGCGTGGTCCCTCGTAAGTCTGGTTGCCGCCAGATGCGGCTTAATATGTCCAATGCGTGGCTTACGCCCTAGCGAGCCGCGCGGCAAAGCGCTAGAGGGCGTTGTATGAACGCGCCTATAACTGAAAAGACCGCTCCGGCCTCGGCTGAGCCTTTGAACCTTTTGATCGCCGCCCCGCGCGGTTTTTGCGCAGGCGTCGACCGCGCGATCGAGATCGTTGAAAAGGCTCTCGAGCGGTTTGGCGCGCCGGTCTATGTCCGCCACGAAATCGTCCACAACAGATATGTTGTCGAAGGGTTGAAGGCCAAGGGCGCGATTTTCGTCAAGGAACTGGACGAAGTGCCCACCGATGCGCCGGTGGTGTTTTCCGCCCACGGCGTGCCCAAATCGGTCCCCGCCGAGGCGGAACGGCGCAATATGATCTACGTCGATGCGACCTGCCCGCTGGTGTCGAAAGTCCACCGTCAGGCAGAGCGACAGCTTGAAAAAGGGCGCCATATCATTTTCGTCGGCCACGAAGGCCATCCCGAAGTGATCGGCACCATGGGTCAGGTCGAACCCGGCCAAATGACCCTGGTCGAGAATATCGAGGACGTGGACAAGCTCCCGTTCGAGACGGATGAACCGCTTGCCTACCTCACGCAAACGACCCTTTCGGTCGATGACACGCGCGAGGTGATCGAGGCGCTCGAATGGCGTTACCCCAATATCAGCGGCCCCAAGGCCGAGGACATTTGCTACGCCACCTCCAACCGTCAGGCGGCGGTGAAGGAATTGGCACAGGATTGCGATCTGGTGCTGGTTGTGGGCGCGCCCAATTCGTCCAATTCGCTGCGCCTTGTCGAAGTGGCCGAGCGTTTGGGCACGCCGGGCAAATTGATCCAGCGCGCCGACGAGATTGATCCTGCATGGCTCGATGGTGTCGAGACAATCGGCCTGACCGCGGGTGCCTCTGCCCCGGAAGTGCTGGTGCGCGAAGTGGTTGATGCGCTTGGCCAGCTGCGCCCTGTCAATGAACGTGTGATCAAGCACACCGAAGAAAAGATGGTGTTCAAGCTGCCGCGTCAACTCACCGAATAGGGCGAGAGAAATGGCGGTTTACACCCATCTTGGCGCCGAAGAGCTGGCCGCGCTTATCGCGCATTACCCTGTGGGCGAACTGGTTTCTGCCAAGGGGATTGCCGAAGGGGTTTCCAATTCCAACTGGCTGATCGAAACTGCCGGGTCAGATGGTGCAGGCAAGCGGTTTATTCTCACCATGTATGAACGGCGCATCGAGCTTGACGATTTGCCGTATTTCCTCGGCCTGCTCGACCACCTCTCGGCCAAAGGCTGTCCGGTGCCGCGCACCATTCACGACAATGATGGCGCGAGCTTTCGGATGCTTGATGGAAAAGCGGTCGCGCTGATCGAATTTCTGCCCGGTGTCTCGCCCACGCAGCCAGAGGCCGCGCAGGCTTTCGCAGTGGGAGAGACGCTGGCACGCATCCATGCGGCAAGCCGAGATTTCCCGCTGTCGCGCGCCAATACGATGGGTTTTGCCGACAATCTGGCGTGTCTGGAAAAATGCGGGGTGGATGCGCTGGCCTCCATCAACACTGACCTTCCGGCAATTCTGGAGCCTGCCCGCGAGGCGGCGGCGATTGACCTTGCCGCTCTGCCCCAGGCGCAAATCCACGCCGATCTGTTCCCCGACAACGTGCTGATGCTGGGTAGCGAAGTCACCGGGCTTATCGATTTCTACTTCGCGTGCTCGGGCGCGATGGCGCTCGATCTGGCGGTTACCCATGCGGCGTGGTGCTTCGATGATGAGGGGAATTATCTTGCGCCTCTCGGCGATGCGCTTGTCCAAGGGTATGAAAGCGTGCGCGAGCTGACGTCACGCGAACGCGAACTGCTCCCGCAAATCGCCAAGGGCGCGTGCATCCGCTTTATCGCGAGCCGCGCAGAAGACTGGCTCGACACGCCCGACGATGCGCTGGTCACGCGCAAGGACCCCATGCAATTCGTCGCACGCTGGCGTTTTTACGACGAGCGAGGGGCCGATGTGTTTGCGTGATCCCGCGCAATAGGGCACAAGCTACGTGATGGTGGGCAAGCCTATGAAACAAGTGCAGATCTTTACCGATGGTGCGTGCAAGGGAAACCCCGGCCCGGGCGGCTGGGGCGCTTTGCTGCGCATGGGGCCTCACGAAAAAGAGCTTTCGGGCGGTGAGGCGGACACCACTAATAACCGCATGGAAATGACCGCGGTGATTGAGGGGCTCAATGCCCTGATCGAACCGTGTTCGGTCGAACTTTATTCCGACAGCAAATATGTGATCGACGGGATCACCAAATGGGTCCACGGCTGGAAAAAGCGCGGATGGGTCAATGCCAGCAAGAAGCCCGTGCGCAACGCCGATCTGTGGCACGATCTGATCGAGGCGGTCGATCGCCACGAAGTGTCGTGGAACTGGGTCAAGGGCCATTCGGGCCACCCCGAAAACGAACGCGTGGACCAACTCGCCAGCGATGCCGCAGAGGCGATTGCGGCGGGCGAAGACGCCTAGGCCCTGCTCGCGCGCGCCGCTGGCGCCCCCTGCCGACAACGGAAACCGCAACGCAAAACGGGCGCGCCGTCATCCGGCACGCCCGCTTTACAAACTCGCTTGGACCAAAGCGTTCAGGTGTTGTCTTCGGTTGGTGCGCCCGGGCCGTTTTTCTTGATCGAAGCAATCGCGTTTTCAGCCGAAGACTTGCTCGAATAGCCTTGGGTCGAGAACATCACTTCGCTGTTGTAGCTGAAGCGCACGCGAAATTCGCCGGCTTTATCTTTGTAGATTTCAAACTTGTGAGCCATCTTGCTGGTCCCTCTCGTAAGCGTTGAACTTGGGGCGTTACCATACAGATATGACCGCCTCTGACTACCCCGCAGCCGCTGCTTTCTCGGAATAAAATCGCTGCGGATTGTAAACATTTGCATCAATCGCAGCGGTCAGATCATCACGCTCCAGCCCGAGCATGATCTGCGATGCAAGACGCGCGGCGGCGGGCGCTGTCTGGATGCCGAAACCGCCCTGCCCTGCAAACCAGAGGAAACCGGCCCGCTCGGGGTCGGGGCCGTAAATCGGCGTGCGGTCCGGGGCAAAGCTGCGCAGGCCAGCCCAGCGCCGCTCAACCGCCTCGATCCGCCAGTCGGTTGCGTTTTCAAACGCGTCAATGGCGCGCGCAACGTCCAATTCCTCGGGCGCTGCATCGCAAGGGGCCGTGGGCGTTTCGTCATGCGGGCTGAGCCAGATGCGGCCATTGTCCGATTTGAAATAGAAATTGCCCGAAATATCGAGCACCAGCGGCAAATCGGCGCGAACGCCGGGTTCAACGCGCAATTGGGCGACGGTGCGGCGATAGGGCTGGATGCCAAGGGGCCGCGCTCCGGCGAGCTGCGCCAGCGGATCGGCCCATGCGCCCGCCGCATTGACTACGCGCTCTGCCCGAAATATCTCGCCGCCTTGCGTTCTGATGTCCCAGCCGCCAGCGCCTTGCGAAAGCCCCACGACACGCGCGCGGCACACCAGTTTCACGCCCGCAACCTTGAGCGCCTTGAGATAGTGTTGGTGAAGGCCAGCCACATCGATATCGGCGCAGGCCTCTTCGTAAAGTCCATCGCACCATTCATCGCGCAGCATCGGGGCATGGCGGCGCAATGTTTCGCCGGCAATGCGCTCGATCGTGACGCCCGTTCCGGCAAAGCGCCGCTCGAAATCATCGAGCGCTGCGCCATCGTCTTTGCGCCCGATGTAAAGCGCGCCGCGTTGGCGCAAAAATCCATTCTCGCGAAGATAGCGACCCGAAGGAAGCGTAAGGGGCACGATCTGCGGGCCGCCATAACATTCTTCCCAGAACGCAGCCGAGCGCCCGGTCGAATGATACCCCGGCGCATCCTCCGCCTCGAGGACAAGAACCTTTGCATGAGGGCCGAGTTCCGCGGCAAGGCTTGCGCCGGCCATCCCTGCCCCGACGATGGCAAAATCGTAGAGAGTGTCGCTCATTAAGCCACGGTTGCCCGAGGCGGTGCGACCTCGTCAAGGAAAGCGGTAATCGCGTCCATCACGCGGCCACGCACCGCATCGGTTTCGCGCAGGACCTCGTGGTGGGCTTCTTCGCCCAGTTCGAACAATCGCCCGTTGGGCAAACGCCTGGCCGCGCGCACATTGGCTTCGTGGCTGACAAGCTTGTCGTTGCTGGTCGACACGATAAGCACGGGGCATGTCACCCGTTCCAGTGCGCCGGCACTTTCGAGCACGCGTGACGAGGCGAACCCCTGCTCGACCCAGCGCCAGCTTGCCGGGCCCATCACAAGCTGAGGCCTTGTGTCGCGCCAATATTGTTCATCGGCATAGCGTTCGGCATCATGGGTCAAAAGGTTCGCACGGCCCGCCGGAAGCTCGCCCGGCTTCTCGCTCCATTTCCATGCCTGGCGCGTGGGATCCCCTATCCACGCCATAAGTTTTGAAACGAAGTGCTGCACTATCAATGGCACGGGCGGGCCTTGCATGCCCAGCATCGGCGCGCTCAGGAAACAGGCGGTGGGGGGAGTCTCGCCATCCAGCTTTCCATCGACAAGGGCGCGCATGATCAAATGCCCGCCCATCGAATGGCCTGCGATAATATGCGGCCCCGGCACCTCGCGCGTCCAGAGCTCCCACACATGGGCAAGATCATCGGCCCAGGTGGAAAAATCGTCGATGTGGCCCGTGAATTCGTCCTTGCCCAGCCGCCCTGATCCTGCCTGTCCGCGCCAGTCGGAGGCGGTGACGCGCCAGCCGCCTCGGTGCCATTCTTCAAGGCTTTCGAGATATTTCTCATAAGCATCGCCGCGCCCGGGCAAAAACAGGATCGAGCCTCGCGGTGCGGCGCCTTCGTCCGTAATCCCCGGCCAATCAATCCGGCGCACGACATGGCCATCGGCAAGGTTCCACGTGCTCTCGACCGCGAGCGGCGGGATAGACCGGCGATCAATCGGATCTGCATCCGGCCCGGCCCGCGCGGCGCTTTTCATCGTCTCGTTAGTCATAGTGAGCCTTGTTGGCAGCCGATCTTCAGCCTTCGAAAGTTTGGTTACTATTTGGTAAGCATACGCCTGTAGCACCCTCGAAATGAGACGGAACGCGATAGCCGATTGGAGCTCGCGGGACACCTTTCAGGGGCACTACAATGATGACGACCATCCAATACGGACTGCTGATTGCCTTGGCAATTGCGCTCCTTTACGCCGCGTTCACCGATATTCGCTCGCGCACGATTTCCAACGGGCTCAACATCGCGATTGCGGCAGGTGCCCCGATTTTCTGGTGGGCGAGCGGTCTTGCCTTCTGGCCCGATATTATCATGCAGTTCGGCGTCGCAATCGCCGCCTTTGCCGTATTCGCAGGGCTTTTCGCGGTCGGAATGATGGGCGGCGGGGACGTAAAACTCCTTACCGTTCTCGCGCTCTGGATCGAGCCGTCGGGTTTTCTCCAACTGCTGATCGTCATGGCTGTGGCAGGCGGCATTCTCACGCTGCTCATGGCGATGGTTCACCTGATGCGCAGGCGCAAGGACAAGCTCGCCATTCCTTATGGCGTTGCCATTGCCATCGGCGCTTTCTCGATTCTGGGCCCGCGCCTCATCGAAATGCCGGCGCTTGCATAAAGTCATCAATCAAGAAGCGGCGTGAACCCGATCTTAACTACTTCGGTCATACTCATCTCAAGCATACCTGCCCGTAATGTCACGGGCCCACGAAGGGGGCTAATTAGCCATGGATAGGAAGAAACTGGTTCTTTTGCTTGGTGCACTCGTTGTCGCGATCGGCAGCGCATTTCTTGCACGCAGCATGTTTTCGAGCGAGCCAGCGCCGGTCGCGGCGGCTCAGGAAGAGCCAACCGGACCAAAGGTTCTGGTTGCCAACCGCGCATTGCCAGTAGGCACAATCATTACAGCCGATGCGATGGGCTATCAGCAATGGCCTGAAGAGCTCGTGCAGGATGCCTACTTTATTGAAGGCAATTCGGACATGAGCCAGCTTCTTGGCACGGTTGTCCGCTTCCCCATCACGGCTGGTGAGCCTGTGACCCACGGTTCGCTTGTCAGCCCTGGCGACCGCGGCTTTCTCGCTGCGGCGCTTGGCCCGGGCATGCGCGCCGTAACGGTTGCCGTTTCCTCGGCTCAAAGCGCTGTTGCAGGCTTCATCTTCCCTGGCGACCGCGTTGACATGGTGCTTACCCAGCAAGTTCAGGGCGAAGGTCGCCCGCTCAGCACAGCAGAGACCGTCCTTCGCAATCTGCGCGTGCTGGCAACCGACCAGGCAACCGAGAGCGTGACCGATGAAACCGGTCAAACGGTTGTTCGCGCCTATCGCACAGTGACGATCGAGGTGACCCCGCAAATCGCGGAAAAGGTGGCGGTTGCACAAACCATCGGCGACCTCACCCTCGTTCTGCGCTCCATCTCGGACAATCAGGCGGAGCTTGAGCGTGCGATTGCCTCCGGCGATATCAAAGTGCCCGACGATGCCTCCCCTGAAGAGGAAGAGCGCATCCTTCGTGCCGCGATGAGCAAGCCGACCCAGGGCAAGTCCACTTACCAAACGGGCGGCGATGTCTCACGCTTCCAGCGCAAGTCCATCCCGCCACAAAACGACGGTCGTCCCGGCGGCACTGCCGCTCCCAAGCGCGGCGATACCTTCAAGGCCACAGCCGGCCGGGCAGGTGCCATGCCTCCTGTGCGCCGTGGCCCGACGGTCCGTGTGATCCGCGGCAAGGTCGAATCCGAAGTGCCAGTGAGTGGCGGGGTCGCGTCTGCCACCGGTCAACTCAACAACAACCTTGCGAACGGTGTCGGCCAGGCTGGCAAGACCGCTCCGGTTGGCCTGAGCACACTGCGGTAAGGAACACACACGATGTCAGCCGTCACGAACATCAAAGCTCAAATGGCCGCGCAGAAATTTTTTGCGGCCACGGGGAAATCAGGGAAGTCCAAAGGGGGCCCTACGATGAAAGCCAAGTTTCTTAGCCGAGCCTTGCTCGCCGGGATCGCAGCATTGCCGATGACAGCAATGCCAACCGCGACCGCAACGGCGCAGCAGGTGGTAAGCCCTAGCAAGGAGATCGTGCTGTCGATCGGACGTGGCGAGCTTATCGCTGTGCCGGGCGCAATGGCCGATGTCTTTATCGCCAACGACCAGATTGCCGACGTGCAGATCAAGTCGCAGCGCCAGCTTTACGTCTTCGGCAAAGCCGGCGGTGAGACAACGATCTACGCCAGCAACGCTCGCGGTGACGTGATCTTCTCTGCCAACGTTCGCGTGGGCAACAATATCGGTAGCATCGACCAGATGCTCGCTCTCGCGATGCCAGAATCCAAGGTTAATGTCGCTACAATGGGCACCAACACCGTGCTGCTTACCGGCACGGTGAAAGCGCCCGAAGACGCCGCCGAAGCGCAGCGTCTTGTGCAGGCTTTCCTTGGCGAAGATGCAAATGTCATCACCCGCCTGAAAACGGCAACTCCGCTTCAGGTGAACCTGCAAGTGAAGTTTGCCGAAGTCAGCCGCAGCCTCGTTCGCGAGATCGGCGGCAACGTGCAGACAATCGACGGCGCACAAGGCGGTTTCCGCGGCGGTGTCGGCACGGGCCGCGCCCTACCCGGTCAAAGCGGGTTCAACACAGGCGGCCCGCTGAGCGTGGGTCCCGGCGCTAACGCTGTCAACGGCGTGCGATTTGTCCGCGATATCAACGGCAACATCGTAGTCGATGAGAACAATATCCCTCAGCTCGAGGAGGTGCTGGGCACCGGCATCGGCACCAATGCAGGGACCGGCACGACCATCGGCGGCCTTACCCAGCTGTTTGGCCTCGACGTGCTTGGCGCACTCGACCTGTCCGAGCGTCTCGGCCTTGTCACCACCATTTCACAGCCAAACCTGACCGCTTTGTCGGGTGAAACCGCAACATTCCTTGCAGGCGGCGAATTCCCGATCCCGGTTTCCCAGGGTCTGGGCAATGTGGCGATCGAATATCGCGATTTCGGGGTAAGCCTGTCTTACACGCCGACCGTGCTGGCCAATGGCCGGATCTCGATCCGCGTTCGGCCCGAAGTCTCCGAACTGTCAACGCAAGGCGCGGTGACGCTGAACGGTTTCCAGGTCCCTGCCCTCACCATCCGCCGCACTGAAACGACGGTTGAGCTGGGCTCTGGCGAAAGCTTCATGATTGCGGGTCTTTTGAGCAACAACGCTCAAAACTCGCTCGATAAGGCGCCGGGTCTTGGCGATGTGCCGATCCTTGGCAATCTGTTCCGCTCACGCTCTTTCCGTCGCGGCGAGACCGAGCTGGTGATTGTTGTGACGCCGTATCTGGTTAACCCGGTGAACGAGCGTGACATCGTCTATCCAACCGACGGTTTCCGCGCAGCCAGCGAGCTTGAGCAACTGCTCCTCTACAAAGAGACCTCGGGCAAGGAAGGCGAAACGCGTCCGATGCCATCGGCAGCAGAGCCCGGAGCTCCAGAGCCTTCGGTTGGCAACATCGATCCCGACGCAATCGTGCCGGCACGCCCGAGCAAGAAGGATCGCCGCGCGGAGAACAACCGCAATGATCGCAAACGGGGTGGCAAAGATGATGCGCCTGCCCCTGGTTTCAGCCTCTAATCCCCTCAGCGTAAAAGGATTATCATGATGAAAATTCTCAATAAAAACAAGCTGACGGGTGCGATCGCTCTCGCTTTGAGCGTTGGCCTTGCAGGTTGCGCAGGTAACTCGCTTTCCGATGTTAACCCGTCGCTCAATTCTGTGCATCAACCCGTGGTTGAACGCAGCAACTTTGCCCTTGATGTGGACACGATGCGTTCGGGTCTGTCGATCACCGAGCAGCAGCGCCTCAACGGTTGGTTCGAAACGATGGACCTTCGTTACGGCGACCGCATCACCATCGAAGACCCGTCGGCCAATCCGGCCGTGGCAGAGGCGGTGAATGAGCTTGCCGGTCGTTTTGGCCTGATCGTTGATGGCGTCGCGCCGGCAACGCCCGGTCTTCTGAACCCGGGTCAGGCCCGCATTGTCATCACCCGTTCGACCGCATCGGTTCCGGGGTGTCCCAACTGGTCCGGCCAGTCAGACAGCAACTTCAAGAACGAAACCAGCAAGAACTATGGCTGCGCTGTAAACAGCAATCTTGCAGCCATGGTCGCCAACCCAGAGGACCTTCTCGAAGGTCAATCGGGTTCGGGCGAAACCACCATCCTAACCAGCACGAAGGCCATCGAGACCTTCCGCGAGGCGACACCGACAGGTGCAGAAGGCCTCATGGAAGCGACCCAAGGCGGAGGGAACTGATCAATGAACGCTCCATGGAAATCAGGACTGCCTGGCAACCGCGACCCGTTTGCCGCCTATATCTGCGACGATGCAGCGCTTGATGTGCTGCGTCCGGTCGTCATCGAAATGGGCTGGCCACCGGAAAAGTGCAACAAGGGCGGTCTGCGCAACGCCGTTCAATCGCTTTCGGTAAGCGCAAGCCCCGCGATCCTCGTAGTGGATCTGTCGGAAAGCGGCGACCCGTTGAATGACATCAACGCCTTGGCCGAGGTGTGCGAGCCGGGCACGGTCGTGATCGCCATTGGCCAGGTCAACGACGTGCGCCTTTACCGCGATCTTCTGGCAAGTGGCATTCACGACTATCTGCTCAAGCCATTGAACGCACAGGCCGTGCACGATGCGCTGAACGGTGCGCTGGCGGTGTTTACCGCTCCCAAGGGCGGCGAGAGCGAAGGCGTCAAGCGCCACATCTCGACCGCAGTTGTCGGCACGCGCGGCGGTGCAGGCGCATCGACCATCGCGACTTCGCTGGCATGGCTGTTCAGCGACGAGCACAAGGCACCGACCGCGCTGCTCGACCTTGATGTCCACTTCGGAACGGGCGCTCTTGCGCTTGATCTGGAGCCGGGCCGTGGTCTGACCGATGCAATCGACAACCCCAGCCGGATCGACGGCCTGTTCATTGAACGCGCAATGATCCGCGCCAATGACAATCTCTCGATCCTGTCTGCCGAAGCTCCGATCAGCCAGCCGCTGATGACCGATGGCGCCGCCTTCGTTCAGCTTGAGGAAGAATTCCGTCAGGCTTTCGAAATGACGGTCATTGATCTGCCGCGCAATATGCTGATCAACTTCCCGCATCTGCTTGCCGATGTGAACCTGGTGCTGCTCACCTGTGAGCTGACGCTCGCATCGGCACGCGACACGATCCGGGTGTTGTCATGGCTCAAGACCCATGCAGCGCACGCTCACCCGATGATCGTGGTCAACAAGTTCCAGCCCGGTGTTGCAGAGATCAGCAAGTCCGATTTCGAAGCCTCGATCGAGCGCAAAATCGACTTTGCCATTCCCTACGACATCAAGGCGGCTTCCAACGCAGCCAAGCTTGGCCAGGTGTTCACCGAGGCCAACAAGAACGCAAAATCCTCTGCCACGATCAAGCAAATCGCCGAGCGCATCATGGGCGCAAGCGAGGAAGATCTGGCCGCGATCACCGAAGAGAAAAAGTCGCTTCTGGGCGGGTTCGATCTCAAATCGCTGCTCGCGAAGAAGGATAAGAACAAGGCTACCGAAGAGGCAGCCGAGTAACGCCTCGCCCAGCTTGCCCGGCACATTTCCTTAATGTTCCGGGCGTAGCTGGCCGAGAGAAACGCCGCAAAAACAGCGCAAGACAGACGGGCAGGACGAGACCGAGATGGATATAGTGCAGACCCTGCTGATCACGACGGTGATCTTCCTGGTGATTGTTGGCGCCTATGTGCTGCTTACCGGGCCAAACATGGGCAAATCGCAGAAACGCCGGCTTGAAGCGGTGCGGTTCCGCTATTCGGACAGCGCCGATGCGAAGATGGAATCGCAGCTCAAGAAAGCGATTGCAGCGCGTAAACCCAAAACGCACAAGGTGGCTGGCTCCGCCTCGCGCGTCGAAGCGCTCGAAATGCGGCTTGATCGCACCGGCAAAGGCTGGTCGGTCACAGGCTATGTTTACGCATCGCTTGGCCTTTTTCTTGCCATCGGGGTGCTGGTATTCCTGCAAAGCCGTTCGCTGCCGATGTCGCTTGGCGTTGGCCTCGTGATCGGGCTTGGCCTGCCGCACATGGTCGTTGGCTATTTCATCAAGAAGCGCACCAACGAATTTGTCTCCAAATTCCCCGACGGCATCGAGCTGCTCGTGCGCGGTCTTCGCTCAGGCCTTCCCGTAGCCGAGACGCTGCAGGTGGTGGCCGAGGAAATTCCGGGCCCTGTCGGCCTTGAGTTCAAGGGCATCGTTGAACGCATCAAGATCGGTAAGACGATGGAAGATTCGCTTCAGGAAGCCGGTGACAAGCTTGGTATTCCGGAGTTCAACTTCTTTACCATCACCCTTGCCATTCAGCGCGAGACCGGTGGTAACCTCGCCGAGACTTTGTCGAACCTTGCCGACGTGCTTCGCAAGCGTTCGCAGATGAAGCTCAAGATCAAGGCGATGAGCTCTGAATCGAAGGCATCGGCCTATATCGTGGGTTCGCTTCCCTTCATCGTCTTTGGCCTCATCTACTGGATCAGCCCCGATTACCTGGGTCAGTTCTTTGTCGATGACCGCCTGATTGTAGCGGGCCTTGGCGGCCTTGTTTGGATGAGCATCGGGGCCTTTATCATGGCCAAGATGGTCAGCTTCGAAATCTGATCCGGGGGAGCCAAGACTATGCTTGATCAACAAACCGGACCAACGCTTCTGGGCTTTGACGTCATCCTCGTCGGGAGCATTCTCGCAGGATTGGCAGCCTTTGCCGTCATCATGGCGATCTATGCCGCGGTGACCATCAGGGACCCGATGGCAAAACGCGTCAAATCGCTCGAGGAGCGCCGCGACGAGCTCAAAGCAGGGATCATCACAGGCGGCTCTCGCAAGCGCGCGAGTCTCGTGCGCAGGTCTGACACCACCGACAAGGTGAAAGACAGCCTGGGCAAGATGAACGTGCTCGAGCAGAGCCAGATTGAAATGGTGCAGCAAAAGCTTGCCCATGCCGGCATCCGCAACAAAGAGCTTGCGGTTATCATCATCGGTCTGCGTGCAGTCCTGCCGATCGTGTTCGGCGCACTGGGCTTTGTCCTGTTCTACTGGGTCGATGCGCTTAACCTTGGCGATGCCCCATTCAAGAAACTGTTCGGTTTCGCTGCGCTCGTCGGCCTTGGTTACAAAGGGCCTGAGCTTTACCTTTCAAACCTTGCGAGCAAGCGCACCCTCGAGATCCAGAAGGGTCTGCCTGATGCGCTCGACCTCCTCGTGATCTGCGCCGAGGCCGGTCTTACCGTTGACGCTGCGTTCAACCGCGTCGCGAAAGAACTGGGCCGCGCCTATCCCGAGCTTGGCGATGAATTTGCGCTCACCGCGATTGAATTGTCGTTCCTGACCGAAAGGAAGATGGCGTTCGACAATCTTGCCTACCGCGTCGATCTGGAAGCGGTGAAAGGCGTTGTGACCACCATGGTTCAAACGGAACGCTATGGTACGCCGCTGGCCTCGGCCTTGCGCGTGCTCTCAGCCGAATTCCGCAACGAGCGCATGATGCGCGCCGAAGAAAAAGCAGCGCGTCTGCCGGCGATCATGACCATTCCGCTGATCATGTTCATCCTGCCCGTGCTCTTCATCGTGATCCTTGGCCCTGCAGCCTGCTCGATCTCCGATGCTCTGGTTGCACCGCAAGAATAAGACGCGGCAAAATCACACGGAAAAAGGGCCGGTGCGTTCAAAAGCGCGCCGGCCTTTTTGCATCAGCCCTCGAGCGAACCCGCCAAGGCCCCTGCCCGCGCGCGCAATTTGGCGAGCATGGAGCGAAGCGTGGCCTCCTCGGCTTCGTCAAGGCCATCGAGGATGTCGCGCTCTGTTGCCTTGGCAAGCGGCATGACCTCGCGGTGGATGCCCTCGCCTTCCTCGGTCAGTGCAAGCAAATGTGAACGGCCATCGTTTTCATTGTCCACCCGTGTCAAAAGCCCGCGCTCTTCGAGCACTTTGCACGCCCGGTTGACCGCGACCTTGTCCATCAATGTCGCCTCGGTAAGGTCACGCTGCGTCAGTCGTGCGCTCCTCTCCTGAGCATCGCCCAGAACAGCAATCACCCGCCATTCGGTGACCTTCAGACCAAAGCGCGAGCGATAGCGCTGCGCGATGAGATCGCTCACCGCGTTGGATGTTATCGAAAGCTGATAGGGAAGAAACCCTGCGAGCTGATAGTCGCCGTTCCCGGAAGAAGTGTCCTGTGTCATCGGATATTGTTTCCCATGAAACCACTCCCGAGACAAGACGACCCGGATTTGGGCCCGATCTGGGCCCGATTTGTGAGCGCGCGCTATTCGTAGGTGCGTGTCTCCCACCAGGGGTAGAAGTCAGGCATATCCTCGCTCACCTTGCCCGGATATCGGGGGTCGCGCTTTTCGAGGAAGCTTGCAATGCCCTCTTTCGCATCGGCCCCGCGTGACAGGCGATAAATCGCGCGACTGTCGATCTTGTGCGCTTCCATCGGGTGATCGGTGTTCATCAAGCGCCACATCATCGCCCGCGTCATCGAAACCGAAACAGCAGACGTATTGGCCGCAATTTCGCGCGCGATGCTGAGCGCTTCAAGCATGAGATCTTCGGGCGCGTGGATGGATCGTACTAGACCGCCCGCCTTGGCTTCTTTCGCATCGAAAACGCGGCCCGAATAACACCACTCCAACGCCTGGGAGATGCCGACAAGGCGCGGCAGGAACCAGCTCGACGCAGCTTCGGGCACGATCCCGCGGCGCGCGAAGACAAAACCGTACCGCGCGTTGCTCGCGGCAAGGCGGATATCCATGGCCAGCTGCATGGTCGTGCCAACGCCCACCGCCACGCCATTGCAGGCCGAGATCAGCGGCTTCTTGCTTTCAAAAAGGCGCAGCGTCAAAAGTCCCCCGCCGTCGCGCACACGTTCGTCGGACAGGTCTTCAACTTGCGTCGGGTCAGAAAAGACATGACCCCCGCCCTCCGGCGTCAGGTCGGCGCCTGCGCAAAACGCGCGTTCGCCCGCACCGGTAAAGATCACCGCACGCACATCGTCATCCGCGTCGATATCGTCCATCGCCGCCATGATCTCTTCACCCATGATGCGGGTGTAGGCGTTCATTTTTTCCGGGCGATTGAGTGTAATCGTTGCGATGCCGTCGGTCTTGTCGACCAGGATCTGCGTGTAGTCGGTCATGTGGTGTCCTCTCTCGTGTCTTGCACCGCGCACAATTGGCGAGAGCGACAAAAAACCCGCCTTTCGCGCCCGGGTGCCCCAAGTGATGTTCTTAAGGGCCCAGTTGAACGCAAAAGGCGGGTTTTGGCTATCCCCTTTCGCTCTTTGATCAGGGGAGTAGCGGGAAAGACGCTTAGAAGTTAAATTCACCCGTGATGTAGAAACGGCGTGGATCGCCGTAAAATCCGGTGAGCGTCCCTTCGAGGCCGAGCGTCGGCACAAACGGCGTGCCCGGAGGCGTACCGCCAGCAACGAAGTTGTAGCCTGCGACGATATATTCCTTGTCAAAGATGTTCTTCACATGCGCGCCGATGGAGAAACGGTCTTCGTCGTCGGAATAGACGATGCTCGCATCGGCCAGCACGAAGCCATCCTGATCAAGGAACGGGTTGGGCGTTTCAAACTGGCTCGCATCGGAACGCAGCGACAGAACGCCGAAGAAATCGACCATGCCGCTGGCTGCCGGAATACCAAGATTAAAGCCCATGTGGCCGGTGATATCGGGCGTGTTCTGGAACACGCGTTGATCAGCCACATCAACGCCGAAGGCATCGATGAACTCGTTGAAGCTGGCATCGATCACACCCAGCGACCAATTGACGCTGAAGCGTGAACCGTCGCCTGCAAAGTCCTCACCGACAAGCGCATTGCCCTCGAACTCGAACCCGTTGATGTCAGCGGATGCCGCGTTCGATGTGATGCCGATAAAGCTGTCGTTGATGCCGTCACCGTTGCTGTCAACGCCAACGGAGCCGGGAATTTGCACATCGTCATACTGGCTTACAAAACCGGCGATGGAGATGTTCAAACGGTTGTCGAGAAGCGAGGCTTTGTAGCCAAGTTCGAAGCTGTCCACCGTCTCTGGTGCAAAGCGCAGGAACTGGAACTGGTCATCGAAATCAATGTCGCCATCGCCATCAAGGTCGGGCGCAGCCGTGGTTTGCCCGCGCGGGTCAAAGCCGCCGCCCTTGAAGCCTTGTGAATAGGTGAAATAGACGTTGTGATCTGCGTTCGGCTGCCAGCTGATCGAGGCGCGCGGGTTGAAATCGGTGAAGGTTTCGCTGCCCAGAAAATCACTGGTCGTGGCAATCGCAATCGCCGGACTGTCGGGAATAAACAGGTCGGAAAAACCGCCGATAAAGGTCGTGCGCAGCACGCGGCTGGTGCGTTTGTCATTGGTGTAACGGCCACCCACGCTGACGCTGACCGTGTCGGTCAGATCATAGGTGAAGTCTCCAAAAACGCTCCACGTTTCGGTATCGACATCGCCCAAAGTCTGCGCGTTCAACCCCGGCAGGCTGATGAGCGCGCCTGTGTTTTCAAGCAGCACGTCAAACGCGGTGAAGGCGCTTGCATCGAGGTAATACGCGCCGATCACACCGGAGAGCCGGTCGCCTTCGTAAAGGATCTGAAGCTCCTGGCTGAATTGATCGTTTTCGTAGATCGCAGGCACATCAAGGTCGCCCGATGGCAGCGAGTCGAAGTCGATGGGCGTGGTGGATTTGTCCTCGCGGTAGCCCGTGATCGATTTAAGCGTGATCGTATCGGAAAGCTCGATCGCGACATTAAGCGCGCCGCCGTAAGCCTCCACCTCCTGGTCCACGACATTCAGACCTGCGCGCGTGTCAAACACATCGTCGAGCACCGGTGCGCCTGTTAAAAGGCCCGGAATAAGACGCGAGCCCTGTCGCGCTTCGCTGTTGTCTTTGACATAGTCACCCGAGAGGCGAACGAAGACAGGGCCGCTGTCATATTCGATCGTGCCGCGCCCTGCCCAGACGTCCTTGTTGTAGTTTTCCGTGCCCAAAGTGAGGTTATCGCCAAATCCGCCACGCGACAGACGCGCACCGCTGGCGCCAATTTTCAGACTGTCGGAAATCGGCGTGGAGGCTGTGACGATAAGGTCCGCCTGATCGTAGTTGCCAAGGGCGCCGCGCACGCTGACGCTTGTTTCATCGGGCAGACGCGCGGTCACATATTTGATCGCGCCGCCGATTGTGTTGCGACCGTAAAGCGTGCCTTGCGGACCACGCAGCACCTCGATGCGTTCAACGTCATAGACATCAAGAACGGCGGCCTGCGGGCGGTTCAGGTAAACATCGTCCACGTAAACGCCAACGCCAGCTTCGAACCCTGCGACCGGGTCTTGTTGACCAACGCCGCGGATAAAGGCGGTGAGCGTCGTGTTGGTGCCGCGGCTGACCTCAAGCGTGATGTTGGGAACCTGCTGGGCCACCTGGGTAAGCTCGAGCACGCCTTGCTGTTCAAGCTGTTCGCCCGTCACCGCAGAAATGGAAATCGGCACGTCGATCAGACGCTCTTCGCGGCGGCGTGCGGTGACGATGATGGTGTTGTTGCCTTCATCCTCGCCTGCCTGTTCAGCAGCCGAATTTTGCGCCATCGCGGGGCTGGCCAGCCCCGCGACAAAAGCGCCGCTCACCATAAGCAAGGCACGGCTCGACAGCACAGATTTCAACATAGACTCTCTCCCAATTGTCTCTTTTCCTATGCCGTATTGAAAGTTGAACCGACTTTCAAGTTAGAACTTGTGCAGCCGATTTTTTGTCCCTACGCGTGTGGCTGAGGAGAGACGCGGATGAGCGATAATGCGGCTGCGCCAGCTGATGCGGCACCCATCCCGAATGAGGCAAAAACACCGCGCACAGAGCGCGGGCGAAAGACGCTGCGCAAGTTGTTAGACGCCTCGGCGACCGAGTTTGGCGAGAAGGGTTTTCACGAAGCATCGGTAAGCTCGATCACCCGGCGCGCTGGTGTCGCCCTGGGCACGTTCTACACCTATTTCGACAGCAAGGATGAGCTGTTCCGCGCGCTCGTCAACGATATGAGCGCGAACGTCATGTCGAGCGCGCGCGGCGCAATCGACGATGGCATGAGCGCGCTGGAAACCGAGGCTGCTGCCCTCGCCGCCTTCCTCGGCTTCGCGCGCGAGCACAAGGAAGTCTATCGCATCATCGACGAGGCAGAGTTCGTCGATCCGGCCAGCTATCGCCAGCACTATGAAACCATCGCAAAGCGCATCGAAGGGCGGCTTGCGGCGGGCGTGAAAGATGGCGAATTTCGCGACGATCTGGGCGAGCTGGAGGCATGGGCCGTCATGGGGATGAACGTCTTTATCGGCCTTCGCTATGCCATCTGGGACAATGTGGGGCCCCGCCCTTCGCCCGAGGATATCGCCGCACGGGTCAATCGCATCCTGCGCGCAGGGATCAGTAGCTCCGCCGACTGATTGGCACAAAAAACCCCGCCGGGCACGAAGCGCGGCGGGGCTTTTTATTGTCAGGGGTTGAAGGCTTATTCAGCGCCATCCTCTTTCTCGGAGGTCAGCCCCAGATAGGCCAGCATGTATTTCACATCAGGCTCACGACCGGCGAAATTCCGATACATTTCGAAATAGTCCATCGTACCACCGCGGCTCAAAACGGTTTCGCGGTAATGCTGACCCGCTTCGCGTGACAGGCCGCCGTTCTCGACGAACCAGTTGCGGCTGTCATGGTCAAGCATCTGCGTCCACAGATAGCTGTAATAGCCCGCCGAATAGCCCGCTGGCGAAGAGAACACGTGGTTGAAATAGGTGCTGCGATAACGCGGCGGCACCAGATCAATTTCAAGGCCAAGCTCTTCAAGAGAATTGCGCTCGAACGCGGACACCTTCTCAGGCGTATCAAGCGCCGCTGCCTCTTCCTTGGTGAGAGCAGACCACTTCATGTCGAGAAGCGCTGCTTCCACCACTTCACCAAAGTCGTATCCCTGGTTGAATTTCGAGGCCGCTTCGATCTTCTCGATTATTTCCGCCGGGATCGGTTCACCCGTCTCATAATGGAAAGCGTAATTCTCGAGCACTTCGGGCCATGTCATCCACATTTCGTGGACCTGGCTCGGATATTCGACAAAATCGCGCGCGGTCGCCGTGCCCGACAGGCTTTCATATTTCTGATCCGCGAAAAAGCCGTGCAGCGCGTGGCCGAATTCGTGGAACGTTGTGTTCACCCAGTCAAAGCTGACCAGTTGCGGCTCACCCTCGGGCGCCTTGGGGATGTTGAGCACGTTGTAGATGACGGGCTTGTTGTCCCACATGTAGCTTTGATCGACAAAGTTGCTCATCCAGGCACCGCCGCGTTTGGACGGACGCTGGAACGGGTCGAAATAGAACAGGCCGAGTTCGGAGCCATCTTCTTCGAACACGGTATAGACCCACACATCCTCGTGATAGACAGGCAAGTCATAGCGGCGCTTGAAAGTGAGGCCGTAAAGCTTTTCAGCCATGAAGAACACGCCGTCCTCGAGCACTTTGTCGAGCACGAAATATTCCATCACCGCATCTTCGTCGAGATCGTATTTTTCGGCCTTGATCGCATTGGCAAACCGATACCAATCCCACGGCTTTACCTCGTAATCACCGCCATTGTCGGCGATGGCTTCGTTGAGCATAGCAGCCTCACGCCGCTGCGTCGCGGCGAGTGCAGGGACCATTTGCTCCATGAAGCCGAGCGCGGTTTCAGGCTTCTCGGCCATCCGGTCCCACATGGTATAGCTGGCCCAGTCGGGCTTTCCGAAAATGGCCGCTTTCTCCGCGCGCAGTTCAGCGATGCGGGCAATCAGCAGGCGGGTGTCGATATCGGTCGTGCCGTCGGCGCGGTGATAGCTGGCCTCGAACAGCTTTTGACGGCTGTCGCGGTTTGTCATTGCAGGGATAAGCGGCTGTTGCGTCGTGTTTTGCAGGGCAATTGCATATTTGCCCTCGTGTCCAAGGCTCGCGGCAAAATCGGCGGCGGCGCGAATGTCGCCATCCGAAAGGCCCTCAAGCTCTTCGACGGTGTCAAAGATCACGGGTTGATCGGCCATGGCATTGCGCGCCAGCTGGCCAAATTCGGTGGTAAGCTCGGACAGCTGCGAATTGATCGCCTTGACCTGCTCGACCTCGGCCTCGCTCAACAGCGCGCCAGCCTGAACCATGCGGTCATACGTGCCTTCGAGCAGCTTTGCATCTTCGCGCGTCATCGTCATGGCTGCGCGATTGTCATAGACCGCTTTCACCCGAGCAAACAGTTCGGGGTTCAAGGTGATGCTGTCGCCATGCGCGGTAAGCTTGGGGCTGACCTCTTTGCGGATCGCATCAAGATTGTCGTTGGTGTGGGTGCCCGTCAGCTGGAAGAAAACGCGGCTGACCCGGCCAAGCATCCGGCCTGATTTTTCAAGCGCAACGATAGTGTTTTCAAAAGTAGGCGCCTCCGGATTGTTCAGGATCGTCTGCACTTCGGCCTTCTGGATCGCCATGCCTTGCTCAAACGCAGGCAGGTAATCGTCTTCGCTGATCTTGGTAAAATCAGGCGCGTGGAAAGGAAGCGTGCTCTCGCTTGCGAAATAGCCTGTGCCTTCGGGGATCGCGGGTGCAGCGGTGTCAGATGCGCTCGCTGATTGCGGTTCAGCGGCTTGCGGCATAGTCGTGCAAGCCGTGGTGAGCGCAAGGGCGGATACGGAAAAGGCTAATGGAGCCAGTTTGAAAGTCATGGATTGTGCAAACCCTCTTTTATGTGTGTTGCCCGGCGGCAAGCGCGCGAGGCCTTTCGGCGCGCGCGGCGGACGCAGGCGTAATGGATTGTGTGGTAAGCCGATTGCCTAGCACGCGCAACTTGAATGGCAGATGGACGACGTGTGGGCTCGACGAACGACGATCGCGTCGTCAATTGATCCGATAGGTGATCGTGGTCGTGAAGAACGAGCGCACGGGTTGCCCGACCACATTGACCGCGGGTTCGAACTCGGCCCTTTGCATTTGCTCGCAAGCAGGTGACTGGAGCGTTTCTGTTTGCGTGACCTCGTTGATGACGCAGTCTTCGACGCTGCCTTGTTCATCAATCGTTACCCGCATCCGCAAAACCGCGCTTTCGCCCCTGCGCAGCGCCGCTCGCGGGTAGCTATCAAGGATACGCCGCGTGACCGCATCGCGATTGGTCCACACCGGTCCTTTGGTCACCAGCCGTTGAGTTTCAACGTCGAAGCCCCACTCGCTCAACATATCGCTGGTGCACGTGTTGAGCACCTCGAACGCTTCGCCCAAAGGCCCCGTTTCAAGGCGCACTTCTCGGCTGCCTTGTTTGAAGGACAGATATTCGACCGCAGATCCGAACTGCGTGTTGAGCTGCGTGGAGATGCGAGCCGGTGCATCTTCGTCCGCGTCCTTCTTGGCATTGTCTGGCTTGCCGCGCCCTTGCGTGATGATGGCAGGTTGGTTCTCGCCAAAATAGATATTTGAAAACACCAGACCATGACTGATGCGTCCAAGCTCCGCCTTCATCGCCGGCGTTTCAAAAGGCTCGGTTGCGTCACCCAGCGCGACGGTCGTTTCCTTGCGGTTGGTAAAACGCTTGAACGATGATCCGGCAACAGTCACACTCGCGCCGCTGCTAGGATAATGCTGATCGACAAGCAGGACGTGCATATCCTCTCCTTCGCCAAAGGTGCGGGCAAGGCGGCATTTTGTCTCCCCGAAATCCACATTCCACGGAGTGCGCGCCTTTAGCACCACCGGCTCCCGTGCGGCCTGTGCCGGTGAGGAAAATCCAGCCATAACAACGCCCAAAACCAGGCCGCTTACCAACACACGCATATTCAGTCCCGAAATCCAGAGTCCTAAAGCCTTATCCGCGAGCCAGGCTCTTTGTGCAATCGTTGAGTACGTCGAATGCCTCACCCAAAGGCCCGGTTTGGAGGCGCACGGCGCGCCTTTTCTGGGTGAAGGTCAGATAGCTGATCGAATTGCCGACACCCACATCAAGTTGTCCTGCGTCTGATCCCATCGCCCCTTGCGCAGGTGTGCCAAAATCAATGTCGGAAAAGACAATGCCATAACGCATCGTGCCAAGCTGCGCTCTTTGTGGTTCTGCCTCGATCGACATGGCATCGCCAAACGCGATCGAAGCCTCTCGCTTGACGCGGAAGCGTTCAAACGAGGGACCGGCCACCGTCAGCGCAGCGGCGCTGCCTGCGCGATCCTGATCCAGCAGGAGCACGTGCGTATTGGGACCAGAGCCAAATGTGCGCGACAGGCGGCATTTGCCCTGGCCATAATCGACATTCCATTTCGACACGGCGGGCAGCACATACGGGTCGACTTCGGCCATTGCGACAGATGGCACCCCTGTAAAGGCAGCGGCGGCGACAAAAGACAGGACAGCAAGGCGCATTGTTCCCTCCCCTTTCAAAGAAAAAAGGCCCGGTGACATGGTGTCACCGGGCCCGTTATTTTGCAAGCACGACCGTGCGCCCGCAGCGGAGGCAGCTTGCCTGCCTGCCGAGCGAGGACGCCCCGGCGGATGCCGGGGCGAGAAACTTTAACGCGGCGCCATGCGGATGCCGCCGTCAAGACGCACGTCTTCGCCGTTGAAGTAACCGGTTTCGATCATGGTCATGGCGAGTTTTGCATATTCGTCCGGCATACCCAGACGCTTGGGGAATGGCACCGATGCCGCCAGAGCATCGCGCACGTTTTGCGGAGCAGCAGCGAGCAGTGGCGTATCGAAGATGCCCGGAAGGATCGTGTTCACGCGCACGCCTTCGTTCATCAGGTCACGCGCGATAGGCAGGGTCATGCCGATAACGCCCGCTTTTGATGCAGAATATGCTGCCTGACCGATCTGGCCGTCTTCACCAGCAACCGAAGCGGTGTTGACGATCGCGCCGCGGTCGCCTTCTTCGCTGAGCGGATCAAGCGTAAGCATACCGGCAGCCGATTTGGCGATGCAGCGGAAGGTGCCGACAAGGTTCACCTGAATGACGAAGTCAAATGCGCTGATCGGAAACTCCTTGATCGAACCGTCTTCGCGCGAACGCTTGGCGGTCTTGATCGCGTTGCCGATCCCTGCGCAATTGACGAGGATACGCTCCTGGCCGTGGGCCTCGCGCGCCTTGGCAAAACCGGCTTCAACGTCTTCGTCGCTGGTCACATTGACCTTGCAGAACACGCCGCCGATTTCGGCAGCCATGGCCTCGCCTTTCTCTTCGTTCATGTCGAAGATAGCGACTTTTGCGCCTTTCGCCGCCAGAGCGCGCGCGGTTGCCGCGCCAAGGCCCGATGCACCGCCGGTGACGACGGCGGGAGTGTTGGCTGAAACTTCCATTGTTTTTCCTCTCGAGAGTTTGGTCTGATTTAAAGAGTTTAGACGTTCTGAGTGTTTGAATACGCTTTAAAGCGATTCAACGTTCTGTGTGTTTGAATACGCTTTAAAGCGATTCAACGTTCTGTGTGTTTGAATACGCTTTAAAGCGATTCAACGTTCTGTGTGTTTGAATACGCTTTAAAGCGATTCAACGATGGTAACGTTGGCAACGCCGCCGCCTTCGCACATGGTTTGAAGGCCGTATTTCTTGCCGTGACGCTTGAGCGCATGGACAAGCGTCGCCATCAGTTTCGTGCCCGATGCGCCAAGCGGGTGGCCAAGCGCAATCGCGCCGCCATGCACGTTCAGCTTCTCAGGGTCGGCCCCCGTATGCTTGAGCCATGCCAGCGGAACAGGCGCAAACGCCTCGTTCACTTCGTAAAGGTCGATATCGTCGATCTTCATGCCCGCGCGCTCAAGCGCCTTGTCCGTTGCAAACAGCGGCTCTTCGAGCATGATCACCGGATCGCCAGCGGTCACAGTGAGGTTGTGAATGCGTGCAATCGGGGTCAGGTTATGCGCCTTGAGCGCCTCTTCCGACACCACGAGAACCGCCGAGGAACCATCGCAAATCTGGCTCGCGGATGCTGCTGTCACCATGCCGTTAGGGTCGATCAGCTTGACGCCTGCGATCCCTTCGAGCGTTGCATCAAAGCGGATGCCCTCGTCCACGGTGTGCATCTCGGTGCCTTCGGGTGTTTCGATCTCGACCGGCACGATCTCGGCATCGAATGCGCCCGATTCAACAGCCGCCTTGGCCTTGAGGTGGCTGTTCAATGCGAAGCGATCGAGTTCGTCCTTGGTCATGCCGTGTTTCTTGGCGATCATTTCTGCGCCCATGAACTGGCTGAACTGGACACCGGGGTATTTCTCCTTGACGCCGTCCGACATGTAATTGCCAAGGCCCTCTTTCATGTGGAGCGTCATGTTCGAGCCCATCGGCACGCGGGTCATGCTCTCGACGCCGCTCGCAATCACGATGTCCTGCGTGCCGGACATGACGGCTTGCGCTGCAAACTGGATGGCTTGCTGTGACGAACCGCACTGACGGTCGATCGAAACCGCAGGGGTGGATTCGGGGAGCAGCTTGGAAGCGAGCACGCCCATACGGCCAACCTGCCCTGCCTGTTCGCCCGCCTGGCTGACACAGCCGGTCACCACATCGTCAATTGCCTTGGGGTCAACGCCGCTACGCCCGACGACCGCGTCGAGCGACTTTGCAAGAAGATCAACAGGGTGAATTCCGGCAAGACGACCGCCGCGGCGACCTCCTGCGGTGCGAACGGCATCGACGATAAAAGCAGTAGCCATGGTGACAGTTTCCCTTCCCGTTTACGTAAACGTTGCAATTTGCCACTCGCCTATTGCAGGTCATTCAATGAATCAAGTTGGCATAAATGTGAGCTTTTAATGCTGCATTGCAGCAAGATTGTCTCGCCGGGCGGCTGCAAAGGGCTTCAAAGTTGCAACTGGCAAGCGTGGCGTAACAATGTTGCAATAATGATACATGGGCTGAGCAAGTTCGGGAATGCGTGGCATTTCGTTTGCGGTGTATGGTCACCTTGTTGCAATCCCCACTCAGCAAACGGGGCGTTCTTGCGTGCCGTTTTGTGAACCTAGTACGTTTTGCCGGCCTCGGTCGGCAGCTAAGGGGACTTAGACACCATGAAAAAATCTTTTACTCTGAAAGCTAGCGCTGCGCCGTTGGCTTTGGGTCTTGCGCTGGTTTCATCGCCAGCTCTCGCCCAAGACGGGGAAGAAGCCGCAGAAGTCGAAGGCGATGCAATCGTCGTTACGGGTTCGCGGATTCAAAACCCCAACCTGGAGCTTTCCAGCCCAGTGACTTTCGTTGGTTCGGAAGAGCTTGAGCTGCGTCAAACCAACACCGCTGAACAGTTCCTTCGCGAACTGCCAAGCGCCGTGCCAAGCACGGGTTCTGCGGTGAACAACGGTAACGGCGGTTCGTCCTTCGTTAACCTTCGCGGCATCGGTTCGCAGCGTAACCTCGTCCTTCTGGACGGTCGTCGCTTCGTTCCAGCTGACACCACTGGCCGTGTTGACCTTAACTCCATCCCACTTGCGGTTATCGAGCGCACCGACGTTCTGACCGGCGGTGCTACCACCACTTACGGTGCTGACGCTGTTTCGGGTGTTGTTAACTTCATCACCAAGAAAGACTTCGCTGGTCTTGAAGCCAACGCAAGTTCGCAAGTCACCGAGCAAGGCGACGGCGAAACCTACCGCGTTGACCTCACGATTGGTGCAAACTTCGACGACGGCCGCGGTAACGCGGTTCTGAGCATCGGTTACCAAGACACTGCCGCCGTATTCCAGGGCGACCGTGACTTCTCCGAGTTCAACGTTGGTTCGTTCAGCGGTGCCGCTTCGGGTTCGTCGAACGCTGTTCCAGCTGTGATCGTTGGCCCAGTCCCAGGCGGTTTTGGCCAGCTCAACGAGCAGGGCACCGAAGTTCTTGAAGGCGTTTTCGATCGTCCGTTCAACTTCAACCCGTTCAACATCTTCCAAACGCCGTTTGAGCGTTACAACATCTACGGTTCGGCGAACTACGAAGTTTCCGATGCTGTCGAAGTGTACACGCAAGCTGTGTTCTCGAAGCAATCGGTGTCGACGATCATCGCTCCTGGCGGTTCGTTCTTCAACACCTATCAACTGAACCTCAACAACCCGACCATTCCTGATGCGGTTGCGCTTCAGTTCTGTGAAGGTCTCGAGCTTTCCGACGCTGCTTGTGCTGCTGGCCGTAACACCCAGTTCGGTCCAACGCTTGCTGACGGCTCGACAAACCCTGACTACGTCGAATTCGGCACTCAGGTCCGTCGTCGTACAGTTGAAGTTGGCACACGTAACTCCGAATTCACCTCGACGCTGTTCAACCTCGTCGCCGGTGCTCGCGGTGGTATCACCGACAACATCTTCTGGGATGTTTCGGCTACCTACGGCGAATCAGAGCGTATCCAACGCCAGTCGGGCTTTGCTCGTTTCGACCGCCTGCAGCAGTCGCTGCTCGCGCTTCCAGACGGCACCTGTATCGATCCTTCGGGCGGCTGTGCTCCGATCAACCTGTTCGGCACGCTCGGCAACCTTGGTCCGCAGGAAGCTCAAGACTACGTCTTCAACCTGACGCAACAAGTGATCACTGCAACTTCGATCAAAACCGTCAACGGTAGCATCACCGGTGACTTTGGTTGGGGCATTGCCGATACGCCGATCAGCTTCGCGACCGGTGTTGAATATCGTGAGTTCACTGCAACGCGTCTCTCGGACGAAGCTTCGCAAACTCCGGGCGCAGTTGTTGGTGGTGGCGGTGCCGCTCCTGACATTAACGGTTCGTATGACGTTTATGACGTCTTCGGCGAGCTCATCATTCCTGTTCTCGAAGGCGTCCCTGGCGCAGAAAATCTGACTCTCGAGCTTGGTGCTCGTTACTCGGATTACTCGACTGCAGGAACCGAGTTCACCTGGAAAGCAGGCGGTACCTGGGAGCCAGTACCTGGCTTCAGCATTCGTGGTAACTACCAGCGCGCAGCACGTGCACCGAACATCGGTGAGCTGTTTGCTCCGGTCACCACTGGCCTCGACAACCTTGCGAACGACCCATGTCAGGGTCCAGTTGCTCCAACTGGTAACCTGCTCGCAGCGTGTTTGGCTCAGGTTCCTGCCGGTTCGGCTGGCGCCGACGCCATCCAGAACGGTACGGTTCTTCCACCAGCAGCTGGTCAGATCAACGTGACCGGTGGTGGTAACCCGAACCTTGGTACGGAAGAAGCAACGACCTGGACGGTTGGCGCGATCTTCCAACCAGACGCAATTCCGGGCCTCGTGCTCTCTGTCGACTACTTCAACATTGAAGTTGACGGTGCTGTGTCTTCGCCAACCATTGGTGACGTGATTTCGCTTTGCTTCGACAACCCATCGGCGACAAACCCTGGCTGTCAGATCACCGCTATCTCGCGTAACCCAACCACTGGTGGTCTTGACGGTTCACCGGATGAGACCCCAGGTCTCTTCCTGAACGCATCGAACCTCGGCGCGATCGAAACCAACGGTGTCGATATCGCTATTCGTTACGGTACGGATCTGTCTGACACGGTCGGTCTGTCGTTCTCGTCCAACGCAACTTGGACCAACGAGAACAACTTCCAAGCGACGCCTCTGAGCCTCAACCGTGGTTGTGTTGGCTTCTTCTCAGTCAACTGCGGTTCGCTGCAGCCTGAGTGGGTTGTCGACAGCCGTCTGACAGCTTCGTTCGATGACATCATCAGCGTTTCGCTGCGTCACCGTTACCTGAGCTCGATGGAACAAGAGCCACAGGACATCATCGACAACGGTGAAGCCTTCATCGGCAACACCGAACTGTTCGGCGACGTAGACTTCACGGAAATCCCCGCGGAGCACTACTTCGACCTGTCAGCTCAGTTCGATGCAACCGAGAACATCCTGTTCACCGTCACGGTTCAGAACCTGTTCGACAACCAGCCTACGGTTGTTGGTTCGGACATCGGTACGACAGCGTTCAACAGCGGTAACATCTTCCCATCGACTTACGACGCCCTGGGCCGTCGTTACGGTGCGAGCGTGAAACTGCGCTTCTGATCTGAACGGATCACAAAACATCAAAGCAGGGCGGTCGGAAATGGCCGCCCTGTTTTTTTATGCGCTTCTAATTTCGACGATTCTGCATCCGGAAAGGTGCGCGTGCCCTGCCCCATACCGACCCAGTTGCACTTCAACGGGCTGACGGTTTCGTTTGCATCCCGAACATGATAGAAGCGGCGCACGTTCCAACGTGGAGGAAACAATGACATCCCTTTTTAGCGCGCTCACAGCTGTTTTGATGATGACCTCTCCGGCGCAGGACGCCGCAGCCGCTCCGGCAGCCGAAGCTTCACAAGAAGCCGCCGAGCCCAAGAAAATCACCGACCGCAACCATCCCGATTACGTGCGTTGCCGCCGTGAGCCGGTGATTGGCTCACGCGCCCGCTTTACCAAGCGCTGCCACACCAACCGCGAGTGGGAACAGATTGCCCAGCGCGGAAACCAGGGCACACGCGACATCGTCGAAGCCGGTCAATCGGGCATGGTCGGCAACTGACCGCCGCGTCTTTTTAAGATTCGCAAAGCAAAAACGCCCCCTTGCTTATCTGCAAGGGGGCGCTTTTGTTTGCGCTCTTGAAGGCTTTGCGCCGAGGCGATCAGCGCATCCGGGTGACATCGACCACGCCGCGCCGGCCATCAACCCGAAGCTGGTAACGGCCAAGGCTCGCCTTGCTAATCGTTACCGACTGCCCCTCGCGCGGATTGCGTTTCATCCGGCTGACCTGCGCCTCGGCCCAGATCTGGCCATTGTCGAGAGTGAAGATCCGCTTGCCGCTGCGATCATTGGCAAAGACACCGACGACAGTGGCGGCAATTTGCCCTTCCTCGTCAAACTCGGTGACGGCGTCAGGGCCACGCTCAGCCTCTTCGCGCTCGCGGATTTGCAAGTCGGAAAGGCCAAAGTTCTCGACGCTCTCCTGCCGTGCAGCCTCTGCGCGCTGGGCGAGCAATTCGCCGTCGCGCGCATAGGTTGCATCAAAACAGGCAAGCCGCTCGCTATCATCGGCGATCTCGGCGCAAGGGGCGTAGGGACTCGCGTCTCCATCCTTGGCCGAAACAGAAGTGGTAGAAAGGCAGGCGAGAAGTGCCGTACCAGCGATCCAATATGCGTTGCGTTGCGTCATGCGATACTCATGCTGCAATTGGCTTTCAGGCGCAAGACAGCTCCTACACCACTTCCATCTTTAGCTCGCCATCGCCTTCGTCGATCTTGAGCGTTGCCCCATCGAGGATATTGCCCTCGATCAACATTTCCGCGAGCGGGTCCTGCAGATATTTCTGCACCGCGCGCTTCAACGGACGCGCGCCATAGACGGGGTCATAACCCACACGGCCCAGCCATCTGAGCGCTGCATCGGTCAGATCAAGCGTGATCTTGCGATCATCGAGCAGTTTCTGCACGCGCTTGACCTGAATTTCGACGATCGGCGCCATGTGCTCCATCGCAAGGCGGTGGAACAGGATGATCTCATCCAGGCGGTTGATGAATTCCGGGCGGAAATGCCCGCGCACAACATCCATCACCTTGTCCTCAACATCGGCGACCTTTCCGTCGTCGGGCAGGTTCGCAAGATGCTGCGAACCGAGGTTCGAGGTAAGGATGATGAGCGTATTCGAGAAATCGACCTTGCGCCCCTGCCCATCGGTCAATTGACCGTCGTCGAGCACTTGGAGAAGCACGTTGAACACATCGGTGTGCGCTTTTTCGACCTCGTCAAACAATACCACCTGATAGGGCCTGCGCCGCACCGCTTCGGTGAGCACGCCGCCCTCGTCATAGCCGACATAGCCCGGAGGCGCGCCGATCAGGCGGGCGACCGAATGCTTTTCCATGAATTCGGACATATCGATGCGAACCAACGCCTGATCGTCATCGAACAGGAATTCGGCCAATGCCTTGGTCAGCTCGGTTTTACCAACGCCGGTTGGGCCCAAGAACAGGAAGGAGCCAAGCGGACGGTTCGGGTCCTGCAAGCCCGCGCGCGCGCGGCGCACGGCCTTGGAGACCGCTTCGATCGCCTGCACCTGACCGATCACGCGCTTGCCAAGGATGCTCTCCATTTCGAGGAGCTTCTCGCGCTCGCCTTCCATCATCTTGTCGATGGGGATGCCGGTCCAGCGGCTGACGACAGAGGCGATATCTTCCTCGGTCACCTCTTCGCGAAGAAGCGCGTTTTCGGTGAGGTCTTCGGCCTCGGCCAGCTTCTTTTCGAGCGTAGGGATCGTGCCATAGGAAAGCTCACCCGCCTTGGCGAGATCGCCCGAACGCTGGGCCTGTTCAAGTTCCAGACGCGCCGCGTCCAATTCTTCCTTGATCTTGCCTTCGGCCTCGATCTTGTCGCGCTCGTTCTGCCAGCGTGTGGTCAGCTCCGCCGACTCCTGTTCAAGCTCGGCAAGCTCCTTGCGCAGGTTCTCGAGCCGCTCCTTGGAAGCAGTGTCATCTTCCTTCGCGAGCGCGCTTTCCTCGATCTTGAGCTGGATGATCCGGCGGTCGAGAGCCTCGATTTCCTCGGGCTTCGATTCCACTTCCATGCGGATGCGCGAGGCTGCCTCGTCCATCAGGTCGATTGCCTTGTCTGGCAGGAAACGGTTCTGGATATAGCGGTCGGACAGCCGTGCCGCGGCCACAATGGCGGTGTCGGTGATGCGCACGCCGTGGTGCAGCTCGTATTTGTCCTTGATCCCGCGAAGGATCGACACGGTGTCTTCGACCGTGGGTTCTTCGATGAACACGGGCTGGAACCGGCGTTGGAGCGCGGGGTCCTTCTCGACATACTTCTGATATTCGTCGAGCGTGGTCGCACCGATGCAGTGCAACTCACCGCGCGACAGGGCAGGCTTCAAAAGGTTGGACGCATCCATAGACCCCTCGCTCGCCCCTGCCCCAATCAGAGTGTGCATCTCGTCGATGAACAGGATGATCTGGCCATCGGCGTTTTTCACCTCGTCGAGCACCGATTTCAAACGCTCTTCAAATTCGCCGCGATATTTCGCGCCTGCGATTAGCGCGCCCATATCAAGGCTCATCAAGGTGCGACCTTTCAGGCTGTCCGGCACATCGCCATTGGCAATACGCAGCGCAAGCCCTTCGGCAATTGCGGTTTTACCCGTGCCCGGCTCCCCGATAAGCGCGGGGTTGTTCTTGGTTCGGCGTGCAAGGATCTGCACCGTGCGGCGAATTTCCTCATCGCGCCCAATAACCGGATCCAGCTTGCCGTCGCGCGCGGCCTGCGTGAGGTCGCGTGCAAACTTTTCCATCGCATCGTAATTCGCCTCGGCATTGGCGCTGTCGGCCTTTTTGCCGCCACGAAGGTCCTCGATCGCGGAATTAAGGCTCTGCGGAGTGACGCTGGCCGCTTTCATCGCATCACGCGTCGCATCAGGGGCAAGCGCTAATGCGGTAAGCAAACGCTCCACCGTCACATAGCTGTCGCCTGCCTTATCGGCGAGCTGTTCTGCGCTATCGAGGACGCGCACAAGGTCGTTGTCCATACCCGGCGTTGACTGCGCGCCGGAGCCGGTCACTGCCGGGATTTTGGAAAGCCCCATGTCCACCGCACTCACCGCAAGGGCGGCCTCGCCGCCGGCGCGCTGGATAAGGCCTGCTGCCATGCCTTCTTCGTCTTCGAGAAGCGCTTTCAAAAGGTGCAGCGGAGTGATCCGCTGATGATTCATCCGGATCGCAACCGTCTGCGCGCTTTGCAGAAAACCTTTGGCGCGGTCTGTAAACTTGTCGAGATTCATGCCTGTTCCCTCATATGAATTGCCTCCCTCATGTAGTGTTGTATTTTTGCAACACAAGGCCCGAGGAGGGACAATTTTCGTCTCGCAGGTGTATTACCTGAGTAGGTGGGTCACATTTCGGCGCATTGCAAGCCCCCAGACCGCGTCACTGCGCTTGACCAGAACGTATGGGCAAGCGATTGTCCTGCGACGGGGAAGAGAGAAAGTTTATCTAATGAAATGGATCAAGCGCGGTGCGCTGGCCGTCGTTGGCCTGTTGCTGGTCACCTTTGTATTTCTGGCCACTTGGGAGCCCTTCGCCGCACGCACGAGCGAGGCGCCTGAATACCGCGAATATTCCGCCGAGATCGTGCGCAGCGAATATGGCGTGCCCATGGTCTATGGCGACACCGATGCCGATGTCGCCTTTGGCGTGGCGATTGCACATGCCGAGGATGATTTCTTCACCCTGCAGGACGTCGTCGCAATGTCGAAAGGGCGCTATGGCGCGATTGCGGGGCAAGACGGCGCGCAGATTGATTTCGCCTATCACCTTATCGGTGCGCGCGAGACGGCAATCCGCGAATACCCCAAGCTTCCCGCGGATACGCGCGCGCTGCTCGATGCTTATGCAAGCGGGCTCAACCAATATGCCGAAACCCATCCCGAAGAAATCAAGCTTGCCAATCTCTTCCCCGTCAACGGAGAGGATATTGCCGCCGGCTTCGTCCTGCGCCAGCCGTTCTTCTATGGCCTTGGCAATGTCATAGGCCCGCTTGTTGCAGGCGAGCCTTTGCGTAAGGAATTCGGCCCCGACATTCCCGGGTTCCCGCGCGAGAAATCGCCCGCCGAACAATTGCGCGAGGACTTGACCGGCGGGGATATGGCCAAGAGCGATCACCCCAACCTTGTCCTTCCAATCGGCAGCGCGGGCGATCTCATGGGCTCGAATGCCTGGGCTGTTACGCCAGAAAGAACGGGTGGCCCGACGACCCTGATCTCCAACTCGCACCAGCCGCTTCGCGGAGGGGTCGCGTGGTATGAGCTTGGCGTGCAATCGGGTGAAGGGTGGCATTTTGCGGGCGCGAATTTCCCCGGTTCGCCTTTCCCTTTCCTCGGCCATAACGAGCATCTGGGATGGACCAATACGGTCAACCGTCCCGATATGACCGACATCTACAAGCTCGAAATGAACGAGGCCGGCGACTGCTATCGCCTTGATGACGAATGGTATTATCTCGAGGAGAAGGACGTCATCCTGCCCGTGAAGATGGGGCCGGTCACGCTTCCGATCACACAGACCATCTATCGCAGCCAGCATCACGGCCCGGTGATCAAGAACGATAACGGCTTCTTTGCGATCCGCTATGGCGGCATGGACAAGGCCGATCAACTGGACGCCTACTATCGCCTCAACAAAACCACCAATCTTCAAGAATGGGAAGCGCAGATCGCGCGCATGGCGATCCCTTCGACCAACTTCATCTACGCCGACAAGCAAGGCAACATCGCCTATGTCTACAACGCGAGCATCCCCGACCGGCCAGAGGATGTGGCGGCAAACTGGCGCGGCATTCTCGATGGGTCGCGCTCCGACCTTATCTGGGAGGGCAGCGTCGCTTATGACCGCATCCCCAAGCTTATCAATCCGGCCTCGGGCTGGCTCTACAACTCGAACAACGAACCTTATACCGCCGCAGGTGAAGGCAGTGACCTTGACCCGCAAGACTTCTCACCCGTGCTCGGCATTGAAAGAAAGCAGACCAACCGCTCCTATCGCGCCTACAGGTTGATGAGCGAAGCGGACCTGCTCGACCGCGAGACGCTGGAGCGGATCAAGTATGACACTGCCTACGAACGGCTCGATTATGTCGACACCTTGTTGACCGCGCTAGAGGCGATGGAGAATAGCCCGCGTTTGCAGAAAGCGTCGGCATCAGGCGTCTCACTTGCCGAGGCGCGCGATCTGCTTCTGGGATGGGATCTGACCGCCGATAATGAAGGCGATGCCGATGCGCTCGCTCTACTGATGATCCGGTCGTACATGGGCGCTGAATACAACAACACGCCCGTGCCCGATGTCGAAGAGCATCTGCGCGAAGCGGTCGATCATCTGATGGAACACTTCGGGCGGCTCAACCCGCCGATGTCAGAGCTGCTGCGGCTTCGACAGGGCGACGTCGACCTGCCGCTTGATGGCGGCTCTGATACGCTGCGCGCCTCGACCACATGGCGCGAGGATAATGACGGGCGGCTGAGCCTCGTTCACGGCGACAGCTATATCCAATGGGTCGAATGGCCAGCCGATGGCGGCAAAGTCGTCTCACGCTCGATCCAACCCTTTGGCGCTGCCACCACGCGGTCCGAAAGCCCGCATTACACCGATCAGATGCAGCTGTATGTCGATCACAAATTGAAACCCGTGCGCTTTTTCGAAGAGGATGTGCGGGAACATGCGACGAGTTCGAAAGTCGTTACCAACAAACGCGATTGAGGCGGGCCTTGCCCTATCCGGACATGACCCAGCCAGATTTTGCCAACTAACCAGGCACGTTGTCCTGGAAAAGGATTTGAAGATATGAACCTGCGCCATGCAGCCACCAGCCTAGCCGCCCTTGCCGTCGCCATTGCGGCCCCTTCCAGCCCCGTCATCGCAGACGACCACGTCGACGTCGCGGCTCAAGACGCTGGCAGCCCCGGCGACCTCGAAGCATTGGTGGCTCAGGTTCAGATCCCATACGAAGAGTTTCAGCTCGACAACGGACTAACCGTGATCGTGCATGAGGATCGCAAGGCGCCGATTGTGGGCGTTGCCGTATGGTACAATGTCGGCTCCAAGGACGAGCCCGAAGGCCTCACCGGCTTCGCTCACCTGTTCGAACACCTCATGTTCAACGGCTCGGAAAACGCACCCAATGACTATTTCCAATACCTTCAGGAAATGGGCGCGACCGATTACAACGGCACCACAAATTTCGACCGCACCAACTACTTCCAGACGGTCCCCGCCCCTGCGCTGGAGCGCGCGCTGTGGCTCGAAAGCGACCGCATGGGTTATCTCTTGGGAGCGGTCACGCAGGGCAAGCTCGATAACCAGATCGGCGTGGTCCAGAACGAGAAACGTCAGGGCGACAACCGGCCTGGCGGGCTTGTGTTCTACGAAATTCTCGAAACCATCTTTCCCGACGGCCACCCTTACCAGCACTCTGTCATCGGCTCGATGGAAGACATCGAAGCGGCAACGCTCGACGATGTGAAAGAATGGTTCCGCGACAAATACGGCCCCAACAATGCCACTCTCGTGCTTGCTGGCGATATCTCGGCTGACGAAGCGCGACCGCTGGTGGAGAAATACTTTGGCCCGATCGCGCGCGGCCCCGTGAACACGCCGGCCGCCGCCGAGATTCCCACCCTTGAAGAACCCGTGCGCACCGTCATGCGTGACCAGGTCGCAGCGACCTCGATCAGCATGTACTGGCCAGCGCCCGGCATCACCTCGGAAGACCTCGCCGCGCTCAACATGGGCACGCAGATCCTCGGCGGTCTTCTCTCAAGCCGTTTGGACCAGATCCTCGTGCGCGATGAAGAACTTGCGGTGAGCGTTTCGGCTGGCAACTACGACTTCCAGCGCGTGGGCCTTATCAATGTGAGCGCGACGCTCAAAGACGGGGTCGACCCGCTTGTTCTCGAAGCGCGCCTCAAACAACTGGTCGACTGGTACGTGGAAAGTGGCCCCACCGAAGCGGAGGTCCAACGCGCCGCGACCAGCGAACTGGCCGAAACCATTCGCGGGCTTGAACAAGTCGGCGGCTTTGGCGGCAAGGCCGTGGCTCTTGCGCGCGGCGAAGTGCTTGCGGGCGATCCGGGCTTTGCGGTCAATCAGTTGGAAGTGCTGGCATCCATCACCCCCGAGACAATCACAGCCGCAATGCAGGAATGGATGACCAAACCTGCCTTCACGCTTATCCTTGAACCGGGCGAACGCGATGCGGATTATCAGGAGGCATCGAGTGTGACCGGCGGCGGCGCGTCGACCGAGCGCGACCGGGCGAGCGAAGAAATCACCGTATCGCTCGAACGCCCTGCGCCCGAAATCACCTCCGTGCCGACACTCGATTTCCCTGACTTAGAACGCGCCACGCTCGCCAATGGCATGGAGCTGACTTATGCGAGGCGTGATGCGGTCCCTGCGACCTATGTCACGCTTTCGTTCAACGCGGGCAGCGCGTCCGATGCGGCGGATATGCGCGGGCTTGAGGGCCTTGCCCTGAACCTGTTCGACCAAGGCACGCAAACGCTCACCGCGCAGCAGATCGCTGAAGAAAGCGAGCGCCTTGGCCTTTCGATCTCGGTTGGCGGCGGATCGGACCGGTCCAGCTTCACGCTTTCGGCCCTCTCCGACAATCTCGCGCCTTCGCTCGATCTGTTGGCTGACATCATCCAGAACCCTGCGTTCAACGACGGCGATATTGCCCGCGTCAAGGCGCAGACCACCACCAGCATCCGCCAGCAGATGCGCTCCCCCGGAGGCATCGCACAGCGCGCAGCAGGGATCGAGCTGTTCGGCGAAACCTCACCTTATGGCGGGGTTCAAACCATCGAAAGCGTCGAGGCGATCACACGCGCGGACCTGACCGGGTTCAAGGACCGCTGGATCAGGCCGGACAATGGCGAAGTGTTCGTCGTCTCCAGCCTGCCTCTGGAAACCATCGTGGCCGAGCTCAACGCAGCCTTTGGCGATTGGCAAGCGCCAGACAGCGCCAAGGGGGTCAAGGACTTCAGCACTCTGCCAACTGAAAGAGATGGCGGGCGCATTGTCCTCATCAATCGCCCGAATTCACCGCAGAGCTTCATCTACGGCGCGCAAGTGACCCCGCTTGATGCAAGCGATCCGGCTTACGTCGACTTCGAGAACGCCAACAATTCGCTCGGCGGCAATTTCCTCGCGCGGCTCAATATGAACCTGCGCGAGACGAAGGGCTGGAGCTATGGCGTGCGCGGCGGCCCGTCGGCGCGCGAGAACGCGGTGGTTTATGCCATCGGCGGCGGGGTGCAGGCGGACAAGACCGGACCGGCGGTTGCCGAGATGATCCGTGAGACGTCCGAATTCCTCACCACCAACGGCGTGACCCAGGACGAGCTGGAGCGCAATGTCGCCAACGAAATCGGGCTTTTGCCCGGCCAGTTTGAAACCTCTCGCTCCGTGCTTGGCGCAATGCAGAACCTGGCGCTGTTTGACCGGCCCGACAGCTATTACGAAGAGCTGGTGAGCAAGTATGAGGCCCAAACCACCCAGAGCCTTGATGCAGCCGCACGCGCCGCGCTCAAGGTGGATGAGTTTGTCTGGGTGGTCGTGGGCGATGCCGAGGCTGTAAAACCACAACTGGACGAGCTTGGTATGCCGATAGAGGTGCGCGAAATGGAAGGGGCCGATCAGGCGCAATAAACGCCGCGTTGACGTGACGCTACGTCGCCGTAGCGGCGCGCAGATACGGCGTGGATTTGCCCCGCTTTGCCAAAACGATAGCAGTTGAAAGCGGCGAATTGACGTGTACAAATGCCTTCAAGCCAAGTGGCCAAGAGGGTCTTGGCCAAAAATTTTCAAGGCGCTTGTTTCACGCGCTCAATAGGAGACGATAACATGTCTGTATCAGGTACTTACGACACCACAGTGAAAAGCCCGATGGGCGACCAGTCCGGCAAACTCACCATCGAAGACAACGGTGACGGCACTTTCAAAGGCAACATGTCGGGCGGCCTTGGTTCGATGGACATCGAAGAAGGCACGGTTGAGGGCAACACGGTCAAGTGGAAGATGAACATGACCGTTCCAATGCCAATGACGCTCGACTGCGAAGCAACCGTGGACGGCGACGCGATCACCGGCACCGTCAACGCCGGCGCATTCGGCGCAATGCCACTGTCAGGCGTGCGCGCTTAAGCGAAACTCGCCGCAAGGCAATAGAAGGGGCCGCCCCGGCATACAAACTGGGGCGGCCCTTTTTTCGTTTGCGCGTCGGGTAGCCTGCAATTTTTCGCACGGTTCGAGACATCGAAAATGGGTCAGTTGGGCTGTAAAGTGCTCAGATAATTTGGGTTGGGGATCGAATTCATTAAAGCTTTGCTGCGTTTTGCTTCGGCGCTTGTGCTGCTCACCGCCTCACCGGCATTGGCTGATGAACCTTTAGCTGTGACACCGTCCGGCGCGACCGAAGCCTTCTTCAATATTCCGCTGGTCGAGACGAGCGATGTACTGGCGAACAGCTGCGTTGATTTTGGTTGGACTACAATCAGCTCGGCTGAAACCATGGTTGTGTGCGAGGTGCCTCTTTCTGTGGGAGCGAGCATCCTCAGCGCCCTTGCTGGACCACGATATGCGACTCCGCCGCGCGAATTTATCCGCTTCAATCTATCGGGCTATAATGGTCTGTCGCGCGTTCAGGTTTCAGGCTGGAGAGAACTCCAGACCGCTTTCGGACAAACCCAACGCACCGAGCTAGGCAATGAAAACTACCACAATGTTGTGATGGGTTTTCTGGTGCATCTCGGTGCGCACTATCCTCCCGGCACAATCTTTCCCAACCATGCCTCAATCGACACTGATTATGAATTCATCTCCGAGCCGCACAAAGGAATGCTGCTCACCGGTGTGAAACCCGAGGGGCCATTTTACGAAGCGGGCCTTCGCGATGGGGATATTGTGACCCGGATTGCGCGCGAGCGGATCAGGTCCAACAATGATGTGTCCGACGGGCTCCATAAGGCCCTTCGCGGCGACACCTTTAAAGTCGAATACTACCGCGATGGCAAGGAAAGCGAAGCCGAGGTCAAAACCGTGTTTCGCGACGACATTGGCCCATTGCCCGAAGCATTGGCCAAGGCCGACCCACCAGAGCCCGCTCCATCGACTACCATTATCCAGCAAGAGTTCTCAGTCGCCGAAGAGCTTGAGCGGCTTGCGGACCTAATGGAGCGTGGGCTTTTGTCGGCGGAGGAGTTTCAAAGCGAGAAAGAGAAGCCTTTATAGCGATAGCTCGCTGGCAATCGAGCTACGTTTAACCCACAAGCTCAAACTTCATCAGTAACGTCCGCTGCGATCCGGAGAAATTGTCGTCGCTGACAATGTAGAGGAAGGTTCGCGTCTGCTCACCCTCGCCTTCTTCGCGCACGGCAAGGCCTTCAAAGTTGTCGATGGTGAGCGGGGGCAAGAAGGTTGCGATCTCGCGCCTTGTGCCATCGGGGGCGTAAGCGACGATGGCGGCGGTGTTGCCCTCGGCAGGCGAGTGGCTGCGGAAGAGCACAAGAGCTGTCCCGTCGCTCAACGTATCGGCATCGGTCGGAACAGCGCCGCGCGAGGCAATCGCAGCGGGCGGATTGACGGCGAAAGGTTGAAGCTCGTCGCCATCGAAGCTCGCCACACAATTGGGTCGGTCCAGGTCGGCCTGCCGCTGTGCGCAAATGAGCTGGGTGGAAGCACTGATCGCGAGCGTTTCAACCCCCGCGTTCTCTTCCACGGGGCCAAGCAGATCGACCAAATCCACATCGAGGCGTTCAGGCGTTTGATCGAGCGCGCCATAAGCAAGGATGCGGTGATCGCGCTCGAAACTGACGACCCAGCCCATGCCCTCCGCAGCCGAAAGAGCTTCGCTGTCGCCCCGCGCCTTGCCCGTGAGCGCTTCGCCCTTTTCGCCTAGCAACGGCCCGCTCTCGACCTTCTCAATACCGAAAAGCCGGTTCTCTTCTTCCCAAAGCGTGATCCCAACCCACCGGGCATCATCGGTGATCGCAAGCAAACTCCCGCTCTGCGCATCCCAACGAAGCCCGGAAAGCCCGCCGATGTTCTTCCCCATGCGCGGGATGTCGAGGCCGCCGAGGTATAATAGCTCCCCCACCCGGTCTAGCGCGGGGTCCTTCTCGGACAACGGCACCTGCAACAGCTGCGTCCCATCGCGCGCAAAGGGATCGTGCAGGTAAATGTAGCCGCCCACAAGAAGCGCTGCGACAAGGAGCGGACCCCACAAGGCGATCCGCATCAGCGTCATCAGGCGAGTTTGTCCTTGAGGATCTGGTTCACCACTTGCGGGTTCGCCTTGCCCTGCATCGCCTTCATGGTCTGGCCAACGAAGAAGCCAAAGAGCTTGTCCTTGCCGCCTTTGTATTGCTCGACCTTGTCCTGATTGTTCGCGAGGATCTCATCGATCGCCGCCTCAATCGCGCCGGTGTCGGAAACCTGCTTGAGGCCTTCGGTATCGGCGATTTCATCGGGCTCGCGGCCCTCTTTGAGGACGATCTCGAAGATTTCCTTGGCCTGTGAACCGCTGATTTCCGACTTGTCCTGCATCGCAAGGATCGCGGCCTGGCGCTCTGCCGTCGCGTGTTCGACATTGGCTTCATCACCCAGCGATTTGATCACGCCCGGAGCCACCGAAAGCGCCCAGTTGGCGACCTGTGTCGCGACCTTCGCCTCAGACTTGCCGGTAGCGGCGGCAGTCGCGGCGAGAAGCGTTTCAAAACGCGCGAAAGTTTCGACTTCATGCGTGAGTTCGCGCGCATTGTATGGCGTCAGGCCCAGCTCGCTCTCATACCGGACACGCTTGGCATCGGGCAGCTCTGGCAGCGATGCGCGGCAGTCCTCGAGGAAGTCATCCTCAAGCACCAGCGGCAGCAGATCGGGGTCAGGGAAGTAGCGATAATCGTGCGCGTCTTCTTTTGACCGCATGGTGCGCGTGGTGCCGGTGGCAACGTCAAACAAACGCGTTTCCTGATCGACCGTGCCGCCGCTTTCAAGCACATCAACCTGACGGTTCGCTTCATATTCAATCACTTGCATGACGAAACGGACCGAGTTCACGTTCTTGGTTTCGGTGCGGGTGCCAAATTCTTCGCCCGGTTTGCGCACCGAGACATTGACGTCAGCGCGCATCGAGCCTTCTTCCATGTTGCCATCGCAAGAGCCGACATAGCGCAGGATCGAGCGCAGTTTGCGCACATAGGCCCCGGCCTCGGCAGGCGAACGCATATCGGGGCGCGAGACGATCTCCATCAGCGCGACGCCCGAGCGGTTCAAATCGACATAGGACATGGTCGGGTGCTGATCGTGCATCAGCTTGCCTGCATCCTGCTCGACGTGGATACGCTCGATCCCGATGACCTTGTCCTCGGGGATGCCGTGCTTTTCATCGGCCTCGATCAGAAGCTGCCCCTCGCCCACGATGGGGTGGTAGAGCTGGCTGATCTGATAACCTTGGGGCAAATCAGCGTAAAAGTAGTTCTTGCGGTCAAAGCGCGAATATTTGTTGATCTGCGCTTCGATCGCCATGCCGGTGCGCACAGCCTGACGGATGCACTCAGCGTTGGGCACAGGCAACATTCCGGGCATCGCCGCATCGACGAGGCTGACCTGGGAATTGGGCTCCGCGCCAAAGGCGGTCGAAGCTCCCGAGAAGAGCTTGGCATTGGAGGTCACCTGCGCGTGGACCTCAAGGCCGATCACGACCTCCCATTCGCCGGTTGCGCCCTGGATACGGTAATCACTCATGGTTACTTGCCTTGCTTGAATCGGTGCTTTTATCAATTCGTTTTGCGGGCCTTGCTGGCCCCTTGTGTGCGGAGTTCTTGTGTGCAGCCTTCGTGCTGTCGCCGGAAATTTCTTTCCCATCCGGCCCAAACCGCGCTTCGCCGTGGTCGATGGTCTTGGAAAGGTACATGACCACCCCGCCCAAAATCACAAATGCGATCAGGAAGACCATCACGAAGGTCGCGGTAAAGCTCATGCGGGCTCTTTCGCCTCCAAAAGCTTTGCCTCCACAGCTTTAAGTTCCGCGCGCACGACATTGTCGAACTTGCGCGTGCCGGTGATGGTGATCTCTTCGAGGAACAGGACGCTAAAGCTGCGGTATTCGGGATAGTTCGCAAGCTCGCGCACGGTCGCCGCGAACAGCGGCCCGTTGCGCACGGCTTGCGACTTCGGATCAAGCTGGTTGTGCAGCCCTTGAAGGAGAGCAGCATAAGCGAAGAAGCGCTTGTTGGGCTCTTCGACAGATACACTCTTTGCCCGCTCGCGAAATGCGAAGGCCAGGACCCATGCAGGGATCACAAAGCCCAGCGCGAGGATCGCGACAATGGCAATCTCGAATGGGGTCACCACCAACGCTCCGGCGCGTGGGTGAAGCCTGCGCGTTCCTGAATGGCGAGCCCGGCGTCAAGCACGCTCTGTTCGTCAAACGCCTTGCCCACGAGTTGCAGACCCAGCGGCAAACCATCGGGGTTGAGGCCTGCGGGTACGCTCATCGCTGGAAGGCCTGCAAGCGAGGCGGGCACGGCGAAGACATCATTCAGATACATGGTCAGCGGGTCTTCATTGAGCGAGCCCAATGGGAAGCTGGCGGTTGGTGTAGTCGGCGCGAGGATCAGGTCGCACTTGGCAAAGGCTTCTTCATAGTCGCGCGCGACCAGAGCGCGGACCTTCTGTGCCTGATTGTAATAGGCATCGTAAAAGCCAGCCGAAAGCACATAGGTGCCGATCAGGATGCGGCGTTTCACCTCATCGCCAAAGCCGGCGGCGCGCGTCTCGGCATACATATCCTGAAGGCCGGCGCCCTCGGGCAGATCGCGAAGGCCGTAGCGCACGCCGTCGTAACGCGCGAGGTTCGACGATGCCTCTGCGGGCGCGATGATGTAATAGGCGGGAAGCGCGTATTTCGTGTGCGGCAGCGAGATATCGACGATCTCTGCGCCCGCGTCTTTCAGCCACGCCTTGCCCTGCTCCCAGCTGTCGAGGATCGCCTGATCGGTTCCTTCCATGCGGTATTCGGTCGGAATTCCGACCTTCTTGCCGCTGAGGTCGCTCGACAAGGCCGCTTCCCAATCGGGAACGTCCATTTGGAGTGAGGTCGCGTCCTTGGGATCGAACCCGGCCATTGCGCCGAGCATAATTGCGCAATCTTCGACCGAGCGCGCCATTGGCCCTGCCTGATCGAGCGAACTCGCAAACGCCACCACGCCCCAACGCGAGCAACGGCCATAGGTCGGCTTGATCCCGCAAATGCCGGTGAAGGCGGCTGGCTGGCGGATGGAGCCGCCGGTGTCGGTGCCGGTTGCCGCTGGCGCAATGCGCGCGGCCACGGCTGAAGACGAACCACCTGAAGAGCCACCCGGCGACATGGCGGCATTGCTGCCCTCTTTGCGCCACGGGCTGCTCACATTGCCGAAATAGGACGTCTCGTTCGAGGAACCCATTGCGAACTGGTCGAGGTTCAATTTGCCCAACATCCCCGCGCCCGCGTTCCACAGGTTCTGTGAAACGGTGCTTTCATACTCGGGCTTGAACCCTTCGAGAATGTGGCTTGCGGCGGTTGTTTGCACGCCGTGACTGGCGAAAAGGTCCTTCATGCCAATCGGCACGCCGCCCATTGCGCCCAGATCCTCACCGGCTGCACGCTTGGCATCGGTCTTGTCCGCGGCATCAAGAGCGGCTTCGGGAGTGGTGACGATAAAGGCGTTCAATTCCGCCGCTTGCTCGACCGCCGCGTTGAAGCCTTCCGCCACTTCGCGCGCGGTGAAATCGCCCGCTTTCACGCCGTCGCGGATTTCTTTAACGCCAAGATTTGTAAGTTCGTTGCTCACTTGAATTCCGTTCGTCCTGAGCTTGCCCCTGCCCGGTCAATTCGTAGCAGCGAGCGAAATAGGGTTATTCAGGCGCAAGGCGCCTATTCTATCACCTTGGGCACGCCGAAAAAGCCGTGTTCGGCAGCCGGCGCATTGGCCAGCACATCGTTGCGCTTGCCACCGCCCGTCAGCGGGTCGGCATCGACCACGTCATCGCGCAGGCGAAGCGTGTTGGGGATGACCGCCGTCATCGGCTCAACACCTTCAACATCGACTTCGCCCAGTTGCTCCACCCAATCGAGGATATTGTTGAGCTCCGGCACCATTCGTTCCAGCTCTTCATCGCCCATTTTGATGCGCGCAAGGCCAGCGATTTTTGCCACGGTTTGTTTATCTACAGACATGGATTTCGCTTAGCGCCCACCGGGGGGCGCTTCAAGCACGAGTTGACCGCAAAGTGGCAGTTTTAATGCGTTACTCAAACGCGCCGCTTGCCGGCTTTCCGTCGATGTAGAGTTGCTGGCCGGTGAAGGGGCGCAATTCCACCACAGAATCCTCGTCAAACTCAAGCACTTCGTAGGGCCGACGCTCGTCCAATTGCGCATGGCGGATGTTCGCAGTGGATATTTCATCCTCAGCCTCGTTATAGACCAGCATTTCCGGATCGCGGCCCGCCGACAGAAGCGCCATGATCGGGCGATCATTCTCCACTGCCAGCTGCACGACACGGCATTTATCAGCGCAATGATAGGGACGCGATTGCAGGAAAGTCCTGACCGCCAGGCGCATCGCATCGCTCTCCACTTCGATCAGGGCGGAGTTAACTGCGGTCATTTCGGGCCGGTTGCGCCGATTATAATCGTATCGGTTGTCCGCATTCTTAGCCGCCAAGGCCAGTTCAGCGATTTTCGCATCCTCGCTCCGGGTCAGCGAGGCGAGCGCCTCACGCCCTGCCTCGCCAAAGTCCCATCGCAGCGCCGCATAGTCGAAATCCTCCGCGCTCACCGCGCCAGAGGCAAGCCGCGCCAGCTGGTTGGAGGCTGAAATCGCGCCGAAATTGAAAACCGGCATGGCAAGAATCAGCGCAAGCCCGGCGACCAACACCGCCAGATGCAGGTTTGACTGGCGCAAAAACCCGCGCCACCCCTCGCGCCGGCCACGAATGGCTGAGGTAAAATAGGCAACGCCGTAAGCCACCGCGACTGCAATCGCGATCAGCGCCCAGATACGCTCAGGGCTAAGCCCGTGTTGCGCAATGCGGGTGCCCATGGAAATGGCCGCCATCACCGACAGCGGCAAAATGCCCAGCGTCAGCACGAAGCCCGCAACGCGAAGCACGCGCGACTGGCCCATGTCACCATCATCATCGCGCACCACCGCATTGGCGAGAACAAAGCATCCGACCGCCACCGACAACAGGAGCGGGGTCGCGCTCCTGGTCGCCTCCCACAAGACGTCGATCCCCGAAACCAGAACGGCGAACAAGAAGATCACAAGCGCGACCGCAAGTGGCACTGCGAGGATCGAAAGCACGAGCAGGGCCACGTTCTGCAGCGTGCCGATGATCTTCAACTGATTGCGCAGCACGCCAAGCGCTGCGCCAAACGTGACGCCCGAAAACATCCAGCCGAAAACCTCTTCGTCAATGAGGTCTTTCAGAAGTTCGATCTGGATCGCCGAAAAAAGCTCGGCCAGAATGGCGATGAGCGCCCAGGAAAGCCCCACGAAAGCAAGCGCCCCGGCTCCGGTAATCGCATTGGTCCATACGTGGAAATGCGTTTGCTTATAGCTGGTGCGCCAACGCAGTTTATGGAAGCCGGATTGGAACAGAGGGAGCGAGAGGAGGCTCGCGAGGACGCCCGCGGCAACCCAGAACTCGGCGTCAGGATACCGGTCTCCCGCCGCTGTTGCTCGCCACGCTATTCCCGCCATCACAAGGGCGACTATGAACGCAAATATGGAGGCCGATTGCCAGCGATCCCTGCCGAGGGTGAAGGCAGCCGCCAGCGGACCAAAAGAGAAGGCGGCGGCAATCGCTGCGCGCCACGGCTGAAGATCCGGATCATCGGTGGCAAAATGAACGATGATCCCGGCAAGACCCAGAATTGTGGCGAGTATCCAAGGCCGCTCGCGCCATTCCTCGATCGCCGCGCCGCCGTGCTCTACACCATCACCAATTGCCATCGCATCCCTCCCGTTGAGGAGAGATGCGCTAGCTCAGTTGAACTGGTGATGAAAGTTTGCAGAGCCCGTTAGAGTGGCGGCGCGCCTTATTGTGGACCTTGTGATGGTCCCTGCGGCCCGCCTTGCGGTGCACCCTCGCCGCCCATTTGCGACTGCATTGCCTGCTGGAGGATCGACAGATTGCGATCAAAGGTCTCGCGGTCCATGAAATCGATCACTTCGATCTCGAACACGAGGTCGGCGTTTGCGGGGATGGGCGAGCCGGGAGGCGGCTCTGCGCCGTACGCTTTGTCAGCCGGGATAAAAAGCTCGTATTTGCCGCCCTTCTGCATCTGCTGAAGGCCTTCGTAAAAACCGTCGATGGTCGCGCCCGGCTCGATCGGGAAGGGGCTGCCTTCGGGGAAGATGCCTTCGACGGGAAGCGGGATGTCCTGCGATTCGTCGAAGACTTCGCCCGTGCTTGCGAGCGAGCCTTTGTATTTCACAAAGACCATATCGCCCTCTTTCGGGGTCGGTCCTTCGCCAGCGACAAGCGTGTCGATGCTAAAACCCTTGGGCACCGCAGCCCACGCAAGGCCAGCGCCGAGCAGAACAGCGACAATAACGCCGAGCCAGATTTTGGTGAGCGAGCCCTTTGCGATCGGGCGGATAGGTACGCGGGTGACTTCGGTCATGTGTGATCCCAATTGTTATGCGCGGCCCGCCAAGCTGCCAACCGGACAGCAAAAAGGGCGCGGAAAATTCCCGCGCCCTGATGGCGTATTGCGTGAACGGTTTCAAGCGATTCGAGCAAGGTTTGCCCCGCCCGAAAACACCCAAGCCCGCTTACTTGATGCCGTCGCGCTCCATGCGCTTACGCTCAAGCTTGCGTGCACGGCGAACAGCAGCAGCCTTTTCACGGGCGCGCTTTTCGCTTGGCTTTTCGTAGTGCCGGCGCAGTTTCATTTCGCGATACACACCTTCACGCTGGAGCTTTTTCTTAAGCGCACGAAGGGCTTGATCGACATTGTTATCGCGAACCATGATCTGCATAAACGGCAACTACCTCATTTCAAATGCGCCTGAGCCCGCGGTTCGAAAGTGCGGGAGTACGCTTAATAATATGACGCTAAAAGCGGCGCGAATCCCGTTGGATCGCGCTTCGACACCGGGCACATAGCGCCGCATCGCCAAATTGGCAACCCTGCAACGGGCCGAACTGAGGGGCGCACGGCTTTAACGGTGGCGTATCGGGATGGTGGCGGCTAAAGAGCCTTGCGAAATGTCATCTCAAATACTCACATCCATAATGCCGACCCTTGCCGTCGCGCTTGGCGGCGCAATCGGTGCAGGTGCGCGCTATCAGGTCGGCAGCCTTATGGCTCGGCTTGCCGGACCGCATTCGACCTTCCCCTGGGGCACGCTCAGCGTCAACATTCTCGGAAGCTTTGTCATGGGAATGCTGCTTGGCTGGTTCGCGAAAGGCGGCGCAGACAGCGAAAACCTGCGCCTCTTCCTCGTCGCGGGGCTCATGGGCGGCTTCACCACTTTCAGCGCCTTTAGCGCGGAGATGGTGACCATGCTCCACCGCGGGGAAATGTCGTCTGCGCTCATCTATGTAACGGTTTCGGTATTTGCCGGAATGGCGGCATTCCTCGTGGGGCTCGTGGGAGTGCAGATGGGAGTGAACACCGCGCCATGACCCTTCCTTCTGATCAGATGAAACAACAGGTGCGCCAGTTCACCATCGGTGAAGATGACGATGGCATCCGCCTCGACCGCTGGTTCAAGCGCAATCTGCCTGCCATCGGCTTTGCCACCATTTCGCGCTGGGCGCGCACCGGACAGATCCGCGTGGATGGCGGCAGGGCGAAGCCCGAAGACCGCTTGGCAGCTGGGCAAGTCCTGCGCGTGCCTCCGGGCGGTGAAGCCAAGCACAAGGCCAAAAAGGCGCGCCGGCCGCTTACCGAGGACGAGGTGCAGACCGCGCGCGACATGGTGATCCGCGAAACGCCAAGCGCCATCGTCCTGAACAAGCCTCCGGGCCTTGCAACTCAGGGCGGGAGCAAAACCACCAAGCACGTCGACGGCCTCCTCGATGCTTTCGTGACCGAGGACGATCAACCGCGCCCGCGCCTCGTCCACCGGCTCGACAAGGACACATCGGGCGTGCTCCTCATCGCCCGCACACCCGGCAGTGCCGCTTCCTATTCCAAGCGTTTTTCCGGACGCAGCGCGCGCAAGGTTTACTGGGCACTGGTCGTAGGCGTTCCCGAAGTGCGCGAGGGCACGATCGACGCGCCCCTTGCCAAGCAGCCGGGCACCGGCGGCGAAAAAATGCACGTGGATGAGGAAAACGGCCAAACTGCGAAAACCCGTTACCGTGTAGTTGAACGCGCTGGCACACGCGCCGCCTGGGTCGAGTTGGAGCCGCTCACGGGCCGCACCCACCAGCTTCGCGTCCACATGGCAGCGATTGGTCATCCTATCGTTGGCGATGGCAAATATGGCGGGCAGGATGCATTTCTGACAGGCGCGATCAGCCGCAAGATGCACCTTCACGCCCGCCGCCTCATCATCGGGACGCCCGAGCGCAAAGGCGCTGATAGCGCAACGGGCGGCGGCAAGCTTGATGTGACCGCTGACCTGCCAGAGCATTTCGCCGCGAGCATGGAAGCGCTTGGCTTTGAAGAGAGTCTGTCGGATGCTTCGCCCGTGCGCGACGAGGCGCCAGAACGCACGCCAGCGGAAAAGAAACAGGCCGCACGCCGCCATGCCAAGCAATACCGCAAGGATCGCCGGGGCGAACGCCGTGGCCGGACAACTTCGGCGCACACGGCCAAGAAAGCCGCCAAGAAAAATGCGAAAGGGCCCGGGGTCAAGTTCAAAGGTAAGGCACCAAAGCGCGGCGGAAAGCCGACAGGTGGCAGGCCGAAGGGGCCGCGCACATAATGAAGCTGGCGGTATTCGATTGCGACGGGACGCTGGTCGATGGGCAGGCGGACATTATCTGGGCGATGGCACGCGCATTCAAGCTTGCGGGCCTCCCCTCGCCCGATGCCAATCAGGTGCGCCGGGTGGTGGGCCTCAGCCTGCCTGTCGCGCTTCGCGAACTCGCGCCTGGCGCAGAATTACGCCAGCAGCAAGAAATCGTCGAGAATTACAAAACGGCCTTCCGTTCACGCCGCGAAGAGGGGCTTTTGCAAGAGCCGCTTTATGACGGAATGGCCGAGCTTTTGCGCGGCCTTCATGCCGATGGGTGGAGCCTTGCGGTGGCGACGGGCAAATCGGACCGGGGGCTCGATGCTTGCCTGAACACGCATGGGCTGACCGACCTATTCGTCTCCTTGCAGACCGCCGACCGCCACCCTTCCAAGCCGCATCCCGCCATGCTGGAAGCGGCCATGTTCGAGGCGGGCGCACAGCCGAACCAGGCGGTGGTGATCGGCGACACCAGCTTTGACATGCAGATGGCTGTCGCGGCGCGGGTTCGCGCTGTTGGCGTTGCCTGGGGCTATCACACCCCGCAAGACCTGATCGCAACCGGCGCTCATACCGTGGCACGCACGATGGACGAGCTTCGCAGCGCGTTGGAGGAGGCGCTATGAGTGACCAACCCACCCGCGAAGAAGCCATCGCTGCCAAACGCTATACGGTGATGAACCTCGTGCGGCTCGCCGCAATTCCGGCGGTGGTCGCAGGGCTGGCAATTGCGCAAGGGGTTCTCGACCTTCCTTATGCGCTCGGCATCGTGCTGGCAGCGGGCGGGCTCTTTACCTTTTTCTTTGTGCCTGCGCTTTTGGCAAAGCGTTGGAAAGCGGGCGATCGGGACGAGCGATGAAGCGGTTTTATGAGCAAGTGTCCGTCAACGAAGTGGATGGCGGCTGGCAAGTCATGCTGGATACGCGCGCTCTCAAAACGGTGAAGGGCAGCCCCCAAGTGGTGCCGAGCAAGGCTCTGGCAGAGGCGCTCGCCAGCGAATGGAACGCGCAAGGCGACAAGATTGATCCTGCGACCCTGCCCATGCGGGATATGGCCGATTACGCAATTGATATTGTCGCCCTTGATACCGGTGCGCTGATCGAAAAATCGCTGCAATATGGCGACACGGACACGCTGCTTTACCGCGCCGATCCCGAGGAGCCGCTCTACGCGAGGCAGCAAGAGGTGTGGGAGCCGGTTGTGACCAATTTCGAGGACCGGCTGGGCGCGAAATTCACGCGCATTTCGGGCATAATGCACCGCCCGCAAAGCGAGGAGGTGCTCACCCGCCTTCGCGATGAATTGACCGGCCAATCGCCGTTTTCACTCTCCGCAATCGAGATGATGACCCACCTCGCAGCCTCGCTCATCACCGGGCTGAGCGCCGCGCAAAAGGATGCCGATGCGCTCGCCTTGTGGAACGCGGCAAGCCTTGAGGAAGAATGGCAGGCCGAGCAATGGGGCCGCGATGAGGAAGCGGAGGAACGCCGGGAAAAGCGCACCGCGGATTTCCTGAAAGCGCGCGAGTTCTGGGCGCTGGCGAACGGCTGAAACGCGCGTCCTGAGCGGGGCAGGCTTACTCCGCGCTTAAAACCCAGGCCGCAACATCTTTCGCAACCGTATTGGCCGCCGAATTGAGCGCCGGCGCAACGCTTGCCGCGACAGGGGCAATGCCCTCTTCGCGCGCTTCGAAACGGCGCGACATTACCCTGCCATCCTCACGCGTGTGCACCGCTTCGTAGCGCACCACGACCGACGAGGTCGAAGGTTCATAGCCCATGTCGATCAAGGTTCCGCGCAACGACTGGTTTGGCCTGAGCGGCGTGTCGTCGGTGTCGAGCACCAGCACCGTCTGCGCTTCGCCGGAGGACGTGCGCAGCGTCTCGCCCAGCAGACGACGGAAAAGACGGGCGGGCTTTTCGATCCACACCGCGTCCTGAAGATAGGCGATCTCGGTTGGCGAGACGGTCACCGGCACGCGAATGACGTCCAGCTTTGCAGGCACTTCGGGCGTCAGGACCGCAATCGTGCCCTTGCTCCCCTCGATCCCTGCCATGGTGCCGGATCCCACCGGCGCGCTTGCGCTTGAGGTCAGGGTCAGCAGGCTTTCGGGCGGTTCGCCCCCGCCGCCAATGCTCACACATCCGGTGAGCGCAAGGCTTGCAAGCGCGAGGGCAAATGGCCCGCTGCAACGGCGGCAAGTCTTCATGGTTCATACTCCGGTAGTGGGCGCCCGCCGACGATCGAACCTGCCCCTTCGGCCTCAAGCCGATCGGTGATCGCACGCAAAGAGCGGCTGGTGGTGCGCAAATCTTTCAAGGTCGCCTCGACCGTTGGCAGCGTTGTTTCCGAAAGCGCGCGCGTCGCAGGCCGCGCATCTTCGAGCATGGCCGACAGCGACGTTGCCGCCTCGTTCGCCGAGGCGAGCGTCTTGCTCAATTCATCGGCCATACGCGGTCCTTCCTGATTGAGAAGCTCGTCCGTGGTCAGCGTCACTTTCTCGAACGCATCCAATGCCTCGCCCGCCTCTTTCACCGCGACTTCAAGTTCGGCCAATGTGCCCTGCAAAGCGGGCGCCGTATCCGCAAGTTCGCGAGTCAGGCGGTTCGAGTTTTCAAGGATGCCAGCCAGTTGTTCCTGGTTTTCAGGGCCAAGCATGATGCTCAGCTGCTCGGTCAATGTCGCCAGCCGTTCAAGCAGAAGCGGAGCGTTTGCGACAATCTCGCCAAAGCCGCCGCGCCCTGGCGGGATGACCGGGCGACCTTCGGGACAGGCGGTGGTTTCACACGTGATCGGGGGCGCAGCCTTGCGCGCACCGTCCAGAAGAATGGTCGAAACGCCGGTAAAGCTTGCCTGAATGGTCGCTTCTGTGCCGATGAGAATAGGCACTTCATCCCGGATGCGAACCCGCACGCGGACAAATTCGGGGTCTTCTTCGGACAGCGCAATCTCGCGAACCTGTCCCACGGGAACGCCCGCGTAGGACACCTGCGACCCATTGGCGAGGCCCGCAACCGATTGCTTGTAGAAGATGTCGTATTCGTTCGACGCGCCCTGATTGAGGCGCGCAATCCACACGATAAAGGCAGCAAGCGCGATCAAAAGCCCCAATGTGACGAAGCCGACCCAGAGATGATTTGCTCTTGTTTCCATGTGCCTGTTCCTATGGGCGCTTTCGCCCGCGCCTGTCCATAGCTCTAATCCGATTGCTCACGGCTCTGCGCAGCCTGAGCGGAGCGCCCGCGCGGTCCGTTGAAATACTCCTCGATCCAGGGATGACCTGTCTCCAGAAGCTCCGGGATAGTGCCCACCGCGATCACTTTCTTATCCGCCAGCACGGCGACCCGGTCGCAAATTTCATACAGCGTATCGAGATCGTGGGTGATGAGGAAAACGGTCAGGCCAAGGGTCTCTTTCAAATCCTTGGTCTGTTGGTCGAAAGCGGCCGCACCGATCGGGTCGAGCCCTGCGGTTGGCTCATCGAGGAAAAGCAATTCCGGATCAAGCGCGAGCGCCCTTGCCAGCCCTGCGCGTTTCTTCATCCCGCCAGAAAGCTCGCTCGGGTATTTGAGTGCAGCCTCTTCGGGAAGGCCGGACAAAAGCACCTTGAAGCGCGCGATCTCGCGGCGCAATTCGGGGCTGATCTCGGGATAGAACTCCTTGAGCGGCACCTCGACATTTTCGCCCACCGTCAGCGTCGAGAACAGCGCGCCGCCCTGGAACAGCACGCCCCAGCGCCGCCGCACACCGATGCGTTTATCAAGATCAACACCGGTGATCCGCCGCCCGAGCACATCAATATCGCCAGCCGTCGGCTTTTGCAGCCCGATGATCGAACGCATCATCACCGATTTGCCCGTGCCCGATCCCCCGACCACGCCGAGAATTTCACCGCGATTGACCGTGAGATCAAGCCCGTCGTGCACGATGAAATCGCCAAAGCGATTGACGAGGCCCTTCACCACAATGGGGGGCTCTTTACTAAAACGGCCGTGGGGCGCTTCGGGTTCTTCGTAAGCCATCAGCCCCAGCCCACCTCGGTGAAAAACACCGCAAAGAACGCATCCAGCACGATCACCGCGAAGATGGCCGAGACCACTGCCATGGTGGTGCGAAGGCCAACCTCTTCCGAATTCCCCTTCACCTGCATGCCGTGATAACAGCCCGCCAGCGCCACGATGAGGCCAAAGACAGGCGCTTTCACCAGCCCAACCCACACATCATGGAGCGGCACGACCTCCTGGATACGTTCAAGGAAGTTGAAGAAAGGAATGCCAAGCGCAAACTGTCCGATCACCGCACCGCCGATGATGCCAACGATGCTGGAATAGAAACCCAGAATGATCATCATGAAGGTGCAGGCGATGATGCGCGGGATCACCAGCCGTTCAATCGGAGAGATGCCGATGGTGCGCATCGCGTCGACCTCTTCGGTCAGTTTCATCGTCCCGATCTGCGCGGCAAAGGCGCTGCCCGAACGGCCTGCCACCATGATAGCGGTCATCAACACACCCAGTTCGCGCAAGGTTATCCGGCCCACGAGGTTCACAGTCAGCGTCTCTGCGCCGAATTGCGAAAGCTGCACCGCACCCTGCTGCGCGATGACGATACCGATGAGAAAGCTCATCAGGCCGATGATCGGAAGGGCCGAGATGCCCACCATCTCCATCTGGCGCACGACAGCGCGAATGGGCACACGCGACGGGTGGCGCGCGAGATTGGCAAAGCCCAGAATGATTGCGCCCAAAAAGCTCACCACCCCGAAAAATCCGCTGCGCGCCTGATACACCCTGCCGCCGAGCAAAAGCGGCACGCGTTCCCACACGGGCACATGTTCAGGGGTCAGATCGCCATCGGAAACCGTGTCCGCAACCGCGTCCAGCAAATGCTTTGCCGTGTCGCTTGCGCCTGTAATCGGGCAGTCGTTGTGTTTCGCGAGGCGTGAGACCACCCACGCACCGACCGTGTCGATCTCGTCAACTGCGGAAATGTCGATTTCGGAAAACCGGGGGTCGATTTCATCAAGCTCGGCTTCGACCGGCCCGATCGAAGAAACAAGCAATTGCCCTTCCAGCACGAGCTTGCAAGCGCCCGCGCTATCATCTTCGAGAGTATAGGTGACGGCCCCTTGCATCGCGTTTTGTGATATGCGGCGAAAAGCGCTGCTTCACAAGCCCTCGCCTCGCAAACTCTTGCAAGGATGCACAGATCAGGCACACATAAGCGGCGGCTGCGGCTCGGATGATGAAACAGATTGAGAGCTCTGTGCGTCGATTGGGTGAGAGTTGTTGCGCTGCACCCAATGGATTGGCATGGGAAGAAAAACGCGGGGGCCGTCTGACCCGCGAGCCATAGTGAAGCGAATAAACGATGAGCCTACCAACGACCTTTAACCCTGCTGACATCGAACAGCGCTGGTATCAACACTGGGAAACGACCGGCGGTTTCCGGCCCGAACGCCCCGATGCCGAAGCCTTCACCATTGTGAACCCTCCGCCCAACGTCACGGGCTCGCTCCACATTGGTCACGCGCTCGACAACACGCTTCAGGATATTGTCATCCGCTATGAGCGTCTGCGCGGCAAGGATGCGCTTTGGGTAGTGGGCACCGACCACGCCGGCATCGCGACCCAGATGGTGGTCGAGCGGCAGATGGAGGCGAAACAGGACAAGCGCACCAATTATTCCCGCGAAGATTTCGTCGACAAGGTATGGGAATGGAAAGCCGAAAGCGGCGGCACCATCACCACCCAATTGCGCCGCCTAGGCTGCTCGATGGACTGGTCCAGAGAGCAGTTCACCATGGATGAGCATTTCACCAAGGCCGTGCTCAAGACCTTTGTGAACCTCTACAATGATGGCCTGATTTATCGCGACAAGCGGCTCGTGAACTGGGATCCCAAGCTCAAGACCGCGATCTCAGATCTCGAGGTCGAGACGCAGACGATTGCGGGCGGTTTCTGGCACTTCAGATATCCGCTTGCGGACGGCGAAACGCTTGACGATGGCCGCGATTACATCGAAGTTGCGACCACGCGCCCTGAAACGATGCTCGCCGATATGGCGGTTGCGGTGCACCCCTCGGATGAGCGGTATAAAAGCGTCGTTGGCAAGCATGTGGTGCTGCCCATCACTGGCCGCCGTATTCCTATCGTTGCGGACGAGCACGCTGACCCTGAACTTGGTTCGGGCGCGGTGAAGATCACGCCGGGGCATGACTTCAACGACTTTGACGTTGGCAAGCGCGCAGGCATCGAAGCGGGCGAAATGCTCAACATGCTCGATGCCGAGGGTAATGTCTGCCAGACGAGCGATGGCCTCGTGCCGGACGAATTCATCGGCCTTCACCGCTTCCGCCGAGACAAGGTTGATGGTGCGCGTGAATTGGTGGTCCAACGCCTCAAGGAACAAGGCTACCTCATCCCGCACGTTTCCAAGAACAAGAAAGGCGAAGAAGTCGTCTCCGACGCCGAACCGCGCCAGATCGCAACGCCATTCGGTGATCGTGGCGGCGTGGTGATCGAACCGTGGCTGACCGATCAATGGTATGTCGATGCGGCCAAGCTGGCGGAAAAACCGCTCCAGCAGGTGCGCGACGGCACAGTCGAAATCGTGCCAAAGTCCTGGGAAAAGACCTTCTTCAACTGGATGGAAAACATCCAGCCATGGTGTGTTTCGCGTCAGCTCTGGTGGGGCCACCGCATCCCGGCTTGGTTCGATGCCGAAGGCGGCGTCTATGTCGCCATGACCGAGGAAGAAGCGCAAGCGAAGGCTGGCGAAGGCGTAGCGCTCACCCGTGATGAAGACGTACTCGACACATGGTTCTCTTCCGCGCTCTGGCCGTTTGCAACGCTCGGTTGGCCGGAAGAAGGGCAGCCGTTGCTCGACAAACACTTCCCGAACTCACTGCTCATCTCCGGCTTCGACATCCTGTTCTTCTGGGATGCGCGGATGATGATGATGGGGAATTACAATATGGGTGAGGCCCCGTGGCCGCGCCTCTATCTTCACGGCCTTGTGCGCGCGGCTGACGGCGCGAAGATGAGCAAATCCAAGGGCAATGTCGTCGATCCGCTTGGCCTTATCGACCAATATGGTGCTGACGCGCTGCGCTTCTTCATGGCGGCGATGGAGAGCCAGGGCCGCGACATCAAGATGGATGAAAAGCGGGTCGAAGGATACCGCAACTTTGCGACAAAGCTTTGGAACGCCACGCGTTTTTGCCAGTCCAACGGTATCGGCAAGAGCACCACGGTCAAGGCCCCGCAGGCGCGCCTTGCCGCCAACCAGTGGATCATCGGCGAAGTTCAAGCGGTCTGCGAAGAAATCGAGAGCGCCATGGAAGACCTGCGCTTCGATGCCGCTGCCAATGCGATCTATCAGTTCACATGGTCCAAATTCTGCGACTGGTATCTTGAACTGATCAAGCCGGTGTTCGCCGACGATGCCGACCCCGATGGGCTGCCCGCGAAGGAAACCCGCGAGGTCGCCGGTTGGGCACTCGACCAGATCCTCGTCATGCTCCACCCCTTCATGCCCTTCATCACCGAAGAGTTGTGGCATGCGCAGGGGGAGCGCAGTTACGATCTCATCACCGCAAAGTGGCCTTCCCCACACGCCGAGGTCACGAAAGAAGCGACCGATGCGATTGACTGGGTGATCGACCTCACCACCAATGTGCGTTCGGCAAAGAACGAGCTTGGCATTTCGCCGGGTGCGAAACTGCCCGCTTATGTCCCAGAGCCATCGGCCGTTGCATCAAGCACCATCGACCGCTCCAGCGCCGCGATTGAGCGCCTCGCACGCCTTACGCCAGTGGTTCAGGGCGAAGCGCCAGCAGGTCCGGCCATGCAGGTGACCGCGCTTGGCGATGTGTTTGTGATCCCGCTTGAAGGCATCATCGACATCGACGCGGAAAAAGCGCGGCTGGAAAAGGCCCTTGCCGCCTCACAAAAGGAAGCGAAATCGCTCGAAGGCAGGCTTTCAAACGCCAATTTCGTCGAGCGCGCAAAGCCCGAAGCGGTGGAGAAAGCCAAGGCCGATTTTGCCCACCACCAGGGCGAGGTCGAACGGCTGAAAGCCGCGCTTGAACGCTTGGGCTAAAGGCGACCCCTAACAATGCCGGGGCGGCGATCCTAAATTCACGGGATATGTCGCCCTGGCTCCTCTTGCTCGTCCCGCTGCTGATCGCCGCGTTTTTCGTTTATCGCTCGCGTGCGAGGCGCAAAAAACGCGAACGGCTCCTTGCCACCCCGCTCACCCAAGAGCAGCGCCGCATCGTCGAGCAATTGGTGCCGCTGGTGACGCGTCTGCCCAAAACCCTGCGCACGGCCCACGAAGGCAAGATCAATCTCTTCCTCGATCAAGTGACCTTCCGAGGCAAAAACGGGGTCGAAGTCACCGAGGCGATGGAGCTTTCCATTGCGGCGCAGGCCTGTCTTCTCATCGTCAACAGCCCCCTTTGGTATGACACAATCCGCAATGTTCTGCTCTATCCGGCGGTCTTTGACACCGGGCGCGCGCGACACGACGGGAACCTCATTCACGAACACCGTCACGGCACACTTGGTGAAAGCTGGCAACGCGGGCCGGTGGTGCTTTCATGGAACGATGCGCTTCATGGCGGGCTTCGGGCAGATGATGGAGAAAATGTCGTCATTCACGAATTCGCGCACCAGTTGGACAGCCTCACGGGCGACACCAACGGCATTCCCATCCTTCGCAAAGGCCAGGCCTATGCCGGATGGGAAAAGGCAATGCTCGATGCCTTCCACGCCCATGTCGTCAAGGTCGAGGCAGGCGAGCCCACATTGATCGACCCCTATGGCGCGACCAATCACGAGGAGTTCTTTGCAGAAGGCATCGTCACCTTCTTCGAACGCCCGCAGGCTTTGCAAGCCCACGAACCGGCGCTCTACGCGCAGTTTTCGCAACTCCTCGCGCTCGATCCGGCGAAGTGGAATTGAGGCAGGCAATTTCCTACCGGCGAAAGGCGTGGCATAGGGGGAAAATGACATGCGCCGCAGCCAGCACTCTTCAACCGATCCCGTCGATCAAAAACCGGATTTTCGATCAGTTTGATTTCAACTCCTGGACAGTGCCTCAAGTGTCTCAAACCTGTGTAACGACATATCAGCGGATGCGCGTTGATGGCTGATCTCGTTCTTGCAACCGATGACAATGGCGCGCCCGAAATCTTCGCCTCGCTGCAAGGCGAAGGGCCGAGCATGGGGGTTCCCGTCGCCTTCATCCGCCTGTCACGCTGCAACCTTGCGTGCACCTGGTGCGACACGGCCTACACCTGGCGGTTCGAGGGCGATAACAGGCCGCACCGCGACGGCGTTGCCTATGACCGGGCAGCCAATCAGGTGAAGGTCTCGCCCGAGAAGGCGGCGGCGAAGATCGCGGCACTGGGGCAAAAGCGCCTTGTGATTACCGGGGGCGAACCCTTGATGCAGTGCGGCCCCCTTGCCGATATGCTCGCGATCCTGCCCGATATCGAAGTCGAGATCGAAACGAACGGCACCACGAAGCCGTCTGCCCACATCGACATTCGCGTTGACCAATACAATGTCAGCCCCAAGCTTTCCCATTCGGGCAATTCGCGCGAGCTTGCCATTATCCCCGAGCGGATGGATTTCTACGCCAGCGACCCGCGCGCCTTCTTCAAATTCGTGGTCGCGACGCCGGAAGATGTGGACGAAGTTGACGCGCTGCAGCGCGAATATCGCATCGCGAAAGATCGCCTGTTCCTGATGGCGGAAGGCACGGATTCCGACAGCCTGAGAGAGCGGCAGACATGGCTTTCCCCGCTGTGTCTCAAAAAGGGATATCGCATGTCAGATCGGATGCACATCCACCTTTACGGCGACACGCGAGCAACTTAAGCTAGCGACTCAGGGGGCAAAATCATTGGATATCTTCATTTCCTACTCGCGGCGGGACCGCGACCGTGTAAATTTCATGGCCAAGGCTCTGGAAGCCCAAGGCTATTCGGTCTGGTGGGACCGCGATCTTCGTGCGGGCGAAGAGTTCGACAACGTCATCGACAAGCACATCAAGCAGTCCAAGGTGATTGTGGTGGTGTGGTCCGACACGTCGATCAAAAGCAATTGGGTCAAGGAAGAGGCCGAAGACGGCGTCATCGACAACAAGCTAGTCCCCGTCCTGATCGACGAGGTTGTAATCCCACGCGGTTTTCGCCGGATTCAGGCGGCGGAATTGCAGGATTCAAGCGCCGACCCGACCAAGAGCAAGAATTGGCCGGTCTTCCTTGAGAGCGTGCGCACGATCGCTGGCGAAGGACAGGGGACAGAGGCAGGGGCGGCCGAAATGGCCGAGTTCGGCCTTTCGCCCGCCGACCAGGGGGCGGATTTGCCCGAAACCGCAACCGCCGCCGACGCCCCCTTGTGGAAACGCCCCATTGGTATGGTGGCAGCCGCGCTGGCGCTGGTGATTGTCGGTGTGCTTGCGCTGCAACTCACTGGCTTTGGTGGGGGCAGCGGCAATGGCCGGCTCGCCGGCGTTCCCGAGGACAAGGCAATTGTCCTTGGCATCTATCCGAACGAAAGCTTCGGCATTCAGCAGAGCAATGGGCTCAAGGCTTCGCTTGAAGGGTTCCCGCAATTGATGGTGCAGGACCTCGACGCACCGCTTGATGCGATGAAGACCCGCAATGCGCCCGATGTAATTGCAAACCTGCGCGCCTTCCTGGACGAGCGTAACGTGGTGGCTGTGATCGGACCGTCCATTACGGAATTTACACCGCAAGTGCTCGACGTGATCGAGGAAAGCGGCAAACGCCCGGCAATTGTGCTCACAACCGCCGGCAGCCGCGCCGACCTGGGCTGGCAGGACAGCGACCTGCCGATTTTCCGCGTGGGGTCAGGCGTCGATGAACGCGCAAGCAAGTTCAAGACGCTGGCGGAACGCGCGATCGCTCAAGGGATCGGCATTACCTTCTTGCTCGAAACGGTCGAGGGCGCAGCGGACGATGCAAAAACCTATGGCGAGCTTTTCTTCAACCGCGTCACCGATGAACTGGGCGAAGAAAGACTGGCGAGCTGGCAGGAGGACGGCCGGGTCGAAATCCGTGAATATGTACGCGGTTCGATCAACGAGGCTTTCGCCACGGAGGAACAGCAGGCGGTGCTTGATGAAACGCGATTGATCGTGATCATGGGGCTCAGCAATGATTTCAAGGATTTGGCCCGGGGGCAATTCGGCGCCGACAAACCTGAACGCAAGGCCATGCTGGCAAGCTGGAACAACAGCCACCACACGCTGGCCCTGAACGAGCTGTCACCGGTTCAGACCGACCGTTTGATCGACATCACCGATGTGTTCGAGGCGGCAAGCTACAATGGCGAGCAACCCGAAGAGATCGCCCAGTTTGAAAGCCTGTTCGGCCCGATTTCCCCCCGCTGGCGGCTTGAGGCGGTCGCTTTCGATTCGGGCGTTATCGTCAAACAGGCCGCGGGCGAGATCGAGGGCGAGATCACCGCAGACGCGCTGGTCGCGACGCTTCGCTCGCGCAGTTTCAATGGGGTGACGGGCCGTATCTTCTTCAACTCGACCGGCCAGAACACCGGCGATGCGGGCGGGCTGCAGAAGTTCTACAGCGTAAGCTATGATCCGGCGAACAGGGGATGGCGCGAGGTGACCAATCTGGCCACGCTCAAGCGGTAATCCGGTATGTTCGTGTGATGGGCGTTAGCCCTGACTGCGCCAGCGCAGAACCACGCGATCGACGATCTCTTCTTCGCCGCCACCCTGGTTCCATAGCTCGGAGAAGCTCGGATCTTCCGAAGCAGGCCGCTTGTGTTCTTCGAGATTGTCGAAGTTCACACGGATCGGGATCGCCACACCTTCGCCGCAGATGATGCACTCACGGTTGCGCAGCGCCGGTATCGAGTCGAGAAATCCGCGCGAGCCCTCTGGCATGGCAGAGCGAACGAAAGCCTGGTCGCGGTCGTTGTTGAGACGCATCGAAATGATCGTGCCGCATTGCGAAAGCACGCCTTCGGCCAAGTCAGATGGGCGCTGGGTGATCAGACCCAGGCTGATGCCGTATTTCCGGCCCTCCTTGGCGATCCGGCTGAGGATCGAGCCAACCGAAGACCCGTCGGAGTTCTTCTCGCTGGGGACGTAGCGGTGGGCCTCTTCGCAAACGAGGAGGATAGGCCGCGTGTTTTCTTCCCGGCCCCAGATCGCAAAATCGAACACCAGCCGCGAAAGAACCGCGACCACGGTGGAAGTGATATCGGAAGGAACGCCCGAGACGTCGATGATCGAAATGGGCTTACCATCACCCGGCATACGGAACACCTTGGAGATGAAGTCCGTCATCGTGTCGCCCACGAGCATGCCGGAGAACATGAATTGATAGCGCGGGTCGGCCTTCAATTCCTCAAGCTTGCCCTTGATCCGCATATAGGGCGCGGACGAAGTCGCCTTGTCGAGCTTGCCCATCTCGTCCTGAATCTTGGTCGAGAGGTCGGAAAGGAGATAGGGAATGGGCGAATCGACGGTGATCTTACCCATCGTTTCAGCCAGCCGGTTCTTGGAACGCGCGTGCAGCAGACACTTGGCAAGAATGTCCATATCGACCTGGCGCTCATTGCCATCGCTGGTGAGGAGCACCTCGCAATGCTCTTCGAAATTCATCAGCCAGTACGGCATTTGCAGGTTCGATACGTCGAGGATCTTGCCGGTCTGACGGAAGGCGGCCGAATATTCGCCGTGAGGGTCGATCATCACGATGTGACCCTCTGGTGCGTGCTCGCAGATCCGGTGGAGGATCAGGGCGGCGCTTGTCGATTTACCCGTACCGGTCGAGCCCAGAAGCGCAAAGTGCTTGCCCAGCATCGCATCGATATAAAGGCCAGCGCGAATATCCTTGGTCGGAAACACCGTGCCAATCGTGATGTTGGCGCGCCCGTCACTGGCGTAGATTTGTTCAAGGTCTTTCGTCGTCGCGGGATAGACCATCGCGCCGGGAATGGGATAGCGCGTCACACCGCGCTTGAACCCGTGGATGCGACCTGTGAGTTTCTCTTCCGAGCCCTCTCCGAGAAAGTCGATATGGGCGACAATTCCGTTTTCCGCACGGCGGTCTTTACGTTGGTCGCGAACGTTCGCAAGGAGCCACGAATCGCCGACGCGGATCTTGATCTGGCTGCCGACTTGCCCTGCCAAAGCGATCGAGCGGTCGTCATCTTCCATGCACTCGTTCAAGCGTTGAAGGTCGAGCGCAATCTGCGAGCCGGCACCGGAAATCTCAAGCACAATGCCGATTGGCAGCCTTGCGTTGTCCTGTGTCGCAGCGCCTGCCCCAACCGGTTGAGCCGTCTGAGCCTGTGCCTCGAAACCCTGATTTCCCATCGCATTCATGCGCATAATCCTGTCGCTTCACGAGCAGCGCCAATGACCCCGGACGCGCTCTTCTGTGCGGGCGTAGCCGCAGCGCAAAGCAATGGCTGATTTGGGTTAAGATCGCGTCAACGATGCACGCGGCGAGCGATCAACCGCTCGAGCCAGCTTTAGGAAATCGAGCGGCTAAAGCTTGGCAAATGCCTGTCCGGCAATCCACCCCATGCCCAGCGACAGGGCAATGGCCCCAAGGCCATAGAACAATGACCATTCCTGCGAGGCGTAAACCACGGTTCCTTCCAATCCCACTTTTACCACTTCAATCTCGGCGGTGGCACTTGCGAGAACCCGGCCATCTGCAATGGCAAAGGTTTCGGCGGTGTATTGACCGGTCGTTACATTGGACGGAAGCGCGATGCGTGCCTGATAAAGGACGCCTTCGGATATGCGCACGCCTTGCGGATCCTCTTGATAGAGCCCCAGCCGCTCTCGCATGTCGACGAGCCCGCGTGAAAAACGCGCCTGCTCTTCGGGCTCGATCTGGCCCGTGGGGCTCAACTGGATAAACTCGGTCCCCAGTTCGTAGATCGCGGCGGTCAGAGGATCGACGATCTCTTCGATCGGGCTGGACGAAGCGATGGCGAAAAAAGACGGTGCCGACCGGAAATCGTTCGAACCTGCATTCATCCAGACACCGGCAATCCGTTCTTTCTCACGCAGCCGGATAGGTTCAGCAGGGCCTTTCAGGACCACCGCGATATCAAAATCGCGCGCGCCGTTCGGCCCTCTGGGATCGATCACGGCCCCGTACAATAGCAGGTCGGCTCCGGTGAAACCCTGACGCACTTCGATGCGCGATTGGCTGACTTCCGGCACCAGAACAGGCTCGGATTGCCCCATCAGGAACGGGGCCGCGAATACAAGAGCAATCGCGGGGAGGATAGATCGCAAGCCGCGGATCACAGCGGGCTCACCGTGTAAATCTCGTCGGGTTGAACGCCGAGGCCATAGAGCATCCGCAAGGCGACAAGAATGACGATAGCGGCAAGCACGAAGCGCAGGATTTCAGGGCGCGCCTTCATCGCGATCTGCGTCCCGAACTGCGCGCCCATAACCGAACCGAGCAGCAAGAGCCCCGCAAGGATGATGTCGACCGCCTTGGTCGTCAGCGCGTGCGTCATGGTCGTCACCATTGTCACGAACAGGATCTGAAACAGCGATGTGCCCACAACCACATTGCCGCTCATCCCAAGGATATAGAGCATGGCAGGCACGAGAATAAATCCACCCCCTACCCCCATGAGCATCGTCAGCACGCCAACGATCACCCCAAGCAGAAGCGGCGCGATGGGGGAAATGTAAAGGCCCGAGGCATAAAAGCGCGTGCGGAACGGCAAACCGGCGACCAGCGGGTGGTGCCGACGTTTGCGCGGGCTTGCGTCCTTCTGCCCCTTTGAGGCGGAGATCGCTTCGAACGCCTCCCGCATCATAAGCGTGCCGATTGAGCCCAGCATAATCACATAGAGAATGTTGATGACCACATCGATCTGGCCAAGAGCCTGAAGCAGGCGGAACAGCGCTGCTCCGAAAAGCGCGCCGATCACCCCGCCGCCGACCATGACGGTCCCCATTCGATAATCGACCCCCTTGCGCCTGCCGTGCGCAATCACGCCGGACACGCTTGCGCCTGTTACCTGCGTTGCAGCCGAGGCAGCGGCGACCGTGGGCGGAATACCGTAGAAGATGAGCAACGGGGTGGTCAGAAATCCCCCGCCGACGCCGAACAAACCCGAAAGAATGCCCGTCCCCACGCCGAGAAGCACAATGAACAGGCCGTTCACTGAAAGATTCGCAATGGGGAGGTAGACGTCCATAGTCTTCGACTACCCCAGCACGGCGGGTCTTGGAAGAAGGCTTTGCCTCCAACCCCCTAAGTTGTCTCAGAAACGTGTAGAAACCGTCGCAGCGACACCTGAATCAGGCTCCGCATCGCCTGCAACCTGCTCGCGATAATCAACCGAGACGCGCGCGGGTATTTTTCCGATATCGACATCAAATCGCAAGGTTGGCCCCACGTCGAGGCGCTTTGCATCCCTTTGCGCGCCGCCCCAGACGCCTGCACCAAGGCTGACCGCGCCGCCTGCGCCGGGCTTTCCAAGCCTCAGAAGTTCGCGCGTTGCCACCACCTGCCCGTCGAGGAAATAGGTGCTTGGGGCTCCCGCGACATAGCCCGCCGCCCCATAGGTTTCGAGTGCAAAGCCCATCGGAAGCTTGATCGGCGCGAGTTCCGTTGCGGCATAGGCAGCGGGGCGGAACTTCGTCTGCACTCCGACACCGAGATCCGAAACGGCCGGGCTTTGCGTTGCGCGGACTTCGCCGAAAAGGCGAACGGGCACTTTGCCCAACGGGCGCGCGGAAAGACCAGCTGCGATCTCGCTCTCACCGCCTTCAACCTGCGCCTGATAGGCGCGAAGGAATATGCGAGGGTCATGGCTCGATGAAGGTTTCGCGCGCCACTGGAGATTGGCGGACAGCTGGCTTGCCCCGTAAATGGGCGAACGCCCTTGCGGGATCGAAAGCGCGCTGGACCCTTGGCGATAAAAGCCGAACATATCGAGCATCCAGCGGTCGGTTTTGGGCGGCTCGCCAACTGGCAGCCCGGCGCCATTGCCCGGACGCGACACCTGGCCTGTCCTGCGCAAATCCTGACCGGCAAAGCCGGAGATATCGTCGAGGAGATAGGAGTTCGCGAAGTATCGCCCCGCGCCCGGCGCCAGCTCTGGCGCGCGCGCAAACCCGCCGCCTCCAAGTTGCGCTGCCCCGCGCAGGTGAGCGGGTCGAGCATCGGGGGCATCCGCATAGACTGGGTAATAAACCACCCTTGTCGGCAGGACCCCACGTCCGGCGAGGGCTTGTGCCGCTAAGTTCGGCGCGTGACCGTAGGGCACATAGCCGTAAGGATAAGGCGCGCCATAAGGGTAAGGCCCGCCAAGGGGTCGGGAATAGGCGAGAGATTGCGGCGCTGGATACGATCTGCCGGTGGTTGGTACGGGCGCCAATTCAGGGTCGCCAAGGTCGGGTACACGCTCATTCACTGCCAATGCAGGAGGCGAATTGGCAATCGGATTATCCCATATCACCGCGCGCGCTCCCACCCATGCTGAAAGCATGAATGCGAGCAACGCCAACGGCAAACCCCTCTTTCCTGTGGTCATTATTCCGTGCTGTGGACCCTTCTCCTAACATCGTGTTGAGCGGTGGCCGGAGCCTGCACCATGATTGTTGCGTGTTGGGATATGGGCTTGGCAGGATGGGAGGAGTGCCTGGTCTTGTCCCATTGGGCCGCCCCGCCTTTAAGCGTTCGCCAGTAGGCCTGCACCGCGCGCCGGCCGGCCATAATTGCAATGATATTCGTCAATGGTAGCCGGATGATCGCAAAGACCCCTTCGGCCAGCCCATAGTTGCGGGCTGTAAAGGCAAATCGCAGAGCCACGCGCCAAGTGAAGAAGGCAAGGTTTGCGAGGAGCAAGCCGATTACAAATGGCGACAGTTGAATCGGGCGAAGCTCGCCAAACTGGCCCGCGACCGAAATGACCAGCGTCAACACCAGAAGCAGATAGCCAAGCGCCATCACCAACGCGGTAAGAGGTCCACGGCGATCACGCGCGCGCATCCACGTGTCGGCAACGCCCCCGGTCCAACCGGTGCGATCCCACCCCTGAAGCGCGATGCCGTGAACCCAGCGGGTTTTCTGCCGGACAATCTCGCTCAGCCTCGACGGGAAGAAGGCGCGTGTTGCGATGAGCTGGTCGTCTTCGCCGCGTGCGCGCACAAAGCGGCACGTTCCGCCCTGCCCTGAAATCGCAAGGCCAAGTTCATAATCTTCGGTGAGGGAATCAGGCTCGAACGGCAATCCGTCGGGTTTGGCATCGGCCAGTTGCAGCAAAGCCGCGCGCGAAACACCGCAGCCAACTCCCGCAGAAGGCAAAGCTGCGCCAACCGCATCTCGTACAACCATCGCCTTGCCATGCGCCTCGGCAAATTCTTCGCAGTAATGGCTGCCCAGCCAATCGCGCGAGGCTTGTGGCAAGGGTTCAACCGGAAGCTGCGCGAAATCTGCGCCTTGCGCGATTGCCCAATCCAACAGGCCAAGCCCGGCAGGATCGACCATGTCCTCTGCATCATGGAACACCACGCACTGAAACCGCATGCGGGAACGGTTTTCATCGTCGCTCATTGCTTCGTAAAGGCGGTTCAGACAGTCCGCTTTTGTGCTGGGACCATCGCGATCATGGATAACCAGTCGCAGGCGCGCATCGCCCGAGGCTGCGCGGGATGCCGCCTCCAGTGTTGCCGGGTCATTGCGATAGATGCCGACATACAAACGAAGGTTGCCTTGAGGCCATACGCCAAGCAGATGACGAATAGTTTCAGATATGACCTCGGACTCTTGCCAAGCCGGCACGAACACCGCGACCGGTCCGGAAAGTTCACTGTGCTGGAGTTGTGTGCGATTGACCTTCGCAGTCCTTGCCCGTCCGGTCAGTTTGAGCCATAGCCAAGCTAAATCCACGGCAAAATCATCAAGGGCCCCGATAAGGAAGAAAATCCCCGCAAACAAAAGCAGTTCATATTGTATAATTGCAAGAATTTGCCAAAAATCAGAACCCATATGAGCCAAGGCCTCCGACTTCCCTGAACTAAGAAATGAGTAACATTGGCCGTAAGGCTTGGCAACTAAATCAATTATATCCGAAACGGACCAAAAATTCATGCCTGACAACAAAAGCACTACTTTGAGCCCATTACGTCGACTTTTTGCTCCTGTTCGCGCTTTATTTGTTGGCGATGCGTCGGCGGGTGTTTTGCTTATTCTGGTCGCTGCTGCGGCAATGCTTGCAGCGAACTCTGCCTTTGCAACCGAATACGATACGCTCATCAACGGTAAGTTCGCCTGGTATCCGCACGAAAAGCTCAAATCCTTGCACTATGTCGTCAATGACGGGCTGATGGCGGTGTTCTTTTTTGTCGTCGGCCTCGAAGTCAAACGCGAGATGATACAGGGGCAACTCGCCAGTGCGCAGGCGCGACGTTTGCCGATGATCGCTGCGGCTGCGGGCATGATCGCCCCGGCGATCGTTTTCATGATGGTGTCAGGCGGCGGCGAATATTCGCGCGGCTGGGCCATCCCTGCTGCGACCGATATCGCCTTTGCGATGGGCGTGCTGGGCTTGCTCGGCAACCGCGTGCCGGGCTCCTTGCGGATTTTCCTGCTTACCGTCGCGATCGTTGATGACATCGGCGCGGTTCTGGTGATCGCGTTCTTCTACACCGAGATCGATAGCCTCACGTCCTTCCTCATGTGGATGGCAGCCTCTGCCGGTGTGCTCGCGTTGATGGTCGCCTTGAACATGCGCAAGGTTTCGGTGTTCTGGCCCTACATTCTGCTCGCCATCGTGCTGTGGTTCTGCGTACTCAATACGGGCATCCACGCAACCATCGCAGGTGTGCTTGCCGCCCTTACCATTCCGCTTCACCGGCGTGATGGGAACTCCATGCTCGAAAAACTCGAGCACGGCCTTGCCCCGTGGAGCGCCTATCTGGTTGTTCCTGTCTTCGGCTTTGCCAATGCGGGTGTGTCGCTTGATGGCATCGGGCTTGAAAACCTGCTCGATCCGCTTCCCATCGCAATCGCTGCCGGCCTTGTCGTGGGCAAGCAGGTCGGCATTTTCTCCGCCATCTTCATCTGCGACAAAACCGGTTTTGCGCCGCGTCCCGATCACGCCAGCTGGCAGGAGATCTGGGGGATTACGATCCTTTGCGGCATCGGCTTTACGATGAGCCTGTTCATCGGCCTGCTCGCCTTCCCCGGCGACCAGTTGCTTATCGACGAAGCGAAGATCGGCATCCTGACAGGTTCTGCGATTTCAGCTGTGCTTGGCTTCCTGGTGCTGCGCCTTTCGACCGAGCACCCGGACCTCGTCGCCAATCTCGAAAGCAAGGGATAAGTGGCCGGCGGGCCGGGTCAACTTCTCTGCCCGCCGCCACCTTGCATCACCAGCTGCCGGTGTTCTCCATGCTCGCCCAGGGTTCTCTGGGTTCGAGATAGCCGTCTTGCAGAAGCTCGACCGAAATCCCGTCGGGTGATTTGACGAAAGCCATGTGTCCGTCGCGCGGAGGGCGGTGGATTGTATGGCCCGCATCCGCGAGGCGCTGGCACGTCTCGTAAATATCATCGACGCGGTAAGCGAGATGGCCAAAATTGCGCCCACCGTCATATTCTTCCGGCGCGCTCCCGTCTTCGGGCGGCCAGTTGTAAGTGAGTTCAACCTCGGCAACGCCTTCTTGCCCGGGCGCGCTCATGAAGATCAGAGTGAATCGTCCGGCCTCGACATCGGACCGCCGCACTTCCTCCAATCCGATCAGTTTGAAAAAGGCGATTGTGGCGTCAGGTTCGCTGACACGGATCATGGAGTGGAGGTATTTGACCATTGGAGCTTTCCTTTCAAAGGGGTACGCGCCGGGCGCAGGAGATAATTGCCGCCCCTGCGCGCTGCAAGTCCGCGTGCAAACGGCCTCGGGCGAAAGGGCTGCCCACGCAAAAGGGCGCAGGACCCATCGGTCCCGCGCCCCGTTCCTCCCGCTTTTTTGCGGGTAGTGCCTGCAGCTAGACCTTAGAAGCTAGCTGAAAGGGTCAATACGAAAGCATCGTCGGTGAAGGTGCCGAATGGATCGACAGCCGCATCCCCTTCAACGCCGACATAAGCGGCGGTAAGGGTTGCCGGACCAACTGCAAAATCAGCGCCGATCGAGTAGTCCCAAGCCTTGCTGTTGTTGGTGAAGGTCAGGAAGCCGTCGGTGTAACCCACGTGGCCGTTGATCGTGATTGGCGTGTCAGGAATGGCGACGCCAACGTCTGTGTAGAGGTAGAGGTTGTCGGTGCTGCCAAGCGAATCCTGATCGGGCGCATAGGCAAAACCGCCGGTGACCGATGCCGGACCAATCGAGGCCGAAAGCGAACCATAAAATTCATAATAGTCGAAATCGCCGGGTCCAGCGTCCGGGTAGATGTAGACAATGGCGCCCACGTCTGCGGACAGACCATCGGTGAGATCGCCGCTCCAGCCACCGTAGAGATCAAGCTCGGTCGAGCCGTATCCAACGGTCTGCTCATCAAGGCTCGAGGCCCAGGTGCCGACATAAAGGCCGGATGAGTGGCCGAGGTCGAAACCACCCTGGATTGCGATTTCGCCGCCAGACAGGTCAACACCGCGGAAACGGTATTCCGATGTCAGCGCGACGTTGGCGGAGAATGAAATTTCGCTGTCTTCCGCCATGTTGCTTGAGCGCGTCTCATCAACCGGCTGCGCGGCGCGCAGCGATGCGGTGTCGAGCACAACAGCTTCTTCAGCGGTCGATTCGGTTTTTGCTTCTTCAGCAAAAGCGGGAGCGGCTGCAAAAAGCAGGCCAGCGGAGAGAGTAGCGGCCGAAAGACCGCGAATGGACGTGAGCATTACAACTTCCTTGTTTTTTGTTGTCGCTTCGTCCCACCTGCACATCCGGCGGCTGCTTATTTATGAGGCAGTCTCGTCCGAACGCGACATAATCGTGCACACAATTGGTGCGTTGCACAAGGGAAATTGCTCAAGAAACTGGCAAATGAAGCGAGAATATCAAAAAACTGTGGAGTTTGTGCATCACCTAGTGGGGGCAGTCAGGCATCTGCGGGGAGTGAACCTTCCGCCTTGGTTGCCGTTGGGCGCACGCAGGACTAAGTAGAACACCCGCCCCTATCGATGGCTGCACCGGCTAAGCGCTCATTTACACAATCGGCACCCCGTAACGTTACAAAACCCCATGCTCGACGCAATTCGCTCCCTCTTCCGGTCCCGCCCGCAATTGCCGCCCCCTGCCGTTCCGCAAGGGGAGCGGTATTATCTGATCGGCGACATCCACGGGCGTCTTGACCTGTTCGAAGCGATGGTTGCAGCGATCGAGGACGATGATGCGTCGCGCCCGGCCATGGATACCCAGGTCGTGCTTCTGGGCGATCTGGTCGACCGCGGGCCGGACAGCGCGGGCGTGGTTGCGCTTGCACGAAGCTGGCAGAAAGAGCGCACCGTGCGAATTCTGGCCGGCAATCACGAGCAAATGATGCTCGACGCTTTCAAGAAGCCTGAAATCCTGCGCCACTTCCTGAAACATGGCGGGCGCGAGACTGTAATCTCATACGGCCTTACCAAGAAACAGTTCAGCGCGATGTCGCTCGAAGAGTTGTTCGACGCGCTCCCGCAGTTCATTTCGAAGACCGAGCGCGACTACATCGCCTCGTTCGAGGAATATGTCGTTGCTGGCGACTACATGTTCGTCCACGCAGGGATCGACCCGCAGGTGCCCATTGAGGATCAGAAACGCAGCGATCTGTTGTGGATCAGGGACCGGTTCCTGAACCACGAAGGACCGCTCGACAAGGTTGTGATCCATGGCCACACGATCTTCAACAAGGTCAATGACTGCGGCAACCGCATCGGCATTGACACTGGCGCTTTTCGCTCAGGTGTGCTTAGCGCGCTCGTGCTCGAAGGCGATCAACGCCGGGTCATCCAGACGATCAAGGACGGTGATGGACCGGTCGAGATTTTTCACGGTGAAAGAGGGTAACACCGCTTTCTTAAACGTGCTCTAGGGCTCGCGCGCTTAATGGCACGGCGAAAGACAATGCAGCAGGCGTTTGCCGCAAGGGACTGAATACGATGAAAATTGCAATGGTGGGATCGGGCTATGTGGGGCTCGTGTCAGGAGCATGCTTTGCCGACTTTGGCCACGATGTCGTGTGCATCGACAAGGACCAGGGCAAGATCGACCGCCTGCATGATGGCATTATGCCGATCTACGAGCCAGGCCTTGATGCCTTGGTTGAAACCAACGTCAAGGCGGGCCGCCTGTCGTTCACAACGTCGCTCGCCGAAGGGATCAAAGATGCATCGGCCATTTTCATCGCCGTCGGCACGCCCAGCCGCCGCGGGGACGGTCACGCCGATCTGTCGTTCGTTTATGCCGTTGCAAAAGAAGTGGGCGAAAGCCTTTCCAACGAAGCGGTGATCGTCACCAAATCAACCGTTCCTGTAGGCACGGGCGATGAGGTCGAGCGCATCCTCGAGGATAGCGGCACGCCCCACCGGTTTGCCGTTGTCTCAAACCCCGAATTTCTTCGCGAAGGCGCAGCGATTGGCGACTTCAAACGGCCCGACCGTATTGTGATCGGCGCCGAAGATGACTTTGGGCGCGACGTGATGAGCGAGGTCTATCGCCCGCTCTTCCTTAATGAATCGCCCATTCTCTTCACATCGCGCCGCACCAGCGAGCTGATCAAATACGCAGCCAATGCGTTTCTTGCCACGAAGATCACTTTCATCAACGAGATGGCCGATCTGTGCGAGAAAGTGGGCGCAAATGTGCAGGATGTGAGCCGCGGTATCGGCATGGACAACCGCATCGGACCCAAATTCCTCCACGCAGGCCCCGGCTACGGCGGCTCGTGCTTCCCGAAAGACACGCTTGCCCTTCTTAAGACGGCTGAAGATTACGACAGCCCCACCCGCATCGTAGAGGCCGTGGTCGCGGTCAACGACAGCCGCAAGCGCGCCATGGGCCGCAAAGTGCTGGAAGCTCTTGGCGGCGCGGATGCGGCGCGCGGCAAGAAGGCGGCGCTTCTTGGCCTTACCTTCAAGCCCAACACCGATGACATGCGCGACTCTCCTGCAATCGCGGTTGCACAAACGCTCACCGATGCAGGGGTCAAGGTTTCGGCATATGACCCCGAAGGGATGGAGCAGGCCCAGCCTCTGATGCCCGAGGTCGTGATGTGCGATGATCCATACGCCGCCATCGACGGAGCAGACGCGACGGTGATCGTGACCGAATGGGATGCGTTCAGGGCTCTGGATCTGGACCGGGTCAAGTCGTTCGCCAATGCGCCCGTTCTGGTGGACCTGCGCAATATCTATTCGCCCGAAGACCTGCGCGCTCGCGGTTTCGCTTACGAAAGTATTGGCCGGGCGTAATTACCGGCTGCGAGTCGCGCCGAGTCGCGTTCAAAATCGCGCTTAGCTGTTGCAAATTTTGCTATTAACCCTGTGCGTTAATGCACCTTGGGACCCGTTTTTGCCGCCGTTTCCCGCGGAAGTCATGGATTCTTAACAAAGTGTAAAAAATTCTCTTTGGAATCCCCCCCTGCCTATGTAGCCTCCTTGATAGGGGAAACTTCAAAATAGGGGCATTTTCATGAATAATCGTATTCTAATGTCTGGTGTGGGCAGCCTTGCTCTCGCCGGAGCTCTTGCTGCGTCTCCCGCGTATGCAAACGACGGGGTCGATGCCGATCTCGTAGGCCCAGTGGCCGAAGACACCGAAACCGCAGATGGTAATGACGCGCGCGCCGCAGTGGCACCGCTCAATACCTTCTCCGGTATCGATACCGGCGCATTGTCTGTCACTTTCGATGGCACCACCGACTTTCGCATTTCGCGCACGGACCGTGATTACATCGGTTCGATCACGGGTCCGGCCTCCGAGCTGATCGTGCGCGACGATGTGGGTGTCGATTTCGGCGATCCTGACGATACAGCGCCTTATGCGGTGCATATCTTTATTCAGGACAATGTCACTGGCGGCGTGTTTTTCAACTGCTCGGGCAGTGTGATCAACCCACGCACGGTTTTGACAGCTGCACACTGTGTCAACCAAAGTGATGCGGGCCTCGCGACGTTCTCATCCGAGGAATACGGCCTTCCGGGCTCGGGCGCATCGACCACCTTGCTGCTCGCCACCGGCCAAAGCAGCGCCGATCGTATCTTCACCTACATCCCAACCGGGGCAGGCTATGACGAGGGCGGCGTTGCATTGAGCACCGACGTCGTCATCCACCCGACCGGCAACCTCGACAATACAGGTCTTGGTTTCCCTTGGGCTGACGTGGCTCTGGTCGCTGTCGATACGCCGATCCTTGACGTGCCTTCACTGCCGATCCTTCTTACTCCGCTGACCGAGCTTACGCACGTTCTGCAAGTGGGTTACGGCACCAACGGCACCGGCCTTACCGGGGGCAGCAACGCGGGCGATCGTTTCCTTCGCCGCGTGGGTGAGAACATGCTCGGCATGGTCGGAAGCCTCGGCGATTATATCGACCCGATCTTCCCGGACTTTGCACCATCGACGCAGATTCTCGGATTTGAAAGCCAGGCTTACTACTGGACCGATTTCGACAATCCCGATCGCACGCCAGAGCAGCAAGCAGGCTGCGAGTTCCCCGGTGACACGATTTCGTGTGTCGATCTGGATGCCGTTTACGCTATCGACTATTTCGACGGCGATGCGCTTCCCGGTGAAGTGGGAACGGCTCCCGGCGACTCCGGTTCGCCACTCGTGGCTGACCAGCTTGCGGACTTCCCGCTCGCAATCGGCGTTCTTTCGGGCGGCTTTGACTTCTTTGGTCTGGGCTCTGCCTATTCGGATGTGAGCTTCTACAACCCGCTCTATCCGTTCTTCGAGTTCATCACCGAGAACACGCCGTATAAATACGTCTCGGCAAATGCTGGCGATGGCAATTGGTCGGATCCAACGCACTGGACCCAGGACCTTGATCCTGGCTTCTTCATCCAGGATGAAACCGGTGCTGTTGTGAACGGTATTCCAACCGGCAACGAGCCAGGCATCTTTGAAAGCGGTCCGAAACTCGGCACCGTTCTTGGCGTCGATATCTCGGGCAATGATGGTTCCATCACACCCGGCTTTGAAGGCATCGACACAACGCTGCCTGAAAGCTCGGCGCTGCTTGGCCCGGGTTCGACCGGCTTCGTGCCACAGAACACCGACGGTACGCCCGGCGTCGCATTCGCGAACCCGGCGCAATACTTCGAAGTGCACCTCAACAACTCCGGCCGCACCACGGTCGATCTGGATGTTGAGATCGACAAGCTGGTCGTGAACGATTCCGGCGCACAGCTGGGCATCGACGCTCCGTGGAGCTTCGATGTGGTTCAGGACATCGAGCAATTCGGCGGCCTCGTCGAAAACGATGGCACCATCAACACCCCGTTCTACTTCCTCGTAGGAGGTGAACTTGGCGGTGACGGCGGTACCATCAACACGACGGCATTGCTGAACATCAACGGCCTTATGAACGCTGGCGGCGTTGGCGGCTTTGGCTCGATGACGATCAATGGTGACTACCTGCAAACATCAGGTGGTGGTCTTTGGTCTGACTTCAGCCGTGGTCGTCGCGGCACTGTCGCCGCGGACGTGTATGACGTCACTGGCACGGCTTTGCTTGGCGGCACGCTGATCGTTGCAACCAATGACCGTCGTCCACGCTTCGGCACCGAATACACCGCTCTGACCGCTGGTGCGATCGACGGTACATTCGACGAGACGGTTCTGTTCAGCAACTCGGCAACTCTGGCCGCTGAATCGCGGGTTGAAGGTAACGAAGTCATTGTGAACATCGTTGCTCGCAGCCTTCGTACGCTTCTTGGCCGTGGCAGCCGGATGGAATCGCTGGGCAGCTCGCTCGACACTATACGTGCAACGCGCTTTGCCGAGTTTGCTGGTCTGTTCGACTACATCGACGCTGCAAGCGTTGACACTCTGGGTGCGACCCTGTCGTCGATCACTCCTGTCAACGCCTTCAACCAGACGTTTGCTGCCAATGCGATGTCGCAACGCTTCACCGGCCAGATCGCTCAGCGTAACCTTACGCTGCGTGACGGTTCGCGTGCATCGGGTGCGTTCAGCGCTGCTGGCAACGCAAGCTTCGCCATCGCTGGCGGCGCTCCTGCCGAAGTTGGCAAGATCGGTGTGTTCGGCACTGCATCGGGCATCTACCGCAATGGCGGTCAGATCCAGCAAGGTGTGACCGGCAACGGCTTTGGCGGCTTTGGTGCCTTTGGCGTCAACGGCGTGAGCACTGGCACCATCGGCGCGAATGCGTTCGAGCAAGCCGCTCTCACCCAGGCCGGTGAAATCACCGTCGGTGCTGACATGCGTCTGTCGGAAGGCTTCAGCTTCGGTGTGGCCGTCTCCAACATCCGCAACAGCCAGGATGTGCTGACCGGTGGTCAAACCCAGGGCGATCTTGCTCAGTCGGTTGCGATCTACGCCAGCTATAACGACGGCGGCCTGTTCGCTGACGGTTATGCGGGTTCCGCTGACCTTCGTCTTGGTGCCAACCGCGAAGCGCAAGGTGAGTTCGCTCTCGCCTACGACAACGCTCTTGGCCAATCCGACAGCAGCCAGGTATTTGGCGGGGTCCGCATGGGCTATGCCTTCGACCTTGCTGACGGCATCGAGATGGGCCCAGTGGCCAGCGTCGATTACCTCAACAACCGCATCGGCGGCTATGACGAGACCGGCGCAGGCGCCTTTGGCCTCAGCATCGATGATCGCACCTTCACTTCGGTGGGCGCGAAACTCGGTGCGATGGCGAGCTTCGACATCAAGACCAGCGAGAAGAGCGCGCTTCGTGCGTTCGGTTCGGTGGCCTATGCTCGCGAGCTTGGCGACACAGAAGACGTAGTCTCGGCACACTTCTTCGGTGCAGCCGATACGCCGTTCAGCATCTCCAACTCGCTCGATCCAGAGTGGGTGAGCGTCAACGCAGGCGCGGAAATGCTGCTTGGCAACAACTTCTCGGCATCGCTGTCCGTCACCTCGGACATGGGCCGCGGCGTTCTTTCGAACGACCAGGCTCAAGCATCGCTGAGCTGGCGCTTCTAAGCCCGAACCTTCAGCCCCGGCTGTAATCAAGCGCCGGGCCTTGCCACTAGGTGAGGCCCGGCGTTTTGTATGTGGGTTTGCGATGCGACAGGCCCATTGGCGCTGCGGCCGCACCGCAGTCTCACATCGAGAAGGAAAACGAGGATCAGGGGGCGTCATAAGCCGGGTTCTGTCTCCCCCCAAAAGGGGCGGCAGCCATTCATCTGGGCGGCCTGTTGCCAGGCGCGCTCTAGCAGCCAACCCGGGTCTTCAAAGGGCGAAACACCCTCGCCTGCGTGAGCAGACACGAGACCCCTATTTGGCCTTGCTCCGGGTGGGGTTTGCCTTGCGAGACCTGTTACCAGACCCCCGGTGCGCTCTTACCGCACCCTTTCACCCTTGCCTGTGGTCCGAAGACTCATCGGCGGATTGCTCTCTGTGGCACTTTCCCTGAATGCTGACCCGAAGGCCAGCACCCGGCGGGCGTTACCCGCCACCCTTGTTTCGTGGAGCCCGGACTTTCCTCGCATGCCCGAAAGCATACGCGGCTGCCTCAGCCCCCTGATGGGTGGCCTCTATACCAGATGTAAGCTGCAGGAAAGCCTAGCGCGCAGACCTTAGCGCACCAGCCCTTGATCGCGCTCGAGCAAAAGCTGCCAGAGGATTGCGCCCAGTTGCGCATCGGGCTTGCCCTCGATCCGCTCTGGCCGCCAGCGGCGTTCGAACGCCTCCATCGCCTTGATCCCTTCGGTTATGTCATAGCCAAACCGCTCAAGCGCGAGCAGGAATGCGCCGTCATTGTCAAACGGATCGGCGTGGTCGAATTTCGCCGGTGTCGGCAGGCACAGCCCGTATTCGGAAAGGCGCTCCCAAGGGAAAAGCTCGCCCGGATCGATCTTGCGCAATGGTGCCACATCGGAATGTCCCACCACATTGCTGCGCGCGATGTCATAGTCCTTGACGATGCGCGCAAGCAACGGGATCAGCGCTTCGAATTGTGCCTCTTCAAACCCGCGATAGCCGCCATTTGCGGGATCATGCCCCGGGTGATCGAGTTCGATCCCGATGCTGGCCGAATTCACGTCCTTGACCCCGCGCCAATAGGATGCGCCCGCGTGCCAGGCGCGTTTTTCCTCGCTCACAAGCTGGATGACTTCGCCTTCTTCGGTGATGAGGTAATGCGCGCTCACGCCGGCTTCGGGATCGGTCAGACGGTCAAGAGCGCTCTCTACCGGCTTCATTTCGGTGTAGTGGATCACCGCCATGCTGACCGGCAGTTGGCGATCGTTGCAATTGGGCGATGGCATCACGCGGTGGACGAGCTCGCTCACCTCCATATCGCGCCAATTGCCTGATCGAGCGCCGCCTGTCGGGTTTGGGCTCACCCAATCATACCTTCGGGTTCCGGCATGACCGCGCCCAGAACAAGCGCGCCATCGTTCAAGGCCCACTGCAGGCCGCCGCCCGACTCTTTTGCGAGAAGCGCAATCATATGCGCGGCCGCTGTGCGGCTGGAGATCTCAGTTTCTGGCAGATTGCCCTGCAAAGCCTGTCCGATGGTTTCGTCAAAGGCGAGTTTTTCTGCCGTTGCCCGCGCGACAATTTCGACATTGCCGCCGGTGCGCTCTGCCCCGATGTCGAGCGTGCCACCGCGCACCAATGCATCCAATGCGATCTGCGCGAGGTTGAGCATGACCTTGACCGCCGCCTTGGGCAGCTTTGCATCGGGCACTTGCCAATTAAGCTCCACCCGCTTTGCATCGGCGGCGAGCGAGGCGATCACTTCGTGCGCTTCTTCAACTGGCACATATTCGCCAAACCCGCCCGCTGCACCAAAGGCGAGGCGGAAGAATTTGAGCTTGTCGGTGCTGGTCTTCGCGCTTTGCTCCAGCAGTTCGACGCAGCGTTTCTGCATCTCCGGATCGGTTTCGTCTGCAAGAAGCTCAATCCCGTTGGAAAGCGCGCCGACTGGCGACAAAAGATCGTGGCACAGGCGCGAGCAAAGAAGAGCAGCAAGATCGGTTTGGGAGGTCATTTATGCCTTTGTCCGTGAGAGTTTGAGACACTTGAGACACTGTCTAGGAGCAAAACTCTTTTGGGGCCACAGGCAGCGTTCAAACTTCCACCAAATGGGAGGCAAACGGAGGCATATTTGCGCTGCATCAAGCGCGGCTTAGCTGTCGGTGCAAAAGTAGGAAACTTCGCGAAAAGCCGGTGGCTCGTCACGCCAGAATGTAAGCCCCCTCTCACCCCAGATTGCCCATAGCATCCCGTCGCCCGCCGCACTTTCCTGATCGGTCTGCGATGGCTTGGCTGGTCCCTTGGGGTGGGAATGGAAATAGCCCAGGATTTGCAAGCCGCCCTCGCGCGCCATGCGGTGGGCGTTGATAAGCGTTTGCGGATCAATCTCGAAGTGGGTTTGCGGCGATGGGTGGACGTTGCGCGCCTCCTTGAAATGAGTGATCGCCCGCCCCTGCCCGAGCAATATCCCGCAGGCCTCCTGCGGGAAGGCGCGCCGTGCAGCCTCTTCCAGCGACCTTATCACCTCACTTGTCACCCGTGTTTCCATCGCCCATGGGTCTAGCCATGTCTGACCCTCAAGTCATCACAGGCACGATTGCGGCCCCGGCAAGGCTCGACAAGGCTTTGGCCGATGCAACCGAGCTTTCGCGGGCGCGGGTGCAGGCTCTGATCGCTGATGGCCGGGTGGAAATGGACGGCAAACCCGCCACCTCGCCAAGCGCAAAGGTGAGAGGTGGCGCTGCGTTTCGCATCAACGTGCCCGCCGCTGCCGAGGCAGAGGCGCAGCCGCAGGATATCCCGCTTGATGTGGCGTTCGAGGATGAGCATCTGATCGTCGTCAACAAACCCGCAGGCATGGTCGTGCATCCCGCCGCCGGAAATCCCGATGGGACGCTGGTGAATGCGCTCCTCCACCATTGCGGCGGCTCGCTTTCCGGCATCGGAGGCGTCGCTCGCCCGGGCATCGTCCACCGGATCGACAAAGACACCTCCGGCCTCCTTGTCGTAGCCAAGTGTGACGCCGCGCATGAGGGGCTCGCCGCGCAATTCGCCGAGCACTCGGTCCATCGCCGCTATCTTGCGGTGTGTGGCGGGCATCCCAGCCCCAAGGAAGGCACGATCGACGAGAAACTGGGCCGTTCGGACCACAACCGAAAGAAAATGGCTGTCCTGCCCAATAATTCCTCACGCGGGAAACACGCGGTTACCCATTACAAAGTTCTCGAACTGCTGGATTCGAGCGCGCTGATCGAATGCAGGCTGGAAACGGGCCGCACCCACCAGGTGCGCGTTCACTGTGCGTCAATCGGTCATGCGTTATTAGGAGATCAACTCTACGGCAAAGCACCAAAGTCCCTCAAACCGCTGCTTGGACAGCTGAACTTTGCCCGCCAGGCCTTGCACGCAGCCGAGTTGGGTTTCCTACACCCGATACTTGGGAAAGAGGTAAGGTTTCACGCGGATTTACCGGCGGATGTGATGGAACTAATCGACGAACTTGGCCGTTCTTATCGATGAAATGCGCTGCAAAACGCAAAAGAATCGAATATATGTAACCACGTGGCCCGTACCTTCGGATGCCCATATGGGGTCCGACAAGACGGGGTCGACGAAAGAAAGGTTGGAAAAAACGTGAGTAAAGTAGCCTCAGTTCCGGCTCTGAGTGGTGAGCAAAGCCTCAACCGCTACCTGTCGGAAATCAAGAAATATCCCGTGCTGACCGCCGAGCAGGAATATATGCTCGCCAAGCGTTACGAAGAGCACGAAGACCCCGAAGCAGCCTCGCAGCTGGTGTCCTCGCACCTTCGCCTTGTTGCCAAGATCGCGATGGGTTATCGCGGCTATGGCCTGCCTGTCTCTGACCTGATTTCAGAGGGTAATGTCGGCCTGATGCAGGGCGTCAAGAAGTTTGAAGCCGACCGCGGTTTCCGCCTCGCGACCTACGCGATGTGGTGGATCAAGGCGAGCATTCAGGAATATATCCTGCGCTCGTGGAGCCTGGTCAAAATGGGCACCACCGCGGCCCAGAAAAAGCTGTTCTTCAACCTTCGCCGGATGAAGAAGCAACTCGAAGCCTATGACGATTCCGATCTGCACCCGGAAGACGTCGCGAAAATCGCGACCGATCTTGGCGTGCCCGAGCAGGAAGTCGTCAATATGAACCGCCGGATGATGATGGGCGGCGACGGCTCGCTCAACACGCCTATGCGCAATGGCGAAGAGGGTGCCGGCGAATGGCAGGACTGGCTGACCGACGAACGTCCGCTGCAGGACGAAACGGTTGCTGACGCTGAAGAAGCGAGTGTGCGCCACGAAATGCTGACCGAGGCGATGGACAGCCTCAACGAGCGCGAGCAGCACATCCTGACCGAACGCCGCCTGACGGAAAACCCGCAGACGCTCGAAGAGCTTTCGCAGGTTTACGACGTCAGCCGCGAGCGCATCCGCCAGATCGAAGTGCGCGCCTTTGAAAAGCTGCAAAAAGCGATGCAGCGGATCGCAGGCGAGCGGCTTCTGCCCGGCATGGCCTAAGCCAACCCGGCATTAGTCTGATTTGAAAAAACCTCCGTGCGGGCTAGGAATGGCCCCACGGAGGTTTTTTTATGCGTAAGATTGTTGATCGGCTTGGCGTGGCTGTTGGGTTCGCGCTTGTTCTCACATGCCTTGGTTTTACCGCGCCAGCCAGCGCCCAAAATGAAGTCGAAAACCCGCCCGATCCATATATTCACAAGGCCACCAGTGTTGCTCTGCCGGAGAACATCGCAGGGTTTCAACGTCATCGCGTAGTCGAATTCGATGCCGAGGGGCGCGACACCGGCATCATCTATCGCCCGACAGACCGTGTGGGCGAAATCACCCTCTACATCTATCCTCGCCGCGGACGCAGCTGCGAGGAGAGTTTTGCAAGCTCCGACGCTGCAGTCATGCAACGCGGCGCCTCTGTCCTCACAGGCGAGGATGTGTTCTCTATCGGCGCGTTAAGCGCAGCGACGCAAATTTCCCGCAGCTACATCGTGGAGCCGGGCGGATATGGCTCTGATCACGCTGAGCTGATCTCGTTTCTCTACGTCGCCTGCCCTGCGAACACCGATTTCATGGTCAAATACCGGGGTTCTTATCCAAGCGCGGAGGCGGCCCGTAACATCGGTATCGAGCAAAAGCTGTTCGCCGGGATCGACTGGGCAACGCTGTCGAGCCGTTAAGAGACTTGGGCGCGCGGCTTAATCGGCCTTCGCCAGATCCAGCACTGCTGCAACCATTGCGCGCGTTCCCAAGGTCACGCTTGGCCTTGGCTCAACCTTGAACAGGGGCGAGTGGTGGCTGGGCACTGCGGGGCCGCCGTTTTCGGCTGCGTCGAAGGCTTCTTGCGGAGTGCCACCCACCGCGAAGTAATACCCCGGCACACCCATATCCTCAGCCACGAAATAGCTGAAATCTTCTGCGCCCATCCCCTGTTGGCGAAACTCCAGAAACGCGTCTTCGCCAAGGTCGCGCTTCATCACGCCGTTGAGCCGCTTGGCAAGCGCGACGTCGTTGTAGGTAACTGGCGTGCCCTCGCTCACCACTACCTCGACTGGCATATCGTCGGGCAGGCCATGTGCCTTGCCCGTATTCACCGCGATCCGCTCGATGCTCTCAAGCAATTGGGCGCGCACTTTCTCGTCATTGGCACGAACGGTCAGCTGCAATTCGGCAAGATCAGAGATGATATTGTGCTTCGAACCGGAGTGGAACGAGCCAACGGTAATCACCGCTGGTTGAAGCGGTTGGACCTCGCGGGAAACAATGGATTGAAGCGCAGTGACGATCTGGCTCGCGATATACACCGGGTCGCGGCCGGAGTGGGGGCTCGCCCCGTGCGCACCGATGCCGGGCACTTTGATATCGACGCTGTCCGCGCTTGAATACTGGATGCCTTCTGCTGCCGACACCTTGCCGGTTGGCAGCACCGAAGCAACGTGGAACGCGAGCGCGTAATCAGGCTTGCCGAAACGCTCGTAAAGGCCATCCTCCAACATGGCTTTTGCCCCGCCCACACGCTCTTCAGCGGGCTGGACGATGAACATGACCGTGCCCTTCCAATGGTCCTTCATCGCAACCAGACGCCTCGCGGTGCCGACAAGCGATGTGATATGCACATCGTGCCCACAGGCGTGCATCACCGGATATTCCTTGCCGTCCTGCCCCACTTGCGTGGCGGTGGAGGCATAATCGAGCCCCGACTTCTCCTGCACCGGCAGGCCGTCCATATCGGCGCGCACAAGGATCAGCGGGCCCTCGCCATTCTCAAGCATCCCGACAACGCCCGTGCCGCCAACGCCTTCGGTCACGTCAACGCCTGCATCGCGCAGTTCCTGAGCCATACGCGCGGCGGTTTCGTTCTCGAGGAAGGAAAGTTCGGGATTCTCGTGAAAATGCACGAATAGCGGGGCGAGATAGCTGTCATATTCTGCCTCGACCGCTGCCTTTATAGCCGCATGATCAACACTGTGATCATCAGCCGAGGCAAGCACCGGAGTGCTGGCGAATGCCAGGGCGATGGCGGCGGTTGCAGTGTGAATAAATGTCATGATCTTGTTCCCCGAAGTCTCTTGCCAGCAATCAAGCACGCCGCGAAGGCTTGCGCAAGATACGCATTGCAATTGCGCGCTGCCCCCGTCTTTCCTAAATGACATGGCATGCAAGCCATCCCCCGCTTTCTGGCCCGAACAATCGCCAAGATCATCCTGTGGTTCGTCGGAATCAGCTTAGTTTTGGTGATCCTCTTCAAATTCGTGCCCGTGCCCGTCACCGCGACGATGGTGATGGATAAAAACCCGGTCACGAAAGATTGGGAAGCGATCGAGAACATCGACCCCAATCTTGTTTATGCCGTGATCGCGGCAGAGGATGCGAAATTCTGCGAGCATTGGGGGTTCGATACCGAAGCCATCGAGCAAGCGGCGCGCGAAAACGCGCAAGGCGGCCGTATCCGGGGCGGCTCTACTATAAGCCAACAGACAGCCAAGAACGTCTTTTTGTGGCAGGGCGGCGGCTACGTGCGCAAAGCGTTCGAGGCCTGGTTCACCTTCTGGATCGAAGCGGTCTGGGGCAAGGAGCGCATCATGGAGGTGTATCTCAACGTCGCGGAAACCGGGATCGGCACCTATGGCGCAGAAGCCGGGGCGCAGCGTTATTTCGGGCATTCGGCTGCGCGTCTGTCACCCGATGAGGCCTCACGCATGGCCGTCGCCCTTCCTTCGCCCAAGAAGCGATCGGTCAAGAATCCGGGCGGCTGGCTGCTGCGTCACGGCAACCGGATCGAGCGTGCAATCGGTGATGTGAAGCTCGGCGGGCTTGCATCATGTGTTTACGAATAGGAACCTTTTGCCCGCCCGCTCGTCCCATTTGCAATAGATGCAAGGATTGACCTTGAGATGGCATTTGCGCAATCGCAAAGCCCAGCGGAAGGATGACGAACACCGTGCAAAGGCACACAGCCCCTGTTCCAAGCTGCATTTGGCACCGCGCGCGCGGGCCGAACGGGCGCGTCTAGGCGAATGGCTGAGGGGCAAGACAAGCAAGCGGCGGATATCGCGCGCGAAAAGCTTCGCGCCGCTATGGTGCGCCTTGCCGAGGGCGATAGCGCAGCCCTGGAAGAAATTTACGAGGCAACCAGGGTGAAGCTTTTTGGAATCTGTCTGCGTATCTTGGGCGACAGGAAAGAAGCAGAAGACGCCTTGCAAGACGTATATATCAATCTTTGGCAGAAAGCCGACCGGTACGATCCGGAACGAGCGAGCCCGATCTCGTGGCTCGCCACTTTTGCGCGCAACCGTGCAATTGACCGCCTGCGCACCGGCAAAGTGCGTCAAGGCGCTGTTCCAGTGGAAGAGGCGCTGCCTTTGCCTGACAACACGCCATTGGCCGACGACCTGATGGTCGACGCTGAAAACGCGGCGCAGATTCACAAATGCATTCAAGGCCTTGATGAGCGCACCCGTACACACATCCGCAGTGCGTTCTTCGATGGCTTTACCTATGCCGAGCTTGCGACCCGTGCGGATGTCCCTCTGGGCACGATGAAAAGCTGGATCCGCCGTGGCCTTCAAAAGCTGCGCGCCTGTCTCGAGGCGAGCGAGGCGGCATGAGCAGCGACAAGACGCCGTTTGACGATGCCGAACGCGACAACCCGATGCTTGCCGCAGAACACGCCCTCGGGCTGCTCGAAGGCGAGGAGCTGGCACAATCGCGTGCGAAGCTTGAAAACGATCCCGAATATCGCTGGCGCAAGGATTGGTGGAACAACTGGTTCGCGCCTTGGACCGACGAGGTCGCAGGCGCAGAGCCGAGTGATGTCGTTTGGCAGCGCATCACCGAAGCAGTGGCAGCGACGCAGCGCGACAATGCGGCTGAGACCGCAGTCGGTGCAATGCAGAAGGTGGTATCGCTGGAAACTCGCCTCAGGCGCTGGCAATGGGCTGCGGGTATTACTTCTGCGGCCGCCGCGATCATGCTTGCCATCATGGTGTTCGCGCCGGGGAGCGAACCGGGGTCCATTGCGCCTTCGGACAACGGAGCAATGCTCGCGGCCAGCGATCCACTCGTGGCACAGGTGCCCATCGGAGACACCGGCCTGCGGCTTGACGTGACCTATATCCCCGAAGGCGAACAGCTTCTGGTGGGAGCAATCGGTCTTACCGCAGACGGGGTCCATGACCATGAACTGTGGCTGGTCCCCGACGATGGAAGCGCGCTGCAATCGCTTGGCGTGGTGAAGCCGGGCGAAGTGCTGGCCAAAGAGCTTTCTGCAGATATCATCGCCAATATGGGCGATGGGGCGCAGCTTGTGCTCACCCGCGAACCCATAGGCGGGAAGCCAGAGGGTCAGGACGCAGGGCCAGTGGTTGCACAAGGGGCCTTCTCGAAGGTCTGACCCATTTGGCCGCGGCTCCGAATTTTCGGCGTGATTTCAAGCTTTTTTGAAATAATTGCAAAAATCACACCGGGTTTTGCATCCAGACGCGAAAGCTCCACGTAATTTTCCATGCAAGACTGGGAGGGCTTGCGCAAACTGGAGAATATTTATGCACCCCCGCAAAACCTTCCGCACCGTCATTCTTGGCATTGCTGCTGCGACTACCGGCTTTGCCGCCATCACTGCCGCGCCGCTTTCCGCTCACGACCACAAGTCGAGCGCCTCGCAGCAACAAGCCCCCAATATTGTTGAAACCGCGCAAAGCACCGGTGTTCACAACACTCTCGTTGCAGCCGTGACTGCAGCCGATCTTGCCGGCACGCTCTCCAATCCGGGCCCCTTCACCGTGTTCGCGCCAACAGACACCGCATTTGCCAAGCTTCCCGAAGGCACCGTTTCAACGCTGCTTCGCCCTGAGAACAAGGGTATGCTGACCAACGTCCTTGTCTATCACGCCGTATCGGGTTCAGTGACCTCGGATGACCTCGTGGCCCTCATCAACAAGCACGGCGGCGAAGCGACCATTGAAACGCTTGCAGGCGCAACGCTCACCGCGCGCCTGTCGGGCGACAACATCATCATCACCGACGCAAAGGGACGCGCGACCGCTGTCACCATGGCAAATGTCGAAACCTCAAACGGCATCATCCATGTAACCGACGGCGTGTTCCTGCCCGCGTAAACAGAATTACCCGGCCAACCCGGGCGCCTTCTCCTGCGTTCCCCTCCCTTGCGAGAAGGCGCCTATCCTTGCCCCGCCCAGCTTTTCGTTCGTGAAGCTGGGCGGGGTTTTAATTTTTGTGGGCCTACGCTCGCCCATCCGGACGAGCAGGCGTGTCAGTGATCAGGAAAGCGCGAAGTCGACCGCAGCCTTGCAATGCAGTGCGGTCGTATCGAACAGTGGCAAAGGACTGTGGCATTGCTCAATCAGAAGCATGATTTCCGTGCATGCCAGAGCCACCCCTTGCGCGCCGCGCGATTGCACATCTTCGATCACATCGCAGTAAAATTCGCGTGATTTGGGACAGACCTTGCCTGCGCACAGTTCGTCGAAGATGATCCGGTGGATCTCTGCGCGGTGACTTTCATCGGGGACCACCACTTCAAGCCCGTGCTGCGCCAGGCGCTCTGCGTAAAAGGGTTGTTCCATGGTGAAGCGGGTCGCCAGGAGCCCGACAGTGTCATGTCCCGCCGCTGTGAAGGCTTCGGCAAGCGGATCGGCAATGTGCAGCAGCGGGCAAGAGATATGCGCCTCAACTTGCGGCGAGACGAGGTGCATCGTGTTGGTTGCAATCAGGATGCAGTCGGCCCCTGCTTTTTCCAGCCCCGATGCTGCTTGCCCAAGGATGTCGCCCAGTTGCTCCCACTCGCCTGCACGCTGAAGCGCGGCGATGTGGTCGAAGTCGAAGGAATGCATCACCAGCGGCGCTGAAACGATCCCGCCCTTGCGCGCGCGCACCTCGCGATTGATCAGCGCGTAATACTGCGCCGAGCTTTCCCAGCTCATCCCGCCTATGATGCCGATTGTTTTCATGTTTCACTGCTCATTGAGGCCGTGACCGGCGAATTTGACACCAAAGGAGCAAAGATTGGAATATGACCGCCACAGCGCTGGCGATGATAAGGCCCCACGCGGGATACCCAGCACCGGGCTCGAGATACATGACCGGCACATATCTGAGGTGCCAGTACACAAACGCGGCAAATAGCAGAGGCAGAGACCACACAAGGATCGGCGGTGTGCCAAGCTTGCGTTTTGCCCACCAGCCGGTCGCCATCAGAAATACAAGCGCGCAAACCACCGCAACAGCAGCAGGGTCCGCCAAGATTGCATCAATTACGCGGAAGCCCTCGACCGGAGCGACTGTGCTCGGAGCAGCGGCGATTACGCCGCCTCTTCCTTCGCCTCACCGCCGTGGACACGAACCGGATCTTTCTTGCCAGCGACCACGTCTTCATCGATCACGATCTCGGTCACGCCTTCCATGTCGGGAAGGTCGAACATCGTATCGAGCAAGATGCCCTCTACGATTGAACGAAGGCCACGTGCGCCGGTTTTACGCTTGATCGCGCGCTCGGCGATGGCTTTTAGAGCCTCATCGGTGAAGGTCAGTTCCACATCTTCGAGTTCGAAGAGCTTGCGATATTGTTTTACCAAAGCGTTCTTCGGCTCCTGAAGGATCGTCACCAGCGCATCGACATCGAGGTCGTGCAGCGTTGCGATCACCGGCAGACGACCGACGAATTCCGGGATGAGGCCGAATTTCAGCAGATCCTCAGGCTCGCTCTTTTCCAGAAGTTCGCCAATGCGACGTTTTTCTGGGTCAGCGACGTGCGCGCCAAAGCCGATCGAACGCTTCTGCAAACGGTCGGCGATAATCTTGTCGAGGCCTGCAAAGGCGCCGCCGCAGATGAACAGGATATTGGTCGTGTCCACTTGCAGGAATTCCTGCTGCGGGTGCTTACGACCGCCTTGTGGAGGCACAGACGCGGTGGTGCCTTCCATAAGCTTGAGCAAAGCCTGCTGCACGCCCTCACCCGAAACATCGCGGGTGATGGAGGGATTTTCCGCCTTGCGCGTGATCTTGTCGATCTCGTCGATGTAAACGATGCCGTGCTGCGCCTTTTCGACGTTGTAGTCGGACGCCTGCAGCAGCTTCAGGATGATGTTCTCAACATCCTCACCCACATAGCCCGCTTCGGTCAACGTGGTCGCGTCGGCCATTGTAAAAGGCACGTCAAAGGTGCGCGCAAGCGTTTGCGCAAGCAGCGTCTTACCCGTGCCGGTCGGCCCGACGAGCAGGATGTTGGACTTGGCCAGTTCAACCTCGCCCGCTTTGCCCGAATGCTTGAGGCGTTTGTAGTGGTTGTGGACCGCAACCGACAGATTGCGCTTCGCGCTCTTCTGGCCGATCACATAATCATTAAGCGTTGCGAAGATTTCGGACGGGGTTGGAACCTCGCCTTCTTTCTTGCCGGCAATGCCAGCTTTGGTTTCTTCGCGAATGATATCGTTGCACAGCTCAACACACTCATCACAGATGAACACGGTTGGGCCCGCAATTAGCTTGCGCACCTCATGCTGAGACTTGCCACAGAAGCTGCAATATAGGGTGCTTTTGCTGTCAGTACCGCTCAATTTGGTCATTCCTAATAGTCCTCGAATCCGGGTCAGACTTCACGATAGAAAGTCGGCCGGATTCGGTGAGTGTATCTAGCTGCCCATATGAATCAACACATGACAGCAGCATTTTTGATCCGCAGTGCCGATAATAGCGGTCAAAAAGTGCACAGGGGATTAAACGCTCTGCCCCCGCGTCCCGCATTGGGGCGAAGGAGCATGGCGGGGTTACGCAAGACGTTACTCTGGCGCGCCGCCTGAACCCTTGTCATCGGTTCCGACCGATCCTTCGCCGGTTTCATCGCCAGGCTCTGGACGGGTTTCGAAGACCTTGTCGACTATGCCGAAGCTTTTCGCCTCGTCCGCTTCCAGGAACGTGTCGCGGTCCATTTTGGCTTCAACCTCATCGAGGCTTTGGCCGGTGTATTTGACATAAAGGTCGTTGAGGCGTGTGCGAATACGCAGGATCTCGCGGGCCTGGATCTCAATGTCCGAGGCCATACCGCGCGCACCGCCAGAAGGCTGGTGCACCATGATGCGTGCGTTCGGAAGCGCCACGCGCATGCCGGGCTCGCCCGCTGCCAGAAGGAAGCTGCCCATTGATGCGGCCTGACCGATACATACGGTCGAGACCTTCGGCTTGATGTATTGCATCGTGTCGTGGATCGCCATGCCAGCGGTCACAACACCGCCGGGCGAGTTGATGTACATGCTGATCGGCTTCGACGGGTTTTCGCTTTCAAGGAAGAGCAACTGCGCGACGATAAGCGAGGCCATGTTGTCCTCAACCTGGCCCGTTACGAAGACGATGCGTTCGCGAAGGAGGCGCGAGAAAATGTCAAAAGCGCGCTCACCCCGGCTTGATTGCTCGACCACTGTCGGCACCAATGCACCAGTTAACGGGTCTTGCCCGAACTGGCCTTGAGCGCCGAAAGTTTCGCCAGAATTGCCAAGCAGGTCGATCATCGAGTCTAGTCCTCATCCAAAGTGTTGCCAAAAGGCTTGATCGCCTATGTCGGGCGCATGGGCGCATTCTTCAAGGGCGTTAACTTTCCTATTGGGAAAAACAGGCAAAAGTGCGAGGCTTACCCGATGAAAACACCCATTGTTTCGCTCGCTGTGCTCGCGCTCGCGCTGGCTCCTGCCCCCCTCAAAGCGCAATCGGACGCGCCCGATTATGACGCTGTTAAAGAGGTCGGCGAACAGGTTGAGCGGATCAAGCGATTGGATGATGGTGACGATGGCATCAATGCGGTCATCACCTATTCCTACACCGCCGGGTTCAAAGCGCGGGCCATGTCCGACATCGGCACTTTGCGCGGGCGAACGGTGCTGGTTAAGGACAATATCGAAACAGCGGAATTTCCCACCACCGCAGGTAGCCTCGCCTTGCGCTACAACTTCACCCGCCGCGATGCGCCGTTGATCGCCAATTTGCGCGACGCAGGCGGCGTTGTTCTGGGCAAGGCAAACTTGAGCGAATGGGCCAATATCCGCTCGAACGATTCCACCAGCGGGTGGAGCGCGGTGGGCGGCCTCACGCGCAATCCGCACGCCATTGACCGCAACTCCTGCGGCTCTTCGTCGGGTAGCGGGGCGGCGGTGGCTGCTGGCTTTGCGTGGGGCGCGATTGGAACGGAAACCAATGGCTCGATCACCTGCCCTGCTTCGATCAACGGCGTGGTCGGGTTCAAGCCGAGCGTCGGACTGGTGAGCCGCACCCATGTGGTGCCGATCTCCTCGACACAGGATACCGCCGGACCAATGACGCGCACGGTCTATGACGCCGCTCTCCTGCTCACCGCGATTGCGGGCGAGGACGAGGCAGACGCCGCCACTTTGGACGCAGTTCGGGTGAGCGATTACACTGCGGGCCTCGGCGATTTCTCGTTCGAAGGCGTGCGGATCGGGGTAATGCGGGGTCAAATCGGCAATGATGCCCGGGTGGCGAGCGTTTACGAAAAGGCGCTTACCGACCTTGAGGCGGCGGGCGCGCAGCTGGTCGATATCGAGTTCGAGATGAACGAGGAAATCTGGGACGCGAGCTTCACCGTGCTCATGTTCGAGCTTCGCGAAGAAATGGCCAAGTATCTTGTCTCCATCCCGGAGATTGACGGTGCGGACACCCCGCGCTCACTCGCCGACCTCATCGCCTTTAACAAGGCAAGCGCAGTCGAGATGCGCTGGTTCGACCAAGACCTGTTCGAGCTTGCCGAAATGACCACCGATCGCGAAGCCTATGAGGCAGCGCGCGCGAAAGCCTTGAGGATCGCGGGGGAAGAGACACTCGATCATCTGATGGCGACGCACAAGGTCCAGTTCCTCACTGCCCCCACGCGTGGTCCTGCGTGGATGAGCGATCTCGTGCTCGGCGACCAGTTCAACGGCTCGATCGGCTTTGGCACGCCAGCAGCCGTGGCAGGTTATCCGCATCTGACCGTGCCGATGGGACAGGTGGAGCGCTTGCCCGTCGGGATCAGCTTTTTCGGCGCGAAATGGGCCGACCACGATGTCTTGAAAGTTGGTGCAGCCTATGAGCGGGCGCGCAGTGCCGAGCTTCCCGAACCAAGCCTCAAGCGATGGTCGCCGCAATAGCGCCGCTATCACACATCTTCGGAACCTACCTCCACGTCGCCGCGTAAAGTTCATGTCATGACAAAAAATGCACGCATTGTGATGGGCTGACCGTGGACGGCCGCATTCTTCTGCTTTCGGTTTTCGGGCTGGGCCTGATCCTCGCGGTTACGCTCAAGGACAGGCTGGCGCGGTATTATCTATCGCTGCCCATCGTCTATGTGGCGGCGGGCTATGTGTTGTTTTCACTCCCCATCGGGCTTCCCGGTTTCAATCCGGCCCGCGATGGTTTTGACGCAGTTACCCTTGAATATGTGACCGAATTCATCGTCATCGCCTCGCTAATGGCGGTGGGCATTTCGATCGATCGCCCCGTCGATTGGCGCAATTGGAAGCAGGTGTGGCCGCTTCTGCTTTTCGCGATGCCTGCCACGATCATTGCCGTATCGGTCTTCGGCTGGTGGGCTTTGGGACTTGCCCCGGCAAGCGCCATCCTGCTTGGCGCAGTCCTCGCCCCTACCGATCCGGTGCTCGCGCGCAGTGTGCAGGTCGGGCCGCCCGGAAGGGGCGAGCGCCACGATGTCCGCTTCAGCCTCAGCGCAGAAGCAGGTCTTAACGACGGACTGGCCTTCCCCTTCACCTATCTCGCGATTGCCGCGGTCGGAATGACAGGTGTGGGCATGTGGACGGTGGAATGGTTTGCATTCGATTTTCTCTACCGAATTGTCATCGGATGCCTGGTGGGCTTTGCTGTCGGTAGGGCTGGTGCCTGGTATGTTTTCGAATATGAAGCAGACGCGTCCCAAAAAGAAAGCGATGAAGAGGCGCCCCGCTATTCGACCAGCGAAGGGTTGATCGTTCTGGGGACGCTCTTGCTCGCTTACGGGCTGACCGAGCTTATCGAAGGATACGGGTTTCTGGCGGTCTTCGTCGGCGCAGTGACGGCGCGGCAGTGCGAGAACGCCAGTCGCTATCACCAGATCAGCCACCATTTCATCGACCAGATCGAACAGATCGTCCTTGTCGCTGTGCTGTTCGCTTTCGGGGCCATGCTGGCGAGCGGGGTGCTCGATGCGTTAACATGGCCCGCCGCTATCGCCGGTCTTCTTCTGGTGTTCGTGATCCGCCCGATAAGCGGCCTTATTTCCGAGGCGCGCAGCGATCTTCCGCTTGCCGGTAAAGCGGCCATCGCCTTTCTCGGCGTTCGCGGAATGGGCTCGATCTACTACCTTGCCTATGGCCAGAACCAGGGCGATTTTTCAGAAATCCCGATCCTGTGGGCTACGGTCAGCTTCGCCATTCTGGTGTCGATTGTCGTCCACGGGGTTCTGGCTGGCCCGGTAATCAGCACTCTTGAGGCACGCGGTCACCACATCCACGTCGGGAGCGACCCTGAGATGGCATCGTTAAGACCACCCGAAGAGGTTGAGGTCAAAACGCCCCGCGAGACCTGACATTGCCTGACGGAAACGAAAAAGGCCCGGGGTGCCAGATGAGCGCCCCGGGCCTTTCGAATGTATCGGCAAAAGCCTGAAAGCTTATTTCTTGTCAGCTGCCTTCTTTGCTGGTGCCTTTTTGGCCGCCGGCTTCTTGGCTGCTGCTTTCTTGGCAGGGGCCTTCTTGGCCGGTGCCTTTTTCTTGGCAGGAGCTTTCTTCGCTTCTTCCTTGTCGTCAGCCTTCTTGGCGGGCGCCTTTTTAGCCGCCGGCTTTTTGGCTGCTGCCTTTTTGGCCGGAGCCTTCTTCTTGGCAGGAGCTTTCTTCGCCTTTTCCGCTTCGGCTTCTTCGTCGGCTTCGATCGCTTCCTGAAGTTCCTCAAGCGTCACTTCACGCTCGGTCACGTCAGCCTTGTCGAAGAGGAAGTCGACGACCTTATCTTCGTAAAGCGGTGCGCGAAGCTGCGCTGCTGCCATGGGGTCCTGCTGCATATACTGCATGAAGCGCTCGCGATCTTCTTCGCGATATTGCTGTGCAGCCTGCTGGATAAGCATCTGCATTTCCTGCTGGCTGACCTGAACATCGTTGGCCTGACCGATTTCGGACAGAAGAAGGCCGAGACGCACGCGGCGCTCTGCGATGGCCTTGTAATCGTCTTTCTCGGCTTCGATCTCTTTGATCGCTGCTTCGGGATCGTCTTCCTTGGCGGCTTCCTGTTGAAGCTGGGCCCAGATCTGTTCGAACTCGGCATCGACCATTTGGCCTGGCACTTCAAAGTCGTGACCAGCGGCAAGTTGATCGAGAAGCTGGCGCTTCATCTGGGTGCGGGTGAGCCCTGCGGTCTGCTGTTCAAGCTGACCGGTCATGATCTCTTTGAGTTTGTCGAGGCTTTCGAGGCCAAGGTTCTTGGCAAACTCGTCGTCGATCTTGGTCTCGGTTTCGACCTTCACCGCTTTCACGGTGACATCAAAAGTCGCTTCCTTGCCGGCGAGATGCTCGGCCTGGTATTCCTCGGGGAAGGTTACCGTGATGGTCTTCTCATCGCCCGCTTTCGCGCCAACAAGCTGCTCTTCAAAGCCCGGAATGAACGCGCCAGAGCCGATTACCAGCGGAGCGTCCTCGGCTTTGCCGCCTTCGAACTCTTCGCCATCAAGCTTACCGACAAAGTCGATGATCAACTGGTTGCCGTCGGCTGCTTTCTTGGTCTTGGCTGCGTCCTTGTAGCTTTTGTTCGAGCCGGCAATGTTCGCAATCGCTTCTTCAAGCGCTTCATCGCTCACAGGAACGGTCAGCTTTTCAAGCTTCAGACCATCGGTGCTTGGCGCTTCGATCTCCGGGAGCACTTCAAGCTCGACCGTGATCTCGGCGTTCTTGCCTTCCTCATAATCTTCATTGAGCGAAACCGAAGGCTGCATGGCGGGGCGCAGGTTTTCGTCAGCGATGAGGCCGTCGACCGATTCGCGAATCATGTCATTGACCGTCTGGCCGTGGATCTGCTCGCCGTGCATTTTCTTCACGAGATTGGCGGGGACCTTGCCTGGGCGGAAGCCCGGCATCTTCACCTGCGGAGCGATCTTCTTAATCTCGCCATCAATTTTCGCCGCGATTTCATCGGCGGTGAGCGTGATCACATAACCGCGCTTGAGGCCTTCATTGGTGGTCTGCTTAATAGCCATGAGGTGGTACTTTACGCCTTTAAAAACAGGAAACTAGAATAGAAACTTCGGTTTCGACGTTGAACCTGCACGAGGGCGAAGTTGGTGCGGGCGAAGGGACTCGAACCCCCACATCTTGCGATACCAGAACCTAAATCTGGCGCGTCTACCAATTTCGCCACGCCCGCATGTCCGAACGAAGCCGCGCGGGAAAACCGAAGTTGTCCCGCGCGCGTCAGAACAGGCCCCCTAATGCGCTCGGCACAAAAGGGCAAGCGTCAAGGACGCGTCGAAGCACGCTTGTTTCACGCGCGCGAGGCGATTATGGGCGCATTCCATGAGCGACGAAACAAATCCAAATGACGTTCCGCCCGACCATCTTTCGGTCAATCCGCACAATCCTGCCTTCGATGGCGAGGTGTTGCAGCGCGGCGTAGGCATCAGGTTCAAGGACCGGGTTCGCACCGATATCGAAGAATATTCGATCTCGGAAGGCTGGGTCCGCGTGCAGGCTGGAAAGACGGTCGACCGCCGGGGCCAACCGCTCACCTTGAAACTCAATGGCCCGGTCGAGGCATGGTTCGAGGATCTGGGCGACAATCCGCCGGTTGCGAAGAAGGGCTAGGCGCCTCGCACCCTAGCGGGTGAATTCGGCGAAGGCGCTTACGAACTCGCGGCTTGGCTCTGCGCGAACAGGGCCCCGCACGCGCGGCATTGCGCGCTCTGGCTGTGACATGGTGTCGGCATAGATAAAGCCAGCCAGCGGCCAATGGGTGCGGCCCGGACTTTTGATCGGATCATACCAGACGCGAACCTCGCTCCAGTCATTGTCGGGGGACACATCGATCGCGGGGACATTGCGCTCGATTTGTCCGCGCCGCCCGTTGATCTCGGACCAATTGGCGTGGGTGAGCAGCACTTTGCGCGAATCGACCACCTTGCTGACATAGGCAACATGGCCAAGGCGCATGTTGCGATGCGGCTTGAACACCATCACCGCGCCTTGTTGGGGACGGCGACCGCGGGCATATTTACCCTCGGCCTGATCCCACCAGGTGCGCGCATCACCATAAATCTCGACGCCTGAAAGCTCGCGGGCATAAGGCACGCATTGCAAATAGCTGGAGCTTTGCGCCGCCGCCGGAGTGGGCAGAAGCGCGACCGGGACACTCGCCAGTGCCATTCCGGCGACGATAAGAGGCTTAAGGTGGCATTTCATAATTAGCCCTAATGGCGCGGTAATATTGATATCGGCCTTTGGATCAGGGTTAATGTCGGGTTTACCGTGTTTGAGCCGCCCTACAGCGCCGTCTGATCGGACAAAACTTGCCAATTGCCGCGCAAAGGGCCACTTGGCGGCCATACACTTGAACAAGCTGAGACAATGAAAACCGTCGAAAAACCCACAGTCATCATCATTGGACGCCCCAATGTGGGCAAGAGCACGCTGTTCAACCGCCTGGTTGGCAAGAAGCTCGCGCTTGTCGATGATCAGCCCGGCGTCACGCGTGACCGCCGCCTGGGCGATGCCGAAATCGCCGGCTTGCAATTCACCGTGGTCGACACCGCCGGGTGGGAGGATGAGGACGAACTCACTCTGCCAGGCCGGATGCGCAAACAGACAGAAGCCAGCCTTGAAGGCGCGGATGCGGCGATGTTCGTCGTCGACGCGCGCGCTGGCCTTACCCCGCTCGACAATGAAATCGCGCGATACCTTCGCGAACATGACGTGCCGATTGTGCTGGTCGCCAACAAGGCGGAAGGCAAATCGGGCGAAGCGGGCGTTCTGGAAAGCTACGAACTCGGGTTTGGCGAACCGGTTGCGGTTTCTGCCGAGCATGGCGAAGGGATTGCCGACCTTTTCGGTGGGCTTTGGCCCATCATTGGTGACAAGGCCGATGCAGCAGAGGCGGCTGCCAATGCGCCGGTGGACGAAGATGACGAGGAAGACGCGCCGCTTGGCCCGCTGAAGCTCGCGATCGTGGGGCGTCCCAACGCGGGCAAGTCGACGCTGATCAACCGGCTTCTTGGTGAAGACCGCCTTTTGACCGGACCAGAAGCCGGGATCACCCGGGATTCCATTGCGATCGACTGGGAATGGACCGACCCCAAAACGGGCGACACGCGCGAAATTCGCCTGATCGACACCGCCGGCATGCGCAAAAAACGCAATGTGACCGAAAAGCTCGAAAAACTCTCGGTCGCCGATGCTCGCCGCGCGGTGGACTTTGCCGAAGTGGTGGTCCTGCTCCTCGATGCAACGCAGGGTCTTGAACATCAGGACCTAAAGATTGCCGCTCTTGCCCTTGAAGAAGGCCGCGCATTGATGGTGGCGATCAACAAATGGGACGTGGCACAAGACGCCTCCTCGCTCTTTAACGGGATCAAGGCCGCACTTCATGACGGTCTGGCGCAGGTTCGGGGCCTTCCGGTGTTCTCCGTGAGCGCCAAGACGGGCAAGGGCCTCGACACTATGCTAGGCGCCGCATTCACGCTGCGCGATAGCTGGTCCAAACGCGTGCCGACCGCCGCGCTCAACCGCTGGTTCGATGATGCTCTTGCAGCAAACCCGCCGCCAGCGCCCGGAGGCCGCCGCATCAAACTGCGTTACATCACGCAGGCAGGCACCCGCCCGCCGCGCTTTGTGGTGTTTGGTTCGCGCCTCGATGATCTTCCGAAAAGCTATGAACGCTATCTCATCAACGGGATCCGTGCGAAGCTTGGCTTTGAAGCGGTGCCGGTGCGCGTTACGTTGAAAAGTCCGAAGAACCCCTACAACGCCAATCGCGGTGGGGGCGGAAATTACTCCAGCGGCAATCGAAAATCGTGATTCTCGACCTTCTCACCAGCAGCGTTGCGAGCGAAATCCTTGAACGGACTGCCGACACGCCTCGCGTTCTTCGAGCGGTGGAACTCAGCCTTGCGCCTGCCTTCCTGCTTGTCGGCATCGGCAGTATCATGAACGTGATGATGGCCCGCATTATCTGGATCGCCGGACGGATCGAACGTCTCGCAGACAGCGATAAGGAAAGCCACGATCCCGCCCAGGCGAGCGAGATCAAATGGCTGCGCATCCGCCGCCGCCTGGTGCGCGTGGCGATCAAATTTTCCACCGCAGCGGCGGTAGTAATCAGCTTTGTGATCGCGATCCTGTTCGTTTCGGCCTATATCGAACCGAGGATTGGCACGGTTGTCGCGTTCTTGTGGGTGGTGACGGTGGCGCTTTTGATCACTGGCCTGATTTATTTCCTGCGCGAAACCCTGCTCGCAGCAGAAGGCCCAAAAATCGACACGCGGCCCTGAGCGCGCATAGAAAAGGGCGGGAACATTGCTGCCCCCGCCCTTCTCGTAAATTTCGACGTTTTTAATTCGTCCCGGCTTTGGTTTCGCCTTCTCCCGCAGGGTGGCTTTGCAACTGGACGTAATTCTGGATGCCCATTTTCTCGATCATGTCGAATTGGGTTTCGAGAAAGTCGACGTGCTCCTCTTCGTTGGCAAGAATGTCTTCGAAGATTTGCTCCGAGGTATAGTCGCGCACGCTTTTGGCATATTCCGCCGCATCGCGAAGAAGCGGGATCGCTTCCATTTCAAGCGCGAGGTCGGCTTCGAGAATTTCCTTCACATCTTCGCCAACCTTCAGATTGTGGATCGCCTGAAAATTGGGAAGACCGTTGAGGAACAGGATGCGCTCGGCCAGGCGGTCGGCGTGCTGCATCTCTTCGATGCTTTCGTGCCGCTCGTATTCGGCCAGTTTCGTGACACCCCAGTCTGCGAGGACGCGGTAATGCAGCCAGTATTGGTTGATCGCGGTCAGCTCGTTGGTGAGCGCCTTGTTCAGGAATTCGATGACTTTCGGATCGCCCTTCATTGGAAGATGTCCTCTCTTAGATGCGGGGTTTTACGGGTTTGAGCCAGATCAATGACTGGCTTGGTATACCCACACATATAGAGGATGCCCCTGCATCTGCGCAAGAGGCGCTGCGAATTTTTCCGTTTGAAATCAGTCGCTTGCGAGGGGTTCGCAATTGCGCTTGTGCGACTTATAATGCGAGTTCCTTGCAACGCTTGCGCGCCGGATCGAGGCATGCAACAAGTGCGCGTTCTTCCTCGATGGTTTTTTGAGCCTTCTCAAGGCATTGCCCGCAGTTCGGCTTTTTGCCGAGGGACGCATAGACCATTTCGGCACAGCCATCAGCCTCAAGCGCGGCGGCGCGTAGGTCGGTTTCGCGAATAGCGTTGCAAATGCAAGTGTACATTTAGGCTCCAATTACTCCTTGGGAATCACTCCTGCGAAGCGTTTGCAACACCTATTTATGCGAACAAATCGCAATAGCAAGTTAAATCGCACCTAGGCGGACTCTTTTCCCCTGCGCGCAAAACCGCGCAGCGCGCTACTCATCGCGGATTCAGCGCCGCAAGGGAAAGCGTTGGCGATAAGTGAGACAGCGCCAGAGCCATTCGAGCGGACCATAGCGGAACCGGTCGAGCCACGGTTTCGACCACGCAAGCATGAACGCCCAGCACAAGAGCACCACAATATAAAGCTCGGGCCGCGACAATTGGCCAAAAAGACCCAGCGCCCAACCGTGCATGACAAACACCATCACGACGGATGTGCCCAGATAATTGGTGAAAGCAGCCCTGCCGGCGGCTCTGATACGCGCAGAGAGCCATCCACTCCAACCTTGCGAATAGGCGACAAGAAGCGCGGCAAGCCCGAGCGCCGTGGCCGCACGCGGGAATGGTGACAGACCGAAAAATGCGGAAAGCGTGCTGTAATAGCTAAAACCCGAAGCCTGCACATAAAGGCCGATCGCGAGACCACCTAAACAACCGATGGCAACCGCGATCCAGCCCCATTTCTTGAGCTCGCGCTGAGGCACGCCACCGCTGAAAAATCCCATGCGGTAAAGCGCCATCCCGATCAGCATCATCGGAATGCACTCGAACACGACCAGCCACGCATTGATGAAAGGATCGAATGTGTTTTCGGAAAGTTTGTGCGCGACAATTTCGGGATAGCTTCCTTCAAGCTTGAGCTGAGTGAGCGCTGCATCCTTTTCAATCGCCTGGGATTTGCCGGTCGCAAGCGACGCCTGAAATTCCTCCATCCCCGGCTCGCCGTTAGCGGGCATATCGGCGACAAATCCAAGCGGTCCCATGACAACGCCAAGAAAGAGCGCGCCCACGACATAGCCGGTGACGCCAAGGGCCAGCATCCGTTGGACCGAGAGTTTAAGCAAAGGAAGAACAGCGAGCCCGCACATTCCGTAAAGCGCGAGAATATCGCCCTGCCACAAGAAGAAGAAGTGGAAGAGGCCGATGGCAAGCAGGATCAACAATCGCCACGCCTGGAGCCAGCGTGTCTGCCCCCTTGCCCACGCCCGTTCCATGAAAAGATAAATGCCTGCACCGAAGAGAAGCGTAAAGATCACCCGCATCTTGCCATCAATCGCGACGAATTGCGCAATCCATAGCCAACCGTCGGGGTCGCCATATTCACCAAGCCATGCGGCGGGATAGAGATAGGCGGTGAACGGCTGGCCAAAGGCGATGATATTCGCCACCAGAATGCCCATGACGGCAATCCCGCGCACAAAGTCGAGCGTTTCGATCCGGTCTTGTGCTTTTACCGGTTTGGCTGATGGCACCCCTGCCTCTGACATGAAATTCCCCTGATCCCTGGATAAAGGGAATCACTAACAGCGCTGGGGCTCAGGGGAAGAGGAGAAATCTGCCGGGTCTGAGTACAAAACAGGCTCAGGGCTGTTTGACGAGGCACGCCTGGCCTTGGCGTTTGAGGCTGTCGCACGCGCGCTGCGCTTCGGCGCGGCTGTAAAAACCGACCGCCTGCAACCGGGTTACGTTGCCGCCAGGAACAAGTGCCTTGCTGGTGCCGGTAAGCGCCGGGTTCGCCGACAGCTTCGACCACAAGCGGTCAGCATTGCTTGAAACCCCGAACGCACCCAATTGCACCCGCCATTTGCCGCTGCGCGTGGACGCGCGAGCGGGAGTGGACGCGGCCGAAACAGCCGGCTCGGCAGGAGCCGCCGGTGCCGGATTGTAGGTCGCGCGCGCAGGCGCTGTACGAACGGGCGCTGGCGCGCGTTGCGAGGCTTGCTCGACAAAAACGGGCTGCGGTGACGGCGGGGTATAGCTTGCAGCGGCTGGCACCGGTGCTGACGCTGGCACAGGTGAAGCCGGCTGTCCCAGATCGATCGCGGCGAGTTCTGCGCTGCGGCGCTGCGCGGCCTCCTGCTCAAGCGAGCGGGCAAAGGATTGCGCCAGTTGGCGTTGGTCCAGCGGCACATATCGATCCATTTGCTGAAGCGCGGTGGCAGCTTGCGGCAGGCCCTTGCCATTCGCCAAGGTCAAAAGCGCATAGGCGCGCACCCAGTCTTTTTCCGCATAGTCAGCGTTAAAGTGCGCAAGGCCAAGCACATATTGCGCGCGCGGATCGCCGCGATCGGACGCATCCTTGATCAATGGCATGGCTTTCGCCTGCTCGCCTTGCTGAAACAGCAGAAGACCGAAATTGTCCGCCGCCTTCACATGGCCGCGCTGTGCGGCCTCTTGATAAAGCGTGCGTGCACGAGCCATATCGGCAGGAACGCCGCGACCAAGGCGATACGCTTGCGCCAGATTGAACAAGGCATCGGCATCGCCTTGTTCGGCCGGCAACTGCCATTGTTTAACCGCAGCATTGTAATTGCCCTCGGACCAAGCATCGACGCCCTGTTTGACATCGGCAGCAGCGGGAGAGGCCACCAGTGCGATTGCCATCACGCCCGCAGCTGCAACTGAGCGAAGGTGGCTTGTTTTTGGGCCAGTGCCTTTTGTCGAAATGCTTGCCATGGTGCGTTGCGTCCTTTGGAAGTTTCACCAATAAAGTTAACGGCATGCGCCTTTTGGATGGACGCGTGCGCGTTGGATGTGTGCATTCACTAGCCTCACACTGGTTAGCATTTCGTTGATCGCCGCCGCGTAAACCCCTCGTGCTTGCGGCTGAAGCGATAAAGCGAAAGTCCGATTGTCGCCTTTCTCCAAAATCAAGCCGTCCCCTCGTTAACCCAAAATTAGGGGTAGTCTGCGATCTCAGTCGTCGAGAAAGGCCGCGACCTTGCGGCTTACACATGGTCACGAAATCCAGGGGGACCGGTTTTGCGCGTACTCGCATTGGCATCGCAGAAAGGCGGATCAGGCAAGACTACCTTGTCCGGGCATTTGGCCGTCCAGGCACAGCGCGCAGGCGCAGGCCCGGTCGTGCTGATCGACATCGACCCACAAGGCTCGCTTGCCGATTGGTGGAATGAACGCGAGGCAGAATATCCTGCCTTTGCCCAAACCACAGTATCTCGTCTCGCCAACGATCTGGCGGTCTTGCGCCAGCAAGGTTTCAAACTCGCGGTCATCGACACTCCGCCTGCAATCACCATGGCGATCCAGTCGGTGATTTCGGTCGCGGAACTGATTGTCGTTCCGACCCGCCCAAGCCCGCACGATTTGCGCGCCGTTGGCGCAACGGTCGACCTGTGTGAACGCGCTGGCAAACCGCTTGTCTTTGTCGTCAACGCGGCAACGCCCAAAGCCAAGATCACTTCGGAAGCCGCCGTTGCCCTGTCGCAGCACGGCACCGTTGCCCCGATCACGCTTCACCACCGCACCGATTTTGCCGCCTCGATGATCGATGGCCGCACGGTGATGGAAGTCGAACCCGACGGTCGCAGCTCTGCCGAGATCACGGCGCTTTGGAAATATATCTCTGATCGTCTGGAAAAGAACTTCCGTCGCACGGTCTTCGCAGCGCCGAGCGTGGGGCAACAGGCCCAACCTGGCGGCGTTCAGCGTCCAGCCGGTGGCTTTGGCCGCCGCGTGGCCCAGTAAGCGCCCGGATGCACGCCATGTCCGACGCCAGCTTCGCCTCGCTTGGACCAACTCTGCTCGCTCGCAAGGGCGGAGCAAAGCCTGCCATGCGCCCACAAGTCGCGCCCCTTCCGGGCGTGGTCGTATCCAGCGAAGACCAGCTTGAAGATCTGGGCTGGAACGACATGGGTGAAGCAGATGATGCAAAGGTTGTAGGCCTACAGGCGATCGACACCCACACCGGCGACCAGACTGGCTCGGACAGTCCTGTCGTGCGCGAGCAGCAGGACCGCCTCGCAAAACGCATTGCCGCTGGCGAAGCCGATGCTGTTTTGCCCGAGCCGGTCGCAAAAATTCCGTCAAAGAAAAAGCCAAAAGCCCAGAAGAAAGCCGTTTCCGAGGCAACCAAAGCAGCGACCAAAACGTCGAAGCGCGCCGCCTTTACCTTGCGGCTAGACCCAGAGCGCCACCTCAAGTTGCGCCTCGCTGCCACGATGAACGGCAAAAGCGCACAGGCGCTGCTTACCGAAGCGCTCGATGCAATGTTGAGCGAAATCGCCGATCTCGACGCCCTTGCGCGGCGCGTGAAGCCCACAATGACGCAAGAGGGCTGACCAATGTTTTTCAATCCATCGACCACGACAGACAAGACAATGAAACCAATAGGGGAAACGAAAATGGCTCGTCATACGAAACGCACCGGCGGTCCCAAGTTTGGGCTCATCATGGGCACCGCGGTGGCGAGCCTTGCGCTTGCAAGCTGCGCATCCTCTGCGCCTCCTGCGCAGGTTTCGTTCAACAAAGCGGCAAGCGCGCTTGAAAAAGGCAATGTCAGTAAGGCTGTATCGCACGCCGAAGCCGCAGTGCTCGCCTCCCCTCGCGACGCAGAATACCGCGCCATTCTTGGCAGCGCATATCTCGAAGCCGGCCGCTTTCAATCGGCCGCAACCGCTTTTGGTGAAGCACTTGAGCTTGGCGACAATCGTGGCCGCACTGTTCTGAGCTACGCCCTTGCGAAGACCGCCATTGGCGACAACCGCGCTGCTGTTGGCGAGCTTCAGGCGCGCCAGAACAGCGTTCCACGCGCTGATCTTGGCCTTGCGCTCGCGCTCGCTGGCGAAGCGGACCGCGGTGTCAAAGTCCTGATTGAAAGCATTCGCGATGGCAACACGTCGCCCAAGGCTCGCCAGAACCTCGCCTATGCCTATGCGCTGGCTGGCAATTGGCGTGCCGCGCGGGTGATGGCGGCAGAAGACGTGCCACCGGCACAGCTTGACGCTCGCCTTTCCGATTGGGCCGCAAGTGCGCGTCCTGAAGATCACATGCTGCGTGTCTCGAACCTGCTTGGCCTGACGCCCGTGAGCGACGCCGGCCAGCCGCGGCACCTTGCCCTTGCCAACTTCCCCGCCTTTGCGGACACGGTTGCCGAGGTTGAGCAACTGGCGAGCGCCGATCCGGCGCCCGTGGCCGCTCCGAAAGCTGCGCCAACTTCTGCGCCTGTCGTAGCATCGGCTCCTGCTCCGGCGCCGCGTCAAAGCGAAGCGTTGGCGATGGGCCTTGGCGATGTTGACGGTGTGACCGCGAATACGCGCAAAACACCTGCACCAAGCCTTGCCGCTGCTCCTGCACCAACACCCGTCGCAGCGCCAAAGCCTGCTGCCCCCCGGTTTGTGTCAAACGCCGTTGTGCAATCAACGCCAAAGCCGGCTCCGCGCGCCGCTTCTAAACCGCGCGCGGCTGCGCCTGCAAAGGCTCCGACACGCACCGCCAGTTCCAGCGCTCCCAAAACCGGGGCTGCTGACACGCACCGCGTCCAGCTTGGCTCGTTCAACAGCAAGGAAGTTGCCGAGGCAAAATGGGAAGAGTTCCAGCGCCGTTACCCCGCTCTTCGCGGGCATGACGCGGTCTTTACCGAAGCGCAGGTCAACGGTCGCACCTTCTTCCGTGTTGCCGCTGCCGGTTTCGATGCCCGCGATGCACGCGTCGTATGCGGAACGGTCAAGCGTTCTGGCGGCGGCTGCTTTGCCTACGCCAAGTCGAGCCCACCTGCGGGCGCTGTGAAGCGCGGCGTGCGTGTGGCTGCTCGCTAAGAGAACGTCTTATCGCTTAAGCGACAAAAACAAGCTTCAGCAAAATTGCCCCCGGAAGAGCGTTACGCCTTTCGGGGGTAATTTTTTGCGTTCAAGCCGAAACCGCCACGCCGCCCTTGATAAGAGCGCGCACGCGGCCCTGAACCCCCTGCATATCGAAAGGTGTGTTGTCGGAGGTCGCGGCCATCTTTGTCCGGTTGACCACCCAAGGTGCGTCCGGATCGACGATTGCAATATCTGCCTCGAAGCCGGCGCTGAGTGCGCCTGCCGGCACGCCGAGAAGCTGTGCAGGATTGGTGCTGAGCAATTCGAAGGCGCGCGTCATATCGATCACTTCGTCGCGCACCAGCCCCATCACCATCGCAAGCAACGTCTCTGCGCCTGCCATACCCGGCTCCGCATCGGCAAAAGGCAGACGCTTATCCTCTGGTCCGCGAGGGTCGTGGCCGCTCGCGATCACATCGATCGTCCCGTCGCCGATCGCTTCCAGCGCAGCCTTTCGGTCGGTTTCGCTGCGCAATGGCGGTGAAAGGCGGGTGAAGGTGCGGAAATCTGCGGTGGCAAGATCGGACAGCATGAAATGCGCGGGCGTTATCCCGCAAGTAACTTGCCCCCCCCTCGCCTTCGCAGCGCGCACCAGATCAAAACCAGCCGCAGTGGTGATCTGACGGAAATGCAGCCGCGCGCCGCTCAGCTCTGCGAGCGCAATATCGCGCGCAATTGCCAGCGTTTCAGCTTCCGCAGGCGCACTGGGAAGACCAAGCCGCGTTGCGATTTCCCCTGCCGTCGCGCTGGCTTCGCCCACGAGCGCAGCATCCTCGGCATGGGTGACGACCACGAGGTCCAGCATGGCGGCATATTGGCAAAGGCGCAGCATGACGCCGCTATCGGCGATCCATTGCCGACCCGTCGCGATGCCACGCGCCCCCGCCTCGCGCATAAGAGCGATCTCGGCAAGTTCGCTCCCCTCAAGGCCGCGAGTGGCGGCGGCGAGAGGATGCACCCAAAGATCAGGCTTACCGCTTTTGGCGATGTAATTGACGCGGCTCGGGTAATCGAGCGGCGGGGATTGATCGGGCATCAGCGCCGCGCGCGTGATCCCGCCGAAATGGAATGCGGGCTTATCAACCGCGAACACTCCAAAATCGACAATGCCGGGAGCGATCAACTTGCCGCGTGCGTTGATGACGTCATCGCCATCTTTCGCGGCAACATCCGCGCCCACCGTTTCTATCAGGCCATCGACGCACCGCACACCGCCCTCGATCAGGCCTTCCGGCGTGACGAGAGTGCCGTCGATGATCGTCAGGGGTTTTATCTGCCTCATGCCGACCACCCCTCTACACCGCGCGCTGATCGGGTCAGCACATCAAGACACGCCATGCGGATCGCAACACCCATCTCGACCTGGCTCGTGATGATCGAGCGGCCGATCATATCCGCCACTTCGCTGTCGATCTCGACGCCCCTGTTCATGGGGCCAGGGTGCATCACCAGGGCATCAGCGGCCGCCCTTTCAAGCCGCGCTTTGGTAAGGCCGTAAAGGTGATGGTATTCGCGCGCCGAGGGAATGAATTGCCCCGACATACGCTCCGACTGGAGGCGCAGCATCATCACCACGTCCACCCCTTCAAGCGCAGCATCGAAGTCATGGAACACTTGCGCGCCCATCATTTCAACCCCGTGCGGCATTAATGCCGGCGGCGAGCACAGGCGCACACTCGCGCCCATCGCCTGAAGGCACAAGATGTTCGAGCGCGCCACGCGGCTGTGCAGAATATCGCCGCAAATAAGGATCGTGCGCCCGGCGAAATCTTCGCTCGCCTCGCCGCGCTCGGTGAGCGCCTTGCGCAGCGCGAGCGCATCAAGAAGCGCCTGTGTCGGGTGCTCGTGCTGCCCATCACCTGCGTTCAAAACCGGACAGTCAACCTTATCCGCTATCAGCTGCGTCGCCCCGCTCGACCCGTGCCGGATCACGATCGCATCGGCCCGCATGGCGTTAAGCGTGATCGCTGTATCGATCAATGTCTCGCCCTTTTTCACGCTCGAGGTCGCAGCGTGCATATTGACGACGTCAGCGCCCAGACGCTTGCCCGCGATTTCGAACGACAAAAGCGTCCTCGTCGAATTCTCGAAGAAAGCGTTGATAATGGTCAGGCCGCTCAAAAGGTCCGAGCGTTTGCTACTGCCCCTGTTCAATTCCACCCATTCCTCGGCAGAGGCGAGGAGATAGAGGATCTCGTGCCGCTCCAGCTGGCTGATACCGGTCAGGCTCGTGTGGGGAAAAGCGTGGCTGCCTTCGGGGAAACGCCCCGATTGTAACGCATCGCTCGCGCTTTGGTTGTGCGTCGTATTCATTAAAGCCACGCCCTTAGTCGAGGTGTGAACGTCGCTCAACCCATTGCTGCACCGGTTCCCCTAGAAGTTTCGTATGCGCGCGCTTATGGTTCGTGGAACCATGCCTCGTATTCAGGCGTTGCGTCGGGCATTCAGGGTCGAAGATTTCAAGGAAAACAGATGAGCTTTTTGGGTAAAGCGTGGAAGGTTATTGTCGGCATCAAGGACGGGCTCGTGCTCGTATTCATGCTGCTGTTTTTCGTCATGCTGTTCAGCATCCTTTCCGCCAGCCCCAATCCCGGCCAGGTACGCGAAGGCGCGCTCTACATCGATATGACCGGCTTCGTCGTCGAAGAGAAAAGCGAAGTCGATCCGCTCGATACATTGCTGAGCGGATCTGCCCCGCCGGTGGAAATACTTTCCCGCGATCTGGTGCGCGCACTCGATACTGCGGCGACCGATGACCGGGTTAAAGCCGTCGTCCTCGACCTCAGCGGGTTTATCGGCGGTGGACAGGTTCACATGCAGGAAATCGCCGATGCGATGGATCGAGTGCGCAGAACTGAGAAGCCGGTTCTGACCTATGCTCTTGGCTATGGCGATGACCACATGCACCTCGCCTCGCACGCGAGCGAAGTTTGGGTTGATCCCATGGGCGGCGCAGTGATCGCTGGCCCCGGTGGCGCGCGGCTTTACTACGCCGGGCTGCTCGACAATCTCAACGTCAACATGCGCGTGTACCGCGTGGGCACGTTCAAGGCAGCGGTCGAGCCCTATATTTTGAGCGAACCATCAGAGGCGGCGCTTGAAAATCAGGCAAGCCTTTACGGCGCGCTTTGGGAAGAGTGGCAAGCCAATGTGAAAAAAGCGCGGCCCTCGCTCGATCTTGACCGCGTGACCAGTGATCCTGTTACGTGGGTGGAGGCTTCGTCGGGTGATCTGGCCGATGCTGCTCTTGACGCAGGGCTCGTCGATAAAGTCGGCACGAGGGTCGAGTTTGGCCAGCATGTGGCAAGTATTTCCGGCGAGGATTCATACGACAAGAAGCCCGGAGCCTATGCGAAGAGCGATTTTGCGCCTTATCTGGCTGACATTGGTCCGGGCACCGGCTCGTCCAGCAACACTATCGCCGTCGTCACAATCGCAGGCACTATCGTTGATGGTGATGCAGGACCCGGCGCTGCGGGAGGCGAACGTATTGTCGAGCTTCTCGACGCTGCCTTTATCGATGATAGCGTGAAGGGCCTGGTCGTGCGCGTCGATTCCCCGGGCGGTTCGGCCATGGCTTCGGAAGACATTCGCCTGGCAATCGAACGCTTCCGCTCCGACAAGGATGTGCCGGTCGCCGTGTCCTTTGCCAATGTCGCTGCCAGCGGCGGATATTGGGTCGCCACCAACGCCGACCGCATCTTCGCACAGCCTGAGACCATCACCGGATCAATCGGCGTCTTTGCCGCCATCCCGACTTTCGAAAACGCAGCTGCAGAGATCGGTGTGAACGCGGCGGGGTATCGCACGACGCCCCTGTCAGGTCAGCCCGATCTGATTGACGGTTTCTCGCCCGAGATCGACGCAATCCTTCAGGCAGGGGTCGAGAACACCTATTCCGAATTTCTCACCCGCGTCAGCGCCGCGCGCGGCATGACCACCGAACGTGTCGATGCGATCGCTCAGGGGCGCGTCTGGGACGGAGGCACAGCGCGCCAATTGGGTCTTGTCGATCAGTTCGGCGGGCTTAGCGATGCCTTGCAGTGGGTAGCAGGCGAAGCGGGGCTTGAGCAGAACGAATGGAGCACGCGCTTCCTTGGCAAGGCGCCTTCAGGATACGATTCGCTCATCCGCCAGCTTTTGACCGACACGAGCGGCCCGGCGGCGCAGGCACGCGGCGGAGATCTTTTTGCAATGACCGCCCGCCAGCGCGAAGCACTCATGAGCCAGATCGTAAGCGATGCGCAATTGCTCACTTCGGCACGGGGCGTGCAGGCCTATTGCCTTGAATGTCCCGCCGATTTGCGGCCCTCTGCTGCGCACGGCAATGATGGCGTTGCAAAGTTGATCTCAAGCTGGCTCGCGCGTTGAACAGATAGGATCTGGCGCTTGAACCGGCTTGCAATGAGCCTTGTCAAAAACGGGCGCAAGCAGTAGATGCGCCGACCTGCCCAGAGACGGATTTCCCTCCGTCAGGATGAACCGGGCGGGCGCGTAGCTCAGTGGTAGAGCACACCCTTCACACGGGTGGGGTCGCAAGTTCAATCCTTGCCGCGCCCACCATCTTCTTGGATGATCAAAGGATGTGGGAGCGAGAGCCGCGCAGAGGCTTGCCTCCAGTCATGTCCGATGGGACCCAGCCATTAGACAGACCCGGTCAGTGAAGCGTCTCCTGCAGATACGCTGCCTTGGAGATGCCGTTGAACCGGATGGCTTTGAACGATGCATGCACGATCTCGGCAGGTGTCGCGGGCTTTGGGCAGAAGGTGATGCCGGGCAAACGCGCGGAGTGGTAGATTTCCGCATGGCCTGAGTGGATGACGACTGGCACTTCCTGAGCCATGAGATTCATCGCGAGGGGGAAAGAATAGCCATCCGGCAAGCGGATATCGAGAAGCGCAAAATCAAATCGCGTGCTCCTGACCGCGTCCCATGCATCCGCAATATTGCCAATCACTGTAACGTCGCCCGCCCCGGCATTGCGAAAGGTATTTTCAAGCCCCACGGCCACGATGAACTCGTCTTCCACGATGAGAACAGAGAGGTCGCGAAGCACCGCGTCAGAATTCATTTGGCTCTCCCAAAAACTACAGGGTTACCAGCAAGTCAATCAACGCCCCGGACTGGGTGAAGCGCCTTTCAAAATTACCCTTCAACTGCCTGACTCCGCTGTCAATAAGTAGAGTCCCGAAGCCATCACTGTTTGAAGGTGGCGAGAAGCCTGGTCGATATTCGGACCATTTCATCTGAACTTGCATATCTTCCGACACCGTCCAGCTCACCTCAAGTCTGCCATCGGGCGAGCCCAGAGCGCCGTATTTGACGGCGTTGGTGGTCAGTTCGTGTATGATCAAGGTGAGCGTATTTACGCGGTCACCATCGACGAAAACCGATGGCCCCTCGATTTCGACGCAATGGCCAAGAGCATGGGGCTCCAGTATCGAATGTAAAAGCGCCCCGAGCGGCACCCCCTTCATCGCGTGTTCTTTTCGCGCAAGATCGTACACCCGGCCCAATGACACCACCCGCTCGAGCAGGTCCAAAGCCATATGCTCTGCTGCTGGATGCGCCTTTGGTGCGGCTTGAATAAGCCCGCCGACCACCGCAAACAGGTTCTTGATGCGGTGGCTCATCTCTTCGACCATCAGTTGCTGATTTTTCATCGCCGAAATGTCGAGCGTCGCCCCGGCGACCTTTTTCACACCATTGATCGTCGTATAGGGTCGGCCACGGGTGCGGACCCATCTGATGCCCGTTTCAGGGTTCTTGACCCGAAAATCCACCTCGTATTCTTCGCCGCGCTCGACTGCTGCGGCCAGTTTCTCTTGCAGGAGGCTTAGGTCTTCTTCGAAAACGTGCGCAAGCACGTTGTCACCGGGCATTTCTCCGGCTTCGTTGAGATTGAGATGTTCTGCCAGCACCTCATCAAATGTTGAAACCCATCGTTCGACGTCCAGATCAGCCATGCCCATGCGGCCTGCATTCATGACCATTTTGCGAAGATAGGTTTGCTCTTCCAACTCGCGCTGGAGTTGGATGATCTCGGTCACGTCGACGCCAAGTCCCACGACTTTCCTGCTTCCGTCCTCGTCCTCAAAAGGCGAGGCGTGGACCTTCACCCAGCGGCGCGGCGCACCGGGCACGTCCAATTGCAAGACATGTGAATACGCCTCATCTCTGGCGAGTGCTTCGTCGCGCTCGGCAATGTGTTTTTCCGCATCGACCGGCTTGAGATAGGTCTGCAATTCGCTCCGGTCATATTCGCCCGCCCTCTCAAGCCCGGCAAGCTGCGCCCCTGTGGCATCAACAGTCAGCCTGCCGGTCTCACGATCGGTAACCCATGCCCCCATGTTTGCCGCTTCCATCGCGAGGTGCAGCTTGCGGGTTTCGGCGGCAAGTTTGCGCCGCAGTTCAACCTCTTGCGAAATGTCGACCAAAGTTATCGAAGCGCCAATAACGCAGCTGTCGGGATCGAGTTGCGGGGTGATCCGGACGAGGTAGGACCTGCCCTGCCGATTGCTTTCGCAAGTTTCTGAAAAGACCGTACCTTTTTCGAAAACCTTGCGCACCTCCTCGGTCAGATCAATGTCGTCGAGAGACATATTGAGACGATCCAGCGAATACTCGTTCTCGCTGCTTGAATGGGCAAACATATGGCGCGCTGCGTTTGTCACGTGCCGGATACCAAGGCTTGCATCGAGCACAATCATCGCGAAGTCCGCCGATTGCAGGAAGTTGTCCAAATCCGAATAGGCAAGTGTCAACTCGTCAACCTTGCTCCTCAGTTCGTGATTGATGGTGATGAGTTCTTCATTGGCTGACTGAAGCTCCTCATTCATCGACAGCATTTGTTCGTTGGCGCTGACGAGTTCCTCATTGGTGGTTTCGATCTCCCGGACTTTGGCCTTGAGCGTGGCACGGGTGGCCTTGAGCTCGCTTTCCAATGTGGCAATGCGTTTATCGCCCTGCCCAACCGGCGCCCGGCTTTCATGAGCGAGGTCAAAGAGGCATTCCTCATTACCTTTCTTTGCGTCCTCAGCCTGCTCTGGCGACCCGGTCGCGCTGTCGCCACGCGCGAGGTCGACTATCTTGCGCGCAATGTCACCAGCGTGATTCCTGCGAACCTCTCGCTTGGATTGAGCAATAGGAAGGCCGACACAACCCGATTCACAGGCATCATTGCGCTGATAAATGCGGGCTGTGTGATTGACCGTCAGGAACAGTTCCTGATTGCGCTTCGCGTATTCGGACGCGCCGAGAAACAAATGACCTTTCAACTTCAGGCTGAAATGCATCAGTGCGAATAGCTGCATCTGCAATTCGTGACCGAGATAGATGAGCAAATTGCGACAGGAGATAAGGTCCATCATCGACAGGGGCGGATCTTGCGCGATGTCGTGCACCGAAAAGCAGACCATCTCGCTGACCTGCGGCGCAATCTTGAACCACTCACCGCAGACCACTGTATATTTCTCTCGATAGGGGGAAGGTATCTCCGAAAGCATTGCGACCGGAAATGATGCACGGCGAGCCTGTGCGATTATGGCCCCATCAATATCGGTTGCGAAGATCTTGACGAGCGGGCGATTGCCGATTTGCTCGCACATCTCCTCAACCATCATCGCCAGCGAGAACGCTTCCTGCCCGCTGGAGCAGGCCGGCACCCAGATCCGCACTTCATCCTCGATATGGGCCTGTTCGATCATCGGGCGAATGACCGTCTCGCGCAATTGCTCGAAATTCTCAGGATCGCGAAAGAACGAGGTCACATGGATAAGAAATTCGCCAGCCAGGGCGCGTTGCTCGTCCTCATCATCGCGAAATTTGATGAGATATGCATCAAGCCCGTCAATCTCGAGCATTTGCATCCGCTTGTGCAATCGCCGCTCAAGCGTGGACCGCTTGTATGCAAAGAAGTTCGAGCCAAGACCATCATGGATGACGCCGAGAATTGCGCTCATCGCTTCATCGGGGATGCCCGGCGCAGACAAACCGGGAGGCAGGGAAATGCTACCCCCGGGTTGGCTGCCATGGCTCTCAATCTTGTTCATAGGCGCTTTATCGCGACAAGAATTGAGAGCGTCTGCGATACTGTCGAAGTCCTGCGATCATGTCAGCCCCCACAGCAACACGGTCCTCAAAGCGCCGCATCGCTCAACCAAGTCATTAAAATCGCTGCACTCGATAGAGAAAAAGCCCCCCCGAAATCATTCGTATGATTACTTAGTTATCGCTCTGGGTCTGCCTTATGAAATCAACGACGGCCCGGCCGCAGCGCTGCGCTGCCTTCATGACGCCTCATCCAGCCTGGTCAGATTGTCGATTGCATCCAGCAGGGTTCGGGTCGAGAAGGGCTTTGTCAGTCGCACAGGCATCATCTGCCTCGAGACCCCTTCAAACACGTGCCGCGGCATATATCGAGATATTCGCGCGCCGCTCACGCCGACCATGACCGGCATTTGGCGTGCCAATTCGCGCGCCATTCGGGACAACTCGGCACAAAAGGTCAGCCCGCCTCTTTTCGATATGTGCCCATCGGGTAGAGCGAAAAAGGCGTCCAGCACGATCAAATCGGGCCAATCGCGAAGGCAATGCGCAATGCCCGCGTCGATCGTCGGGTGATGAGACACTTGATACCCGCGCTTTCCAAGCGCGTTCATCCATTCGCGAGCGAGCAGAGCATCGTCCTCGACGATGACCACTTTGAGAGTTCCGGTTTTCAATTTTCGATCCCAAAATCGCGATCCCCACGATTTCCCTGCGAGCCTATCGCGGCAGGCTGGCAAGCGTGGTGCAGATTACCCGAGAGACCCTGATCGAGATACTGTTGGAACCACTTAGGCGTTTCCTGTATGCCAGAAACGGCCGCAGCAACTCCGTCTGCCTCATAATTTGCACCGGCATTTTGTGGCGCGAGGCAGAAACTCTTTCTGCCCCCACGCCCGGATGCAAGACAATGTGCGAGTTCAATAACCTGCCGCCTCATTCGAAGCGAGCCTCTCACCGCTTTCGGCGCTGGCCGTGCCTTCGCGGATCAGGTTTTGCGCTTTTGCGATCGCGGTGGCGGTGTCCATTTCGCCATTGGCGATCTGCGTTCCCATGCTCAGCAATTCACCGCTAATGACAGTGCCGGTCGCCGCTTCTTCCTCGATGGTGATGCCGCCATTGGTCGCGAGGGTTTCGTCCCATTGCGCGCGCACCGCCGCCCAATAATCCGCACTCGCCTGCCAATATTCATCCGCCGCGCTTACCGGATACTCATCGAAGCGCTCATATGTGTTGAGGACGCTTTCCTGAACATAGGGCACGGCTTTGCCATCAACCCATTTCAGCTTGGTGTTGTCCTGCCAATGGATCCAGCCGCCGGGGAACAGTTGGTGACGATTGATGGCGCGGTAGTGGTCATAGACCGGGTCGCGGGTGGCATCGCGGCGGGCGAGCGGGCGAAGCGTCCAATTGGAGCGCCAGCGCCGCACGCCGTTGGTCGTCTCCCACTGTCCCCACCCTGCATAACGCGGGCTGTCATCGACCTGATAAACGGTTTGCGACCACCGCCCCTTGCGCATGGCTTCGGGCACGTCTTTCAGTTCCCATGTGCCAGGCGCGGTATAGACGAGATATTGTTCGGGCTCGTATTCCCAGTCCTGGCGCCAGTGCTTGACGACGAATGGACTGTCCTCACTTCCCACGACAAGCAGGTGCTGAAGCACGATCTTGCGACCCGTGTCCTCGATCACGCGCACGCCTTCGTGCCCGCCCGAGATTTTCGCATCAATCGGTGTGTAGTCGGGATGCCAGGGGGTCGTCTCCTTCATGTCGAAAGTGACTTTGAAATCGCCCGCCATTGCAAGAATGTTCGCGCGATCCGCTTCAAAAGAGGCAGCTTCTGCCTCTGCGCTGCGCTGACCAACGGGATCGTCTGCCAATGCCGGAGCGGGGCTTGCGATAAGGCACAGCGCCGCAATGCCCGAGGCGAGGAGAGATTTGGTTTGATTACGCATTCGGTTTTCCCCTTGTGAATGAAAATTTGCGCTTAAAAGCCCTTTGACCACGAAAGCGCGGCCTTGAAATTGCGTCCAGGCTGGCTGACCCCGGCGCTGACGACCTCGAAATCGGCATCGCCGATATTGTCGACCCCAAGGTCGAGGCGGAAACCTTCAAGCGGGCCGTCGTCCGGCTCGATCACGAGGTAGAGGTCGGCGACGAGATAACCGTCGCGCGCCTGATTGGGGTCGTTCACTTCATCAAAGTCGGAAGCGGATGTGACCCGGGTGCCAAGGCGCACATCGCCGTCTGACATGCGCAGGCCCGTGTCGACGAAAAGCACGCTGGGCGACAAGACGCCTTCAAGAAATTCACCTGTCGCTGCATCCACCCCGTCGATCGTCGAAAAATTGCCGCGCAGGTAGAAGTGGTCCGAAGAGTAGCTGAATTCGGCCTCAACGCCCGAAATCTGCGCATCGGCAATGTTTACATTCTGGCTGGTGTTGCCAAATTCGGCGCCCGTCCCGCATGGCGGCACAAACGGGCTTGAGACGAAGCACCCGGCGGGAATGTTGACGTCCAACCCGATAAGATTGGTGACGTCGCTGTCGTAGTAAGATGCCTTGAATGTCAGGCGGTCGCCGCCGGTGACGAGATCGGCGAAATTGACGCCGGCGCCTGCTTCCCAGCCTTCGGATTCCTCAGGCACGAGCGCATCGTTTCCGATGAACAGGTTCTGCACGAAGGTCGGGCCAAAGGGGCCCGGTGCTTCGGAGAGATCGGGAATGGTGAAGTGCACACCATCGGCGAAGGCTTCATTGAATGACGGCGCCCGAAAGCCCTTTGACCAATTGCCAAAGACAAGCAATTCGGGGATCGGCTTGTAAGATACGCCGAGCTTGGGTGAGAACTCGTCGTCATCGATCTCGAAAACCTCGCCTTCGGCGCTCGACTTAAAGCTGTCCCAGCGAATGCCGGGAATGATGCTTAGCTCCCCGGGAATGCCGTCTGCGAGTGTCAGTTCGGCCTGCAGGAAAGCGCCGAAAAACTCGGTTTCAGCATCAGGCACGCCGCCGCGCGTGCCGTCAGCGGTATCGGTGTCGATCCCGGTCTGCTCGTCCCGATAATATTCACCGCCATAGGTAAAGGTGACAGATGAGCCTTCACCAAACTCAATGCGCGAGCGGTTGTCGAGCATGAGCCCGAACGTCTCGACCTCGCGGTCGGCGACGCGCGGGGTGCCAACCGTTTCCTCTTCAACGCCATTCTTGCTGTAATAGCCCACCAGATTGAGGTCGATTGCATCGCTCGCCGGGTTGAAATTCAGCCCCAACTGCGCCGTGTCATTGCGCGCATCGCGAAACACCAGATCATTGCCCGGCCCTGCGATATTGGCGCCTTGCGGGTTCTGCGGGTCTGATGAATCCGCCTGATAGCGCGCGTAGGAGGCGTAGAGCTCGACCGCATCGCTTGGCCTCAAGGTGACTTTGAACAGGCTGGAGGTGATCTCATCGTCTGCTGGCAAGGTGTCGCCACTGCCAAGGTTGATGCTGCCAGCCTCCCGGTAGGTCAGATGGCCGAGCACATCCCACATTCCATCGGATGATTGTGCCGCTCCGGTCGCGCCCACCCGAAATTCGTCGTTCACCGACTGGTATCCGCTTGCAAGCTTCACGATGGTTGTCTCACCCTCTTCAAGAAGGTCGCGGGCCGAAACGGTGCGGGTTGCGATGACACCGCCCAATGCACCAGAGCCGTAAAGCGCCGAACCCGGACCGCGCACGACCTCGAGGGTCTGGACCAGCTCGGGGTCGATGAAGAAGCGCCCATCGTGGCCCGAGACGAAGCTCTGCCGCGCGCCATCCTGAAAGATCAGCACTCCATTGCCGCCGATGCCGCGGATGGAGGGTGCATCGCCCGTGCGGCGGGGTCCGGAATCGAACTCAGCACCCGGAATGGCCTGAAACACCTCTTGCAGGGTCGAAGGGTTGAAGTCCTCGATTTCCTCACGCTCCACCACCGACACCTGTCCCGGATAATCGAAAGCGGGGATGGGGTTGCGCGTGGCGGTAACGGTGATGAGCGTAGTGTCCTTGGATGTCTCTTCCGTTTCTTCAGCCTGCAGCTGGTGCAGCGGAGCAGAGACAAGGGCGAAGATCAGCGCAATGCGCGAGGGCTTCAAAGGCAGTTTACTCAATGGTTTGACCCCTATTTGACGGCACCGGATAACCAAGCCCGGCGCAGTTTAAATGCAAATGACTCTTAATTGCGATTCGCAAATGCATTAGCCCTCCCATTTTTGATAATCAATCGCATTATCAAAAATATCTTCACAGGGGAGCGGGTTTCTCGCGCGTCCATCTGCCGATGCGAAAATTGCAGTCGTCATCGCGGCTTACCTCGCGATTACCTTGGCGATTGGCCTTCTATCAGGGCGTCGCGCATCGAAAAGCGTCTCCGGCTATGTCGCAGGGGACCGCGATTTCGGCCTTCTCGTCATGTATTTCGTGCTTGGAGCCTCGATCTTCAGCGCGTTTGCATTTCTCGGCGGCCCGGGCTGGGCCTACAGCCGGGGCGCGGCGGCGTTTTACATCCTGTGTTATGGCGTGCTTGGCATTGTGCCCTATTTCTTCCTCGGCCCAAAAGCAGCCGCCTTGGGACGACGACACGGCTTCGTCACACAGGCACAGCTTATCTGCGGGCGCTTTCCATCGCGCGCCTTGAGCCTGATGATCGCTGCTCTGACCGTGCTCGCCTTCATCCCTTACATCACGCTTCAAATGCGCGGTGCGGGGATCGTGATCGAGGCGGTAACCGAGGGGAACGTGCCGCTGTGGGCGGGTGCGCTCGTCGCCTATGGCATCGTGCTGATCTATGTCCTGTTCTCAGGGGTCGCAGCGGTCGGGTGGACAAACACCTTCCAGGGCATCTTCATGCTCACGATCGCATGGACGCTTGGCCTATATCTTCCGATTTCGCTCTATGGCGGGGTCGGCGAAATGTTCACGCAAATCCTCGAACAGCGCCCCGAACTGCTCACTATGCCCGGTCTCACGGCGAGCGGGGAGCCATGGAGCTGGGGCGGATATTCCAGCGCGATTATCGTGTCAGCCGTAGGGCTGATGATGTGGCCCCATCTTTTCATGAAAGCTTTTACCGCCCGTTCTGACAACACGCTGCGCCAGACGGTCGTGCTCTTTCCAACCTTTCAGCTGTTCCTGATCCCGGTTTTCCTCATCGGCTTTGCCGGTGTGCTTTACCCTGAAAGCCCGCCCTCATCCGATTTCATCCTGCCCTTCATGATTCTTAACGCAGAGCTTCCCGCAATCGTGGTCGGACTGTTTTGTGCAGGCGCTTTGTCCGCTTCGATGTCGACCGGAGACAGCCTCGTGCACGCGGCGGCATCGGTGACGGTGGAGGACGGGGTCAAAACTTTCAAGCCGATGTCGGACGAAGCGCGGCGCAAGCTCATTCAGGTGTTGGTCGTCGTGGTCGGAGCGGTGTCTTACGGCTTTGCGGTAACCGAAGGAATGAGCCTCGTCGTTCTGCTGCTCACCGCTTACGGCATTATCTGCCAGCTTGCACCGCCGATTGTCGCCGCGATGTATTGGGGCAGAGCCACGACAGCGGGGATCATCGCGGGCTTTGCATGCGGATCTTTGACCGCAGCCTTCTTTTTCGTGACAGGGTATCTGGGCACCGACCTTCGGCCCTATGACCTTCACGAAGGCTTGCTTGGGCTGTTCGTCCACGTGCCTGTGCTGATCATCGTCAGCCTCCTCACCCAGCCGCAGCCGGATGACCACCGCAAGGCATTTCTAGAAACAGGCTAGATCTGTCCAAGCTGCACGATTTTCAAACTGTCCAAATGGCTGTACACATGATGGCATGCACCTGTTCGAAATCCTGATTGTCTTGCACGTCATCACCGGTCTGACGGGGCTGATCGCGTTCTGGGTGCCGATCATCGCCAAGAAAGGCGCGGCCAATCACCGGCGCTGGGGCCGCATTTGCTCTTACGGATTTATCGGCGCAGGCACGCTTGCGGTCATCATGGCTCTGATCTCGCTTTATGGGCCAGAGACGCGCATCCCCTCGATCACTGACCGTGTGCTGTTCGATGGCCTGTTCGGGTGGATGATGCTTTACCTTGGCCTCTTGACGATTGGCTTTGCCGACTATGGTCTCGCGGTGGTCAAGCATTCGCGCAATCGCGAGGCGCTGCGACACCCCCGCTATCAGACTGTGATCGCCAGCGTCCTTGCATCCGCTGCCTATTGCTTCTGGTACGGCTTTCAGATTGGCGAGGTCTTGATGATGGCGGTCGCGGTGCTCGGTATCGCTGCGATGAGCATTCAGCAGCTTTATATCTGGCGCAGCGAACCCCCGACCCGCCAGTCTTACGTGGGTGAGCATTTTCGCGCGCTCATCGGCATGGGGATCAGCGCCTATACCGCGTTCATGTCCGTCGGGCTTATCCGATACATTCCCGAACACGTTTTCAACCCGCTCGTCTGGGCCTTGCCGAGTACCGTGGGCGTTGCGCTGATCATCGGGTTCTCACTTCAGGCCAAGCGTAGGGCCAGGAACAGGGCGACCTTCAGCAAATCGGCTAGGACTCGGCCCACATCCGCATGAGATTGGCAATCGACTTGTCGATCATCAGAAGCTCGGGCGCATCGGCCGGAAGCTTTACACTGAGCGACGCGCGGGTGTTCTGCATATCGAACAACAATTCGCGCTGAGCCTCGTTGCGGATCAGGCTTTCGATCCACCCGACTGCAACAATACGTGTACCGCTCGTGACGGGCGTGACCTCATGGATACTGTTCGAGGGGTAGAGGATGAGATGCCCTAATGCCTCTTTAATCGATTGCGTCATCCCTGCGGTCTGCACCACGAGTTCCCCGCCCTCATAGTCCGCCGGATCGCTCAGGAAGAGAGTGAAGGAGACATCGGTGCGGATACGTGCATCGCCTTTGCCCATCATGGCATTGTCCACATGCGCGCCGTAATGCCCGCCGCCTTGCGTCTTGCTCACCAGCAGGTTCGAATGACGGCGCGGGCGCACCGCGGCCTGCACCACCGGGTTATCCAAGACGATCGGCATCAGCATCTTGGCAAGCGCACGGCCAGCGGGGCTCGCCATGATGGCCTGACTATTATCCTTGACCCGCGCGGCCACCTTACCAGCAGTTGCCCGCCCGTCTTGCCACTCAAGCTTTTCGATAGCCGCGCTGATCTCAGCCAGTGTGTCCGCTTCAGAGATGGCAGCGATGCTTAAGATCATAAAAAGCTCTTGATAATCGTTTGCAAAAGGATGCTGACCGCTTATGGTTTCGCAAAAGTGAATTCAACCGGAGCAGTAAGTGATGAAAGTCGAATTGAAAACCTGGACGCAACTTGGCGTGGCGACCGCTTTGGCGGGCCTCACGGTTGCGGGCTGCTCTGGCGAGGCGGGTGAAGGCGGCGAAACAGGCGAAGGCGCAGCGATGCAGCAAGCCGGTGAGGCTGGCGAAGGTGAAGGCGGCGAAGGTGGTGAAGGCACCGGCGGAGAGGGCGGCGAAGGCGGCGTAGATGTCGCGGCAGCTGCCGATGATCCCGTTGTCTATTCCTCCGCGCTTGCGGTGGCCGAAGCCCATGTGATCGCTGCGCGCGATGCTTACGAGGCAGGCGAAAGGGAAGCGGGCGCTGAAATGTTTGCGCATCCGGTTTCCGAGGTGCTGCTCGAGCTTCAGCCCGTGTTTGACGCACGCGGCGTTGAGGATATGTCGCCGCTCTTCGCCGGCGCATCCGAGGCTGCGCTTTCGGGCGTGGAGCCAAGCGAGATCAATTCACAGGCCGAGGTCATTTTCGCCGCCCTTCGTGCTGCGGAAGAAAAGGCTCCGCAATCTGACAAGAGTGCCGGGAAAATCGCAGCAGGCGTCGTCGCTGACCAGATTGAGCGCGCCGTCGCCATGTATGCGCAGGCAAGCGAGAGCACCCGATATGGCGCCTATCTTGACGGCTATGGATATTACAGGACGGCAGCGGTCACGTTCGAGCGTTCGGTCGATGCAATCCGCGATGAAGACGCCCAGCTTGCAACCAGCATCGAAAAGGCCCTCGCCCTTCTGGCCAAGGCTTACCCGAGTGTGACCCGGCCAGAGAATCTGAACGTCAACCAAGGCGAGCTTTCCGGCGCATCGGCCTCCGTGCTGCTTGCGGCGAGCTGACCCAAGGTAAAAGAGCGGACCCCACCACCCCATCTGGTCTTTTATTCGTAAGCTTAAGCGGGCATAGGCGCAGCTATGCATGATATTCGCTTAATCCGAGAGAACCCGGAACAATTCGACGCAGGGCTTGCGCGCCGGGGCGCTGAGCCGGCTGCGCAAAGCATTCTTGCCATCGATGAAGAGCGCCGCGCGCTGACAACGAAGCTGCAAGAGATGCAGAGCCGCCGCAATGAGGCTTCCAAAGCGATCGGTCAGGCCATGGGTCAGGGCGAAACGGACAAGGCCGAGGCGCTCAAGGCAGAAGTTGCGCAGATCAAGACCGATATGCCCACGGTTGAGGCAGAGGAAAAGGCGCTGGGTGAAAAGCTGCAAGATGCGCTTGCCCGCCTTCCCAACCTGCCCTTCGACGATGTTCCGCAAGGCGATGACGAAGAAGGCAATGTCGAGATTGCCACCTGGGGCACCAAGCCGAATTTCGATTTCGAGCCCAAGGAACACGCCGATATCGCGCCCGCGCTCGGCATGGATTTTGAAACCGGCGCGCTCATTTCGGGGGCGCGTTTCACTTTCCTTCGTGGCGGCATGGCACGCCTTCACCGCGCGCTTGGCCAGTTCATGATCGACCGTCAGGTGAGCGTTTACGGCTACACCGAATGCGCGCCGCCTGTGCTGGTCAAGGACGAGGCGATGTATGGGACCGACAAGCTTCCGAAGTTTGCCGAGGACAGCTTTCGTACCACCGATGACCGCTGGCTGATCCCAACGTCGGAAGTATCGCTCACCGCGAGCGTCATGGGTCAACTTCTCGATGAAAGCGCCCTGCCCCTTCGCATGACCGCGCTTACCCAGTGTTTCCGCTCGGAAGCGGGCGCTGCGGGCCGCGATACGCGCGGTTTCATCCGCCAGCACCAGTTCGAAAAATGCGAACTTGTCAGCGTGGTCAAGCCCGAGGATTCCGGGGCCGAGCACGAGCGCATGACCCGCGCTGCCGAAGACGTGCTCGAAGCGCTCCACCTGCCCTATCGCAAAATGCTCCTTTGCACCGGAGACATGGGCTTTGGTGCGCGCAAGACCTATGACCTTGAGGTGTGGCTGCCCGGCCAAGGCGCCTATCGCGAAATCAGCTCCTGCTCGAACACAGGCGATTTCCAGTCGCACCGGATGAACGCGCGTTACCGTGTCGCGGGAGAGAAGAAGAAGACCGAATTCGTCCACACTTTGAACGGCTCGGGCCTTGCTGTTGGCCGCACATTGGTCGCGGTGATCGAGAACTATCAACAAGCCGACGGCTCTGTTCTGGTGCCGGAGGCTCTTGCGCCATACATGGGCGGTATCACCAAGCTGGAGCCAGCCTCTTAAATGCGCATTCTCCTGACCAATGACGATGGCATCCATGCCCCCGGCCTTGCCGTGCTGGAAAAAATCGCAGCGCAGTTTAGCGACGACGTGTGGGTCTGCGCGCCATCCGAAGAGCAATCGGGCGCAGGCCACTCCCTAACGCTCAATCGCCCGGTCCGCCTTCAAAAATTCGGCGAGCGGCGTTTTGCGGTCACCGGCACCCCGACAGATGCGGTGACAATGGGTCTTCGTCAGGTGCTTGGCCCTGATAATCAGCCCGATTTGATCTTGTCCGGCGTCAATCGCGGGGCGAACCTTGGCGATGACGTGACCTATTCCGGCACTGCTTCAGCAGCGATGGAAGGCGCGCTTGCCGGCATCCGCGCAATCGCCCTTTCGCAAGTCATCTCGCCAGACACTCGCGACACGGACGCCGAGTTCACCGAGGCCCTCGACTGGGCGGGCAAGGTGATCGAGCCGCTGATCGATGCGCCATTTGGCAATCGCACATTTCTCAATGTGAACTTCCCGCCCAAGGGCGCGCAAGGCATTCGCATCACCCGTCAGGGCTTTCACGATTATTCGCGTGGCAGCGTTGTCGAAGGCACCGACCCGCGCGGGCTTCGCTATTTCTGGTTCGGGCTCCACCCGATTGAGCACACGCTCGACCACGGAACCGATCTGGAAGCGATTGCAGACGGTTATGTGACGGTCACTCCGCTGCAACTCGACTTGACGCATTACCCGACAATCGACAACCTCGCCGGAAGGTTCGAGGGGTAACAGACGCATCACATGAATAAGCGTGACACTCGGGGGTTTCTGACGCGCCATCCAGAACGCAAGCAGGATCTGCAACGCGGCGTTCACCCGGTGCAAAAGCGCATGCAACCGCTTCGCCGTGCGGTGGGCCTCCCGGTCTGGGCCGATGTATTCCTGCGTCTTGGCGCTGCGATCGGCCTGATTTTCATCGTTGTGATGATCCACTGGTTCGACCGCGAGGGGTTGGTCGACAATGTGGACGGGCATGTCAGCTTTCTCGACATTGTCTATTTCACCATGATCTCGATCACGACCACCGGCTTTGGTGATATTGCACCTGTGTCCGACAGCGCGCGATTCAAGGAAGCGGTGATCGTCACCCCGATCCGTTTTCTGGTTTTCTTTATTTTCGTGGGCACCGCCTACAATTTCATTATCAAGCGCAGCTGGGAGAAATGGCGCATGGCACGCATTCAGGAAAAACTCTCCGACCATGTGGTTGTCCTTGGCTATGGCGTCTCTGGCTCGCAGAGCGTCGAGGAATTGATCGAGCGCGGCACGCCCGCAGACAGGATCGTCGTCGTTGATCCGAGCGATGATCGTTTGCGCGAAGCCGAGAAGCTGGGCGTCAATGTCCTTCCTTCCGATGCGACCCGCGATGAAACGCTCAAGGCGGCGCGTATCACCACCGCCAAGAACGTCCTCGTCTCCGCGGGACGCGACGACACTTCGATCCTGATCGTTCTCACCGTTCGCCACCTCGCGCCCAAGGTCCCGATCAGTGTCGTGGTGCGCGCAGACGATAACGAACTGCTCGCCCGTCAGGCAGGCGCCACCAATGTCATCAATCCGGTTCGCTTTACCGGGCTCTTGCTCGCAGGGTCTGCCAATGGCGCGCACATTGCCGACTATCTTGCTGATCTTGCCTCTGTTTCGGGCCGCGTCCAACTGGTCGAGCGCGTGGTCGATGAGGACGAATGCGGATGCTCGATCACCGAGCTGAGCACCGGCGGGCGGGGCCTTCGCATCTATCGCAATGGTCGTGCGATCGGCTTTTGGGAGGAGGAGTGCCAGAACCTCCAGCCCGGCGATGTGATTGTCGAAATCGTGCCATCAGACAACGGCAACGGTAATGGCAATGGGCGCGGCTAGCGCCCTAAAGAAACAGCAGGAAAACCCCGCCCATCGCCGCCATGCCAAGAACGAAATGGCCGGTATCAATCGCAAAAAGCACGCCTGACTTGCGTTGATACAGATAGTTGATCCCGACAGCTGGCGCCATGATCCCGAGCGCGAAACCGATCGACATCATCATCACCACATGGGGCGCTGCTCCTGTACGGGCGATAAGGTGCCACAACACCATCGCGATCAGCATTTCGAACAGGAATGTGAGCCCGAAGATCAGGGGCATACTGCCGGATTGAACGACCTCGTCAGACAGGCCCGCTGCCTTTTGCCAGGCCTTGCCGAACAGCACGCCATACCAGATCGCGCCCACGACGAAGAACGCCGCTGCCCCTGCGAGCACGGGCCAAAGTGCAAAGTCATTCATCTCTTCTCTCCCCTAACCATATCAAAGTGTAGCGCCGTAAGTGCCGATTTCAAAGGTGACACGCTCGTTTGCGCCCTTCCCGCCCGTTATCGTTTGAAGCATGGCCTGCACGCTCGGCTCTAGCGCACAGGTCAAAACCCGTGTAACGGCGCGCCCATCATGTCCAATGCAACCACTCTCCCTGACGCCAAGAAAGTCGGAATGGTCTCGCTCGGCTGTCCCAAGGCGCTGGTCGATTCCGAACGGATCCTCACGCGCCTTCGTGCCGATGGCTATGCGATGAGCCCCGATTACGCGGGCGCGGATGTGGTGCTGGTCAACACCTGCGGCTTCCTCGACAGCGCGAAGGAGGAAAGCCTGGCCGCAATCGGCGAGGCGATTAACGAGAATGGCCGCGTGATCGTCACCGGCTGCATGGGCGAGGAAGCCGACGCCATTCGGGCCGCCCACCCGCAGGTGCTCGCGGTCACAGGCGCGCATCAATACGAGCAGGTGGTCGAGGCCGTGCACACCCACGCGCCACCTTCTCAAGGGCCGTTTGTCGACCTGATCCCGCAGCCGGACGTGAAGCTCACGCCGCGCCATTACAGCTATCTGAAAATTTCGGAAGGATGCAATCACTCCTGCTCCTTCTGCATCATCCCGGACCTTCGCGGGAAACTCGCGAGCCGCCGGATCGATGCCGTGCTGCGCGAGGCGGAGAAGCTGGTCGCGGCGGGCACGAAAGAGCTGCTGGTGATCTCTCAGGACACGAGCGCTTACGGCGTTGATACGCGCCATGACCCGCGCCAATGGAAGGGCCGGGAGGTTCGCGCCCATATGACCGACCTCGCCCGCGAGCTGGGTCAGCTTCGCACCGCCGACAACAAGGCCCCGTGGGTCCGCCTGCACTATGTCTACCCCTACCCCCATGTCGACCACGTCATTCCGCTTATGGCGCAGGGGCTGCTGACCCCGTACCTCGACATCCCGTTCCAGCACGCCGCGCCAAGCGTGCTCAAATCCATGCGCCGCCCAGCGAATGAGGCAAAGGTCCTGGACCGCATCAAGGCATGGCGCGACATTTGTCCCGACATCGCCATCCGCTCCTCCTTCGTCGTCGGCTTTCCCGGCGAGACCGAGGCGGACTTCCAATACCTTCTCGAATGGCTTGAAGAGGCGCAACTGGACCGCGTCGGTGGTTTCCGCTTCGAACCCGTCGAAGGCGCACGCGCCAATGACCTGCCCAACCCGGTGCCTGAAAGCCTCAAGGAAGAGCGATACGCGCGGCTGATGGAAGTCACCGAACGGATCAGCGCAGCCAAGCTCGACGCCAAGGTGGGACGCATCCTTCCCGTCATCATCGACGAGGTGGGCGAACCGGACGAGGATGGCGACATCGGCGCAACCGGAAGGTCGCAGGCCGACGCGCCCGAGATCGACGGTGCAGTGTATTTGCGCAACGTTCCCGAGACGTTGGCAGCGGGCGATATCGTCGAGGCAACAATCGAAGATGCTGACGCACACGACCTCTTTGGCGTGATCGAAAACTGATCGAACCTTCGGGCCAACAAAGCCCGTTTGAGACACTTGAGACACTGTCCAAAGGCAGAAAACACACCCACCCGGCGAAGGCCGGTTCTCGCAAATTTTTCAAAAGCTTGAATTCAAAGCACCCCTGCCCTTTAACGAGGGACACTGGCTGTAGGAAAGTTGGGCTAGAGCCGCGCGATGGTCATGCGCTCGCCCGCTCGACCAGCTTCACCGGCACGCGTTGCTCCTTGGGGCGCGCCTTTTGGGGCTTGTTCTCTTCTGCTGTCACAACCCCGGCCACAGCCTCGACCAGCATCCGGCCTGCCATGTCGAGATCGGGTTCAATCGTGGTAAGCGCTGGGGTTGTCATTTCGCTGGCCGGGATGCCGTCAAAACCGACCAGGCGAATATCATCGGGCACCCTTTTGCCTGCCGCCTGCAATGTTTCCAGCACGCCAAAGGCAAGCGCATCGCACACCGCGAAAACGCCGTCGCAATCCGGGTGCTGCTCAAGCAGTTTACGCGCCGCCAGCCGCCCCTGATCGCGGCGCGCGTCGGCAGGTTCGATTTCGATAAGGTCTGCCTGAACGCCGCGGGAGTCGGCCTGTGCCAGAAAAGCCTCTACTCGCTCGGCGAATTGGCGTTGAGGCGTGCCTCTTGAACCGATGCAAACGAGGCGGCTCGCTCCTTTTTCGATCAGATGATCGGCGGCTGCGCGCGCACCCACGTCATTGTCGGAAAGCACACGATCAAGATCACCCAAGGGCGACCCCCAATAGGCAACCGGCGCGCCAGTCGCTTCTGCGCTCACGCCGATGTCGCGAAAATACTCCCACGCGGGGCGATTGGCGGTGGTGCCGATGACGATCAGCCCTTCGGCTTGCCCGCGTTCGACATAGTGGCCGAAAAGCTTGTCTTCTTCGGCCTGCAGCGAGACCAGAACCTCAAGCCCCAGATCGGCCGCCGCGGCGCAGATCCCGCCAAGCAGCGCATAGGAAAACGGGTTCACATCGCGCGCGCGGCCGCCTGGCATACAGATGACGACCACTGCCAAGGTGCCCGTGTGCCCACGCCGCAGACGCGCTGCACGCTCGTCCACGAAATAGCCCATTTCTGTGGCGGCGCTCATTACCTTTTGGCGGGTCGCGTCGCTGATAACGCCAGAGCCAGAGAGCGCACGACTCACGGTCGACTGGCTCACGCCTGCGCGTTCTGCCACATCAAAACTGGTGATCCGCGCATTTTTGCGAAGATCGTCCATGATCCGCTCCCTTCAATCTCGCCCTTTTGCCAATCCCTAAATGAGCAGCGTTCCCATTTGAATAGCTATGCAATCTATGGTCCACACATACTCACGCCTGCTACGGTAAGCTGGTGAGCGAATGCCTGCTCTAGGAGAAATATGCATGGATGTGCCACAATTTGCCGCTGATCGCTTGCTATTGTTCGGGGCAACCGGCGATTTGTCACGGCGAAAGCTCCTGCCCTCCTTGTGCGCGTTGGATGCCGATGGCCTGTTATCAGACGAGCTGCACATCATCGGCACCGCGCGAAGCGAGCTGGATGATGCGGGCTTTCGCAACATGGCGCGCGAGGCCTTGGAAGAATTTCTTCCCGCCGACCGTCGCGGCAGTATGGCGGGATTCCTCAACCGCCTGACTTATCAGTCGCTCGATGCGACCACACTTGAAGGGTTCGACGCACTGGCCGCCAAAGTGCACGAAGCAGGGACGGGCGATGGCGGCCTTGCGATCTTTCTTTCGACCGCACCAAGCCTGTTCAAGCCGACCATTGCGGGTCTGGAGAAGGCGGGGCTGACGGGCGAAAAAGTTCGCATGTGCCTTGAAAAGCCCTTGGGCAGCGACCTCGAGAGCTCAGCCAAGATTAACGATGCAGTGGCCGCCGCCTTCCCCGAAGATCGCATCTTCCGCATCGACCACTACCTTGGCAAGGAAACGGTGCAGAACCTGCTTGCCCTGCGCTTTGCCAATATCCTTTTCGAGCCGATTTGGAACTCCAACGTCATCGAACACGTCCAGATCACTGTGGCAGAAACAGTGGGACTTGAAGGCCGGGTAGGCTTCTATGACGACGCAGGCGCGCTGCGCGATATGGTCCAGAACCATATGCTCCAGCTGCTCGCGTTGGTCGCGATGGAGCCACCGACGTCATTTGACGCAACCGCGGTGCGCGATGAAAAGGTGAAGGTGCTTCGCGCACTTCGCGAGGCCACGGCGGGTGAAACCGTGACAGGCCAATACCGCGCAGGTGCGAGCGGCGGGCAGGCTGTGCCCGGATATGACGAAGAATTGGGTGAAGCGTCGGACACAGAAACCTTTGTCGCGATCAAGGCGCATGTCGACAACTGGCGCTGGAAGGGCGTGCCCTTTTACCTTCGCACCGGCAAACGCATGCCAGAACGTGTCACGGAAATTCTCGTCCAGTTCCGCTGCGTGCCGCACTCGATCTTCGAAGGGACCGGCGCAGGGCTTCAACCCAATCGGCTCCTTATCGGTATCCAGCCCGAGGAGGACATCACGCTGTCCTTGATGGCCAAGGTGCCGGGGCTTGATGAAGACGGCGTACGCCTTCGCGAAGTGCCGCTTGCGATCACAATGCCCGACGCCTTTGCCGAAGCGCAGCGGCGTATTGCCTACGAGCGGCTGCTCCTTGACCTGATCAAGGGCGATCAAACCCTGTTCGTGCGCCGCGACGAGGTGGAGGCCCAGTGGCAATGGATCGACCACATTCGCGCCGAATGGGAAAAGCAGGGCAAGACACCGCAGACCTATATGGCGGGCACTTGGGGCCCGTCAGGCGCAATTGCACTGACAGAACGCGACGGAGTATCATGGCATGAGTAATCTCAACCCCGTGATCGAGCGGGTGACAAAGCGCATTATCGAACGCTCGCAAGGCTCACGCGACACCTATCTTGAACTGATGAAGCGCGAGGCGGACCGGCTGCCCGAGCGTTCGCAGGTTTCGTGTTCGGTGCTCGCCCACGCCTTTGCCGGCGCACAGGAGGATCAGGAAGCGCTCAAGAACAATCGCGGGCCGAACATTGGCATCGTTACCGCCTACAACGATATGCTCAGCGCGCACCAACCCTATGGCCGCTATCCCGAGCGAATGAAAATTTACGCGCGCGAGAAAGGCGCAACGTGTCAGGTCGCTGGCGGCACTCCTGCAATGTGCGACGGTGTGACACAGGGCGAGGACGGGATGGAACTCTCGCTCTTCTCCCGCGACAATATCGCTATGGCGACCGGCGTTGCGCTCTCCCACCAGATGTATGACGGCGTTGCCTGCCTTGGTATTTGCGACAAGATCGTGCCGGGGCTTTTGATGGGCGCGCTGCGGTTCGGGCACTTGCCCGCCGTTTTCGTCCCCTCCGGCCCGATGCCAAGCGGCATTTCGAACAAGCAGAAGCAGGAAACCCGCCAGAAATATGCATCCGGCGAAGTGGGGCGCGATGCTTTGCTTGAAAGCGAGCTTGCCTCCTACCACTCACCGGGCACCTGCACTTTCTACGGGACCGCCAACTCCAATCAGATGATGATGGAGATGATGGGCCTGCACGTGCCGGGCGCGGCGTTTGTCCAGCCGGGCACGAAGCTTCGTCAGGCGTTGGACCGCGCAGCCGTGCACCGCTTGGCCGAGCTTTCCGGCACCACCGAGCGCACCCTTGCGCAGGTCGTCGATGAGAAGGCGATTGTGAACGCGGTCATCGGCCTTCTGGCAACCGGTGGCTCGACCAATCACGCGATCCACCTGCCCGCTATGGCGCGCGCGGCGGGTATCATCATCGACTGGAGCGATATGGCCGAATTGTCCAGCGTGGTGCCGCTTCTGGCGCGTGTCTATCCCAATGGCTCGGGCGATGTGAACCAATTCCATGCAGCAGGCGGCATGGGTTATGTCATAAGCGAACTGCTCGATGGCGGCCTTGCGCATGGTGACATCCTCACCGTGTGGCAAGACGGGCTTGATGCTTACCGCGCAGAACCCGTCTGGGAAGACGAGGCGCTGCAATGGATGCGCGTTGAGGAAAGCCAGGACGAGGCCATGCTGCGTCCGGCCTCCGCGCCTTTTCAGGAGGATGGCGGGATGCGGCTGCTCACCGGCAACCTTGGCCGCGCCTGTTTCAAGTCCTCAGCCGTTGCGAAGGATCGCTGGACCATTACCGCGCCTGCCCGCGTGTTCCAGACACAGGAAGCGGTGAAGGAAGCGTTCCAGAATGGCGAGCTTAACCGCGATGTGGTGGTTGTCGTGCGCTTTCAGGGGCCACGCGCCAATGGGATGCCGGAGCTCCACGGCCTCACCCCGTCGCTGGGCGTGCTCCATGATCAGGGCTACCGCGTCGCGCTTGTCACCGATGGCCGTATGTCGGGCGCTTCGGGTAAAGTGCCCTCTGCAATCCACTGCTCCCCCGAAGCGATGGATGGCGGACCGTTAAGCCTCATTCAGGACGGCGACATTGTGACCGTATGCGCCGAAACAGGAAGGCTCCACACCGAAGCCGACCTCAGCGCACGCACCCCTGCGCCCAATCCACCACAGGAATGGGGCGTTGGCCGCGAGCTTTTCCGCATGATGCAGGCGCAGGCTGACGATGCAGAAAAAGGTGCATCGGCCATGCTGGTGGCCGCTGGCCTATGAGCGGCGATACGCAAATCGTCACCGTCGATGTTGGCGGAACCCACGCACGCTTTGCGATTGCGACCATCGCCGGCGATGGCTCGATTACCCTTGGCGAACCGGTGACGCTGCACACCTCTAACCACGCGAGCTTTGAAACCGCCTGGGAGGATTTCCGCTCGCAACAAGGCGGCAGTCTCCCCGGCAATCTCGCGATTGCGGCGGCGGGCCGAATCAATGCCGACATTATCCGCTTCACCAACAATCCGTGGATCATCCGGCCGCCTCTGATCGAGGAAAAGCTGGGCGTCTCCACCCACATGGTTATCAATGATTTCGAGGCGGTGGCCCACGCTGCCGCGTTTGCGAGCGAAGACCAGTTCCTGCACCTTACAGGCCCCGACACGCCCCTGCCTGCCACTGGCACGATCAGCGTGCTTGGCCCGGGCACCGGGCTCGGTGTTGCGCATTTCAGGCGGTTGTCATCTGACCAATACTACGTTCAGGCGACCGAGGGCGGTCACGGCGATTTCGCGCCTCTGGATGCAATTGAGGACGCGATCCTTGCCCGCCTTCGTCAACGCCACACCCGCGTCTCCAACGAGCGCGTGGTCGCTGGCCCTGCGATTGTTGACATCTATCAAGCACTCGCCGCGATGGAAGGGCGCGCGATTGTCGAGAAATCTGACGTCGAGATCTGGACCGTTGGCACAAGCGGTGAAGATAGTCTGGCCGCCGCTGCGGTTGATCGCTTCTGCCTCGCGCTGGGTTCGGTCGCGGGTGATATCGCCCTTGTCCAGGGTGCAGGCGGCGTGGTGATCGCAGGCGGGCTTGGCTATCGCATCCGCGAAACTCTGGTAAGCTCGGGCTTTGCAGACCGCTTTTGCGCCAAGGGACGCTTTGCCTCGCTGATGGCCTCGCTTCCGGTAAAGCTGATCACCCATCCACAGCCCGGCCTTCTGGGCGCGGCTGCCGCTTTTGCGCAGGCCCATTTGAACACTTAGACCTGAACACACTGCATCTGGAACCGCAATGAACCTACCCCTGAACACGATCAACGACCTCTCGCAGCGCCTGCAAGAGCTTCACGCCCGAACGCGTGAGACGCCATTGTTCAATCCGGTGTTTCAACTGGGGCTCGATCTGTCGCGCGGGCTTGAAGGGGATGCTCTCGATCTCGATTCGCTCGAAGCTCTGGTCGAGGAGCTGGAATGCAAGAGTTTGAACGCGCGCACCACGCGGCTGAGCAAGCTGATCCAGCCGGATGCCCCGCAAACCGTAGCTACAGGTGAAACGGCAGAGGACTTTGAAGCCTATCAGCAACGCTGGGAAGCCCCGCGCCTTCACGCTGTTTTCACCGCGCACCCGACCTTCCTGCTGACGCCGGCGCAAACCAGCGCGGTCGCTCATGCGGCGAGCACAGGGACCGAGATCCACGCGTCGCCAGATTTGAGCGGCGCAAAACGCCCGCAAGTCACCCTCGAATATGAACACGCCGAAGCCATGTCCGCGATTGCACATGCGCAAGAGGCGCGCAGCGCCATCGTGCGCGAGGTGTATGAGCACGCCAAGGGGTGCTGGCCAAAGCAGTGGAAGGCGCTTCGCCCGATGCCGTTCCGCTTTGCCACATGGGTCGGCTATGACATGGACGGGCGCACCGACATTGCATGGTACACCTCGATCCGCTTCCGGCTGGCGGAGAAAGCCGAGCGCCTGGCGCGCTATGCCGAGGAGCTATCGGCGATTGATGAAGGCCACGAGCTTGTCGCCAAGCTCAAGGCTGCGAGCGACCACGCCGCGAAAAGTGCAGAGGATTTTGCGGGCGATCTTAGCGAACCCGAGGCGCTGTCCGCTGCCGCAAACCGCCTGACCGGCGATGATCCGGCAAAGCTGACCAGCCTCGACGATGTTATTGCCGAGCTTGAAAAAGAAGCCGAAGGCGAGAAAAAGGACGCACGCGCCGCTGACCTCCTGACGCTGGCTGCCGCTATGCGTGCCGATGGGCTTGGCATGGCGCACATCCATTTCCGCGTGAATGCCAAGCAATTGCACAACGCGATCCGCATACACCTGCACGAAAGTCCCGAGCTTGACCTGGCAAGCAAGGGCGCGATGGCAACCTTGCGCCGGATGCTCGGCGAAGTTCAGGCAAAACGGACCAATTTCGCCTCGCTCGCGATCGAAAGCTCGACCGCCACACGGCAGTTTCTTGCAATGGCTCAGATCCTCGAACACGTGGATGCCGATACGCCCATTCGCATGCTGGTGGCCGAATGCGAGCAGCCCTCGACCGTTCTCGCCGCGCTCTATCTCGCCAAGCTGTTCGGGATTGATGGCAAGGTTGACGTCTCGCCCCTGTTTGAAACCGAAGAGGCCTTGGAACACGGCGGGCGTTTCCTTGAGGCACTTTGCAAGGAGGAAACCTATCAGGAGTACGCGCGTGGACGGGGCCGCGTTTGCATCCAGACGGGCTTTTCCGATGCGGGCCGTTTCGTCGGGCAAATTCCCGCAAGCCTCGCGATCGAGCGGCTTCAGGGGCGCCTCGCGCAAGCGATGGAGCGGCACAAGCTCACCGATGTCGCTGCGCTGATCTTCAACACCCACGGCGAAAGCATGGGTCGGGGCGCGCACCCTTCTTCTTTCGAAGACCGCCTGACATGGCCGCTCAGCCCATGGGCGCGCAGCCGTTTTCACCGCCATGATATCGCACTTGAGCCCGAAGTCTCGTTTCAGGGCGGCGATGGCTATCTGCCCTTTGCCAATGCCAAACTGGCGCGCGCGACGCTTACCCGCATCATCAATGACAGTCCCGTGCCCGACAAGGTGTGCGACGATCCGCTATACAGTCGCACCGATCTGAGCCTCGATTTCTACCGCGCGATCCGCGCGCATCAACGCGGTCACCTGCGCAGCCAGACCTACAGCCGTGCCGTCACTGCATTTGGCCTTGGTCTGCTCAACTCCACCGGTAGCCGGGTGTCACGCCGCCAGAGTGATCTTTCCGCCGACCGCGATATGAACCTGCGCCAGATTCGCGCAATTCCGCACAATTCGATCCTGCAACAACTGGGTTTCCCGGTGAACGTCATCGCCGGGATCGGAAGCGCGGCGGATGGCAATTATGAAGAGATCGCTGCGCTCCTGGAATCAAGCGAACGCGGACAACAACTGATGCGGCTCGCGCAAACCTCCAACGCGCTTGCCAGCATCAAGACGGTTGCGGCCTATGGCGAGCTTTTCAATTCTGCCTATTGGGCAAGCCGCCCCTATCGCGGGACCGAGCCCCATTTGTCGGGCGCGTGCGAAGTGCTGGCGGAATATCTCACCAAGGATGACCGCGCCGGCGTCTACCGCCGTCTGGCATCGCGCCTGCGCGTCGACACGCTCAAGTTCCACCGCCTGCTCGACCTCTTGCCGAGCGAGGAGCGGCTGGGTCTTGATCAGGACACCCGCCGCATGATCGGGTCGGCGCAGTCGCTGCGCCTGGCGCTTATGCAGCACATCTTCCTTCGCGCCGTGTCCCTGCCGGTTTTCAGCCGCGCCAACGATATCAGCCGCGAGGATGTGCTCGAGATGGTGTTTTCGCTTCGCATCGATGATGCGCTTGCACAGATGCGCCGGGCCTTCCCTGTGCATTTCCCCTCGCCAACCGATTTCGCGATGGATGCGCCAGCGGATTATCCCGATGCCGACACCGAAGGCTATGGTGCGATTGCGCGCGACTATATCGACCCGATCGAGCGCGCCTATGGGCTCATGCTGCGCCTGTCGGTCGCCATCGCGAACCATTTCGGCGCGCACGGGTAAAAAGCGTTCGCAAACACTATTTTACGAGCGTTCAAGCCCGCCAATGCGTTAACCTTTGCCCCGGCCAACCGTCCCCCCAAGGGACGCTGGCGCTCAAGTCACTGGCGGTTCAGCCCCGAAAGGGGTAAATTGCTCGCATTATCTAGGGACGAAACAAAATGGCTGTTGGAAAAATTCGCACCGTTGGCGTGATCGGTCTTGCCGCTCTTTTGAGCGGGGCAAGCCTGGTCGTGGGGCAAACATCGGAGGAGATGGCCGGCGATGCAGCGATGATGGTCGCTGACGATGCCGAAGACGCGATCCGTGCAATTGATCCGACCACTGGCGGCGATTCGCTGGTGTTCGACCCTTCGCTTCCCGAACCCTATACCCCGCCTGAAAGCGAGCTTCCCGCGCTGCCGGGCGATACAATCGGTTCTCCCGAACGCGGGGCGGCATCGCGCCAGATTGCGCGCCCGACGGCGAATGAGGTGGCTGATCTGCCCGAACTGCCGTCTGCGCCTGCCGAAATCACGGCGCGCGCCATGGATCTTGCAACACCGGCATCCTCCACGCCTGTATCTTCTACACCTGCAATCGCTGCGCCGGAGCCGGTGGTTGCACCGCCAGCGCCTTCCCCCGCAGCCACAGTTGCGCAGGCTCCTGAAGCTCCCGAAGATCCTTTCGTGATCAATTCGATCCTGCCGATCGAGGGAACGATCCGCTACGGCGACTGGTTCTGGGACGAAAGCCGCGCACCCAAGACGGGCAAGCTTGTGATCACCGTCGACCTTGATGCGCGCGTGATCAGCGTGTTCCGCAACGGCCATGAAATCGGCACTGCGGTTGCCCTGCTTGGCACGAAAAGCCACCCGACACCGGTTGGCGTGTTCCCGATCCTGACCAAGGAGAAGGACAATGTGTCTGAAAAGTACGACAACGCGCCGATGCCCTGGACGCTGCGCATGACTTGGGACGGGATTGCGATCCACGGCTCGCCGGTGATGAACGGCTATGCCTCGCACGGCTGTGTCGGTGTGCCCGACCCGTTCGCGGAAAAGCTTTTTGCCATCGCCAAGCGCGGCGACAAGGTGATCGTCACTCGCGGCAAAATGGTTGGCGTGGGCGACAAGCTTATCAATAGCTGAGTTTAGTGCGTTCTTCGTGGTGGTTCGTGGGAGAACCGCCACACGCGCATATTTACGCCGACCTTCGCGACTTTCTCGACACTGGCGCGCGCCAGCACGCCGCCAAGCGATGCATTCTCACCGCGCCATAGCCGGTCGGCGGCAACGCCCGCCTCGCTACGGGTAATGCGTCCGCCAAGCTCGCTCACGATGCGGCATACGGTTTCGACCTGAATGGCGCGCGGGACGTTGCAATAATAGCGGTATTGCAGCGCGCCCCTGATACCGGCGTCATCGGTATCTTCGCGCGACACCATCTCTTCCCAGTCCAATTGCGCGTACCATTCAAGTGCGCGCCAGCCTTCGGACAGATGCTGCGCGCTTGCGGCGAGAGCCTGCGTATCGAGCCAGTCATGCTCCGCCAGATGCCGGCGCACCCGCACCCGGTCGAAATTGACATCCTCGTTTGATGGATCGCGCGCCGATGCGATGCCGCTCGCGGCGACGACGCTTTCCAGCTCTGCTTTGCGAAAGCCCAAAAGCGGGCGGATCAGGGGCACATCCTCAAAGGCTGGCACATGGGTATAGGCACGCACCCCGGCCAAGCCAGCCAGCCCGCTTCCCCGCGCCAGGCGCATCATCAACGTCTCCGCCGCATCGTCCATCTGGTGCGCCGTTGCAATCGCGCCAAGGCCTTGCGCTGTCGCCCATTCGCCAAGCGCGCGATAACGCGCCTCGCGCGCCTTGGCCTGAAGGTTGCCCGACGCCACGCGCACCTTGGCAGGCGTGAACCGCACATCAAGACGCGCGCACACCGCTTCGACCAATGCGACCTCCTGTGCTGCCTCTTTGCGCAAGGAGTGATCGACGCTCATAACGGCGAATTCGCCGGGCATGGCGGCGTAGGCAAGCAGGAGCATCGCGAGGCTGTCCGGCCCACCCGAAACCGCAAGGCCAAGGGGCCCGGTGCGGTCCTCCGACGGCCACAGTTCCTCCACCGCAGCCGCGAAGCGTTGCGCTAGCTCGCGATCAACCGCATCCAGATCAACCGGCCTATCAATCAGCGCCCCCTGTAAGCCCTCACCCAGCGCCTAGTCGTCGCAAGAGACTTTTTGCAGATTGGCCTGATATTGGTCGGCAAGGCGCCCCGTCGCGACAGCCGGGTAAGTCTCGCCAAATTCAGCCAAGGCAATACAGGCGCGGCGGGTGTCATCCATCGCGATCATGCTTTGTGCGAGATATAGCAGACTGTCCGGCGCGCGGCGCGCAGTGCGGTCCGCCTGATAGTTACGCAGAAACCAGCGTGCAGCCTCTTCCGGCTGACCATCGTCCAGAAACGCGCGGCCCAGCAGATTGCGACCATAGGTGATGCGCGGGTGGCTGGGATATTGTTCGACGAAAGAAGCAAGCTGCTGGCGCGCTTCAGGATAGTATCCCGCATTCCAAAGGCGGAAGCCGTAGGAATATTCATCATCGCCCGCATCGTCGGTTTGCGGCTTGGTGATCGCTTGCACGCCCGCAATCCGTTCGGCGCTTGGCCCGCTTGCAACAGGCGGCTCGGGAGTGGCAGCGCTGGTCCCACCGCCTGTTTGCGCGCCGCTCATTGCGTCAATATTGCTCTGTGTCGCCTCGCCCGTTGGTGCCTCGCTCGTGGGAAGCGTGCGCGAAGCGGGTCCCGAAGCTTCGAGTGCATCGAGACGTGTGCGAACCGCCGCCAGCGCAAAACGGTTTTCCTCGGTAAGGGCGGTCAGGCGCTGCAACTGGAGCTCCATCGCATCGAGGCGCGCAAGAATATCGGTGACCGCACTGGTCGAAGGCTGGCTTACGTTGGGCTGTGTGTTCGTTCCATCACGCTGGGTGATGAGCGGTTCGAAGAAACGCCCGTCGCCGCCGGGAAAGACCGCGCGTTGCAGTGCACGAATTTCTGCTTCTGCACGGCGAAGGCGCGCCTCGGCATCGTCCTGCGCCGCAGCAGGCACCGGGGTCGTCGCCACGACAGCGGCAGCGACCAGGCCACCCAGAACCGGGGTGACTTTACGAAACGGCAGGAATGGAAGGGTCAGATGCATAGCGTTCATGTCGCTCCCTAAGTTGTCTTTTCTTGGTCCTTCGAATGTGCCTCGAGTAGCACACAAAGGATGAATGCGGGCCGAATCCTGCCCAAGGAGCGCCCCCAAGTCGAGCCCGGCACATCACTAATCGGGGGAATGTGCATCCCCCTCGTCAAACTGCGTATGTCTTGGGCCGCGCCCTACTCGGATGAAGCGTCCTGTTCTTCTCCGCGGGCAAGCAAGGCCGCAGCAGAAACGGGCGTATCGGCTACGGGGACCATCTCGGTCGCAATCGGAGGCACGGCAACACCACCGATGGTGATGGTGAAGAGATTGGGACGCCCGGTGTTGATGCGCGGGTCTTGCGCGTCAAGCGGCACTTCGTAGGTGTCGCCATCTTCCATCACACCTTCGTAAAGGCGCTCGCCGCCTTCCTCGTAGAAGCGCACCCATGCACCCTCGCCCGTTGCGGTGAACACCACCTGACCCTCTGCCGTTGCAGCGGCGGGAGCGGCTCCTGCCTCGCCAGCCGTCGCGCCGTCGCCTGACGCATCGGCGGTTTGGGCAGGCACAGCCTCGACCGCATCATCGCTATCAGCGATCAGCGAAGGCAATTCGGCACCCGCCCCGAAATAACGGCTGGCAAATGCGATAATCCCTGCGATCAGCAAGAGCGCGGCGAAAGCGCCAAACCATGCAAGACCACGCGAGGGCACCTTGGCGGCATCGCCGGGCTCCATTCCGCCGGGCGTCGCCCTTTGATAAATGCCGCCCTCGGCAAGGTCCTTGCGCACTGCATCGGCGATGGATTTTTCATCGAGGCCAAGAACGCGCGCATATGTGCGGGCAAAGCCAATTGCATAAGTGCGCGAGGGGAGCGCATCAAAGGCGCCCTGCTCGATCGATTCCAGATGGCGCACGGGGATGCGCGTTTCTGCCGCGACCTGTTCAAGGTTCATGCGCCGCATTTCACGCGCCGAGCGCAGACGCTCGCCTGCGCCAGACGGTTGGCCGGTGGCCTCATCGGCGCCTTGTCCGGCACCGTCTTGAGGACCTTCTCCGGCATCGGGCGTATCGTTCAGATCGTCCACGTATGTCTCTTCAAGGTCCACCTCATGCAGGCGTGTTTGTTCGTTTGTCATCGACCCGTTCTTTTCCGCACCAAAACGGTTGCTTTTTATATGCGCATACAGCTTCGCGATCATTTGCGAGTCAAGTGAGCAAGTGCAAAAAAACTGATCGAATAGGCCAACCGCCCTCGTTTAACGGTCAGGAGAGCCGGAGGCCGAGCGCGAAACGACAGAAAGCCAGCGCGAGCCCGCCAGGCTCAGTCGATTTCGATATCGCGCGCCGCGGCCCATTGGGTGAGTTCTTCGCGCAAATCCGTCTGTGGCTTGGCAAGCCAGCCGTTCATCGCCTCAGTGATCTCTTCAAGGTTCACCTTGCGCACCAATTCCTTGATCGGGCCGACGGCTGCGGGCGTGATCGACAGGCGGCGATAGCCAATACCAAGAAGCGCCAGCGCCTCCAACCGGCGCCCGCCCATTTCGCCGCACACGCCAAGAGACACTCCGCTGCCCTCGACCTGCGCCGCGACCCGTTTGAGAAAACGCATGATCGGAATGGAAAGCCAGTCATACCGCTGCGCCAGCGCCGGATTGCCCCGGTCCGCTGCGAAGAGGAACTGCGTCAGATCGTTGGTCCCGATCGAAAGGAACGACAGGCGCGGGAGCAAAAGGTCGAGCACTTCGGCAAGTGCGGGCACTTCGAGCATGGCACCGAAATGGATTTCCTTGGGGACCATCTTCTTTTTCGAGCGCAGGAAGGCAAGCTGTTCGTCGAACACCTGCTTTGCGTCGTCAAATTCCCAAACCTCGGACACCATCGGGAACATGACATAAAGCGAACGCCCCGCCGCCGCTTCGAGCAATGAGCGGGCCTGCGCTTTCATCAAGCCGTCGCGCTCCAGCGCCAAACGAAGCGCGCGCCACCCCATCGCAGGGTTTTCATCCTGGCTGGCAATTTCGGAGGCGAGATAGGGCACCGCCTTGTCGCCGCCGATATCGACGGTGCGGAAGATAACCGGCTTGTCGCCCGCTGCATCAATGACGTCGCGATACAGTTTCTGCTGCCTCTCGCGCTGGGGCAAAGTGGCAGAAACAAGGAACTGGAACTCGGTGCGAAACAGTCCCACCCCGTCCGCGCCGGTCATCGAAAGCGCGCCAATGTCGTCGCGAAGCCCTGCATTCATCATGACCGAAATGCGCGCGCCGCATTTGGTGAAAGGTTCAACATCGCGCAGTTTCGCGTAGGCGGCCTGACGCTCTTTCGATTTGGCAAAGCGCGCAGCAAAAGCATCGGCCACAGGCTGTGCCGGACGCACGGTTGCGATCCCGGCGGTGGCATCAAGCAGGATTTCATCGCCGTCACGCACCATGCCGCGAAGCCCGCCGTTGCCATTGTTCGCCCGGCCAAGCACCGGCACACCCATTGCACGCGCGACAATCACGACGTGAGCGGTGAGCGATCCCTCTTCCAGGATAACGCCTTTCAAACGCCTGCGGTCATATTCGAGCAGTTCGGCAGGCCCCAGATTGCGCGCGATCAGGATGGTGTCCTTGCGAAGTCCGGCCTGCGCGGCTGTCCCCAATTGCCCCGCAACGATGCGCAGAAGCCGGTTCGACAGATCCTCAAGATCATGCATCCGGTCGGCAAGCAGCGGATCGTCGATTTCGCGCATACGCATGCGGGTGTGCTGCTGCACCCGTTCAATCGCGGCTTCGGCGGTCAGGCCTGAATCGATCGCTTCATTGATGCGACGAGACCATCCCTCGTCATATGCGAACATCTTATAGGTCGCGAGGACCTCTTCATGCTCGCCGCCGACGCCGAATTCGGCGCTGTTTGCCAGGCCGTCGATCTGCTCGCGCATCTTGTCAAAGGCGTTGTAAACGCGGTGCCGCTCTGCCTCGGTGTCTTCGGCCACCACTTGCGTGATTTCAACGCGCGGCTGGTGATAGGCGGCAATGCCCGCGGCAAGACCTTTGACCAGAGTCAGACCGTGGATCGTTTGTGGACCGGATTGTTCAGGGGTGAGGCCAAGCGCCTCTTCCTCATCGACCAATTCGGCATTGGCGATAAGTTCGGACAGGACCATCGCGGTGGTTTGAAGCGCCTCGATTTCGACGTCTTCATAACGGCGCGGGTCGACGTGCTGCACGCACAAAACGCCCACTGCCCGCTCACGGTAAACGATGGGAACGCCCGCGAAGGAGTGGAATTTGTCCTCGCCAGTTTCTGGCCGATAAAGAAAGTCGGGATGCGCCTTTGCTTCGGCAAGGTTCAGCGTTTCCACCCGATCGGCAATCGTCCCGGTGAGCCCTTCGCCAACCGCCATGCGGGTGACGTGCACGGCGCTTTTATTAAGGCCGCGCGTTGCGAAAAGTTCGAGCATCCCCTCGCGCAGGAGATAGATCGAACAGACCTCGGAAGAGAGGCTTTCCCCGATCACATCGACCACTTGGTCAAGCTTGCCCTGCGCGTGCATGCGCGAGGCCATCACATCGTGAAGGCTGGTCAGGATCTGGCGGGCTGCATCAACGGCGATCATTGTAAAAAGACCTTAGCGATCAATGGTGCAAACGCAAAGGCGCGACCTTGCCTCGATGCGACAAATGCCATGGAATTTGAGCCAGACACAGTGCCGCGCCATGCGCCGCCATTCTCAAAAAGGCTATGATGTATGCTCGGGCCGCTGGCCCGCCGCGCGCGCTCTAGTTGCGTCGGATCTCTTCTTTGATCTTGAGCTTTTGACGCTTGAGAGCCTGGATTGCAGCTGCATCGGGGGCTGGCCTTGCCATTTCATCACGCAGGCGGGCCTCAAGACCTGCATGTTTGGTTTGGAGAGCACTTAGGTGTGAAGTTTGTGCGCCAGAAGAGTGGGCAGTTGCCATATTCTCGGTCTCCTATGTGTTGTCGGGGGTTCGCCCCCGGATGGCGACTCGGGCAATGGGGTCCGGGCCGCAAACCAGATACAATCATACCTTGCCCCAACTTGCAAAGCCGGGCCGCGATCAGATTGCTTCGAAAGGTTCTGCGTTTCGGACCATCCGATCAACTGGGGTTCACCCCCTAGGCGCGGGTTTACTTCACCACAGCGCTTGCGGTGCCCCTCCCAAAACGGCATTAACACGCTGCGCGCTGAACCTTAGGTTCGGTTGCGGGCCAGAACCAATCCTTTGCGGCGTGGACCAAGATGAACGAGCAAGAGCTGCAAAAACGACTGGAGCTTCTCAAGACCGAGCACCGCGATCTTGATGTAGCGATCTCGGCCCTGACCGAAAATGGAGCCAACGACCAGCTTCAGGTCGCGCGCCTCAAGAAACGCAAGCTAAAACTCAAAGACCAGATCGCGATGATCGAAGACACACTGCTGCCCGATATTATCGCCTGATCGGATTTGGCGCGCAATCTGGATCAATTAACCTACCGGATACGGCGCTATTACGCAGTTTTACCTAGGCATCGCCCTTAGGCCGGTAAGCATCGCAACCTTATCGTCCCCATCAGAGACAGGTCGCAAATCTAAACGGGATAGTAACCATACGCTACTGGAATACCGGGGCGCAGCCGAGTAGCTCTGGGGATATATGGCAAAATCGACAAATCTTTCGCGCCCTATTATCGAGGCGCTTTACACCGAAGCTCTGGTTTTGGCCGATGAAGTGCGCGCGGTGTTTGCCCGCGGTGCGCACGAACCTGAAATCGGCGCGGATACGATGGTGCGTCTTGCGCTTTCGACCGAAGGTTTGAAGACGACCACGCGCATGATGCACATACTTGCATGGCTGCTTAACCAACGCGCGTATTTCTCTGGTGAGCTCAACGAAGATCAGGTGCGCAAGCACGGCAACCTTCCACCCGACCGCCCCTCGGATGCCAAGGCGCTCGCAGCGCTGGAGCCTGCAACGCGCGATCTGATCGCTGACAGCGAGAGGCTGCACGAACGCATTTCGCGCCTTGATGAAGCGTGGCGCAGCGGCTTTGAAATGGAATCGCCTGCGCGTGCATTCCACTCGCGGCTTGAACGGCGTTTCAGCTCTCAGGGCCTCTAGGACTCAAGACAAGATCAGGGCTTTGGCTCGCCCACGCTAAAGGAAACGGCACGCTGCCACGTGGCGAGCCTGCCATCACGAACGCTTGCATCCATCTCCGGCTCGAACGTCGTCAGATCGCCGCGCATCGCTTCGGCAGCGCCTTCCAAATCGCCATAAAGCCCCACCCCGCTCGCCGCCAGCATCGCGGCGCCAAGTGCGGTGGTTTCAACAAATTCAGGCCGCTCCACGGGCATGTCCAGAATGTTCGCCAGATCCTGCGCCATCCAGTTATTCGCCGCCATTCCGCCATCAATCCGCAAGGTTTCCCAGCGCCGCCCATCGGCGGCAAAGGCGGTGCCCAGATCATGCGTCTGGTGCGCCATGGTCTCAAGCGCGGCACGCGCAATGTGCGCCTTGCCGCTGGAAAAGGTGAGCCCCGAGATCACCCCGCGCGCCTGTGGCTGCCAATGCGGCGCGCCAAGCCCGGAGAGGGCAGGGACAATCGTCACCCCGCCGCTGTCTGGAATAGAGCGCGCAAGGCCCTCGGTCTCGCTCGCTTTATCGACGATACCAAGGCTATCGCGCAGCCATTGCACGAGGCTGCCCGCGACAAATACCGACCCTTCAATGGCATAGGTGCGCTTGCCGGCAATCTGCGACAGCACCGTCCCAAGCAGGCGGTGGCCGGAGCGCGGGATCTTGGTGCCCTGATTGGTGAGGACGAAAGCGCCTGTGCCAAAGGTGGCCTTGGTCTCGCCCGGCGAGAGACAGGCTTGGCCGATGGTGGCCGATTGCTGGTCCCCGGCAAGCCCGGTGATCGGAATGGCGCGGCCAAACAGGGACGCATCGCTCAATGCAAGGCCGCCCGACATATCAACCACATGAGGCAGCGCCGAGATAGGCACGCCGAAAAGGTCGCAAAGCTCATCGCTAAAGCTTGCATCGGACAATCCCATCAGGAGCGTGCGGCTTGCATTGCTGGCATCCGAAATATGCGAAGCGCCGCCCGACAGCTTGAACGTCAACCAGCTTTCAACCGTGCCAAAGGCGAGCGTGCCAGCGACCGCGGCCTCGCGAACCTGCGGAACATTGTCGAGCATCCAGCGCATTTTGGTGCCGGAAAAATAGGGGTCGAGCAAAAGCCCGGTGCGCGCCTGAACTTCGGCTTCATAGCCTTGCCTGCGCATATCCTCGCAAAAATCCGCCGTGCGACGATCCTGCCAGACGATCGCGCGGGTGAGCGGTTCGCCGGTGTTCTTGTCCCATGCAACCACGGTCTCGCGCTGGTTGGTGATGCCTATCCCTGCGATCAAAGCGGGGCCGCCCGCTGCCGGGACCACCTCCCTTGCACAGGCAAGCGTCTTTTCCCAGATTTCCGCCGCATCATGTTCGACCCAGCCGTCTTTCGGATAATACTGGGTCAGCTCTTTTTGAGCGCTCGCAGCAAGCACCCCATCGCTTGCAAAGAGCATGGCTCTTGTGGACGTGGTCCCCTCATCGAGGACGAGAATGTAGTCGCTCATGCTCTCTCCTCAGAGTAAGCGGGAATACGGCTTTGCCTGTGCACCCACGCAGGAACCGTGAGCGAAAGCATAAACTCTCAATCGACTTCTGCCAGCCATTTCTGCATAGGTGAAGAATATGGCAAAGATACCTCCCAAGCCTTGGCCCACGGGCCTTGCCGAACAGGTCGAACCGCTGGTCACCCGGGTGCTTGCGCCCAATCCCTCGCCCTACACCTTTACTGGCACGCAAACCTACGTGGTGGGAGAAGCGGGCGGTCCTGACTGCGCGGTGATTGATCCCGGGCCCGATGAGGCAGCACATATCGAAGCAATCATGGCCGCCGTCGGAACACGGAAAATCGCGGCGATCATGTGCACTCACACCCACCGCGATCACTCTCCTGCGGCAAAACCTCTCGCGGCTGACACGGGCGCGCCCATTGTCGGCTGCGCGCCGCTGGTGCTTCAGGTCCAAGGGCCGCGATCCGACGAGGCGTTCGACAGCACATATGCGCCCGACCGCGTGCTCGAGGATGGCGAGCAAATGCGCGGAACCGGATGGACGCTGACCGCTGTGGCAACACCGGGGCACACTTCCAACCATTTGTGCTTTGCCTTGGAAGAAAGCGGCGCGCTATTCACTGGCGATCATGTCATGGGCTGGTCGACGAGCGTCGTCATCCCGCCTGATGGCGATATGGGCGACTATATGGCGAGCCTTGAGAAACTGATGGCGCGCGAGGACACGGTGTATCACTCCGCCCACGGCGCGGCGATCACCAAACCGAAACAATTGGTGCGCGGCATGATCGGCCACCGCCGCCAGCGCGAAAACCAGATCCTGCGCCTGATGGGAGAGCGCGCGCGGTCTGTCTCAGAGTTCATTCCCGACATGTACAAGGGGCTGGACGAACGCCTCATTGGCGCGGCCGAAATGAGCGTTACGGCCCATCTGCTCGACCTCGAAAAGCGGGGGCTTGCAACGCAGGACGCAGGCGTGTGGAACGCGAAGTGACCCGATGACGCCAAGCGCCCATCCCGACGATCCGCATTATGTCGGGCGCGGCGGGTGGCTGCGCGCAAGTGTGCTTGGCGGGAATGACGGGATCATATCGGTCGCATCGCTCATCATCGGGGTCGCAGCTGCCACGCCCGATCCGTCGGTGATCGCGATTTCAGGTGTGGCTGGACTGGTGGCGGGCGCATTGTCGATGGCGGCGGGCGAATACATCTCCGTCTCGGCACAACGCGATTCCGAACAGGCCGATATCGAGCGCGAGAAGCGGGCGCTCAAGACAATGCCGAATGAGGAGCTCGCCGAGCTCACCGCGATCTACAAGGAACGCGGTCTCAGCGATGAAACTGCGGCTCTGGTCGCGTGCGAATTGATGCAGAACGACCCTCTTGAGGCGCATTTGCGTGATGAACTGGGCCTCTCCGATGATTTGGCTGCAAAGCCGCTCCAAGCAGCTTTTGCGTCCGGCCTCACCTTCACGATCGCGGCTGCCTTGCCGGTTATCGCCTCCCTGATTGCTCCGCCCGGCTGGACCATTTACGCGATTGCGCTCGTCTCGGTGATCGCGCTCGCCCTGCTCGGGGCCACGGGTGCAAAACTGGGCGGCGCACCGGTCTTGCCAGCCGTGATCAGAGTCGTTGGATGGGGCGTTATCGCAATGGCAGCGACTGCGGCGATCGGCTCACTGTTCGGGATCGCGGTCTAGCCGGTTCCAAAGCCGCACCCGTTGTCAGAGTGCCTCGCGCAAGTTCGCCACGCGCTTGGCATTGGCGCCACCATCGGAATAGCCGACGCGCGATGCCGAACGAATGTGCACCTGCCCCTCGCCGCGGCGAAATTCGACATCATCGACAAAGCCAAAGACATCGGATTTGAATTCTGCTGCGATATAGTCATCGCGCGTTTCAGTGACTGTGCCTCCTTTCGCAGCGATCACCTGCGGGAGTTTCTCCCAAGCTTCGGGCGCGAGAGGTTCGACCGCCTTGTCCGGCGCGGTGCCCTCCTCACTGCTTACGCAGTTGGGGCTGTCCGGGCACGGCGAAAGGCGACCATCGACAAGCCCGGGGGCCTCCCCGTTTTGCGACACCAGCCCCAGCACGAAAAACGCCGCAGCGCCCAGCACCGCAAGGCCCAAAAGGCCGATGACCAAAGCTTTCAATATATACAATTGCTGTCCTTCCTCTGAGAGCAATCAAGTGCCAGCCAATGCGCCCTTTGCAAAGTCTTCGGCAAGCTGAAATTTCTGGATCTTGCCAGATCCCGTCAACGGAAACTCTTCCACCCATACCCAGTGCGCCGGGGTCTTTTGCGGAGATAGGCGCTCGCGAACAAAGATTTTGAGCTCATCATCTGATGGCCGCTCCGTCCCTTCCGCCAGCCGCATGAAGCACGCGACAATCTCGCCCCATTTTTCGTCAGGAATGCCCGCGACCGCGACCTCTGCAATCGCCGGATGTTCGATCATCGCCGCCTCGATTTCAGCGGGAAATAGGTTTTCGCCCCCGCGAATGATCATCTCTTTGACGCGCCCCGTGATCTTCACATAGCCGCGCGAAGAAATGCTGCCCAGGTCGCCCGTATGGAGCCAGCCATCCTTATCGATGGTCTCCGCCGTCGCTTGCGGGTTGTCGTTATAGCCCGCCATCATGTTGAAACCGCGCATGCAGATCTCGCCCTGCTCATCAATCGCGCACAGCGAGTTGTCATTGGGATTGCGGATCGAGACTTCCATATGGCTGCACGGCTGGCCGATGGTCTCCAACAGTTCCGCGCCTGTGTCGGTTGGCCATGCGGCGGTGATCGCTGGCGATGTTTCGGTCTGCCCGTAAACGATAAGGATCGGAACGCCGAAAATCTTTTGCGCTTCGCGGTTCAACTCCGGTGGCACCATCGCTCCGCCTGAAAGGACGGTGCGCACGCTCGACACATCGGTGCCGGTCGCCTTGGCCGCTTCCATGATGGCATAGAGCATGGTGGCAACCCCGCCCAGCACCTCGGGCTGTTCGCGCTCGATAGCCTTGGCAACGGCAACCGGATCGAAGAGCGAAACGAGCAGCAAGGTGCCTCCGCGCGAAAATGTGCCCAGCACGCACACCGCGCTGCCCGCAGTGTGGAACAGCGGAAACGGACACGTCACCTTGTCGCCCGCCCCGATACCCCAGCGCTCGAAAATGTCCTTGTTCGACTGGACGAGACCATGCTGGTGGAGCAACACGCCCTTGGGAAAGCCGGTGGTGCCCGAGGTGTACTGGATCATCACGATGTCGCGCGGCTCGGTCGAGCGCAGCTCTCCATCCTTCTCGCCCGCGAACAATTCGCCGTGGTCGGTCATGTCGATGACGAAGTCCGAGGCAGCCAAGCCTGCGGCGGCTTCATCGACGATTGGACGCAATGCACTCCCGCGCACGTTGGGCTGATAATACACCGCGCCCGATCCCGATTGTTCGAGCACATAGCGCACCTCGCGCGCGATAAAGCTGGGGTTGACGGTCACCACCACAAGGCCCGCCATCGCCGCACCCATTTGCAGGAGCACCCACTCGGGGCAATTGCCGCCCAATACCGCAATGCGCGTGGCCTTGGGGTGACGCGAAGCGAGCGCGCGCCCTGCCCGCTCGGCGTCGGCCAAAAGCTGGGCGTATGTCCAATCGCGCCCGGCCGAACCGTCTTCCAAAAGCTCGCGCATGGCAAGCGCGTCGGGTCGCGCCTCGGCCTGTTCGCGAAGCACCCCCTCAATCGTGCGCTCCTTATACTCGGTATCGGCCTGCGCCGGGCAATAGGCCTCCTTGAGATCAAGCTCATACATCGCGCATCTCCCCTCCAGTGCGGTAGCAAGGCTAGCACAGTTTGCGCGCGAGTCATTCGCAAACTGAGGCCTCGCAAAGCGAAGCAATGATGCCTATATGGCGCGCAACAAAGTAAGCAGGGATCAATCTATGAGCTTCGAGAGCAAAGTGCCGAGCGGGGACGAACTTCACGCAGAAATCAAGCGCCTGAAGGAAGAGCGCAATGCGGTGATCCTCGCGCACTATTACCAGACCCCCGATATTCAGGACATTGCCGATTTCGTGGGCGACAGCCTCGAATTGTCGCGCAAGGCGGCGGAAACGGACGCGGATGTTATCCTGTTTTGCGGGGTGAAATTCATGGCCGAAACCGCCAAGATCCTTTCCCCTGAAAAGACCGTAATCCTGCCCGATATGGACGCAGGCTGCTCGCTGGAAGATTCCTGCCCGCCAGAGAAGTTCAAGGCGTTCCGCGAGGCGAACCCCGATCACATCGCGCTCACCTACATCAATTGCTCGACCGAGGTGAAAGCGCTTTCGGACATCATCGTCACCTCTTCCAGCGCTGAGACGATCCTGTCCCAGATCCCTGAAGATCAACCGATCATCTTTGGCCCAGACCGGCACCTTGGTGGCTGGCTATCGCGCAATTTCAATCGCGAAATGCTGCTGTGGCCGGGCGTTTGCGTGGTGCATGAGGCGTTTTCCGAAACCGAGCTTCTGAAACTCAAGGAACAACACCCCGGCGCGCCAGTGGCTGCGCACCCCGAGTGTCCGCCTGCGATCATCGATCACGCCGACCACGTCGGTTCGACCAGCTCGATCCTGAAATTTGCAAAAAGCTTTGAAGGTGACACGCTGATCGTCGCGACCGAGCCGCACATCATGCACCAGATGGAAAAGGCTCTGCCTGAAAAAACCTTCATCGGCGCGCCCGGTGCAGACGGCAACTGCAACTGCAACATCTGCCCCTATATGGCGCTGAACACCATGGAGAAGATGTACACTGCCCTGCGCGATCTCGAACCCCGCATCGAGATGGACGAGGAACTGCGCGTTCAAGCCAAGAAGAGCCTCGACAAGATGCTCGAAATGGCCAGCGGAACCGTGGGTCAAGGCGATCTGGGGTTTGTGAAGTTTGGGGGAAGCTAAGGCGTGCTGGCACTGCCAGCAGCCAAGTTTTTGCTTGACTGCGCAACCAAAACGGCCCGCCGTTAGTTTGTAGGTGCATGACCGCTGAAATCCGCTTCTTCTGGGCGCGCCTGAACGCCAATTACTGGTTCTACCCTGCGACCTTTGCGCTGTTTGCTGCCGCGCTTGGCCTTGTGACGGTCTATCTCGACCGAAACGGTTTTGCGGATTTCCTCACCAACTATGACTGGCTGGTGCCGGTACGCCCCAAGGGCGCGGCTGATATTCTCTCGGTGATGGCCGCGACCATGATCGGCGTTGCCTCGACTGTGTTTTCGATCACGCTAGTCGCGGTCACCTATGCCAGCGGCACCTACGGCCCGCGTCTTCTGACCAACTTTCTTGAAGACAAAGGCAATCAGATCAGCCTTGCCACATTCATCGGGACGTTCGTTTACACTCTGATTGTCTTGCGTTCGGTGCGCGCCGAAGACGAGGTCGCCACCTCAGCAAGTGATGCCACGGCCACGGCCCTTCCCGGTTTTGCCCCGCAACTCTCGCTTCTGGTCGCCTATTTGCTGGTGGCTTTATGCGTTGGCGTGCTGGTCTTTTTCCTGCACCACGTGCCATCCTCCATCCGCATTTCCATGGTGCTTGAACGGGTTGGAAACCGGCTGCTTTCCGCGCTTCGCAAGACCTATCCGGTCGAAGAGGAGTTTCGCGATGCGCGCCCTTCCGAAGGCGGAGAGACGATCACTTCGTCGCGCGCTGGCTATGTCCAGCTGATCGATTTCGAAGACCTCGAGGAATGTGCAGACGAGCACGATTGCACCTTTTCCTTGAGGGTTCGCACAGGCGATTTTGTCCACCGCGACCTGCCCTTGGTGGATGTAAACGGGGCGAGCGCCGATGAATTGGAAGACACCGTCAAATCCTATTTCACCCTTGGCCCGGTGCGCACGCGCGAACAGGACCCGCAATATCTGATCGATCAATTAGTCGAAATCGGTCTTCGCGCGCTTTCGCCGGGGATCAACGACCCGTTTACCGCGATCACCGCGCTCCACTGGCTGGGCGCGGCCACGTCAGAGATTGCCCGCCGTGATCTTCGCAAGGATGTGTGCGGACGCGATGCTGACGATTGCACGGTCATTCCGCTGCCCGACACCTATGAGCACTATCTCCAGCGCGGGCTTGGCTCGATGCGCAGCGCCGTTTCGACGAGCGCGAATGCGACAATGGTGATGCTTGATGCGATTGTGAAAGCGGCTGAGCCCGTAAATGACGACACCAGAAAGGCGGGCCTGAGACGCCAGGCCGATATGCTGATCGAACAGGCGCGCGAGGAGCTCAAGGGCGCTGATCTCAGGCAGGTGGAAGAGCGTTACCGCGAGCTACAACAACAAGTGCCCGCCTAACGCCGCCTTTGCGCCCTTGCCTGCGCCACCCTCGCCACCACCAGTGCAGACCCGAGAAGCAGCATCCCCACAATATCAAGCGCGCTGAGCACCTCATCAAAGACCCAATATCCGATCGCCGCAGCAATTGCCGGTTGGGTGAGCAGGGCAAGACCGATGATGAGCGGTGGAAAGTGGCCAAGCGAATAGACAAGGAGCCCCTGCCCGATAAGCTGGCTGGTGATGAACAGCACAATCACAGGCGTCCAATCGGTCGGCCAGACGGGCTCTCCCAAGATAAGCGCAAGGCCCAGGAGAAAGGGACAGGCAAAGATGCTTACCCAGACAAGCAAACTCCACGATCCGAATTGCCCGCGCTCTTTCTGAAGCGTGAGGAGATAGACCGCGTAGAGCAGTCCTGCCGTGATGCAGAAAAGGTCGCCAACGAAGGTTTGCGCCGAAATCTCCAGGGACCGCCCCAGCAAGATCGCCGCCCCGCCAAGCGCGCAGACGATGGCGAGCCAGTCGAACCCGCGTGGCAGCATGCGCGCCGCAAGAAAGCCCCAGAACAGCAGGATAATCGAGCCCGCATTGCCGAACAGGGTCGCGTTGCCAAGCCGCGTCATTTCGATCCCGATGTGCCAGCTGGCAAGATCGCTTGCAAAAGCCAGTGCGCCGATAGCGACGATGGCAAGCGTCTTGCGAGGAAGGCCACGCAAGGGCTGACCTGCGAAACGGGCAAATAGAATGAGAAACGGCAACGCCAGAAACAATCGCCAAAAAGCAGCGCTCACCGCGCCTGTATCAGCGAGACGCACCAGCCACGGGCCAAGCGCAAGCGCGACATTTCCCGCCAGAAGCGCAGCCAGCAGAAGGGCCGAACGCAGCGCGCTGATCTCTTCAACACCCTGCCCGCCAACATTCTCTTCGCGTGCCTCAACCGTTTCCATGCTTGCGCCCTAGCCCCCTTGCCTCCATGTGAATAGCCAATTGAAACCTATCCGGGAGATATCCACCGATGCATGATGCTCTTTTCCAGCCGCTGAAGATGGGCGCGCTCGAAGCCAGGAACCGCATTTTCTTGGCTCCGCTCACCCGCGGGCGTGCGGCCGATCCGATGTTCGTGCCCAATTCGATGATGGAAACCTATTACCGTCAGCGTTCAGGTGCAGGTATGGTCCTGACCGAGGCGACAGGTATCTCGACTGAGGGGCTCGGCTGGCCGTCGGCTCCCGGCATCTGGTCGGATGAACAGACCGAGGCTTGGAAGCCCATCGTCGACGGCGTGCATGAGGAAGGTGGCCTTATCGCCATGCAACTTTGGCACATGGGCCGCATCGTGCACCCCTATTTCCTTGACGGGAAGGCTCCCTTCTCCGCCAGCGAAACCAAGGCGCCAGGCGAAGCGCACACGCCAGAGGGAAAGAAGGAATTCGTCACTGCGCGCGCCATGACGCATGACGATATCAAGCGCACGGTCGATGATTACCGCCGCGCGGCTGAAAACGCGAAGAAAGCCGGGTTCGACAGCGTCCAATTGCACGGTGCAAATGGCTATCTCGTCGATCAATTCCTGCGCGATGGCACCAACAAGCGCGAAGACGAATATGGCGGTAGCCCTGAAAACCGCACCCGTTTCATGCGCGAGGTGCTCGAAGCGATTGTCGATGTATGGGGTGCGGACCGTGTCGGCATCCGGCTTTCGCCAAATGGCGACAGCCAAGGCACCGATGACACCAATCCGCCGGCAACCTTTGGCGCTGCGGCCAAAGTGGTTGAGGATATGGGCCTTGCCTATCTCGAACTGCGTCAACCGGGCCCCGATGGCACATTCGGCAGGACCGACGTTCCCAAACAGGACGCCCTCATTCGCAGCATCTATTCAGGCGCGCTGATCCTCAATTCGGATTACACCGCGCAGGAAGCCGATGATGATGTGACCAGCGGCCGGTGCGATGCGGTCAGCTTCGGGCGCCCCTATATCTCGAACCCCGATCTTGAAAAACGGATCGCGGCGGGCGCCGAGTTCAACCCGAACAAGGACGTTCCCAAAAGCTGGTATTTCCCGATCCCCGAAGGCTACATCGACTATCCGACGATGGAAGAAGAAAAGGCCGACGCTAACGCAGCCTGAGCTGTGCAAGGCTGATTGAGAAGCTAATTCGCAAAAAGCCGTTCTAAAAGGCCGGGGGATTGATTGTCGCTCCTCCGGCCTCTTCTGTTTGCGGGACAGGTCTTGATGGGCCCGCTGTGACCGGTTCGCTTGTTTCAGGCGCTGTTTCTTCCGGCTCGGCCTCTTCCTCGCTTGACGCTGGCGCAGCAGTCGAAGGCGCGTTTTGCTCTGGCTCTGGGCCGCGTTCGGCAGGGGGCGAGGTCGAAGTCAGTTCTTCCAATGCGATCATGTCATCGCTGATGCTGCCGCCAAGGATCTCTCCTGCTGCCTGGCCGCCGGTTTCGGTCGAAACAGCGGTGTCCGCTTCATCTTCGCAGGCCGTCAGCGCAAGCAGCGCCGCTACACCAAGCCAGGAATACTTCATTTCTTACACGCCCTTATGCGGGCCGCCTCAAGCGTGCCCAAAAATCCGTCCGCGCGCTTTATCAGCGCCTCATCCCATTGATCGGCCGATACGTCTTTGCCAAGCCTTGCAAGGCTGGTGACGCCAAATTCGTCAATGCCGCAAGGGACAATCCCGCTAAAATGCGAAAGGTCGGGGTCAAGATTGACAGAAAGCCCGTGCATCGTGACCCAGCGGCGCACGCGCACGCCAATCGCACCGATCTTCGCCTCGCGCCCGTCGATATCTTCGCACCAGATGCCAACACGCCCCTCTGCGCGCCATGCCTCGATCCCGAAATCGGCGAGTGTGTCGATCACCCATGCTTCAATCGCATGGACAAAACAGCGCACGTCTTTGCCGCGCTTGCCCAGGTCAAGCATGAGATAACCCACGCGCTGTCCCGGCCCATGATAGGTGTAGCGCCCGCCGCGCCCCACTTCGACCACGTCAAAGCGTGGATCGGTAAGTTCTGCCGGATCTGCGCTGGTGCCCGCTGTGTAAACCGGGGGATGCTCAAGCAGCCATATCTGCTCTTTCGCCTCGCCAGCGATAATCGCGGCGTTGCGCGCCTCCATCGCCTCCAGTGCTTCACGATAAGGCACGGGCGCAAGGTCCCGGCGCCATTCAATGCCGGTGCTTGCGAGTTCTTGGGGCAAAGTTTGCGCTGCGCTTGCCATCGCTTCCGCGTGGCGGCAATGTCCGCGAAGTTCAAGAGGGAAATTACGCTTCAAGGAGCCGGGGCCGAGATGAATTTTGATATGAACAGCTGCTGGGCGCGCGCTGTCGAGCTGGTGCAGGCCAATTTTCAGCTGTTGCTGGTGATCGCAGGGATCTTCCTGCTGCTGCCATCGGTCGCGCTTTACCTGTTCTTCCCCGATATGCAGACCATGGCGGACCCGTTTGCCGATCAGGACGTGATCGCTGCGCAAATGGCAGAAATGGCAGGACCGCTTATCGGTGGCGGGCTGCTCTCGACCGCGTTTCAGTTTGCCGGATACGCCGCGATGGTCGCCCTGATGAGCGAGGCACGCCCGACCGTTGGTCAGGCGCTCACCACCGGCGTTAAAACCGTGCCAAGCGTGTTTGCGATCCTGATCCTGTTTTTCATCCTCTATTTTCTCGGCGCGATGGTGATCGTGCTGCCGATTACTTTGCTTGCCGGCCTCACCGGTGCGGCTGCAATCGGATTTATCGCCCTTATCCCTGTAATCGGATTTGTTGCCTGGCTGTTGGGCCGCCTCTCGATGTCGATGCCGGTGCTGGTGCTGGAAAACACACTCAATCCCATCACCGGCATCACCCGCAGCTTTGCCCTTACCAAGCCCAGGCAATGGCCCATTGTTGGCTTCTGGACCGTGATCGTCGTGATATTCCTCGTCGTCAGCATGATTTTTGGCGGCGTGATGACCCTCGTCGCAAGCGCGCTTGGCGGAGGACTGGCAACGGCTCTAATCACCGGACTTGCCAATGGCCTGACCAGCATGATTATCGGCATGGTGATCTCTGCAGTCGCGGTCGCGATGTATGGCCAACTGGCAGGCCCAAGCGCCGATGCGATCGAAGACACCTTCGGATAGTCGCGGCAATCCCCGATTGATCTGAGCGCGCCGCTGGCCTAGCGCCATAAGCAATGGCCGATATGGACCCTTCAATTCAGGCTGAGAAAACAGCGAGCGCGATCTCTACGGGGCGCATGGCGCTGCTGTTCACGGTTATGCTTGTGACGGCAGCTGGCAATACCGCGATGCATTCGGTGATGCCATCAATCGGCACCGCGCTTGAGATCAATGATGTCTGGATTAGTCTGGCCTATTCATGGTCGGCGCTTTTGTGGGTGGTATGCGCGCCTTACTGGGCGAGGCGCTCGGACAGGCGGGGGCGCAAGTCGATGATGGCCTTGGGGCTCGTCGGTTTCATTGCGAGCATGGGCCTTTGCGGACTGGTCCTGTGGATGGGTTTTGCCGGGTGGATCGCAGGTTTCACGACGCTCCTCCTCTTTGCAATCGCACGAAGCGCATATGGCGCATTCGGCAGCGCAGCACCGCCTGCGGTGCAAGCCTATGTCGCGGCGCGAACATCGCGTGCAGAGAGAACAAAGGCGCTTTCGCTGGTCGCATCAAGCTTTGGCCTGGGCACGGTGGTTGGCCCGGTCCTGGCCCCGCTGATGATCATCCCCTTTTTCGGCATAGGCCTCACCGGTCCTGCATGGTGTTTTGCGCTGATCGGAGTGGCGACGCTTATCCTTTTGCGCCTGCGCCTTCCCAATGACACCCCGCAATTCGAAGCGCGCGGCAAGGCCTTTGGTGATCCTAACGCAGGCCTTTCCAACTCTGACGATCTGGAAGGCAGCGATGAGGAAGAAAGCAGCGTCCTGCCAGGCGGCGATCAGCAGCGCCTTAAATGGTTCGAACCACGCCTTCGCCACTGGGTGATTGCCTCGCTGTTTGGCGGTCACGCACAAGCAATGATCATGGGAGTGATCGGATTTCTGGTGCTCGACAGGCTGGGCATGCGCGATAATTTTACCGAAGGCGCCGCCCTCGTCAGCCTTGTCATGGTATTTGGCGCGATTGCGACTTTGCTCGCACAATGGGGTATCATCCCCCGCTTCAAGATCGGTCCGCGCGCTGCCACCTTGTCGGGCATGATTGTCGCCGCATTTGGCACCGCAATTCTCGGGGTCGCAGATACCGTTGTCGGCCTGTCGCTCGGCTATGCGATTGCCTCGCTCGGTTTTGGCCTGTTTCGGCCCGGCACGACCGCCGGAACATCGCTCGCCGTCTCCCGCGCAGAACAGGGCCAGGCATCCGGCATTGTCGCAAGCGTGGCCGGCGCAAGTTTTATCTACGCACCCGCACTTGGCGTCTGGCTTTACAATATCAGCGACTGGCTCGGCTTTGGCTTTATCATCGCCGTCTGCCTTGCCGTTGCGATTGTTGGATGGCGCAATCTTGAAGCGGACGAAGTGCTGACCACCGACCGCTAAGCGCCTTGTGCGGCATTACAGGAGGTCGTGCACCTTTTCCTGCGGACGGCAGATCGCAACGCCTTTTTCCGTTTCGACAATCGGACGCTCGATCAGAATAGGATCGGCTGACATCGCTTCGAGCACAGTATTGGCATCTGCCCCCGTCAGCCCGCGCTCTTTTGCATCGGTGCCGCGAATGCGCAGCCCCTCGCTCGGCGTAATTCCCGCATCGGAATAAAGCTGCGCGAGTTTTTCGCGGCTTGGCGGGTTCTTCAGATATTCCACCACCGTCACCTCAACTCCATCAGCCTCTTCCAGAATGGCCAATGTCTTGCGCGAAGTGCCGCATTTCGGGTTGTGCCAGATGGTTGCTTTCATTGTGGAATTCCCTTGGATCTTCGGGGTCGGATATAGACGCGAACCTCTAGCGATCACGTTCCAATTTGGCCACACCTCATATGATTGCGACTAATTCTCATTTTTTCCTTGCAGATGCGAATAGCTTGCAATAGCGGGTGGACCGATCTGAAAGACGAGGAAAACTTTGACACATTACCGCTTTAAGACCGCTCTCAGCCTGACGTGCGCCGCGATTGCCTTCCCTGCTGCCGCCGAAACCGGTCCCAATATGGAATATGTGGGCGATGACATTCTCGTCAGCGGCGACATCCTGCAATCGAACGTCGTTGCCTCGGTCAAAACGCCGACGCCGATCATCGATGTGCCGCAAAGCCTTTCGATCACAACCGATGAGCAGATCGAGGAACGCGGCTGGACCAGCGTCAGCGAGCTCATCAACTACACGCCCGGTGTGAACAATTCGCAAGGCGAAGGGCACCGCGATTCGGTTGTCTTTCGCGGCATCCGTTCAACGGCCGACTTTTTCATCGACGGTAACCGCGACGATGTTCAATACTATCGCAGCCTCTACAACATCGAGCAGGTCGAAATCCTGCGCGGCCCCAACGCTTTGCTATTCGGTCGCGGCGGTGCAGGCGGCGTGCTCAACCGCGTTACCAAGAAAGGCGAGTTCAACGAAAACTTTGCCGGTGGTCAGGTCGCCGTGGACACCTTTGGCGAATACAGTGTCTTTGCCGATCTCAACCTCTCAAGCTCCGAACAAGTCGCCTTCCGCATCAACGCGGCATACGAAAGCCTAGACAACCACCGCGATTTTTACGACGGCGAGCGCATCGGCTTTAACCCCACCGCGCGCTTTGCAGCGGGCGAGGATACAATCGTCGATCTTTCGTATGAATATGCCAACCACGACCGCTTCATCGACCGCGGCATCCCGACGGGCCTAGATGGCCGCCCGGTCGAAGCCTTTGACGAGATCACTTTCGGCGATGCGGAGCTGAACTTCAGCGATCTGGAAGCGCATCTTTTCCGCGCCAATGTCAGCCACAATTTCTCCGACAATTGGAAAGGCGTCGTGAACGCCTTTTACGGCGACTACGAGAAGGTCTACTCCAACTTTTACGCCAGCGGATACAACCAGTTGGCAACGCCCGATGTGGTCACGACCGATGGCTATATCGACACGACGAAGCGCGACAATCTGATCCTTTCGGGCAATCTCGTGGGTGAGTTCGAAACTGGTGCGCTTGGTCACACGCTTTTGGTTGGCGGCGAATATATCCGCACCAATTCGCGTCAGGATCGCATCAATCCGGTCTGGAGCGACAGCCAGGATGACAATGAAGACTTCATCATCCAACGCCCGCTCACTCTCAGGGGCGGTGTCGGCGTTGCCGCGAATGGCAACCCGACAAGCGTCATCTTTGACCGCGCGACCAGCCTCAACGATGACACCGACGTCGATATCGAGGTGTTCTCGCTCTTCGTTCAGGACGAGATCGAAGTCACCGATTGGCTGAACGTGGTCGTGGGTGGCCGCTTCGACAGCTTCGACATCGAAGTTCTAGACCTTGCAGGCACGAATGGCCTTCGCACTCGCAAGGACGAAGAATTCTCCCCCCGAGGCGGGATCATCATCAAGCCTCAGGAAGACATCTCGGTTTATGCCAGCTATTCCAAGAGCTTTTTGCCGCGTTCGGGTGAGCAATTTGCCAATATCAATGGCAACAACAACGCGCTTGATCCCAACACTTTCACCAACCTTGAAGCCGGGGTGAAATGGGACTTTGATGCAGGGCTGAGCCTGACCGCAGCGGTGTTCGACATCGAACAAAGCTCACCCCAGCCAAGTGACAACGATCCTGAAACGCTCGATGTGATCGACAGCACTATCCAGGGCTTTGAGATCCAGCTGCAAGGCGAGGTTTTGCCCGGTTGGACAATCCAGGCGGGTTACAGCTATCTCGACGGACGCCAGGTCGATGCATTCGGAGTTGCAGGGCTTCGTCCGCGCGAATTGCCGGAGAATATGTTCTCGATCTGGAATCAGGTCGACGTGACGGACCGCTTTGGCCTTGGCTTTGGCATCACACACCAATCCGAAAGCTTCATCACCAATGACACCATCTCTTATGAAGGGCTCAATGGCGATGTTGTGACCACCCGTGCCACGCTCCCCTCTTTCACAAGGGTCGATGCCGCAGCCTATTACGAGGTGAGCGACAATTGGCGCGTGCAGGTGAATGTCGAGAACCTCACCGACACGACCTACTTCCCCGATGCACACAGCACCCATCAGGCAACGGTCGGCGCACCGATCAATGCGCGGTTTGCTGTCTCGGGTCGGTTTTAACGCGCTTTAGAAACTGAGCTGTTCAAGTGCCGGAATCTTCGGGTTCCGGCACTACTCTGAGCGCCGGGACCGCCTCGGCGGCATCCTTGGTGTCAATCGCAGGAGCAGGTGCAGCGCTAATGCTTTCCTGACGCTGCGAAACGCGGGCGGCACGTTCAATCGCGCCCATCAAACGAGGGTATACTCCGCAGCGGCAATCGTTCTGGATCGCCTCTTCGATCTCTGACCTTTCGGGCGCTGGATTGCGCGACAAAAGCCCTGCTGCGGCCATGACAATTCCCGGCGTGCAAAAACCGCATTGGATGGCCTGTTCGGCCACCATCGCCTGTTGCACCGGATGGGAGCGGTCGCGCGACAGCCCCTCGATCGTCGTAATAAAGCGCCCCTCGGCTTCTGCCAGAGTGATCCGGCAAGAGCGCAGGGCCGCGCCATCGACCAGCACGATGCACGCACCGCACTCGCAGGTAGAACCCCCGTCATCAAAATTGGCGCCGCCGTTCTTGGTGCCGGTCAGGTTTGCCGCCTCGCGAAGCGCAAAGAGCAAAGGCATGTCCGGGTCGAGATCAAACTCGACCGGACGCCCGTTAATCGTCATCCGAGGCATGATTTACCATCAAGGTGAAGGAGCTGGGAGATATGATGAGAGCGCGGCGCGTGTCTTAACTGCGCCAGCTGTCGTCGATCTTGTCGATGCGGCGTTTCCACGCTTCGAAATCGAACACGCCTGCGCCGCCCTGGCTGGCCATGACCGAAAGGTCGCGCTGGTGCACGTCGATCACCTCTTGCGGAACCACCTTGGGCTCGCCTTGGGAAAGTGTCGCGATCTGGATTTCACATGCGCGTTGCAGCGCCCACATCTTCACGAACATACCCTGGATCGTGCCGTCCATGACGACCGGACCGTGATTGCGCAGCATCAGGATTGAGTGATTGCCAAGGTTCTGCACCAGACGCTCACCCTCTTCGGCGCGAACCGTCACGCCTTCGAACTCGTGGTAGCCGATCTGGTCCTGGAAGTTGCAGGCGTAAAAGCTGATCGGAAGGAGGCCGTCCTTGTGGCTGCATACCGACATGGTCGCAGTGGTGTGCACATGGCAGATCGCATTGGCGCGCCCGCCAAGCGTCTTGTGGAAATGCGCGTGCTGCGTGAAACCGGCCTTGTTCACCATGTAAGGCGAACCGCCGATATTGTTGCCTTCAACGTCAATCTTTACGAGGTTCGACGCGGTGACTTCATCGTAAAGAAGCCCAAACGGATTGATCAGAAACGCGCCCTCTTCCCCCGGCACGGCCAGAGAGATGTGGTTGTAAATCGATTCGCCCCAGCCAAGGTGGTCGAAAATGCGGTAGCAGGCCGCCAGATCAAGCCGCGCTTGCCATTCTTCTGCGCTGACTTTGCCTTCGAGGCTGTTATCGGGCTTCAATTGCGTTGCCATCAGGATTTCCCTTCCGTTTGCTTCTCTTTGGCGCGCTTATCGCACTATTCTGGCGCATCGGGCAAGCGTGTCTGCACGCCCATACGAACGGCTCCTGATAGCGGCGCATCTGCGAGCACAAATGAAATTGCTTTGCGCGAATGGCCCGACCCCGATAAGCCCCGCGCACCAATGAGCAATCCCGGCGCCTCTTCTTCTGACAAATCGACTTCCCAAGGTTCGAACGCGAAGCTGACCAAGGGCAGCATCACGGGCCATCTGGTCTCGCAAACCTTGCCCGCAATTGTCGGCGTCACCGCGATCATGTCGATCGGCCTCGTCGATGCCTATTTCATCGGCAAGCTGGGTTCAGAGCAGCTTGCGGCGATTTCCTTTATCTTCCCTGTGACGACGGCGCTGTCCTCGCTTGGCGTTGGCGTGATGGTGGGTATCAATTCGGTTGTTGCCAGAGCCCTTGGCGAAGGTGATGAAGAACGCTGCGCGCGAAGGGCGAATTTCGGGCTCATTTTCTCTGTCCTTATCGGCATCGTCATCGGCGCGCTTCTCTATGCGTTGATAGAGCCGCTGTTTTCCTTGATGAATGCACCAGAAAACCTGCGCCCCCTCATCCTTGACTACATGCAGCCCTTCGCAATTGGTTTCCCGTTGGTGCTTGCGATTATGGGGTTCAACGGTGTCCTTCGCGGACAGGGCGAAGCCAAGAAAACCAGCTATGTGTCGGTCACCTATGCGGCGGCCAATTGGGTGCTTGACCCGATCCTTATTACTGGCGCCCTGGGGTTTGAGGGTCTTGGCATCACCGGCGCCGCTTATGCGAGCATCATCGGTTATGGCATCGGCGCGGTGATGGGATTTTATCTGCTGTGCTGGACCGACATACCCTTCGATCTTGCGCTTATCCGGGAGGGAAGCTGGACCGATCCTGCGCTTGCCATCCTCAAGGTTGCAGGCCCTGCATCTCTTTCCAATGCGATCAATCCGGTCGGCCTTTCGGTCCTCACCGCGATTGTCGCGACACAAAGCGAAGCCGCGGTCGCCGGGTTTGGCGCAGCCGGCCGGTTACAGAGTTTTGCCACCGTTCCATTGCTTGCACTGTCCGGGTCCATCGGCGCGATCGTTGGCCAGAACTGGGGCGCCAAGGAATACGATAGGGCGCGTCAGGCCGCGCTTTATGCCTTTGGCTTTTGCCTTGCGTGGGGTCTCTTGCTGGTGGTCCTATTCGTCCCGCTGGCAGAGCAATTTGCGCAGATATTTACCAGCGATCCAGAAGTCACCGAGCAATTCGCCCTCTATATCAACATCGCCTCTTTCGGCTATGCGGGCTTTGGTATCCTGATCGTGGCAAATGGCATTTTGAACGCAATCGACAGGGCCGCCTTCGCCCTCACTCAGTCAGCGGCGCGGGTGTTTCTGATAATGCTCCCCTTCGCATGGTTTTTGATCGGCGATTGGGGAAGCTCTGCTGTCTATTCAGCCGAGCTTGCAGCCAATGTCTTTGGCGGACTGATCGGCGCAGCGCTCGCCTATTTCCTGCTCAAGCGCCGAGCCCCCGACAGCAAAGCGCGCGCAGCGTGACAAATTGCGGCGGAAAGCCGCTTCAATCACCCCCTTCGGTAGCCAATCGTTAACCATCCCGCTTCATAAGCCCTTTTGAGATGTAAAATCGTCTCACAATACTAGGGGCACGCGCACTATGGATGACCTGCTGGCGGACTTCGTCGCAGAAACACGCGAGATGTTGGAGGCAAGCTCGGGCGAGATCGTCGCCTGGGAAGCCGATCCAACCGACCGTGCGCGCCTCGATACGATCTTCCGCTTTGTCCATACCGTCAAAGGCAATTGCGGCTTCTTCGATTATCCGCGTCTTGCCGCGCTCAGCCATGCAGCCGAAGATGCGCTCGCCGATTGCCGCGCCGGCCGCCGCGAACCTGACAGCAGGCTTGTCACCGCCGTCCTTGCCATCATCGACCGGATCGCCGCGATGGTCGATGCAATCGAGGCAGAGGAAGAATTCGAGATTGGCGGCGATGAAGAATTGATCGCAGCCCTTGAAGAAGGTGGCGATGACACCGACAGTTCAAGCTCGCCACGAACCGAACAGCCAGAGCCAACGCTAGCGGACGCGCAAGAGAACGCCGAGCAAGACAAGGCCGCACACAGCCGCAGCGACACTGCCGTTGCCCAGCGTTCCATTCGTTTGCCCGTTGACCTCCTCGACCGGGTGATGAGCGGCGTGTCCGACATGGTTCTGGCGCGCAACGACCTTGCCCACAGGCTGCGCCAGGCAGGCACTCAGCCGATGATCGACGGTCCGTTCGAACGCCTCACCTCCATTCTCAACGATGTGCGCGATGCCATCACCCGTATGCGGATGCAGCGTATCGAAACACTGTTTGCCGCTTTCCCGAGACTGGTTCGCGACCTTAGCCAGACGCTGGATAAGCAAGTCACGATTGATCTTGAAGGCGGTGATGTGGAACTCGACCGCGAGATGATCGAGATGATCCGCGATCCGCTCACCCACATCATTCGCAATTCCATCGATCACGGGATCGAACCGCCTTCGGAACGCAAAGCCGCAGGCAAGCGCGAAACCGGTTCGCTTTCGATTGCCGCGCGTCAGGCAGGAAACACGATTTCGATCGTTGTCAGCGATGACGGCCGCGGCCTTTGCCCCGACAAGATCGGCGCAAAAGCGGCTTCGATGGGCCTCATCACCGAGGACGAGCGCGAGGGCATGGCCCTCAATGATATTCTCCAGAGCATTTTTCAGCCTGGTTTTTCGACAGCAGAGACGGTTAGCAATATCTCCGGTCGCGGTGTTGGTTTGGACGTCGTGCGCCAGAATCTGGAGCGCATCGGCGGCACCATCTCGGTCAAATCCACCAAAGGCGTCGGAACCCTCTTCACTCTGCAAATCCCATTGACACTCAGCATTATCACCGGGCTCAACGTAGTGGCGAGCGGCCAACGCTTTTCCATTCCTCAAAGCTATGTCGAGGAAATCATCCATAGCTCCTCAAGAGTTCTGGACTTCACGACTGTTGGCGAAACCGGCCTTGTCACTTTTCGCGGTAACCGTGTGCCGTGCCTCAAACTGAGCGAGGTTCTTGAACTGCCGCCAAGCGAGCTTGCCGATGATGATCTGACGATGGTCATGCTAAAGCTTGCGAATGGCGATCTGTTTGCGCTCGCGGTCGATGATATTCACTCGCACAGCGACATCGTTGTGAAACCGCTTGCCCTTGCTGTCATGCAAGCAGGAATTTACGCAGGCTCCTCTCTTCTGGACGATGGCATGCCGGTCCTCTTGCTCGACATCACCAGCATCGCGGCGCAAGGCAACATCGTCTCCGATCTGCGTGGCCGGCTTCACAAGGTGCGTGAAGAGGACGAGGACAACCAGGTCAAAGATCACAGTCGCGCCATGCTGTTCACCGATTTTGAAGGGCGTCGCCGAGCCATTCGTCTCGACCTCGTCAAACGCATCGAGACCGTTCAAACATCCGCGCTTGACCGTTCGGGGCTCACGCCGCGGGTCGTTATCGACGGCGCTATCCTTCCGATCATCGGCCTGCCCGATGGACCGATTGAGCGTGAAAAGCTGCGTTTCCTGAGACTGAGCGACGGCGACAGCCAGCTAGCCTATGCCATTCGCGAAGTGGTCGAAGCAGCCGAGCTTTCCGGCTCGCTTACGCCTGTAAGTGACGACCCATTGGTCGAGGCTGTCACACTGCTCGGCGATGAGACGATCAGCCTGCTCGACGGGCATGAATTGTTCGCGCGATTTGGCGAGGCGCCAATTGAAAGCAGAAAGCCTGTCTGCCGGTTGCCGCAAGGCGAATGGTCGCGCACCATCCTTGCCCCGCTTCTGACCAATGCCGGCTATGAAGTCGCAAGCGAGCCCGACATCCAAGAGGATGTCGCGATCTGGTTCGAGGATGAATATGAGGCGGCCGCTGCGATCGATATGGAGTTTGCGGCGCCCGTGGTGCGTTTGCGCGAAACGCCTGAGGCGCCCGAAAACTCTCCCACCATCTACCGCTATGACCGCGAAGGTCTGCTTGCTGCCCTGAACAGTGCGCGCCGCGCGAAAGGACAAGGCTGATGAACACTCTTCTCGTCATGGCCCAGATCGCAGGTCGCCGCTGTGCGATTGAGGCGCCGCATGTTGATATGGTCATCGAAATGGGCGCAATCACACCCGTGCCGCGCACGCCTGACTTCGTTTCTGGCATCACCGCTGTGCGCAGCCAGACGCTCACAGTCATTGATGCCCGCCTCGCAATCGGATTTGATCCCGGCGCCTTTGCGATGGATCACCGCGCTATCGTGGCGACGCATGAACGCAGTGCCTATGCGATCCGCGTCGATGCGATTGAGGACATCTGCACCGCAGTAAGCGAGCCCGATCAGGTGCCGGGGGGCTTTGGCGAAGCATGGGCACGCGTTTCATCGGGTCTTGTGGAAACACGGGTCGGGCCAGCGCTTTTGCTGAACCTTGAATCGCTTCTCAGAGCGCCTGAACCCTTCGGTGCGGCGGCTTAATGCAAATGTTACATCTCCTGCCTAACCTTCAGCCTATTCTAACCAAGGTGAATTCATGAAAAGCTGTCTCATTGTCGACGATTCCAAAGTTATCAGAAAGGTATCCCGACATATCCTTGAAAACCTTGGCTTTTCGGTCAAGGAAGCTGAGAATGGCGAGCTTGGGCTGAAGGCTTGCGACGAAGCCATGCCGGATGTGATTCTGCTCGATTGGAACATGCCCGTGATGACGGGCATCGAGTTCATCACACACCTCAGGAAACGTGAGGGCGGAGACAAGCCGAAAGTGGTTTTTTGCACCACGGAAAACGACGTCGATCACATCCGCGAGGCGATTGCCGCTGGCGCAGATGAGTATGTGATGAAGCCGTTCGATCACGAAACACTCCAGATCAAGTTGCAGCTCGTCGGCTTTGCATGAATGCGCCTGCGCAATTTGGGCCGCGCACAAGCGTGAGGCGTCTGCGCCCCGCCGGGCGGAACAAGCCGTGCATCAAGGTGATGATCGTCGACGACAGCTTGACGGTCCGCACGATCTTCAAGCGCATGGTCGAACACGACCCGCGCATGGAAGTGACCGCCACCGCGAGCAGCGGCGAACGCGCAATTGCGTCTATCGAGAAACAGCACGCTGACGTCGTTCTGCTTGACCTTGAAATGCCGGGCATGGGCGGGCTCAAGGCTCTGCCACAGATCCTGTCGATCTCGCCCGACACGCAGGTGCTCGTGGTGTCCTCGCTGACCACAGATGGCGCTGAAATGACGCTGGAGGCGCTTTCGCAAGGCGCGGCCGACACCTTGTTGAAACCGCGCCCTGGCGAATTTACCGAGCGATACCGCTCACAGCTTCTGGGCAAGATCAACGCGCTGGGCACCAAGGAGAAAGGTTCGCGAGAGGAAGCCGTCAATACGAGGTGCAGCGCCCCTGAGAGCACCGTTTCACAAACAGTCGACGACGTTCGGGCATCAACCGCGGACGGCTTGTCTGTCCTGCCGGCAACCTCGCGCATTAACAGCGCGGAAGTGATCGCGATCGGCGCATCAACAGGCGGGATCCACGCTCTCAATCTGATGCTGCAATTGCTGACACCGGCGTGCACGACGCCGATCCTCATTACACAACACCTGCCCTCCAGCTTCATCCCCGTTTTCGCCCGGCAGATCGAAAATGTCAGCGGCAGACGCACGAAAATCGCTGAAGATGGAACCGAAATCCGCAGGGGCGAGATCGCGCTTGCGACCGGTCACAGCCATATGTGTATCAGACGCCATGCAGGCCGCCTGATCGCTCACTCCAATGCCGAGCCCGCCAGCAGCGGCTGCCTCCCCTCGGTCGACCCGATGCTGGCCAGCCTCGCACAGGCTTGTGGCGGCAATGTGCTGGGCATCTTGCTGTCCGGCATGGGCCGCGACGGGTTCGAAGGCGCGCGCGCAATTGTTGAAGCTGGCGGTGAAATCTGGGCTCAGGATGCCGAAACCAGCGCGGTTTGGGGCATGCCCGGAGCAGTCGCAAAAGCGGGCCTTGCAAGCCTGATCGGCCCGCCGGAAGAGCTGGGCAACGCCATAATGGAAAAGCTTGCGGAAAACCGCAACGTGGCTGGATAAAGGGATCGCACCAGTTAGTTTAATGGAATACACTCAGGCCTCTTTTCAGATCATCGTGGATCTTCTGGCATCGCGCACCGGTCAACACCTGAGCGCGAGCCGCCAATGGCGTTTGACTTCAGCCTTGTCGGGCGTGTTCCGCAAGCATGGCCTCAACAGCCTCGACCAGCTTGCGTGCCTGCTCGATGCGCCCGACGAATATTCCGAACACGGCGACCTTGCCACCGAAGTGGTCGAGGCTTTGCTCAACAACGAGACATATTTCTTTCGCGACAAGCCAACCTTTGACCAGATTCCGCAAGACATCCTGCCCAAACTGCGCGAACGCCGCGCGCATAAGCGCCAATTGTCGATCTGGTGTGCAGGCTGTTCAAGCGGGCAAGAGGTTTACAGCATCGCCATGCTCTTTGAAGAGCAAAAGGAGCTTTGGCAGGGATGGAGCGTGGACATCCTTGGAACCGACATTTCCCACAGCGCAATTGCGCATGCAAAGGCAGGGGTCTACGGCCAGTTCGAGGTTCAGCGCGGGCTTGGCGTTGGCCAGATGCTCGACCATTTTGCGACTTCGCCTGACGGTTGGCGAGTGTCCGAAAGCTTAAGAAAATACACAAGGTTCGGCATTCATAACCTGCTCAATGCACCCCCGGGCAGATCAGCGTTCGATCTTATTTTATGCCGTAACGTGCTGCTCTATTTCGATACCGAAAAGCGCAGCCTTGCCTTCCAGCGCCTGTCACAGGGCATGGCGCGTGACGGATTTCTCATGCTCGGCAATGGCGAGACCGTGTCCGCCAGTCACGGAGCGTTCTCGCCTTCATCCAGCCGCGCAAGCGTCTTTGAACCAGCCACCGCCATGACCAGAGCGCCCCGTGTCGCGTAACCGGGCGGGTTAAGCTTGGCATCCACCCGAGCCGCTCATTCCCGGCACTGAATTTACCGATCATTAGCCAATGCTCTTTAGGCTTTACGCGTGACTAGAGTGCTCAATTGTATGGTAGCCGCCCTCATTTTGGATTGAGTGCGGCAGCAAAGGAAAGTCGTTGCCTGAACCGAGCAAACCCATGCGCTTGACGCCAGGAGGATTGGTGGTGATGCCGCTCGCCGTCGTCTCCGTGGTGGTCGCAGGGATCTCGGCTGTTCTGGTCGCGGTTGGAGCGATCTCAACCGCTGCGCCCCTCCTGCCGATTGTGCTTGCCGGCTTCGCTTTTGCTGCAAGCATTATCGGCCTTTGCAAAATGGGCCTCAACAACATGAGAGAGCTCCAAAGGCTCGAGCGCACCGATTTGCTGAGCAGCCTGCCCAATCGGCATGCGCTCAATCAGGATATTCAGGCCTGTCTGGAAAAGGACGAACAGGTTGCGGTCGCCATTCTCGATCTCGACGGCTTCAAACAGATCAATGACCATTTCGGGCACACCGTTGGCGATGCCTTGATCGCTCAATTCGCGCGCTTGATGCAAAGCATCTTTGGCAAAGAAGCGGCCTGCTATCGCCTCGGCGGTGACGCTTTTGCCGCGGTCGCAACCGGTCCGATGTGTGGCACAATCCTCGAAGGCCTGTGCAGAAGTGTGCTCGAACGGCTTCACGCTCCTCTCACCATCGGCGCGCGCGAGCTCGCCGTCGGGGCGAGTATTGGCCTTACCCATCGCAGCACTCGCGACGATCTGTCTGCCTCGGAATTGCTGCGACGCTCGGAAGTCGCGATGTATATGTCCAAACGCGGCGGCAAAATGCGTTGCACCTGGTTCAACGAAAGTTTCGATCATCGCCGCGAGGAAGTGCGCAAGCTTGAGGAAGACCTGCGTGAAGGGATGAAGAAGCGCGAATTTGCGCTTGTCTATCAACCCCTTGTCGGAGCGAACAGCGAACGCATCGTTGGCGTGGAGGCGCTTCTGCGCTGGAACCGCGAGGATGGCGGGGAAGCGCGGCCCGATCACTTTATTCCGGTGGCCGAGGAATCGGGCATTATCAATCCGCTTGGACTTTGGGTCTTGCGCGAGGCGATGACACAGGCGCTGAAATGGGAGGGCATTTCGCTCTCGGTCAACATTTCGGCTGCCCAGCTTCGCAATTCCGACTTTCCAATCAAGCTTGGCGAGATATTGGAGGAAACCGGCTATCCTCCCGAACAGCTAGAGCTGGAAGTGACCGAGACTTGCCTCGTCCTCGACCCCACCGTTGCCGAGCGCAGCCTTAACGTGATCCGCGAATTTGGCTGCAAAATCTCGCTTGACGATTTTGGCACCGGCTACGCCTCGATCGGCTTCTTGCGGCAGTTCCGGTTCGAGAAACTGAAGCTCGATCGCACGCTGGTCGTTCAGGCAAGCGAGGATGAAGGGTGCCGGGCTATGATGCTTTCCAGCATCGCCGTGGCCCGGGCGCTCGACATGGCCGTCACAGCTGAAGGGGTCGAAACGAACGACCAGGCCAAGCTGGTTCGGCTTGCAGGCTGTGACCAGATCCAGGGTTGGCTTTATTTCAGGCCCCAATCGGCACAATCCATCGATGTTCTGATTGCGCGCCAAGAAGAAACTGACCGCGCCGCCCCATTGACCAAGCGGCCTGCGCAAATTCGCATCGCAAGATAAGGCGCCAGATAAGTCGCCTCAGCGAAATCTCACACGGTTCATCAGCAGGGGCAGCGTTACTGCCGCTTCGGCTAGTGCTTGATCGATGTGCGAAACCAACTACGCTTCTCAAGAAAAGTTGAAGGAGAAGCCACCCCATGTCAGAGCCCGTTCAGCGCCGGCCCCAGTCCAGTCGCCCTACCCACTGCACTTCGCAAGCGTATGACGAAGCCTACGCGCGTTCGATCGCAGACCCTGACGGTTTCTGGCTCGAGCAGGCGCAACGGCTTGACTGGGTGACCAAGCCCACCAAAGGCGGGGATTGGTCGTATGATCCGGTTTCGATCAAATGGTACGAAGACGGCCAGCTCAACCTTTGCCACAACGCGGTTGATCGCCATGTCGAGGCAGGGCGCGGCGATACGACCGCTCTGATTTTCGAGCCCGACAATCCCGCGAGCAAAGGCCGAAGCGTCACCTATGCTCAGCTTCAAAGCGAAGTCATCGAAATGGCGAACGCCTTGAAAGCGATTGGTGTCACAAGGGGCGAGCGGGTCACGATCTACATGCCGATGGTGATCGAAGGCGTAACGGCAATGCTCGCCTGCGCGCGGATTGGGGCAATTCACTCCGTTGTCTTTGGCGGGTTCTCTCCCGAGGCACTCGCTGGCCGGATCGAGGATTGCGGCTCGCGCTTCGTCGTCACCGCTGACGAAGGGGTGCGCGGTTCAAAACCCATTCCCCTGAAAGCAAACGTCGATGCGGCCTTGCAGATCGAAGGCGCGAGCGGGGTCGAAGGCGTTCTCGTCATCGAGCATACCGGAGCCGATGTGCCGATGCATTCAGGCCGCGATCAATGGTTTGAAGATGTGAAATCCGATGCGCCCGTTGCTTGCGAGGTGATGGATGCCGAAGACCCGCTCTTCATCCTCTACACCTCCGGTTCGACCGGAAAGCCCAAGGGCGTCCTCCACACCACGGGCGGGTACGGCGTGTGGACGGCCACCACCTTCCACTACGTCTTTGACTATCAACCGGGTGAAGTGTTCTGGTGCACCGCCGATATCGGCTGGGTCACGGGGCACTCCTACATCGTTTACGGCCCGCTGATGAACGGGGCGACGCAAGTCGTGTTTGAGGGCGTGCCCAACTATCCCGACCATGGCCGTTTCTGGGACGTGGTGGACAAGCACGAGGTCAACATCCTCTACACCGCGCCGACCGCAATCCGCGCTCTTATGCGCGAGGGCAATGATTTCGTGACCAGCAGGTTGCGTTCGTCGCTGCGCCTGCTGGGCAGCGTCGGTGAGCCGATCAACCCGGAAGCGTGGCGCTGGTACTTTGATGTGGTGGGCGAAGGACGCTGCCCCATCGTTGACACATGGTGGCAGACCGAGACGGGCGGCTGTATGCTGACAACGCTACCTGGCGCACATGATATGAAGCCGGGGTCCGCTGGCCTGCCGTTCTTCGGGGTTCAATTGGAGCTGGTCGACAATGACGGCGTCACGCTCGACGGTGCAAATGAAGGCAACCTTTGCGCAACGCATTCATGGCCCGGCCAAGCGCGCAGCGTTTATGGCGACCACGAACGCTTCGTGCAGACCTACTTCAGCACCTACAAGGGCAAATACTTCACCGGTGACGGGTGTAAGCGCGATGAGGATGGCTATTACCGCATCACCGGCCGGGTCGACGATGTGATCAACGTATCGGGCCACCGCATGGGCACGGCCGAAGTCGAAAGCGCGCTTGTCCTGCACGAGCGCGTAGCCGAGGCCGCAGTGGTGGGCTATCCGCATGATATCAAGGGACAAGGCATCTATTGCTACGTCACATTGAACGCTGGGCTTGAGGGCTCGGACGAGCTTTACAATGAGCTTCGCGCCCATGTCAGGAAAGAGATCGGCCCGATCGCAACGCCCGACCACATTCAGTTCACCGACGGCCTTCCCAAGACCCGCTCGGGCAAGATCATGCGGCGTATCCTGCGCAAGGTGGCCGAAAACGACTACGGATCGCTCGGAGACACCTCGACATTGGCTGACCCATCATTGGTGGATCGCCTGATCGAAGGGCGGCAGAACACGTAAAAGCACGACGAAGCCGTGAGGCTTCGCAAGGGCGACTGCCCGTCCGCAGCGGGGGCAGCTCGCCTGAGCGTCTAGCGAGGATGCGCGATTTCAATGCAAGAGAAATGGCGCGCCCTGCAGGAGTCGAACCTGCGACCTCAGGATTAGAAGTCCCGTGCTCTATCCAGCTGAGCTAAGGGCGCGCATGGCCTGCGCCCATAGCGTGCTTTGCGCCAGTTTCAAATCGCGCTAGTGCTCCATTCGATGAAAAATACCGATAATCCCGCCGATCAAGCGCCAAACCAGGGGCCAGACCGCGGCGCGGCATTCGACACCGATCCGTATGACGGGATTCAGGCGACCAGCCATGCGCCGGTCACTTTCAAATATTACGACTTCGTTATGGCCGCTTTTGTGGCGATCCTGCTTTTGTCCAACATCATTGGCGCAGCAAAACTTACCTTTGTCGAAGTCGGGTGGTGGCCCCAAGGTTGGTGGCCCGCGCCCGACGGCACCTTCATCTATGGCGCAGGGATCCTTTTCTTCCCATTGGGATACGTCATCGGCGATGTCCTGACCGAGATTTACGGTTTTGCGCGCGCGCGCCGTGTGATCTGGACAGGTTTCGCCGCGATGATCTTCCTTGCATTCATGAGCTATGTCGTCGTCAGCCTTCCCGCTTTCGACGGCTGGGCCTGCTCGGCGAGCGGTTTCGATGGGCAAGGTCCCCTCGTCTCAAGAGATGCGCCAGACGGTCCGACAGGCGCCATTTGCCAGGAAACCTACATTTCCGTTTTCGGCAATGCCTGGCGCATTGTCCTGGCCTCGATTGTCGCGTTCTGGGCCGGCGAGTTCGTCAATTCCTATGTCATGGCGAAGATGAAAGTCTGGACCAAGGGCAAGGCTCTGTGGACCCGCACCATTGGCTCAACGGTTGTCGGGCAAGGCGTTGACAGCCTTATCTTCTATCCTGTTGCTTTCCTCGGCATCTGGACCACCGAAGCCGTGATCACGGTGATGATCACCAACTGGCTTCTCAAAGTCATTTGGGAGGCAGCCTTGACGCCTGTGACCTATCTGGCCGTTGGCAAGCTCAAGAAGGCCGAAGGGGTCGATCTGTTCGATACGGACACCGATTTCTCGCTCTTTTCCACCAAGACAGGCTAATTTTCCCGATTGTGCAGCGTGTCGTCAGCGACGGTTTGCACTCTCCACTCAATGCCAAGCCGGTCGGCGAGAAGTTTCAAATCCTTCTCGGTCGAGAAACCGAACAGACCCCCTTGGCTTTCGCCAAGACGCAAGATGAGTGTGTCATCCTCAATCGTCAGGCGGCTGTCCTGAAGCGAGCGGCGCGAGCCTGCGCCTAGCCGCCGCGCCAAGCGCACCGCAAGGCCCCAGACAATCGCCTCATCCAACGCCTCTTCACTCGCGAGCGCCCTTACCTCCTCGGGCAGGTCGAGCGCATTGCCATTGGCCGCAATCGCAGCGGCGAGCATGGCGCGGTCTTTCGCTTCGACCGATATCCAGCGCTTGTGCAAGGCCCAGTCAAGCGCCACGCGTTGCCGGATATTGGGCTCGATCTGCATCGAGGCAAGCGCAAGCATGGTCGCTGCTTCGCGCAAGCGTTCGCTCCCGTGCTTTCGCGATGGCGCGGCATCAACCGTCCAGCTGGCAATCCGCGTCGCGAGCGTGGCTGGCGCGCCGCGCTGGGCTGCGAAGACCGAAACACCGGCGAGCAGCGGGTCGAGCGTCTTGCTGTGATCGGGCAAGCCATCATAAAGCAGCCCTTCGCGAATGCCCCATGAGGAAAACACAATTTTCGAGGGCTGGAAGCGGGACAGCATAGCCTCTGCCAACACCGACGTGTCAGGCAGCTTTTCGGCACGCATTGAGGAAATCCGCTCATGCGAGCCGAGGCTTTCCACCGTTTCATTGGCAAGCGCCTTACCAAGAAGTTTTTTGGCCTCTTTGGCACCGAGTTCGAAACCGTGCGGGTCGCTCAATGGGTGGTCCTGCTCCTGCATGGCGTACACCGCCATCGTTCGCAAAGTGCCGCCGACAAGGTAGAGCGGCTCTCCCTTGGGCACATCGGGCGCGCCTTTTTTAAGTTTCTTTTCCAGGGTCTTGCGCATCTCGCTGCGCGACGCGCCGCGAAGATCGGGCAGGCGCAAGGTGCCAAGCGGCAGGGACAACGCATCGTGGGCACCGTCCTCACCAAGTCGCACCAATTCAAGGCTGCCCCCGCCCAAGTCCGCAACCGTACCCCGTGCGCCCGGAAATGCGCCCAGAACGCCTTGCGCGCTCAGGAAACCTTCTTCCTCGCCGGAGACGATTTTCGGCGCGAAGCCGAGCTTTTTGAGCTGCTTGATAAACGCCTTGCCATTGCTTGCCTCGCGTACAGCGGCGGTGGCAACGGTAGTCACATCCGTCACTTTGAGGTCTTCCAACAAAAGCGCAAAACGCCCCAGGCCTCGCAAGGCAAGCTCGATCGCCTCCTCGGCAAGCACGCCGTTGCTCGCGATATCGCGGCCCAGTTTGGCGGTTACTTTTTCATTGAGAAGCACAGTAGGCGCACGCATCGAGCCGCCATAGATCACCATGCGCACGGTATTTGAGCCAATGTCGATGATCGCGCGGCCCGGCTTATTGCCCGAAAGCGTCCCATCCCGGCTGCCCCGAACCTTCGCGGTGCTCAACCCGAACGGCCCTTGCGCAAGGAAAGTTTGGGCACGCCGCCTGCCTCTAGCGCCCCGCCGCGCCCTGAAAGAGATGGGTTTGTCATAAAGTAACGGTGACAGTTAAACGGCTTGGTGTCACCCTCAGTCGGTGGCTCGACCCGGGTATAACTGCCATCGGAATGCAGCCACCAGCTCTGCTCCACATCGAGCATATTGGCGAGCAGGACCTGCTGCAAAACCTGATCATGCACGGTGCGGTTGAGGATCGGGATGAGCGCCTCGACCCGGCGATCAAGGTTGCGCTCCATCAAATCAGCCGAAGCGATGAACACCGCAGCTTGCGCGCTGGGCATAGGTTCGCCATTGGCAAAGGCGTAAATCCGGCTGTGCTCCAGGAAACGCCCGATGATGGATTTGACCCGGATGTTTTCAGAAAGGCCCGCAACGCCCGGCCGCAGGCAGCAAATTCCCCGCACCACCAGTTCAACCCTCACCCCTGCTTCAGAGGCGGCATAAAGACGGTTGATCATGGCCTCGTCGGTGATCTGGTTGCACTTTATCCAGATCGCAGCAGGCTTGCCCGCACGCGCATTGGCGATTTCAGTATCAATCCGGTTGCAGATTTCCTGACGCAGATTGAGCGGCGCAATCGCGATATGTTTAAGCCCCGATGGCTCAACATATCCGGTCACGAAATTCATCATCTTCGCCGCGTCCTGCGTAAGCTTTGGGTCGGCGGTAAAGTAACTGAGATCGGTGTAGATCTTGGCGGTGACGGGGTGGTAATTGCCTGTGCCAAAGTGACAATAGGTGCGAAAACCGCTGTCCTCGCGCCGCACCACCATCGACATTTTTGCGTGTGTTTTCCAGTCGGTGAAGCCGTAGATCACCTGAACGCCGGCGCGCTCAAGCTTGCTTGCCCATTTGAGGTTCTGCTCTTCATCGAAGCGCGCTTTCAATTCGACCACGGCGGTGACGGACTTGCCGTTTTCCGCCGCCTCGATCAGCGCGTTGATGACCGCCGACTGAGAGCCCGCACGGTAAAGCGTCTGCTTGATTGCGACGACATCGGGATCGGCGGCTGCCTGCCGGATGAAGTCGACCACCACCTCGAAGCTTTCATAGGGGTGATGAACGATGATGTCTTTTTCGCGCACGGCAGAAAACAGGTCGCCATCGTGTTCGCGCACCCGCTCTGGATACCGCGGAGAGTAGGCAGCAAACTTGAGGTCTGGCCTATCTTCCTTGACGATTTCAGCAAGCCCGTCGATGCCGATGATCCCGTCGGTCTTGATCACCGCCGCTTCATGCACGCCCAACTGTTCGAGCAGGATTTCCTCGGCTTGAGGGTCAAAATCCTCTTCGAGTTCCAACTGGATCACCTGCCCCCTGCGGCGACGCTGGATCGCGCTGCGGAAGGTGCGAACAAGGTCCTCTGCCTCTTCCTCGATTTCGATATCACTGTCGCGAAGCACTCGGAACAGGCCGTCGCCCTTGATGGTAAATCCGGGAAAGAGCTTCTTTGCGTACCGCTGAATGAGCGAAGCAATGGAGATGTAGATCGCCTCGCCTTCCCCCGCGATGTCTGAGGGAACCCGCACAAACCGCGGCAGAGCGCCGGGAATGAGGATCATCTCCATGATCTGTTCCTCATCGGCATCGCGCGAGAGCGTGAAGAGAAGGCCCATGCCTTCGTTATAGACGAAAGGAAAAGGGTGCGCCGGGTCGAGGGCTTGCGGCGTGATGACCGGCATAATCTCGTCCATGAAGAACGTTTCGAGCCATTCATGGGCGGACGGCTTTACCCTCCGTTCGTCGGCAATGTGGATATTGCTTGCTGCCAAAAGACTGCGCAAGTCACGCCAGATGTCTTGCTGACGCACAGCGATTGCCGAGGCCTTTTCGCGGATCGCTGTCAACTGCTGACCTGGGGTGCGTCCATCAATTGCCGGCCGGTCGATCCCGCGCTGTGCCTGTCCGACGAGGCCCGCCACGCGGATCATCATGAACTCGTCGAGATTGCTCCCCGAGATTGATAGAAATCGCAGGCGCTCCAGCAGCGGATATTGTTCGTTCGACGCCTCGGCCAGAACGCGCTCGTTAAACGCGAGCCATGACAGCTCCCGGTTGAAATAGGCATCGCCTCCGGGCGCGATGAAGGGAGTTTGGGCAGAAGGTGGGGTTGCCGCCGAGGCTTCCGGCTCGCAATTTTGCGCTTCGTTTGTGATCGGTTGGCTGCTCATCGCCTCTTCCATGTAGGCATTCAGGAAAATTTCGCCAACGCAAAGGCTGGCTCACATAAGCGAATTCGAGTTCGCAATCGCCGTGATCCCGCGTTTACCTGTCGCATCGCGGCCCAGTTGCACAATGACATCAATCACGCTTGCGGCATATTCGATCGTATCCTGGCGCGACAGGCCAATCCCCGTCTGCATCACCATCAGCGACAATTGTTCCAACGCGCCGCGCAGCGAATTGGCGTGAATTGTTGAAAAACTGCCAGGGTGGCCGGTGTTGATCGCACGCAGGAAAGAAACGCTTTCCGCGCCGCGAAGCTCACCCAAGACGATACGATCGGGACGAAGACGCAGCGCCGATTGCAAAAGCTCGTTGGGCGTGACCTTGGCCTCGCCAAGTTCACCTTTGACCGCGACAAGGCCAACCGAATTTTCGCCCGGAAACTTAAGCTCCGGCGTGTCTTCGACCATCACCACGCGTTCTTGGCGCGGGATTTCGCCCAGCATCGCATTGAGGAAAGTGGTCTTGCCGGTGCTGGTGCCGCCGGAGATCAGGATAGTGCGACGATGCTGGATCGCTGCACGCAGGAACGCGATGGGTTCCTGATTGGGGTCGGGCATCTGCGCCTCACGCTCGCCAGCCAAAGGCCCGGTGTCATAGGCATCGAGTGGCAGGTCCAAGCGGCGGTGGCGGCGGATCGCCATCACCCAATGTTTGCGACTGGCGGGAGGTCCGCAGAACTGCACACGCGCCCCATCTGGCAAGGTCGCGCCCAGAAGCGGGTGTTCGCGGTTGATCCCCTGGTGGCTGACGCGCGCAACCTGTTCAGCAAGGCGCTGAACCAGCCGGTCGTCGATCTCCGGCGTATCGATCCGCTTGATGCCCGGATCGCTTGCATCCTCCACCCACACTTCGCCCGGCGCATTGACCATGATTTCAGTCACGGTGTCACGCTCTAGCCAGCGTCTGAAGGGCGCGAGATACGCCTCAAGATAGACGCTGCGCTCTCCCGTGATCGGGGTCGCGGCCTCAGGCGGTGTGGCGCCGGCTAGGATCGGATGGACATCTGCGCTCATCAGTTGACCGTCGAGAAATCCAGATCGCGAGCCGTGAAGACGCGGATAGGTTCGCCTTGTCCCACGCGGATGGTCGGGCTGATTGCGCCATCCTGCTGGGCCGCGATGGAAGCCGCGCTCTGCCCCGCGCCGCCAAGCACCACCGAGGTGCCGCCAGAGGCAATCGCGCCAAGTCCGCCCACAACCGACAGCAGCATGGCCGAACCGAAGCGGCGGAAGAAGTGATTGTTGACCTTGCCCTCAAGACCTGTGGTCCCGTCAAAAGCAACCGCAGGCGAGGCGATATTGACCGATGCGCCATCCGGACGGATCAACCTTGTCCAGATCACATAGGCGCGTTTCTGCCCCTGTTGGACGCCGGATTGGTATTGACCGATAAGGCGCGAGGAACGGGGCACGAGCACTTTGGTGCCGTCAAAGCTCTTCACATCTTGGCTCACCACCGCGCGCACATATCCGGGCACATCGGTGTTGATCGCCGTTTCAAGGATTGCGGGGATCATCGTGCCTTCGGTGACTGTGGTCGAAGGGTTGGACATGGCGCGCGCTTGGGCAGGCGCGCCGCCGACACCGCCAACCCGGCTTGCGAAAGCGGCGGCCGAGCCACCTGCGCCAGTGTCACCGATCGAGCTACCGGAAACAGGTTGGGCTGCGGTTCCCTCTGCTGCGTTGGTGGCCTGACGCGATGCAGCGCTTGCGTCAAAGACAAGAGAAGGGCTTGCGTAAGGATTGGTTTGCGGTCCGGCAGCGACGACTGGCGGATTGGCGACCACGGGTGCAGGAGCGGGAGCAACCACAGGAGACACAACTGGTTCTGGCACTTCAGCAGGTGCCAAAGCTGGAGCCGTAGCTGCCACAGGCTCAGCAGGGGGAGCCTCTGGCGCAGGCTCGGGCAATTCGGCTGCGGTCATTGCCCAGAATGCGACAGCGCCCAAAAGCAAGACCAGAGCAACGCCGGCAGCGAGCCCCAACCCTTCGGTTTTGGTCTTGCGCTGTGCAACGGCAGAAAAGCCATTGCGACTGGCAAGGTCGATCACCTCAGCGCTGGTTTGCTCGCGCGGGTCGGTGTCAGGGCCTGAGCCATCGCCCGATTTCGATGGAAGCCGCATAGCAAGACGCATTTTCTCTACTCCTTACCTTATGACCCGCGAGGCGCATCTGGCCCCGCATCAGCGCTGCGAGGGCGCGGTGGCCCGACATTTACGAGCGTTGCGCGCTCATCACCTTTGCGAAGGATAATCTGCGCCGGCATGTCACTCAAAACGATGGTGTTGCCGCGCACCGTGAAGTTCAGCGGCCCCTCGACCCCGTCAGGACTGATGCCAAGAATTGCCGGAATTTCAGCATCCGGGCTCCACGTGAGGAAGACCGCATCGCCATCGTCATAGGTGCGCGAAGGCAAAAGGCCGGCATCGCCCTCCCCTGCCCATTCAAAATTCAGCCGGGCCGGATCGACGACCGCAAAGGGATCGCGCGCCGCCTCTAGCTCAAGGGCATTGGCCTCATCACGCTTTGCCTGTTCGGCTGCTGCCAACGCTGCTTCGGCGGCGGCTTTTTCAAGTTCCGGATAGCGGAACTGGAGGACGTAAAGCGGCGCATTGCGCGGGCTTGCCACGAGGTCGAACAAATAGGTGCGGCGGTTGGTGACCACCGTCATATTGGTCCGCGCAGAGGTCGCGAGCGGTTTTACGAACAAGAGCGTTTGCGCCTGATTGGGCTGCACCTGCCATGCGCTGCTGTCGCCAATCGCGACATTCTGGATCACTTCATCGGGCGCGAATTTGAGTGTGGTCTGGACCTTCACCTTGCCGTTGACGGTGTAGACCCGTGTCTCGTCAAACACCTGTGTCACAAGGCGCGGATCATCGGCAGGCTGCACATCCTGCGCGAAAGCGGGCGCGGCCAGCGCAAGTGCGCCGGCGACAAAAGAAAGCCGAAGAGGACGGCTGCGGATCATTTGGATGTCTCCGTTTTGGGACGGGCGCTTGCCGAAGAGGCGGAGCGGAAACGATTGCCAATGCCTCTGGTGCGTGAGGCGGCGGCGGATTGGGGGCCGGATTGCGAGTTACCAGAACCGGTCGCGAATACCTTTGTCTCGCGAACGGTGTTGGTGGTGCTCGAACCATTGGTGTCGTTGGCCGCAACCACGGTTGGCGACACCACGGCTGTCCGGCGCACTGCGCCCGCCGCGGTGGGCGCCGCCTGAGCGGCCCGGTTGACGGTCGGGCTGACAACGGGCGCGGGCGCAGTGTGATAGGCATCGGAATTGGGCTGTGTCGCGACATCGGGCGTGGCAAAGCCAAACACCTGCCACCCGCTCACCATCTTGGAGCCGACGTAAAGCACCATGAGCATCAACATGCAGTGGACAAAGCCCACAAGGAAAAACGCCATGGCCGCTTGCTGGTCAATCACTCCAGGAGTTGAGACGAGAGCTGAGAGGATAGGCACAGCCATCTCAAGCATCAGCGAGCCGCCAACGACCGCGAAAAGCGGTGCGAGCGCGAGCATGACGAGGCCTTTAAGCCAGCCGACGAAGAGGCCGCGTGTGCCGTTGAACAAGGCAAGCACCACGAAGATCGGCCCCACCGCAAGGAGCAGCGCCAGTCCAATGCGCGCAGTCACCAGAAGGCCCACCGTACCGATCAGCAGCAGCATCGCACCAATCCACATCATGCCCGGAGGGGAAAATGCGCTGATATCCTGAATGCCCGTGCTCGCCTCCTGAATGGCCAGGAAAACGATGTCGAGCTTCAAGGCGAAAGTCGCAGTTGCCGAGCCATCGCTTGCGGTAAGCACGCCGGCAAGAAAGTCGGGCGCGGTCACAAAAAGATTGTAGAAGATGGTCGAGAAGGCGGCAAAGCTTGTCGCAAAGGTCAGGACGAGGCCCACTGTCACCATCTTTGGCAGGAGAGCGCGAACCGAGAGGTTCGACCGCCCCAGCAGCAGGGAAATGCCGAAAAACGCGATGTAGAGGGTCAGCACCACCGTCAAGGCGATGCCGAGTTGTCCATCGGTGCCAAACAAGCGGTTGAACGCTTGCTCGCTCACCTCGCTGGCGATGCAGTCGACCGCGGTCAGGGCGCCGGCGACGCCTGAGCCCATTTCTTCGGCAGCAAGATCGCACGCCGTTGTCATTCGGCCGCCTGCCAGACGGGCGTGCCGTCTTCATTCACGTCGCCAGAGCCGTCGGGCCCAAATCCCTCAGGCCACGCATGGTTGGTGAGCGCGGGATACCAGGCGCTCGGTGCATCACCCACCGCTGCGCGCAAGAGATCGAGGCGGCGCACCGCTGCCTCGCGGCCTGAAAGGATGGTGAGAACTTCAGGTGCGCCCGAGAGGTCGAGACGCACCACGACGCTGGCGTCAGGCTGGCGCACGAGGAAACAGCGCGAGTGGGCTGGCAGCGTGCGGATCAGGGCAAGCTCGTGCTCGGTCAGGCCGAAGCCGTCACAATAATCCTCTGGCCGCGCGCGGCTGTTGGGCATGAAGACCATGGTCGCGGTTTGCTCGACAAGAGCCGTCGAAATGCGGCTTTCGAGCGCGTCCTTGGCGCTTTGCGTTGCAAAGCCGACCAGAGCGTTGCGTTTCCGCAGTGTCTTCAGCCAATCGCGAATGCGCGCGGCGAAAACCTCATCATCGAGCGCCTTCCACCCCTCATCGATAAGGATCATGGTGGGCTCCCCATCCAGCCGCTCATCAATGCGGTGGAAGAGATACATCATGGTTGGCGTGCGCAGGCGCGGATTTTCAAGCAGCTGCGTCATGTCGAACCCGAGCACGCGTTGGTCGAGGTCAAGCGCGTCGGTATCGTTATCGAACAGCCAAGCGTGTTCGCCGCCGTCACCCGACGTAGAGCCAATCCAAGCGCTCAGACGGTCGGCCAGATCGCCAGGCTCCGGACGACGGGCTCCGGCCAACAGTTCCTTGAAATGCCGCAAACGGCGAAGCGACGGGTCGTTGGCGTAGGTCGCATCAACCGCCGCGCTGATGGTGGCAAGCTCTTCCGGCCCCTCGGCCTTGAGCAGCACGCCCAGCCAGTCGCGCAGGAATGCCTTGTTCGCAGGCGTGTCGGGCAATGAAAGCGGGTTAAAGCCGGTCGGTTCACCCGGATTGATACGATCATAGCGCCCGCCAATGCCGCGAATGAACAGTTCCGCGCCACGGTCCTTGTCGAACAGGATCGTGCGCGGTTTGAACTTTTGCGCTTGGGCTGCGAGGAAGTTCATCACAACCGTCTTACCCGAGCCCGATGGGCCAATGACGCTAAAATTGCCCAGATCGCCATTGTGGAAGTTGAAGAAGAATGGCGTTGCGCTCGTCGTCTCCAAAAGCGTGACTGCATCGCCCCAATGGTTGCCGCCCGCCTGTCCAAGCGCAAAGCCGTGGAAGCTGCCGAAGCTTGCCATATTGGCGGATGAGATCAACGCGCGGCGCACGACGTAATCCTCGTTGCCGGGGAATTGCGCCCAGAAAGAAGGTTCAAGATTGGTGTCTTCGCGCACAGCGATTGCGCCCGTGTCCGCAAGCGCCGCAGAGGCAGCGGCGCAGGCATCGTCGAGGCGATTAAGCGCGCGCTCGCGCACCAGCACCGTCAGATGATGATCGCCAAAGCCGACCGCACCATTGCCCAGAGCATCGCGCGCGGCCATCATGTCGGAGCGTTCTGCCGCCGCCTCCTCGTCGACCGAGCGCGAGCGGCGCAGAGCAAGATCAATCCGCTCACGAGCCGTTGTGCGCTCATTGGGCGCATAACTCTCGGTCACAATCATCTCGAAAGGCAGCCGGAGGAGTGGATCGAGCAGGCCGGGCGAGGTCGCTTCGGGATACTCCTTAAGGCCTAGCATGGCGGCAAATTCCGGCCCGCCAGAACCCTTGATCTCCATCGCGTCGAGCCCGAAACTTGCGCGGCGATAGGGCAGCATGTGGCCGATATCGGTCTCTTCGGATGGCTTGCGAACAGGGCGCATCTCGCCGTTATAGATCGCCGACAAGAGCTCCAGCATCTCTGAATTGGCACCGCCCGAAGGCGTCGAATACTCACCCAGGACGCTCGCCCCGTAAGGCGAAAGCGCCGCCGTCAGCCCTGTGACCGCCGCCTTGAGGCTGCGAATGTCCTTGGGGTCTGCTTCGAGCTCTTCAGCCGTGGTGCGCGAGAAAAACTTCGAAATCCGCTCTGGCAGGCCCGTTTTCCCGCGCGCAGGGCGGCGGATGAGGGTCACGAACTGGTCGTTGATGAAGAGCGATCCGCCAGCCAGCCGCTCTTTCCAGCGGGCATCGATATGGCGCGAAAGCGGGTCGGGAAACTCCGCGTCCAGTTCTACCTCAACCCGTCTGCGGATGACGTGGTGATACAGCACGAAACGCGCATCGAGCGTTGAACGCAGCACCACTTCGCGGGTTGCGGCGTGCGAATTGAGCGCGTCGGAATCCTCGGTTTCGAACAGAAGCCCCGGCACCTGGATCGCGCTCATCACAGAGCCATCGCGAAGCAGCACCGTGCTTTCGTCGATCAACCGCTCGTAAGGTAGGCGGTCGCCAGCGAGCGCTTCCTTGGCGCTCCAGCTTGCAGGTCCGATCCAATTTGCCATTCGTGTGCGGCCCTCCCATCAGGCCTCAGTTCAATTCAACAGCTTCAAGTCATCAGGGCGTATAGGAATTGCAGTTCCAGCGCCGGAAGTTTGGAATGCGCGGGCATTTTGACACCTTCGTGATCCAGAGGTCAAAAATGCGCGGTTCCCTCAAAGATGCGAAATAGCCGATCACGTGCATCGTAATCGGCACCAGCAGAAACACCAGAACCATCCAGAAACTGGTCATAAGATCGGCCAGAATGAGAAAGGCAATGGTGGTCACCATCATATTGATGATGAAGAAATTCATCGTCACGCCTGCAAACATCTGCGGGCGGGTCAGTGTGCGGTGCACGGGATGGCGGACAAGATCGCTCATGCGCGCCCTAGACCCCTGCCCCGCCAGCAATCGTCGCCACCAAACGCGGCGCGCCGAAGATAATGAAAACGCCGATGATAACCGTGGCACCATAACGCCAGTTCATGCGACCCGTGAGCATCATAAAGCCAACGCCCGCCACCGCCATCACAGCCAGCGCAGTCGCAATGGGACCGAGCAGAATGCTCTGCATCCAAAGCAGCGCGCTGGTGATCGGATCGCCGCCCTGATTGGTGGCCTGTTGAGCAAAGGCCGCGCTGGGCGTCATGATCAGCGCGAGAAATGCGGCCATCTGAGCCTTGAGACGAAGAAGCGATTTCATTGTGTTACGTAAGTCCCTCATAGTATTTTTACGGTGCGTTTCGCAAAAGCGCATATCAGCGATGTCCGGCCGCTAGATGCTGCACCTTTGGACGCGAATGATTGGCAAGACGGCCAAGGATACTGGTCACGTAATTCTGCGTCTCGCGAATATTGGGAATGCCGCCCGCGCGGATCACACGGCCCGGCCCTGCGTTGTACGCGGCAAGCGCCTTTTCCAGATCGCCATCGAACCGGTCGAGCTGTTCACGCAAGTAACGCGCCCCGCCCTCAAGGTTCTGCATGGGATCATCAGGATCGACGCCCAGATACCTCGCCGTGCCCGGCATCAATTGGGCAAGGCCGCGTGCGCCGGCGGGCGATACGGCCCGCTCGCGCCAACGGCTTTCCTGCCACACCAGCGCCTCGAGCAAGGCAGGGCTGAGCCCGTAACGATGTGCAAGATCGTTGATCTTAGCCGAATATTGCGTCGGAATTCCTGCGGCGTGATCCTGCGGATTGGCGACGATATCTTCGGAAATGACAAGGTCGCTCACATCCTCAAGCGGGACTGGCGCAAGCACCTGATCGCGCGGTTGCAGCGGGCCACCGGCAACCCATTGCGCACCTTGCGGAGTGACCTCCAGCACATCGGCACAGGCAGGCGTCGCAAACCAGAGGCTTGCAATCAATGCCGTGACGCCAGCACGAATATGTCGTCTCTCGCCTGCGAGAATCATTACGCGGCCCTTTCCAAGACAAGCCCAATGTCTAGCCTAAATGACAAGCGCGTGACAGCCCGAGCTTTGCTTCGCCTTGTCTGGCGGGTTGCGCAGAAACAAAAAGCGCCAGAGTGACAACGATTGAGCAAGGCTCAATGGCTGCCATTCTGGCGCTTTATATATTAGGCCGCACCCAATTTGGCGGACGACCTATGACCCGAGGCCAGCGATCAATCGCGAAGCGTCAATTGGCCCGGCTGTGTCATCGCAGGACGAAAGTCGCCGCGCTCAAGCATGGCGATCGCCTGACGGGCAAGCCGACGCGAATCGGTGGTGCGACCGTCTGCGGTATCAAGCTCGAGAACCTCGCGAGCAGCCAGAGCCGTTTCAAAGTGGCCGCGCGCTTTTGCTTCATTGCCCGAATGCGCCAAAGCAATGCCAAGATTGATATGCAATGCAGGGTCATCGGGATACGCCTTAAGCTCGGCTTCGAGCTTGCGAATGGCTTTCAACGCCTCACCGTCTGCAAGGCTCGCCGATGCAAGGCCGTCATCGCTTGGCTGACTTGTTTGCGCGAATGAAGGCGCCGCAATGCCAAGGCCAAGCCCCGCAACTGCAACAAGTCCGGTTTTCGTAATTTTCGACATTGTGATTTTGGACAGCGTCATGTCCGTCTCCTCTCATCTTGTGGTTTCATGATGAGAGATAATTTTCGAGGGCGCAACAAAACTGTAATATTGTCACAAAAATGTCTGATTGGAAAAAAGTTCTCGCTAATTCAATGCCTTAAACTGCACCAATTGTTACAGGCATGTTTCACATCACAAAAAAACGGCCACTGAAGTTTGTCGCAATTTTGTCATATGACAAAATTGTCGCATTACCGTCTTGGGCGAAGAAATTTTGTCATATCCGGCCCCTAGCTGGTCCTCACGCGATCCAATTCGCGACCTATCGATTCTCGATTTTCAGGGGACCACTCGCTGTGAAGAACATCCAACGTACTCTCATTCTCGGGGCAAGCATCGTTGCGCTTGCTGGCTGCGGCGCGGACGAAATCGTCTCGCCTGGCACCAACCAGCCGGTCAATGTGACCATCAACAACCCGGCTCCAACGCCAGCACCTACGCCAACGCCCACCGGAACGCTTGTGACGCCAGCGGCAGGTTGCCCAACCATCAATTCAACTGGCGGTCTTACCGACAGCGGCACGATCAGCGGCCCGACCGGTGAATACCGTGTCTGCACCCTGCCAACGACCTTCGATGCAGACGACAACCTGCCTTTCATCAACGGTCTGCTTTACCAGATCCAGGACACTGTGACCGTGGGCAGCGACCAGGGCTTCTCAAGCACCGGCACGGATGTGACCCTCTCGGTCGAAGCAGGCGCGATCTTCTTCGCTCAGGCATCTTCGGCCCTCATCGTCAACCGCGGCAACGCACTTGACGCGAGCGGCACTGCAACCATGCCAATCGTTTTCACCAGCCGTGACAACATCCTTGGCCTGAACAACGACAACAGCCAGGCACAGTGGGGCGGCATCGTCATGCTTGGCCGCGCTCCGGTTTCCGATTGTCAGGACAACGTGTTCAACACCGCGACCACTCCAAACGCAAACCCGGCCTGCCAACAACGTCTTGAAGGTTCTGCACAGACCTTCTTCTTCGGAGGCGGCGACGATACAGACAGCTCGGGCACGCTTGAATACGTTCAAATGCGCTATTGCGGCTTTGAACTTACCCAAGGCAACGAGCTTCAGTGTCTGACCACTGGCGGCACCGGCTCCGGCACCACTTTCAACCACATCATGAGCTTCAACAGCTCGGACGACGGCGTTGAATTCTTCGGCGGCTCGGTCAACATGAGCGAGCTTGCAGTGATCGGCGCATCGGACGACTCGATCGACGCTGACTCGGGTGTTCAAGCCAACATCGAAACGGCTGTTGTGGTTCAGCGCGCCAGCACTGGCGACAGCATCATCGAATTCGATTCGCCAGACGATCTTGCTGACGGCACGCCGGGCAATGCGATCCCGCAAAGCACATTGAACGTGAACAACTTCACCTTCGTCCAGCGTTCTTCTGCATCGGGCCAGGCGGTTCGTGCACGTGGCGGCCCTGCTCTTGGTCTGACCAACGGTGTGATCGACGTGAACACCGATGACAGCGTCTGCATCCGTATCGACGAGCAGATTACTCTTGCTGCGATCATCGGTTTCGATTCGGTTATCTGTGACGGTGCCAACCGCCCGGTTCGCGGTTCCTCGGGCGTCAGCGATGCTGAAGTTCAGGCCGAAGTCGACGCAGGCACCAACAACAATCTGCTGGCAACTCTCTCGCTCACCAACAATCTGGTGAACGGCGCCACGGAAAACGGTGTGACCGTGTTCGATGCAACCGCTCGTTCTTCTTTCTTCAACAGCTCGACCTTCGTCGGTGCAGTTGAGAGCGACCTTTCGGCCGACTTTGGCGACTGGACCTGTAACTCCAGCATCCAGAACTTCGGCAGCGCGACCGGCGATTGCACCTCGATCCCGGTTTACTAAGCCGCGCCTCATATCAATCGAGGGGGGCGCAGCGTCTGACGCAGCGCCCCCTTCATATTATCTGCCGAGCCCGCTCGCGGCTCGTTCCCAATTTCAGGCCTAGAATTTCAAGGGGGTCTCTCATTATGTCGACCGGCACGCGCCTCGCAGGGCTGCTGCTTCTCACCTCGTCGCTCACCGTTCCTTCGGTTCTCCATGCGCAAGAAGCTGACCAAGGCAGCGCTGACGCGGATCCGATGGAACAGGATGCTGGTGCAGTTGAGCAGGAAGAAGAAGAATTTGAAGACGTCGATATCTCCGTCCCGGGCGGCGGGATTATCGTCACCAGCAGGCGCAACCGCGATCCGGTGCGCTCGTCCAGCCAGGTGCTCAATGTTCTCACCGAAGAAGACATCGCGCGCACAGGCGAAGGCGATATTGCCGGCGCTCTTACACGCGTAACCGGCTTGTCGGTCGTCGGCGATGGCCGCGTCTTTGTTCGCGGTCTTGGTGATCGCTATTCGCTGGCGCTTTTGAACGGCCTTCCGCTGCCAAGTCCGGAACCGCTGAGCCGCGTTGTTCCGCTCGACATTTTCCCGACCAACGTCGTTGCCTCTTCGCTTGTGCAGAAGACCTATTCGGCAAACTATCCGGGTGAGTTTGGCGGCGGTGTGATCAACCTCACCACCAAAGCCGTACCAACCGAAGACTTCCTCACCGTTAGCGTGGGCGCAAGCGGTGACACCGAGACGACCTTTGAAAACGGCCTCACCTACTTCGGCTCCGAGTGGGACTCCTTCGGTTTCGACAATGGCAACCGCGCGGTTCCTTCGAACCTTCGGGCCTTCTTCGACAGCGGCGAGCGTATCGGCACCGTTCCTCTTGAGGTGAGCGAAACCATCGCAACCCAGCTGTTTCCGACCAACCTTGTGACATTGCAACGTGTCGACGAACAGCGTCCCAACTTCTCTGGCTCGCTGACCGGCGGTATTTCCAGCGCGCTTGGCGATGACACCTATCTCGGGATCATTGCCACCGTTGGCCTCAAGAACAATCTGCGCAACCGTTCGGTCCTGAGCCAAAGCGGTAGCGGCGATCTGACCCAGGTCTTCCAGGAGCAGCGCACCTTCATCACCGATGAAAACGTGCTGTTCAACGCGCTTTTGAGCTTTGGCCTCGACTTTGGTGAGAACACCATCCGTTGGACCAATCTCTACATCCGCGACACGCTCAAGACCGCGCGCCTGTCCGAAGGCTTCGATGTCTTTCCCGGCGTCTCCGGCTTCGATTTCCAGAACCAGCAAACCGCATGGTTTGAGCGCCAATTGATCGACACCCAACTGGTTGGTGAGTTTGAAATCGGCCGCTTCGACCTCGATGTTCGCGGCGGCTATGCCCGCACCGACCGCGAGGCGCCCTACAACGCGCGTTTCAGCTACACCCGGACCAATCTGCCTGGCGACCCGTTCGGTGATCAGTTCGTTGCCTACTTCAACCAGCTGTCCGACGCTGGCATTTCGACCGTCGCATTCGACGATCTGAAAGAAGAGTTGTGGTTCGGCGGGCTCGACGTATCGTATGAACTGACCGACACGCTCTCCGCTACAGTAGGCTATGCCTATTCGGACACCACTCGCCGCTCTGAAAGCCGCGAATTCCGTCCGTTTGTTTCCGGCGACATCCTCGATGACAGCGTCGTTCCGGCCTTTGGCCTTCGTCAGCCGGGCGACCTCATCACCAGCGCCACTGCTGGCCTGTTCAACATCACCCTGACCGAGGCAACGCCGTTCCCGGTGTTCGATGCGGGGCTTGAGATCAACGCAGGCTATGGACTTCTTCGTTGGGCAGCGACCGATACACTCTCGCTTGAGGCGGGCGTTCGCTATGAAGACGCAAGTCAGACCGTTGCACTTGATCAAACGGTCTTCAACGACCCGATTGCAGGGGCGACACCAACGAACCTGTTCAACGACTACTTCCTGCCAAGCGGCACGATCACTTGGGAAGCGACGCCAGATCTGCAATTGCGTGTCTCGGCTTCGAAAACCATTGCTCGCCCGCAGTTCCGCGAGCTGGTCGAACAGGTTTATTTCGATCCGGAAAGCAACCGCGAGTTTGTCGGTAACCCGCTCCTCAATGACAGTGAGCTTCTGAACTTCGAAGCGCGCGGCGAATACTACTTCGGCGGGCCCAACAAGATCAGCCTCGCTGGCTTCTTCAAGGAGATCGACAACCCGATTGAGAATACTCTCCAATCGGCATCGGGCGTCGTGCGGACCGGCTTTGCCAACGCACCAAGCGCGCAGCTTTACGGTCTCGAATTCGACGCCGTATACGGCATCGACCTTTACGATATGGGCGGCTCGTTCTGGGAAACCAAACAGTTGCTGCTGCAAGCCAACTACACCTACACCCAGTCCGAGATCAAAGTGAACGATACGGACATCGCCCCGATCATCGGTGCGCCAGAGCAGCTTGCAAGCCTGCTGTTCGACGATGGCGCTCCACTGGTGGGTCAGTCGGACCATATCGCCAACTTCTCGATCGGTATCGAAGACACCGAGAAAACGCAGCAAGCCTCGATCCTCGTCAACTACGCGACAGAACGCGTGACACTTCGTGGCGGCCCGCTGCCCGATGTGGTCGAAGATCCGGGCCTCACTGTGGACTTTGTTGCACGCACCGAACTTGGCCTTCTGGGACAGGATCTTGAGCTGTCCTTCCAGGTTCGCAACATCTTCAGCCGCGACAACTTTGAATTCCAGGAAAGCGACACCGGCCGCATCGAAATCAACACTTTCGATGTCGGCACCAGCTTCTCAATGGGGCTTAAAGCCGAATTTTGATCAGCACCCTCTCCCGCTGATTTCTGGCCGCTTCTTTCACACGAAAGGAGCGGCCTTTTTTCTTGGGGAGAGCCTCAGCGAAATATCAGGGATGGCGGGAGTAGGAAAACTCGGCGTCGGCATCAGAACCAGCGGAGCGCTTTAAAGGTCGAGGACGTATCCGACCGAACGCACGGTGCGCAGCGGATTGCCGCCACCGGCTGCCTTGATCGCGCGGCGCAGGCGTCCAACCCACACATCGACGGTGCGCTCATCCAGCGGCGGCTCCGTCTTGCCGAGCCCTGCGATAATAGTCTCGCGGCTCATCACCCGGCCCGAATTCTCCGCAAAGTAGCGGAGCAGGCGAAATTCATTGGGCCGCGCTTCGATCACCGTGCCGTTCCAGCGCGCCTGCAATGCGGCCATGTCGATCAGCAAATCGCCCTTCTCGAGCCCGGCCACATTGTTCACCAGGCTTCGTTTTGATTGCAGGGCCAGCACACGGTCGAGCACTGTCGTGCGGTCAAGCGGCCCGACGACATAGTCATCAGCTCCCGCCTTCAAAGCACGCCGACGGTGTTCCTCATTGGCGTCTTCGTCATCCTGCTCCAGCACCATTGTCACATGGGCTTCGGCGGTGCGCGGATCGGCTCGCAGGCGACGGCACATTTCGAGACCGGCAAGGTCGTCCATGACCCAATCGACAAAGGCCCAGACCGGTCCATCGACCAGACGCTGCGGACCCTCGGAACCGAGTTGATCGAACACGAAGCGCTGATCACCATGAACAAAATCCTCTAAGCCCTCTTCCAGCGGAGAGGTGAGGAAAATATTGGTCACTTGCATTGTGCCCGATGCCCCAGTTGCAAAAGCTTTTCGGGGCCGAGGATTGGCTGAGTTCTGTGACGCGTTTATGACGCGCAAACAAAGAGTCTAGCCGCTTTTTTCCCTCACGCTCACCTGGTCCATCGGGGGCAATGGCATGGCAAGACCGGTTGGCATTTTCGGCCTGTATGGCGCTTCGAGTTTGGCGATTTCCTCGTCCGACAATTCAACCTCGAGCGCAGCCACTGCATCGGCGATATGGTGCGGCTTTGACGCGCCGATAATGGGGGCTGCCACTCCCTTGGTGAAGTGCCATGCAAGGCCAAGGCTCGCCATCTTCTCACCGCGCGCCTCTGCCATGCTGGCAAGCGCATTGATGGTCGCCGCGTCCGCCTCGTCATCATCGCTGTAGAGCGACTTGCCCACGCCGTCGGTTTCGCTGCGCACCGTGGTTTCGCCCAGCGGTCGCGCAAGCCTTCCGCGCGCAAGCGGGCTCCACGGGATCAGCCCTACGCCCTGATCTGCGCAAAGAGGGATCATCTCGCGCTCTTCTTCCCGGTAAAGGAGGTTGAGCTGGTTCTGCATCGAGATAAACCGCGTCCACCCGTTCGCGCGCGCCACTTCCTGCGCCTTGCCAAACTGCCAAGCGTACATCGAGGACGCGCCGATATAGCGCGCCTTTCCCGCCTTCACGATGTCATGCAGCGCCTCCATCGTTTCTTCAATCGGCGTCGAATCGTCCCAGCGGTGGATCTGGAAAAGATCGACATAGTCCATGCCAAGGCGGGTCAGGCTGTCGTCGATCGCCTGAAACAGGCTTTTGCGCGATAGACCACCGGTATTGGGCGCGCGCCGCCACGGAATAAACGCCTTGGTCGCGACCACGATCTCATCGCGGTAGGCCATCTCTTTCAAGAGCTTCCCGGTGATCTCCTCAGACGTTCCGCCCGCATAGCCATTGGCGGTGTCGAAAAAGTTGATCCCTGCCTCCAACGCTTGGCGGAAGAAGGGTCGGCTTTCGTCCTCGTTCAGCAACCAGTCGCCATGCCAGCCCGCGGTTTTGTCGCCATAGGTCATGCAGCCAAGGCAAAGGCGCGAGATGTTGAGACCAGAATTTCCAAGCCGGGTAAATTTCATAGCAACGCTCCTTCGAAGGCGTGGTTCTTGTAGGACATTTGAGACACTTGAGACACTGTCCAGAGGCGGAAGATCTGCGGGGCCGGAATTGGTTCTGGAATTTTGATATTATGCGCCTTTTGCGAGTATCCTAGCAAAAACCTTCCGCGTCCCTCCAACCTGAAATGTTGGAATAGGTTAGCACCTGTTGCGGCGCTTAGGAAAGCAGTACCCTATTGCAGCGTCAGCCCGCCATCGACCACCAGCGTGTGCCCGGTGACATAGGCCGACAGCGGCGAGGCAAGGAACAGTGCGGCCCCCGCCATATCCTCTGGTGTGCCTAGACGGCGTAGCGGGATCCTTTGAAGCGCCCCTTCGAGCCGCTCGGGATGATCGGTTGTGACAGTGGTGATCTTGGTCGGCACCAACCCCGGCGCGATGCCGTTCACGCGGATGCCGTCCCTCGCCCAAGCCGCGCCCAGCGTCTTCACAAGGCTCACCGCGCCCGCTTTGGAAGCGGAATAGGCAGGGTTGCCGATATTGGCCTTGAAACCTGCCACGGAGGAGACAACCGTCATCGTGCCGCCCGCTTCGGCAAGCTTGTCGTGAAACGCACGCGCCACGTCCATGACGGAATTGAGGTTGACGTCGATGACATCGTCCCAGCCTTCGCGCTGAAACTCACCTCGCCCATATCGCACGATGCCCTGACATTGGATGAGGGTATCGACTGTCCCCAGCGTCTCCGCAAGAGCGCCCGCAGCCTCGCGGTCGCTCACGTTTAGCTGCGCGTAGGAAAGCCCTGTAAAGTCGCTGTCCTCTGCCTCGAGATAGTCGCCCTCGTCAGGCCGTGTGCCCGTCACCAGCACATCGGCCCCAGCCTTGCGGAATGCATGCGCGATACCGTTACCGATGCCAGACGAGCCGCCGATGACGACAACGCTTTTTCCGTTGAAATCGAGTGGGTTGTTCATATCATTTACCTATCTCTGACGTCGCCCCGTGCTTGACACGGGGCTTGGCTCTCTTTTGGTTGATAGAATGGCAAAGGGCGGATGGGTATACATCATGGCGAACCGCTTCAGAGGCGGGATGTATGTTGGCGTCACCGCCGATCTGCTCGCTCGAATACACCAGCATCGCGAAGGCAACGGCTCCATCCATGTGCGCGATTTCGGCAAGACACGCCTCGTCTTTGCTGAGCGCCATGACACGATTGAGTGCGCTATTGCTCGCGAAAAACTCGTCAAGAAATGGCGGCGCGAGTGGAAGTTTGCGCTCATCGAAAAGGCGAACCCGGAGTGGAATGACTTGTGGGACGTTTGGTTTGGCGGTGAGCAAGCAGAAAAGTAGCCTAGCCCCGTGTCAAGCACGGGGCGACGAGATGAATGACCGCTGGCCAATGCCCTTCGCCCTCAAATCTCGCGGCTGACGACTTCCTTCATGATCTCTGATGTGCCGCCATAAATGCGCTGAACCCGGGCATCGCGCCAGAGGCGGGCGATGGGATATTCGTTCATATAGCCAGCGCCGCCGTGCAGTTGGAGTGAGGCGTCGACCATCTCCCATTGCATTTCCGAATGCCAGAGTTTGGCCGCCGAGGCTTCGCCTGTGGTGAGCTCGCCGCGCAAATGCCGCGCAATCGCCCAGTCAAGGTGCGCCCAGCCGACTTGCAGCTTTGCCGCCAATTCCGCGAGGGTAAATTTGGAGTTCTGGAACTCAAACACCGTCTTGCCGAAAGCCTTGCGCTCCTTGGTGAATTTGACCGCTTCGTCGAACGCGCGTTGCGCCCCGCCCATTGCACTGACCGCGATGGAAAGCCGCTCTTGCGGAAGCTCTTCCATCAGGTGGATGAAGCCGCGATTTTCGCCGCCGAGGATGTTGGTCTTGGGCACGCGCACGTCTTCAAAGAAGAGCTCGGAGGTGTCGGCGGAATGCTGGCCGATCTTGTCGAGATTGCGCCCGCGCGCAAAGCCGGGGGTGTCGGCATCGACGAGGATCAGCGAAGTGCCCTTCGCGCCCGCATTGGGGTCGGTCTTCGCCACAACGATCACCACATCGGCGTTCTGGCCGTTGGTGATATAGGTTTTCGAACCATTGATGACGAGGTGGTTGCCGTCTTCCTTGGCGGTTGTCTTGATCCCTTGAAGATCGGAGCCAGCGCCCGGTTCGGTCATGGCAATCGCGGTGATGATATCGCCCGAAATCATTCCCGGGAGATTTTTCTCCTTCTGCTCGGGCGAGCCGAGGCGTTCGAAATAATTGACGGTAATGTCGTTTTGCAGCGTGAAGCCAGCAGACGAGCCCAAATAGGCAAGTTCTTCGGCAAGCACGCAGTTAAAGCCGAAATCGAGACCAAGCCCGCCGTTTTCTTCGGAAACCGTGGGGCATAGCATCCCCGCATCGCCCAGCGCCTTCCACGCGGAGCGCGGGACAATGCCCTCTTCCTCGTGTTGATCGAGGTAAGGCTCCATATGCTCGCTAAAGACCTTGCGCACCGTCTCGCGGAATGCGGCGTGGTCTTCGTTATAGGCGGTACGGTTTGCTGTTTGCAGCATGGGAGCCCTCTCTCATCAAGTGCGTTGTTATTCGAAACGCAGTGAAGCTTGGCCTGAGGGATAGGTCAAGCGAGAAAGATACAAGTTTCGGCAAGTCTTCAGGAAGCCAGATAGCGTTCCATCAATATGGGCAGTGTGTCGGCGCATTCGGTTATGATCGAGCGCGACGATTGATTTCGGCTCATGACTGCTTGCCCCCGCAGCAGCGACATTGTCACCGATGCAAGTCCGCTTGGCTCCGCATCGGTGGTGAGCATGCCCTCATCTTTCCAGCGTTGAAAGATGGCGGTCAGCCCGTCGTATTGCTCATCAATCAGGGCCACCATCTCATCACCAAGAGCGTTACCCGGCCTATTGGCGAGTTCTTGCTGCCCTGCTGCAACAAAGCACCCTGAGGGACAATTATCATCGACCAACACTTCAAGCTGGGCTGCAAAAAATTCACGCAAAGCGTGTTTTGGATCATCCTGATCAAGCTTTGCCAAAAGCCCTGCCAAAACCGCCTCTTGATAGCGAACATTCGCAAGTTTAAACATCGCATCCTTATTACCAAATGCATTGTAAAGGCTCTGGCGTTTTAGCCCGGTCGCAGCCTCCAGCACTTGGATCGACGTGGCTTCATACCCGTTCTCCCAAAATGCATCCATAATCTTATCAATGACTTCTTTGCGGTCGAAGCTTGCAGCGCGCATTTTTTGACCCTTCGTTCAAATATTTTCTTGACTGACCGTTCAAGCAGCCCTAGCTGAACTTTACCGATCAGTCAAGAAAAGGAGTTTGGACAATGGTTCAGGTTAAACAAAATGCACGCCTCGTTGGTAAAAAAGCTGTCATAACCGGTGGCACAACGGGCATCGGCTTCGCTTCGGCGCAGCGGTATCTGGAAGAAGGGGCGAAGGTCATTATCACCGGACGCAATCAGGATGGCATTGATCGCGCGCTTACCGAACTTGGAGATGGTGCAACAGGTATCGTCGCAGATTCCACTTCACTTAGCGACCTGAAGGCTCTTGCTCAGTTTGCGCAGGAGGAGTTCGGCCAAATCGATATTCTTTTTGCCAACGCGGGGAATGGAATGTTTGCCCCTATCGATGAGGTCGATGAAGAGCTTTACGATCGTCAATTCGATCTCAATGTGAAAGGCGCATTCTTCACAGTGCAGGCATTTCTGACCCTGCTCTCGAACAACAGCTCAATCATCTTCACCGCATCTTCTGTGCACTCAAAAGGTGCGCCGGGCGGAAGCCTCTATTTCGCCACTAAAGCGGCAGTGCGAAGCTTTGCCCGTTCCATGGCAGCCGAATTGGGCGGTCGCGGCATCCGCGTAAACACGCTCTCTCCCGGCCTTGTCCCTACCAACTTCTTCGAGAACTCGAATGCGCCAACTGAAATGTATGACGACTTCGACGCTCTCGCAGGAAAAGGTTCGCCGCTGGGCCGTGCTGGCATGCCGGTTGAAATTGCCGAGCTCGCGGTGTTTCTTGGATCAGACGAAGCCAGCTTTGTTACCGCTGCGGACTATGTCGCTGACGGTGGCTGGATGAACGTCTAGATTCTCTCCGCCGACCATAAGAAAAGGGCGCCTCTCGCATTGCGATTGGCGCCCTTTCTTGTTCTACTTAAGCTTGGAGCGTCAAGATCTGATCAACCCACAAATGCGCGTTCGATCACGAACTGGCCCGGCTTGTTGTTCGCGCCCTCTTCAAAGCCGCGGGCTTCGAGGTCGGCGGCGTGATCCTTGATCATCGCCATCGAGCCGCACAGCATGACGCGGTCGTTTTCCGGATCGAACTTTTGCGGGCCCTTGGAGTCCTTGAACAGGCGGCCATCGTCGATCAGCACCTGGATGCGGTCGGTGGTGTGGAAATCTTCGCGCGTCACGGTGGGGACGTAGATCATGCGCTCGCGCTGATCGTCTTCGAGCAGCGGATCGCCTTCGAGTTTGCTTTCGAGAAGATCGCGGTAAGCCAGGTCTTTCACGCGGCGCACCGAATGCACAACGATCACTTCGTCATACATTTCATAAACTGACGGATCGCGAACAAGGCTCATAAACGGAGCAAGGCCCGTGCCGGTTGAAAGCATAAACAGCCGCTTACCGGGCAGCAGGGCGTCGGTCACAAGCGTTCCGGTCGGCTTTTTGCCGAGGTAGATCGGGTCGCCTTCCTTGATGTGCTGAAGCCGCGAGGTGAGCGGTCCGTCTTGCACGATGATAGAGAGGAACTCCAATTCCTCATCATAGGAAGGCGAGGCCACCGAATAGGCACGCAGCAGCGGCTTGCCGTCTTCTTTGGGAAGGCCGATCATCACAAATTCGCCAGAGCGGAAGCGGAAGCTTGCCGGGCGGGTCATCTTCAGCGTGAAGAGGTCATCGTTCCATTGGTGAACGTGGGTGATGGTCTCTACCGAAACGGCGCCGCTTTCATTGAAAGCGTCACGCGGGGGAATCGGTGATGTGACAGCTGTGTCGGTCAATTTCGGCCTCAAAACTTGTGCGGTTCGCGCGAGAATCGCGCCAGTTGTGAAGGCGCAAATGGAACTTTCGGCTACTTACATCAAGGTAGATTAGCAATCCGGGGGCGAAGTGCGGCTTTCGGGTGCGCTCTAACACCTCGCCCCTGGATGCTCTTTTTTAGTTCCAGCCGGCGCGGTCGAAAATCTGCACCGCCTTGGTCTGACCGGCACCAATGGTTGCCGCGTTCAAGGTATCAGCGCGAAAATCGCCCATCTCTTCGAGGTTGGAATTTCCGCTCATGCCGATGGCAGCGGGATATTCATTGTTGCCGTCGGCAAAATAACGCTGTGCGCTCTCGCTCGTGAGATATTCGAGGAAGGCAATCGCGTTTTCGCGGTTCGGAGCATTCTTCACAACGCCAGCGCCGCTCACATTGATGTGCGTGCCGCTTTCGCCTTCAGCCTGATCGGGGAAGATTACGCCGAGCTTGTCGAACACCGCGCGCTGCTCCTCATCGCCGCCTGCAAAGCGGCCAAGGTAATAGGAGTTCACAACCGCAATCCGGCATTCGCCCGCAGCAGTGCTTTCGATCTGTGCAGTGTCATTGCCCTGCGGATCGCGCGCGAAGTTTGCGACAACGCCCTTGGCCCATTCTTCGGCAGCCGCTTCGCCCTTGTTGGCGATGATGCTGGAGAGCAGCGAGATGTTGTAGATGTTCGAGGAAGAACGGATGCAGATGTCACCTTTCCACGCAGGATCGGCCAGGTCCATATAGCTATCGAGCCCCTCTGGAACGCCGGCTTCCTTGTTGTAGATGATGACCCGTGCGCGAGTGGAAAGACCAAACCACAAGCCATCGGGATGGCGCAGGTAATCGGGCAGACGCTCATTCAGGACATCGGAATTCACCGATTGCAGCACGCCCGCTTCCTCAGCGCGCCAGAGACGGCCCGCATCGACGGTTACAAGAAGGTCGGCCGGCGAGAATTCGCCCTCGGACTGGATCCGTTCGATCAGGGCATCGGCATCGGCTTCAATGCGGTTGACCGTGATGCCGGTCTGCTCGGTAAAATCTTCATAGAGCGCAAGATCGGTGTCGTAGTGGCGCGAGGAATAGACATTAACGACGCCGTTATCGCCAGCGCCATCGCGCGACGTCTCTGCATTGTCGGAGCAGGCCACCACGCTCAACGCGAGGCCAAGGCCGAGAATCATTTTCTTCATAAGTGTCCCTTCAGTGAAACTTGCGAATGACTTGCAATAGTATCTTGGCGAATGCAAGTGCTGATTTGTATGCTCAACCCTTGGCAAAGGCGCGCACGCTCGCATCGCGCGGCACCACGCGGTAGCGCGCGCCCTCCTCGACTGCGGCGGTTGTCTGGACCGTGATCTCTTCGCCAGATGCGGTTTGCAGCAAGAGCCTGCTGGCCACACCGAGGGGGTGTACATCGACAACTTCGAGCCCGCCTGCATCCTCGATACAATCAAGCGTCTCGGCATGGACGAGAAGATCGAATTCGCTTGCGCTTGGCATATCGCCCGCGACACAGGACACCGGCCAGGCACCAAGGCTGGTTTGCAGAACATCGCCATCACGCTTTGCTGCCACCACTTGCGCACCGCCGAAAATCGCGCCGACCGATGGCGTTGCGGGCCGGTCATGCAGGTCTTCGGGCGTCCCGAACTGGATAATGCGCCCGCCTTCCATCACCGCGATATAATCCGCAATGTCGAGCGCTTCTTCGGGATCATGCGTGACCAGAATCGTGGTTGTCCCTGCTGCGCGCAGAAGCCTGCGGCAATCGCGGCGCAGGCGGCGGCGAAGAACGATATCAACGCTGGCGAAAGGTTCGTCCATAAGGAGCACTTGCGGCTCTGGCGCCATCGCGCGAGCAAGGGCAGCGCGCTGTTGCTGGCCGCCGGAAAGCTCGTGCGGGAAACGCGGGCCAAGCCCAGCCAGCCCCACCCGCTCCAGCCATTGCTCGATCACGGCATCCGACCCGCCATCCGAAAGACCAAAGGCGATATTTTTCGCAATCGTCATATGCGGGAAGAGCGCGCCGTCCTGAAAGACAAGCCCGATGGGCCGCGCTTCTGGCGCGGGGTTGCGGCTTGCCGAAGCGATCTCTTCGCCGCCCACGCTGATGCTCCCCGACTGCACCGGCAAAAGCCCTGCGGCCAGGTTCAGCAAGGTTGACTTGCCCGAGCCTGACGAGCCAAGCAGACAGGTGATTTTTCCCGCTGGCGCTGTAAAGGCGATATCGGATAAGGCCTCCACCCGCCCGGTCCGACCGGTGTAAGCATGGGCAATATGTTGAAATTCAAGACTCACAAAATTGTCCGATGCTTTGGTGCAGGTGACACGTGACTGAGACGGGCCTTAAGCAATCCGCCCCCGCCCCTGCAAGTGGGCTTGTGGCGCGCTCCTCCCTTTTGGATGGGTGGAGCGTGGGCGCACTCGTGCTTGCCGCCTTCGCCTTCCTTCCCATTGCCACCATTCTCGTTTCAGCTCCAAGCGGCGGTTTCGAGGCGATTTCCCACCTCGCGAGCACGGTCTTGTGGCGCTACACCGCAAACACTCTGGCGCTGATGGCGATGGCGGGCGGGCTTGCCCTGATCGTGGGGACAGGATGCGCCTGGTTGGTAAGCGCCGCGCGTTTTCCGGGGCGTTCGGTTCTGGCCTGGGCGCTGGTTCTGCCTCTTGCCCTGCCCGCCTATATCGCGGCGTATCTTTATGGCGATATGCTCGACTTTGTCGGACCGGTGCAAACCGCTCTGCGCGAAGTCACCGGGCTTGGTCCCGATGGATACTGGTTCCCGCAAATCCGCTCTCTTCCCGGCGGAGCCTTCGTCCTTGGCATCGTCCTTTACCCTTATGTCTATCTCCTCGCGAGAGCCGCCTTTGCCGCGCAAAGCCTGTCGCAGTTCCGCGCCGCGCGCAGCCTTGGGGCAAAACCACCGCGCGCCTTCTGGCAGGTTGCCCTGCCCGCCGCGCGCCCTGCGATTGCGGGCGGATTGGCATTGGTGTTGATGGAGGTGCTCGCCGATTTTGGCGTTGCGCAGTATTTTGCGATCCCCACCTTCTCGACCGGCATTTTCCGCAGCTGGCTTTCAATGGGCGACAAGCAGGCCGGGCTCAAACTGGCGGCGGTGATGTTGCTGTTCGTGGTCGCCCTCATCATTCTCGAGGCGCGCACGCGCAAGGGCCGCGCGGTGAGCAAGGATGGCTCGCGCGACGACGAACCGCTCGTGCATCTTTCCCCTCTGGGTAAAGTTCTGGCGCTCCTCTTTTGCGCATCGCCGGTCTTTCTCGGGTTTCTCATCCCTGCCGGCTATTTGCTCTCGATGTCTGTTACCCCGGCCGCGATGAACGCCGCGGGCGATCTGTGGGCCTATGCCAGCGGGAGTCTCTGGCTTGGGCTCGGCGCAGGGTTTCTCTGCGTGATCGCGGCGCTGCTTCTGGCCTTTGCAAAAGCGCGTTCGGAAAGCCAATTGGTCAAAGCCTCGATCCGCGTCTCGACGCTTGGATACGCGCTTCCCGGCGCGCTCCTCGCCGTCGGGCTGCTCGCACCGCTTGGAGCCGTTGATGTGGGCCTCACGCGGGTTTTGCGTGATACCTTCGGCTATTCGGGCGGACTTATCCTGACGGGCACAGGCGCTGTCCTAATCTACGCATTGTGTGTGCGCTTCCTCACCGTTGCCTACAACAGCGTCGATGGAGGGATGAGCAAGATACCGCCTTCCTTCGCTGCCGCTGCGCGATCATTGGGAGCCGGTCCGTCGCGGGTCCTTGCGCAAATTTACGCCCCGCTCCTGAGCCGCAGCCTTGCCGCCGCCGCCGCGCTTGTCTTTATCGATGCGGTGCGCGAGCTGCCCGCCACATTGATCCTGCGGCCCTTCAATCTGGAGACGCTTGCCACCCGCACCTACCGCCTTGCAAGCGACGAGCGGCTGGTTGAGGCGTCCATTCCCGCGCTTCTTTTGCTGGTCGCCGGACTTTTGCCGGTGCTTCTACTGACGAGGACGGGCAAACGTTAACCGCACCATGTAAGGGCAGATTGTCACCGCTGGTGTAAACTAAGCTTGTCGAATGCGCCTGATGCGTTCAGAGTGCCGCACAGATGGCAAAGTTCCCATTCTCGGCGATCGTCGGACAGGACGAGATGAAGCAGGCGCTGCTGATTGCGGCGGTTGATGGCTCGCTTGGCGGGGTGATGGTCTTTGGCGACCGCGGCACCGGCAAAAGCACCGCCGCACGCGCTCTGGCGAGCCTGCTGCCACCAATCACAGCGCACGTGAACTGCCCCTATGGCGGGTCAAAAGAGGACGCGGAACGCTATCCGGATGTGTGCGGCGGTGGGCCTTTGCGAAAGCGTCCCGTTCCATTTGTTGACCTGCCCTTGGGCGCAACCGAGGACCGGGTGATCGGCTCGCTCGACCTCGAAAAGGCGCTTCGATCTGGCGAAAAAGGGTTTGAGCCGGGGCTTCTGGCGAAAGCGCATCGGGGTTTCTTGTACATTGACGAGATCAACCTGCTCGAAGACCACCTCGTAGACCTGCTCTTGGATGTCGCAGCGTCGGGCGAAAACGTGGTTGAACGCGAGGGGCTCTCGGTCCGCCATCCGGCCAAATTTGTCCTCATCGGCAGCGGCAATCCGGAAGAGGGCGAACTGCGCCCGCAATTGCTCGACCGATTTGGCCTCTCAGTCGAAGTGCGCACGCCCGAGGACATCGAAACCCGCGTCAAGATCATGCGACTTGTTGCAGCCAGTGAGCGCGATCCGGAAGGTTTCGCTGCCGAATGGGCGGCTGAGGACGAAAAGATCCTCAAGCAAATCGCACGAGGCAAGGCAAAGCTTGCCAAGCTTGAGCCATCGCAAGACATCCTCACCGATGCTGCGCACCTGTGCATGGCGGTGGGCGCCGATGACCTTCGCGGAGAGCTGACCTTGATGCGCGCCGCTCGCGCCCTCGCCGCTCTTGAAGGTGCGCGCTCGATCAAACGCGAGCATTTGATCGCGGTTGCTCCTTCCGCATTGAGGCACCGCCTGCGCCGCGATGTGCTCGATGAAACGGGCTCGACCGCGCGCATCACCCGCGCGATCGATGAGCTGTTCGGGTGACGGGCGAACCCGCCCCTGAAAGACTTTCAAGCGACCCTCTCAACGACGCGCAGATCGCCGCATCGCTCTTCATCCAAAGCCCGCTGAGCTTTGGCGGCATGGTGCTGCGCGGCAGCGCACCGGCTCGCGATGCTTTGGTCGCAGCGATTGCGCAAAAGCTCCCCACCCGCCGCCTGCCCGCGCACGTCGATGACGAGCGCCTGCTCGGCGGGATCGACATAGCGGCGAGCCTTGCTGCGGGGCGTCCGGTGGAAACGAAGGGACTTCTCGCCGAGGCCGAAGGGGCGGTGCTGATCGTGCCGATGGCGGAGCGAATGAATGAGGCTCTCGCCGGGCGATTGGCGCAGGCGCTTGATGACAAACGCGTGGCGCTCATACTTTTGGACGATGCACGCGAAGCCGATGAAGGGCCGCCGCTTGCCCTCATGGAGCGGCTCGCGTTTCAGTGCGACCTCACCCACTCCAGAGAACGCAAAGCGTCGCTCAAAACGGGTGCGGCTCTTGAGAACGCGCCACTCGATGACGAGGCGCTGGCCGCCATTGCTGCCACAGGCGCAGCGCTCGGTGTGCATTCAGTGCGCGCGCTGATCCATACGAGCGCTGCGGCGCGGGCTCATGCTGCAATATCAGGGCGCGGTGAAGCTGAGCGCGCTGATCTGGAGGCTGCCGCGCGCCTTGTGCTGGCACCGCGCGCGACCCAGCTTCCGCCGCCACCTGACGAGCCTGAAACAGACGATGCGCCGCCGCCCGAGACGGGAGAGACGCCGGAAGACAACAGCCAGCAATCCGCCGACCAAAAGCTCGAAGACAAGGTGGTTGAAGCCGCCGCAGCCGCTATTCCGGCTGACCTCCTGGCGCAGCTCGCAAAGGGTCTTGCCCCGCGTGCATCTGGCGCAAGCGGGTCGGGGCAAAAGCGCAAGAGCGGGCTTCGCGGCAAGCCTTTGGGTGCACGACCCGGAATGCCGCGGGGTGGCGCTCGTTTGGCGATGATCGACACATTGCGCGCGGCCGTTCCGTGGCAGGCCGTCAGACGGAAAGAAACAGGCGCGGGCAGCGACTCGCCGCTTATCATGCGCAAGGACGATTTGCGCGTTCGTCGCTTTGAAGAGAAAGCCGCGCGCGTCACGATCTTTGCCGTCGATGCCTCCGGTTCCGCTGCCGCCGCGCGGCTCGCCGAAGCCAAGGGTGCGGTCGAACTGATGCTCGCGCAAGCTTATGTCACCCGCAGCGAGGTCGCGCTTATAGCTTTTCGCGGAGAAGTCGCAGAATTGCTCCTGCCTCCCACGCGCTCGCTCACACGGGCGCGGCGCGCGCTGGCGGAGCTTCCCGGAGGGGGCGGCACGCCGCTTGCGATGGGTCTCAATACCGCGCGCGAACTGGCGCATTCAGTGCGCGGAAGAGGCCGCACACCAAGCCTTATCGTCCTCACCGATGGGCGCGCCAATATCGACGCGGCTGGCCAGCCCGGGCGCAAGCAAGCGGGCGAGGATGCGAAGGACGCCGCCAAGGCAATTGCCCGCCAAGGGATAGATGCCCTCGTGGTCGATATCTCGGCACGCGCCAGCCGCGAGGGGGGCGACCTCGCCGAGACGATGCAGGCCCGCTATCTCGCCCTTCCGCGCGCCGACGCGAAAACCCTGCACGCCGCCATTTCCAGCAGAGAACCCGCATGAGCCGCCCGCTCAACTGGGATCGCGAGGGACGCCTGTGGCCCAATCGCGAGGCCAGTGAGTTCATTGAGCTCGGGCAAGCGAAATGGCACGTTCAACGCTTTGGCGAAGGCAAATCCCCGCGCCTTCTGCTTATCCACGGCACCGGGGGGTCTGTGCACTCATGGGGCGCGCTTGCTCCAATGCTGGCAGAGCATTTTGAGCTTTTCGCGCCCGATCTGCCCCGCCACGCATTCACTACCGGGCACGGGCCGCAGGATTCCTCCATCCCCGGCATGGCAAAGGCGCTCGCAGGGCTGCTCGACCATACCGGCTTTGCGGCAGACATGATCGTCGGCCATTCCGCAGGCGCTGCTCTGGCGCTGCAATTGGCGCTGAACCACGACTTTACCGGTCCCATCGTCGGCCTCAATTCAGCGCTGCGCCCCTTCCCCGGTCTTGCCGCACAGCTTTTCCCGGCGGTCGCCAAAGTGCTTTTCACAAACCCCTTCGTCCCGCGGGTATTTTCGGGGCTTGCCGGATTTGGCTCGGAAGCCGAGCGGTTTATCTACCGCTCCACCCGCTCGAAAATCTCGGACGATGGGCTCGCCTGCTACGCCGCTCTCATAAAGAACCCGCGCCACACCAAGGGCGCATTGTCGATGATGGCGAATTGGGACCTTGAAAGGCTGCGCGAGCGCATGGGGGAGATCACCAATCCGATTCTGATGGTGCACTCCGACAAGGACGCAGCGATCCCGCTGGATTGGGCCAAGGAGGCGCACAGCTGGCTCCCTACCTCGCGGCTCGATGTGCTGGAGGGTCTTGGCCATCTCGCCCACGAGGAAGCGCCGGACCTCGCGGCCGAGCGGATCATGCATTTCGCAAAGGAGACGCCGGGAGAGGACGCCTGATGGAAGACTACAGCAAAAACATCACCGATAATCTCGGCTGGCTGGAAATCGCTTTCTTCTATTCCATCGCGATTGGCGTCGCCTTCTGGCAATGGTGGAAGATGCGCCGCGAAGTGCGCGAGATGCGGGCCGAAAGGGAGGCCAAAGAAGCTGAAGAAGCGGCGCGCAAAGAGGCAGAAGAGAGCGAAAAGCCGGAAGGCTAAGCAGACGCTCTTGGCATCCTGAAGGGCAGCATGAATTGCACGACCGGTGAGGCAAAGCGCCGCATATCAAGGCTTTCCTGCACAGTCGCGACTTCCTCTCCAAACAGTTTTGAGGACAATTCCGAGCGCGCATAAAAGGGCGTGTCCTCCCACGTGCGGCGAACCTCGGCGACACCGATTTCAGAGCGGGTGCGGCGGTCCACGCGCCATTTGCTTTTAGGCAACGGTGCGATTGCAGGAAGATCGACATGGGCGGCCTCGCAATGTTTATTGAAGCGGATCGCGCTTGCGAAAAGCGAACCATCGCCGCGCTCGCCCTCGTAGCAGACGACCGCGCCTTCCTTCATATGCGCCCGTGACCAATGCCAGGCGTTGAAGCCGCTCTCCAAAGGCTCTGACCCGCGATTGTGATCGAAATATCCGCTGCCGCCCCACGAGAGGCCCGGCTCATCCATCTCGACCTCGATCCGCGCGCGCGGGGCCATGCAGTGCCAGATGTGGTTTTCCGCCGGATCGAGCGCAAAGCTCGCCGCATTCAACGCTTCGGGATAAACCCGCACGCGCCCAGCCACACGGCGGTGGATAGGATTGAAAAGCCGCGTGTCGCGCTCCTCGATCTCAATCGTCAGATGATCGCCGTCCCAATGCATCGCGCTTGCACCAATCTCCAGATTGCTCGCATCGCGCCGCACATCGGTTTCGGGCCGTTCATGCATAACCCAGCGGGCGTTCGGCCCGTAAAGCGCGATATTCATTGAAGAATGATCAATCGGACGCCCCCTGCCCGATGCCTTGTAATAGGGCGAGAAAACGCTGCCCATAAAGGCGATTATGGTGAGGGCGTGGGCTCCGTCGGCGCTGATCGCGTCGATATACCACCAGGTGTAGCCGCCGGGTGGAATGTCCTCGTCGAAGCGAGGTCCTGTTCCACCTTTTTCGCCGCAAGCAGCCCGGATAAGGCGGCCATCGGGACGCCTGCTGAAGGATGCGTCGCTCCCCCAGCGCAATAAAGCTTCTTCACTGCTGTGCGCGGCCCCTGTCTCAGGAATGAGGCCGCCGAGCCGTGCGACGCTCTGCCATATAGAGCCCCCCCGGTTGCCGGGAAGAGGTGCTCCCATGTGGCCGGTGTCGCGAGCTCGTGGGGCATGTCCTGCTCGAGCGTGAGGCCGCATTTCTCTAGCCTTGCTTTGAGGGCCCTCGTGCATGCTTCTGTCTCCTTGGGATCGTAGGAAAAGCGGTCGCCATTGGCCGGCGCGTTAACGATGATTTGCAGGCGTTCTCTTGAATTTCTGGCGCTCCCGTGCGGCGCTACGGTCGCGTTCAAGTCCGCGCTGCGATCAAGCGCGCAGACGTAAGCGGTGGGATCACTCGGCGGTCGGCCGCTCGCGATTGCGTCGAACTCACGGGCATAATCACCTGAGAAAAAGACGTTGTGGTGGGTGAGATCGAAGCCTTTTGCCTCGGTGTGGGCGTACCAGACGAGCGCGGAGAGCGAGCGTTTGGCAGGAGGAAGCGGTTTGACCGCGCGCGCCGGGTCTTGTCCGAAATGGCCGGTCGCAATTGCATTGGGATCGGCGTTGCAGATCACGCTGTCGGCGGGGATCATCTCGCCGCTGTCCAACCGCACGCCGCAGGCTTCTCCTGCGTCATTGAGCAGGATTTCGCAGACCCTCTCTCCCATGCGGAAATTCGCGCCACTGGCCTCGGCCAGCCGTCGCAACGCGATTGCAAGCGCATTGATGCCGCCGTCGATCAGCCACACGCCCATCGCTTCGACATGCGCGATCAGCATGAGGGTTGCGGGCGATTGGAAGGGCGAGGAACCGCAATAGGTCGAATAGCGGCCAAACAGTTGCTGAAGGCGCGGATCAGGAAAAAAATCGCGCAGCGCCTTCCACATGCTCTTGTGCGGCCGCATAGCGGCAAAGTCTCCGAACCGCGTCAGGCCAATGCGCCAGAGCAGCGGCAACGGGCTCGACACATTGTCCCCGCGCATCATTGGTTTGTTGAGGATGTCATACATCCTTGCGGTCTCAGCCCGGAAGCGGGCGTAACCGCGCGCGGCTTTAAGCCCCGCAAAGTCACCGATGGCGTCGATGCTGCGCTCCGAATCTGCATAAAGGTCGAGCGTTTCGACCGCCCCTCTCGGACCAGACCATGCGTGGCGAGCAAGCACCTCGGCCTGTTTGATGCTCACGTGATCTTCGAGTCGCTGCCCGCATTCTTCGAATATCGCGTCGAACACATCGCGCATGGTGAAAACGGTTGGGCCAGCATCAATCGACGCACCATCGACAATAATGCGGGCCGCTTTCCCGCCCACTTCATCGCGCGATTCCACGAGGGTGACCGCCATCCCGCGCGCAGAAAGCCGGGCCGCGCTTGCCAGCCCCCCCATGCCTGCGCCGATGATGACGACCGACTCCAAATACCCCTCCACCCGGCGCCCATCGCCGCAGAAATCTCATATTCCAGTTGACCTGACTGTAGCAGGTGTCCAACTATTTAGACAATCGAAGTGTCAATTTGCGGGATAATATTGGCCCAATCGTCATCAAAAGACCCTTGGAAGGTGCGCTATGTCGCGCGCCGCAATGCGGTGTTTGCTTCCCCGCGCTTCCAGCATTGGTGCGCGAAGCTCCCATTCGTAAACCGCATCGCAAGAGCGCGCGCGGGCGAGGCCTTCGACCTCATCGCAGGCTTCACCTATTCGCAGATTTTGAGAAGCTACGTTGAAAGCGGCCTGTTTGACCTCCTTCAATCCGGCCCCGTGGCTCATGCCCATGTCGCAGCCGAGCTTGAGCTCAGCCGCGATGCTGCCCTCACCCTGCTTCGCGCAGGCCGCGCGCTTCGCCTTTCCGAAGAACCCGTCGCCGATGGCTGGATGCTGGGCGAGGCGGGCGCGGTTCTCGCCGCTGACGAAGGCGCTCAGGCAATGGTGCGCCACCACCGCCTGCTTTACCAAGATTTGGCTGATCCGATGGAACTTCTTCGCAAGGACCGCAAAGAGCCGACCGAACTGTCGCGTTTCTGGTCCTATGCAGGCGCGCTCCACGGCGCGGCAGAACGCGGGGTCGAGACGGCCGAGTATTCGCAGCTTATGGCCGCATCACAGCACTTTGTTGCTGGTCAGGTACTAGCCTCTTACCGCTTCCCAAAGGACGCGCGATTGCTCGATGTGGGCGGCGGGCATGGCGCGTTCCTTACCCATATGGGAGAGGCGTTCGAGGACCTGCACCTTGGTCTCTTCGACTTACCCGAAGTGGCCAATGCGGGCGCGAAAATTCTGGCAGACCGCTTTGGAGACGCCCGCGTATCGGCCCACCCCGGCAACTTCTTCGAGGATCAGGTTCCGAAAGGCTATGACGTCGTCTCGCTCGTGCGCATCCTGCACGACCACGATGACGACGCGGCGCTCAAGATCCTCACAAACATCCGCGCCAGCCTTGAACCGGGCGCGCAATTGCTGATCGCAGAACCAATGGCTGGCGTGAGCGGTGCGGAGGGCATGGGGGAGGCGTTTTTCGGCATGTATCTGTGGGCAATGGGCTCTGGCCGGGCACGCAGCGCGGATGAATATGCCCTCATGGCGCGGCAGGCCGGCTTTGCCCGAACCAAAAATACCCCCACTCCTCAACCGGTAAACGCAAGTATTCTAATCGCGTTTGCGTAAATCCCACGCTACATCGAATACTGTCTGCTTTTGTTGGCACTAGCAGGTGTAAGGCGTAGCAAACCCATGAGAGAAACCCCTTTCACGGCGAATGGCGAGTCGAATTCGCCCGTCCCGAATGGGGAGAATGGTCCCGCAAATGGACCGCAAGCAGGGGAAGCAAGCTGTTGATGGAAAGCCTGGCTGTCACACTCGAAGGGCCTGAGCGTGTGGCGCTCCAGGCGCTTGAGATGAATGCACCGGGCACAAGCGACGTGCTTGTCGATATTGCCTGGAGCGGGATCAGTTCGGGCACTGAAAAACTCCTGTTTGCCGGACAGATGCCGGACTTTCCGGGCATGGGTTATCCGCTTGTGCCGGGCTATGAATCGATTGGCCGGATTGTCGATGCGGGCAAGGCGGCGAAGGGCCGGATTGGTGAGTGGGTCTTTGTCCCCGGTGCAAATTGTTACACGCACGCACGCGGACTTTTTGGCGGAACGGCCAAGACGGTAACGCTACCCTCGGCGCGCGCCCTTACCGTGCCCGAGCATCTGGGCGCAAACGGCGTCTTTTGCGCTCTGGCGGCGACCGCCCTTCATGCGATCAACGAAGGCAATGTGCCGGACCTTATCATCGGGCATGGTGTGCTTGGCCGGTTGCTTGCGCGGCTCACGATTGCGCTTGGCGAGAAAGCGCCGACAGTGTGGGAAACAGACGTTCAACGCCGCAGTGGCGGTGCAGGATACGACGTCATCGCGCCGGATAGCGACACGCGCACCGACTACACCTCGATCTATGATGCCAGCGGCGATGCAAACCTGCTCGACACGCTGGTCGGGCGGCTGGCCAAGGGCGGCGAAATCACGCTTGCAGGCTTTTACAAGGACCGCCTCAGCTTCGCCTTCCCGCCTGCTTTCATGAAAGAGGCGCGCCTCAGGATTGCAGCGGAGTGGGCGCCCAATGATATCGCGCAGACAATTGCACTCATCGAGGCCGGCGCGCTCGCGTTAGACGGGCTCGTCACGGACCGGGCACCCGCCGAGCAGGCTGTCGATGCCTATCCAAAGGCGTTCAGTGACCCCGATTGCCTCAAAATGGTTCTGGATTGGAGAGACGCGTAATGACGATGTTGGAAGCCCATGATCATGGCCCCCTTCAGCCGCATCTGCGCGACGAAGCGGGCCAGGAACCCGATCCTGTGCATACGGGCGAAGTGACCAAGGAAACGCAGGTCATCGCGATCTATGGCAAGGGCGGCTCGGGCAAGAGCTTTGCACTCTCCAACCTGTCTTACATGATGGCACAGCAGGGCAAGCGCGTGCTTCTGATCGGCTGCGATCCCAAGTCCGACACGACCTCGCTCCTGTTCGGCGGCAAATCGTGCCCCACCATCATCGAGACCTCTTCGAAGAAGAAGCTCGCGGGCGAAGACGTCACCATCGAGGACGTCTGCTTTCAGCGCGACGGCGTCTTCGCAATGGAGCTTGGCGGGCCGGAAGTGGGACGGGGCTGTGGTGGCCGCGGTATCATCCACGGCTTTGAACTGCTTGAAAAACTGGGTTTTCACGAATGGGGCTTTGACTACGTCCTGCTCGATTTTCTGGGCGATGTTGTATGCGGCGGCTTCGGCCTGCCGATTGCGCGCGATATGTGCCAGAAAGTGATCGTGGTCGGATCAAACGACCTCCAATCGCTCTACGTCGCGAACAATGTATGCCATGCGGTCGAATACTTCCGCAAAATGGGCGGCAATGTCGGTGTGGCCGGCATGATCGTGAACAAGGACGATGGCACGGGCGAGGCGCAAGCCTTTGCAAAAGCTGTCGATATCCCTGTGCTCACCGCGATCCCCGCGAACGAAGACATTCGCCGCAAGAGTGCAAACTATCAGATCATCGGAACGCCGGGCGGCGAGTGGGCGAGCCTCTTTGAAGAGCTTGCCATCAACGTCGCCGAGGCCCCGCCGCGCCAACCCTCTCCACTCGACCAGGATGGCCTCCTCGACCTTTTCTCGCCCGAAGACACGGGCGGAAATGTCGAACTGATCCCGGCTACCCAGGCCGATATGCGCGGCGGTGTATTTGAAGAGAAACCATCACTTGAAGTGATCTACGACGAGGTTTGACCCTGACTGAAATTCCTTCCTCGAACGCGCAACGCACTCGTGACACATTGGATGTGGGCGGAGACTCTGCCGCGCAGCCACGCGGTGCGTGTTCAAGCAAGGATACCATGCGCGAGGCAGCGCGCGCGGCCGGGAAAAGTGACATTCTCGACCAATACGCTGCCGATTATCCCGTGGACCAGACACGTGGTCCACACGATCAACCGCAGTCGATGTGCCCGGCCTTCGGGTCCTTGCGCGTTGGCCTTCGCATGAAGCGGACAGCGACCGTGCTCTCGGGCTCTGCTTGCTGTGTTTACGGTCTCACCTTCACCTCGCACTTCTACGGCGCGCGGCGCACGGTGGGCTATGTGCCCTTTTCCTCCGAGACGCTCGTCACCGGCAAGCTGTTTGAAGACATCAAGGAAGCGGTCGAGGGCCTTGCTGATCCCGAACATTACGACGCGGTTGTGGTGACGAACCTGTGTGTTCCCACCGCCAGCGGCGTGCCTTTGCGGCTGCTGCCTGACCAGATCAACGGCGTGCGGATCATCGGCATCGACGTGCCCGGCTTTGGTATTCCAACGCACGCGGAAGCGAAGGATGTGCTCGCAGGCGCAATGCTCGCCTATGCGCGCAAAGAGGCGATGGAAGGACCGGTGGCAACGCCGGAAAAACGCGCCGACCGACCGACCGTGGCGCTCCTGGGTGAGAAGTTCCCGGCTGATCCGGTGGTGATCGGGCAAATGCTTGAGCCGCTTGGCCTCGCCGCAGGGCCAACCGTGCCAACACGCGAATGGCGCGAGCTTTACGCGAGCCTCGATTGCTCGGTGGCGGCCGCAATCCACCCGTTCTACACCGCGAGCATCCGCGAATTTGAAGCCGCTGGCCGTCCTGTCATTGGTTCAGCTCCCGTTGGTGCAGATGGCACGGCGGCATGGCTCGACCATCTCGGCGATGTGATGGGCCTCCCCGCCGACAGAGTTGCGGGCGTCAAGAACGCCATGATCGGCGCATGCAAAGGCGCTTTGGCTGGCTCCCCAATCAAGGGCCGCGTCACCGTCTCTGGCTATGAGGGCTCAGAGCTTCTCGTTGCTCGCCTGCTGATCGAAAGCGGCGCGGATGTGCCTTACGTCGGCAGCGCTTGCCCGCGCACCAAATGGTCGGATGCCGACCGCGAATGGCTCGAAGCCAAGGGCACCCGCGTCAATTTCCGCGCAAGCCTTGAAGACGACATCGCTGCTATCGAAGAGTTCGGGCCGGACCTGGCCGTGGGGACCACTCCAGTCGTGCAACACGCCAAGGCGAAAGCCATTCCAGCCCTTTATTTCACAAACCTGATCTCCGCGCGCCCTCTGATGGGCCCGGCAGGTGCGGGGAGCCTGGCGCAGGTCATCAATGCGGCCATGGGCAATAAAGAGCGTTTCGATACCATGCGCGAGTTTTTCGAAGGCGTGGGCGATGGGCACGCAACTGGCGTGTGGGAAGACACCCCCGTCGACCGCCCCAAATTCCGCAAGAAATATGCGGCCTTAAACGAAGCGGCGCGTAAAGCGGCTGAGGCCGTGGGCACATGACGCTCGGCCTCGACCATGATCGCGCCGGAGGCTACTGGGGTGCCACTTACGTCTTTACGGCGGTCAAAGGCTTGCAAGTCATCATCGATGGCCCGGTGGGTTGCGAAAACCTGCCCGTAACCAGCGTCCTACACTACACCGACGCCCTTCCCCCGCATGAATTGCCGATTGTGGTAACAGGTCTGGGCGAAGAAGAGCTTGGCAAGACCGGGACCGAAGGCGCGATGAAGCGCGCATGGGAGACGCTCGATCCGGAGCTTCCCGCTGTGGTCGTGACAGGTTCAATCGCCGAGATGATCGGCGGCGGCGTCACGCCAGAGGGCACCAATATCAAGCGCTTTCTGCCGCGCACGATCGATGAAGATCAATGGCAGAGCGCAGACCGCGCTCTCACCTGGCTGTGGACCGAGTTCGGCCCCAAAAAAATGCCAGCACAGCGCCCGCGCAAAGAGGGCGAGAAGCCGGTCGTCAACATCATCGGCCCCTCCTACGGCATGTTCAACATGCCATCGGACCTCGCCGAAATCCGCCGCCTCGTCGAAGGGATCGGCGCTGAGATCGGCGTGGTCTTCCCGCTGGGCTGCCACCTTGCCGATATTCGCAAGCTCGGCATGGCGGATGCGAACGTCTGCACGTACCGCGAGTTCGGCCGCAATCTATGCGAGACCCTGGAGCGGCCCTACTTCCAGGCGCCTGTCGGGCTCTCCAGTACCACCAAGTTCCTGCGCGCGCTGGGCGACGAGCTGGGGCTAGACCCCGAACCTTTCATTGAGCGCGAGAAGCACACCACGATCAAGCCGCTGTGGGATCTGTGGCGCTCGGTCACGCAGGACTTTTTTGCGACCGCCAATTTCGGCATCGTCGCCAATGAAACCTATGCGCGTGGCATTCGCCACTTTCTCGAAGACGACATGGGGCTTCCATGCGCCTTCGCATACTCGCGCGAGGCAGGCGTGAAACCGAAGAACGATGAAGTGCGCGAAAGCATTCACAAGACCCCGCCCCTCGTCCTGTTCGGCAGCTACAACGAGCGGATGTATATGGCCGAGACCTCCGGGGTCGGCCACGGCCCGCAAGGTCAGTTCATTCCAGCAAGCTTCCCTGGAGCGGCCATCCGCCGGCACACGGGCACGCCTTTCATGGGTTATTCCGGCGCGACCTATCTGGTGCAGGAAGTGTGCAATGCGCTGTTCGATGCGCTGTTCCATATCCTGCCGCTTGGCACCGATATGGACAAAGGTGAGGCCACCCTCGCACGCGGCGCAGATGTGCCGGTAAGAGTCGGCTCCAACGGGCAACCGACCCACGAAGTCTCCTGGAACGCCGAGGCCAAAGCACGCCTCGACAAGCTGGTCGAAGAGCAGCCAGTCCTTGTCCGCATTTCCGCCGCCAAGCGCCTTCGCGACGCAGCCGAGCAAACCGCTCGCGCGCGCGGCACTGACACGGTGACAACAGATTGCCTCCAAGAGGCATTACCCGAGGGAGAAACGGTATGACCGGCCTTTTCCTCAACACGAAAACTTCTGAGGGATCACAAGTTTTGCCTGACGTACTCGGGCATCCGCAATCCACGTGGGGGATCACGCGCGGATACCGTCGGGGACAATTCCGTCCCCGCTCCAATGTTAACTTATGGAGATACTATAATGGCTGATGGTGATCGCCCAAGCGTGGGCACCTATCTGACCGACGAAGAAGCAAAGGAGATCCATGGCGCGTTCATGGGCACCTTTGGCCTCTATGTCGGCATCGCAGTCGTGGCTCATATCCTTCTCTGGATCAATAAGCCCTGGCTGCCGCTCTAAGCCTTTAAAACCACTGTTTGAACAGGCCTGTTGACGCCTTCCCACCCGGAATCTGTCTTTAGGTCCAAGCAATTGGCATAAGGAATTGAATATGTACAAGATTTGGCATCACTTTGATGTTCGCCGGACCCTGGTCGCACTTCATGTCGGCCTCGCGGTTCTCGCGTTCACGATCCACTTCATCCTGCTTAGCACCGAAACTTACGGCTGGCTGACCTGATGGATGTTTGGCCGATGAAAGTTGGCCAAGCACAAATTTCGTGAGGAGGCAGGTTCGCCTGCCTGCCTCCCACACAACGCAATCGACGCAAACGATAACGCCCGCATTCAAAGCGGGAAGGATGGACCTATGGCGCTCCTTAGTTTCGAGCGGAAATACCGCACTCGCGGTGGCACATTAATCGGCGGCGACCTTTTCGACTTTTGGGTCGGGCCGTTTTACGTCGGATTCTTCGGGGTTACGACAGCAATCAGCGCGCTGCTTGGCACGATGTTGATCTTTGCTGCCGCCGCAGAAGGACCCACTCTCAATCCCTGGCTTATCGATATCCAGCCACCATCTATCGAAGCCGGACTTAGCTTTGCCCCTCTTAGCGAGGGCGGATACTGGCAGGTCATCACGATCTGCGCGGTCGTCGCCTTTAGCTCGTGGGTGATGAGGCAGGCAGAAATCTCCAAGAAGCTGGGCATGAATTACCATGTTCCCATCGCTTTTGCCGTGGCGGTTTTTGCCTATGTAACGCTCAATGTGATCCGTCCCGTGTGGATGGGCGCATGGGGTCATGGTTTCCCATACGGCATCTGGTCGCACTTGGACTGGGTGTCGTACACGGGATATAACTATATGAACTTCCACTATAATCCCGTTCATATGATCGCGATCACGTTCTTCTTCACGAACTGTCTCGCGCTCGCTCTGCATGGCGGTCTTGTTTTGTCAGCGGTCAATGTTGGCAAAGGCAACGAGGTCCGCTCGCCAGAATATGAAGACACCTATTTCCGCGATTTCATCGGCTATTCTGTCGGTACGCTTGGCATTCACCGTGTGGGCCTTTTCCTTGCGCTGAACGCAGGGTTCTGGAGCGCGATCTGCATCGTGATCTCGGGCACGCTGACGACCGGCAGCTGGGTCGAATGGTGGGATTGGTGGCGCGCGGTCCCGATGTGGCAAGGAGAACCGATCTGATGGCTACCTATCAAAACATCTTCACCCAGATCCAGGTCAAGGCCGAGCCCGAAATGGGCGTGCCTTTGACCGACGGAAGCGAGACACGCATTCCTGCCACGGGCTATTCCTATTAGATGGGCAAGATTGGTCAAAGCCAGCTTGGTCCGGTCTATCTGGGCTGGCTCGGCATGATCTCTCTTACTTTCGGGACGGCGGCTTTCCTTATCATCGGCCTGAACTTTTGGGCTCAGGCCGGGTGGGACCCGCAAACCTTCGTCCGCGAATTGTTCTGGCTCTCGCTTGATCCGCCAAGCTCGGAATACGGCTTTAGCCCATTCGTTCCGCTGAACGAGGGAGGCTGGTTCATCATGACCGGCGCGTTCCTTACGATCTCAGTGCTGTGCTGGTGGGCGCGAACCTATTACCGGGCCAAGGCGCTTGGCATGGGGATGCACATCCCCTGGGCCTTTGCGAGCGCGATCTGGCTCTTCCTCGTGCTGGGCTTTATCCGCCCGCTGCTCCTGTGGGATTGGTCACAGGCCGTGCCTTACGGGATCTTCAGCCACCTCGACTGGACCAACAATTTCAGTCTCGTTTACGGCAACCTGTTCTACAACCCGTTCCACGCGCTCTCGATCGTGTTCCTTTACGGTTCGGCAATCCTGTTTGCGATGCACGGGGCAACGATCCTTGCGGTTGGCCGCTATGGCGGTGAGCGCGAGATCGAACAGATCACAGACCGCGGCACGGCTTCGGAACGTGCCGGCCTGTTCTGGCGCTGGACCATGGGCTTTAACGCCACGATGGATTCAATCCACCGCTGGGCCTGGTGGTTTGCGGTTCTCACTACGCTGACAGGCGGGATCGGCATCCTGTTGTCAGGCACCGTGGTCGATAACTGGTACCTTTGGGCACAGGAACATTACTACGCTCCCAAAAACTAGGTGCTGACACCTTCCAAACGGGCTTAGGCGAGCCCATCCATAGGTCCAAGAGGCCCGGCTGCGTCCAATGCGCGGCCGGGCTTTTTCGTTGAAGCAGGCCCTTTTGGGTGAGGGGCAAAGCGGGAAGTCGCACGCCTTAGCCGTTTTGCAACACAACCGCCACACAATTGTCACGACTTGGGTCTAGCGCCCACTCGACCTCTCTTTCAAATCAAGGGCAATAAAGTGACGAAACCTCTCTTTCGATCAATCCTTCTCGCATCGGCAATGGCCATTCCCACGCAGGCCATGGCTCAAGACGATAGCGAACAGTCGGGCAACGCCATCATCGTGACCGCGCAAAAAGTCGAACAGCGCGCACTGGATGTGCCGATCACCATCTCGGCGCTGGGCGGCGAAAACATCGAAGAGCTGGGTGTTAGTGACCTCGACGAGCTTTCGAACTACGTCCCCGGCCTGCTCATTCAGGAGCAGAGCGCCAACAACCCCGGCGTTGTTATTCGCGGGATCACCTCCGACAGCGGCTCTTCACAGCAGGGCCCGCGCGTCACGCTCTATTACAACGGCGTCGACATTTCGCGTTCGCGCGGCTCCTATCAGGCGATCTACGATCTTGAACGGGTCGAGGTCATCAAGGGCCCGCAGGCGACCTTGTTCGGAACAGCGTCCGCCGTTGGCGCGATCAGCCTCGTTTCGGCCCGCCCGCGCGAGGGTTTCTCAGGCGAGATCACCGGCGGTTATGGCAATTTCGACCAGACCCTGCTTGCAGGTCACCTCAACGCCGGTTCCGATGTCCTCGCAGGGCGCGTTGCCTTCGAATATCGCACCCGCGATGGCTATGTCGAAAACCTCAATCCCAATCAGGAAGAAGAGCTTTATGCGCAAGACCAGCTGGGCGTGCGCGCATCGCTTCGCTACTCCCCGTCAGCCGACTTCACGCTTGATCTGATCGGCACATATGACCAACAACGCAATGGTGGCACGCCGTTCATCTCCGGCACCCTTCCCGCCTTTGCGGGCGCCCCGGGCGGGCCCGATAACGCTTTTGAAGATGCAAACCTCGGCGGCTTTCCCGAAGGCGCGGCGGCGCTGGGCGATGATCAACTCGGCCTCAACCGCGAGGTTTACGACCTCAACCTGACGGCGGAATACCAGTTCGCCGACGACTGGACCTTTACCACGGTCAATGGCTACCGCGAATTCGACAGCGCAGAAGTGTTCGACGCTGACGGAACGGCTGCGCCTTTCCTCGAATTTGCAGAGATCGCGGACGGCTGGCAGGTCAGCCACGAGGGCCGCTTCACCTATTCAGGCGCCAATATCCGCGCGAGCGCGGGCTGGAACCTGTTCATCGAAGAAGGCGCGCAAAACGTGCCTTTCGCAACCGAAGAGGGGCTGTTCCTGCAATGCCTGACCTCGCTTTTCGGCGCGCCGCTGATCCCCGGCATCCCTTGCGTTGCACCGGATGGCAGCGTGCCTGCAACCGCAGTCACCGGCCTTGCGACAATGGGAGCGGCGACCGCCATTCCTTATTCCGCGCGGTTTGAAAATCAGGGCCGCAATGAAGCCTATTCGGTTTTTGCCGATGTAACCTGGCTTCCCACCGACAATCTCGAACTCACCGCTGGCGTGCGCTTCATCGACGAATATCGCGAGTCCGGCTATATCTCGGTCGCGCCAGACAGCGTGCTGAGCGGCGCGCCGTTGATCCCGGGTTTTCTGGACACCAATCTCCAGACATTCCGCGATGATGCAAGCTTCACCACCGCCCTTCCCCGCTTCAACGCGCTTTACCGCGTCAGTGATGATGTGAACGTCTTTGCCACCGTCTCGAAAGGCCGGCGCTCGCCCGTGGTCAACCTTGGCGCAAGGGTCGATAACGTGGGCAATGTGGTTCCCGACCCGCAGATCGTTTCGGAAGAAACGGTGTGGAACTACGAAGGCGGGATCAAGCTTGCCAGCGGTCCGGTTTCTGCCTCGCTTGGCGTTTATTACCAGGTCTACGAAAACTTCCAGGTCTCGGTTGAGGACCCCGATGGCCCTGTCGGCAGCTTCATCACGCAAAGCGCCGGTTCGGCCAGCAATTTGGGCGTCGAAGGCGAAGTGGCGATTGATGCTACCGACTGGCTGCGCGTGTTCGGCAACTTCGGCTACATCGACGGCGGCATTGACGAAGACGGCGCATTCTCGCCCGCCTTTTCCGGTGCACGCTTCCGCCTCCAGCCTGAATTTCAGGCATCGGGCGGCTTCACCGTGGACTATGAATTCGGCAATGGTGCAAGGTTCTTTGCAACGCCAAGCGTCACACACCGCAGCCGCATTTTCTTCGAAGTGCCCAACAGCAACCTGATCAGCCAGGAAGGCGTCACACTGGTCAATGCGCGCGCCGGTCTCAGCTTTGCCGATGAGCGGTATGAAATCGCCGGTTTCATCCGCAATGCGTTCAACGAGGACTATCTGCTCGATGCAGGCAACACCGGCGGGGCGTTCGGTATCCCGACCTTCATCCCGGCAGAGCCACGCTTCTACGGCATTCAGGTGACAGCGCGCTTCGGCGACTGATCCTTAAAAAAGTCACAAGGCGGCCCGCCGGACCAGAAGGTTCAGCGGGCCGTTTTCGTGTGAGCGGCCGAAGACCTTATGAGAGCCGCGCTTTTAAATCCATCAGATGAAGCGGCAGGGATAGCGCCAGAAAAACCGCCACCCACTCCCAACCCGCGCCCACCAGCGCGGCGCGCAGTGCCAGCACGATAAAGACCGCAGGGCCAAGAAGACCGGTGATCTTTGCAAAAGCCCAGCCGCGCGTCTTGAGCCACACGGCCTCGATCGCCAGCACCGCCAGCACGAGGTCGGCGGCATGACCACTGGCGAAAAAGCTCTCGATCATCGCTCTTGGGCCAAGCGCGCTTTAACCAAACGGCCCGTTCAAATCCACGATGGCCCAGTTGAGCACGGCGGCAAAGCTGACCCAGAGAAGATAGGGCATGAACAACAGCGCCGATTGTCTGGAATAGCGTCCGCAATAGACAATCAGCGAAAGGATCGAGGCAAGCAGAAACCCGACCTCGATCATTGCCCAATCGGGGCGTTCCATGCGGAAGAAGAGCATGGACCAACCGATGTTCAAAAATGCGTTCAGGGCAAACAGGCCTACAATCGTGTCCGATGCCCTCGGGCCTGGCGCGGCGCGCCAGGCGGCAACAATCGCCGCTGTATTCAGCGCAAAGATGATCGTCCAACCGACGGGAAACAGCACGTCAGGCGGATTCCAGCCTGGTTTGGCCAAGCCCTGATACCACGGGCCCAGATCGGTGATTGTAGCGCCCAGCGCTGCGACGACGGCTGCTGCAATCGCGGCGACGATCGCTGGCAATATCCAGGTCTTCCTCGGCGCCATCGGCATATGTGTGGTCAAGTTCATAACGATCCCTCCTTATGCGTTTTATCCCGCGCCTCTTACGAACGCACTTGTGAATTCTCCGGCCTCAGCCCCAGCAGGTGTGCGGTATCTTTCAGGAAGATTTTGACGTGGGCCATCGGCTTTTTGCGCACCAGCCTCTTGTGCATGTAAGCCTGCCAGGTGAGCTGCTGGACGTCCTTGTCGTCGCACATATCGACAAATCGCTCGCGGCGTTTGTCGGATGAATACCAGAAGTATTGCATCAGCCCGAGGATCCAGAAGACGCGGCCATGGTCCTTCATGAACCGCTTGCGCGCCAGTTTCAAAGCCTTTGCCTCCCCGGTCTTCAGCGCCTGGGAAGCGGCCTGCGCGCTGTAGCGCCCGCCGACCATCGCGTAGTATATGCCTTCGCCAGAGGCTGGGGCCACGATCCCCGCCGCATCGCCCGCAACGATGACGTCAGCGCCATTGTCCCAGCGTTTCAGCGGCTTCAGCGGAATGGGCGCGCCTTCGCGGCGGATGGTTTCGCAACGGGTCAAATCAAGTTCGGAACGCATTTCAGCGACCGCGCCTCTCAACGAAAATCCCTTGTTTGCACTGCCCACACCAACGCTGGCTGTGTCGCCATGGGGGAAGACCCAGGCGTAAAAATCGGGCGAGAGTTTGCCTTGGTAGAACACATCGCAGCGATCACCGTCGAAGGCGTCGCCTGTGCTTTGAGGTGAAGCGATAATCTCGTGATAGGCAAAGACGCATTTCACCCGCTCTGCGTTTGGCAGGCACTGCTTTGCAACGGCAGAGCGTGCGCCGTCAGCGCCGATAACCATACGCGCCCGGACTTTTTCGATGGGACCACCGCGCGTCCGGCGAAAGGTGACGAGAGGGTGCGCTTCATCGTCGCGCTCGATCTTCTCAAAGGTCGCGGCCAGGCGCTCTGCCCCGCAATCCTCGGCGCGTTCGCGCAGCCATTCGTCAAAGTGCTCGCGATCAACCATGCCGACATATCCGGTCTCGCCCACCGGCATATCCACCGCGCGCCCCGATGGCGCGATCATGCGGGCCGAGCGTGCGCGCGCAACCAGCAGGCTGCGGGGAATATCGAAATCCTCAAGCATTCGCGGAGGGACCGCGCCGCCACACGGTTTGATCCGACCGCCGCGCTCCATCAACAGGACCGAGTGCCCTTCGAGCGCCAATTCTGTCGCAGCGGTTGAGCCCGCCGGGCCTCCGCCGACAACGACTGCGTCGTAGATTGTCTCCGTCATGCAAATACTCCCCGATTGTCTTTTCCCGCAGGCACTTGCGGCGCGCGCTTGGCTGGGCTGAGCCCCTTCTCGGTCGCGCGCACGGCCAACCATGCGGCAACCACAAACAACGCCCCTTCGGCGGCGAAAACGAGTTGGAAGGCGGAGCCATCGTCCATGACCCTTCGCCCGATATCGACGCCGAGCGATCCGACGAGACCGCCAAGACCAAAGGCGATGGCTTGAGAAGCGCCCCAAACGCCCATGCGCACGCCTTCGCGGGTGCGCGTCCCCGAACCGGCGAGCCCCATCATCGCGCCAATGGCAGCAACCGCGAACAGCCCATTGCAAAAACCAAGCGCAAAGACATTGGCGTGGATCGGCCAGCCTATTCCGACTGTTGCCCCGACCGCGAGGCATGCGAGCGCCGCGGCCGAGCCCAAACAGCCAAAGACGATCCAGTGGCGAAGTTCGACCGGCATGCGCCCCTTGAACGCGCTCCCCCCGATGCCCGCGACAATCATGCCTGCGAGCACTCCGCCCGATTGCATCCCGCCAAGCCCGGTGCTCTCACCCGGCGTCATTGCAAAGACGAGGCCAGCGAAGGGCTCAAGGATCAAATCCTGCATATTGAACGCCATCATCGAGGCGAAAATAAAGAGGGTAAAACGGCGCGCGGCCTTCTCGGCGAAGATTTCGCTCAAGGCCGCGCGAAAGCCTGGCGTATCGCCATCCTTGAAAGTTTCGGCAAAAGCGAACGGCTCGCGCGGTTCGAGGCGGTAGGTCGCGAGCGCTGCGACACACAGACATGCGACGAGTAGGCCAGAGGCGACCCACCACAAGCGTTGCGGCGAGAAGGGGTCGATCAGCTGGCTCACCGTGATGGCGGAAACCACGATCCCTGCGATCATCATGATCCATGTGACTGCGGCTGCGGCGGCACGGCGTGCAGGTGCAACGCCTGAGGCGAGCAGCGCGAGCGCCGAAGTGCCACTTGCGCCGACGCCAATGCCGATGAGGGTGTAGGCGAATATGCCAAGCGTGAGGCCGAGCCACCATTGCCCAGCCGTCATCAACGTGGTCTGCACCGCAAGGCACGCGCCAAGCGCCAGTACGGCAAGCCCGCCCATGATCCAGATGGTGCGCCCTGCGCCCTTATCGGACCCATGCCCCCACAGCGGGCGGCATAGCTGCACCGCGTAATGCCAACCGACGAGCCCTGCGGGAAGTGCTGCGGCGAGAGCATACTCCACCACCATCAACCGGTTCAGCACGGTCGTGGTCAGCATCACCATCGCGCCAATACTTGCCTGAACGAGGCCGATGCGAATGATCGATACCCACGAAAGTCCGCGCGTTTTTGCCATCACGGGTGAAGTGGGCGCATGCATCAGATGTAGCCCCCCAAGCCCAGTGCGGCGGCCAGCATACCGAGCACATAGAGGGTCACACCCACACCGTTGTACCAGGGCGCATATTTTTTGGGATTGCTAAGCAGGCGCGGCATGGCGGCAAACTGTGCGATCAGAACCGCTCCCACCACCAGCGCCGCAATGGTTTCGCCCCATATGGCAAGCAGCGCGATCACCGCGATCTGCGCCAAGGCCATGATCGCGCAAGCAAGGCGCGCAGCCTTGCCAACGCCCAAGGTGACCGGAAGCGATTTAAGACCCGTCGCCCGGTCTCCCTCGACCGCCTTGAAATCGTTCAAGGTCATGATGCCATGTGCGCCAAGGCTGTAAAGCACCAGCGTCATAAGCACTTCAGCCCTAGGCATGGCGCCCAGCATGACCGCGGCGCCCGTGAACCACGAAAGCCCTTCATAAGTGAGGCCGACGACGGCAGGCCCTGTCCACCCGCTCGTCTTGAAGCGGAACGGCGGCGCGCTGTATCCCCATGCAAGCGCGAGCCCGACGAAAGAAGCGGCGAATACCAGTGGCCCGAGAAACCAGCCGACCAGCGCTGACAATGCGGTCGCGATCAAAGCAATCCACAGCCCCAAGCGCCCCGGAATGCGCCCGGAAGGAATGGGCCGGTCGGGTTCATTGATTGCATCGACATAGCGGTCGAACCAGTCGTTCACCGCTTGGCTTGTGCCGCAGACGAGAGGCCCTGCCAGCATCACGCCGCCCGCCACGAACCACAGCCGCCCATCGAGCCCAGCGCCAGAGGAAACCGCGCCGCACATAAAGGCCCACATGGGCGGAAACCAGGTGATGGGTTTGAGGAGCTCGACCACATCCGCGAGGCGCGGTGAGCTTTTATGAGGCGCTGTTCCCGTTTGCGCCGCGCTTTCGACCCGTCCGGCCTCCAACCGATCTTGCGGCAGCGGCGGTGACTGAGTCGAGATGGCGGACCTCTCCATAAAACAGGAGGCTATGCCTGACAGGCCAAAGCATCCAATCTTTTTAACACTAACTTTTGTACAGAGACGTATTTGTGGCGTTTTAGCGCTGCAAACGCGCGCAATTGCCGGGCTGGCGGGCAAAACCGGGCGCGCAATCGCAAGGGGCCCGCCAATCACAACCGCGCAGACGGTCGGGCAGGGAAGCGATTCTCTAAATTTTGTTTGAAAAGGGTGGCTGACAAGCGCGCCTATTCGGCGTCGTCATTCGCAAGATTGCCGATCCCGTGGCGATGCAGCTTGGAATACAGGCTCTGGCGCGAAAGCCCCAGAATTTCGGCCGCTGATGCGCGGTTGTCCGAGGTGTAATCAAGCGCGGCTTCGATGCACAAACGCTCGATCAAATCGGTGCTCTCGCGCACGATCTCCTTAAGGGACATCCGACCCACAAGCTCTGTGAGCTGCTCGACCGAGCGAGGCATTTCCGATGGGCCCGGGGGAAGATCGCGAAGGCGCCGGCCGATCTGGCGGATTACGAAGGCGTAATGCCCGTCATCGCCGCCAACGCACACCGCAGAAAGCTCGATCTGTTCGCCTTCCAGATCGTCGTTCAGGCGCAGGATCGTGCTCACATTTCTCGCACAGCCATGCTGGTCGATCTGCCCCTCGATAAGGTCAAGGTCGATGCTTGGCCGCCCGATCCAGTTGGCGAGGTTCCGCCCTTGAATGGGGTCGATGCTGGGTGCCTGAACCATCTCCACGAAGGCCGCATTGGCGCTTAGCACGTCGAGGTGGGAATCGGTGATGACAAATGCATCGGGCATTTCGTCGATCAGTTCGATCAACGGCCCAACGGGCTGTGATGTAGCGTCTTCGATCACTTCCAGCCGGATCAGCACAAACTGCGTGCGCTCCTGAATAAAACCATTTGCATGGGCGGAAACATTGGTCCCGCCTTTCCCAAGGGCCAGCTTTACCGGAGAGGACGAATTGGACGAAAGCGCAGCGCCCACCAGCGACTGGAGCGGATCGCGCGAGTGCTTGTCGACAAAAATTGGAAGCTTTTTGCCCGGCAAGCTGCCGCTGCGCGCACTCAAAAGCGTGTGTGCAGCCGAGTTGGCTTCGCGGATTTTGAGCGAGGATGCCTCTGCGATAATCATCGCTTCGCCCGAATGTTCAAACAAGGTGCGATAGCGCGCATCCAATTGCCGCATCCGCAGGTAATCTCGTTCGAGCGACTGTTGAACCTGCAATAGCCGCTGCTGCATCCGGCCCGCCTCGCGCATATCGCGACCAAAAGCGATTGCGTGTTTGCCGCCGTCAATTGCAAGGACGGCATAGCGTATCGGCGTATCGCCGTCGCGCGTTACGTGATTGACCTGCCGCCAGTGCTGCACCTCACCGCGGCGCGCGGCGGCGAGCATTTCCATAACTTTGGGCCGGCTCTCTACAGTGACAGTGTCGATCCAGTTGGTCCCTTCCCAGCCTTCAAAACCGGGAAATTCCTGGGGATCGAATGCGGTGTCGACGATCAACCCGCTCTCATCAAGGACGAGTGTGATGTCGCCTGCAACCATGGCAAGTTTGGTCGCCGCATCAGCGTCGAGACTTTTGAATAGTTCTGCGGCCTTGCCGAAGGGATTTTTTCCCTCAATCGAGTGCTTGCGGGTCAGCATGCGGTAGCCTGCCTATCTTTTCAAATGCGCATGCACCTTCGCGGACTTCACCAAACGCTCTGCCAATTCAAGGGCGGCTCGAGCGTCAGCGCCGGTCCCATCGGCTCTCACTTCGGCAACTACTGCTGGGTTATGGTTGATCATACGACCACCCACGAGAATAACTACGTCCGGATTGCGTGATGCAAGGCGCATCGCATCGATAATGTTTCTGACGGCGGCGCTAGGGCAATCTCTGGAAAGCGTCAATGCCACCAAATCAAAGCTTCCCATACTGAGCAGGCCAATTATGTCGGTGCGGCGCGCCTGCGTCATCGCAAGCGCGTTCCACCCGGCGCGGGTAAAAACATCCTCAAGCATTTGAGGACCCATGAAATGTTGGTCCCCTGGCATCGGAAAGAACACAGCCTTGCGCTTTTGATTCTCAGGCGTTGCGGAGGGTTCAAATCCCTGCGCAGAAATTTCGCGCATAACTTCCTGCAATCGCCACAGCCCCATGGTCACATCGACGAAATCGCAGCTGTCCTCTTCCCACATCTGCCCCAGCGAACGCGCGGCAGGGGCAAGCAGTTCGTCATATATCGCATTGAAGGGGACCCCGGTATCGAGAAGCGCCCTCAACTCTTTCATCAAACCTTCAGGCTCCACCTCAAGCGGCAGCTTTGCAAAGTCGAGCACATGTTTGAGCGAGATTGACCTGACGGCCGCTGGAGCCTTCGCACAACGAATGTTCGGCGCGCTCAAAATGGCTGGAAAAATCCCGCCTTCGATTACCGAGTTCACAGCATCCTGCGCGACTCCGTTACCAGTGCAATCAGGTCCAGTGCGATCCGATATCGATCTTGTGCGCGCTCGCGGGTCAGATGGCCTTGCTGGCGACGAAACCCGCAAGGATTGCCCAGGCACGCCCTTAAGCGCTGCACTGACAGAGCCTTTTCGTTCAGCAGATTTCGAGATGCCCATGCAAGTGCCCTCCGGCTCCCGGCTGGTGGTCTCCAGGAGTGGCGCGCGAGCGTGTCAAAGCCATTCAGACCAGAAGGCGCGTCGAGGCTGACGAGATCGAAAATTGTTCGACGCCTAATCCATCAGCGCATGAAGCTTTAGCCGATCAAGGCCTGCGATGCAATTCAATCCGCAGAGGGTCCCGCGTGGAAAACATTATAGTTGTCCAGTTTCTTTTACGTCCAAATGCTTTGACACTTGCTCTGCGTTAGGCGTGGAAATTCATTTCAGAGAGAAGGGCAAATTTTTGAGGATGGGACGCTCAGCACACATATCTCAGACCGGATCGCCGCTTTTGCAGGGGCAAGAGCAGCGGGATGATCGAGGACAAAAGGGGTCGCTTTACACTCCGGATGAGCGGCAGCGGCGTGACGAACCAGTTTGGACAATTGTCCAGGGTGTCCTTGCTCCGCTGCAATTCCTTGTGTTTTTGGTCAGCCTCGGCCTTGTCATCCGCACGCTTGTGACCGGAGAGGGCGCATTTGCCGCCGACGTCTCTATCGTCGTCAAAACTCTCGTACTCTACACAATCATGGTGACCGGCTCGATCTGGGAAAAGGTCGTGTTCGGCAAATGGCTGTTTGTGCCGGCCTTCTTCTGGGAAGATGTGTTCTCGATGGCGGTGCTTGCGCTGCACACGGCCTATCTCGTGATGTTGTTTGGCGGGCTTGGCACGGTTGAGCAGCGGCTTGGTGTCGCGCTTGCGGCCTATGCGGCATACGTCATCAACGCAGGCCAATTCTTATGGAAACTGCGCATTGCGCGGCTTCAGGGCGAGAACACGCAGCAGGCGGTGCCCGCATGAATGTAGCCGCCACTCTTGCTGGCTGTGATGCCCCCAAGGCTGACGCGGCGACGCGCCCTGTCCTGCGTGAAAGGGGGCAGCGCGAGGTGTTCTGCGGCCTCACCGGCATCGTGTGGCTCCACCGCAAGATGCAGGATGCCTTCTTCCTCGTGGTCGGCTCGCGCACCTGCGCGCACCTTCTGCAATCGGCCGCCGGCGTGATGATCTTTGCAGAGCCGCGCTTTGCCACCGCCATCATGGAAGAGCGCGACCTTGCCGGTATGGTCGATGCGCAGGACGAACTCGACCGCGTGGTCCAGCGCCTGCTCGACCGCCGCCCCGATATCAAGACGCTGTTCCTCGTGGGATCTTGTCCTTCGGAAGTGATCAAGCTCGACCTCGCGAAAGCTGCCGAACGCCTGGGCGCGCAATATATGCCGCGCGTCCGCATCCTCAATTACTCGGGCAGCGGGATTGAGACGACCTTCACCCAAGGCGAGGACGCCTGTCTCGCAGCGCTCGTCCCTGAAATGCCAGCCGCTGAGGCAAGCGCTCCCAAGCAATTGCTGATGGTGGGCGCGCTTCCCGATATCGTCGAGGATCAATTCCTGCGCCTTTTCGCGCAACTTGGGATTGAGAATGTGGGCGTGCTTCCCGCCCGCAACGCCCGCGATCTGCCGACGGTGGGCGCGAACACGCGCTACGTGCTTGCGCAGCCTTTCCTCACTGACACGGCCATGGCGCTCGAAGGTCGCGGAGCGAGCCCCATCGAGGCGCTCTTTCCCTTTGGCGCCCACGGCACAAGCGACTGGCTGCGCGCGATTGCCCGTGAGTTCGGTATCGCCGAAGCGCACGTCGAGAGCGTCATCGCACCGGGCCGCGAACGCGCTGCCCGCGCGATTGAGCACAGCCGCGCCGCGCTCCAAGGCAAACGCATCAGCTTCCTGCCGGACTCGCAATTGGAAGTGCCCTTGGCGCGCTTCCTTCACACCGAGCTTGGGATGGAGCCGGTTGAGGTGGGCACGCCCTATCTCCATCGCTCGCACTGCGCCGGCGACTTGGCGCTTCTACCAGAGGCCACCCGCATCAGCGAAGGTCAGCACGTCGACAGCCAGCTCGACCGCGTGCGCTCTGACAAGCCCGACCTTACCGTCTGCGGCCTTGGCCTTGCCAATCCGCTGGAGGCCGAAGGCTTCACCACCAAATGGGCGATCGAGCTCGTTTTCTCCCCCATCCACGGGTTCGATCAGGCGGGTGACCTCGCCGAACTCTTCGCGCGGCCCATGCGCCGGCGCGACAGGCTGGAGGTGTAGCGATGCAGCTTTCGGTCTGGACATATGAAGGGCCGCCCCATGTGGGGGCCATGCGTGTCGCCACCGCGATGAAGGGGCTGCATTACGTGCTCCACGCGCCGCAGGGGGATACCTATGCGGACCTGCTCTTCACCATGATTGAGCGTCGCAATCACCGTCCGCCGGTAACTTACACGACCTTCGAGGCGCGCGACCTTGGTAAGGACACAGCGCAGCTGTTTCAGGACGCGGCGCTGGACGCGATTGAGCGTTTTAACCCAGAAGCGATCATTGTCGGTGCGTCTTGCACGGCAGAGCTTATTCAGGATGATCCCGGCGGTTTGACCGAGGCCATGGACCTCCCCTGCCCAGCAATCCCGCTCGAGCTTCCCAGCTATCAGCGCAAAGAGAACTGGGGCGCGGCGGAGACCTTTTACCAGATCGTGCGGCACCTCGCCGACCCATCGGTGACGCCCTAACCGCGCGAAGGCCGCAAGGCTCGCGCCAATATTCTCGGGCCGACCGCGCTCGGTTTTAGACACCGCGATGACCTTATCGAGGTCCGCAAGATCCTTGAGCAACTGGACGTTGAAGTGAGCCTCGTTGCGCCCTTGAATGCGCGGCCTTCGGACATCGCCCGGATCGGCAATGCCGATTTCAACATCGTCCTTTACCCAGAAATAGCAGATGAAGCGGCCCGCTGGCTTGAACGCACGTTCAAACAGCCGCGGGTTCGCTCAATCCCATTCGGTGTGAGCAGCACTCGTGCTTTCATATCCGAAGTCGCCGAGTTGGTGGGTGCAGATCCCACGCCTGCCCTCGGCGACACCAATTCCCGGCTCCCATGGTGGAGCCGCAGCGTCGACTCGACGTATTTGACCGGCAAGCGCGTCTTCATCTTCGGCGATGCAACCCACGCGGTGGCCGCCGCTCGGATTGCCCGCGATGAACTTGGCTTCGAGGTCTGCGGGCTTGGTTGCTACAACCGCGAATTTGCACGCGATGTGCGCGAGGCGGCAAAGGATCACGGGATCGAGCCGCTGATCACGGACGACCACTTGGAAGTCGAGGACGCCATCGCCAAGGCCGCGCCTGAAATGGTTCTCGGCACGCAAATGGAGCGGCATATCGCCAAGCGTCTGGGCATTCCTTGCGCTGTCATCTCTGCGCCTGTTCACGTGCAGGATTTCCCCGCGCGCCACTCACCCCAGATGGGATTTGAAGGCGCGAACGTGATCTTCGACACTTGGGTCCACCCGCTGGTGATGGGCTTGGAAGAGCGCCTCCTCACCATGTTCCGCGAAGATTTCGAGTTTTCCGACGAAGCGGGCGCATCGCACCACGCGGCGCATTCGCCGGGCACCGCGCAAAAGACGCCAGCGGTCGAAGAGGACGTAATCCCCGAGCCCGAAGTCACCGAGCTCGACAGCCCGGCGTGGACGCAGGAAGCTTCACGCGAGCTCAAGAAAATCCCGTTCTTCGTGCGCGGCAAGGCCAAGCGCAACACGGAAGCCTTCGCCGCCGAATTTGGCCGCGGCGAGATTGATCTCGACACACTCTATGATGCGAAGGCGCATTATGCACGGTAAGGCGTCTCCCTCTGCTGCCCGCGCCAAGGCGCCGGTCAATGTGGTGATCGTCACACTCGACAATCACCTGAAAGGCGCGGTCGAACGCGCCAATGCCCAGCTCGCCAGCGACAATATCTGCCTGACGCTTCATGCCGCGTCCGAATGGGGCGCGGACGCTGCCGAGCTCGCCAAATGCGAGGAGGCCATCGCCGAGGCGCATATCGTCATCACCACGATGATCTTCCTCGACGATCATATGCGCACCATCCTGCCGGCATTGGAAGCGCGGCGTGAAGAGTGCGATGCGATGGTCTGCCTCATGTCCGCAGGCGAGATCGTGAAGCTGACGCGCATGGGCGGTTATCGCATGGATGCGCCCGCCAAAGGGCCATTGGCGCTGCTCAAGAAACTGCGCGGCTCGCCGAAGAAGGGCGCAAGCTCGGGTGCGGGCCAGATGAAGATGCTGCGGCGTTTGCCCAAGATCCTCAAGTTCATCCCCGGCACCGCGCAAGACGTTCGCGCCTATTTCTTGACGCTGCAATACTGGCTCTCGGGCTCAGACGAGAACGTGATCGCCATGACCCGCGCTCTGATCGACCGTTACGCGGCGGGCGAGCGTGAGGATCGCCGGGGCGAAACGCATGCCGAGGCTCCGGTCGAGTATCCCGAAACGGGTGTCTATCACCCCGGCGCTGAGCAGCGGATTTCCGAGAGCCTTCGCATCCTTCCCAAGGCACGCAAACGCGATGGTGGCGGCAAGAACGGTACCGTTGGGCTAGTGCTCCTGCGCTCCTACCTTCTGGGTCGCGATGCCGGGCATTATGACGGCGCGATTGCCGCGTTCGAGGCGGCTGGACTTAAGGTCGTGCCGGTCTTTGCAAGCGGGCTTGATGCGCGGCCAGCTATCGAAAAATTCTTTGTCGAGCGTGGGCGTCCCACAGTCGATGCCATCGTGAACCTCACCGGCTTCAGTCTTGTTGGCGGCCCCGCCTACAATGACAACGAAGCCGCGCGCGAAGTTTTGGGCGAGATGGATGTGCCCTATATCGCCGGGCACGCGATCGAGTTTCAGTCAATCGAGGAATGGCAAAAGCGCGAGCAAGGGCTCTTGCCGCTTGAGCAGACCCTGATGGTGGCTCTGCCCGAACTTGACGGTTCCACCGCGCCAAGCGTTTTTGGCGGGCGATTTGGCGACGCGGGCAGTGTGTGCAATGGCTGTGATCGCCAGTGCGAACGAAAAATTTCAGAGCACGTTCGCCCGATGCAAAGCTGTCCCGAACGGGCCGAGGCTCTGGCTGCGCGCGTCACCAAAATGATCGCGCTGCGCCGCGAAGAGCGTGTGGCGCGCAGGCTTGCTATCGTGCTGTTCAACTTTCCGCCCAACGCAGGCGCGACCGGATCGGCGGCGTTTCTCTCTGTGTTCCAATCGCTCTTTGCGACGCTTCAGCGGCTGTCTGACGAAGGCTATGATGTGGAAGTCCCTGACAGCATCGAGGCGCTTCAGGACGCGATCCTCAAGGGCAATTCGGACCGTTACGGCTCTGACGCCAATGTCGCCGCGCGCGTGCCCGCAGACGAGCACGTAAGGCGCGAAAAGCATCTCTCAGAGATCGAGGCCGCATGGGGCCCTGCTCCCGGCAGAGCGCAAAGCGATGGCTCCAACATCCACATTTACGGCGCGCATTTCGGCAATGTCTTCGTCGGCGTGCAGCCCGCATTCGGCTACGAGGGCGATCCTATGCGCCTCCTTTTCGAAGGCGGCTTTGCCCCTACCCACGCCTTCAGCGCCTTCTACCGCTGGATCCGCGAGGACTTTGGCGCGCATTCTGTGCTGCATTTCGGCACCCACGGCGCTTTAGAATTCATGCCGGGCAAGCAGGCGGGCATGAGCGGGCGCTGCTGGCCTGAACGCCTGATTGGCGATCTGCCCAATTTCTACCTCTACGCCGCGAACAACCCCACCGAGGGGATGCTCGCCAAACGCCGGTCGGCCGCAACACTCGTCAGCTATATGACCCCGCCGCTTGCGCAGGCCGGGCTTTACAAGGACCTGGCCGAACTCAAGGCAAGCGTCGAGCGCTGGCGCATGGGAGCAGATGAGGCCGAACGCGCGGACCTTGAACAATTGATCGCCGATCAATGCGATGCGCTCGACATAGCCATGGGCGATATCGGTGAGCTTTCAGGCCGCCTCTACGAGCTTGAGCAGACACTGATCCCGCATGGCCTCCATGTCCTTGGCAGCAACCCGCAAGGGGCCGCCCGCGAGGATATGCTCGATGCGATGATGGAAGCGGCTGAAGACGGCGACCGCGAGGCGATGAACGCCAAGATCGATGCCTGCGACGAATTGGCTGCGCTCATCCATGCGCTCGATGGGGGATATGTCCAACCAGCGCCCGGCGGCGATATTGTCGCCAATCCGGATGTGCTTCCCACGGGCCGCAATATCCACGGCTTCGACCCGTTCCGCATTCCGTCGGCCTACGCCTGTATGCTTGGGGCCGATCAGGCAGAAAAGCTGATCGCGCGCCATGTCGCGAACGGCGAGCATTTCCCGGAAAGCATCGCCATGGTGCTTTGGGGCACAGACAATATGAAAACCGAAGGGGTTCAAATTGCGCAAGCGATGACCCTTCTCGGAGCGCGGCCGCGTCGCGATTCCTATGGACGCCTAGCAGGTGCCGAGTTGATCCCACTCGAGGAATTAGGCCGGCCGCGCATCGATGTTGTGATGACCCTATCGGGCATCTTCAGGGACCTGCTTCCGCTGCAAACCCGCATGCTCGCAGAGGCCGCACTGCTGGCGAGCCAGGCCGACGAGCCGCCCGAGCAGAATTTCGTTCGCAAGCACTCTCTTGCTCAACAAGAGGCGCATGGCTGCGACATCGAAACCGCCGCTCTTCGTGTCTTCTCCAATGCCGAAGGGGCCTATGGCGCGAACGTCAACCAGATGATCGAAGGCGGCGTTTGGGCCGACCCGGACGAACTGGCCAATGCGTTCGAGGTGAACAAGGGCTTTGCCTACGGCGTGGGCGGCACTCCGGTGCAGCAGCGCGAACTTCTGCAAAGCCATCTAGCAGATGTCGATTTCACCTATCAGAACCTTGAAAGCGTGGAATTGGGCATCAACGATGTCGACCAATATGTCGACGGGCTTGGCGGGGTGAGCCGCTCGGTCTCGCGCGCCAAGGGCAAGGACGCGCCCGTCTACATCCTTGATGCGACCCGCGGGAAACCCAAGGTTCGCACGCTCTCTGAACAGATCGACCTGGAGGCGCGCACCCGCACGCGCAATCCCAAGTGGTTTGAAGGCATGCTTGAGCACGGTTTCGAGGGCGTTCGCGCGATCGAGGGCCATGTCAATTCCACCTTCGGCTGGTCTGCCACCACCGGTCAGGTCCAGCCGGGGGTCTATCAGAAAATCTCCGAGACATTTGTGCTCGACGAAGAAATGCGCCGGCGTTTGGCGGCGCTCAATCCGAAGGCGAGCGCGCGCGTTGCAGGCCGCCTGTTGGAAGCGTGCGACCGGCATCTGTGGGAGCCCGACGAAGCTACACTCGAAGCGCTTCGCGAGGCCAATGACGAACTCGAAGACCGCCTCGAAGGCGTCTTTGTGGCGGAAAACTAAGGGATCGAGACGAGCTTATGAACCTTCACACACCCAAACAAGGCTTTGACCGTCCCGACGGAGAGGGCTCTGTTCAGGTCAAGATGGATCCGCGCGACCAGATCAAGGGCGCAAAGGTCTTTGCCGTTTACGGCAAGGGCGGGATTGGCAAATCGACCACCTCATCGAACCTTTCGGCGGCGTTTTCAAAGCTGGGCCACCGCGTCCTGCAAATCGGCTGCGACCCCAAGCATGACAGCACATTTACGCTCACGAAGAAGCTGATGCCTACGGTGATCGACGTGCTTGAGACGGTCGAATTTCACTCAGAAGAACTGCGGCCCGAAGACTATATGTTCGAAGGCTATAATGGCGTCATGTGCTTGGAGGCAGGCGGGCCGCCTGCGGGCACAGGCTGCGGCGGATATGTCGTGGGGCAGACGGTGAAGCTGTTGAAACAACACCACTTGCTCGAAGACACAGATGTCGTGATCTTCGACGTTCTGGGCGACGTTGTGTGCGGCGGGTTTGCCGCGCCTTTGCAGCACGCCGAGCGCGCCGTGGTCGTGGCTGCCAATGACTTCGACTCCATATTTGCCATGAACCGGATCGTTCAGGCGATCGGTGCGAAGGCGAAGAACTATGATGTGCGTCTCGCTGGCGTTGTCGCCAATCGCAGCCGTGAGACCGATGAGATCGACCGTTTCTGTGACGCGGTTGGGATGCCGCGCCTTGCCCACTTCCGCGATGTCGATGAGATCCGCAAATCACGCCTGAAAAAATGCACTCTGTTCGAGATGCCGGATAGCCCGGAGGTTATCCAGGCACAGGACGAATACATGCGGCTTGCCGCGATGCTGTGGGCGGGCGTTGAGCCGTCAACCGCGTCTCCCATGAAAGACCGCGACATCTTCGACTTTTTGGGGTTTGAGTGATGGCTACACACGCACCTCAACGCCTTGATGCGCCTTACACTGCCCCTGTTACATCGAGCGGCGCGAGGCGCTGGCGGGCAGGCGATATGCTCGATCCCGAACACGGCGAGTTTGCCCATGTCGTCGCGATGGATTCGCTCATTCACTATTCGCCCGACAATCTGGTGGACGCGCTGGAGGAACTTTCCACGCGGACAACCGGCTCGATCCTCTTCACCTTTGCCCCGCATACAGCGCTGCTCGGCGCGATGCATTCGGTGGGCAAGGTCTTTCCGAAGAGCGACCGTTCGCCCGCCATTGTGCCGGTGGCAGAAGATGACCTTCGCGAGCGTCTCGCGCGTCTCGACGGGTGGAGCATTGGCCGAACTGAGCGGATCTCCAGCGGCTTCTACAAAAGCCAAGCCTTGGAGTTAGTGCGAAATCCATGAGCCAACCCAATCGCCCTTCCTATCAATTTGCCCGCATGATCGCGGATCTGATGCCGTTTGCCGATGCGGCGAGCAAGGAGCTGCCCTTGTCGCGGCTGCTGCGCTTGTCGCTGTTTCAGGTGAGCGTCGGGATGGCGATGGTTTTGCTTAGCGGCACATTGAACCGCGTGATGGTGGTCGAGCTTGGCACGCCAACCTGGCTGATCGCGACATTGATCGCAGTGCCGCTGCTGGTTGCGCCCTTCCGCGCGCTTATCGGCCACAAGTCCGACCGCCATGTTTCCGCGCTTGGCTGGAGGCGCGTGCCCTACATCTGGTTTGGCACCATGATGCAGTTTGGTGGTCTTGCGATCATGCCTTTCGCGCTGCTCCTGCTTGAGCTTGAGGGGCGCTTCGAGATCGGTCTTGTTGCCGCCGCTGTTGCCTTCCTTCTCACAGGGCTGGGCTTTCACGTTACGCAAACCGCCGGGCTGGCGCTCGCAACCGACCTTGCACCCGAAGGCAAGCGCCCGCGCGCCGTGGCGCTTCTTTACGTCATGCTGCTCGTTGGCATGATGCTCGCCGCTTTTGTCATTGGCGGGCTGCTGATCGATTTTAGCCCGACGCGCCTAGTGCAGGTTATCCAGGGCTCTGCCGTGCTCACCATGGTGCTCAACCTCGTGGCTTTGTGGAAGCAGGAAGCACGTGCGCCTGAACGCACCAAGCCGGACCCCGACGCCCCAAGCTTCAACGAGCTTTGGAACAATTTCGTGCGCGATGGCCGCAATGCGCGGCTTCTCACCGCCATCGGCATTGGCGCCGCCGGCTTTGCCATGCAGGACGCGCTGCTTGAGCCTTTTGGCGGCGAAATTCTCGGCCTTTCGGTCGGAGCCACCACCGGGCTCACCGGCGCGTGGGCGCTGGGTGCGCTGATCGGCTTTATCTACTCAGGCCGCAAAATGACGCTGGGCGCCGACCCGCTACGTCTCGCAGGGCTAGGCCTTGTGATCGGGGTCAATGCCTTCCTCCTTGTGCTTTTCGCAGGGCCCTTCTCCTCGGCCGCCATGCTTTATGCAGGTGCGCTCTTCATCGGGCTTGGCCTTGGCCTGTTTTCCGTCGGCACGCTCATCGAAGCCATGGCGCTCGCCAAAAGCGAAACCGCTGGTCTTGCGCTTGGCGCGTGGGGCGCGGTGCAGGCGACCTGCGCTGGCGGGGGTATCGCTCTTGGCGGGCTTTTGCGCGACCTCATCGCATGGGTCGCCGCCAGCGATGCCAGCGCCACAATCGCCACCCGCGCGAGTGGTTATATCGCCGTCTATATCATCGAAATCCTGCTTCTTGTCGCAGGCCTCGCCGCGATCGGTCCGCTTGTCGGGCGCACTCGCAAATCATCAATCGAGACACGGAACAAATCAGACCAACCCTTTGGTCTGCAGGAGTTCCCAACATGAACCGCTTGCTCGGGATAGAGCGGTCCAAAAGCCGTGAGGGTCTTCTGCAGAGGCCTTCATCAATGACCAAAGGAAAGTACCATGGGTAACGTATACATTGCCGGGCTTTTTGACGTAGCCGAGCTAACCTTCTTCCTGTTCCTCTTCTTCTTTATCGGGCTGGTGCTTTACCTGAACCGGGAAAGCCGGCGCGAAGGCTATCCGCTTGAGCATGAACAAACCGGCTTGATCGATCGCGGTGTGCCGCTGACCGATGGGGGCAAGAAAAGGTTCAACCTGCCGTATGGCCGGGGCACATACGTTCCCGAAGACGTGCCGCGTGATGAACTTTCCAAGATCGGGAATATCCCCGGCAAGCAAACCTTCGGCGCAGCGGGCGCTCCGTGGGAGCCAACCGGTGATGCAATGGCCGATGGCATGGGCACCGCCGCTTTCGCCATGCGCGAGGATTATCCCGACCTCACCTATGAAGGTCACCCGCGCATCGTGCCTATGGCAAACGCCGTCCACGCGATGGAAATCGCCGCGATGGATCGCAACCCGATTGGTCTGCCGGTCTATGCCGCTGACAAGAAGAAAGCGGGCGTGGTGAGCGATATCTGGGTGGACCAGTCAGAGCACCTCATCCGCTATCTCGAAGTGACCACCAATACGGGCAAGAAGGTGCTTGCCCCGATGCCGTTCTGCGCTGTGCAGGGCAAAAGCTGGCTTGGTGGCCTCGTGCCCATTGTCGATGACCAACCCGAGCTGATCGACATCGAAGCGATCCGCGCTGACCAGTTTGACGCCGTTCCCGCCGTCAAGACCGCTGGTCAGATCACCCGCCTGGAAGAAGACAAGATCCAGGCCTATTATGGCGGCGGCTACACCTACGCCCTGCCGGAGCGTTCTGAGCCATGGATCTAAGCACCAAACCCGCCACACCACCCGTAGATACGGCCCATCATGAGCCAGCCTCGCCTCTGTCGCGGGAAGCGCAGGAGCTTGAGACGCAAGGACCGCGCGCGCTTGGCGACCCGATGGGCACGCCCCAGCCGCAGGAGGATATCTTGTGGAAGGGGCGGCCGGATCGTGCGCTATTGGCTCGCACAGCGTTTCACACGCACAAGGTGGGTCTGTATTTTGCCATTCTCGTCGCGATTTCGGCGGTGCTGGGCAATGTGACAACGGCGATTGTGTGCGCGGGGCTTGGTGTGTTGGCGGTGGCAATCCTGTACGGGCTTGCCGCCATCAGTGCCCGGACAACGCTTTATATTCTGACCGATACACGCCTCATTCTGCGCATCGGCATGGCGATAGAGACGCGCATCAATGTGCCGTTAAAGCACGTCACCTCGGCCAATCTGCGCGAACGCGGCAATGGCTTTGGCGACATCGCGCTGATCCTCGCGGGTGACCGTCTGCTGGGCTATGCGCTGCTCTGGCCGCATGCACGCCCGTGGCGGTTTGCCAGCCCTGAACCAATGCTGCGCAGCGTGCCCGATGCAAAGGCGCTTGCGGCGACGCTCGCCCAAGCTTGCGCAAAACACGCCCCGCTCGATCAAAATTTGATCCAGATCAATGAACCGGGAAGCCCCCGCGGCCATACGGGTTCAAACACCGGCCCCGATGCGGGCGCATTGGAAAGGGCTCGGGCATGATTGTTCGCGAATATGAAAAGGACGAAATCACCGTCCACCGCGTGCCGATCATGCTGATGGGCGGGATTGTCATGATAAGCCTTGCTTTGACGACGGCTGTCTCGCTCGGCTTTTTTGAACGGCAAGCCATCCCCAGCGAAGCGCGCGAGCAAGCGGGCACGACCATGTCGGCATCACGCTCGCTCTTTTTCTTTGATGAGGCCAATGGCGACGTGCGGGTCGAGGACGCAGGCTCGGGCGAAGAGATCGCCCGCTTTGCCCCCGGTACAGGCGGCTTTGTGCGAACCGCGGTGCGCGGCTTTGCCTATCAACGGCGCGTCAACGGTTTCGGGCCCGAGGTTCCGTTCGAACTGATCGAATGGGACAACGGGATGCTGACCTTGGTCGATCCGACCACCAGAAAAAGCGTCGAATTGCACTCCTTTGGCACCGGCAATCGCCAGACATTCGCAAACTTTCTGATCGAGGAGCCGCAATAATGGCCAGCATAGCAGTCAAGGGATCGGCTGACTTTTCTGGGTTCACCCCGCCCGATGCGCGCGTGTTCGATGCGCCCTGCACCATTACGGTTGAGCAAAGTTCGGAGCATTTCCATGCCCATGTGGAATTGCCCGACAGCCTCCTGATGGAAGCAGGTGATAGAGTCCGCGTCCACGGCGCGCCCATCTCCATCCCGTTTGGCAGCCGCGAGGTTTTCGAGCGCAAGGCAACCATCACGCGCGCTGGACCGGTAAAGCGCGCCCTTACAAGGGTGGCGGCCTATTTCGACCTCGCAGAGCTTTACGAGGTGAGTTTCAACGCGGGGAGGATCAAATGAACGCGCACGCCCAAATCAAGGCCGAGCCCGGCCACATGATGACCAGCGAAGAAGCGATGGCTTTGGCGACACAAGACACCGTGTTGACGCCGCGTTTCTATACCACCGATTTTGACGCGCTCGATGCGATCGACGTGTCGCTTGTGCGCGAGGAATGGGACCAGCTGATTGCCGATATGGTGGGCGACCCCAACAAGACCCACTTTCGCCACAAAGATGATTTTGCAGGCATCATCGAAAGTCTGGAGCCTGAACTTCGCGCCGAGTTTACCGATTTTCTGGTCAGTTCGATGACGAGCGAATTTTCGGGCTGCGTCCTCTATGCCGAAATCGCAAAGCGGACCAAGAACCCGGATGTGAAGCAGCTTTTCAAACTGCTCGCCCGCGATGAAAGCCGCCATGCGGGCTTTATCAATGAAAGCTTGAAAGACGCTGGCATCGGGGTCGATCTGGGATTTCTGACGAAGACCAAGAAATACACCTATTTCCGGCCGAAATTCATCTGGTACGCGGTCTATTTGTCTGAAAAGATTGGATATGCGCGCTACATCACGATCTACCGGCACCTGGAAAAGCACCCGGAAAACAAGTTTCACCCGATCTTCGACTGGTTCGAGGAATGGTGCAATGACGAGTTCCGCCACGGCGAAGCGTTTGCGATGCTGATGCACGCAGACCCCGACCTTTTGAAAGGTCACAACAAGCTTTGGATCCGGTTTTTCCTCCTGTCGGTTTATGCCACCATGTATGTGCGCGACCACGCGCGGCCCGTGTTTCACAAGGCGCTGGGCGTTGACCCGACTGAATATGATTACGAAGTCTTCGACATCTGCAACAAAATCGCGCGGCAGGTTTATCCGGTCGAACTCGACATCGACAATCCGAAATTCCGTGCCCGCATGGAGGCGCTTCGCCAGGCGTCGATCCGTATCGAGGATGGCAAGGCGCAAGGCGGCCTTGGCGGCCTTGTCAAGCGTGTGAGCGGCATGGCGGGCGCTGGCTATAACTTTGCCCGGATGTATTTCATGCAGCCGAAAACGCACGAATTGCCCGCCACCGTCAGGCTTCATCCCGCATGGTGAGTTGGAGCGGCCATATTGTCCCGTTCATCGTGACGCTGGCCATCTGGTTCATGGCCACGGGCGTGATCGCGTTTTTCGCGAACGCGGGCGGAGAAACGCGCGCCCGCGGCACATTCCGCAAGAGCGTTGCGGTGGGCGGCGCGGCGGGCATCGCCGGACTGGTCACAATCCTCCTTGCCTCGGCCAGCGTCTCTCTTGGCGCAGTTTACCTCTCCTTTGTCGGCGCGCTCATGGTTTGGGGCTGGCACGAAATCGGCTTTCTCACAGGTGCATCGGCAGGCCCGCGTCGCGAGGCACAGAGCCTAGGCGCGCGCGGATTCGACCGGTTTACGCAAGCCAGCGCGACGGTGATGCACCACGAGATTGCGCTGGCGCTGACCGCGCTGATGCTGATCTCGCTTTCGTGGAATGCCCCCAATCAGATCGGGGCGACGGTGTTCGTCCTGATGTTTGGCCTGCGCCTGTCGTCGAAGATCAACCTTTTCATCGGCGTGCCCAATTCAAGCGTTGAAATGATGCCGCAGCATCTGGGCTATCTCAAAAGCTATTTCGGGCGCAATCGCATGACGTTCGTGCTCGCCGCATCAATCGCTGCTATCATCGCGCTTGCCGCGTGGTTCGCATCGCTTGCCATGGCAGCGCCTGCGGGAAGTCCGCAGATGGTTGGTGCGAGCCTTCTTACTGCGTTGTGCCTGCTTGGCGCACTCGAACATTTATTTCTGGCCCTGCCGTTTCGCGACGGGATGCTGTGGGGCTGGGCCTTTAAGCGCAGGAGCAATCCTGTATGATTGAATTCAAGACGATACGAACGAAAGAACAGGGGGCACCCATGGATTTTGATGCATTTTTTGCAGAACAGCTGGACGGCGTTCGCGAGGAAGGGCGTTACCGCGTCTTCACCGATATCAAGCGGCACTGCGGCAAGTTTCCGCATGCGACCCGCTTTATCGAGGACGAGACGCAGGCCGTCACCGTGTGGTGCTCCAACGACTACCTTGGTATGGGCCAGCACCCAAAGGTTATCGAGGCGATGCATAGCGTGCTCGACGAATGCGGCGCGGGCGCAGGGGGCACGCGCAATATTTCTGGCACCAATCACTATCACGTGGAACTGGAAGCCGAACTTGCCGACCTTCACGGCAAGGAAAGCGCGCTGCTCTTCACCTCTGGCTATGTCTCGAACTGGGCTGGCCTTGGCACTCTGGCGAGCAAGATTCCGGGATGCGTCGTCTTCTCCGATGCGCTGAACCACGCAAGCATGATCGAGGGCATCCGCCACAGCCGCGCGCCATACAAGATCTGGAAGCACAACGATGTCGAGGACCTCGACCGCCTGCTCTCCGAATATCCCGCCGACACGCCCAAGCTCGTCGCATTCGAGAGCGTCTATTCGATGGACGGCGACATTGCCCCGATCGCCGACATTCTCGACGTGTGTGAAAAGCACGGCGCGATGAGCTATATCGACGAAGTGCACGCAGTCGGCCTTTATGGCCCGCGCGGGGGCGGCGTTGCTGAACGCGAAGGGCTGATGGATCGCATCACCGTGATCGAAGGCACGCTCGGCAAGGCGTTTGGCGTCATGGGCGGCTATATCGCTGCCAGCCGCGACCTTGTTGATTTCGTGCGCTCTTTTGCCAGCGGTTTCATTTTCTCAACCGCCCTGCCCCCGGCTGTCGCTGCGGGCGCTGCGGCAAGTATCCGTCACCTGAAAGAGAGCAATCACGAGCGCGACCTTCAGAAAGAACGCGTGGCCGAAGTGCGCCGCCAGCTGGACATGATGGATATCCCGCACCTGCCCAATCCCAGCCACATCATTCCGGTGATGGTGGGCGATGCGGCCAAGTGCAAGATGATCAGCGACTGGCTGATGGACAATCACGGCATCTATGTGCAGCCGATCAACTATCCAACTGTGCCCGTGGGGACGGAGCGCCTGCGCCTTACCCCGTCACCCGTGCACGATAGCGGCGATGTCACACGCCTCATCAACGCGCTCAGCGAAATCTGGTCGCAATGCGAGCTTGCCCGCGGGCGCATCGCTGCCTGACGCCCTCTCATTCGAAGCAAGAAAAAGGGCCCCGTCGGAAAACTCCAACGGGGCCCTTTTTATGTCCAGTGCCGCCGGCGGGTGCCGGAGGTTACTGCAATACAGACTTATTCGTCGGTCGCATCAAGATAGGCGATGACGTCAGCGCGGTCTTGCGGCTTTTTGAGGCCCGGGAACGCCATGCGGGTGCCCGGCATATATTCACGCGGCGCTTCGAGATATTCGAACATCACTTCCGGGGTCCAGGTGATGCTGCTGTTCGCGTTGGCTTCTGAATAGTTGAACCCTTCGACAGAACCGGCTTCACGGCCAATCACGCCATAGAGCGACGGACCGACACCGTTTTTGCCTTCTTCAACGAGGTGGCACGTGCGGCACTGTGCGAACACAGTTTCGCCAGCGGCGGCATCGCCAGTGAGATCAGCAAATGCAACATCGGCAGCAGGCTCTTCAGCTGCCTCTTCTTCAGCTGCTGTTTCTTCTGCCATTTCTTCAGTTGCGGGCGCTTCGGCCTCTGGCTCTTTGCCACCACAGGCAGCCAAGGCCAAAACAGCGGGCACAAGGGCCGCGCCCATAACAATCTTACGCATAGGTTCTTTCCCTTTTCATTCGAGACGACCCGCGCCGGTAACACCGGCCCAGCTCTTCCGATTTGTATCCCACAGGCAAGAGATAAAGGATTTCTCACCCCGGTTCAACGCACGATAAAGGTCGCTTGCGCCTTCATTCGCCATTGGTCACCGCTACAACAACGGCTCGGCGCAGGCGTGGTTCCCCGCTGATCAGCAAAAGATAGCGTGCGACATTGCACATCGCCCGATCAAAAGCAGGGCGGGGACAGATGGTTCGCCTGCATTTGCCTTTGGCGGGGCGAACGCTAAACGTGGAAACCATGAAAACACTCGCATGGTACACAAAGCTCTCGCTCGGCCTCACGGCGTTTGTCCCGCTCTATTTCATGATAGCAGCGCTCGGCACGAAAATCGGCCTTTGGGGCTGGATGACGGGGCTCGTCGGCATGACCTTCACCGCCGGGCCGTTCATTCTCGGCATTGCCTTTGTGGTGGCGCTTCTGGTGGTGATTATCGGGCTGATCAACTGGTCGGGTCGCAAGGCGGAAAAAGAGGACGGCGTCAAACGTCCGCGAAGCAAGATGGTGATGGGCGTCGGGATTATCGGCATGATCGTGCCGGCCGCTTTTGCGCTATTTGGCATTGCCACCGCTTCCAAGGCGGACGACAATCCGATCCATGACATCGCAACCGACACCGCCACGCCCCCGATGTTTTCAGCCAAGGTGATCGCAGAGCGCGAGGAGGCCGGTGCCAATCCGCTCAACAATTACCAGAAACCTCTGGCCGAGATCGAGATGTACAAGGGCGCTCCGCCAGAGCTTGCCATCCTCAGCCATGCCCAGATCATCAATGACGAATACCCCGAGCTTTCGCCGCTGCCACTTGGCGGGGCGAGCCGCGCCGATGCGGTTGCGGCGGTGGCTGCGGCGATGGGCGCCATGGGCTTTACCGACATTCGCCAGAACGCCGAAGAAGGCCGGGTCGAGGGCGTTGCTGAAAGCTTCTGGTTTGGCTTCAAAGACGATGTGGTTGCGCGCATTGGCGAAAGCGAGATCGACTTTCGTTCGGTGAGCCGCGTGGGTCAATCCGACCTTGGCGCGAACGCTGCGCGGATTGCCGAATTGCGCGAAAAAGTCGCCACCCAGATCGGGCAGCGGTAGGCTCTATTTGAAGGTCGCGATTGCGAGAGCGCTTCGCTGGAACACCGTAAGGACGCACAAGGCTGCGTAAGCGTAGGCTATACCTGCGAAGTGCGCCGGAAACAGGCACATGGCGATGAAGATCGCGATGGTCTCCCCCCCTTCGGCCAATCCCGTTGAGTAGAAGAAGCTCTTTTTCCCGTGTGCCTGTGTCTCGTCTCCGCGCTCCGCCGCAGTGACTGCAAAGGCGAGGAAACTCACACCGGTCAGCACAAAACTCGCGACCAGCACCAGCGCTGGCAGTGTGTTTTCGCTTGCCAAGATACCGAAACCAAGCGGCACCGAGACGTAAAAAGCAAAGTCTGCGACAATGTCGAAATAGCCGCCCAATGGGGTTGGCCTGGTGGCGCGCGCGACCGCTCCATCGAGCCCGTCGAGCAGGCGGTTGGCGATGATGAGCGCAAGGCCGAGGCCAATCTCACCCAAAGCAATCGCCGCCGCTCCGCCGAGCCCCAGCACAAGCCCTGCGAGGGTGAGCGTATTGGCAGAAACACCGGCCCTTGCGAGGCGCTTGCCAACTGCGTTCAGAGGCGGATCGATCAGCGGGCGCAGTTTGGCGTCAAACATGGCTCAAGATTACCATGTAACAAGGCCGATCCAAGCGCCCGTCATGCCGGTCGCAATATTGCCCGCGATCCAGCTTTTCATGCCCAGCCCTGCGGCCTCTGCCCGGCGTTCAGGGCACAGCGTGCCGATGGTGGAAACAAGCAGGCCAACGCTGGCAAGGTTGGCCACGCCGCACAGCGCATAGGTAACGATGAGAAGGCTACGCTCAGACAGCGTCCCTTCGGAAAGCGCGGCAAGTTCCAGATAGGCGACGTATTCGTTGAGGATCGCCTTGGTGCCCATGAGGCCGCCTGCCGCCTGAGCCTCTGCCCAAGGCACGCCGATGGCCCACATGAAGGGCGCGAATATCCAGCCGAAAATTCGTTTCAGAGTAATCGGCTCGCCTTCGATGAAGGGCAGAACCGCTAGGATTTGATCGGTGAGCGATACGAGCGCGAACACCACGATGATGATCGCGATGACGGCAAGGAACAGCTGCATCCCGTCCATCGTGCCCTTGACGATCGCATCGATGCTGGATTCATATTTGAGCCCCTCATCGCCCTCGCCCGCTTGCGTCACTGCATCCCCGGCACTGCCTGGCACCATCAGCTTTGCAATCAGCAAAGCGGCGGGAAGCGAGACGAGCGAGGCGGAGATCATATGGCCCACCGCATCGGGCACTGTCTCGCGCAAGGTGGTGGCGTAGAGGATCAGGATCGCGCCCGAGATCGTCGCCATGGCGAGCACCATCACCTGAAACAGTTCGGCGCGGCTCATCTTCGCAAAATAGGCGCGCACAACCAGCGGGCTTTCAACAACGCCAAGGAACATGTTCGCCCCGCCAGAGAGGCCGACAACGCCGCTCACATTGAGGCTTTTGCGAAGGAGGAAGGAAAGGCCGTTTACCAGCCACCTCAAAACGCCCCAATGCCACAGGACCGCCGCGAGCGCGGAGAATACGATCACCAGCGGCAGGATCTGGAAAGCGATGATGAGAGGGGCATCCGCACCCTCCTTCATCGCAAACGGCAGGTCCGCGCCGCCCAGATAGCCGAACATGTAGGACGAACCCGCCAGCGTCGCGCGCTCGATTGCGGACACCCCTTCATTGGCAAGGGTGATGACTTCCCAAACGAACGGCACGCGCACGATCAGCAGCGCCAACGCCAATTGCAGACCTAGCGCGCCTGCAATCCATGCAAGACTAGGCCGCGAGCCCCGGTCCTCGCTGATCCCCCACGCGATCGCAACGAGCAGCGCAATGCCGAAAATACCGCGAAATTGGTCGAACAGTTCCACGCGAGGGTTCCCTTAGCCCAAAACCTAACCACGCCGCCAGTCGTGGAATTTCTCCACCAGAGCGAGCAGCTTTTCAGGCTTCCTCGCCTTCTTCCATTCGCCCGCAGCAAATTTGTTCGCCTCGGACATCGTGGGATAGGGGTGGATCGTGCCGATAATCTTGTCGAGCCCCAGCTTGTGCTTCATCGCAAGCGTGTATTCGGCCAGCATCTCGCCCGCATGATACCCCACGATTGTCGCGCCAAGGATGGTGTCCTTGCCGGGCTTTGTAAGCACTTTGACAAAGCCACGGGTCTCGTTCTCGGCAATTGCGCGGTCGCTTTCGTCGAGCTCGTAGGTGGTGACGTCATATTCGACGCCCTGCTCCTTGGCCTCGGCCTCGTTCATGCCGACGCGCGCGATTTCCGGGTCCATAAAGGTGACCGCCGGGATGACCCGGTAATCCGCCTTGAACCGCCGGAACATGCCGAACAGCGCGTTGACGCTCGCATACCATGCCTGATGCGAGGCGACGTGGGTGAATTGGTAAGGCCCCGCCACATCGCCGCAAGCATAGATATTGGGGAATTTGGTGCCGAGAAATTCGTCGGTGTTGACGGTTTTCGAGGTGTCGATGCCAAGTTCCTCAAGGCCATAGCCCGTGAGCCGTGCTGCGCGCCCGACTGCCACGATCAGTGTATCGAATGGCACCTCGGACACGCCGCCATCGTGCTTTGCATGGACCGCCCCGCCCTCGACCTTGACCGCATCGTGACCGGTAAGGACGGTGACGCCCGCCTCTTCGAGTGTCGCCTTGGCGATAGCCGCAACCTCGGGGTCCTCACGACCAAGAAGCTGGTCCGACCGCTCGATCTGGGTGACGTTTGAGCCAAGCCGCGAAAGCGCCTGCGAAATCTCGCATCCGATGGGTCCGCCGCCGAGAATCGCAACGCGCTCGGGCACTTTTTCCATGATGGCAAAGGCATCCCACATCGTGTCCGAAGTGAGATAGCCCGATCCCTCGAGCCCCCCGATATCGGGCACGAAGGGTTCAGCGCCTGCCGCAATCACGATCGAGCGTGTGGTCTGGCGAATGGTGGTGCCATCACTGCGCGCAATCTCGACCGTCCACGGGTCGATGATCGTGGCATAGCCAAGCTGCACGTCGACGCCCATGTTCTCGAACCGCTCGGGGCTGTCCATCGGTTCGATTTTCTTGATCGCCGCCATGACGCGCGCGATGGTTTTCTTGAAGGGCACGGTGGGTTCGTGCGGCTCAATCCCGTATTTGTCGGCATTGCGCATTTGCGCCGCGACCTTGGACGCCTTGATCAGAGCCTTGGACGGAACACAGCCAAAGTTCAGGCAATCGCCGCCCATCTTGTGGCTTTCGACCAGCGTCACCTTGGCCTTCACGGTCGAGCCGATAATCGCCGAGACAAGCCCGGCGGACCCTGCGCCGATGACGATCATATTGCGGTCGAATGACTTGGGCTTGGTGTAATCGCGATAGACCTTCTGGCGCTGGATGAAGCCGACGATGGCCTTGGCGATCCACGGCACGATGGCAAGCAGGATAAAGCTGCCGATAAGGACCGGCGATAGAAGGCCCGAAGTGCTTTCGATCTGTGCCAATTGTGTGCCTGCATTCACATAAACAATCGTGCCCAGCAGCATGCCGATCTGGCTCACCCAGGCGAAGGTCCATGTCTTGATGCGCGTCAGGCCCATCACAAGGTTTATCACGAAGAACGGGACCGCCGGGATCATACGAAGGGTGAAGAGGTAAAACGCGCCGTCGCGCTCCAGCCCGTCGTTGATCGTTTTCAAGCGCTCGCCAAAGCGCGCCTCAATCGTGTCGCGCAGGACAAAGCGCGAGGACAGGAAGGCGAGCGTTGCCCCGAGCGTCGAGGCGAAGGACACCAGCACCGTTCCCAGAACAAGTCCGAACAATGCGCCCGCGGCGAGCGTCATGATCGCCGCGCCCGGAAGCGAGGCGGCGGTCACTCCGACATAAACCGCGAAAAAGCCCGCAAGGACCGCGATCTGGTTCTCGGCGTAGAAGCCTTGCACGTCGTTAACGACGCCCTTGATGCCTTCAATCGTGAGATATTGCCCAAGATCGAAGTGGAAATAGGCCGCTACAAGCGCCGCCAGCGCTGCGAGAATGAGTATCTTTTTCACACACTACCCCTGTTGTCCCTCATCCTTTCGCAATGAGGGTCGGCGCGGTTACACGCTCTTTGCCAAACTCGCGTATTTGGAAATCCAGCGTTTGTCGATGGTCCCTTTAAGCTTTGCGACCCATGCGCCGCTTGCCGCGAATGGGCCATAACTTAAAATCGCGCTGCCGTTGCCGGTCGAGAGGAGATAGAGGCTGGCAGGGCGCGGGCGATAGACAGAGCCCACCTCGCGGCCCTGCACCGCATCGCGCAAGTTTCGCGCGATATGCGGCCCTGCCATCACCGCGTGGACGCCCGAATGTTCTACACGGCGGTCCTGTCGCGATGCCACATCGCCCACCGCAAAGACATTTGCGTGACTGACCGAGCGTTGATGCTGATCGACTGCGATGAAGCCTTTGGCGTCCACCGCCAATCCCCCTGCCTCCGGCCATTGGGGCGCCCCGCTGCCAAGCGCGGCGATAACGAGATCCTGCGGTTCGAGTGAACCCGAAGCGGCTGTCAATTGCCCACCATCCAACTGCGCATCCTCGGCGATCACGGCGATGCTTTGCGCGTCGAGTTCTTTTGCAACCTTGCGCCGGACCGCGCCGGAAAGCGAGGGCAATAATCCGTCTGCGCCGGTGACAAGGGTGATGAGCGGCGCACTTGTCCCGTTTGCGCGGTTGTTCAGCGCAAAGGCGATTTCGACGCCGCCTGCCCCGCCTCCGACAACCGCGATGCGCTGCGCAGCGGAATGATCGACCAGCTTCTCGACAAAACGATCGATGGGCCGGACGTCTAGCAGCTTTGGGTCCTTGCGCAGGATGCGCTGCGCCTGCCCGACCCCGCCGGTGTCGATCGAAACCACGTCATATTCGATCACCTGCCCGCCGCCGGTCTTGACCCAGCCCGCCTGCGGGTCGATGCCGGTGCAAGGGCCAAACAGCAATTGCGCGCCGGCACGCGCCGCCAATGCGCCCACATCCACCGTGCCTTCATCGCGGGCATATTCACCCGCGATCCACCCGGGGACCATGCCCGAATAGCGAAGCATGCGATGGGGCGTGAGCAATGTCGCCCGCTCGCACGGCAGGCCGTTCTCGATCCAGTCGGCAAGGACAGCCACATGGGCATGGCCCCCGCCAACAAGAAGCAGATGTTTGTGACGCTCTGACATCGTTCACCGCGCTAGGTTGGGATCGTATTCTTGACTATACCATCAAAAGCCGCCGATGGTTACGAATGGGCTTGCAAGGCCTGTGGCGTATCGATGTCGGTCAATAGTTCGGGTGGGCAAGGCACCACTTCCCCTTGCGCGATAAGGACGCGCGCGCCCTGATCGCCGCTGGATGCGGCCAGATCCTTGAAATAGCGCGAGGCGAAGAGCGCGGGCGGCATCCGCGTCTCACCGATGGCCGAAACGGTAATCGGGGCCGACGCATCCCACTCCTCGATCAGCGCCTCGAAATGGGAGGGCGGCACGAGCGGCATATCGGCCAAAGCGATCAGCAAACCGTCGAGCCCAGCATCCTTCGCAGCGGTGGCAGCCAGCGCGACCGAGGTGCCTTGCCCCTCACCAGCGCGTGGGTTCAGGAGCGGCTCGAACCGCCGTGCGCGCCAATGGGGCTCGCACACGTGATCGGGCCGCCTGGTGATGACCCATGCGCGCTCGAACAGTTCCACCGGCACGGCATCGGCGGCGTGCTCGCCCAGCGGGCGCCCGCGAAACTCGGCGCACAGTTTGTCCGCATCGCCAAACCGGCGCGAGGAACCGGCTGCAAGCAGCGCCACTCCTAAACGTCGTCCCATGATGCCTCTTCATATGTGCGGATGACTTCGGACAGCGTCGATAGCGAAAGAGTGTGCGGATCGCGCGAGGAATGGAACAGGCCGATGGGCGCATGAATAGTGGCGAGCCGATCGGGGGATACTCCGCGCGCAGCCAGCGCCTCGCTGCGAAAGGCATGAGCGCGCCTGCCGCCCATAGCGCCCAAATAGAAATGCGGCATCGACAGCGCCGCTTCCATCAGGTCGATCTCCCAATCGTGATCGTGGAAAAGAAACACGGTTGCGGTCCACGCATCGCTTTTTAGGAGCCCTGTCTCGTTGGTTCGGTCGAGGCGCTGCGCAGCAATCCCGCGCACAGCCAATTGCCCGATCAGCCGCGTATCGGGCGTGAGCACATTGGTGGTGCAGCCAAAGGTCTGCGCAAGGGCAGCAAGCTGCTCGACGCTCGCGCCGTGGCCGATAATCTGGAGGTGCGGGCCGGGATAGTGGCCGAAGGTTGCGGACATGGTGGCAGGGTCGAATTGGGGCTCGCGCCAACCGCTCACATGCCGAGGCCCATCGGGATCAATAGCAATGGCGAAAGGAGCACGCGCGTCAATCGAAGCAAGGCATTTCGCGACAAAGCTCTCGTTCCTCACCTCATGAAAGGCCACGTCGAGCCCGCCCCCGCACGGCAATTTGATGTCGAGATAGGGCGACCCTGCGCCAAACCGCACCAGCCTCGGCATTCCTTTGCCCAGAACGTCGAGTGCCTCGGATACCACCGCATTCTCGATACACCCACCCGAAAGCGATCCAGCGTATGTGCCATCTTCGGCCACGCCCATCACCGTGCCGGGGTTTCGCATCGAGGAGCCTTCTACCCCGCACACCGTCACCAGCACCGTGCGCTTGGCATCGGCCTGAGCCGAACTCAGAAATTGGAGTGTTTTGGGTAGGTCCATGTAAGGCCCTTTGTGCCTGAACCCTATTGGCCCGGGGCGTTATCGGTTTGCGCTGAAAGATAGGCGATGATGGCTTTGCGCGCTTCGCCATCGGGCACCGCGCCCGCCATCATTTCGCTTCCCGGAATATAGCCGGTCGGATCGGCAAGAAAGCCGTCCAGGCTGGCCTCGTCCCATACAATTTCGGAGGCGGCAAAGGCATCGGAATAGGAATAGCCATCAAGGCTCCCCGCCTCGCGGCCCATCACGCCGTAAAGATTGGGGCCCGACGCCGAGCGCCCGTCGGGATTCACCGAGTGGCATCCGGTGCAGCTTTGAAAAGCGTCCTCGCCAGCGGCGACGAGATCGACCGCGCCAGCAACAGTAGCCGAAGCTTCAGATGCAACAACTTGCGGTGAACCCGGTTCGCGAACGACGATCTGCTCCACCACTTCCGGCTGTTCGGCCGAACCGCAGGCGGTCACCGAAATGGTGAGCAATCCCCCGGCGAAAATCGCCTTTCTGTGCATCCCTAAATCTCTCCCCTGATGCGAGCGTGTCACGCGAATTGCTTCGCCACCGGCAGTGTGCGCAAGCGCTTGCCCGTCGCGGCAAAAATCGCGTTGGTAAAGGCAGGTGCAGCAGGCGGCAGTCCCGGCTCTCCCGCCCCGCCGACCGGCACATCGCCGGAATTGATCAACGCCACTTCGATATTGGGCGTTTCGTCCATGCGCAGCATTTTATAGTCGTGGAAGTTGCTCTGTTTAATCGCGCCGTCTTCAAGCTCCAGCTCGCCATACATCGCCGCGGTCAGGCCAAAGACGATGCCACCCTCGATCTGGTTTTTGAAGCCATCAGGGTTCATCACATAGCCCGCATCGCAGACCGCCCAGGCATTGACGAGCCTTGGTTTGCCAGAGGTCATATCGACCTCGATCACTTCGCCAACGATCGTGCCGAAACTTTCGACCATCGCGACGCCCTTGGCATGGCCCGCAGCGGTTTCGCCATTCCAGTCGCTGATCTCGGCAAGCTTTTTTAGCACCGCCACATGATGGGCTGAGCCCTTGAGCATTTCCATGCGATATTCGAGCGGGTCTGCGCCCGCTTCGTGCGCGGCTTCGTCGATAAAGCTCTCGATGAAAAAACCCTGCTGCGAATGGTCGACCGAGCGCCATGCCTGGAACGGCAAATGCAATTCGGCAGGCGCGACGCGCACCGAGGTGTTCGCAATATCGTACATCGCGGGCACGCACGCTTCGGCGGGGTCGTGGCGCTGGGTAAAGGCGTGATCGAACGCGACGAGCTTACCGCTTTCGTCAAGGCCTGCACGCATCCGCGCCAGATCAGCGCAGCGATAAAGCGCCTTTTGTGTGTCCTCTTCGCGGCTCCAGATCATCTTGACCGGATAGCCCGTCGCCGCCGCCACGCGCGCGGCCATCGACATTTCATCAGCGCCCAAACGCCGCCCGAAACCGCCGCCAAGGTAAGGGTGGTGCACCATTACATCGTCAGCCGAAAGTCCAAGCGTTTCGGCAACGCCGCTTCTTGCCATCAAGGGGACCTGCGTGCTCGCCCAGATGTCGCATTTGCCATCCTTCACATGCGCGGTGCAGTTGATCGGCTCCATCGGAGCGTGCGCAAGAAAGGGCACGCGGTATTCCGCTTCGATCGTCTTGGCCGCCGAGGCAAACGCGCCTTGCGCATCGCCCTTCTTGGCCGCTTCATCGCCGCCCGCCTCGCCCGCTTCGTCCAAAGCGGCGGCGAAGGCGGCATACTGATCGTCCATGGTCAGGATCGGGCTTTCCGACCGGCTCCATTCGATCTGGACGGTGTTGATCGCCTGCTGCGCCTGCCAATAGCTGTCTGCGAGCACCGCCACGAAATTGTCCATGTTGAGGATCTGAAGAACGCCGCTCATGGTCTTGGCCTGTTCGGCGTTCATGCTCACCACTTTGGTGCCCGGAACAGGCGGGCGCACCAGGGCGGCGTAGGAAAGGTCGAGTCCCTCTGGCACACTATCGATGCCAAATTCGGCCGTGCCGTTGATCTTGGCAGGAATATCGGTGCGCGCCTTGCTTTTGCCCATCAGGCGGTATTGATCCGGCGTCTTGAGGCGCGGCGTTTGGTCCATCGGCTGATGCGCGGCGGCGCTTGCAAACTCGGCGTAAGGCGCGGATTTGCCGGAGGCCTTGTGAATCAGGGTCGAGTTTTCGGTGGTAATCTCGTCCGCTGGCACATCCCAGCTTTGCGCTGCAGCCCCCACCAGCATCCCGCGCGCCGCAGCGCCCGCAATGCGCATCGAGTGTTGCCCCGTTGTGCGGATCGAGGAGGACCCGCCAGTGATCATCGCGTCGGCCATCCGCGCGATTTGGGTGAAGAGGCCATTCCACGTCGGCTCGATCCAGTCGGCGGCGTTCATGGTGAAGGGCGCGACGAACATGCGCGCCGTATCGGTCACAACGTAAGAACCATCGGTGGGCGCTTGCTGCACGCGCACCTTGTCCCAATCGGCATCAAGCTCGTCCGCGAGCATTTGGGCAAGCACCGAGTGCGCGCCCTGCCCCATTTCGCAGTGGGGGACGATCGCGGTGACGATGTTGTCAGCGCCGATCTTGACCCAGCTGTTGACGAGGTTTTCACCTGCGCCCGCCACTTTCGGCGAAAGCGCGCTCACGGGATTGCCGGGACGAACGCCGATACCGATGAGAAGCCCGCCGCCCGCGAGCACGCCTGCGCCGATGAAACCGCGGCGGCTCCATTTCGCGAGTTTCGAGCGTTCTTTTTTGTCAGGAGACAGATCGTTCACGGGTTTCAAGCCTCCTCTTCGCGTGGGGTCGCCTGCCCGCTGGCGACTTTGATTGCTCGGCGGATGCGGGTGTAGGTCCCGCAGCGGCAGATATTGCCACGCATCGCTGCATCAATATCATCGTCGCTTGGCGCAGGATTGTCGCGCAAAAGCGCGGTCGCGCTCATGATCTGGCCCGATTGGCAATATCCGCATTGCGGAACCTGCTCGGAAATCCACGCGGCCTGGATCGCGCTGGCCAAGCCGTCCCCATTCCCGGCCTCACCACTCACGCCCTCGATCGTGGTGACTTCGCGCCCCTCGGCCATGCTGAGCGGCGTTGAGCAAGAGCGGATCGGATCGCCGTCCAAGTGCATGGTGCACGCCCCGCACTGCGCAATGCCGCAGCCGAACTTGGTGCCGGTCAGCCCCATCTTCTCTCGCACCGCCCAAAGGAGCGGCATATTGGGATCGGCATCAATGCTGACAGCTTGCCCGTTAAGGACGAAATTGGCCACGGTTTGCCTCGCTTGCTTTTGCTAGGTTGCTGCCTGCAATCTATCTGGCATAGCGGCGAAGTCAAAGCGCGAACGACTCGCACCGATCGGAGGGATCATGGCTGACATTTCATTCCAAGACTTTCTGAAGGTCGACATTCGCACAGGCGAGATTGTGCGGGCCGAACCTTTCCCCGAAGCGCGCAAGCCCGCGATCAAGCTGTGGGTCGATTTTGGCGGCGACTTGGGCGTCAAAAAAAGCTCGGCGCAGATCACCGTGCATTACACACCGGAAAGCCTTGTTGGCCGCACGGTCATGGCGGTGGTCAATTTCCCACCGCGCCAGATTGGCCCCTTCATGAGCGAGATTCTGGTGCTGGGCTTTGAGGATGCACACGGCGCGATTGTGCTCGCCGCACCGGACAAGGTTGTGCCCAAGGGCGCGCGCTTGATGTGACCGACTAGAGGTGCCGGCCAAGCGCCTCTTTCAAAGGGTCCAACCACGGCTCAAACGGTTTCCACGCACCCTGTCCCTTGCGGTTGATCGGCTGGCGCACCTGTTCGGAGGACGCCGTGCGAACGGCGCGCTCGGTCTTGTGGAATGTGAGGCATTGTTCCTCAAACGGCACTTTCAGGAAGTCGAGCATCCTTCGGGTCTGCCCCTCGAGATCGTCGAGCACATCCTCGTGGCTCACGCGCAGGACCTTGCCGGGAAGGACTTGGTCCCAATGGTCCATCAGGTCGACATAATCGGCGTAATACTGGCCGATTTCGTGCAAGCCGTAAGTGAATTCCTGACCTTCGGCGAAGAGTTGCTTGAAGCCTGAAAAACAGCAATCCATCGGCGCGCGGCGCGCATCGATGATCTTTGCATTGGGCAGGATCAGATGGATGAGCCCGATATGGCGGAAATTGTTGGGCATCTTGTCGATGAAAAACGGCGCGCCTTGACGGTGGATGCGGGTGTTTTCGATGAAATCCGCCCCAAATTTTTCGAGCTGCTCCGGTGTCAGATCGTGCAGGATTTGCGGGTAGAGCGATTGGCCCGCTTTTCGCCCGCGAAGCCGGTGGGCAAGCGCGAGAATATTGGGCAATTCCAGCGTCCCGTCGATCTGGCTGTGGCTGGCGAGGATTTGCTCAAGCAAGGTCGAGCCGGCGCGCGGAAGCCCGAGAATGAAGATAGGGTCGGGGGCCTGATGGCCAGCGCCCTCGTGCTTTGCGAAGAGCTCAGAAGTGCAATGTTCTTTCTGCCGCGCAAGCTCCTTGGTCATCGCCTCGGCCTTGTAGCGGGTCTGCGCGCGCTTGAGGCTGTTACCCGCGTCGTAATTCTTGAAAGCCGCCTCGTAATTGCGCTCGTCTTCGCACGCCTTGGCAAGCGCAAAGTGGAGGTGGACGCGGTCCATGAAAGCAAGGTTCGGCCGCTCGAGTTGGCGCTCCATCGCGGCCACTTCGCCCTCGTCAAAACGGTAGGTCTTGAGGTTGGCGAGCGCGTAATAGGCATCGCCGTGGTCGGGCTTGGCCGCAATCGCGGCGCGGTAGCTTTCTTCCGCCTCGCCCCGGTCGCCCTTAGTCTTCAGCGCATGGCCTCTGCTGGTCAGGCTTGCAGGATCATTGGGTAGCTTTTCCAGCACTTTATCAAAGAGCGCAAGGCCGCCTTCATAGTCGCCCATTTGAATGCGCTCGATCGCAAGGCGCGATTGGAAAACGGGGCTGCCCGGATCGCGTTTGATGAGCAATTCGGCCTGTTCGAGCGCCTCCGCCGACTTTTGCCGCCGCCGCAGCGCGTCGATATAGTCGAGGCGCAATTGGACGTCGTCGGGCGAAAATTCGACTGCGCTTTCGAGCAGAAACTCTGCATCGTCGAGAACGCCCAATTCAATGCCGATCTTGGCAAGGAGGCGCATCCCCTCGATATGCGCGGCATCGCGGGTGGGATGGGTGCGCAGGTAATGACGGCAAATCTCCTCGGCGCGGGCAATGCGCCCTTCGGCCAAGTGGTTTGTCACCGCTACAAGCTCGCGCGGGAGCCGCGCTATCCGCTCTTGCTGGGCCTTGGCCGAATTGGCCTCTGCTACGCGCCCGCGCGCAGCCTCTAGCCGCGCCTGCTCGCGCCAGCTTGCTTCGAGCGCCGCGTTAAATCGGGTGGCGCGGGTGAAGGCCGCCAGGGCGCTGCCATCATCTCCGCGCGCTAGGGCAAGGTGCCCCTGTTCCTGCCATGCGCGGCCATATTCGGGCATGGCCGCGTGGAGCGCGCCCAAATGCGTCGCCGCATCGTCAAAACGCTTCAGGTAGCGGCACGCCACGGCCGCGATATAAAGCGCCTCGCCATCGCTTGGATCGTCAGCAAGAAGACCCTTGGCCGTCTGAAGCCCCGCCTCAAACTGGCCCGCTTGCAGCGCTTTTTGCGCGGATTGGAGTTGCTCTGTGCGGCTCATGGATCTGCCTTAGACAGCAAAACGGCGGGAGTGAACATATGCCACTCCCGCCGCTTTGAAATTGTGCCGTTCGATCAATAGTCGAACGAAACGCGCATACCCACCGTCAAAGGACGGTTCACGACGATGCGCTCACGGTCGTTTCCAAAGGTACCGGAGATTTCAGCGCGCTCGTCAGAGAGGTTTTCACCGAAGATTTCAAAGCCCCAGCGGTCCGCCTTCACGCCTGCAGACAGGTCGAAGGTGGTGTAGCTGTCGAGCTTGATCTTGTTGATCTCGATGATGTCGGTGAGCTTGGACGCCGAATAGGTCATCTGCGGCTGGATGTAAGCCTCAAGCGTGTCCGACACGTCCCACTCGTAACGCATACGGATGTTGCCCTGGAAGCTTGGCGCATAGGCCAGCTCTTCGCCAGCGATTACATCATTGGTCGGGATAAGGACGTCGGTGATCTCGGTGTCGAGGATCGAGAACGCGCCTGCAAAAGTCAGGCCCGGTGTCGAGTAGGGTGCAATCGTGAAGTCCGATTCAATCCCGTAGATCTCTGCATCCGCCGCGTTGGACGAGAAGAAGAGGTTCGTGATCGAAGGATCGAAAATCTGCGTTTGCAGGTTCGAGATATCGACAAAGAACGCCGAACCGTTCCAGCGGAACTGACCATCGATGAGGTCGAGTTTCCAACCCAGTTCGTAGTTCTTCACTTCATCGGTTTCGAGCTCGAACGGCACGACGAACCCGCCAGCACCCACTGCGCCGCCGGGGCGGTTGAGCAAGCCGGGACGGAACCCTTCCGAATAGGTCGCATAGACCAGCGTGTCAGGCGTCGGCGTCAGAGTGACGGTGCCTTTGAAGATCACGCCGCTTGTTTCTGCGACATCAGGAGCGCGAACAGCGTTGAAAACCTGCAAAGCTTGCGCTTCGGAGAGACCGGCGGCCTGAATGTCTTCGAGGCTGTCATTGAGGTCGAAGGTTTGACGCAGGTCCGCGTTACACGATCCGATAAAGGTGAACTGACCATCGCCATTATACAGGTCGCTGATGTCTGTGCCGAAGGCATTGGCATCCTGCGCTGCGCCCGAGTTACAGAAGGAGCCGTTGGCCGAACCTTCAAAGTCGACTTCAACGTCATAATAACGCGCGCCCAGTGTCACCGAAAGCAAGTCAGGCACAATGTCGAAATTGACTTCACCGAAGATGCCAAATTGCTCATCGGTCCGGCGAATATCGTTCCGGAAAATTGTCTCAGCCGGGAACGGGCCGGGGTCGGACGTAAAGCCGGTCGTTTGCGGGAAGTTGGGAGCAAACGGACCGAAAGGCTGTGCAATAACATTGCCAGGGTAGGCAAAGTCAACACGCTCTTCGAGGGTGAGGTCGGAGTAGAAAGCACCGGCCTGAACGCTCACGCGCCAGTCATCAGGCGTCGAGAAGCGCAACTCTTGCGTGAACACTTCGGTGTTCGAGAGCGAGTTGATGTAGAGGTTTGGCGCCTGACAGGTGCCGCTTGGATCGGCATCGCCAGGATAGGACACCGAGCCATCGCAGATGTAGTATGGCAGATATTGCCCTGCGAACAGGTAGTCGGTGTAATCGGCGCGCTGCTCGCTTTCACGATCGGTGTATGCGCCGGTGTAGATCACATCGAGCCAGCCGATGCGGCCTTCCACGGTCCAGCTGGTGTTGGAGAAATCGTCTTCGAGACGGTCTTCCTCAAAACGCTCGATCGCAAGATCGTCGAGAGTTGGATCAACGAAGAAGACGCCGTCTGATTCAAGGCTCTGACGCTGGTGCGAGACGTTGATGGTCCAGTCAGGGGTGATTTCCCACAGACCCGAAACGCGGAAACCGGCATAGGTTGTGTCGTTGAAATCGTCCTGTGCGATGCCGGCATTGTCGGCTTCGAGGAAGGTCACGTCCGAAAGGTCGGAGGTCGACTGAAAACCGGCGCGCACGGCCGATACCGGCACACCATTGGCACGAACGGTGCCCTCGGGGCGGAAACGCGCGCTCTCGCTGAGGTCGCGGGTGCCCGGGACGTTGTCGATGTAGCCGCCCTGGTCGTCAAGGTAGGCAACACCGCGAAGCGCAAACGTGTCGGTAACCGGCACGTTGATCATGAATTCGCCGTTATAGCTTGCCTCACCGCCCTTGGTGAAGGAAACGCCAGCCGACGAACTTGCTGAAAAGCCGGAAAGATCAGGCTTGTTGGTGATGAGGCGCACAACGCCTGCTTGCGAGCTTGCGCCAAACAGCGTGCCTTGCGGGCCCGAGAGAACCTCGATCCGCTCAAGGTCGGCGGCGTAAACGTCAAGGTTACGGCCAGGCTGCGAAAGCGGTTGGTCGTTGAGGTAGAGCGCAACGTTCGGGGCAAGACCGGCAACGCCTGCAACGGTGATGTTGGGCGTGGTCGATGCAAGACCGCGAATGTAGATCGTGCTTTGACCCGGACCATTGCCGCCAGCGGTAACCGACGGGATCTGGTCGAGGTAATCTTCAAAGGTGTCGATATTCAGTTCATCGAGTTGCTCTTCACCGATGGCCGAAACCGAAATCGGCACGTCCTGCAGGTCTTCGCTGCGACGCTGTGCGGTGACGACGATGGTGCCAACGCCGCCCGCTCTTTCTTGTGCAGGCCGTTGTTCTTCGGCTTGGGGTGCAGGCATATCCTGCGCAGCGGCAGGTGAAGCAATCGCAACCGCCAACGCGCCCAGCGACGCGCCGGTAATAAAATTCTTCATCTTGTGTTCCTTTTAACCTGCGGATGAAGGGTGCGGCGCGAAAGGTGCGCCTGCTCATCCAGGAAGAGCGCGCTCAACATATTTCGTCGCAAGACAAAACACGGGGCGCGCTGATGCGGCAGGTAACAAGACGAGGCGAGGCTGGCCACAGCCCACCGGCCAATTCTTCAAAGCTGCCAAACAGTGTTGCAATGAAACAACAATGTATTGCAGGAGAAGAAAAACTTTATGTATATCCAAACACAACCATCCGGAGATGGGTGAATTTTTGAAAGGTTTTTCAAGTAAACCTGAATCTACTTTAGCAATTCTCAATAATGGGCCTTATTCGCTCACCTTTACTTGGTAAATACAAGTGTTGCTTAAAGTCCTCACGAAGCAGAGATTTCGCCGTCCCAGTTCTCGCAAGCCTCCGCCGTGGTGGGCACGCCGTGCTTTTTGCGGATGAGGTCGAAGATCACCGCTTTCACAATCGAGATCCCCATCAAGCACACCACGAAGGAAAACGGCAATGCGCCGATAATCATGGTGATGCGGATCGCTTCGAGCCCGCCGAGGATGAGCATCGAGCCAACCACCATGGCAAGCGCAATACCCCAGAACACGATGTGGTAGCGCCTCTGCCCTTCATCGTCGCCAGCGCCATTGATGGTGTTGACGATAAGGATCGCACTGTCGGCCGAAGTGACGAGATAGGTCAGGAGGAGAAGGACGATCAACGCCGCTACAATTGCGGCCACTGTTGGATCGAGCAGTAGAGCAAGCGTTGCGAACAATTGGTCGGCCATGGGTGCATCGACGATCGAGCCGCCCGCAACACCCGAAAGCTCCAGATCAATCGCGGTGCCGCCCACCAGCACCATCCACACAAAGCACATCAGCGATGGAACCATGGCAACGCCCAGCACATATTCGCGAAGCGTGCGCCCCTTGGAAATGCGCGCGATGAACATGCCGACGAACGGCGCGAAAGCGATCCACCAGGCCCAATACATGACCGTCCAGCCCAACTGCCAATCGACCAGCGCCTCACCCACATCGCTGCCATCGCTATCGTAAAGCGTGAGCGTTTGCTGGGGCAAAGTGACAATATAGTCCCACAAGCCCTGCCCCAGAAGCTGGAGCGCGTAAAAGCCAGAGCCCACCACCACGAACAGGGCAAGCAGTGCAAGGGACAGCCCCATATTAATATTGGACAGCCATTTGATGCCCCTGCCAACGCCGGAAAGCGCGCTGACGGTCGAGGCGCCGACAAGCACCACCAAAGCGACAATGATCGCGAGGGCCGAGGCGCCCAGCTGCCCGGTTTCTTCATCCGCAACCATCAACCAGTCGCCAAGCCCGATGCGGTATAGCCCGGCCACGAATTGTTCGACGCCAAAGCCCATGGTGTAGGATACGCCAAGGATCGTCGCGACAACCGCCACCACGTCCACGGTGTGCCCCCAAAAGCCCGACAATTTCTCGCCAAACAGCGGCGCAAGGCTTGACCGGATGGTCAGCGGCAGGCCCCGCCGGTGCGAGACATAGGCAATCCCCAGCCCCACCAGCGCATAGGTGCACCACGCGCCAAAGCCCCAGTGCAGGAAGGTGTACATATAGGCCGGACGCACCGCTTCGGCGGAGCGTGCATCAATGGTGCCGCGAATGATATCGGGATTGTTCGAGAAGTGAGCGAGCGGCTCTCCGGTCGAGAAGGTCAGCATCCCGATCCCGATCCCTGCGCCAAACAGCATGGCAAACCAGGAGAAACGCGAAAATTCGGGCTTTTCACCCGGCGCGCCCAATCGCAGCGAGCCGGCCCCCGGCCACAGCGCAAGGCCGAGACAGATTACGATCAATGCTGCGACCAGATAGACATACCAGCCGCCGAAAATCTCGATGATCGAATTGTTTGCAACCTCAAGCGTGGCGATGGCGCCTGCGGGAAAGAAGATCGCCCAAATGATCAGGAAGGAAACAATCACTTTGCCCGGAATGGCCACTTCACGGGAAAAGCCGTCGTAAAAACCCTTGTCGTGGGTATCGATTGGCAACTCCACTAAAGGCGGCGCAATCGGAAGATCAGCGCCAGTGTTCCCATCGGCAGTTTGGTCAGCTTGCGGGCTGTGCATGAAAAATGTGCATCCGAATTGTGGCCGCGCACGGTCGAATGACGGGCGACCCTTGTTATTGCCGGACTGATAAAAGTGAGCCCAGCTGCGCAAAAGCTCTGATGGCTGCGCTTGCTCAGATATACGGCTTACCCAACTTGCGCGACCATTTGCAAGCCTTGGCATCTGTGCCGTCCCACCCATGGACTGTCCCCCATGCGCAATATGACGCGGCCAGGTGTCTTATCTTGGTGTGCATCCTTTCACTTGCGCCATTCGGACTTTGCGGGGATAAAGCGCTCACGCAAAAACAAAAAGCGGTCGCGTTGTTTCATCAAAGGGGGGAAAACAATGCCGGTTTCCGATCACGTAGATCTCGAACAATTCATGGAAGGCGTGAAGAAGCGCAATCCGGGGCAATCGGAATTTGTCCAGGCGGTCCATGAGGTTGCCCAGGACATTTTTGAGTTCATGGCCGACAAGGTCGAATATCATGAGGCGCAGATCCTGCGCCGGATTGCCGAGCCTGATCGCATCGTATCTTTCCGCGTCTGCTGGGAAGATGACAATCACAACATCCGCGTCCAGCGCGGCTGGCGGGTCCAGAACAACAACGCCATCGGCCCTTATAAAGGCGGCATTCGCTTTCACCCATCGGTGACCGAAAGCGTTCTCAAATTCCTCGCGTTTGAACAGACGTTCAAGAACTCGCTCACCGGTCTTCCCATGGGCGGAGGCAAAGGCGGCGCGAACTTCAATCCGAAGGGCAAGTCTGACGCGGAAGTCATGCGTTTTTGCCAAAGCTTCATGACAGAACTTTATCGCCACATCGGCCCCGACACCGACGTGCCAGCGGGCGACATCGGCGTTGGCGGGCGCGAGATCGGCTATATGTTCGGTCAGTACAAACGCATCACGGGCCGCTGGGAAGGCGTTCTGACCGGCAAGGGTCAGGAATATGGCGGATCGCAAATGCGCCCCGAGGCAACCGGCTATGGCGCGGTGTATTTCCTGCAGAATATGCTCAAGCACCAGGGCATGGATGTCGAAGGGCACACCGCCGTTATCTCAGGTTCGGGCAATGTGGCAACGCACGCCGCTGAAAAGATCACGCAGCTTGGCGGCAAGGTTTTGACCTTGTCGGATTCAGGCGGCTTCATTCACGATCCCGACGGCATCGATCAGGAAAAGATCGACTGGGTCAAAAACCTGAAAAACGTCAAGCGTGGCCGGATCAGCGAATATGCCGATCACTTCACCAACGCTTCTTTTCACGAAGGCAAGCGCCCGTGGGATGTCTCGTGTGACCTTGCCCTGCCCTGCGCAACCCAGAACGAGCTCAACGAGGACGAGGCCAAAACGCTCGTCGACAACGGGGTCAAGGGCGTGTCGGAAGGCGCGAACATGCCGACCACGCTCGACGGGGTAAAAGTCTTCCACGATGCGAAAATCCTGTACGGTCCGGGTAAAGCGGCCAATGCTGGCGGCGTGGCGGTGTCCGGCCTCGAGATGAGCCAGAACTCCGAACGCATCAGCTGGAACCACGAACGCCTTGGTGAAATGCTCACCGATCTGATGGAAGGCATCCACGAAAAGTGCACCGAATATGGCGATCAGGGTGATGGCTATGTCGACTATGTGAAAGGTGCCAATATCGCAGGCTTCAAGAAGGTGGCCGATGCGATGTTGGCCTTTGGCGTGGTCTAAAACCTTAGGTTCATCGTATAACAAGAAAAGGGGCGCTTCCTTCGTGGGGAGCGCCCCTTTTTTCACGCCTCGGCCAAGCACCCGAGGCCGACCGACTCAAATGCAGAGAGATTCTGGATTGCCCTGCATCATTGGCTTCAAATCCCGAACGACTATGCTAAAGCTGCGCCTATGGAACGGGAACGGCTGAAACGACTGATTGAAACCGGGCTTCTTGATACCTCGCCAGAGGACCGCTTCGATCGACTGACAAGGCTCGCGAGCAATGCCTTTGAAGCTCCTATCGCGCTCATTTCATTGATCGATTCGGACCGGCAATGGTTCAAGTCCAAGGTGGGCATGGACGTTGATGAAACCGCCCGCGACATCGCGCTGTGCAATCAAACGATCCGCGATCCCGATGACCTTTTCGTGGTGCTTGACGCGCAAGCTGACGAGCGTTTCAAGACCAATCCGTTGGTCACCGGCACGCCCAATGTCGCCTTTTACGCGGGCGCGCCGCTTGTGACCTCGGACGGTTATGCAATCGGGTCGCTGTGCGTGATTGATAGCGAGCCAAGAGGAGATTTCTCTTCGGGCGACCGCGAGATTTTGAAAGACCTTGCCGCAAGCGTGATGGGCGAAATTGAAACGGCCGCGCGCGATCAGCGGACCGAGGATCTCGACCTTGCCAATCAGGAGCTTCAGCACCGCTTCGGCAATGTTTATGCGCAAATGTCAGGGCTTATCGCTGTCCTTGCAAAGTCGGAAAACGATGTTGTCTCCTTCAAACGCAATGTGGCGGAAAGCATTCAGTCCATGGCGCAGATGCAAGCGCTCCTGGCCGCCAACCGCTATCGCCCGATCAGTTTCACCGCCCTGTTCGATGGTGTGATTGCGCCCTATCGCTCGATGCAGGAGAGCAGCCAGATCGAGCTTGAGAACACGGGCGACCTTCTCGTTTCGGAGCGTGCCGCATTCCTTATGACGCTCATGCTTGGCGAACTGGCAACAAACTCGGCCAAGCACGGGGCATTTTCACGCCCCGATGGACAGGTTCGCGCCTCCGTCACCTCGGGCGACGAGGTGCAGTTTGAATGGACGGAAAGCTGGGCCGAGCCAATCGAGAAGAGCGAGACCTCCGGGCGTGAAGGGTTCGGTTCGCGGCTGCTTTCCGACATCGTCCCATCCGGCCTCAAAGGACAATCTCAATTGTCGATTGAGGCGCAAGGCATGAGCTACCGGTTGTCGGCGGACCCGGCGGTCTTTCTGGAATAGTCATTAGCTGACGGGGCACGGGCCTGATCGGGGCCCTCGCCATCCCCCTATTCGATCCCCAATTGCGCCGCCTGCCGTCGCAGTTCGTCCGCATTGTCCGGATTGGCGGCGACCGCCTTTGTCAATGCCTCGCGCGCTTTTCCGGTTTCACCCAAAGTCATGCGGCTGCGCATCAGCATCACCCAGCCATCGAGATTGGCGGGATCATCTTCAAGCCGCGTCTCAAGGCTCTCGACCATGCCGGCGACCATCGCTTCCTGATCGCTTGCGGACATCTGGCGCGCATCGGCCACTTGCTGAGCCGTGGGGCCGCGCACATTGGACGAGGCATTGTCCCCTGCCATCTGGCCCGAGCCCGGAATCGCGATTTCGGGGGAACGGGTGGACATGACCGCGCTCAGGCGCTCTTCCACGTCGATTTCGTTGATCGCCGCGACCTGTTGAATGGTGCGCACAACATCGCTTTCCCACGGCGCGCCCACTGGCGTGTCTTCGAGCAGCGCAAGCCAGCCTGCAAGCGCCCCCTCGTGATCGCCGTCGATGTCCTTCTTCACGGCAAGGAAATACCGCCCGCGCGGATCATTTTCGTCAAGCTCGACCGCCTTGGCGAAGGCCTCCAGCGCGGCTGGCGGCAGGGGATCGGCGTCGGGCACTTCGGCATCGACCGCCATCACCCGCGCTTCGCCTAGAGCCGACCAGAGTGAGGCTGAGGTTTCGTCAATCGCCACCGCGCGCTCATAGGCTTCGACAGCCTCGGCAAATTCACCGCGTTCAAAATGGGCAAAGCCAAGCTCGGACCAAGGGCCTGCATCATCGCCCGCGTTTTCGGCCGCCTCGCGCAATTCCTCAATCGAGGGAGCGCCATCTGCGGCTGCCACCACTGGCGTATCGTCGGCGCCGTCCGAATAGATATTGTAGCCAATCGATGCGACCGCGAGCAAAGCCGCGCCGCCGAGCAATACCCAGCCGGCCTTACCGCTGGATTCGCTGCCGGTTTGGCCGTCACTTTGCGCCGGGCCGGATTGCTCCTGACCTGCCGGCGCCTCTTGCGAATTGTCCCCCATTTACCCCCTCATTTCCTCAAAAATACACGGATTCTGTGCATTTTGTACTAGCATCGCCGTTCAAAAGCGGCAATTGTATCTCGAAATGGGAGGGGCGTTCCGGGCGGGAATGCCTTTAGTGTCTAATCTATCCAAAGGGGGGGATAGATTGTCTGACGTTTTCAAAGTCGCAATTATTGGCTCCGGCCCTGCGGGGATGAGCGCGGCTGGCCAGGCGGCCAAGCGCGGGATGTCGCATATCCTGCTGGAAAAAACCGACCACCTCTCTGACACCATCTTCAAATACCAGAAGGGCAAGCACGTGATGGCGACTCCTTCGGACCTCGCGCTTCGCGGCGGCGGGTACGAAGAAGGGGTGCTGGCGGGCATGGAATTCGAAGAGGGCACGCGCGAGCGCATCCTAGGCATCTGGAACAAGCATTGCCGGATCGTCGATCCCGGTATCCCCGAGCCCGAGCACGAGGTTCAGGATTTCGAGATCAACACGCGCCTCAACGCCGAGGTCGTCGGGGTCGAGGGACAAAAAGGCGCGTTTCAGATCAAGCTCAAAGACGGCGATACAATTCAGGCGGAAGCGATAATCCTTGCCATCGGGACGCAAGGAAACCCGAACCTGCTTCGCTGTCCGGGGGCTGACCATCCGATGATCACCCCGCAGCTGGATGACCCCGAAGATCACGTCGACAAGAATGTGATTGTGGTTGGCACAGGCGATGCGGGGATCGAGAATGCGCTTGGCCTTGCAACCGATCCCGCGCTTGGCAACACCGTCACTATCCTCAATCGCGGCACGGACTTTGCAAAAGCCAAGACCAAGAACGCGACCGATCTCACGTCTGCCGATGAAGAAGGCTATCTCAGGATCGCCTATCGCACCTCGCCCGCCGAAGTGCGCGATGGGGAAATGGTGGTCGAAACAGAGACCGGGCAAGAGGTCATCCCCGCCGACATGATCATCACGCGTATCGGCTCCCAGCCGCCGCGCAGGTTCATCGAAAGCATGGGGATCGAGTTCACCAGCGAGGACCGCAGCGCCTTTCCCAAGCTCTCGCCAGAGTTTGAAACGACGAAGGAAGGCATCTTCGTCATTGGCGCGCTTGCGGGCTATCCGCTGATCAAGCACTGCATGAACCAGGGCTATGACGTCATCGAATATCTCGCCACGGGCGAGGCGGTGAAGCCGGCTGACGAGCCGCTGCTTGAAAAGGTGTTCGAGAACCTGCCCGGCAACAAGAGCGTCGATTACTGGCTTGAGCTTTACCGCACGCAAGTCGACCTGTTCGGCGGACTTTCAACGCTGCAAATGCGCGAGCTTATGCTCGAATCCATCTGTTCCGCCTTTGCGCCTGGCGAAGCGATCTTCCGGCGCGATGAGCCCGGATCCTCGCTCTTTGCCGTCGCGCAAGGCAGCGTCGCGGTCGAGGTCAACCCAAACGATCCTTCGGTCACGGTTCCTATCGAACAAGGCTCGATCTTTGGCGAGGTTGGCCTTGTATCGGGCCGCCGCCGGGGCGCAACCGTCCGCGCCGCAGAAGATGTGGTGGTGGTGGAGCTTTCGCGTAAGGCGGCTCTCAAGCTCATCGGCTCCTCACCAGAGGCAGCCGAAGCGGTCAAACGCATCTCGATCGAGCGGCAAATGCTGCAACTCCTCGGCTCCGGGCTCACCCGCGAAGATGTGCAGCCCCTGCTCGAAAGCGCAGTCACCGAAGAATTCACCGCGGGCACACCTGTCGTCACCGAAGGCGACACCGAGGACAAGGACGTCTTCATCGTGCGCTTCGGTTCAATGCGGGTGGAAAAGGGCGAAGGCGGTGACACGACCTTCCTTGGCCTTATCCCGGCGGGCAATTTGTTTGGCGAGATGGGCGTGATCGACGGACAACCGCGCATGTCCACCGTGCGCGCTGCGGTCAAATCCGAGGTGATTCGTCTTCCGGGCGAAGCCTTCCTCGATCTGCTCGCCAAGAAACCGCAATTGCGAGAGCGCGCGCGCCAGATCATGGACGAACGGCGTCGCTCGAACGAAGAAATCGAGAGCCAGAAAAGCAGGGAAGACGGCACAGTCGACAGCTTTTCCGGCCTTGCGGCTTTTCTCTTCGATGAAGGCATGGGCGAGGCGACCGACGCGCTTCTTATTGACGAACGGCTGTGCATCGGCTGCGACAATTGCGAAAAAGCGTGCGCGGACAGCCACGAAGGGTTGTCGCGCCTCGACCGCGAGACGGGCAAGACTTTCGCCTTTCTCCACGTGCCGATTTCCTGCCGCCACTGCGAACACCCGCACTGCATGACCGATTGCCCGCCCAACGCGATCCAACGCGGCGCAGATGGCGAGGTCAACATCAACAAGGACACATGCATCGGCTGTGGCAATTGCAAAAGCTACTGCCCCTACGGTGTCATCAGCATGGAGCCTGCTCCGCCCGAAAAACCCGGTTTCCTTAGCTGGCTACTGTTCGGCAATGGCCCGGGCCCGGGCGAAGCGTCCTATTCATGGCGCAAGGAACACGGCGATCCCGACAAGGCGAAAAAGGCGGTCAAATGCGACATGTGCGCCGGGATCGATGGTGGTCCTGCCTGCGTTCGCGCCTGTCCCACAGGCGCGGCGATCCGCGTTTCGCCCGACAAGTTCCTCACCCTCGCCAAGATGACGGAGGACGTTGAAAACTGATGGCAAGCGTTCCCGGCACAAGATTTTCCGAAGACGAGAAGCGGCGCGATGCTGATCATATCAGCTTCCTCAAACACCGCCGTTTCCGTTGGCTGTGGATTGCGCTCCTCTTGAGCGTGGTGAGCATCCTTGGCTATGCGCTGATCGATCAGGAGCCACGCCCCAATGGCGGCAGCTGGTATGGCTATACGCTTGGGACGATTGGCCTCTTGCTGATCGTGTGGCTCTCGCTTCTGGGCATTCGCAAGCGCCGGATGACAGAAGGATCATGGAGCCTCAAAGCGTGGACCAGCGCGCACGTTTATCTGGGTCTTTCGCTGATTGTCGTGGGCACGCTTCACACCGGCTTCCAGATCGGATGGAACGTTCACACGCTCGCCTATGCGCTGATGATGATTGTCATTTTGAGCGGGATCTGGGGCGTTTACGCCTATGCGGCTTTGCCAAAGGAACTGTCTGCCAACCGCGGCACGATGACCGGCGGCGATATGCTGGATCGCATCGCGGATATCGACAAAAAGCTCGAAAGCGCCGCGCAGCCGCTGGATCGGGGATCGTGCGACCTCGTTCTCGATGTCCTTCGCCAGGATGTTTTTTACGGCGGCGCGCTTTCGCGGCTCACCAATTCCTATCCCGGATGCGCCACGAAGAAGGCGCTTGCCGGCATTTCCGCCTCGGGCAGCGATGCCGAAGCGCGCGTCCACGAACTGCTTACAAGCCGCGCCGAGCAGCTTGCGCAAATGCGCCGCTACCTTCGCATCAAGGCGATGCTTGAGGTCTGGCTCTTCATCCACATTCCGGCAACGATCGCCCTGCTCGCTGCGCTTCTCGCGCATGTGATCAGCGTGTTCTATTATTGGTGAGGGGGGACAAAGCCATGGCATTCCTGATCCGCACCATCGCCGTTGCCAAATCTGGCCGCGAGATCGTGCGCGACCGCGAGATCGGCAAGAACGAACTGATCATCGGCCGCGATCCGGCGAGCGATATTCACCTGCCCGACCTAACGGTTGAACTTCAGCACGTGAAGCTGACCGATGCGGGGCAAGGCATGATCGCGGCGCGCGCGCTGGGCGAATTGCCGTTCACGGTGGACGGCGAAAGCGTCACCGAAGCGCGCATCGATCCAGACGCAGGCGCGCAACTTGCCGTTGGCCCTGCCCTGCTTGCAGTTTCTCGCGATAGCGATGCGGGCGCAGCGGGCCCGGTCAAGATCAACATTCAACCAGCTCCCAAGGACCCGGCAACAGGCGATCCGGAAGCGGGCTTTGCGCTGGCAAAAGCCATGCCGAGCAAGCGCGCGATGGCATGGATCGGATCGGTCGCGATCCTTGTGCTGCTGCTGTCCATTCCGGTGTTTACCCACCTCTTCCGCACACCGGTCGAAAACGATCCGGAAAACCTCGAAGAAGGCGCTGTCCTGTTCGACGCCTCGTGGAGCACGGGTGAGCTCAGCATGGCGCACCACGATCTTGAGGACAATTGCGAGGCGTGCCACCAGACCGCCTTCGTCTCGGTTCAAGACGAAACCTGCCTCACCTGCCACGAAGAGCTTGACGACCACGCCAAGATGGACCGCCAGCTCACCGGTATGGCGCCGGTGAGCACCGGCGATGCGATCCAGTGGGACATTGGTCAGGCGCTGGGCAAAGAAGGTCCACTGGGCTGTGTCTCGTGCCACACCGAACACGAAGGGCCGGTTAAGCTCGAGGCATCTGACGAACAATTCTGCTCCGATTGCCACAACGACATGGACGCGCGTCTCACCGATGTATCGTTCGGAAACGCAGGCGATTTCGGCGACAAGCACCCGCAATTCCGCCCCAAATTCTACGACGCGCATTTCGCCAAGGAAGCAAAGCGCGTCAGCCTCGATGACAATCCGGTCGAGATGAGCGGCCTTGTCTTCCCGCACGACATCCACGTCTCTGAAACCGGCGGTGCTGCCCGGATGGCGATGAGCCTCTCGCAATATGGCGCGCCGCTTGAATGCAGCGACTGCCACGAGGAAGACAACAGCGCCCCTGCCGGGTTCAAACCGGTGGTGATGGAAGATGCATGCGAAGCGTGTCACAGCCTCGTCTCGGGCACGGCTGGCGGGGCTTTCACCTCGCTTCGCCACGGTGATGTGACCGAGTTGATGGAGGACCTTGCCAAAGTGAACCTGGGCTCGCGCAGCCGCGTTGTCACGGGCCGCGATCGTCCCGGACAATACGGTTCGGGCGGGCGCTATCATGCCAATTTCGGACGACCTTCAGGCTCCTATCTTGCGATCACCAGAGCGCTTCAGAAAGGCGGCACCTGCGGCGATTGCCACCTGCGCACCACCACAGATGGCAGACCCGAACTCGTGCCGGTCAACATCCCTGACAAATATCTGCACAAGGGCTTTTTCAACCACGAAGCGCACGGCGAAGACGTGGCCGAATGCACCGATTGCCATGCTGCGGACACTTCGGGCGAAGCGACCGATCTGCTGCTTCCCGACCTTGAAAGCTGCCGCGATTGTCACTTGGGCGAAAGCGCTGTGAAAACAGAGGAAATCGTGCCGTCAAGCTGCGCCATGTGTCACGGTTATCACACGCCTGCCGCCCCTTGGAGACCGGAGGATCACCCCAAATTGCCCGGAAATGGCCCCAACGATAATGTCGCAGCAATCTTGAGCAGTCTAAGGCGTTAGAATGTCATCAAGCGCTGCGAGCCAAAGCCGGAAGGGTGTGCTGATCGCCCAGATCACAGACACCCACGTCGGGTTCGAACCCGAGGCGGGCGAGAACGAATTTAATTTTGTTCGCTTTCGCAATGTGCTGGGCCACCTTTTGTCTCAGCCGGTGCAGCCCGATCTTCTGATACTGTCGGGCGATCTGACCGATAATGGCAGCGCGGAGTGTTACCACCGCATCCGCGAGCTGATCGCCGATTGTCCCATTCCGGTCGAGATCATTCCCGGCAATCACGACAGCCGTGAAACCATGCTGGAAATCTTTCCCGAATGTCCGACTGCGGATGGCTTTGCCCAGTTCGCGCTGGAGCTTGGCGAAGGCGAGGATGCTTTGCGCATCCTGTGCCTCGATAGCTTTGAGCCGGGCCGGCATGGCGGCGCCTTTTGCGAGGTGCGCGCCGCCTGGCTGACCAAGCAGCTCGAGGCGCATCCCGATACGCCAACGGTGCTGTTCATCCACCATCCGCCGGTTGTCTCTTCGATCGATTGGATGGACCCCAAGCCGCATGAGCCGTGGATGATCCGCTTTCGCGACGCGGTGCGCGGGCACAGGCAGATCCTCTCGATCCAGGCAGGGCACTTGCACCGCCCGCTGCACTCGACCGTTGAGGGTATTCCTTTAAGCGTGACCCCTGCGGTGGCTCCTGCCGTGTCATTGGACCTTCGCCCGATGGACACCGATGTCGCCGACCACCGGCCCATCGTCGATGCCGAGCCGCCGTTCTATTCGCTTCACATCTGGCGCGATCAAAACTTCGTCTCGCACTTTCAGCCGGTCGGCAACTGGCAAACGCTCGCGCGGTTTGAAGAACACATCAAGCCGATGATGAAAGGCCTGTTCGCCGAACGCGTCGAATGACCCAAGGTGGGTCGGCCATTCTTTGGTGAATTCAATCCAGCACTGCGAATGATTTTGATGCGCTGAGGCCTTGGCGTGCTTGGACCGCGCTTAGCCGCCGAGGTTGTCCTCGTCTGCTGCCTCAGCGTCCACGCCTTGCTCTTCACGGCGCCCTCTGATTTCTTGGGCCGCCATGTTCGGGCCAAAGCCGCTTCCCACCCAGCGGTTCATGTCGACATCGTCGGTCACCTTCCACGGAACGCCTGCGCGCGTCATGAAGAGCTTTTCCATTTCGGCCCGGGTAAAGGGCCGCGATCCGAGCCTGCCGAACACCGCCATTTGCCCGCCGGTCTCATCCACCGCGCGGTCACGGTCGAGACCCTTGGAAAGCGCAAGCGCCGGCGAAGGCGTTTTCGCATAGGCGATAAGCTCAGGCATTGGCGCCGGGCTGAAACCGTAGAAATTGCGCTGGCTGTCGGGGCTGGTCAGTTGGAGAACTTTCAGCCCGTTTCGCCCGTCCGCGACATAGGCGAAGAGCGAGGCGTTGGTGGAGCCAACGATCACGTCCTCAACATCGTTCAATGTCCCGTCCAGCGTCACCTGGCGGTAAAGCTTGGGCGAGCGCGGGTTCTTTACATCGAAGATCATCAGCCCGTCACCCTTGGCCGCGACATAGGCATAGGTGCGCGCAACATAGATGCGGCGCGCATCGGCAACCGGATAGGTTGCCTCTGGCACCGCCACAGGGTTTGCCATGTCGGTTACGTCGAAAACCTTGAGGCCCTCATTGTCGGTCACCCAAAGATAGCGGAACTGGATCGTCGTCGCCCGCGCACCCGATAGCGGAATGACGCTGGTCACGCGCGGCGCAAGGCAGCTTTCAGACGGGTTCGCCGGGTCAATCTCGCACTCATCCACATAAGGCGTCGCCGGATTATCGGGAATGTCCTTGGGCAGATAGACCACCACAAGCCCTGCATCCGCGGTGATATAGGCATAATCACCCGCCAGCGTGATGTGGCTTGCTCCGTTCAGCACTCCATCGGGGTTCCACGCATCCGAACCATCGTCGAACCGCGCCCGGTCGAAAAAGTTGTTGCGGAACTCGCCATCGGCCAAAGTGTTCACATCGACCGCGATCAGGCCCTCCTCGCTATCCGTGATAAACGCATAGTCGTAGATCGGGCTAAACGGTTGTTCCTGATTGACCTCGCGCATGCGGGCCGTGTTACGCTCCGGCGCGATGGGCTGGTTGGTCGCCACCGCCATGCAGGTTGCGTTCGTGGTGCTGACCTTGGTGTCATGGCCGAGCGGCGAGAATGGCGCGGTGATGATCCGCTCCGATACGCCCTTGTTCGCGATCGAGGCGATGTCATAGGCCTGGAAGCCGCCCTTGCCCTCTGCGACGAACAGATATTCGCCGCGCATCTGCAGACAGCGCACCGCATCGCCCGTGCCTTCGTGGACGTTGACGAATTCCTCGAACGGCTTGGTTTCGCCCGAGATATCGCCATCGAACGCTTCCCCGCGCACCCAGTTCTTGAGCTCGCGGTCGTTATCCTCGACATGGCGGCGCCAGTAATCGGGATAGGAATAGCGGTGGAGGTAGGAGCCCAGCACAGCCTGCGGCTCGTCATATTCGGTGACCCGCACTGCGGAAATCCCGCCCTCGAGACCGGTGAAGGCGTGCATGCCGACAAAGTTCACATAGTTTGTGCCCAGCAACAGCAGCTGCGCCATGATCGCGTTATTGTCTTCGTCTTGTGACAGGTGACAGTCAGAGCACTGTTTTGTCTCGGTCTTTCTCACCGTATGCGGGAAGTGCGGCGCAAACGCCTGTGACGAGAAGCCGATCGCGCTGATCGGGGGCTGCTGCACATAGATGCGCTCGCGGTTGATGTTGGTCGAGGACAGGACCAGCGCCGAGGACGAACGCACCGGCGCGGTCTGGTTGCCCTTGGTCGTCTGGTGCTTGCCCAGCTGGAACATCTGGTCGCGCGCAACCTGCGGATTGTAGGTTGCAAAGTTCCTTGTCGAGCCGCCCTCATAGCGGTGCGATTTGGTCTTCCAGTTCGCCTCGATCGGGAGGTGACAACCACCGCAACTGGTCGTCCAGGACAGGTGGCAGGTGAAACACGCCATGTTTTCATCGTCATGCGCACGCTCGCCCTTGGCGATGCCGCTGCCGAATTCGAAATTGCCGGTTTCCGCGCCGTAAACGCTCATCAGTTTCGAGCGCGCGGCCTTGGCGTTGAAGGTCGGTGCCTTGGGGTCGACCGAGTCTTTGACAAGGCTCATCTCCCATTGAAGCTCCGGATCAACGAGGCTGCGCTGGATCAGAACGCGGCGACCGTCTTCCTTCTCCATCCACTCAAAACGGCGTTGGCCATCGGGGTTGCGCAAAAGCGCGAGATTGTGCCCTTCGGGCGGCGCGGCGGGGCCGCTGGTGCGCAGCGTTGGATAGGCATCGGCGGTGCCGTGACAGTCCTTGCACCCGATCTCGATCGCGTTGGCGACCTCGCCATAGATAAGGCCGTTGCCGTGCGTGTCCTGTTCGAAGTGGCAGTCAACACACTGCATCCCGACCTCGGCGTGGATGCTCATCATATGAACCGCAGTGCCCGGATTGTTCGAGCCGTTTTCCGCGGGGTTCTTCTCAACCTCGACGAAGAGTTCCTCGTCATCCTTGCGCCAGCGCTGACGCCAGCGCTCGTTGTGATAGGCGAGCTCTTCGGGCGTATCGGTTTCGGGGTTGCCGGGGCGCAGGATCTCGCCTTCGGCATCCAGCAGATTGCCGTCGCGGTCGCGCTTGAAGATGCCGCGGAAGTTCCAGCCGTGGCCGTGGTAATCGGCAAACTGGGTGTGCTCGAGTTCCGGGTTCAGTTCATAGACGTTGCGAAGGAAATCCACATCACCCCACATCCCGCGCGCCGCCGCGCCTTCGGGGTTGCGGTCCAAGATCGCGCGCACTTGTTCAGCGGTCGGGAAACGCTGCGTTTTGTAGAACTCCTCATATGCCTCATCGCTCATCCCGTGCGGGCGCGGCGTGGTGTTTTCCGGCCCGGACCACATGAAGGGCGCATCGCTCTCATAATCCCACATGGTGTAACCGAGGTAGGAATTGAGGAAGATATTGGGCTGGTGCATGTGGCAATTCATGCACTGGGAGGTCGGGATCGAACGGGTGAAGACGTGGCGAAGCGGGTGGCCTTTTTCGCGCTTCGGCTTGTGGCTGTCCTCGCCGTGACCATCTTCGGCGTGATCATCCGGCCCTTTCAGAGCGCCGTGACCACCCGAACCATCATAGCCGCCATCCTTGAGACCGCTTTCGGGAAGGCCGATGTCCTTCTTGTAGTCATGGTGACCTTCTTCACCCGGATTTCGGGTCGCGCCAACCACGCGCTGGTAGCACTGGAGCGCCGCGTTGGTGTTCGCTTCCGGATTGATGCAAGGATCAGCCGTCACCGTCTGACCATCGCGGCCATATTGGGCATAGATCAGCGAGTGGCGCGGCTCGCGGTCATTGGCATAGACCACGTGGCACGATGCACAGCCCGAGTGGCGATAATCGCCCGGCTGATCGTTGGTGCCCATGAACCATGTGAACGGATCGTTGAGGCGCGTCTTGTGAATGTTTAGCGCCGGGATCGCCACGCGAAGCCCCGTGCCCGGACCACGGTTCGATTGCTTCAGATCCGGACGACCCGGCTCTTCCAAAAGCTGGATACGGCCCGTGATGTTGGGCTGGCCAATTTCGGGGAATTGCGAGTTGATCGTGCGCCCGCCGCGCTCAAACACGCGGAAGACGTCCGCTGGCGGGATCACGTGCCATGTAGGGAGCGGATAAAGCTGTCCAAGGACGCCCCGCGCCTTCTGCTCTTCGGAAAGCTGGTCGTCGGGCGCATCACCGGGCGATGAAATCACCGTGCCGACGCCGGAGATCGTCGCTGAGTCGCCTGCGCGGGTATACGCCTCGCCCAAGATGTAGTTTTTGAAAGGCAAAATGCCATTGTTATAGGTCGCCCCGCCCCACAGCATCGCGCCCGTTGCCATGATAGAGCGTTCGGCCGCCTCAATGGACTGGATGTGGCACGATCCGCAAGCCTCACGCGCAACGCGGTAGTCCGACGGGTTCACGAACTTCACGAACTCGGGCGATTCCTTGTTGAGAAGCGCATAGGAGCGCTCGGGGTTCGCACTGCTCGGGAAATGCCAGCTGTCAGGATATTTCGGCAGGACGTGGGCGCTGTCGCGAGCCGATTGGTAATCGGGGTGATCGTAGGGAAGCTGAGGATTGCCTGCCACGCTTGGATTGCCGCCGTGACAATCCACGCAGCCCAGCACAACGGCGGGCGTTTCGTGCATGGTCGGCGCATCGCTCGCGCGGTGGCAGGTCAGGCAGCCTTCGGATTTGGCGTCGGCATCAGCCTGTGACTGGCGTGCAGGCGCAGGCGCCGCAATCACGAGGCTATAATCGCGTTTGGTGGGCTTTTCCTTGTCCGCTGCCTGTGTTTCGGCCTGGAATGCCGATACCCCAAGGATGAGCGCGGCCACGGCCAAAAGACCATGGACCGGCGTCATGAAGCGGAATTTCGCGCTCAAATTCGTCAAGATGGAGCCCCCACCCATCAATAGGTCAACGTCAGGTTTGCAAGGACGGAATAGAAGTTTCCATCATTGCCAAGATTGTCGAACAGATCCTCGAACCCGCTGCCCGAAAACAGTGTCGCAGCCGACAGGCGAAACACGATGTTCTGGTTCGCCTTGGGCCGGTAAATCGCGCTGGCTGACACGTCATATCCGATCTCGCTGGGGATTGACCCTTCGATACGGAAGTTTTCGAGCGTCGCCGTGTCTTCGAACCACAAATGATTGGCATTGGCGGTGACGCGCACCTCCGGCGTCAGGTCGAAGTCTGCACCAACCCCCACCAGCCACAGGCCGGGGTTGAGGAAGTTCGATTGCCCCTGCTCCTTGGAAGAGCGCAGCGTGTTCAAAATGCCGTTGCGGCCATTGACGGAGATGACCCGGCCACCACCTGCGAATGGCAGCGTCTGACGGATCCAGTAGGAGGTATCCGCGCCTGCAAATTGCGGGTTTTCGAAAATCGCATCGAAGCCGGTGTGCGTGTCATCATACGGGTCGCTGTCCCCGCTTTGATACAGACCCGACAGGCGGAAACGCGCCCAGTCGCGGTCATAGCTGAGCTCAAGCGCGGCAAATTGCGCATCGATATCGACAGGTTCGCCGGTCAGGATCGAATTGCGATCTTCGCCAAGCGCCCAATAGGCACTGCCGGTGAGGTTGATGCGGCCAATGCGTCCATCGACGTTGTAACCAAGGTAGAAGACATCGTAATCGCGGCCCCGAAGGTCGCCCAGAAGCGCGGGACGCACCGGAAACCCGTTGGTGTCGATCTCGATATCATCGGCTTCGCGGTTGCGGTTGTAGGCAACCGTGAACTGGCTGGTCAGAGCCGGGATCAGGAAATCCTGACGATAGACATTGGCGATGAAGACAAAGTCATCGCGCGGGGTTTTGGTAACGGAGTTGAGGCCTGAGTTCGTGTCTTTCTCAAGCCGCCAGAACGCGGCCAGATTGAACTGGAACCGGTTGTTGTCGCGGTTACCGAAAAGGCGGATGCCAAGCTGTTGATCCTGGAACAGGAAACCGCGGAAGTCGGCCTGAAACGGCTGAATCCCTGCCCGGATCGAGATGAAATCGAACCGGTCGCGGTCAAGCGGGGTGAAGTGATAATCGACGAAGGCTTCCTGCACGCCAAGGAAATGGTCGAGGCGGTGGCTTTCTTTCGACGGTTCGACAAACAGAACGCGCCGTTCCGGCACATCGACATAGTTGACGTTGTAGGCGAGCGTCAGGCGGTATTCGATGCTGGGCGGCTTATATGCGGTTGAGCCCTTGAGTAGCGCCGCGCCCACGATGAAGGTCTGCGACAGAACGGTCGAGAAATCATCGCCGAATACATCGAGACGGTCGGGGTCCTCGGTGGTCTGGATACCGACGGGGATCGGGAACGTGCGCGGTTCGTACACGCTGTCGCTGATCGCGTTGAGGACGAAGAACCAGTCATCGCCCTTGATCGGCAACCACGGAACCTTGTCCGGATTGATCGGACGATCACCCTTGTAGGTGTTCTGATTGTAAGGATCGAGCAGGCTTTCCTTGATCACGGGATTGCCGTCTATATCGGTCACATTGTCGATCAAACGCCAGCGATCGGGGATCGGGACCTGATCGGGCGAGAACGCTTGCGGCGGCGGCGCGCGCACGGCGCCGGGGTTTTCCTGCGTGACTTTTTCAGGAAGCTCGGCGTTGAAACCGGGACGCTCGCGCCCTTCGATGATCTGGTTGTCGAGTTCGTCCGCCTCTTCCTTCGCCGTGGTGTTAAGGCCGGGGCCTGAAACGCTCTGATTGCGTTCCAGCTCCTGACCACTCTCGCCAGCTTGAGGCGCGGTTGCAGGCTCCTCGCCGGGGCTTGCCTGCATCAGGATCATGAACGGAAGAAGCGGAGCGATGCTCATGGCTCAAAGCCCCTCACACACGTTTTGCGACGGATCATCGAGGAATGGCGCGAACGGGCAATTGATATAGCGCAGGCGAACCTGGCGGCTGCCCACCTGAACCACGATCCTGTCTGCACGAATGTCATTGGGCGCATTGTTGATCGTGCCCGTGCGAACCCCGGCGTTATGCAGGCCAAGGAAGCTGATCATGTCATCCTGATCGATCCCGTCGCCCGAAACGCCAATCCCGCCGATAAGCTGATTGCCGCGATAGACAGGGACCGAGCCGGGGAAAATCTGGATACCGTTGCCAAGCCGCGGCGCACCGGCCGTTTGCGGAAGCTTGGTGCATCCGCGCGCGGTGTCGCTGGGCGATGCGCCGGTCACAAAGGCGAGGTGTTCGGCCAGGTTCTGCAACACCAGAGCCGACTGAAGCCCGGTCGAGAACGGGTTGAACTGTTCAATCGGGCGCGACAACGGCCCGTTGGGCGTGCCCACTTCGCCATCGGGGAAGTATGGCCGCGCAAGGTTCCCCCCTGAGCGATCCGCAAAGGCGAAAGTGCCCGTCAGCGCCGCCGGATCATTCAGGAAATCGCGCACGCGCTGAACATATTCCGGCACTTCCAGATCGCCTGCGAGAAGCTCGTTCGCGGCGAAGGGTGCAGAGAAGAAGGTCGCGGTGCGCGCCTTTTGCAAGGACACGTCCGATCCAAAAATCGGCGCATCGGCAGAACGCACAATGCCAAGGATTTGCCCGCGCGTATCAACAAGGCTCAAGGTCACTTGCGCCTGACTGTCCAGCGGTCTGCGGATTTGCGCGCGCGAACGGGCGATAACCTGAAACGCCTCTTCGAGGATGGCGGTTGCCTCGGTCTGGGTTATCGGATTGCCGATATCCGCCCCGTCAGTGCCGCCTCTGATCGGGAAGCGGTTGGTGCCCGCCCCGTCCGACATCACAAATGCACCGCCAAGCGAGAATTCCGCAGACGTCGCAGGACGAATGCCCGAGGCCTCCGCGCCATAGGCCGTTCCAGCGACAATCGCGCCCGCATTGTAGCCGGTGACCGGCGCCACAGTTCCCGCCGTCCCGGCAAAGCTTGCACCCGCCACATTGGAAAGCGCGCCATAGGTCGCATCGGTGTAGCGAAGGCTTGTGCCGTCTGCGGAAATGCGGTCCGCGCGGATTTCCACCGGAGCTTCAAAACCCACCGTGCCCGCGAGCGCGATTTTTTCATCAACGTCATCATCAACGTCGAGGATGTTGGGATCAAATGTGTAATCGGGGTCCGCGGCAACGCCAATACCGCCGACGACCACGCCGTTCTTGTAAAGCGGAAAGCCGCCGGGGTCAGCCGACAGGCCTAATGGCGAACGCTTTGGCCCGATCAGACCATCGGACGCGCGCGCGCTGAAATCGGAACAGGGCAGCTGGCTGAATTGCACCCCGAAAAGCGGGCCGCTTTCAAGGCCGAGCGTTGTGGGCGATGGCGGGAAATGCTCCTGCACGATTTGCGAGGCCACGCGGGTCGAGAACGCATTGCCTGCGCTCGACAAATAGGCGCCGGTGATCGCCTTTGCGATTGCAGCGCCGGCTGCTGGCACGTCGAGCCCCTGAATATCAACATCCTGCCCGTTGGGAGCGCCCGGGATAGCAACCGTCGCACGCGCGCCCGGCATGACGAACACGCCCAATACATTGCCCACGCGGTCGGTCACAGCGATGGTGGCCGCATCCCCTTGAGACGTGGCCTGTGCTGCTGCCTGCGCGATGATCTGCTGGACTTCGGCGACGCTCAAGCTCTCTTGCGCGGGCGCTGCGAACAGGTCGCCGGGAGGGGCGGGCGTCGGCGTTGGCGCAGGGACCGGATTGCCGCCGGTGCCACCACCTGCAGGCGTTGAACCACCCCCGCCGCCGCACGACAGCAGCGCAAGCGCCATAAGCGGCGCACCAAAGATCTTAGCGTTCAAAGATTTCATCCCCCCCGCCATCATCAACGCAACCTTTTGATAGAGGCCAGCGCCGAGGCAAGCGCGGTGCGGAAATCGGCGGGGTTATAGGAATTGGGCTCTTCCACCGCGGCATATGCCTTGTTGATGCTCGAGCGGATGCTCGCCGCTGCGCCCGGTGTCACGCGCCCGCTGGTCACAAGGCCGTTCAAAAGCGTATCGACCGCCATCACCGCCTGAACGCTGCCCGAATAATCGGTGAAACGCGGGCGAAGCGCGTTGCTGCCGATGATGTCGATCACTTTGAAGGCATCCGAATTGGCATAGGCGCGCTGTGACAAGGCGTTGGAAAGCGCCCCTGCCCGCTGCGAAAGCTGCATGGCGGCCTCACGTGGGGATGCGCCGCTGCCACCAAGAGCGCCGTGGAAATCGCGGCTCGCCTTTTTGAAGGCATCGGCCTGCCCCGGAACAAGAGCGCCCGCAACCGCAGACAACATGATGATGCTCTCATCATTGAAAGGCGCATTGCCGAACGGGATCGGACGCCCCGGGTTCTCTTCAAAGGTCAACCGGCGCTGGTTCGAATCCTGGATTTCGCGGTGGCACGAATGGCAATCGAAGAAATAGTACTGCGGGAAGATCCCTTCCATCGCGTATTTGGGGTTGGCGAAAAGGCCGGTCGCACGCTTCACCGCCTCTGCCTGACCCACCGCCCAGAACCGCACCGCATTGGGCGCGCGCTTGCGGCGTTTGTAATCAGCGTCGATATCGTGGTGCTGTTGCAGCGCGCTAAAAAGGTCGAGCTCGAACGAGACGCGCGGGTGGCCTGCCGCCATCATTTCGTGGGTGACAAACTGCCCCGGCTTGGTCGAGCCATAGTGGCAATCGAGACAGACATTGGCGCGCACTTTGGGGTCGGAGAGCGGGATAAGGCCATCCGACACGTTCGAGGCATGGGTAGCAGGCACGGCACAGTGGCTCGACAGCCATGCATCGCCCGCAGGCCCGTGACAGCTTTCGCAGCCCACACCGTCGGACAGCTGGAATTTCGCGCCGCGCTCGACACCGGGCATATAGGTCGCGTGACAGCCCAGACAGTCCTTGGCCTGTGTCGCATTGCCGAGCCCGAGGCTGCGCGCGATCTGCTGTCCCCGGCGACCGGCGAGCACGGCATAGGCGCGGCTGTGCGCACCGCTTGCGGAAGAAGGCTCCTGCCAAGTGGCGATTTCATCCTGGCGCACCACGGCGCCATTGCCTTCTGCACGGCCGTGACAGGTCGAGCCCGCACACGAAGCGACGCCCTCTAGGCTCGAGGCGATGGTGATGGAGGTGGTGGATGGAAGAGCCAGCAGCAGTCCGAACGCGGCAATGACGCGCAAGGCGGCGCCATCCACGCGGCGCATTGACCTTAGAAGATTGCCAATCGGCCCGGAAGCAATTGCCCCAAAAAAAGCTGGCCTGGATACCGTCATCTCTTCCCCCCTCGAGATGCTACACTTCTGCGTTTTTCTGGAAAAAGGCGCAAGCCCCACGGGACCGCAACCCGAACTTTCCAAAAAATTCCTACCATTGGCTTAGCCCGATACACCAAGCAAAGCTTGTAAAGTACCGACACATCGCCTGACCCATCTGGGCCTGACCCATCTGGGCCTGACACATCCGAGCCCGCCCCAGATGGGTCTGATCCGTCGGGCCTTGAGTGTCCCCTTGGCCCATTTATGATTGTTCCAAGCTTCGCAAGATGATGCAACCTTCAATTGCGGATAGCTGCCAAATTCGATTAAAAAAGTGATGCAGAACACAAAAAGGCCCCGAAACATGGGAGTTTCGAGGCCTTTTGATGAGGTTGTATGAGCGAACGGGCGTTTAGCCGCTCGCAAGCGCGATGTGGCGTTTCATGTGGTGGTCGATGTTGCCGAACTCGGAATCGAAGATCGTCAGGCGCTTGAAATAATGCCCGATGGCGTATTCATCGGTCATGCCGTTACCGCCGTGGATCTGGATCGCTTCCTGCCCGATGTGATGCGCAGCCTGTCCGACACGGACCTTTGCAGCAGACACCGCCTCTTTGCGCTCACGCTCTTCTTTGTCGAGGCGCAGCGTGGCAAGATAGGTCATCGAAACCGAGCACTCATATTCGGTGTACATATCGACCATGCGGTGCTGGAGCACCTGGAAGCTGGCGATTGGAACGCCGAACTGCTTGCGCTGCTTGGCATATTCGAGCGTCATGGCGTGGGCGACCTTCATCGCGCCGCACGCTTCTGCGCATTGTGCAGCAATCGCTTCGTCGGTTACACGCTCGATCAGCGGGAAGGCGTTGCCTTCTTCACCGATAAGAGCGTCTGCGGGAACGCGCACATTCTCGAAATAGACTTCCGATGCACGGCGCCCGTCGACGGTGGCATAATCGCGGGTGGTCACGCCTTCGGCTGACTTGTCGACGATGAAGACGCTGATGCCTTGCTTGTCGGTTTGCTCGCCGCCGGTGCGCGCGGTGACGACAAGGTGGCTTGCCCAAGGCGCGCCGATGACAACCGCCTTGTGGCCGTTGAGCACGTAGTCGCCGCCGTCTTTCTTGGCCGATGTCTCAAGATTGGCAAGGTCATAGCGTCCGCGTGGCTCTGCATAGGCAAAAGCAAACACGCGCTCACCAGAAACGATGCTACCGATGTGCTCTTCCTTTTGCGCCGCCGTGCCAGCGTGCTTCAAAAAGCCGCCTGCGCACACAACGGTGGGCACGTAAGGCTCCACCACGAGGCCTTTGCCGAACTCTTCCATGACGACCATGGAATCGATCGCGCCGCCGCCAAAGCCGCCGTCTTCCTCGCTAAAGCTCATGCCGAGGATGCCGAGCTCTGCCAGCTGGCCCCACACCTCGCGGCTCCAGCCGTCTTCGGTTGCGATCAGTTGGCGGCGCTCTTCGGCACCGTATTGTTCGCGGACCATACGCGACAAACCATCGCGCACCATGTCCTGCTCTTCAGTGAAATTGAAGTCCACTTTGTGTTCCCTCCGGAGTCCTTGCGCCTTAAAGGCCGAGGATCATTTTCGTGATGATGTTGCGCTGGATTTCGTTCGATCCGCCATAGATCGAGGTCTTGCGCATGTTGAAATAGGTCGCCGCCGAATGCTGGGCGTAGTCGGGACCGATCTGATACTCGTTCGAGCCATGGTCCGCGATCGAGCCATACATCGGCGTGCCATAGGAACCCACCGCTTCGAGCGTGAGTTCGGTGAGACGCTGCTGGATCTCGGTGCCCTTGATCTTGAGGATCGAGCTTTCCGGACCAGGGCCCTTACCGGCCTGTTCGCCGGCAAGCGTGCGCAGTTCGGTGATTTCGAGCGCGGCAAGATCAATTTCAAGCTGGCTGACTTTGCGGGCGAAGTCGAAATCTTCGATCAACGGCTTGCCATCGAGGGTTTCCGCAGTCGCGATCTCGCGCAGCTTTTCAACGCCGCGCTTGGAGCGGGCAACGCCTGCGATACCTGAACGCTCGTGCGCGAGCAGGAACTTGGCATAGGTCCAGCCCTTGTTCTCTTCGCCCACGAGGTTTTCGACCGGCACGCGCACATCGGTGAGCCATGTTTCGTTGACCTCATAGCCGCCGTCGATGAGCTTGATCGGCTTCACTTCGACGCCCGGTGTTTTCATGTCGACGAGGATGAAGGAGATGCCTTCCTGCGGCTTGGCAGCATCAGGATCGGTGCGGCACAGGAAGAAGCCCCAGTCGGCGTGTTGCGCCAGAGTGGTCCAGGTCTTCTGGCCGTTGATTACATAGTGATCGCCATCGCGAACAGCGGTGGTCTTGAGGCTGGCAAGGTCTGAACCTGCGCCCGGCTCAGAATAGCCCTGACACCACCAGACATCGCCCGAAAGAATGCCGGGCAGGTGCTGTTTCTTCTGCTCTTCATTGCCGAAGGTGTAGATCACCGGGCCGACCATCGAAACGCCGAACGGCAGTGGCATGAAGGTGCCAACGCGCGCGTTTTCTTCGGACCAGATGTAACGCTGCGTCGCGTCCCAGCCCGTGCCGCCATATTGGGTGGGCCATGCAGGGGCCGACCAACCCTTTTTGCCGAGGATCTTGTGCCACGCGGTCATGTCTTCGGGCGACATGTCTTCGCGGTTGCCCATGCCCTCAAGGTGCTTTGGGTGGTTTTCTTCGATGAAGGCGCGCACTTCTTCGCGGAAGGCGTTTTCTTCGGGCGTGAATTCGAGGTTCATGCTCTCTCTCCGATTGATCTGGTTGCCGCCCTCCTGCCATACCTTACGTAAACGTCAAGGGCTGTTTGATCGCATTGCGGGCGCGAAATATTCGCTGCAAAGCAACGGTGCGAGCGCGGCCTTGGATGCACATTATCACACGATACCCAATGCCGTAAGGGAAGCCGCCGTACCGCATCCTTTAAAGCACGCTTTAAAGCACGGGGGGCAGGCGGGCGCGCGAGAAAATTTTTTGCGCTCGCTATGTGGCCTTCCTTAGCGATTTTCCGGTCCGCAGCCGCTCGCGGATCGAATCAGGCGAACCCGCCAAGTGCGTAGAGAACGCTCACAATCGCGGCGCTGGTGAAATTCGACAGCGTGCCTGCGAGAAGCGATTTCATGCCGAGCGCGGAAATCTCGCCCTTGCGCTCCGGCACGGCTGCGCCAAGCCCCGCGATGAGGATCGCAAGCCCGGCGAAATTGGCAAATCCGCACATGGCGACGGTCAGCACCACCTGCCCCTGCACGCTGAAACTTTCGGCATTGGGAGCAAAGTTTGCGTAAGCGAGAAATTCGTTGAGCACGATTTTCTGGCCCAGATAAACACCCGCCTGCGCCGCTTCCTCCCACGGCACGCCGATGATGTAGGAGACGGGGGCAAAGAGATAGCCGACAAGCAGCTCCAGGCTGAGCTCGGGCCAGCCGACTAGGCCGCCGATCCCGCCAAGGATGCCGTTGAGCAGGGCGATACCGGCGACAAACCCGATCAGCACCGCAATCACGCTGAGCATGATCTGCATCCCCAGGGTCGCGCCATCGGTTGCCGCCTCGATCAAGGTCGATGCGTCCGAAAGGCTCGCAGGGTTGGTGTTATCGCCCTCCTCAAGGTCGAAGGCTTCGCCCGTTTCAGGGACGAGCAACCGCCCGAACAAAAGGCCGCCCGCCGGCGCCATGAAAGCAGCGGTCAGCAGCAGGTCGGAGCGAATGCCGAGCGCGGAATAGGCGACAAGAACGGTGCCCGCGACGCTGGAGAGGCCAAGCGACATCATCACGAACAATTGCGCGCGCGAGATTTTCTTCAAATAGGGCAGGATGGTGAGCGGGCTTTCCGCCATGCCGACAAAGATATTGGCTGCCGCACAGGTCGATTCCAAGCGCGAAGCCCCCGTGATAAACCGCAAGGCCCCGCCGATGATGCGGATCACCCATGTCATCACGCCAATGTGGAACAGCACGCTCATCATGGTTGCGATGAAGATGATGATAGGCAGCACCTGAACAGCGAGGATCAACCCTTCGCCCGGATTCGCGAGCGAGCCGAACACAAAGCCGATCCCGGCATTGGCGTAGGAAATCGCCTCGACCACGCCGCTGGACAGGGTTTGCAGGATGGCCTGACCCACAGGCGTGACCAGCGCAAGGATTGCCACCGCGATCTGCAAGCCCAGCGCGCGGCCCGCGTTCACATAGTGGATCGCGCCGCGTGCTTCGGAGAAGAGAACCCCAAGCGCCAGCATCACGGCAATTCCAACAAGACCAATCAGCGAACTTCTCCTTCGGGCGCAGACGCGGATGCTCTAACGGCGAATTTTCCAACTTTGCAAGGCGGCGGCAACACGATTGTAGGGACAAAATGACGCAAAGGCGCCCCACGAATGTCCAGCTTGCGCTAGCGCAGCACCGCGCTCTTGGCGCTGTCACCACCGCGAAACACCAGTGTTTCAGGCGAAGTCCCGCGCCCGACGTTGACGCTGTTCACCTGCCTGAGCCAGATGTCGGTCAGGACTTGCGCATTGATGGTAAGCGTCGCGCCAACCCCCGGCGATGCGCCCTCCTGCAGCACGAGCAGGCTAGCGCCTTCAACCTCGGTGCCAAGCAATGTCAGATCAAGCGGCGCACCGTCCGCTGCAATCGAGAAACGTTCCACCGCATAGCGCGCAAAGGCCCGCCTGCTTTCAATATCGCCCAGAAGGTCCGCGGCCTTCATCCCCTGATGACGAAGCGCGTGCTCGGCATCGTGCAAGGGGATGGTGTGCACCACTTCGATCATGCCGGTGCGCGGATTATGCTCTACGCTCGTGATCGCCGCCTTTTGCTGGTGCGCAGCCGCCGGAACGGCAAGTGCCAGCATCAAAAAAGTGACAATCCAGCGCAGCATTATTACGCGCCCTCTTCTGCCGCCTCTTCCTCAGCCTCTTTTGCGCCCTGCTGCACCTCGGCCATCAGGTCGCGGCCAGAACGCGAGGTGGGATCGGGACGCTTGAAGGCTTCCACCCGGCTGTCGATGATACGGCGCGGATAGTAATTGTTGTTAAGGTCAGCGTCCGCCGTCTCCCAATCGGGATCGAGCACGACTTCGACGAGCTCTTTCTCGCGCGGATAGACCAGCAGCTTGGAAACCTCGCGCGAATTGCGCCGCCAGATTTCAGCCGGGATCATCATGCGCTCGCTCGTGCCATCGGTGAATTTCAGATCGAGAATGATCGGCATCACCAGCCCACCGATATTGGAGAAGCTCAATACGTAGTAATTCTTGTCCTCCTCAACCGCGCGGTCGAACACGCGGCGCTCCCAATCGTCGAGCCCGTCAAGGAAGCTTTCATACTTCTTGGTGTCGCGCGGGGTGACGGTGAAGCGGTCGTTCTCGTCGTAGAAATCGGTGATGCCCGGATTTTCCAGCACCCAGATCGGCAGGTTCTGTTCGCGGTTCAGGCGAACGCCCACTTTCTCCGGCTCATCGGCCAGACGCTGGCGCGCGCGGGCAAGATCTATGTCGGGGTTTGCCGTATCCATGCGCATGCGGTGGATGGAGTCCAGGGAAATATCGACATGGTCGGTGGTGTAGAACCAGCCGCGCCAGAACCAGTCGAGATCGGTGCCCGATGCCTCTTCCATGGTGCGGAAGAAATCTTCGGGCGTTGGCCGCTTGAACTTCCACCGGCGCGCATATTCGCGAAGCGCAAAGTCGAACCGCTCGCGGCCAAGGATCGTATCGCGAAGGATGTGATAGGCTGCCGACGGCTTTCCATAAGCATTGGGGCCGATGTTCAGGACGCTGTCCGATTGCGTCATGATCGGGACCTGCTGGCTCGACGTCATATAGGGGATGAGGTCGCGCGGAAGGCTTCGGGTCCACTGAATGTCGGGGTCCCATTCGTATCCCGCTACGCTGTCGAGGAAGGAGTTGATGCCTTCATCCATCCATGTCCACTGGCGCTCGTCCGAATTGACCACCATCGGGAAATAGATGTGCCCGATTTCGTGGATGACGACGCCAATGAGGAAAATCTTCTCGCTTTCCGAATAGGTGCGCGTGCCGTCATCCTGCAAAGTCGTGCGCGGGCCGTTGAAAGTGATCATCGGGTATTCCATGCCGCCCACCGGACCGTTCACCGACTGCGCGGTGGGGTATGGATAATCGAAGGAATAGCGCGAATACACCTTCATCGTGTGGACCACGGCAGCGGTCGAATATTTGCGCCACAGCTCGCCGCCTTCCTTGGGCCAGAAAGACATGGCCATTACGGTTTCGTTCTCGGCACCGGGCTGTTTATGCGCCTGCGCGTCCCAGATGAACTTGCGGCTTGTCGCCCAGGCGAAATCGCGCACATTTTGCGCGGTAAAGCGCCAGGTTTTTGTGCCGGTGGGGTTCGAGCTTTCGTTGGCAAGCGCCTCTTCGGGCGTGACGATGAACATCGGCGCATCGGTCTTGTTGCGCGCCCTCGCCAGACGTTGGCGCTGCGTCGCGGTCAGCACGGCAGCAGGGTTTGCAAGAACGCCGGTTGAGGAGACGATGTGGTCATTGGGGACCGTCATCGAAACATCGTAGTCGCCAAATTCGAGCGTGAATTCGCCGCGCCCCAGAAACTCCTTATTGTGCCAGCCTTCATAGTCCGAATAGGCGACCAGCCTCGGGAACCACTGGGCGAAGAGGAAAAGGTCATTGCCCCCTTCGCGCTCGTCATCGGGGAAGTGCTCATAACCAGAGCGCGCAAAGATCACGTTCTCTTCAACGATGTTGTAAGCCCAGTCGATGTTGAAGCTGACGCTTTGCCCCGGGCGCAATGGCGCGGGCAGGTCAATGCGCATGAGCGTGCCAACAATGGTGTGGTCAAGCCGGCGACCACTGGTGAGCTGAACGCGGCCGATATCATAGCCATAGGTGTTGTCTTCCATGGCCTGCTGGCGGCGAAGCTCTTCCAGCGAGAGGCGTGCCGGATCGTCACCGCTTCCCATCGAACGCGCTGGACCACGACGGCCCGGACCGCCGAAAGTGTCGGTCAGCTCTGCCATCGAATCGGCGCGGAAACGGTTCTGGTCAAGCTGCATCCAGATCCACGGCAGCGTGTCGGGCGACTTGTTTGTATATGTGATGGTGGCGCGCGCGGTCAGGCGGCGGCCATCTTCGTCGAGCGTTGCGTTGATGCGATAGTCGGCTTCCTGCTGCCAGTATTGGTGGCCAGGAGCACCGCTCGCATTGCGATAAACATTCGGGTCGCGCAGCACTTCGTCCAACTGGCGAAACTTATCTTCAAAAACGCCCTTGGTCTGCTGGATGCCTTGCGCAAGAGCAGGCGAAGAGATGAAAAGCGCGATAAGAAGGGCAAGAAAACGCAAAAGACTATCCTTTGGGATCGTTCGCTGGGCAGTAAGCTAGGCGGGGTAATGCGCGGAAGACAGGCCTGCAATAGCTAATCACATGGTTTGCGAGCGGCACGCGCCTGAATAATATTGCATCGCCCGCGTGGAAGAAAGTTTCCTACATTGATTGAAAAACACCTTGCGCCAAGGAGTGTTTCATCAACTTGCGCCCTTCAGGCGAGCGCTTCGGCGAGCCGTTCCATGAAGCGCGCGCCCTGCTCCAACTGGTCGATCGCGATCCACTCATCGGGCTGGTGCGCCTGTTCGATCGAGCCGGGACCGCAGATGACAGTGGGGAAGCCGCCTTGCTGGAATTGCCCTGCTTCTGCGGCATAGGACACCTTGGAGGGCGGCGAATTTTCTCCGGTCAGCGATTGCACAAAGGCCACCGCATCCTCGCTCCCCGCATCCCCCAAAGGCGGAGCATCGGCGATCTTGGTGAAGGTAACACCGGCCTGGGGAAAGCGCGCGGATAGCTCCTGGTTGAGCGCCTCGCAGCGGGCCTTGAACGGCGCAAGTAACTCGGCTGCGACAAAGCCCGGAGGACAGCGCAGGTCGAACTGAAACTCGGCATGACCCGCCAGAATATTGGCCGCCTCGCCCCCTTTCATCAATCCAATGGTGAGCGTCGGGTAAGGCGGGTCAAAGCCGCTTTCAGGGTCGCCATTGGCCTTGAGCATGCGCGCAAGCTCGATCAGCGAGTGCATCAGGTCGATGGCGTGCTCGTTTGCGGAGATGCCGTGATTGACGAGGCTGGAATGTGCCTCTGCGCCGGCGACCTCGACCTTGAAGACGCTAATGCCCTTGTGGCCTGTGACCAGCTTCATGAGCGTGGGCTCACCGATGATCGCAAGGCGCGGCGCGGGCACGCGGGTCTTCATCTGCTCGATCATCGAAGGCGCGCCGAGGCAACCAACTTCCTCGTCATAGCTGATCGCGAGATGGACAGGCTTTGCGCCCTTCACGAATTGCGGGACATAAGCGAGGGTGAGCGCGATAAAGCTCTTCATATCCGACGTGCCCCGGCCATAGAGCTTGCCGTCTTTTTCCACCGTCTTGAAAGGGTCGCTCGACCAGTTTTGCCCGTCGACCGGCACAACATCGGTGTGCCCTGACATGATCACCCCGCCCTCGGTTTCAGGGCCGATGGTGGCGAAAAGATTGGACTTGTTGCCTTCCGCATTGGCAACGCGGGTGGCGGTGACACCGTGCTCCTTGAGATAGCCCTCCACCCATTCGATCAGCGCAAGATTGGAGTTTCGCGAAGTGGTGTCGAAAGCGATCAGCTGGTCAAGGATCGCGCGGGCCTTAGTGAGGTTTGTCATCGGGCGGGCTTAGCGCGCTCAATGGTTGGCTTCCAGCCTGTAAATGACCCCGTGGGTCTGGAGCGGTGAAGGGAAGCCAATAGGCAAAGTAAGCAATTGAACTGATTTTATTTTCCATAGCCGGAGAAATAAAAGGCCCCCATTCTGGCCCCCACTTGCCCGCGCTTCTGTGGAAAAACCCGGGATTGAGAGGGACAATTGCGTCACAATTAGCCTGCTAGCTATCGGTTGTCACCGGTAAGATTGGCAACTCGAATGTGAGTAGAGTGCAGCTTTAAGAGATAACTGGCACAAGAATTCAATGGATCGCAAACCACTCGCTCGTCGATCAAGATTTATCGTCTAATTGCAATACTTTAAGAGAATCTGAGTTGTCTGCGGCTCAGCGCAAACCCGCTCTACTCGTAGACGGGTTGATTCCGCCCAAAACGTTATTCTGGCGAAATATCAATGATTTAGTTCCCGAATTCGCGGGGTACGGTGTGCTCGTCAGATTTCCATTTGCGCGGTTTACCCACCATTTGCTGAAACCTCGGTTCAGTCATTCCGGAAAACATCTGACGTGAAAGAGCCGCGCGGCGATTGAGCGCTCAAGGTGGCAGCTCTGCGCCCCAATTTCGGACATTCAGTTTGTTTCGGCCAGTGCCCGAAAGCGGTCATTTGTTAAGGCTCTGTTGATCGCAAGCTGTGTGCGTGCATGCGCACGCACCGCTTGTCTCGCTGGTGCAGGTGAACCCGGTGGCTCGGCAAGGGGAACCCGCTGCGCCTTCCCCGTTGCATCCCCTCCGGCCGATTCTTGTTGGGGGTAAACTCAGCAAAAACAGTGGGCTCTCTAAGCTCATCGGTGCTACATTCATAAGATGAAAACAATTGAACTGAGCTATGCGAAAGTGGCGAGACTAGGCAATACCGTCTCGGACGACATCACGTCGCAAGAAAACTGAGGAGGTTTTGCCGTTGTTTGGACGTCTCTTCAACCCCAATCCTGAAAAGTCCGAGCTCAAGCAGTCTGATGAAAAACTTCAGAAGTTCGTAGACCTAGCGCCAACCGACCAAGCTGACAAAGACGGCACTTATACGGCAGCTCTGCTCTACGCCACCAACAACCCCAGAGTCTCAAATATCGCGCTGACCGGCCCATATGGAAGTGGCAAAAGCAGCATCATTCGAGCCTTTCTAAAACGCTATCAGAAGCCAACATTAGAAATCTCACTTGCCGCGTTTGTCCCTGATTCCACCACTGCGGTGCAGACGGTCAGCACGCAGGAAATTGAACGCAGCATCTTGCAGCAGATGCTTTACGGAGCGGATGCCAACAGCTTGCCGCTTTCTCGCTTCAAGAGAATACGGGCTCCGCGAAAATGGTCTGCTCTCGATTCCCTGTTTATCGTGATCGGCCTGATCGCTCTGTGGTACTTGCTACAATCTCAAAGCGCAATTTTGGACGGCTCTTTCTTCGAGCCATTCGCCGCATCAAACTGGTTCAACTTTGCTTGCTTTCTCTTTGGTACGGCTTTCGCTTGGCGCGCTTTCCACTACCTTTATGTGAAGAGCCTGGGCGTCTCGCTGAAGAGCGTCTCTCTCAATGATATCGAGATAACTCCTGAAGCGGCAGACGAAGATTCCATTCTCAATCGGCATCTGGACGAAATCATCTATTTCTTCCAATCCACGAACTATGAATTGGTCATCGTTGAAGACCTGGACCGCTTCAACAATCCCGAAATCTTTGTCACTTTGAGAGAAATCAACAGCCTCATCAACGCGAACAAGGGTGTGAGCCAGAGGGTCAGGTTTCTCTATGCGTTGAGAGACAACATCTTCAAAAATACCGACAGGACAAAATTTTTCGAATTCATCGTTCCCGTCATACCGATCATCAACAGCTCGAATTCGATTGATAAAGTGCTTGAGCAGGGCACTCGCCTGGCACTTGATGAACGCTTGGATCGACAGTTCTTACGTGAGGTTTCTCGATATCTTGATGACCTCAGGCTCATCCAAAACATATTCAACGAATATGTCGTTTATGTCGAAAGTCTCGACACCGATGGTGAGGAGTTTTTGGATGCGAACAAGCTCCTCGCTGTTCTGATCTACAAGAACGTGTTCCCGAGTGACTTTGAAGAGCTACACCGCGGCAAGGGCAAGCTCGCAGACATTCTCAATCGCCATGATGAATATGTTGCGGGCTTAGAGGCTGCGCACAAAGCCGAAATTGCTGAACTTGAGAACGCTATGGAACTCGCGGATTTTCAGATGCCGCGCGATCAGGAGGAGTTACGCAAGATCTATGCGATGACCCTGATCCAAAAATTGCCTCCGGGCACGGTCCAAGTCGGGCTTTCACATCCTAACTATTTTCCGGTAAGCAGCTTAACTTCAAGCGATCAGTTTGAGACTTTGATCGGAGCGTCAGGTCTCACGGCGCTAACCGAGCGCGGAGGAACCCGCCACAATATCAACGTTTCTGGTCTTCAAGCTGAGGTTGACCCCAATCGAACATATGCAGAGCGAGCAAAAGAACTCTTGCAGAAAAGCAAGTCGGTAAAGGCCGCGAACCTCCAACTCATTTCTCAGAAACGCAAAGAGCTTACGCAGGTCCGCACCAGCAAGTTCAGCGATGTCATTCGGCAAAGCGCGGTCGGCGCGGGCCCGCTGTTCGACGTTTTTGAAGAGAGGAAAGAGCTCGCTCGCTTTTTGGTATTCGAAGGTTATCTCGATGATAGCTACTATCAGTATACGTCTCTTTTCCACTCGGGACGGTTGTCACCGAGCGACAACAAGTTCTTGATCCTCATTCGCGGATTTTCGGTCCCCGAACCTGACTTTCAGATCGACAATCCGAAAGAGGTTATCGAGGCAATGCGCGATGAGGATTTCGAGCAGAAGTTCGCTCTCAATGTGCGCTTAGTCGACAACTTGGTGAGCAATGAGACGTCCTTCAAAACTCAGAAAGATAGGTTTCTCAAATTTGTCGCTGCGAATTATTCTGAGTGCGAGAACTTCTTCGGCGTCTACTATCAACGAGGCACTTACGTTGCCGCTTTGCTAGAAGCTCTCAGGGCTTCCTGGCCGCAATTTTTGAGCTCCGTGATTGAGAGTAAGAATGCCGTTACCCACGCGGCTCAGATCATTGCGAACTTGCCCCTGCAGGCACTTGATGAGCTCAGCGAAGGCGACCCTGAGTTTGTCGCTTTCGTCTCGGAGTGGTTGCCGGACATACTCGAACTTGAACCCACCCTTGAAGCCGAGCGCCTCAAAACTCTCAACGTCGAAGTACCGAGCCTAGAGGACCTAAGGGACCATGCAGTCGCCGCTCGGACGTTAGCTGAGCATGGGCTTTATGCGCTTTCAGTTTCCAACATCGAGTTCGTATTCGAGGTAGTGAAAGCCATTGAAGACATGGATGAACTGCGGTGCAAGATTCATACAACAATAATACAGTCAGAAGATCAGGTGCTTCTGGCGAAGATCAAGGCTGATATCAGGGGCTACCTTGGCAAGGTAGCAGGCGCGAGCCCTGAGAACACTCAAGAGTCACGCGAGGCGATCTTGGATTTGCTCTCTCGCGAGGAAGTCGACGAGGAGACAATCCGGCCGTTTCTCGCGCAGCAATCTTCGAAGATAGAGCAACTCACTGATGTTCCGGAACGCTTCCGAAGAATGGTTATTGAGCTTCGGCAGCTTATGCCAAGCTGGTCGAATTGCATGATCTATCTTTCTATGGAGGAGTTCGATGCTGGCGTGCTGACAAGCTATTTGGAAGACGCTGAAATTCTCGCCGCGCTCGCCAAGCAAGACATTCCAGAAGGTAAGTCGGAATTTCCGCTTAGGGAGTTCTTGATTGGAAATAACGAGTTTTCAGACGACACCTACCAAGCGTATGTCCGGCTACTCCCCAATCCCTTCAATAAGTTGCCTGACGGCCTGACCTCAGAGAAGCATAGAGCCCTCATTGAAGAAAGGAAGGTGACTTTCGGACCAGAGATCTTCTCACTCTTCGACTATGACGAGCAAGTTCTCTTCGTCGCAGAAAACTTCGCCCAGTTCCTAAAAATGCAAGATGAGTTCTCGTTGGACGATGACTTTCGCGAGAACCTGCTGCGCTCTGAAATGGCTGATAGTGATAAGATGAAGGTCTTGAGTATGATGGACCCTCCCGCCATCAAGGAGACCCCCGATCGTGCCGCTCTCGTCGGCAAGCTCATTAGCAGGTCAACCGAGGCGCCTCCTAATTTTGACGCAGAAACTGTGCGCGCCATCATCCTCAATAGTCAGCCAGTTTCGCTTCATATCCGCTTACTCAACAAGCTTCACGAAATGCTGAGCGCAGCTGAGGTATCAGCTTTGCTGCAGGAGCTTCCCAGACCGTTATCTGAGATCAAAAGGGGATATGGCTGGAGTGTGCCGAGACTTGAAGACACAGATCAAAATCTTGAGTTCGCAAAGTGGTTGAAGCGCCGAAGGCTGATTTCGTCGTGGAGCAAGTCAATCTTTGGTGACATCCGGCTTAATCTCTTCAGAAAATAGCCCTCAATCTGATTCAGAGGCCCTCAATATCATCATACACGGTCATGCCTCTGCCGATGGTTCCCATGTGACGACCAGAGTCGATTTGGGGCAGCCTGTAGGCCTGAGCAACACCGTAGTCATTGGTGCTGGTTGGAATGCGCTCGACATGAACGAGCATGTTTGCCGCCAGCAGAGAAATAGCGGATTTGAGGCGCACTCTTGCGATGCCGGTGATCTCAGTGATTTGATCATAGGTCGCTTTGGCCAGATTGTCGGAATTGTCTCTCCGGGCAGCCAAGAAATACCAGAGCTTGAGCGCATCCAGCTCCACGATTTTCCTCAAGTGAAGCTCATTGAAGAACACGATCTGCCCATCGCTATATAAGCGCTGCGCCGGGAACTTTGCCCATCCGCCATTGGGATCAAAATTCCGTATCTGGATTGTGCTGCGTCCTTGCGACTCTCGTTCGATCAGTCCCATGTGATCGAGAACGCCAAGCCCCTCGGAAATCTTGCTCCGGCTCAATGACGTCGCCAACGCGAGCTCATCATACGTAATGCGCGTTAGCCCACTCTGCGGATCAGCGCGATGCAGGATCGGCCCTAAAACCATCAGCGCAGCAATGTTGTTTGCGCCCACAGTCCGATCCCAGCGCATTTGCCTTAGACCGTGATCCAGTATCCACTTGCTCGGCAGCTTCACCCATTGAAGTAACTTCGCCATCAATCGTTATTCCGTTTCGCAATCGAAACGATTGCGTGAATCGTAAATGCGGCAAGCGCCATCGCTGCGAGTGCGATTACCGCCAAAACATATTCAATCGGGAATGCGGAACCTTCCGCAATCAACTCAGAGAGGGTTTTCATTTTGGGACTCCGTTTTCAATCATCCCAAAATTTTTTAAGACGGCCCAACAATCTAATCTAGATACAGTATCTTTCAGGAACGCACAAATAACCAAAATAAATTGTTGTTATACAGAGACTTGAGCCGCATTTTGTCAGTTCATATAACACTCCATTTCAGTTCATAAAGCGAGCCTTCTGAACTGAAATGAAGGGTTTCACCTAGATTTTGTCGTTCCCAGCCGGTCATATGATTCTGACATGTTTGGCCCATAACAAGCATAAACGTGTCCTCCTTGTCTTCAAATTATGGGCGCACCCCTCGGGTCGGGCGTGGATGCGAGTGGCCGGCTTGCTTTGTTACGCAAGTCTGCAAATCGATCGAAAGCCGAACGTCTGCTCTCCGTAGCCCTGAAGTTTGAAGGCGACATTCAGCTAACGGCCCAGAAACAGCCTCAAACGCCAGCCTGGCTCAAAATCCATCGGCACGAAATGGGTTTGTCCCATCAGCATCTTCTCTCGCTTCCTCTGGATCGTTCACCTTAGCTGGAAACAGGAGCACACCCTACCCCGCGAATTCGGGACGTAAGGCTATGTTTTTTCATTGCAATACGGCTTTGGGCGGAATCGATCCGCCTACGAGTAGAGCGGATTTGCACTGAGCCGCAGACAACTCACTTCGCGATAACCAACAGTAATTACGAGCTATTTTTTTGCGTTCTTGCGGATCGTAGAAGAGTTGCGATTTTTGGTGATCGCCATCAGCGTTTCGCTGCCTTGATAGGCACCACTTGCGCGCCCTCACGGAGTTGGTCGAGGTAGTCGCTCCACCACTTCATCATCTCTACGCGTTCCTTCCAGTGTGCTCCGCGATGGTAAGCGGCGCGGACCTTGTCGCTATCGCCGTGGGCCAAGGCGCGTTCGATTGCATCGGGGTTCCATTTACCGCTTTCGTTCAGCAGGGTTGAGGCCATCGCACGGAAACCGTGGGCGGTCATTTCGTCGGTCGTGTAGCCGAGGCGGCGCAGGCCTGCGTTGATCGTGTTGTCACTCATGGGGCGCCTGCGGGTTCGGACTGACGGAAATACGTAGCCATCGGGACCGGTCAATCGGTAAGCCTCTTCCAGAATCGCGAGGGCTTGGCGTGAGAGCGGGACGAGGTGATCCTTGCGCATCTTCGTCTTGCTCGCCGGGATCGTCCACAAAGCGCCATCGAAGTCGATTTCGCTCCACTCGGCGTGGCGGAGCTCACCCGGCCTTACGAACACATGCGGAGCAAGCTGCATTGCCAGTTTGGTGATAGGTTGGCCTTCGTACCCATCGATAGCCCTGAGTAGTTCACCGGCCCCTGCTGGATCGAGCACCGCTCCATAGTGCGTCACGGTTGGGTTCATCAGCGCACCTCTCAAGTCGCGTGTCGGATCGGACTTGAGGCGCGCTGTAGCGACCGCATAGCGGAACACCGATCCTGCCAGTTGCAAGGTTCGCTTTGCGCTTTCCAGCTTGCCCTTGCTTTCGATCCGACGAACGGCTGTCAGGATGTCGGCAGGCTCAATATCGGCGATGGGCAGATTGCCAATCGAACTGTTAAGGACAGACAAGAGGTATTCGCAGCGCTTAGCCGTTGCGGGTGCCCAGGCCCTTGACCCATCCTGCTTGCGCTTCTCGCAGAACTCAGCGGCAATTGAGGCAAAGGTATTTGCGGCACCAAGCTTCTTACGCGCCTTCTCACGCTGTTTCTCGCGCGAGGGGTCCTTTCCCTGCGCCAGCGTCTCGCGCGCGGCATCGCGCCTTCTACGGGCCTCAGCCAGCCCAATTTCCGGGTAGGTTCCGAGCCCCAGTTTCTTCTCGCGTCCGTCAACGCGGTACTTCATCCGCCACAATCTGCCGCCACTTGGTTGAACCAAAAGGAAGAGCCCTAACGAATCGCCCAGTTTGTAAGCTTTCGCCTTAGGTCTAGCCTTGCGAACTGCAACGTCTGTTAGTGCCATATTTTCAGACCTTTACCCGGTACGTGGCCCCCAATCTGGGGGCCACTCGAATTGACGGAAACCTGTATGGCCCCCAATGTGGCCCCCAAAACCGCTAGATTTAGCGAGACCAACCGGGCAAATGCAGGACAACCGAACCGCGAAACCCCTCGGATTTCCAAGGGTTTTATAGCGTTTTCGGGATGTCTTGGGAAGGTGGCGCTGGAGCGGGTGAAGGGAATCGAACCCTCGTCGTCAGCTTGGGAAGCTGCTGCTCTACCATTGAGCTACACCCGCGAATCGCGTTTCCCGCCTTTCAACCAAGGCGAATGTTTGGTCAACATCCTTCATCCGGGCAAGCGAATGGGTTCGCAGCTTCGGCCAGCGCGGCAGGTCAACTGAGATAGCGCTCGACCACGCGGTTATAGGCATCCAGCGCGCCTTCGAACCGGCCAAAGGTCATGTGATCGATCGCGCCCGATGCAATTCCCTTTTGCATGCTTTCATTGAGCACAAAATCTTCCATCAGGGTCGTCTTGGTGATCTGGTGGTTGTGCGCCCAGTGATCGGTCCTGTGGGCCTCCGCCTTAGGCGCGAGCGTCGCCAGACGCAGGCGGGTTTTGGCAGGGCCAAGCGGCTCTGCATGGATCCAGGCGATGTGATCCTGCTGCACCAGAAGCGAGCTTGTCGGCAGCAGGTTGTAAAGCACCTGCGCATGATCTCGCAGCCGCCAGTCTTCGCGCGTATCGGGGGCCAATCGCGCCATGCTCGACCTCATCAGGATCGAGCGCATATGATCGCCGAACATGCGATAGGTCGAAAGGTTGTCCTCGAAATAGGGGCCGATCGTGTCGCGGTGTGCGACCTTGAAGTGATAGGCCTCGATCCCGCCTTCGACGATCAGTTTCCAATTGGCCTCGACCTCCACGGTCTCATCGGATGCGAGGAACATGTCCGCGATGTCGAGCGCGGCAAGCTCTTCGCCAAGACCGCCGAGAAAACCCTCGAGATCGATGTTCCCCTCACCTTGCGCGCGTAGCCAAATAAAGCCGTGGCGCTCCTCGCACATGAGGCGTTTGAGACCGTAATCAGCCTTGTCCTCGCCCGTGAACCCTTGCTTGAAATGGGGCGCGGCGATGAGCTTGCCCGCGCTCGAATAGGTCCATGCGTGATAGGGGCAGGTGAATTTGTGGCTACACCCGCTGTCTGCATCGACCAGCTGCGTGCCCCGGTGACGGCACACGTTGAGAAACGCGTTCGCACGCCCCTCTTTATCGCGAGTGAGCAGCACCGGCAGCCCAGCCACCTCCCTGCGAAGGAAACTACCCGGCTCTGCAAGCTCGCTGACATGCGCAGCAATGAGAGGGACCCGGCGAAACAGGTGCTCGCGTTCAAGGTCAAAGCGTTCCTGACTGACGTAATGCGAGACAGGACTGCGCGTCACCTCTTCATCCAGGTAGAAGGTGCCAGAAGCCTTGATTTCAAGGAGTTCATCCATCAATTGCAGTTCAGTGTCGCGATCCATGGCTTGCCTTCCATTCGACGTGACGCAACGCTTGCCTACCACTTGGTAGGCAAGTCAAGCGAGAGGACAAACCATGCCGTCAAAGCCATCCAACGGCACCCGTGAGCAGATCCTGGAAAGCGCGCTTTTGCAGTTTGCAGAGCGCGGGTTTTACGGCACGAGCATTGCGAGCATCGTCAAGGAACTTGGCCTTACAAAGCAGGCGTTGCTCCACTACTTCCCGACCAAGGAAAAGCTGTATGGCGAGGTTCTTCGCGCGATCTCGGAAGGGTTTGCCGGGCTAGATCAAACCGCACAAGAAGCGCCGGGCGGTGCCGAGGAACAGGTGATCCGCTATTTCCTTGCTCTCAATCGTTATTGTCTCGCCAATAGTCCGCAGACAACGCTTCTGCTTCGCGAATTACTGGACAATCGTCCGCGCGCAAAAAATGTCGGCACATGGTATCTCACCGAGTTTCTGCGCACGATCATCGACAAGGTGAAGAAGGTCCCAGCTTGGGAAAAGGCGGGCGATATGCAGGTCCTTGCCCTCGCCTACACCTGGCTTGGCGCGATCAATTACCACGCGATTTCCACGCCCACTTTGACCGGCATCTTCGGCGAAAGCGAGATCGATGCGCTGTCGCAGAACTACCCCGCCCAATTGGAGCGTCTGATCCGGTCGAGCCTTGCCGCAGGAGCACCGGGACAACTCTAGGCAAAGGCCACAGGGCCGCACGAAACCGGCCCTTCATGCCTTCTTGGACATGGTGAGCGGACGCATTTTCATGCGATCCTGAAAAGGCCCTTGCCAGGACAAGCGTTGCCTATGCTCGCTTGAACTGTCCGCGCACGGGCCTGCCGCCCTGCCGTCCTTGTTCATCACCATCACTGAACGCGGCAGGGCGGCATTTTTCGCAGCGCCCCTTTTGACAAAAGCGTTCCCGTTTGGCGGCCTGAAAGCAATTTCTGTTCAATCAGACCGCATCTGGAATCCGATAAGAGCCTATCAAAAAGTGCACCTTGCGCATTGCTTTGCGGCCAGTCATTGCGTGGTCAAAGGATAGGAGAGACATCCATGCGCCAAGTTGACCATTTTATCGTAGGCGATAGCCCCGCGCCGCTTCGCAAGCACCAGATCTGGAACCCTTCGACCGGCGAGGTTCAGGCCGAAGTCGCCCTTGCCGGCAGCGATCTGCTGGACAAGGCGGTTGAGACAGCAAAGCGTGTCCAGCCTGAATGGGCGGCGACCAACCCGCAAAAACGCGCCCGCGTGATGTTCAAATACAAGGAATTGGTCGAGGCCAATATGAAGGACCTCGCTGAGCTTCTCTCAAGCGAGCACGGCAAGACCGTGCCCGATGCGATGGGCGATGTGCAGCGCGGGCTTGAGGTGGTCGAATTCGCTTGCGGCATCCCGCAAGTGCTCAAAGGCGAATACACGCAAGGCGCAGGGCCCGGCATTGATGTGTTTGACATGCGCCAGCCGCTTGGCATTGGCGCGGGCATCACGCCGTTCAACTTCCCGGCGATGATCCCGATGTGGATGTTCGGCATGGCGTGCGCGGCGGGCAATGCCTTTATCCTCAAACCTTCCGAGCGCGATCCATCAGTGCCTGTCCGGCTTGCCGAGCTGTTCGTCGAAGCGGGCGCGCCCGAAGGGCTTTTGCAGGTCATTCACGGCGACAAGGAAATGGTCGATGCGATCATCGACCACGCCGATATCCCCGCGATCAGCTTTGTCGGGTCGTCCGACATTGCGCACTATATCTACCGCCGCGGCGCTGAAAACGGAAAGCGCGTTCAGGCCTTTGGCGGGGCGAAGAACCACGGCGTTGTAATGCCCGATGCCGACCTTGATCAGGTGGTAAACGATCTGGCTGGCGCAGCCTTCGGTTCAGCGGGCGAACGCTGCATGGCGCTTCCGGTCGTGGTGCCGGTGGGCGATGACACTGCCGAGCGGCTCAAGGAAAAGCTGATCCCTGCGATCCACGCGCTTCGCGTCGGCGTCTCAACCGACGCGGACGCGCATTATGGTCCGGTGGTAACGCCCGAGCACAAGGCGCGCATCGAACAATGGATCACCACCGCCGAGGAAGAAGGCGGCGAGATCGTGATCGACGGGCGCGGCTTTGAGCTTCAGGGGCATGAAAAAGGCTTCTTTGTTGGCCCGACGCTGATCGACCACGTGACGCCCGAAATGAGCTCTTACAAAGAGGAAATCTTCGGCCCCGTCCTCCAGATCGTGCGCGCAAAAGATTTCGAAGAGGCCGTGCGCCTGCCGAGCGATCACCAATATGGCAACGGCGTTGCCATCTTCACCCGCAACGGCCACGCCGCGCGCGAATTTGCAAACCGCGTGCAGGTGGGCATGGTCGGCGTCAATGTGCCGATCCCTGTGCCGGTTGCCTACCACTCGTTTGGCGGGTGGAAGCGTTCGGGCTTTGGCGACATCGACCAATACGGGACTGAGGGCCTTGCGTTCTGGACCAAGAAGAAAAAGGTAACCCAGCGTTGGCCCGACGGTGGCGGCGACGGTTCGAACGCTTTCGTCATCCCGACAATGGGGTGATGTAAGGTGGATGAGCGGACCCGCACGAGCTCTGGCTCTCCGTTTGAGGAGCAGTTCGGCTTTTGCCGCGCGGTCAGGCACGGCAATCGCATCGTGGTTGCCGGCACTGGCCCGGTGGAGCCCGACGGTTCGACTACGCGCGATCTGACGGGTGTGGGCGATGCGGCGGCGCAAGCCGAGCGGTGCTGCGCCATCATCATCGCTGCAATCGAAGAGCTTGGCGGCTGCGCCAAAGACGTCGTGCGCACGCGGATGCTGCTCACCGATTTTGCCGATCAGGAGGCCGTAGGCGAAGTTCATGCCCGCTATTTCGGAGAGGCGCGACCGGCCGCTACAATGGCCGGTGTCGCATGGCTTTGCCGCGCAGAGTGGAAAGTGGAGATAGAGGCCGAGGCGATCCTACCGGGCTGATGCGCGCAGTTCGCGTTCGACCCTCGCCATCAACACCTCCACATCGGCCATCGCATCGAGATCTTCGTCGGAGATAAGCACGCGAGGTTCTGCATCGGCCTCGTCAATCATGATTACCGGCAGGGCGACTTCGCGTGAGCCACCGACCCCGTACTTGGGAAAGTCCTGCGTGAAATCATCGCGGTGATAGAAATCGACTTCGGCCTCAAGACCTTGCCAGAACGCTTTCCAGTCCCCGCGCATCGACACCGCGCCATAGGTCAGCGCGCATAGCGAGCACGGATAGGTCTCGGGGCGAACCGCCTTGTGCACCGCGTGCATCAACGCCTCGATCAGGCCGGTATCGGCGTTGTAAACGCAGATCAGGCGCGTGCGATCATGGCGGGACCCTTGGCTCATGAACATATATACGTGCGCACCTCCCGCCTGGTTACAGAAAATTTCGCATGGCTGCTGCGGCGTGTTCGCAAATGCTCCTATCATTTTGAGGACTTTTCTCTGACGGCGCGAGCGGTTACGCCCTCGCATTATGCAAGGACAATTTTCACTCACCGACGACCAGCTTGCGATTCAGGAAATGGCGCAGCGGTTCACTGCCGACAACATCACGCCGCACGCGGCCGAATGGGATGAGAAACACATCTTTCCCAAGGATGTGATTAAACAGACCGCCGAGCTTGGCTTTGGCGCGATCTACGTCTCGGAAGAAAGCGGCGGGATCGGGCTCGGGCGGCTCGAAGCGGCGCTCATCATGGAAGCGATGGCCTATGGCTGTCCCACGACATCGGCCTTCATTTCGATCCACAATATGGCCGCATGGATGATCGACGAGTTCGGCGGGCAGGAGTTGAAAGACCGCTACCTTCCCGACCTTATCGGGATGGAGAAAATCGCCAGCTACTGCCTGACGGAACCGGGCAGCGGATCGGACGCAGCCGCGCTCAAGACGCAGGCGAAGCTCGACGGCGATCATTATGTGCTGAACGGCACCAAGCAGTTCATTTCAGGCGGCGGCGTCAACGATGTCTATGTCTGCATGGTGCGCACGGGCGACCACAAGACCAAGGGCATCACCTGCCTCGTCATCGACAAGGATACGCCGGGCGTCAGCTTTGGCGCGCCTGAGAAAAAACTCGGCTGGAATGCCAGCCCGACTGCGCAGGTCATCTTCGAAGACGCGCGCGTGCCCGTCGCCAATCGCGTAGGCGATGAAGGCGAAGGTTTCCGCTTTGCGATGATGGGCCTTGATGGCGGGCGCCTTAATATCGGCGCATGCTCGCTTGGGGGCGCGCAAAGGTGCCTTGATGAAGCGATTGCCTACACCAAGGACCGCAAGCAGTTCGATACGCCTGTCGCCGATTTTCAGAACACGCAGTTCATGCTCGCCGATATGGCCACCGACCTGGAGGCAGCGCGCGCGCTTCTCTATCTCGCGGCGGCCAAGGTTACCGATGGCGCGCCTGACAAGTCGCGCTTTTCCGCCATGGCAAAACGGCTTGCAACCGACAATGGCAGCAAGGTCGTCAACGATGCGCTGCAATTGTTCGGCGGCTATGGCTATCTGAAGGATTATCCGATCGAGCGCTTCTGGCGCGACCTTCGCGTGCACTCGATCCTTGAGGGCACCAATCAGGTGATGCGCATGATAGTGGGCCGGGATTTGCTGCGGCAGTGAAGAGGGTCCTAACCCTCGTATTTGCTTACTTGTTTGCTGCCGTCGTGGGGTGCGTGGCTGTAACGCTAAGCTTCTTCGCATCAACGTTGCTCATATCTGGCAACTTATTGATAGATCAAATTGCATGGGTCGTCCCTTTGGCGTTTGTATTTGCCCTAGCTCTTGGCTGGGTCGGTGCGTTGCCAGTGGTAGTATTTTCAGAAATTCAGCATCGCTTTGGCTCCAAATGGGTGAGAGATTGGCGAGTCTACACTCTGGCTGGATTCACAGTTGGGATTGGTTTGATGATGGTTTTCGCGAGCAACAACCCTGAGGTTGGACTCGTCATTCTGCCATCTACGACGCTTTCGGGCTATGCCTATTGGGTCTTTGCATGGCGCTGGATGCCGCCTAAAAATGAGGGGCCTGATTGAAGCAATGACCACCGAAACATTCGCCATGACCACTTTGGTGGTCCCCGACTACGACGCCGGGATCGACTTCTACGTGAGCAAACTCGGTTTTACGCTTATTGAAGACACCGACCTCGGGGGCGGCAAACGCTGGGTCGTCGTTGAAGCGCCCGGTGGCGGCCGCTTGCTCCTCGCACGTGCCACAAACGAGGCGCAAACCGCGGCCATCGGCAACCAGACTGGCGGCCGCGTTGCCTTTTTCCTGCACACTGATGATTTCGCGAGTTCACACGAGCGCTTTATCGCAGCAGGGGTGGAATTTATGGAAGAACCACGGCACGAGCCTTATGCAACAGTCGCCGTGTTTGCCGATCCATTTGGCAACACGTGGGACCTGATTGAGGCGAAAGATAAAAATGACTGACCAAGTTCTCACCCGCGTAGATGGCCCGATCGGCTATATTACGCTGAACCGCCCGAAGGCGCTCCACGCTCTGACGCTCGAGATGTGCCACGCCATGAGCGCAGCGCTTACCGAATGGGCGAGCGATGATGCGGTCAAGGCGGTGATCATCGACCATGCCGAAGGCAGCCGCGGCTTTTGCGCAGGCGGCGATATCGCTTTCTTGCGCAATTCGGCGCTGAACGATGGCGGCATTTCCGGGCGCAAATTCTTCCACGACGAGTATCAGCTCAATCACCAGATGTTCGCATATGAAAAGCCGATCGTGGCCTTCATGGACGGTGTGACGATGGGCGGCGGCGTGGGCATTTCCCAGCCCGCCAAATTCCGCGTGGCGACCGAAAACACCCGATTTGCCATGCCCGAGACCGGCATTGGCCTGTTCCCCGATGTTGGCGGCGGCTGGTATCTTTCGCGCGTGGGCGGGCGAATTGGACAGTTCCTTGCCCTCACCGGCGCACGGCTCAATGGCGAGGAGGCGCTTTGGGCAGGGCTCGCCACGCATTACGTGCCCCACGACATGATCGAAACGCTGAAAGGTCGCATCGCCGAAAGGCCCGAGCGGATCGCCGGCATTCTTTCGGAGCCGGTCGGCAGCCCTCCCCCTGCGCGGATCGAGGAAAACGCGCTCAAGATAGCCAAACACTTTGCCTCCGACAGCTACGAGGACATCCTCGCAAGCCTCGAAGCGGCTGCGGCGGACGGCGATGAGTGGGCGCAAAAAGAGCGCGATACGCTCGGCACAAAGAGCCCGCAGACCTGCAAGGTCGCGCTGCGCCAACTGGCCGAAAGTGCCAAGCTCACCGATTTCGCCGACAATATGCGCATGGAATACCGCATCGCGTCGCGCGTCATCACCCGGCCCGATTTCGCCGAGGGCGTGCGCGCAGTGATCGTAGACAAGACGCACGACCCGAAATGGGATCCCGCAACGCCCGAAGGTGTGACCGAGGAGCTGCTCGACAGCATCTTTGCGCCACTTCCGGCTGACGAAGAATGGAAACCCCTCACATGACCTTTGAAACCATCACCCACGAAGCGAACGCCCAAGGCAACGACGGCGTCACCCTCATCACCTTGAACCGGCCAAAGGCGCTGAACGCGCTGTCTTCGGTCGTGCTTGAAGAGCTGATCGAAGCCTTCGCAGCGTTTGAGGCTGACGATACGCAAAAGTGTGCGGTTCTGACGGGCTCTGGCGAGAAGGCTTTTGCAGCGGGCGCAGACATCAAGGAAATGTCGGATAAGCCAGCGGCCGATTTCTATCTCGACGATTTCTTCTCCAAATGGACGTCGCATCTGGTCAAGACCACGCGCAAGCCATGGATCGCAGCGGTCAATGGCTTTGCCCTTGGCGGGGGTTGCGAGCTTGCGATGATGGCGGACTTCATCATTGCCAGCGATAATGCGAAATTCGGCCAGCCGGAAATCAATCTGGGCGTGGCTCCCGGCATGGGCGGATCGCAGCGGCTGACCCGCGCTATCGGCAAGTCCAAGGCCATGGAAATGTGCCTCACCGGCCGCATGATGGGCGCCAAAGAAGCCGAGCGTGCAAACCTCGTGGTGCGCGTTGTGCCTCAAGCTGATCTACTCGCAGACGCACTCAAGACGGCAGCAACGATTGCGAGCAAGCCACCCATGGCTGCGATTGCGAACAAGGAAATGGTCAACGCCGCGTTTGAGATGACGCTCGACCAGGGCCTCATCATGGAGCGCCGCATCTTCCAGATCCTCACTGCGAGCGATGACAAGCAAGAAGGCATGGCTGCGTTCATCGAGAAGCGCGAGGGTCAGTGGAAGGGTCGCTAGAGCGAGCGATGGAGCGGTGAACTGGTCGCCCTTTCTGGAAATCTTCGTTGCGCTGTTTGTGTTGCTTGGCATCGGCCTTGGCTGGTTCACCCGCATTCCCCTGATCGTAATCGGCGCGGTGTGCGGTGTCCTCGTGTTCGCCGGATTTCTGCTTGCCGAACAGGCGATGGATTATGACCCCTGGAACTGGGAGCTCAGCTCCGAGGCTCTATGGGTCTACTTTATGCTAGGTGCATTTGCCGCAGTGCCCGCCTTTATAGCGGCGTTGATTGGTCGCATGATCAAACGCAGGAGAGAAACATGAAAATCGCCTTTATCGGACTTGGCAATATGGGCGGCGGAATGGCCGCAAACCTTGTAAAAGCGGGCCATGATGTGCGCGCTTTCGACCTTAGCGAAGAGGCGCTTGATGCCGCGGGGGAAGCAGGATGCCAGACCTTCACCAGCGCGCGCGAGGCCGTCGAAGGGGTCGAGGCGGTTGTGTCGATGTTGCCCAATGGCTCGATCGTGAAGAGCGTATACACCAGCGACGTGATCGGCCACGCGCCGCACGCAGCCACTTTGATCGACTGCTCCACAATCGACGTTGCCACCGCGCGCGAGGTTGCCGGTGCAGCGCATGGCGAAGGCTACAAGATGGTCGATGCGCCCGTTTCCGGCGGGATTGCCGCGGCGAATGGCGGGACGCTTACCTTCATGGTCGGGGGCGAAATTCATGCCTTCGAAGCCGCTGAGCCGATCCTCTCCGCGATGGGCAAGGCTGTCATTCACGCAGGCGATGCAGGTGCAGGCCAAACGGCCAAGATTTGCAACAATATGCTCCTCGCCATAACCATGATAGGCACCGCCGAAGCGATGAAAATGGCGGAAAAACTCGGCCTTGATCCGCAGAAATTCTACGAGATCAGCTCGCAAAGCTCTGGCTATAACTGGTCCTTGAACGCCTACACTCCGCTTCCCGGTGTTGGCGTGGAGAGCCCGGCGGACAATGGCTATGCGGGAGGCTTCGCCACGCCTTTGATGGTCAAGGACCTGCGTCTTGCGATGGAAGCGGCGGAGACGTCGGATGCAGCGGTGCCACTTGGTGCACGCGCCGCGGCGCTTTACGAGGATTTCCTCGGCGCGGGCAACGAAGCGCTCGATTTCTCGGCAATCATCAAGTCTTACGGCTAGTCCTCCCCGGTGCGGGGAGGGGGACCGCGAGCGTAGCTCGGGGTGGAGGGGCTGTTCGGCACAAGCCCCTCCGACCGAGGCCTTCAGCCTCGCCCACCTCCCCCCGTGGGGGAGGATGTTATCTCGGCAATCACCTGTTCGAGCCACTCACGCGGGGCTTTCCTGCGCCCAACATCGGCGACAAATTCCTGGCCCCGTGCAACGCTTTTGAGCCTGCCACCGCGTATCCAGCGTTCAGGCTTGTCGTGGTAGGATAGCCCCCCGCGTTTGAGCCACTCGGGACGGTGCCAAAGGCTCGGTGGTCCCTCCGGCACCGTCAGCCGCAGGGCATCACTTGCACGGTTTGCCACGCGCCCTTCGCCGCGCCAGACCACGTCGTTGGAATGGTGCATTGCAAGGGCATGTGGATGGCCAAGCTGCACCAGTTCATCAGGTGCCCCGTCCGAAAGCGCCGTGATCTCTTCCACCCGCAAATAGGCAAAGATGCGATGGTGCGGCTCGCCCGTTTCCTCCTCGGCGAACAGGCCGAAGAAGAGAAACACATCGCCCAACCCCACGCCCTGCCGCTCAAGATGGGTTTGCGCCGCGCCGCATTGGCCAAAAACGCAAGTGCCATTGTCCAGAAACATCGGGTCATGATGGCACAGATCATCCGCACCAAGCTTCCCGCGGCTTGCCTTCGCCGCATGGCCTTCCAAACCAAGGTCGCCGTAGGTTGTGTTGCTCGCCGCCCCTGCCGGAATGTGCAGCGTTACCGGCGCGCCATTCACGATTGGCGACGGCCCGCCACCGGCGCTGGAATCGAAACCCTTGCGAGAAAATATGATGCGCATTGGACACGGGTCCTAGCCGCGCTTTGCCATGTGCGCGACAAATTGTTGTCGCTTCATGCACTTTCCTTGCTATGCGCACTGGCAGTGAGCGGGCCGGGGGTTCGCTTTGCGAAGGAAAGTTTCGGATAATACGCTGATGCAGCGTCTGTTTACCAATATCGGCTGGCTTTTGGGCGGGCGCGGAATCAACGCGCTGCTTAGCCTTGTCTATCTCGCGCTTGCTGCGCGCACGCTTGGCCTTGAGCAGTTCGGGCATTTTGCCACGATCATTACGCTTGGCCTTGTTGTCACCGGCGTTGCGAGCTTCCAGACATGGCAGTTCATCGTTCGCTGGGGAGCAAACGGGGGTGAACCCTCGCAAGAGGCAACCGGCGATGCGATCGGCTTTGCAATCGCGCTCGATCTGTTTTCCCTTGTCATGGGCACTTTGCTCTCTGCAGGGCTGGTGTGGAGCGCAAGCCTTTGGCTGCCGCTGCCAGAGGACCTCCTGTGGCTGACCTTTGGCTATTGCGTGATCTCGCTTCTGGCGATGCGCACCACGCCAACGGGGCTGCTGCGTCTGCATTTCAAATATGCGGTCGCCACCGCAGCCGAGACGGTGCAGCCCGTGGTGCGCACGACCGGCGCGGTTCTCGCATGGGCTTATATGCCCACGGTCACCGGCTTCATCCTTGCCTACGCCGTGTCAGAAGTGGCCGTCGCGCTTACCCTGTGGGTGGTCGCGGCACGGCTTGAGAAGATCGATCTGTCGAAGGTCAGCCTCACCAAGATCCCCGCGCTTCACAAGGATGCATGGCGGTTCGTATGGTCCACCAATATGTCCGGCAGCCTAACGGTTGCAGGCAAACAGGGCGTGGTGCTGTTGGTCGGGGCGTTTGGCGGCGCGGCGCTTCTGGGCGGTTTCCGGGTCGCGAGCCAGCTTGGGCAGGCTTTGGTCGCCCTTGCCCAGACCATCTCGAAGGCCATTTTGCCAGAGCTTGTCCATTCGCAGGAAGATGCGCTGATGATTGCGCGGCGCATGGCCAATGTGGCGCTGATCGGCGGGATTATCGCGGTGCTGGGCGCGGTGGTGTTCGGACGCCTTGGCCTTGATCTTATCGGCGGACCGGAGTTTCGCGGGCGAGGATTTTATTGGGCGATGGTGATCCTATCCATCGCAGGTGCGGTCGAGCTTGTCGGCGCAAGTCTGGAATCGCTGCTGGTATCAGCAGGGCGTGCGGGCACGGCCTTTGTCGTGCGTGCAGCCCCGACCTTGCTCGCCTTTGGCCTGCTTGACCTTGCCATCGGGTGGAACGGCGCGCTGGGCGCAGCCTTTACCGTGCTGGGATCAAGCGCGCTTGCGGTGATCGGGTTCTACGTCGCGATCCTGAACCTGCACCAGATCCGCATCGTGGTGGAGCCCGACGAGGATGCACAAATCCCCGCCGCTGATCCTGACGAGCGGCCTTGAGGTTTTACCCTCGCCTTACGCTTCTGGCGCTTCCCATTTAAGCTTTGGCTTACGCGCCGCTGCTGTTTCATCCAGACGCCTGCGCGGGGCGAAATATGGTGCCTGTTTCAGGCTCTCATCCCCCGCAATCGCGCGTTCGGCCAGAGAGCGGAATGCGCTGATAAACTGGTCGATCGAGGCCTTACTCTCTGTCTCGGTCGGCTCAACCAGCATCGCGCCGTGCACCACAAGCGGAAAATACACCGTCATCGGGTGGAAGCCTTCGTCGATCATGCCTTTTGCAAGGTCGAGCGTTGAGAGGCCATTGCCGAAATCCTTATCGCCAAACAGCGCCTCGTGCATGCACGGCCCGCTATCGGCGTATGGGGCGTGAAGCACGTCCTCAAGGCTGCGCAGAATGTAATTGGCGTTGAGAACCGCGTCCTCAGCCACCTGTTTCAGCCCATCGGCACCGTGGCTCAGCATATAGGTGAGCGCGCGTGTGAACATACCCATTTGCCCGTGGAAGGCGGTCATCCGGCCAAAGCTCGACATCTCACCGCCAAAATGCTCGCGCGCGAAATCGTCCGCCTGCTCTTCTTCGATCAGGTGGACAACGCCATCCTTGGTGCGCGCGGTGTAGGGAAGCGGCATGAACGGCGCGAGCGCTTCAGAAAGCACCACCGGGCCAGAGCCCGGACCACCGCCGCCGTGCGGGGTGGAGAACGTCTTGTGCAAATTGATGTGCATTGCATCAACGCCAAGATCGCCCGGCCGCACCCGCCCAACGATCGCGTTGAAGTTGGCTCCGTCGCAATAGACAAAGCCGCCCGCTTCATGGACCGCATCGCTGATTTCGCGAAGGTCGGGCTCGAACAGCCCGCAGGTGTTGGGATTGGTGATCATCACCGCCGCGACATCGGGACTAAGGCGCGCCTTCAATGCGGCCAGATCCACGCGGCCTTCGGGCGTCGCGGGGATGTTTTCTACGCGGTAATTGGCAAAGGCGGCGGTCGCAGGGTTGGTGCCATGCGCGCTTTCGGGGACCAGCACGACTTCGCGCGCATCGCCTCGCGCTTCGAGAGCGGCGCGGATCGAGAGAATACCGCAAAGCTCGCCATGCGCGCCCGCCTTGGGGCTCATCGCGACGGCATTCATTCCGGTGAGGTCAAGAAGCCAGTGAGCCAGCTCGTTCATCACTTCCAATGCGCCCTGCACCGTTGAAACAGGTTGCAGCGGGTGCACATCGGCAAAACCGGGCAGACGCGCCATCTTCTCGTTGAGGCGCGGATTGTGCTTCATCGTGCAACTGCCGAGCGGGAAGAAGCCAAGGTCAATGCCGTAATTCTGACGGCTGAGGCGTGTGTAGTGGCGCACGGTTTCCGGTTCGGTGAGGCCGACCAGACCGATCGGCTCCTCGCGCTTCAATCCGCCAAGGCGGCTTGACGCAGCAGGGTCGATCTCCGGCAGATCAACGCCCGTCGTCTCAGCATGGCCGATTTCGAACAGCAGCGGCTCTTCGACCATCAGCGCGCGGTTGCCGGTGGTGGTGACGTTCTCACCATTCGCATCGGCCACTTCCATATGCGGCTTCCAGCCAGATTTGTTGGGCGCGTTCATTGTCCGGCCTCCTTGATGCCTGCCTGATTGATGACCGCCTCGAGCTCTGTTGCGAGGGTTTCGATGTCGTCTTCAGTGGTTGTCTCGGTGACCGCGACGAGCAGCGCCTGCTGCAAGCGTTCGACACCGGGGTAAAGCCGCCCGAGCGACACACCGCCAAGCACACCGCGATCGGCAAGCGCGCGCACAACTTCGCGCGCAGGCTTTCCGTCGAGCATGATGGTGACTTCGTTGAAGAAGGAATTGTTGAGCAGCGAGACGCCCGGCACCTTCACCAGACGGTCGGCTGCCAAGCAGGCAAGGCGATGGTTTTCGGCGGCCAGTTCGCGCAGCCCTTTTTCACCCAATAGTGTCATGTGAACGCTGAACGCCAAAGCGCACAGGCCCGAATTGGTGCAGATGTTCGAGGTCGCCTTCTCGCGGCGGATATGCTGCTCGCGGGTGGAAAGCGTCAGGACGAAGCCGCGCTTGCCCTCGGCATCGACGGTCTCACCGCAAAGCCGGCCCGGCATCTGGCGCACATGCTTGGGATCGCGCACGGCGAAGAGGCCAAGGTATGGCCCGCCAAATTGCAGGCCGACGCCGATGGATTGCCCCTCACCCACAACGATATCCGCGCCCATTTCGCCCGGCGATTTGATAGCACCCAGGGCCACCGGTTCGGTGTTTACCACCACCAGCAAAGCGCCCTTTTCGTGCGCGGCCTCGGCGATTGGAGCAAGGTCGGTGATGCGGCCAAGGATATCGGGATATTGCACCACCACGCAGGCCGTCTCGTCGTCGATCCGCGAGATTAACCCCGCATTGTCCGGCTCGGCCTGAATGGCGGGCGCACTGTCGGCAATCGCATCGCCGGTGAATTTCGCCATCGTCTTGACGACTTCGGAATAGTGCGGGTGGAGCGCGCCGGACAGAACCGCACGGTTCCTTTTCGTGACCCGCGTCGCCATCGCCACCGCTTCCCAGCACGCTGTCGAACCATCGTACAGCGAGGCATTGGCGACCGCACAGCCATAAAGATTTGCAACCTGCGTCTGAAATTCAAACAGCATTTGCAGCGTGCCTTGCGCAATTTCAGGCTGATACGGCGTATAGGCCGTCAGAAATTCGCCGCGCTGGATCACGGTGTCGACGCTTGCGGGCACATGATGGCGATAGGCCCCTGCGCCGAGGAAAAACGGCACATCGCCCGCAACCGTATTCTTGCCAGCGAGTCGTTTCATATGACGCTCAACCGCCATCTCGCTCGCATGCATGGGAAGATCGCGAATAGGGCCATCGAGGCGCGCGACTTCGGGCACATCGACGAAGAGATCGTCAATGCTCTGTGCCCCGATTTTTGCAAGCATTTCGCCGCGGTCGGTATCGGTCAGGGGGAGATAGCGCATGAGTTTTTCCTAAGAGAGAGGGGCCTTGGAAAGATCAGAGATTGTCGACAAACGCCTTGTAGCCTTTGTCATCCATCAGGCCTTCAAGCTCGCCCTTGTCGCCGATGGTCATGCGGAAGAACCAGCCTTCCTCTTCGGGCGAGGAATTGACGAGAGCCGGCTCGTCTTCGAGCGCGTCATTGCACTCGGTCACTTCGCCAGTGATGGGCGCGTACACGTCGCTTGCCGCTTTCACGCTCTCGACCACAGCCGCATCGCCGCCCTTGTCGAGCATGGTGCCAACCGAGGGAAGTTCGACAAAAACGATGTCGCCCAATTGCTCTTGCGCGTAATCGGTAATGCCGACCGTGGCGCTTTCGCCTTCTACGTCGATCCATTCGTGTTCATCGGTGAAATAGCGCGGCATAGATCAATTTCCTCTGAAGTATTTGTGGGCCACGAAGGGCATGGGTGAAACGGTTGCGGACAGGCTTTTGTTCCTGACCCGGCATGTGAGCTGGGTGCCCTCGGACGCGTGGGCAGCGTCGACAAATGCCATGGCGATGGGCTGACCCAAAGTGGGGGAGAAACCGCCGCTGGTGACAACGCCGACTTTCTCGTCTCCTGCGAAAACCTCAGCGCCTTCGCGCGCGGGCATACGCCCGTCGAGTTTGAGGCCAACGCGCCTGGTTGCAGGACCGTTGTCCAACGCTTCCATCACGCGGGCATGGCCAAGATAGCCCCCACCCTCGCGACGTTTTTTCGAAAGCGCGAAGGTGAGATCCGCGCTCACCGGGTCAATGTCGTGCGTTAGATCATGGCCGTAAAGCGGAAGGCCCGCCTCAAGCCGCAGACTGTCGCGCGCGCCCAGCCCCGCGGGTTTGACGCGATCATCAGCGACCAAAGCATCGGCAAGCTTTTCAACCGAGTTTTCGTGGACCGAAATCTCAAAGCCATCTTCGCCGGTGTAGCCCGCGCGGCTGACCCAGATGTGGCCATCGTCATATTCGAACAGGCCCGCCGTCATGAATGTGAGCGCCGCCGTGCCCGGGACAAGCGCCTCGAGCACTTCGCCTGCCTTTGGCCCCTGCAAGGCGAGCAGCGCGAAATCATCGTGATGGGTGAGCGTTACCTCGTCCGCCAGATGTTCGCGAAGGTGGGCGATATCATCCCATTTACACGCGCCGTTCACCACCAGCCCCAAATGCGGGCCGGTGTTGGTGACCATGAGATCGTCGATCACTCCGCCCTCTTCGGTAAGAAGCATGGAGTAACGCATCCGCCCGGACTTGAGCGATGTGATGAGGCCGGGCAGCAGCTTTTCCAGTTCGCGCGCCCCGAGCGTCGGATCATCTTCGGGCGAATGCACGGTAAGCTGACCCATGTGACTTACATCGAACAGGCTCGCCGACGAGCGTGTCCATTCGTGTTCGGCAACGATCCCTTTGTACTGGATCGGCATTTCGTAGCCCGCAAAGGGCACCATCCGGGAACCCAGCGCGCGGTGCCAGCTGTCGAGCGGCAATGTGCCAAGCTCCACTGCCTCTTCGGGTGTATCTTCGTGGTTTGGTTCGTCGCTCAAATCAAATGTCCCCGAATCAAGGTGCAAGAGCGCCCGCAAACGAGCGCCAAGTCTTGCCCCCTCTGTCGGGTCAACCTGAGAGCTTGAGCAGACACGCGAACGCGCCGGCCTTCCCCTTCGGTGGCGAGGTATACAAGCAAGGCCTGCCCTCACGCTTTCCAGAGTGCCTATGCCATCTCGCGGTCCGTTTGCCTGAGAGTTTCCGGGGCGGTTGCTCCTTCGGCGCCAGGCCTGCTGTCCCTCTTCAGGTCAGAAAGCCAAGTCTCTCCCGCGAAAGACGCCAGAATCGCTTCTGACAGGCGCGTTCCATGTTGCGGATGCGAAGAGGCTCGTCAATCAGCACAGGCAGGTTTTATGCGAAATATTTGTGCGAAATCGGCCTTGCGCCATTTCAATCATGAGGCGAAGTGCATCTGCACCTATCAGATAAGGCCGCAATCACCTTCGCTAAGCGTGTATTGCCCGCCGCTTGCCTCGCTCACTGTCAGCTTCGCGCACCAGCCATCGGCGCTGTTGATCTTCAGCCGCGACAAAACCTTCCGGTCACCCGAAGCGAGCGTCACGCTCGACTTGTGGCGCGAACTGGAGGCTCCTGTAAGCTCTATCTCGAATTCGACCTGCTGCGTCACCTGACTATCGGCGACCACTTGCACCTCGACCGTTCCGGCATCCTCGATCACGTTGAGCGAAAGCGCCCTGTCTTCAGAGGAAGCGCCAGCCATGCTAGCGCCTGCGCCGAGCATGAGAAGCGATGCAGATATCGCGAAGAACTGGCCAATCTTGCCCATGATGGCGTGCAATCACCCTCCGCCGCCAAGCTGCTGCACGATAGCGTTCACGACCCCTTGCGTCTCGGGCGAGAGGCCCGACGTCGGATCGCCTTCTGCTGCGGTCGCCTGCGCGTCGTTCAAAGCCTGATTGTTGAGCGCAACCGAGGCGACAACCTGATTGTCGAAATTGCCCGGATTGGCATCGGCACCGGCAAGCCGTGCAATCGCCGTCTGAAGCGTCGCGACGCGCCCTGCATCGAGCCCACCGCCGAGCAGATTGTCTTCCGCCGACCCACCGCGGTTCTGGGCAAACTCTTCCGAGCGTGTCTCAATCCGCGCATCGCACAAGGCCTTGAGCGCAGGGATATCGCTGCCGCGCTCGCAAATATCGGTGCCATCGACCGCTTCGAGCAGCACCTGCCGCTCTGCCGGGCTCAATTGCGCAAGCGCAGGATCGGCCGAGCGATCGGAAAGTTGCGAGACGTCATTGCCGGTGTCGCCAGAGGCCGAAACCTGGTCGAGCGATGCATCAGCGGAAGTTTTCGCCGCTTCAATCTGCTGTTGCTCAGCCGCCCTTGCGCGCGCCGCTGCGACGCTCTCGGGCGTGATCGCATCGGGAAAATAGACCTTGGAAGAGGCATCGTCGGGCGCCTGCTCGACAAACGCGCTTTCCTCGCGCGGGACATCTGGCGAGGCGTCCTGCGCATTCGCCATCGCGCAAGGCAGCACGCTCAGAGTGACAAGGCCCCATCTCACCGCTGTGATCGTCTGGCCCTGAAAGCTCCGGCGCATGTGACTGCTCCTCAATTGCCTTGTGTAATGATTGCGGTCGCGCCGCCGGTCTGGATCACGCTCATATCCGGCAAGCCATTCCCGTTCTGCGTCCACTCCAGAGCATTGTCGGCGCCCACTTGCGTCGCGCTCATCGTGTTGTTGTCACCGTTTTGCGCAAGGATCGCCTGATTGTTGTCGCCATCCTGGATAAGGGTCGCCAGATTGCCTGTCCCGTTCTGTGCAATCGCCGCGCCCGAGCCGGTGAGGCCGTTGTCGTTTTGCGAGAGCAGGATCGTATTGGCATCGCCCGTCTGGGTCAGGACCGCGACATTTTGCGCAGATCCGCCCTGGGTAACCGAGGCAAGATTGCTGGCGCCGGTCTGGTCAATGCCGGCAAAGTGATCGCCATCGCCAAATTGCGCGACCTGCACGGTGTTGTCATCGCCGTCCTGTGTCACCTCGGCATTTTGCTCAGCGTTCGACTGGCTGAAAGAGCCGGAGTTATCATCGCCGATCTGTTCGACAAAGACCCCGTCAAAAGGTCCGGTGTTCGGCGCACTGACCTGTGTCTGGGCGGCCGCCGGAGCGGACAGCCCGGCAATAAGGGCAATGATTCCAAGGGTAGTGCGTTTCATAGCCGTCATCCTAACCGATTGCGCCGCCGATAGCGAGGGGCATGGTCCTTATCCTATAGCCCAGCAATCATTACTCGCAGATTGATAGCACCGGGCAAGCGATCACGCCCGCCCGGTATTATCCGGTAAGCCTTATGGCGTGCCCTGTGTCACCGTGGCGGTGTTGCTGGTCCCAGCTTGTGTAACGTCAGAGACGTGGGCATCGTTGAACTGACCCACGGTGATCGAGTTTGCATCGCCCGATTGGGTGATCGTGCTGCTCGCGCCATCTGCCAGCTGGTCAACGTCAATGGTGTTGCCAACGCCGAAGAACGCCCCATCCTGATTGATGATGCTGGTGTTGCCATTGCCTTCCTGAAGCACATCGGCCGAGATGCTGTCACTTGTCGTGTTCAGACCCTGATTGATCGTGCTGGTGTTGTTGTCACCGGTCTGCACAAGGTTTGCAGTGTTATCGAAGCCAAAGACGCCAGCTGGCACCTGATCGATGGTGCTGACATTGCCATTGCCGGTCTGGGCGACATTGACCGTGTTTTGCCCATCACCGCCTTGTGAGGCAGTCGAGGTGTTCCCGTCACCAATCTGATCGACAAAGATCGTGCTGAAGAACCCGTCTTGCGTGATGGTGGAGGTGTTGGTGTTGCCGGCCTGGATATTCTCGGCCGTGCTGTCGCTACCGCTGGCCTGCGTCAAGGTGGAGACGTTATCCGCGCCACCGCTTTGATCGATCAGGGCCGCGTTGGTGCTGCCGCCGGTCTGGTTGATGGTCGCCTCGTTGGTGACTGCATCGGCTTGCTGGAAGACGAAGGCAGTGACCGTGTCCGCCGAGCCGGACTGATCAATCGTTGCCGTGTTGTCAGTGCCCGCCTGAATGGTGTCAGCGGTGTTGCCACCATTGCTGCTCGCCTGCGTGATGGACGTTTCGTTACCCGAGCCGGTTTGAAGCACAGTCGCGGTATCCGCAATCGCAGAGGACTGGTCGACGAGCGATGTGTTCTCAGCGCCGAGCTGATCGACCGTTGCCGAGTTGCCATCGGTCAGTTGGAAAACCTCAGAGGTGTTGCCATTGGCGGCCTGTGTGACGGTGCTGGTATTGTTCGAGAAATCCTGCTCGACCGCGCTCGCGTTGTCATTACCGGTTTGCGAAACGGTGGCGCTGTTCAAGCTACCGGGATCAAACGAGTTTTGAAGCACATCGCTGGTGTTGAAAGAACCGTTTTGCGTGACGCTAGCGGTGTTGTCGTCACCGCCAACGCCTGCTCCGCCTACAAAACCCTGCTCAACGAAGCTGTCATTGCCAGCGCCGCCGCCTTGAATGACCGTAGCGCTGTTGCCTTCGCTGTCTTGGACAACAACAGAGGTGCTCAGGTCGGGTCCGATGCCAGTCTGGGTAACGACTGCCGTGTTGTCTTCGCCGCCCACGGTGCCTTGGAACACTTGGCTGAGATTATCCGAGAAGAACTGCTGCACCGTTACCGATTGTGAATTGCCTCCCTGAACAATCAGCGATTCCTGATTGCCGTCGGCCTGTACGCTGGATGCCGAGTTGCCGGTGCCACCTGTCACGAGCCCGCCGAAAACGGTGGTGTCGCCTTGAACAATGGTCGAGGAATTGTCAGCGCCAGTGAACTGCGTGATAGTAGCGACATTATCCGTAGTGGGCGTACCCGATGTGTCATCGCCGGTTTGCAGGATAGAGGCAGTGTTACCGGTTGTGCCCGCTTGCTGGTCGATGGTGGCACTATCAGCGCGCGCCTGATCGACCTGGAATACCTCGGCAGTGCCTCCAGCGCCGTCTTGGCCGATGGTGGCCGTATTGTTGCCATCGGTCACGCCCGATGCCTGATCAACCACAGCGAAGTTGGTACTACCGGTCTGATCGACATTCGCCGTGTTGCCAAAACCAGCCTGGTCGACGATCGAATCGTTATTGTCGCCGCTTTGTGTGACGAATGCATCGGCAGTCTGACCGTTCTGGATAATGATCGATGAGGCCATATCCCCGGTCTGGTTGACGACCGCATCCTGCTCTCGGTTATTCTGGATAATGTCAGAAGCGTTGCCTGTTCCGTTTTGGCTTACAGTCGCAACGAGGTTCTGATCGGTGCCGCCACCATTGTCGGACTGGGTGATGATCGAAGAGTTTGCATCACCCACCTGCGTGACACTTGCGCTGATATTAGTGGTGACATTGTTGTTCACCGATGTTTGCACGATGTCCGACGTGCTTGCGCCGTTTTGATCGACAGTCGCGCTCATCCCATCCATGTCATCGCCGCTGACAAGCTGGTTCACGACTGAATCTGCGCCGCCCGCCTGTGTGACCGTGGCGGTTACGTTCTGAGGATTCGCACCAGTGGTATCCTGGCCGACATTCGAGATGTTTCCATCTGCGCCCTGAGTGACGCTCGCTGTGAGGTTCTCGCCGTCCTGATCGACATCGGACACATTGGCTGTCCCGCCTGATTGATCGACGCTTGCCGAGTTGCCCGAACCGCTCGTGCTGACGACGCTGCAATTGCCGGTCACGCCTGCGCATGCAGGTGGCACGCTTGCCTGCGCCAAGGCTGCAGATGCTGTGCCCAGAGCCAGAATGGATGCCCCGGTATAGATTAGAGATTTCATTGTATTCCCCCCTTCAATGCCGCTCGCTCCGTCTACCGAGGAGCAAAGCCGCGATTTGACCGCCCCGGGAGTGCCACTGCCCTCCCGGAGCGACCATTTTCACTTACTGGGTCACGATCGTCGTGTTCCCGGATCCTGTTTGCGTCACAAACGATGCGTTGCCATTGCTCAGCTGGTCGACCGTAGCAGTGTTGCCCGTGCCGTCCTGTGTGACGTTGCTGAAGTTGTTGTCGGCAAGCTGCAGCACAGATGCGCTGTTGAGGCCGCCGATGCTGTTTTCTGCCTGGTCGATTTCACTCGTGTTGCCATCGCCATCCTGGACGCTTTCGGCAAAGTTTCCATCGCTGCCAAAGACGGAGCCCTGGTTGATGATGGTGGAGTTGCCGGTCGCGCTGCCGTTCTGGAAGGTTTGCGCGTTCGAGAAATCGCTGTTCTGGTTGATCTCTGAATAATCAAGAGCGCCAACTTGCTGGATGAAGGCGGTGGCCGAACCGCCGCTGTTGGCGTTCTGGTTGATTTGGGCAGTGCTGGCATCGGAGGTCTGCACGACTTCTGCCACCGAACCCAAGCCGATTTGCGAGATCAGCGCGAAGTTGTCCGACCCCGTCTGGTTGATGTCGGCATCGCCATTTTCTGTGCCAAAGGTGTTTGTGCCACCGAACAGGGTTTCATCGCCTTGCGAAATCACCGCGCCATTGTTGGCACCGCCGCCCTGGTTGATGTCGGCATCGCTGAAACGTGCATCGTCCTGAATGATCTCGGCTGTGTTGAGATCGGCTGCTGCGTCCTGAAACACATCAGCGGTGCTGTTGTCGCTGCCATTGATCTGCTCAATGTCGGAAAACGAGTTTGCGCCGTCCTGATCGACATTCGCCGTGTTGGGAAGGATCGAGGACTGAAGGATAGTGCTTGAGTTGGTAGGACCCGATTGGTCAACCGTTGCAGTGTTGCCATCGCTCAACTGATCGACGTCAGAGGTGTTGCCCGAAGAAGTCTGGGTGACGGTGGCATTGTTGCCCGAGCCCAGCTGGTCAATGGTTGAATTGTTTTGCGCGAACGCTGGGCTTGCAGCTGCAAGAGCAAGCGTGGATACAGCGATGAACGAAGTGGTATTCATATTTTTTATGGTCCCTTTTGCCCAAGTGGGCGGAGTTAAGATCTGGTCTTTTGTTATGGCCGCAACGGCCGAAGCTTCATCAAAACCAATAAGGGCGGGCAATCACTCGCCCGCCCCCATATGGCCTGATGTGTCTTACGGTGCGCCTTGGGTCACCGTGGCAGTGTTGCCTGTGCCGTCCTGGAATACCGACGAGTCGCTGCCGTCAAATTGCGATACGGTCGCGGTATTGAGGTCGCCATCCTGTTCGATCAGGCTGATGTTGCCGATGCCCTCTTGAAGGACGGTGGCAAGGTTATCCCCGCCGATGCCAAAGGAGTTTTGCAGGACATCACTTTCGTTCTCGGAACCGTCCTGGGTCACGTCAGCGATGTTGTTGTCGCCGCCCGCAAGGCCCTGGTCGATGAGGCTCGCGTTAAGCTCGCCGCCGCCCTGGACCAGTGTGGCCGAGTTGGCGTTGCCGTCCTGGAAAACCTGCGAGGTTGAAAGGCCGAGACCGGTACCCGTTTGTGTAACATCCGCGGCGTTGTCGTCGCCGCCAAAGGTGCCTTGGTACACTTCGCTGAAGTTGTCGGAACCGACCTGGTCGACGAATGCAATCTGACGGGCACCACCTTGACCGATGGTTGAATCGTTGAAGTCACCGTCCTGGGTGTTCTCTGCGACATTGTCGACACCGTTGAGAACGATACCGCCAACACTGGTGGTGTCGCCTTGGACGATGGTCGATACGTTGCCTTCACCAGAGATCTGGTCGATCAGCGCCTGATTGAACGAGGTGCTGGCAACCGCGCCGGTTTGATCGACAACCGCAATGTTGTCGACAGTATCGACGCTTTGCAGGACGAGAGCGAAGTCGAAGTCAGCTTCGGCGTTCTGGTTTACGGTCGCATCACCGCCGGTACCATCCTGCTGGATGTTCGCGCTGTTGTTGCCGCTCGTGGTGACACCTGTCGACTGATCGACAACCGCGATGTTGTCATCGCCTGACTGGATCACGGTCGCATCGTTGACAACGCCCGCTTGCGAGACGTCAGCATCGTTACCGCCACCCGATTGCGTGACACCTGCCAGGCCGTCTTCGCCGGTTTGGGTGATGGTCGCAAGGTTGGTTTCACCGGTTTGAAGAACAGCGCCCGTGTTGCCCAGATTGGACTGGTCAATGCCGGCTGCGTTGTCGTTACCGGTCTGCTGAATGTCAGCATCCTGGAATTCGTCAGCCTGGATGATGACCGCGGTGTTGTCGTCCGCTTGCTGGAATACGGTTGCAAGGTTGTCCGTGCCAGACTGGTTGACATCCGACAGGTTGTCCGCGCCATCCTGCTCGACTTCTGTTTCGAGGATCGCGCTGTCGATGCCGACATCGTTTTGCAGGATGAGCGACACGTTGCCGTCACCGGTCTGCGTCACGGTCGCGTCGATGGCGATGCTGTCATTGCCGCTCGAAAGCTGTGCGACATCGGACGTGCTGGCGCCATCCTGAAGAACGTCAGCGATCATGCCACTTGCGTTGTCGCCCGATGAGCTTTGCGTGATGATCGAGTCAGCGCCGCCGACCTGATCGACGATCGCGGTGGTGTCGATCGGAGTGGCGCCCGTGGTTTCCTGATCGACGTTGGAAATGTTGCCATCCGCGCCTTGCGTGACGCTTGCATCGAGGTTCTCACCGGCCTGAACGATGTCAGACACGTTGCCCGTGCCAGCCGATTGGTCGACGGCGACGGAGTTGCCCGAACCGCTGGTGTCAACAACGCTGCAATTGCCGGTGGCGCCTGCGCACGCAGCAGGTGTGGTGGCTTGCGCGAAAACGGGTGCGGCTGCGGTCAATGCGAGGACAGAGGCCCCTGTGTAGATAAGACTTTTCATAAGATCTTCTTCCCTGATTTCCGACCGTGTGTTCACGGATTAGTACCTGAATTTTAAAGGCGGTAATGGTCTGCAGCGAGTTCCTTCAAAGAGCACGCCAAAGACCGAAACATTTGCGAATTATGGCGTCCCTTGAGCGGCGATGGGCATGTGTCTGCTTTCACTCAAACCCATCAAACTTCGACCGCCCGCCGTGGCGGCCAAGATCGCTGGAGCGTTTGCATAGATCGGAAGTTTCATCGCTCTATTCCTTATGTCTCACCCTGCTGATCGTGATCGAACCGCAGGCGAGGGAAACTCGAAAAGGGTACCGGGCAAGTCCCCCAACTTGCCCGGCCCATAGGCCAGTGGCCTATTATTGGGTCACCGTGACGACGTTACCGCTACCCATTTGTGTCAGGTCAGACACCGACCCGCTGCTGAGCTGGGTCACGGTTGCCGAGTTGTTGTCGCCATCCTGAGCGAGCAAGCTCAGGTTGTCGTCACCCTGCTGATCCACCGTTGCGACGTTGAGATCGCTCAGGAGGTTGTTGCCCTGTGCAACGACGCTCGTGTTGCCAAGGCCCGACTGGGTGATGTTGGCTTCATTGCCGTCACCGCCAGCAAGCGCTTGCTCGACCTGGCTTTCGTTACCATCGCCCGTTTGCGACAGATCGGTTGTGTTGTTGGTGCCGCCATACTGGAACACGCGGCTGATGCCGTTGTTTGCAGCCATCGCCAGCGTGACAGAGTTGCCGTCACCAGCCTGTTCGACTTCGCTGAAATTGCCATCGACACTTGCCGGGGTCACATCGTCGATCTGGTCGACAAATACGCTGCCGTTGGTGCCGGTTTGCGCCACCGTAGAGAAGTTGAACGAGCCGTCCTGCACGCTCTCCGCAACGTTATCTGCGCCGCTTTGCTCTATCAAAGAAGCGTTGCCGGTGCCGCCGTCCTGATCGATCAGGGCCGCGTTGTTGGTATCGACATTGGCCGGAAGTGAACCGGTTTGAATGATCCCAGCGCCGCTGTTATCGGCGGTTGTCCCTTGAACGATGACAGCCGTATCGTTGCGCGCATTTGCCGATTGCTCGATGCCCGCACCGCTGTTGGTGCCAAATTGCAGGATTGTCGCATCGTTCAGGCCCTGCGCGTCCTGCTCGACCTCCGCGGTGTTGTTCGAACTTACCGAGTGCTGCTGGACGAGAGCAGTGTTGTTGCGCGGCCCCTGGTCAATCTCGACGAGGTTCAAATCGCCATCCTGAAGCACGGTGGCATTGTTCTGGTTACCGGTCTGGACAACTTGCGAGGTGCCATTGGTGCCGCTTTGCGTGACGTTTGCGGTCTGCAAACGGTTGAACTGATCAACGGTCGAGGTGTTGTCAGAGCCGGTTTGGGTGACCGTTGCATTAAGGCCTGTGTCGCCGCCCGGATTGAGGTCGATCTGGTTGACCGTGGAGTTCAGATTGGCGCCGTTTTGGTCAACGGTCGCGGTAAAGGTGCCCGAATTGGCAAGCCCTGCGGTTTGGTTGACCTCCGAAGTCACCGTGCCAACCTGCGTCACGGTTGCCGTCAAGGCGCCCGTATCCGCGCCAAGGGCAGACTGATTGACGATCGAGGATGCGCCATCGGTTTGATCGACGGTTGCCAGAAGCCCGGCAGCATTGACGCCCGATGCGTCCTGCGTGATGTCCGAGGTGTTGAGGTCGCCCGTCTGGGTGACGCTCGCCGCCGGGTCGGTGACGCCGGCCTCATCGTCGAATTGGTCGACATTCGAAAGGTTGCCTACGCCGTCCTGGGTAACAGAGGCATCTGCGCCCGTGCCATCCTGAAGGATTTCAGACGCGTTGCCCGAGCCATCCTGATCGACGACCGCATTGTTGCCGGTCCCGACACTGTCAATCACGCTGCAATTGCCGGCAACGCCGACACAATCTGCCGGAACTGTAGCCTGCGCGAAAAGCGGCGAAGCCGCCGCCAGAGCGAGAACGGATGCACCTGTGTAAATCACTGACTTCATTACTCTTCCTTTCGATTGCCTGCGCCTAACCGCCGCAGGGTCCTCTGGGGATTTTTCAAACGAACTACGCCAAGCCCCCCCATTGCGTGGTCTTTGCGCCTTCACTCATTTCGGGGAACCACCATTGGCAGTTGTTCGTCTGCCTCCCCCTGTTACGAACAGTGACCGGATTTGCTCTGAGCCGTTTTTCCGCACAAGCGGCTCTGGCAAGCACTGCCCGTTAATTACATTCACGCACCAAACCGCCCCCGGCACAGCACGCGATGATGTAACAACCCTCTTTCTCTCGCGCCTCTCTCAGGCGCTGCCCCCGGTTAATAGCCGCAGCGAGCGACTAGGAACCTTCGTTTTCCTCATCGCCGCGGTCGACGACATTGAGCGCGGTCAAAGAGCCTGCTCGCTCAACCGCATCCTGCACATCGTCCGCGTCATAAATTCCGTCACGTTCAGCCCGATAGGTGCTCATCAGCGCCTCTGCGGCCTGCGAATCGGCAAAGCGCCAAAGACCCAGATCAACCCCTTCGAGCACAAGGCCGTACACCGCCTTCTCGATTGCCTGTTGCAAGGCCACCTGATCGGGTTCGTTCGATGTGATCCCGGCCTCGGCCTCAAGCAGTTCGCGGAACGCCACAAAGCGATATGCGTTCGCGCCGATTGCCTGACTTGCGATGGTTTTCGAAGCCTGCACATTGGTCAGAACTTCGCCGGTACGCACCGAAACAGCGCGCAGGTAAACCGTGACCGTGTCCTGACGATATTCGGTGCGCGCACCAATGCCGAGGAAGGCCGCGCCTGCGCCGCCAGTTACCGTATTGGTGTCATAACCGATGATCCCGCCCTCAAGCAGCACGCCCGCAAACAGGAGCGCCGGAAGCGCGTTGGGATCGACCTGTTGCTCACCCAGATAGCGCTTGCGCATCTCACCGATGATCTGGCGCTCTTTGAGAAGGTTATCGAGACGCTCGCGTTCTACGACGGTGAACCACTGGCGATTGCCCGCATCCTGCAAGGCTTTCACCAGAATGGAGCCTGCCCCTTGCGTCACAGCCCGGCTGAGCGTTTGACCGGTGGTGGTGGGACGAAACTGGCCCGTCTGATCGGTAAAACCATAGACCGCAATCGCCACCTGCCGTTGCGGCGCGGGCAATTGGTGAAGAAGGTTTTGCGTTTGCGTCTTCTTCGGGAAATAGGCAAGGCTGGTGGTTTCAGGAAGGAAATCCCGGCCATCCGAGCCAATGCTCATACACCCGCTCATCGAAAGGGCAGCAAGGGCCGCCAGACCCATTTTGGCGCCGCTTTTGACCAGACGCTGCATCAATTAACCTCGATGAACAGTGGAATGACAATGCGCGTTTCTTCGCCAGAATTGTCATCGCGAATGACGAGGGTGACCTCGTCCAGGCTGCGGAAGAACTCGATCGTCTGGCCGCCGAAAGTGATGGTGCCCTGCTCCTGCGGATTCTCTCCGAAGATCGCATCGACGATTTGCGAAGAAAGCGCCGACAGGAGCCGCGATTCGAGCTGACGGGCGAAAATGCTGGATTGATCGTTGCGATCCACCGCGTCGGGGTCGGTGGTGTCGTTCTGAGCGTTGGCAATTCCCAGAATGTGATTGGAATTGAACGGGTTGCCCCCGAAAGTCGGGCTGATCGGCTGATGCACCAGATCTTGAGCCATGGCAGGCGTAGCGCCAAAAGCGCATACCAAAGCCGTTGCCACCGCAAGCTTGCGAATCATGTCCGAAATTCCCCCTCTACCCCTACGAAAGGCCTAACAACCGGTTAATTTTCCGCAGCGTTTATTACGTATCTTGCCTTCTGTGTCGAGCCGTTTGTGCCCGAGAAAGGCTGATTTGTGCGCCTTTCCTGCGGATCTGTACCTATATGGGGCAGGCCGACAAGTGCATTAAAACACCGCCTCAGCGCGATTTGAAATAGCGCCCCAAGGCAATTTTGTGTCTTCACACGGCCCAAATATGACCCGCGAACAGACGCTTAGAGGTTAGGCCTCAGCCACCGTTCCGCCGTCGCAATGTCCACGCCGCGCCGCTGCGCATAGTCTTCGAGCTGGTCTCGCCCGATCTTGGCGACCCCGAAATAAGCTGCTTCCGGATGCCCGAAATAAAGCCCGCTGACCGCTGCGGTTGGCCACATCGCGAAACTTTCGGTCAGCGAAACGCCGATCTTGGCCTCGGCATCCAGCATATCGAACAGGATCGGTTTCAGGGAATGGTCGGGGCACGCCGGATAGCCGGGCGCCGGACGGATGCCGCGATATTTCTCTTTGATCAGCGCCTCATTGTCGAGCTGTTCACCCGGTGCATATCCCCAAAGGTCGGTGCGCACATGCTGGTGCAGCCGTTCAGCCAGACTTTCGGCAAACCGGTCAGCTAACGCTTTGAGCAAAATGTCGGAATAATCGTCCTTATCAGCGCGAAAACGCGCCAGATGCGGCTCGATCCCGTGGATGCAAACGACAAAACCGCCCATCCAGTCGCCAGCCGGATCGATAAAGTCAGCCAGGCACATGTTCGCCCTGTCGCGGCTCTTTATAACCTGTTGGCGCAGGAACGGCATGCGAACGTGCTTTTCCTCCTCCACGTGGATCATCACATCATCGCGGCAATCATGCGCGCGCGCGCACGGCCACAGACCCACGACAGCCTTTGCCGTGAGCCATTTTTCCGAGACAATCGCCTCCAGCATCGCATCGGCATCGGCCTTGAGGTTGCGCGCAGCCTCACCCACCACATCATCATCAAGAATACGCGGGTAAACGCCGTGCAGCTCCCATGCGCGAAAGAACGGCGTCCAGTCGAAAGTTTCGATGAGGTCTTCAAGAGGCCAGTCCTCGAACAGGTGCTCGCCCGGTTTCGAAGGGGGCGCGGGCTTGTCGCTCAGGAAGGCGTCATAAAAATTGCCGCGCGCCTCCTTGATGGAAAGCAGTGCCTTTTCGCTTTTGCCAGCGCGCGCCACGCGGACCTTTTCATATTCCTGCGCCGTTTCCTTGACGAAATCATCGCGCAGCGTTTCGGACAACAGCTTCGAGGCAACGCCCACCGCGCGGCTCGCATCGAGCACGTGGATGACCGGGCCATCATAGGCGGGGTCGATTTTCAGCGCGGTGTGCACGCGGCTGGTGGTCGCTCCGCCGATCAGGAGGGGCATCGTCATGCCAGCGTTCTGCATCTCCTCGGCGACCGTCACCATCTCATCAAGCGAAGGCGTGATAAGACCGGACAGGCCAATCATATCGGCCTTGTGCTCATTTGCCGCTTTAAGGATGTCCTGCCATGGCACCATGACGCCCAGATCGACGACTTCATAGCCATTACATTGCAAGACGACGCCCACGATGTTCTTGCCGATATCATGTACATCGCCTTTGACGGTTGCCATGATGATCGTGCCCTTGGAGGTGCGCTCGGCTTCGGGCAGAAGCAGCTTTTCCTCCTCGATGAACGGAATGAGGTGGGCGACCGCTTTCTTCATGACGCGGGCGGATTTGACCACCTGTGGCAGGAACATCTTGCCCGAGCCAAAGAGGTCCCCGACAACGTTCATCCCGTCCATCAGCGGGCCTTCGATAACTTCGATCGGGCGGCCACCATTATCGAAGATCTGGCTGCGCATTTCTTCGGTGTCATCGACGATATGCGCGTCGATCCCTTTGACGAGCGCGTGTTCGAGGCGTTTGGACACTTCCCAACCGCGCCATTCGGCGGCCTGCTTGTCGTCTTCCTTGCTCTTGCCCTTGAAGCTTTCGGCAAGGTTGATGAGACGCTCAGTGGCGCTCTCTTCACCTTCCACCGGACGCATGAGGATGACATCTTCGCACGCCTCGCGCAGCACGGGGTCGATGGTGTCATAGACGTCCAATTGCCCTGCATTGACAATCGCCATGTCGAGCCCTGCAGGGATTGCGTGGTAGAGAAAGACCGAGTGCATCGCGCGGCGCACGGTTTCATTCCCGCGGAAGGAGAATGAAAGGTTGGAAAGCCCGCCGCTGGTCTTGGCGTGGGGGCACAGCTGTTTGATCTCGGTGCATGCCTCGATGAAGTCGAGGCCATATCGGTCGTGGTCCTCGATACCCGTTGCGACTGCAAAGATATTGGGGTCGAAAATGATATCTTCGGGCGGGAAACCGATGCCGACGAGCAGATCATAGGCGCGCTTGCAGATTTCGATCTTGCGTTTCTTCGTGTCCGCCTGTCCCACTTCGTCGAAGGCCATGACCACAACGGCAGCACCGTAAGCCATGCATTTGCGTGCTTGTTCGAGGAAAGGCTCCTCGCCCTCTTTCATACTGATCGAATTGACGATGGGCTTGCCGCTGACGCATTTAAGCCCAGCTTCGATCACGTCCCATTTGGACGAATCGATCATCACCGGCACGCGCGCGATATCGGGCTCGGCTGCGATCAGCTTGAGGAAGGTCGTCATCGCCTTCTCGGCGTCGAGCAGACCTTCATCCATGTTGACGTCGATCACCTGCGCGCCGTTCTCGACCTGGCTGCGAGCGACTTCGACCGCGGCGGTGTAATCATCGGCCATGATAAGCTTCTTGAACCGCGCCGAGCCGGTCACATTGGTGCGCTCACCGATATTGATGAAGCTGGAGGCAGATTGCGTGGTCATGGGGTAATTTCCGGTAGAGAAGCATCAGTAAGGTCGCGCGCAAAAACGAAGTCATCGTAAAGCGCGCCGCCGACATTGAATTGCCGTGTGCCGATGATTTCAAAGCCCTGCCGCTTGTAAAAGGCAATGGCGCGGTGGTTGTCGTCTTTCACGCCTAGCAGGAGCCGCTTATTGCCCCGGGCCGCCGCAACCGCCTCAGCCATAAGGCGCTGCGCGGTTCCGGTCCCCTGAAATCGCGAGAGGACGTAGATTTTCTTCAGCTCGACATCGCCAGGCAAAGCTGCGTCGAGTTCGGGCGCGGGGATGAGCAGCGCGTAACCGACGGGCGATCCGTCAATCTCCGCCAGCCACGCCTTCGCCCCGCTCTCCAGCAGGGCGGCGAGATAATCGGGCGCGTGTTTTTCGCGGCAATGCGCAAGCATCGCATCGCCGGGTATCTCATGTGCGAACGTTTCCAGAAACGTCGCATCCGAGACAAGCGAAAGGCGCTGCGCATCGTCTGCGCCCGCCTCGCGCACGGCAATTCTTTCAGCGTGCGGCACACTCATGCGGCAAAGGTGAAGGCTTCGAGCCCCGACAGCCGCATCGCGGTTTCGGGCGCTGGGATCGAACGCGGCGGCAGGTCTTTCACCGCATCCGCAATCGCCTTGATGTGTGCTGGCGACGAGCCGCAGCACCCACCAAGGATATTAACCTGCCCGCCTTCGGCCCACTGCTTCACAAGTCCAGCGGTCGTGTCCGGCATCTCGTCATATTCGCCAAGCTCATTGGGCAGCCCTGCATTGGGATAGGCCATGATAAGCGTATCCGCGAGGCCGGAGAGCGCCTGCACATGCGGGCGCAACTGGTCCGCGCCAAAGCTGCAATTGAGGCCGATTGTCGCAGGTTTCGCATGGCGCACCGCATACCAGAACGCCTCAACCGTATGGCCCGACAGATTGCGGCCCGACAGGTCGGTCAGCGTCATCGAAATCATCACGGGCACTTCGCGGCCCAGATCTGCCTCAAGCTGTTTCACCGCCATGATCCCGGCCTTGGCGTTCAATGTGTCGAACACCGTCTCGATCAGGATGAAATCGCATCCCCCTTCGATGAGGGCCGCGGCTTGCTCTTTGTAAACGGCGGTCAGTCCGTCAAAATCGATCTCGCGGTAGCCGGGGTCTTCGACATCTGGCGACAGGGACAGTGTCTTGTTGGTCGGACCAATCGCGCCAGCCACAAAGCGCGGGCGCCCGTCCTTTGCCTCATATTCATCGGCAAGCTCGCGCGCGATTTTGCCGGAGGCGATGTTGATAGCGGCAACCTGATCCTCTGCGGCGTAATCCGCCTGGGAAATGCGGTTGGCGCTAAAGGTGTTGGTCGAAATTACGTCTGAACCTGCGTCCAGATAGCTGCGCGTAATATCGGCAATCACATCAGGACGCGTCAGCGCGAGGATATCGTTATTGCCTTTCTGGTCGGCGCCAAGTCCCAGATCGCCCGCGTAGTCTTCTTCGGTGAGTTTGCGCTCCTGAATTTGCGTTCCGAACGCGCCGTCAAAAATCAGCACACGCTCGGCTGCTGCGGCCTCGAGTTTTGCACGCGCGTTCATTTGGCGTCTCCAATGTTGTCGGCTCTCGGGCGTTTGCCGAGCATATGGCAGATCGCATAGGACAGCTCTGCGCGGTTCAATGTGTAGAAGTGAAACTGGCGAACCCCGCCTGCGTAAAGTTTACGGCACAGCTCGGCAGCGATGGTCGCGCTAACCAACTGGCGCGCATCGGGGCGATCGTCTAGCCCTTCGAACAAGCCTTCCATCCACGAAGGAATGGCCGTGCCGCAAAGCCCGCTCATACGCTGAACCGCGGCAAAGCTCATCACGGGCATGACACCGGGAACGATCTCTGCGTCAATGCCGGCTGCTGCCACTTCGTCGCGGAAGCGGAAGAAGCATTCGGGATCGAAGAAAAACTGCGTGATTGCCCGGTCGGCGCCTGCGTCAAATTTGGCTTTCAGATTGTCGATATCGGCCTGTGCATCGGGGCTGTCGGGATGGACCTCGGGATAGGCTGCAACCGAAATCTCGAAGTCGGCGACTTCTTTCAGACCCGAAATCAGCTCCACTGCATTGGCATAGCCGCCCGGATGCGGCGTGTAGGCACCACCATCGGGCGCATCGCCGCGCAGCGCGACGATATGGCGGATGCCACTTTCCCAGTAATGGCGCGCAACCGCGTTCACCTCTTCCCTTGTCGCATCGACACAGGTGAGGTGCGCCGCTGCCGGAATGCCCGCCTCGTTCTGCACCCGCACCACTTCGGCATGGGTGCGCTCGCGGGTCGAACCGCCTGCGCCATATGTGACCGACACGAAGCGAGGTCCGAGCGGCTGCAGGGTCGCAACGCTATCCTGCAATGTCTTCGCCATCTTTTCGCTTTTGGGCGGAAAGAATTCGAAACTGATGTCGATGTCTCCGGGAAGATCGGAAAACAGCGGACTATCAAGCGCGGTGCGCGCTTCGTGCAATTGGTTGAGGGTCGGGGTCATTGTGATCAGGCTTCTTTGCGGGGGGTATCGATCGAGGGGGCGCTGAGAGCCCCTTTGCGCGTTCCAATCCAGATTTTGACCACCAGTTCCCCGCCGTCGAGCGATTGGGATGCGGTTGGCTCAAATCCGGCATTGCGCAACAGGCCGTGCATCTGGTCCTCGGAAAAGCCGAGGCGCGCATGCTGGTGCCGGTCGCGCAGGATTTCGCGGTCATGGCTGGCAAAATCGACAATCGCGATGCGCCCGCCCGCCTTGGTGACACGCGCCGCTTCGGCAAGAGGAACGGCAGGCTCCTGCGCAAAGTGAAGCACCTGGTGCAGGAACACGGTGTCGAAACTGGCCGCGGCGAAAGGCAGGTCGCCAAAATCGCCTTGAACCAGATCAACCTTGCCCGCTGGCAAATGCTGAAGCTTGGCGCGCGCTGCACGGAGCATTTCGACATTTTTGTCGAGCGCCTTGATCCGGTCGGCATGCGGCGCGAACAGCTGCGCCATGCGGCCCGTGCCCGTGCCGATATCGAGCACCGTGCCAAGCGATGCCCCTTGCGCTGCGCCCAGCGCCTCGAGAAGTTTTTGCTCCACCTCGGCCTCCGGCGTGTGGAGGGCGCGAAGCTCGTCCCATTCATTGGCGTGGGCGGCGAAATACTCCTCGGCACTGGCGTCGCGCGCCTCGCGAATCGCGGCCAGCTTGCGGCGATCATCGGCACAGATGCGGGCAAACTCCTCGTTTTCGGATTCGGCTGTTGCGAGCAGCCGCTCAAGCGCGGCGTGCACCGGCCCTGCATCCTCGCCGCTTACCCTGCGCAGGAACACCCAGCTGCCCTCGCGCCGGCGTTCAGCGATCCCGGCATCGCACAGGATGCCGACATGGCGCGAGACGCGCGGCTGGCTCTGGCCCAGCACCTGCGCCAGTTCGCCCACTGCCAGTTCCATAGCCGATAAGAGCCGCGCAATGCGCAGCCTCGTCGGATCAGCGAGAGCTTTGAAGATGGTTTCGATGATCATGCTGGAAGGCACATATAAAGATATTTTTATATGTGTAAATGCGCTCGGTAAAATGTTCTTAATTTGCCGAGCCGGGTGCAATTTGTTTGCAGATCATGCGCTAGACCGTGCGCCAGATTGTGTGCTGGGCGATAGCGCGCGGCGGCTGTCTTGACCAGACGGAGTCGCCTGACGGCATCCGGATGTGCCGCCAAAGCCATTGGCAAAAGCCCATTTGCGAGGGCTGATTTTGCTGTATGGGCGATCACATGAGCGAGACACGCACCTATGCGATTATCGGCTGCGGCATGATGGGCCGTGAGCACATGTCCAATCTGGCGCTGGTGCCGGGCGCACAATTGGCCGCGATTGCCGATCCCGACGAAGTGTCGCGTGAGGCTGCCAAGGCGCACGCAAAAAGTCTTGGCCAAAGCCCGCAATTGTTCAGCAACGCCGATGATATGCTGAGCGCGGCTAAACCCGATGCGGTGATCATCGCCTCGCCCAACTTCACCCATTACGACGTGGTAAAGCCCGTGATGGAGGCAGGCTGCGCGGTGCTTCTCGAAAAGCCCATGTGCACCGATCCCGCCGATGCGCTCGCCCTCGCAAAAGCGGCGGCAAACTATGACAACCTCTTCTGGGTGGGCCTCGAATATCGCTATATGCCGCCCGTCACCGAGTTCATCGAGCGTGTGCACCAGGGGATCGCGGGCGACATCAAGATGCTTGCCATTCGCGAACACCGGTTTCCCTTCCTCGTCAAGGTCGGCGACTGGAACAGGTTCAACCGCAATACGGGGGGCACGCTGGTCGAGAAATGCTGCCACTTTTTCGACCTGATGCGCCATATACTGCGTGATGACCCGGTCCGCGTATTTGCGAGCGGGGCGCAGGATGTGAACCATTTGGACGAACGCTATGACGGCAAAACCCCGGACATCTTGGACAACGCTTTCGTGATGCTCGATTTCGCAGGCGGAGCGCGCGCTGTGCTCGACCTTTGCATGTTCGCAGAAGGTTCGCCCGAACAAGAGGAAATCAGCGCCGTTGGCCCGGTAGGCAAGCTTGAAGTGAAACTCCCCGGCGGCTTTGTCACATGGGCCCCGCGCGACAAATCCGGCCCGTTTGAAGAACACATCGGTGTGCCGCCCGAGGCTTTGGCAGCAGGCGACCATCACGGTGCAACCTATTTTCAGCAGCGCGACTTTCACGCAGCCTTGGTCAATGGCACACCGCCCCTTATCACGGCGCGCGATGGCTACCGCTCGGTTGTGATCGGCGCCGCCGCCCAAGAAAGCATCGCGCGCCGCCAGCCGGTCGATATCAAATACGAGGACTAGGTCCTGCTGTTAGAGTGGGTATGACCATGGCGCTGACAAATTTGGCCGAGACAAAGGATCGAGGAAGGAGCATGGTGGGTGCCATGAGACTGACGAGTGACGCATGTGTCGGCCAAATTTATCGCGTCCGCAGTGCGGATTTGCCCCACAAGCGCGCTGACAGCGTCATTCGGCCTCGAAAATGCGCCGCATTTCCTTCGTTCTCATTCCTTGGCAGCCCACTCGTGGGGCAAACCATGCATCATATCCACTCTAACAGCAGGACCTGACCTTGCTCAGCACCATGCCCCCCGTCGGCTTCGGCCTTTGGAAGATCCCACGCGAGGACACCGCAGACGCCGTCGTCGAAGCGATCCGTGCAGGCTATCGCCATTTCGATAGCGCGGCGGACTACGCCAATGAAGCGGAAACCGGCGAAGGGATAGCGCGCGCCATCTCTGAAGACCTCGTCACCCGCGACGAACTGTGGATCACTTCGAAGCTGTGGAACACCTTCCACGCGCCCGAGCACGTCGAGGAAGCCTGCCGCAAGACTCTGGCCGATTTGCAAGTCGAGTGTCTTGACCTTTACCTGATCCACTTCCCCATCGCGCTCGAATATGTGCCGATCGAGGAACGGTATCCGCCCGAATGGTTGTTTAATCCGGACGCCGCCAAGCCCGAGATGCGCCCTGCGAAAGTGCCGCTTTATCAGACTTGGCACGCGATGGAGGCGCTGGTCGAAAAGGGCCTCGTCAACCGTATCGGCGTTTGCAACTACAACACCGGCCTCATCCATGATTTGATGAGCTACGCCACGATTAGGCCCAGCCACCTGCAGATCGAGAGCCACCCGTATTTGACGCAGGAAAAGCTGATCCGCTGTGCGAACGGTTATGGCATCGATGTGACTGCTTTCTCGCCTCTGGGTGCGCAGAGTTATTTTGAACTCAATATGGCCGAACAGGGCGAGAGCTTGCTGGGCGCAGCTCCGGTGATGGTGGCCGCCCAGGCCCACGACAAGACCCCTGCGCAAGTGCTCCTCAAATGGGGCGTTCAGCGGGGCACTTCGATCATTCCGAAGACGACAAAGCCCGAACGGATGCGCGAAAACCTGGCCATCGACGATTTCGAACTTTCCGCCGTCGAGATGGCCGCGATCAGCGCCCTTAATCAGGACCGCCGTTTCAACGATCCGGGTGTCTTTGCCGAGGCAGCGTTCGGGAGGTTCCATCCAATCTATGACTGAGGCACAGGTGTCAGAATTTCCCGGTATCATCCCGGGCGGTGGGGATCTGGCCGCTTTCCTTTCGGCCAACAAGGCCGCGGTCGATGCCGCTTTGGCGGATGCGGGTGCGCTGCTGTTCCGCGGCTTTGATGTGCCAGACCCGCTCGCCTTCGACGCGGCTATCGAGGGTTATGGTGAAGCGGGCTTCACCTATGAGGATTCGCTCAGCAATGCAGTGCGCACAAACGTCACGCCAAGGGTGTTCACCGCCAACGAAGCGCCGCCCATGACCGAGATTTTCCTCCATCACGAGATGGCGCAGACCCCGCTCTATCCTGCCAAGCTGTTCTTCTATTGCGAGATCGCTCCGGATGCAGGCGGTGCGACGCCGCTGTGCCGCTCGGACTGGGTGCTGGAGCGTCTGGCCGAGCAACCGCCAGCCTTCGTCGCGCGGCTCGAAGCCGAAGGCGTGCGCTACACCAATGTCATGCCGGGCTCCGACGATGCAGGCTCGGGACAGGGGCGCTCGTGGCGCTCGACTTTGAGTGTTGGCGATAAGGGCGCTGCCGACGCGCGCCTTCAAGAACTGGGCTACTCCTGGGAGTGGCTTGAGGACGGATCGCTGCGCGTGACCACCGCCGCCCTTCCCGCCATTCGCACGCTTGAGGATGGGCGCAAGACCTTCTTCAACCAGTTGATCGCCGCCTTTCGTGGCTGGGCCGACAGCCGCAACGATCCCAACAAGGCGATCACCTTTGGCGGGGGCGAAGCGATCACTTCCAAGGACATGGACCCTGCGATTTCGCTCGCCGACGAACTGACCCATGACCTGGGCTGGCAAGCGGGAGATGTCGCATTGATCGACAATTTCACCGTCATGCACGGGCGCCGCCCGTTCGAGGGCAAGCGCCGGGTGCTCGCAAGCCTGATCGCTTAATTGCTACCAACCACTCAAGTGAAACGGGTCGTCTGAGTGCCGGCGTCCCTTGCGCGCACCCCGCTGCCGCCTGTCAGATTGCGCACACTGCCATAGCATATGAGGCGCGGGCTAATGTACCGTTGCAGTCCAGCATTAGCTAACTTCTTTGCTTGTGATGGAATCATAATGTACTCGAAAGTTAAGGTTCTGCCCCGCTTTCAAATAGATGGCACATTCTACGGTCTATGAAAGTGTCCCGGTCGCGCCTGAAGACCGTTTTGTCTGATCGAGAAGCCCCAAACGCTGCCGTTCAGGACAATCAGGGCAATCACGAGCACTGCAAAAAGCGCACCGGGCCCCTCCTGATTGGCGACTCCGAGGGGCGAGAAAATCAGATAGGTTACCAACACACAGCTAAAAAGCGTGACAGCCAGCGGCCTTGCATGGGGCCACGGCGTCATATCGACCTGTGCGCGCGGGGTGAATGTCCACGCTTCTTCGCGCGGTTTCAGCCAGCCGCAGCCAAGCATGATCGCCACCTCGACAACGAACAGCACCGCGTAAAGGTGGATGAAATGCAGCGTGATCACATCATCAAGCACGAAGCGGATGAGGCCATAGGCTATGACATGGAAGATGATGACGATCTTTGCGCCCATGGCGGGCACGCGCGCCGTGAACAGGCCGACGATCACAATCACCACAGTGGGGATGTTGTAGAAACCGGTGAACACGCGGATGATCTGCCAAAGCCCCTCTGGCGAGAAGTAAAGCAGCGGCGCGACCACGAAGCAGAACAACGCGATGATGACGCTCGCGATCTTTGCGACGCGCACCAGTTCGCCATCGCTGACCTCACCGCCTCTCGCATTCTGTCTTGCCGGCCCGTAAATATCGAGCGCAAACAGCGTCGCGGCTGAATTGAGGAGCGAGTTGAAAGAGCTGAACACCGCGCCCAGGAGCACAGCAAGGAAAAACCCGCTCATCCAGAACGGCAACACATCGCGGATGAGCCTTGGATAAGCCTCATCAATCGTTCCAAGTCCCGGTCCATACATATGGAAGGCGATCACGCCCGGGATCATCATCAGAAACGGCACCAGCACCTTGAAAAAGCCGGAAAGCAGCACGCCCTTCTGCCCCTCTGCCAGCGATTTTGCGCCCAGCGTCCTCTGGATCACATATTGGTTGGTGCACCAGTAGAACAGATTGGCGAAGATCATGCCGGTGAAGAGCGTGCCGAACGGGGTCGGCGCGTCGCTGTCGCCGATGGCGTTCAGTTTCTCGGTGTGCTCGCTGCCGAGTGTGGCCAGCCCTTCGGTAAAGCTCCCGCCGCCCAGCGCGATGAGACCGAACACCGGCACCGCCACCCCGATGATGAGCAAGCCGACACCGTTAAGCGTATCGGAAACCGCCACCGCGCGAAGCCCGCCGAACACGGCATAGATGGCGCCGATCACGCCGATGGCAACGACCGTTCCCACCAGCGCCTCGAAATAGGAAAGCCCCGTCAGCCCCGGCACATCGAACAACAAAAGCACCGCCACCGAACCCGAATAGAGCACGCTCGGGATCGTCACGAGGCCGTATCCCAGCATGAACAACAGCACCGACATGCGCCTTACCGTGGGATCAAAGCGGTCGCCCAGAAACTGTGGCAGAGTGGTGAACGCGCCCGCAAGATATTTGGGCAGGAAGATAAGCGCCATCGCAATGGTCGCGACCGCCGCCGTCACCTCCCAGCCCATGCTCGACAAATTGTAGCCATAGGCCGAGCCGTTGAGCCCGATCAGTTGTTCGGCGGACAGATTGGTCAGCAGGAGCGAGCCTGCGATAAAGGCGGCGCCAAGGCCGCGTCCGGCGAGAAAATATCCGTCCTTTGTGTCCGCTGTCCCGCGCGTTTTCAGCCAACTGATCCAGCCCACCAGCGCCATGAAAAATGCGCAGCTCAATGCGGTGAAAACAAGGTTGCCGCTCACCGGGCGCGTCCGATCAGGTCACGGTAATGATCCACCAAGCGTTCCTCTCCAAACTCGGGCGTTGCCTCATCGCTGTATTCGCCCGTTCGAGGGTCCAGCAGCAACATGCTCTGCGTTGCGTAATAGCGCGCGATGCGGGCGTATTCGGCTTTCTGCGCAAACCAGTCCGAGGCCCAGGCACCAAGCGAAAAGCCGCCGGCAAAAAGGCCGAAAAGCCACACGGGGACCGAGCGGAATTTGGGCTCCATGCCAGCCGCTGCAAATAGCAACTCGCCCTGCTCCTTGAGGGTGATCGCAGGGCCGCGTCCGCCGATGGGAAGGACCGCGCCGCGCACTTCGGGATTATCGACGCAACCCACGATGAAGCGCGCAAGATCATTGTCGCTGATCGGCTTGCATCGCGTGATTTCCCCATTGCCGAAAAGGAAGAACGGCTTGCCCTTGCGCACCCTTTCCACCTGACCCGACAGGGATTTGAAAAAGGCGGTGGGTCTAACGATTGTATGGGCGAGCGGGGAGGCGATGAGTTCGGCCTCGAACGCGAGTTTGGCGCGCTGAAACGCGAGGCGCGGGCGCTGCACACAGATCGCGGACAGCAGGATGAAATGCTCGACACCGGCATCCTCGGCCGCGCGCAGGAGGTCAAGGTTGGCCTGGTAATCGACCGCGCGCGCATCCTTGGGAGAACCGCTTCGCGAGGCCATGCACGACATCACTGTGCGCACGCCATTTTGTCGCAGGCTTTGCGCGAGATTTTGCCTGTCGCCAAGCGGCACGGTGTCGATCACTGCGCGATCAGACCAGCCATCATTCTCAGGCCGCCTGCGCATCAAGGCGAGCGTTGCCCGCCCCTCATCCGCCAGCGCGCGCACCACCGCGCGGCCAATGGTGCCGCTCGCGCCCGCGACCGCAATCGCGAACCCTTCCGGATTGTGTGATGTCTCGACCGCCTCGCCCACGCCCGCGACCCTAGCAGCGATGGGCATGGGGTCAATTTCGCAGAAGTGTTCCGACGAACACCCTTTGACCTGATGAATTACAGATGCGGCTCCGGCTCTGTTGGGCTGGCGATCTCGTCACTTTCCTTCGCCTCCGGGAAGATTGGCCAGAGCAATTGCTGTCCCAGGGTTGCAGGGGCCAGATTCTCCACGCCGTAATTTCTTGGATAGGTGCGAGTGATGTGCGCCGTGCCGAACAGGACGTCCCAGAAGAACAGCAAATTGCCGTAGTTCCCCTTGTAATTGACTGCCGGGTCATCGGCATGCCGACCGTGGTGGGCATGATGGGTTGCCGGGGTGGAGATCGTGCGTCCCACAACCCACATAACGGGCGACAGCCATTTGATCTTGTACAGCGGCCTGTCCCACGCAACATCGGAGTGCGCGCCTGTGATGATGAGCAGTTTGACCACGATGTAGCCTGCATAAACCCAGCCCAGCCCCAGCCAGATCAGCACGCCCGAGAACCACAGACTTGGCATCATCGCGTAGTAGATGATGTTGTTTCGATAGACGAGGCGCACGCTCATGTAGCGTGCATTGTGGTGGGCGCGGTGCAGATTGTAGAGAAAGGGTGTCGAGTGGCTGGCGCGGTGCCACCAATATTGCGCCATGTCATCGAAGACCAGGAACAGTGCGATCGCGGCAATTACCGGTATCCCGGAAAGCGCGCCTGCATATTGCGGCGCGACAAGGTCTGCCAGAAAACCCGCGTTGAACAGGACCGTTGGCTGCGTAATGCCAAGCAGGAAAACCGTGCTCACCACCTCGACGATACCGTCATCGCGGGTCTGCTCTTCCTTGCCGAACAGGTTCGAGCGCCAGAGCTCCATCAGGGCAAAGCCTAGATAGATTGCGATGATCGCGATGGTTGAGGATGCCATGATACGTCTCCCTTGTATCGGCCCTCCCTACTGCGTATCGCTTGCGAAGAATGTCTGATTTTTTACATTTAAACGAACGGCGCAGTTCTTTGCCTGCGCCCATGCTGTTCGCAGCGCTTGAGCCTGCGCTTAAGGAAGAGCTCGTCGCGCAAAGCATCCTCCGGTCCTATTCCGACGGCCAGTTCATCCAGCACAGAGGTTCAAGAGCGGACGGCTTCTGGTTGATAGAAGAGGGCAGCGTGCGGGTTGGCAGGCACCTTCCCGACGGGGAATTTCGCGCGGTGGCGGTTCTGGGACCGGGCGATTCTTATGGCGAACTGGCGGTCTTCGCGGCAAGTCGGCGGAAGGTCGACGCATTATCGCGCGGGAAAAGCAAAGTGCGCTTCATCCCGGGAAGCACATTTCTGGCCGCTCTTGCCGAACATCAGAAATCGAGCATGGCGCTGCTCGCGGCGCTGTCTACCCAATTGCAACACACGCTTGATGAGCTTGCCGGAATGCGGCGCGGTTCCAATCCCATGCGTTTGGCCGCATTGCTTTCCAATCTTGTCGGACGAGACGGGGTGACGAAGGTCACACAGCAGGAATTGGCGGAACTTCTGGGAGTGACGCGGGCGACGACAAACGCGGCGCTGCGCACATTGGAAGAAGCCAACCTGATCGAGCGGGGATATGGCCTGATCCGCGTAATCGACCCGCAACGCCTCGCCAATTTCAGCCTTGGGTGACCACCCTTAAACGCGCGCCGCCCGTTTCAACTCACTGCTGCTGCGCCATTTCGAGCGGTTGCAGGTCTATGCCGAACAGCTTCCAGCGGCCCTGTTCCCATTGGTAATAGAGGTCAAAGCCGATCGAGATCGGACGCATCTGGAACACGCCCTGCACGCGAAAGACGTCTTCGCGAACGAGCTGCGGTGCTTGCGTGTAAGTCGGCGGGACGAGCAAGGCATTGCCCAGATCAACGCCGAGCCCGCGAAGGCCGGAGAACACCTGTGCCAATTGCGCAGGGTTGTTGTTGATCTGAAATCCCGATGAAGAAATGTCGCGCAACACCGAATAATTGCCCGAGCGATTGGCATGGTCGACCGCTGCGACCGTTGACCAGATCATCTTGGAAAGTTCGAGCTGTCCGGGCGTTGGCCGGATCGAGGCAGGCGGCTGCACGCTTCCTTGCGGAGCGGGGGCGGCCTGACCTTGCGGCGCGTTCTGTGCCACCGCCGGAGTGGCCAGCGCAAAAAGAATTGCCGGAGCTAGAAGCCCCGGCAATCCCGTATGTTTCATGAGTGTTTTCATGATTGCGTTGCTAAGCGATTACCAAGCGAATTGGAAGCCGCCGCGTGCGCCCACTTCGCCGCTGTCGAAGCCGACACCGACACCTGCAGAGATCGACGCATTGTCGCTGACCCGTGCAGACAGAGCCATGGTGCCAGCACCCTGGTTCTCGAAGTAGCCGACCCCGCCGGAAAGCGCGAATGTCGTGCCTGCGGGCAGTTGTGGCGATTCCATCGCAAGCGCCATGGCAACACCTTCATTGGCGCGGTCGATCGCCTCACGGTTCGCCTGGGTCTGACCGAACAGCGTGTTGATCTGGCCCGTCTGGGTCGAGGTCAATTGCTGCAGGCTGCCGATAGCGGTCGAGTTGGCCGCGATGTTGGCGCTGTTGGTGTCGACAGAAGACTGCGCGGCAAAGGCTCCCATGCCGTCATCACCCGTGCCGCTAAGCCCCAGAGTGCCCGTGGCGTCAGCGGTGACCAGGAACAGGCCGCCGGTCTGGCTGCCAGTGCTGTCGTCAAGGCTTGCGACGACCACCTGGCCATCATTGGCCGCCGATGCGCCAGCGCCGATTGCGACCGAGTTTGCACCGGAAGCCGAAGCCCCCTGACCAAGCGCAACCGCTCCGGCTCCGCTTGCAGCAGACGTGTCACCCACTGCGATAGCGCCGGCACCGCTTGCATTCGCGGCTTCACCAACCGCGGTCGAGCGTACGCCCTAGGCAACAGCGAGGTGGCCAAAGGCTTGTGCGCGTTCGGCGGTTGCCTCTGAACGCCAACCAAATGCGGTTGCGCCTGGACCATTGGCAATGGCTTGGCCACCAACAACGGTCGTCGAAGGTCCGCTTGCCACGGTGGCGCGGCCACCCATCCCGTCGCGGTTACCACCGATGGCGATGGAATCGCCGCCGGTTGCCTGCGCGGTGTTACCGATAGCAATCGAGTTGCTGCCCGATGCAACGGCATCTTCTGCACCGGCAAAGCTCTGCGCGCCTGACGCGGTCGTCTGGTGACCGACGGCTGTTGCCATGTCACCGGTCGCCTGCGCCTGCCAGCCAAAGGCAGATGCACCCGGGGTCGTCGCAACACTCTCACCGCCGATGGCCGTGGTCGAGTTGCCTTGCGCAAGCGCGCTGTCACCAAGGGCAAGCGCATCAACGCCCGTCGCGATCGATTCATTGCCAATCGCGGTGGCAAAGTCGCTTTGCGCGTCGGCGTTTTCGCCCATGGCAAGCGAGCGTTCGCCCTGAGCCGTTGCAAGGTGACCGAAGGCCTGCGCGCGCTCGCCGGTGGCCATCGCGCGCCAACCAAAGGCCGAGGCACCCGGTCCCATCGCAACCGCTTCGCCGCCGACTGCGGTGGTCGAAGGGCCGCTTGCAACGGTGAAGGCAGCGCCCGCATCGTCAGAACCGATGGCAATCGCATCGACCCCGTCAGCTTGAGCGCCAGTGCCGACAGCGACCGAACCTGCGCTGTCGGCACTGGTGAGCTCGCCCAGCGCGGTGCTGTTGTCACCGGTTGCCGAGGCATCGACGCCAAAGGCTGCCGAATTTGCTCCTGTGGCCATTGCATTGCCACCCACTGCGGTTGAACCGCTTGCCACCGCATTGAAACCAATCGCGGTTGCGTTCTCTGATGTTGCTTGCGCGTTGTCACCAACGGCGGTCGAACCCGTCGCAGACGCTACCGCGCCATCGCCGAACTCGACGCTGTTCGCGCCTGTGCCATCGTCGATCTCGTCGTCCACTGCATCATCGGTGGTCGCGTCAATCGACGTGCCGCCATCGCTGGCGGTGAGCGAGGCCTCGAGTGCGGTAAGCTGGGCAAAATTCACAGCATCGGTGTCATCGACACCGGCTGCGACATTGACGATACGGCGCTCTGAACCGCTGGCTCCGACCGATACGGTGTCGGCCTGATCGGCGACTGAACCGGCGCCAAGCGCAACCGAGTTCTCCGCCGTTGCAGAGGACTGATTACCGATAGCGACCGACGTGTCTTCCGTTGCCGATGCGGCTTCACCCACTGCGAGCGAGCGCACGCCAGAGGCGGTTGCCAAGTGGCCGAGTGCGTGGGCACGTTCGGCAGTCGCTTGCGAACGCCAGCCGAATGTCGTTGCACCCGGACCGGTTGCGAGCGCTTCGCCGCCCACTGCCGTGGTCGAATTGCCCACTGCTGCTGCGCCGAAACCATCGTCATCGCCCCCGATTGCAAGGGCATCCGTGCCCGCTGCGACCGAGGCGTTACCGATTGCAATGGCTGATTCGCCGTCCGCTTCGGAAATGTCACCGATGGCAATCGAGAAATCGCTATTGGCAATCGATGCCTCGCCGACCGCAACCGAACGCACGCCGAGTGCATTGGAAAGGTGGCCAAGAGCTGTTGCCCGTTCGGCGCCTGCTTCAGAACGCCAGCCGAACGTCGTTGCACCCGGACCGGTTGCGAGAGATTCGCCGCCCACTGCAGTGGTCGAGTTGCCTACTGCTGCTGCGCCGAAACCATCGTCGTCGCCGCCGATGGCAAGGGCATCCACACCCGCCGCTACCGAGGCGTTACCGATTGCGATCGACGCTTCGCCGTCCGCTTCTGCCAAATCGCCCTGCGCGATGGAGAACTGGCTGTTGGCAATTGCCGCTTCGCCGATTGCAATCGACCGCACGCCAAGAGCATTGGCAAGGTGGCCGAGCGCGGTTGCGCGTTCTGCCGAGGCAACCGAACGCCAGCCTAAAGTCGTAGCCCCCGGCCCAATCGCAAGCGCTTCGCCGCCAATCGCAGTGGTCGAATTGCCGACCGCCGCAGCGCCCGCGCCGTCGTCGTCACCGCCAATCGCAAGCGCATCGACGCCTGCTGCAACACTGGCGTTACCGATTGCGATAGCTGCCTCACCATCTGCCTCGGAGATATCACCGATAGCAATCGAGAGTTCGCTGTTCGCAATGGCCGCTTCGCCAATCGCTACCGAACGAACCCCCAACGCATTGGCGAGGTGGCCAAGAGCGGTTGCGCGTTCGGCTGCTGCAACCGAGCGCCAGCCAAGGCTGGTTGCGCCAGGGCCGGTTGCAGTGGATTCGCCGCCGACTGCCGTGGTCGAAGGACCGGTCGCGGTCGCAGGGTTTGTGCCTGCATCGTCTCCACCGATGGCAAGAGCGTCGGTCCCGTTTGCCGTTGCGCCATTGCCAATCGCGGTCGCACCTGCATTGGCGCCCGTGTCGCTGTCGGTGCCGCACTCCGTGCTTTCGGCCCCTGCGCCATCGTTGCATTCCGGCGTCGCATCCGCGTGTGCCGGGCTGGCGATGGCAAGCATTGCCGTGCCTGTCAGCAACATCGCGATATTTTGTCGGTTGATCATTCTCATTTTACGCTCCTGAGCGTTGGTTCGGTTGATCTGGGACGTTCGAAATTCTCTCTCGTGGTGACATTTGGACCGGTGCCCTCCCGCACCGAAATGGACCATCACCCCTGAGCCGACCGGCTCAGACCCGTGACCCGAAGATCTGGGTCACGCGCGCATCTACCCGCGAGCCTCCCGATCGGATGCAGCACGGGTGAGAAAAATTTTAAGGAATTTTACAAGGGATTGATTGGCAGGAAAAATTCGCGCCTTCTCAAACCCATGCTAGACCTGATCGAGGGGCCCTGCGAGCAGGATAGGAGGGGTCGGTGCCTCGTGAGGCACGCCTGTATCCTCTTCGAAGGTGACCGCGATGGTCGCCCCGCGTTGCAGCAACTGCGCCTCATCATCGGTGATTACCCGGCTGAACTCGCCCTGTTCGGGGATCGAGCCAAGCGAGACCGGAGCGCCGCCTTCCGGAATGACCCACAATTCAGGCGCCTGACCGGTTTCTGCATCCAATCCGGTGATCGAAAGCATCATCGTGCGCCGGTCACCGTCTACCCGGCTGGCCAGTTTGCGCGCGCCGGTTTCGTCCTGCAATTGCGCGATCAGTTGCGGCGATGAGCTGGCCTGAACATAGGGCGTGCCGACATCGGTGTCGGGCGACTGCGGGAGGAACAGGAACACAGCGGCTACCGCGGCGGCAGCCAGACCTGCAAGAGCAAGCGGCTTTCCCAAGTTCCAGCCAACATTGTCGGACACGCGGCGGGATTGAAGCGGGGTGGCACCACCGCCTCCACCCCCGCCCTCGATTACGCCCTCGCCCTTGGACGCATCCATCGCATCAATTCTCGCTTCGATAGCGCGCCACACATCAGCCGAAGGAGTGAGCGACGGGGCGGCTTCTGCCATTGAGCCAAGCCGCCATTCCCACCACTCGCAAGCGTTTCGAAAGCCTGCATCCTCAAGCCGGCGGCGCTGGGCATCGGTAAGCTCGGCCCCCTCGAGCGTGCCAAGCACCAACGCCCCTGCGAGCATGGCAGGATCGTCGCCCTGTGCCATAAAATCGTCAACCATCGAGACACCCCTTAAGGCCCGCAAGCCCGCGCCTGATCCAGCTTTTCATGGTGCCCAGGGGAACACTGCGACGATCGGCAAGCTCGGATTGTGAATAGCCTTCGAAATAGGCATTGATGATCGAACTGCGATGATCGGGCTGCAATGTGTCGAGGCAGTGCTTCAACGCGAGGCTGTCCTCCTTGTCGCACAACCAGTCATCTGCCGGCGACACGGTGTCATCAGGGATTGCCTGAAGCGCCTCATCGGTGATTTCCTCACTGCGACCGGCCCTGCGCAAATCGTTCAGCGCCGTGTTGCGAGCAACCGTGCAAAGCCAGGTGATCGGGGCGCCTTTGGAACGGTCGAAAGACCCGCCGCCCGCCAGACTTTGACATAGACATCCTGCAAGAGGTCCTCGGCCCGCTCGCGGCTGCGAACAATCCGCAAGATCGTGCCGAACAGTTTGTCTGACGTCATTTCGTAAACACTGGCCAGAGCGGAGCGGTTGCCCTTGGCCACTTGCGCCATGGCCGCGTCCAGACGCTCTTTCTCACCCGACATTGTGCAAGATCCCCCTCGTGTCACAGCACCCACACGTCTTCTATCTCAAAAGCTTGGCCAGTGTGAACCTGAAAGAATTGTGAACTGTAAAGAAGCGCTGCTGCGGAACAAGAGCATCCCTCCAAAGCAATCACTGATACATCGCGCGCGCGCAATTTTGCGATTGCAATTTTCAATATCCGTGATCGGAAATTGCGGTTTTTCCTAATCGTCTTGCGCGATTAATAGCCCTACCACTTATCGATTTCCTCGCACTGAAAGAACGGCGTCTGCTTGCAGAATTTGATGCCGCGCCATCATGCGAAGGAAGTTTTGGGGATAGGAACTTGCCTGCACCAATCATGGGCGGGCGACACAGAACAAAGGGCAAATATATGTTCAAGCTTCCACTTAAGAGCGCACTTTTCCTCTCGGCGAGCGCGCTTCTGGCAACTTCGGTCAGCGCAACGCCTCCGGGCTTCAACGAGCCGGGAATGGGCCAGATGCCGATGCGCACAGCGGGCGATACAAAGCCGCGTGCCGTGCAGGACTGGTGGCCTGAAGTCGTCGATCTTGCGCGTCTTCGCCAAAACGAAATGGACGCCGATCCGATGGGCGAAGATTTCGATTACGCAGCCGAATTTGCAAAGCTTGACCTTGATGAAGTCAAAGCCGACGTCGCGGCAACCCTGACCGATTCCAAGGATTGGTGGCCCGCCGATTATGGCAGCTATACCGGGCTTTTCATCCGCCTCGCATGGCACAGCGCGGGCACATACCGTTCAGGCGATGGCCGCGGTGGCTCGGACGGCGGGCAAATCCGCTTTGAACCGCTCAACAGCTGGCCCGACAACGGCAACCTCGACAAAGCGCGCCGCCTGCTGTGGCCGGTGAAACAGAAATATGGCCGCGCGCTTTCATGGTCGGACCTCATCATCCTTTCAGGCAATGTCGCGCTTGAGCAAGCGGGCTTTGACACTTTCGGCTTTGCCGGCGGTCGCACCGACGATTGGCAGCCTGAGCTGGTCTATTGGGGACCGGAGAGCAAATTCCTCACCGCATCGCGTTTCAGCCACGGCGGTCAGCGTCCTGAAGGCACAGGCGAAGCAGAAGCCACGCCGCAAGAGCTGGAGGACACGCTTGGCGCATCGGAAATGGGTCTGATCTACGTCAATCCCGAAGGGCCGGAAGGCAATATGAACATCCTCGAAAGCGCCGAGCGTATTCGCACGACCTTTGGCCGGATGGGCATGAACGATGAAGAGACAGCCGCGCTCATCATCGGTGGTCACACGCTGGGCAAGAACCACGGCGCGAGCAAAAAGGACTGCATCGGCAAAGAGCCGGCAGCCGAAAGCGTGGCTGCGCAAGGGTTCGGCTGGAAAAACTCGTGCGGAACGGGCGCTGGCCCTGATGCAACGACCAGCGGGCTCGAGGGCGCGTGGACGGCAACGCCGATCACCTGGAGCAATAACTACCTTGAAAACCTCTACAACTTCGAATGGCGCGAAACCCGCAGCCCGGCTGGCGCTGGCCAGTGGATTCCGGTGAATGCCGATCAGCTCGAATTCGTCCCCGACGCGTTCGATCCTGAAAAATTCCACCCGCCGGTGATGCTTACCACTGACCTCGCCATGCGCTATGACCCCAAATACGGGGCCATCACCAAGCGCTGGGCCGAAAATCCGGAAGAAATGGACGCAGCTTTTGCCAAGGCGTGGTTCAAGCTGACTCACCGCGATATGGGCCCCGCAGCACGCTATGTCGGCAGCGAAGTGCCTAGCGAGCAATTCAGCTGGCAGGACCCGCTTCCGGCCGCAGATTATGGCACGATCAACCAGGCCGACATCGCCATGCTTGAGGGTAAAATCCGCGCTAGCGGGCTTTCAACCTCCGAGCTTGTCCGCACCGCATGGGCCGCAGCCGTGACCTATCGCGACACCGATATGCGCGGCGGTGCCAATGGCTCGCGCATCCGTCTTGCCCCGCAAAAGGACTGGGCGGTGAACGATCCCGAAGTGGTCGCCAAGGTCGTCAATGCGATGGAAGGCATCCAGGCCGACTTTAACGCACGTGGCACGGGCCGCATGGTTTCGATCGCCGACCTGATCGTGCTTGGCGGCAGCGTTGCGATTGAAGATGCGGCGAAAGCTGCGGGTTATTCGGTCGATGTGCCGTTCACGCTGGGCCGCGTTGATGCGACTCAGGAAATGACCGACGCCGATGGCTTTGAATACTTGCGCCCGGCAGCCGATGGCTTCCGCAATTTTTATTCAGAGCGCGCCCGCCTCTCTCCATCAGAGATGCTGGTCGATCGTGCGGATCTATTGACGCTGAGCGTGCCGGAAATGACCGTTCTCGTCGCCGGTATGCGTGCGCTTGATGCCAACACCGATGGTGCAAAGCACGGTGTGTTCACCGATACGCCGGGCGAGCTTACCAATGACTTCTTCGTCAACCTTCTCGACATGGGCACGCGGTGGGCTCCGGTTGAGGGCGAGGAATATGTGTTCGAAGGCCGCGACCGTGAAAGCGGCGAGGTGAAGTGGACCGCGACCGAGGTTGACCTCGTGTTCGGCTCCAACTCCGAACTGCGCGCCGTGGCAGAGGTTTACGCCTACTCCGACGGGGAAGAGCGTTTCGTCAACGACTTTGCAAAAGCATGGTCGAAAGTGATGATGCTCGACCGCTTCGACGTAAAGTAAGTCCAACACGACAAGGGGCGCAAGGTGTTTGCAGGTGATTGCCTGCCGCCTTGCGCCCCTCTCTTTTTCGCTCAAAAGGAGCCCTTCATGTTTGACCGCCGCACAGCCATTCTTGGCGCAGGCGCAACCGCTTTTCTCGCAAGCGCGGGGCTGGCTGCTGGCCCACGATCGCACGTGGTGGAAATGCTGACGCAGGACCCCGAGACGGGCAGGCGCATGGTCTTTACCCCCCGCATCCTGCGCGTGGCATCGGGCGACACCGTGACATTCAAGCCATCGCAACCCATGCACAATTCCATGTCCACCCCCGGGATGATCCCCGAAGGCGCGAATAGCTGGCGCGGGGCAATCGGCAAGAGCGTGTCGGTGACTTTCACCAAGCCGGGCTATTACGGCTATCACTGCCTGCCGCACAAAAGCATGGGAATGGTCGGCCTTGTCATTGTCGAGGGCGAGGGGCGCGATGCGAACCTTGAGGCAGCCAAAAGCGTGCGCCAGACCGGCAAGGCCAAGGAGGCGTGGGACGAAATCTGGGCCGAGGTCGCCTCTATGTGAACAAGCGGGCCAGCCCGTCAGCGCGCAGGCCGATGACTTGGCTGGCCCGATTGATTCTGGTTCAGAAGCGGCCCGTCACGCGGACCCAACCGCCACGGCCAGCACCCGGCAGGCGTTCACCCACAGGCACATCGGATGCGCCCGCGCGATTGCGCCCTGCAAGATGCGGCTCATATTCGGTGTCGAAGAGGTTCTCGACCCCCGCCTCAATCGCGAGCGCATCGGTCAGCGCATAGCGTGCGAACAGCCCGACGATCGCGTAACCGTCACTGCGCGCTTCACCGTTTGAGATCGAGACGCGGCTCTGATCGGCAGCCGCGACAAGCTCTGCACCTGCGGAAAAACGCTCGCCAAGGTAAGCGGCCGACACACGCACATTCGCAGGTGCAACGCGGTAGAGATCATCGTCAATATCGCGCCTTTTGCCGCGCACGTAGCTGGCCGTGCCGGACACTTCGATACGCTCGATCGGACGCAGGCTGAAATCCAGATCCGCACCGTAAAGCTCTGCATCGACATTGCCAAAGCGCAGCGGCGTGGTGTCGCCATTCATCGCTGCGATCATCTCGACCGGGCTATCGACAACGCCCACGGTCGCATCGAAGGGCACGCCCTGGATGAAATCATCGACCCGGCGATAGAACAGCGTCGGGCGCAGCGAAAACACATCGCCTTCAAGGTCGAAGCCGATTTCCGCAATCCACGCGGTTTCCGGATCAAGGTCGAGATTGCCGACATAGATATTGCCATCGGCAAGGCCGAAGCTCGCCTCTGTCGGAAGCCAGCCGAAGCGTTCGAGCAGGCTCGGCACGCGCTCCTTACGCGCCAGTGTGACGCGCGGCGTAAACCCGCCTTGTGGCAACCATGCGCGCAGCACCGTGTCCACCGTCGTCTCGGCGCGGGTCCGGTCGGCGGCGGTGAAGGCTGCGGCGAGAACCCGCGGCCCCATCGGCACAGCTGCCCCCAATTGCGGAATCCCTGCTGACTGGTCGGTGCGGTCAATCCGCGCGCCCAGTTCAAACTGGAGTGCATCAAGCGCGCCGCGCCACTGTGCAAAGGCGCCCAACCGTTCGGATTGCACATTGGGCTGTGCATCGATGAAAAAGCCGGAGTTGAACGGATTGGTGATCTGCACGAATTTATCGGTCAGCTCCGCATCCGCGCCCACTTCGAAATAGGCGCCGCTGGTCCCGAAGCGCAGGGAACCTTCCACTGTGCTGGTGTCGGCATCGGCGAAGGTCGCCCTTGCGCGCATGGGCACTGCCGCAGGTTGGCGCGTCGTCTGATTGTCCATCAAGTGACGAACCGCGACATGGCCCGCCTTCAAATTGAGAAAGACATCCGATGCAACCTCCCCGCGAAAGCCGCCCTGGATGAAGTCCGTGTTGAAATAGACGATGTCGAGAGCGAAGGGCGGGTTGCCGGTCGGGTCGGTTTCACTGCGGCGGTATTCGACGAACAGTTCGCCCGGCCCTGCATGAAAACCGGCATGGGCGCCGTACAGATTGCGCTCAAACGATGTGCCAACGGCTGTCCCGCCGGGAAAGTCGTAATCATCGCCCTCCTCGCGGGCAGCGATCACACCAAAGCGTAACGTTTCATTGGCGATCCCGGCAAGGCCGCCTACGGCATAGCTGTCATCGACGCTGCGATACTGGCTGGTGAAACGGATTTGCGGCGTGAGGCCTGCACTATCGGTGAACTGGGATTCAACCAATTGGGCGTTCACTGCCCCTGCAAGCGATGGCCCCTGCGACACGGGCGCGACACCGCGCGCAATGTCGATGCGCTCGACAAGGATCGAGGGCGCGTAGTGCAGCGGCGGGTCCATTGCATTGGGTCCGCCAGAGGCAAACCGCTGGCCATTGACGCGGCCCAGCACGCGCTGTCCGGCGAGGCCGCGATAGGACAATTGTCCCGAAAGCGCGCCATTGCCAACAAGCGCGCCTCCCGGCGTGCGCGCGGCAATCCCGGCCGCATCGGCAGGGAGCGCGATCTGTTCAGGAGGCGCGATACCGTCGCGCGAAACGCTTTGGGTGCGAGCGGCCGTCACGACAATCGTGTCGGTCAACACCGCTTCGGTCTCGGCCTTGGCGGGAGGATGATCTGCAAGGGCAGGCTGCGCCATGCACAGCGGGCAGGACGCCAGAAGGGCGACCCTGCGAAGAGCTTTGGAAGTCATAGAATTCTCGTAAATTTTCAATTTGCACGCAGCCGCTGGCGCCAGAGGGCTTTACCCCTCACGCCTTGGCCGATTCATAGCGGGGATCAGCCGCGCTGCGGTGGCCCGCGCAAAGGTGGCCGCAAGCGGCGTTGCGGCGAAACTACGAGAGGTTCATGGGTGGGCGAGAATGCCTGACCGGGTTCAAGCGTGATGGCGACGGGCGCTGGCGGTTCGGGCGTTTCACCGGGAAAGGCGAGCGCCGAAAACGCACAATCGACATTGCCACGGCTCGCGCCCGGTTCGTCACCATACTCATCACCGTGTGCATCACCATGCGCGCCCGTTACATGATGTCCCATCGCTGCATGGTCGTGGACCTGCTCGGAAGCGGTGTGCCCCTGTGCCGCAGCAAGGGAGCGGGCGAGCGAATTCGTCTCGGGACAAAGCGTGACGCTGAGACCATGCTGCGAAGGCGACACCATGAAGCCCGCCGGAATGAACGCATTCATCCCCAACGCCATCAAAAGCAGCGTCAGAAACAGCTGCCCCTTGCGGGCTGAAAGGCGGGACGGGCGGATCATGGCTGGCGAGTGGCAGAAACCATCCGGAAATCGTCAAAAAAGCGCTGGTGCCGCCCTATGGCGAAAACGGTCAGGAAAGTCGTGCAAAATTTGCAACGCCGGGTGCAGGCGTTCGGTGGGCAGGGGTTTGCCGGGGCACACCCTTGGCAAGATCGTCCACCTCAAGCCCGCCGATCAATGCGCCCAGTTCGCGAAGCCGATCCGCATTGAGCGTATAGTAAACCAGCTTTGCATCCTTGCGCGTCTCGACCAGCTCGGCCTTGCGCAGAACGCCAAGCTGCTGCGAGAGGGCGGGCTGACCAATGCCGGAGGCTTGCTCGATCTCCCCCACATTCATTTCGCCGCCCCTCAACAGCTGGACGATCTGGAACCGCAGCGGATGCGCGATGGCTTTCAATTCCTCGATTGGCGCGTCGTCGCTCATTTGCTTTTGCCTGTCGCGTTGCCGGTTTCGCGCAGGAACCATGCGGTTTCATCGCCTGCGCCGAACACTTCATCGAGGTCCTGCGTGGGCGATCTAAGCATGGGCTCGCCCGGCTGCCAGTTCGCAGGCGCAAGCGCTTCTTTCGCGTCAATCGCCTGAAGCGCATCGAGCATGCGCAGCATCTCCGGGATAGAGCGCCCCATATTCGCAGGGTAGCAGGTCATCGCGCGGATGACGCCCGCCGGATCAATGAAGAATGTGGTGCGCACCGTCGCGCTGTCATTGTCCTTGGGCGCGACCATTCCGTAAGCGCGGCCAATGACCAGCGTCGGGTCTTCGACGATGGGAAAGCGCACCTCGACGTCAAAACGGTCGCGGATCGCGCGCAGCCAGGCGAAATGCGAAAACAGGCTGTCCACCGAGAGCGCCATGAGATTGCAGTCGCGCTTTTCAAATTCATCCGCCTGACGCGCCAGTTCGACAAATTCGGTCGTGCACACCGGAGTAAAATCCGCCGGATGCGAGAACAAGATGAGCCAGCGGTCCCTGAACGCTGACAGCTTGACCGGCCCAATCGTGCTGCGCGCCTCGAAATCGGGCGCTGTGTCGCCGATGCGCAGGGCGCGCGCACTCCCGGCTTGGGTTTCGTTTGTGTCCATGGCCATCCTCTTAGCACTTGACTCCGATAAAGCAATACATATACATACTTTATGTAATCAAAGGAGTTTAGGATGTCTACGCCAGATACAGTCGTCCAGACAGCAACCGACCAGATCGCCCGTGCAATCGAGCAAAAGACGCTTCGTCCCTCTATCGCGGGCTTCTTCGACGAGGCAACATTTACTGTCAGTTATGTGGTTCATGACCCGGAAACCTGCGAGGCAGCGATCATCGATTCGGTGCTCGACTATGAAGCGGCCGCAGGGCGCACCTCATATGGCTCGGCAGATCGCATTATCGAATATGTTACTTCGAATAATCTGAAAGTGACCTGGCTGATCGAGACGCACGCCCACGCCGATCACATTTCAGCCGCGCCCTATCTCCAGCAAAAGCTGGGCGGGAAACTTGCCATCGGTAAGGAAATCATCCGCGTACAGGACGTGTTCGGCAAGCTTTTCAACGCCGGCACCGATTTTGAACGCGACGGTTCGCAATTCGACCACCTTTTCACCGATGGCGAGACGTTCAAGTTGGGCAAGATTGAAGGCATCGCACTCCACGTGCCCGGCCACACGCCTGCGGATATGGCATTCATCATCGGCGATGCCGCCTTTGTGGGCGACACGATCTTCATGCCCGATTTCGGCACGGCGCGTGCGGATTTCCCCGGCGGCGATGCGCGCCAATTGTTCCAGTCGATCCGTCGCCTGCTTTCCCTGCCCGACGAAACGCGCCTGTTCCTGTGCCACGATTACAAGGCGCCGGGCCGCGACGAATATGCGTGGGAGACGACCGTCGGCCAACAGCGGCGCGAGAATGTCCATGTGAAGGATGGTGTGAGCGAGGACGATTTCGTCGAAATGCGCACCACGCGCGATGCGACGCTGGCCATGCCCAACCTCATCATGCCTTCGGTGCAGGTGAACATTCGCGGCGGGCGTCTGCCCGAGCCTGAAGAAAACGGCGTCAGCTACATCAAGATTCCGGTGAACGCGGTATGACGGAGCCGTTTGTTTTGACCGGCTTTCCAGACGCAGCGCCGATGGCAGGGCTGGCTGGCGGTGTTCTCATCGGGCTGGCCGCTGCGCTGATGCTGCTTGGCATCGGGCGGATTGCCGGCATTTCGGGCATCACCGCGCGCGCGGCAGGCATTTCCGACAGCAGCCTGCCGCGTGTTTCGGCCTGGGGCTTTGTTGTCGGTCTGCCTCTGGGGGCTTTCATTGTAATGCTCGCACAAGGCGGTCTGCCAGCCAACTTTGCATCGCCGCTTTACCTCGCGATCGCAGGGCTTGTCGTTGGTGTTGGCACCCGCCTCGGTAGCGGCTGCACCAGCGGGCACGGCGTTTGCGGGATGAGCCGCTTTTCACAGCGTTCCATCGTTGCAACGATCACATTCATGGTCACGGGCTTTGCCACGGTTGCCGCTATGAATGCGCTTGGACTGGAGGTGCTACCATGATGCGCCGTATCCTTATTCCGGTCCTATCGGGTTCCATCTTCGGCGCTGGACTTGCTCTGGGCGGGATGACCGATCCGGCGCGGGTTCGCGGCTTCCTCGACATATTTGGCGACTGGGATCCCACGCTTGCCTTCGTCATGGGCGGAGCGGTTTTGGTGATGGTCATCGCCTGGCAAATCCAGCCCAAATTGATCCGCCCCGTTTTCGGCGGCGATTTCGCCCTTCCGGGCACGCAAGACCTGACCGCGAAATTGATCGGCGGTTCGGCGCTGTTCGGGATTGGCTGGGGCATCGCCGGCCTTTGCCCGGGCCCGGGTATTGCGGCGCTGGTGATTGAACCTGTGTCCGCCGCGATCTTCATCATCGCCATGCTGACAGGGATGGTGCTTGTGCGCCTGTTCGAAGGGAAGGCGTGATGGATATCCGCCAAGTCACCCCCGAATTCGCGGTCGCACCGCAGATCCAGCCGGCGGACTTCGCATCCCTCGCTGCACAAGGTTTTGTCGCCGTTCTATGCAACAGACCCGACGGCGAAGAAGACGGCCAGCCGGGCGTGGGCGAAATGCGCAAAGCAGCCGAAGCCAACGGCATTGCCTTTCATCACATCCCCGTATCGGGCGGGCAGTTTCCCGATGCCGCCATCGACGCCTTTCGCGCGGTTCGGCGCGGCACCGATGGTCCGGTGCTTGCCTACTGCCGCACGGGCACGCGCTCGATAACTCTCGATACGCTTGCCAATCCTGACAACATTCCTCCCGCCCAGCGCCTCAAGCGCGCGAGCGATGCGGGATACGACCTCACAAATCTGAGTGATACGCTCGCATAATAAGTCCTCGGGAGAACAATCATGTCTGCATCACACACGGTGGTGATCGTTGGTGGCGGTGCCGCCGGACTTGCCACGGCCTCTTCGCTGCTCAAGCGGCGCAAGAACCTCGATATTGCGGTGATCGACCCTGCCGATACCCATGCCTATCAACCCGGATGGACCATGGTCGGCGGCGGCGTGTTCAAGCCGGAAGTGACCCGCCGATCCATGGCAAGCGTGATGCCCAAGGGCGTGACCTGGATCAAACAGGCGGCCAAATCCTTCGAGCCCGACAATAACGAAGTGACGCTCGCCGACGGTTCAACCGTGCGGTACGATGCGCTGGTCGTTGCGCCGGGCATCCGCCTTGCGTGGGAGACAATCGAGGGGCTTGAAGAGACGCTTGGCAAGAACGGTGTCACGTCAAACTACCGCTATGACCTGGCGCCTTACACATGGGAGATGGTGCAGAAGCTAAAGCAAGGCCGCGCCATTTTCACGCAGCCGCCCATGCCGATCAAATGCGCAGGCGCGCCGCAAAAGGCGATGTATCTGTCGTGCGATCACTGGCTGCGCGCAGGGGTTCTCGACCACATTGATGTCGAGTTCTGCAATGCGGGCGGCGTCCTGTTTGGCGTGCAGGATTATGTCCCTGCGCTGATGAGCTATATCGAAAAATACGATGTTCAGCTCGACCTTGGCCACACGCTCGTCTCTGTCGATGGGCCTGCGCAAAAAGCGGTGTTCAAGACCGAAGAAGGCGAGGTCACGCGCGAGTTCGATATGCTCCATGTCGTGCCCCCGCAGGTCGCACCGCAATTCCTTGCGGACAGCCCGCTCGCCGCAGAAAGCGGATTTACCGATGTGGACCAGCACACCTTGCGCCATGTGCGCTATGACAATGTCTTTGGCCTTGGCGATGCAGGCGCCATGCCCAATGCAAAAACCGCCGCCGCCGCGCGCAAACAGGCGCCGGTCGCGGCCGTCAACGTGCTGCAACAGCTGGGCGGGCATGGTCCCAAAGCGGGCTATGACGGCTATGGCTCGTGCCCCCTTACGGTAGAGCGCGGTAAGATTGTCCTCGCTGAATTCGGCTATGGCGGTAAGCTTATGCCAAGCTTTCCGGAATGGATTATCGACGGGACAAATCCCGCGCGTCTTTCATGGATGCTGAAAGCCGATGCGCTGCCGTGGATTTACTGGAACGGGATGCTCAAGGGCCGCGAATGGCTGGCGGGTCCGGGCGGATTGATAGCGCAGTAAAGCGCCGGGACGAAGGGCCTTTTGACCATGCTTTCGCGCTATCTTCCGATCCTTGAATGGGGCCGGACATACAACCGGAACATATTGACCGATGACCTGATGGCGGCGGTGATCGTCACCATCATGCTTATCCCGCAAAGCCTCGCCTATGCGCTGCTTGCAGGATTGCCCCCGGTTGTGGGCCTTTACGCCTCGATCCTGCCGCTTGTGCTCTATGCCATTTTCGGGACCAGCCGCACTTTGGCGGTGGGGCCTGTGGCGGTTGTCTCCTTGATGACAGCCTCGGCTGCGGGAGCGGTCGCGGCGCAAGGGACGGCTCAATATCTCGAAGCGGCGATTACGCTCGCCATGCTGTCGGGCGTGATGCTCGCCATCCTTGGTTTCTTGCGCGCTGGTTTTCTTGCGAACCTCCTATCCCACCCGGTGATCAGCGGCTTTATCACCGCATCGGGCATTCTGATCGCGACCAGCCAGTTGAAGCATATCCTCGGCATCGAGGCTGGCGGCGACAACTGGCCCGAGATGCTCGGCTCGCTCGCCGCCTCGATTGGGGAGACAAATGTCTGGACGCTGGCGGTTGGTATTCCCGCCACGCTGTTCCTGTTCTGGGTGCGCAAGGGAGCAAAGCCCGCGCTTGAGCGCATCGGCCTGCCTTCTCGCGCCGCTGATATGACCGCAAAGGCAGGGCCGGTGGTTGCCGTGGCGCTTACCATCCTTGCCGTGATCGCGTTTGATCTAGGCGACAGGGGCGTCAATCTGGTTGGAGCGATCCCGCAAGGCCTGCCGCCATTTGCCCTGCCCAGCACCGATCTGTCGCTGATCGAGAAATTGTGGGTCCCTGCCCTTCTCATCTCCATCATCGGCTTTGTCGAAAGCGTTTCGGTTGCGCAGACCCTTGCCGCCAAGCGGCGCCAACGCATTGCCCCCGATCAGGAATTGATCGGCCTTGGCGCTGCCAATATCGCGAGCGCGTTTTCAGGCGGCTATCCTGTGACAGGTGGCTTTGCCCGTTCGGCGGTGAATTTTGACGCTGGCGCGCAGACCCCTGCGGCAGGAGCCTATACCGCCGTGGGTATTGCGCTGGCGACGCTGTTTCTGACTCCGCTTTTGTTCAGCCTTCCCATCGCAACATTGGCCGCGACCATTATCGTTGCCGTGCTCAGCCTCGTTGATCTCAAAACGCCGGGCCGCCTGTGGAATTATTCCAAGGCCGATTTCGCAGCGCATATCGCCACAATCGCGATCACCCTGCTCGCAGGGGTCGAGATGGGCGTGATCGCAGGGGTTGGCGTGGGCCTGCTCCTTTACCTGTGGCGCGCCAGCCGCCCGCACGCCGCCATCGTTGGCCGCGTTCCGGAGACGGAGCATTTTCGAAATGTTGACCGCCACAAAGTCTTTACCGTGCCGCACATCCTCTCAATCCGCATTGATGAGGCGCTGACTTACCTCAACGCGCGCTGGCTTGAGGAATATGTGCTCGAAGAAGTCGCGGACCGTCCGGCTGTACGCCACGTGATCCTGATGTGCAGCGCGGTCAATGAAATCGACGCATCGGGTTTGGAGAGCCTTGAGGCGATCAATCACCGGCTTGGCGATGGGAAGATCGGCCTGCATCTGTCCGAGGTGAAAGGTCCGGTCATGGACCGCCTCAAACGCTCCCATTTCATCGAAGAGCTGAACGGCGAGGTTTTCCTCTCCCAGTCCAAGGCTTTCGATAAACTTGTAAGCGATGACGGCGCGCCGCCGGAACCGGTCGATCACTATGAAGCGCGCGGGCTGATTTGATGCCTGTAATCGCCGATAAGGACGCAAAATGCCGCCGCATCCTTGCACTGATCGAAGGCGGTAAAGGCGTGTGCGAAAGCTGCCGCGAGATCGGCATATCGGAAAAGACTTTTTACCGCTGGCGCAAGGCGCAATCGGTGCGTTAAAGTCCCGCTGCGGAAGCGACACATTCACTGAAGGGAAGATATGGCTATGGATATCAATATCGGAATTGATGACGCAGGGCGCGAGAAATCATCCAATGCGCTCAAGAAGCTGCTTGCAGACACCTATACGCTCTATCTCAAGACCCACGGCTATCACTGGAATGTCGAAGGGCCGCATTTCCAGCAATTGCACCTGCAATTCATGGAGCAATATACCGAAATGTGGAACGCGGTGGACGAGCTTGCCGAACGGATCCGCGCGCTTGGCCACTATGCGCCCTCCTCCTATTCGGAAATGAGCGGGCTTTCCTCGATCAAGGAAGAGACCGGCAATCCCGACTGGCACGCAATGGTGACCAACCTTGCCAAGGGCCACGAACAGGTCGCCAACACCGCGCGCGAGGTTTTGCGGGTGGCCGAAGAGATCGGGGACGAGGCGACTCTGGACGTGGTCGCACCGCGGCTGACCTTGCATGAAAAAACCGCGTGGATGCTGCGGGCAACCGCGAACTGAGCGGCTATCAATAAAGCAAATTTTGTAATTAATTGCGCATTTCCGTCATGGAATTGCCAATTTTTCACGCAAAACAGCCGCTTTATCGCTTGTTCGCCAACTTCGATTAATGTAAGTGCGTAATTGAATTGGACGACTCACCACGCTGCGCGTAGCTCGTGGTCATCAATCCAAGGAGTACACACCATGAGCTTACATATCGGCGACACTGCCCCCGACTTCACCATTGCCACCACCAGGGGTGAGATCAGCCTCCACGACTGGTCCGGTGACAACTGGGTGTTTTTCTTCAGCCACCCGGCTGATTTCACTCCCGTATGCACCACAGAAATGGGCATGACCGCCAAGCTCGCCGCAGAGTTCGAGGCGCGCGGCGTCAAGCCGCTTGGCCTTTCAACCGATACAGTTGAAGAGCACCTTGAGTGGGTCAAGGACGTGGACGAGACGCAAGACTGCTCGCTTCAATTCCCGATTGTCGCAGACCCCGATCTCGAGATCGCCAAACTCTACGACATGATCCACCCGGACCAGAGCGAGACGGCGGCGGTTCGTTCGGTTTTTATCATTGATCCGTCGAACAAGATCCGCCTCACCATGACCTATCCGATGAGTGTCGGGCGCAATTTCGACGAAATCCTGCGGGTGATCGACAGCCTGCAACTGACCGACCGCTGCACCATTGCAACGCCTGCCGATTGGCGGCCCGGTGACGAGGTCATCATCCCGCCTTCGATCAATGATGAAAAGGCAACCGAGATGTTTCCGCAAGGGTTCACCACCATCAAACCCTATCTGAGGACGACGAAAGTCGCCTGAGGGTCGCAAGAGACAGCGCGTTCGCAGTGAGCATTGCGGGCGCGCCCTCTCACATCACGTTTTCACAACTGAGGGATCACACCTAGCACCATGTTTGATCAGCTCGACGCCCTTCTGCTGGCACGTATCCAGTTCGCTTTTACAGTCAGCTTCCACTTCTTCTTTCCCGCCTTTTCCATCGGGCTGGCGAGCTATCTCGCCGTTCTCGAAGGGCTGTGGCTGAAAACCGGCAAACAGGTCTATCTCGACCTGTTCAAATACTGGCTCAAGATCTTTGCCATCGCCTTTGCCATGGGCGTCGTCTCCGGCATCGTGATGAGCTATCAGTTCGGCACCAACTGGTCGGTGTTTTCCGACGTCGCAGGGCCGGTGATCGGGCCGCTCATGGCTTACGAAGTGCTGACCGCCTTCTTCCTTGAGGCGGGCTTTCTTGGCGTCATGCTGTTCGGCATGAACAAGGTGGGCCGAAAACTGCACTATACCGCAACGCTGATGGTTGCGCTTGGCACGTTTGTCTCGGCCTTCTGGATCCTGTCTGTGAACAGCTGGATGCAAACGCCGGTGGGCCACATCATCGGCGAGAACGGACAACTCCTTCCCGGTGGAAGCTGGTGGGATATCGTTTTCAATCCGAGCTTCCCCTATCGCCTCGTGCACACGGTGATGGCGGCCTATCTCACCACGGCCTTCGTGGTCGGGGGCGTGGGCGCATGGCACCTTTTGAAAGAGCGTAAAGACGGCACTGCCAACCCGCACGCGCGCAAGATGTTTTCTATGGCGATGTGGATGGCGGCGATCGTGACGCCTGCGCAAATCTTTGCCGGCGACCTTCACGGCCTCAACACGCTCGAGCATCAACCCGCCAAAGTGATGGCAATGGAGGGGCATTTTGACAGCCACCCCGAAGGTGCGCCCCTGATCCTCTTCGGTATCCCTGATAGCGAGGAGAAGACCGTCAAATATGCCATCGAAATCCCCAAGGCATCCTCGCTTATCCTGAAGCATGATCTGAACGCGCCGATGGACGGGCTCGACACGATCCCGGACGATGAAGAGCCGCCTGTTGGCATGGTCTTCTGGTCGTTTCGCATCATGGTCGGCATCGGCTTTGCGATGTTGGGCATCGGTTTGTGGAGCCTGTATGGCCGCGCGCGAAAGAGGCTCTACGATATGCCGTGGCTCCACCGTGCCGCCGTTCTCATGGCGCCCAGCGGCTTTGCAGCGGTGCTGGCCGGCTGGATCACCACAGAAGTGGGCCGACAGCCTTATGTGATTTATGGCCTTTTGCGCACGGCCGATGCGGCAAGCCCGCTTGATGCGCCTGCCGTCGCCGCTTCGCTGCTTGCCTTCATCATCGTCTATTTCACCGTCTTCGGTATCGGCGTGTGGTACATCCTGCGTCTGATGAGCAAGACCCCGCATTCCGGCGAACCCGATGCGATGGAGGGCGATTCCGGCCCTATCCGCACCGCCGGCATTACACCTGGACCAACGCAAAATCCGGGGCATGACGAACCCCTTCCCGCGCACAAGGAGGACGTGTGATGGACCTGACCGTGATCTGGGCGTTTATCATCGCCTTCGCCGTGTTCGCCTATGTCGTGATGGACGGGTTTGACCTTGGCATCGGCATCCTGTTCCCCACGGTCCGCGTGGGACAGGGCCGCGATAGGGCGATGAACTCCATCGCGCCTGTGTGGGACGGAAACGAGACGTGGCTGGTGCTTGGCGGAGGTGGGTTGTTCGCCGCTTTCCCGCTTGCCTATGCGGTGATCCTGCCTGCCACCTATCCGCTTATCATTGCCATGCTTCTGGGCCTCGTTTTTCGCGGGGTGGCGTTCGAATATCGCTGGCGTGATCCGGGTCACCGCGCGTTCTGGGACGCGGCATTCTTCGGCGGCTCGCTTGTCGCGGCGATGGCGCAAGGGATGACGCTGGGCGCGCTTTTGCAAGGGATCGAAGTGGTCGATCGCAGTTATGCGGGCAGCTGGTTCGACTGGCTCACGCCCTACACCTTGCTGTGCGGGCTCGGCGTTGTCGCTGGCTATGCGCTTTTGGGCAGCACCTGGCTGATCTGGAAGCTGGATGGCGGCGCACAGAAACACGCCCGCTACCTCGCCCTTCGCGCAGCGATTGCGACCATTGTGCTGATGGGGGCGGTCAGCCTTTATAACATCTTCCTCAACGCCGAATATGCCGACCGCTGGCTCACCGCGCCCGAGATCTATTTCGCAGCGCCCGTGCCGATCCTTACCGGCCTTGTCGCCTTGTCGATGATCCAGGCGATCCGCAAGGAGCGCAACAGCAAGCCTTTCTGGCTGGCGATTGCGCTGTTCTTTGCAGGAACCCTCGGGCTTGGCGTCACCATGTGGCCCTATGTCGTGCCCCCCGGCGTCACGATCTGGGATGCAGCAGCGCCCGAAAGCAGCCAGATTTTCATGCTGGTCGGTGTTGCGATCACCATGCCGCTCATCATCGGCTACACCGCCTGGGCCTATTGGGTGTTCAGGGGCAAGGTGGATGACGAGGGGTACCATTGATGCCGCGCCTCGATAGCGAACCCCAGCCACCCCTGTGGAAGCGCCTCGCGTGGATGGCCGCAATATGGCTGGCGAGTGTGACGGTGCTGGGCGTGGTGGCGATGATTATCCGCTTCTGGCTCAAGGCCTGACGGTAAAGGAGATCTGCCCATGCACTTCAATCCGAGCAAGCACACCCTGGCCCTTGCAGCCGCGTGCAGCGCCCTTGTCCTCGCCGGGTGTTCGCAAGACACCTCCAGCCATAAGAGCGATGGCGAACAGGCAGCTTTCCTCAACCGCTCGCAAGAGATCACTGCGCAGTTTCAATCCGAACTCCAGACGACGCTTTCCACCGCGATTGGCGAGGCGGGAGCAGTGGGAGCAATCGGCGTGTGCCAATCGGCAGCGCCCGCCATTGCGCAAGCCCTGTCCGACGAAAGCGGCCTTTCCATCAGCCGCATCGCGCGCCGCAATCGCAATGCGGAAGGCGGCCTCTCCCCCGAGCTTGAGCCGCTTTACGCACAGCTTGAGGCAGCGCCGATGGACAATGGCGCCCCGCGCAAGGTTCACGGATCGGTGGATGGCGCGATGGTCTATCTGCAAGCGATCCCGATGAAGGAGCAGCCTTGCTCTGTATGCCACGGGACCAATATCGATCCGGCGATCAGCGATGCCATCGCCGCAGCCTATCCCGATGACCTCGCCACCGGCTTTGAGCCGGGCGAGCTGCGCGGCGCTGTTCTTGTGCAGGGGCAGGCACAGCCCTGAACACCGGCACTCTGTTCAAATGGAACGCCCCTGTGCCCCTAGGCGTTCGACGATAAAGACAATTTGGAAACAGGAGATCCGCCATGCTTCTCGAAAAGATCAAGACACCCGGCCTCTCGCACCTGTCCTACCTTATCGGGTCCGGCGGCAAAGCGGCGGTGATTGATCCGCGCCGCGATTGCGAAATCTATCTTGAAAAAGCGCGCGCCGAAGGGCTGGAGATCACCCATATCTTCGAAACGCACCGCAATGAGGACCTCATCACCGGCTCCCCCATCCTTGCCGAGATGACTGGGGCAAAGGTGCTGCACGGACCCAATGCAGCGGGCGAAATTTCCTTCGCCCAAACAGCGCGCGAGGGCGACAAATTTGAGATCGGACAGCTCACCATCGAGGTGCTGGAGACACCGGGACACACCGACGATCACCTCGCCTTTGTCATCCATGACCGCGAATATGCCGATGGTCCGGTGGGTGTGTTCACGGGCGATGCGCTGTTCGTGGGCGATGTCGGGCGCACCGATTTTTACCCCGAGCGCAAGCGCGAGGTTGCAGGGCTGCTTTACGACTCGCTCCAAAAGCTGCTGTCCCTCGGCGATCAGGCGATCCTCTACCCTGCGCACGGCGCGGGCTCTGTGTGCGGCTCCGGCATGGCCGAGCGCGAGTTTTCGACCATCGGGCACGAACGCCGCAACAATCCGCGTTTGCAGATCGGTGATCGCGAGACGTTTATCGACGCCAAGATCGCCGAAAACCATTACCAGCCGCCCTATTTCCGTCTGATGGAACGATTGAACATCGAAGGCGCAGACGCGGCCCCTCGCGTGGTCCGGCCAAAGCGGCTGACCTTGCCGGAAATGCGCGAGGCAACAGCCGACCATGTGATCGACCTGCGCGAACCGCTTGCCTATGCGGGCGCTCATTTCCCCGGTTCAATGTGCCTTCCCGTCGGCATGATTTCCGCCTTTGCCGGATGGTTCATTCGCGAGGGTGAGACAATCCTTCTCGTGGGATCGGACGAGGGACAGCTTTCCAGCGCCATGTCGCACCTCACCCGCATCGGGCTCGACAATGTTATCGGCGGTTACAATGGCGTTGTGCCGGCGGCGGCCAATGGCGTTGCCATGAACACGATCCCCATGGTCGATACCGATACGGTCAAATCGCGGCTTGATGGCTCTGAGCGCGAGTGGACCCTGCTCGATGTGCGCGACGCGGACGAGCGCGAAGCTGCCGCAATCGAGGGTTCCATGCACATCTATGTTGGCGAACTCAACGAACGGTGGAACACGCTCGACAAGGACAAATCCTACACCCTCATGTGCGCAAGCGGTATGCGCGCCACCGTCGCGGCAGGCTGGCTTGCAAGTCGGGGATTTGGCAATATTGATGTCTACCTTGGATCAATGGGCGCATGGAAGGCAGCGAATGGCTGATGCGATTGACGGTCAGGCGTTCTGGGACGAACGTTTTGCAAGCGAGGATTATGTCTTCGGCACGCAGCCCAACGCCTTTCTCACAAGAGAGGCGCAACGCCTGAAAGAAAATTCGCGCGTGCTTGCGATTGCCGATGGCGAGGGGCGCAACAGCGTCTTTCTCGCCAGACACGGGCACAAGGTGACAGCAACCGACATTTCGCCGCGCGCGATTGAAAAGGCCGAAAGGCTTGCCGCAAACAGCGGTGTCGAGGTGCATTTCATCCAGGCGGATCTGGCAAGCTGGGACTGGCCCGAGAACGCCTTTGACGCGGTCGTCGGCATCTTCATCCAGTTCGCCGCCCCGCCTTTGCGCGATCGCCTGTTTGAACGAATGGCGAAGGCGTTGAAGCCCGGTGGCCTCCTTCTGCTGGAGGGGTATCGCCCCGAGCAATTGGATTACGGCACCGGCGGGCCACCTACGACGGAAAACATGTACACTGAGGCGGTCCTTCGCGAAGGGTTTGCAGCGCTCGAAATCGAGCATCTTGAAAGCTATGATGCCGAGATCAGCGAAGGCAATGGTCACGAGGGCATGTCGGCGCTGATCGATCTGGTGGCGCGCCGGCCCGGTTAGCGCGGCAGCTTAGGCAAGGGTTTGAGATGAAACTGCTGATACCTCCTCCCATTGTCGCAGCCCTTTGCGGCCTCGCCATGTGGGGCATCGCGCATTTCTTTCCGCAAACGCGCCTCTCCTTCTCTTTCCAGACGCTTGTTGCCTGCGCCTTCATCGTGGCGGGGTTGGCGATAGACCTAGTTTCGGTCGGGGCCTTTAGAAAAGCGAAGACAACCGTCACGCCCCTTGCTCCGGAAAAAGCATCGAGCCTCGTTGTCACAGGGCTTTATCGCTACACCCGAAATCCGATGTATGTGGGGATGCTGTTCATCCTTATCGGCGTTGCGATCTGGCTGGGTTCGCTTGCGAATGTGATCGCCCTTATCGCATTCGTGGGGTACATCACGGTGTTCCAGATCATGCCCGAAGAAGCGCGCTTGTCGCAGGTTTTCGGCGCTGATTACGAAAGCTACAGAACGCGGGTCAGGCGCTGGATTTGACAACCATCGCCGGTCAAAGCGCCGTTGACAGCTCGGCAAGCGAGCCACCGGCCTTGATCGTTTTAAGACAGATGGTTGTCTCGCTCGATTGAACGCCGGGCAGCTTTGAAATTTCGTGGCGCAAGAGTTCATCGAGATGTTCGACCGATGCTGCATAAACGCGCAGGAGATAATCGCTCGAGCCAGCCGTGGTGTGACATTCGGTGATGGCTCGGTGCTCGCAAACGGCGGCTTCGAAATCGGCGTGCGCATCGAACCCGATGGTGACCGAAATGTAGCACTGGACGCCAAGGCCAAGCGATGCCGGATCAAGCTGCGCCGTGAAGCCGGTGATCACGCCCGCTTCGCGCAGCCGCTGAACGCGGTTCCAGCATGGCGTTTTGGAAAGGCCCACCTGCTCTGCCAGTTCGGCAAAGGAAATGCGCCCGTCGCGCTCAAGCAAGGCGACGATTTTATGATCGATCCGGTCCATTGAACAAGCATAGCAATTGCCACAATGAATGAACAGAACGTTGGTCCTGTAAAATAGCATTTGGCGGACGGTTGTTCCGTGTATGCACCATTCTTGGACGTTTTAGAAACAATATCCCTGCCAAAGCAGTCTATCACAAGTCGTTCACGACCCCTCGTCCCAGGATGGATTTTATGAACGAAACCCCTCCCAATGCCGCCCCTCCCGAAGGCGCAAATCCCGACTGGTCCATGCCCCAGAATTGGGAGCAATTCACCGCGTCTGACCACGAGCGATGGAGCGAATTTGCCGCCCGTCAGGCAAAGGCTCTGGAAGGGCTCGCCTGCGACACCTTTCTCGACGGGGTGCGCGCGCTCGAACTTGATCGCATGGGCGTGCCAGACTTTGCCAAGTGGAATGATCGCCTGCGCGCACTCACCGGATGGGAAGTGGTCGCCGTGCCCGGAGTGATCCCGAACGAGCCGTTCTTCAAGATGCTCGCCGAACGCAGGTTCCCGGTCGCCAACTTCCTGCGCCAGGGCCCCTCGTTCGACTATAGCGACGAGCCCGATATGTTTCACGATGTCTTTGGCCATATGCCAATGTTCATCGACCCGACCTTTGGCGAGTTCATGTCCGCTTATGGCAGAGCGGGCATCCGCGCGGAGCGCCTCGGCATGTCCGATTGGCTGGGGCGCCTTTACCTCCACACCGTCGAGTTCGGCCTCATCAAACAGCGTGGCGAGCTGCGTGCCTATGGCGCTGGCCTTATGTCGAGCTTTGCCGAGGCGCGGCACGCGCTCACCAGCGAAAACCCCCGCCGCCTGCAATTCGATCTCCCGCGCCTGATGCGGACCGATTGGCCGTTTGACGAGTTCCAGCCGACCTATTTCGTGATCGAGAGTTTTGAGGCATTGCTCGAAGAGATGGAGACCACCAGCCTCGCCCACGTCTATGAAGAGGTGCGCGATTTGCCGCTGATCCCCATTGGCGAGGCTGCGCCTGGCGACCGCCCCTGTGATATGAGCCCGTCTCAAGGAGAACGTGTGTGACCATCAAGAAGACCATGGAAGACGGGGTCGAAACCTTCGAGGCGGAAATCGATGGCGAGACGATCCAATGGGACCGCGGCCTCTCCTATGCGCGCCACATCCAGACCGACGCCCTCTTGCAGAGCCAGATACCGGTGTCGGACAAGCCCGACGAAATGCTCTTCATCATCATGCACCAGACGATGGAGCTCTGGATCAAGCTGGCGATCCACGAGGCGAACGTCGCGATGGAACATCTGCGCGCTGATGAGCCCGGCAAGGCGGAAAAGACCCTCGACCGGATTGCGACGGTGCTGCGCCATATGGTTCATTCGTGGGAGGTGTTGGCAACGCTCAGCCCGCACGATTTTCTCACCTTCCGCGGGTATTTGCGCAAGGCGTCCGGCTTTCAGTCGCACCAGTATCGCACACTCGAATTTTGCCTCGGTCTCAAACGCGCAGACCTCGTGCTGATCCACAATGACGATGAAGAGCGCCGCGCTTTATTGGAAGAGGTGTTGCACGCCCCTTCGCTCTATGATGAACTCCTCGCGCTGCTGGCGCGGCGCGGGTTTGATATTCCCAGCCACAAGCTGAAACGCGATTTCTCGCAAAGCTACGAACCTTCGGACGCAGTCGAAGATGCCTGGCTTCAAATCTACACCAACCCCGGCGACCACTGGGACCTCTACACCCTCGCTGAAAAGGTCACCGCGGTGGAGTATTACTTTCAGGAATGGCGCTTCAAGCACATGAAGACCGTCTCCCGCGTGATCGGGCACAAGGTCGGCACGGGCGGCTCTTCGGGCGTGAACTATCTGGTCAAGGCGTTGGACCTTCCCTTCTTCCCCGAATTGTGGTCGATGCGCACCCGAATGACGGCGCCCAAGGAAGGCGGCAATTATGCCGATGAGGCCCCGCACAATGGAGACGAGTGCCCTTATGGCCACTAAGCTTTGGGATATCACACAAAGGCTGGGCACGAAGACCCCGCTCTGGCCGGGCGAGCCCGACCTTGTGGTGAAACGCAATGTGCAAATAGGCTCCGATTGCCCGGTCAATATCGGCGAGGTGACCATGCCCCTGCACGCCGGCACCCACGCCGATGCACCGGTGCATTATTGCGATGATGGGGTCGACAGTGCTGGCTCGTCATTGGCCGCCTACGTCGGACCTTGCATGGTTGCGGACGTTCGTCATGCAGGCGAGCGGGTGGAAGAGAGCGATTGCGACTGGACGGTTCTCGAAGGGGCAGCGCGCATCCTTTTTCGAACCTACGATAGCTTCCCGCATGATGCGTGGGACGAGCATTTCAAAGCCATCGCGCCCGCGGTCATCGCCCGGTTGAGGGAGGCAGGCGCGGTCTTGATCGGGGTCGATACGCCCTCGCTCGATCCGCAAAACTCGAAAACAATGGATGCCCATCACGAAGTGCTCAAAGGCGATATGCGCATCCTCGAGGGGCTGGTGCTCGATGACGTTGCACCGGGCGAATATGAGCTTATTGCCCTGCCCCTGCCGCTGGAGGGTGCCGATGCGAGCCCTGTTCGTGCGGTGTTGAGAGAGTTGGCGAAATGACGATTACCACCGCCGATATCGCTGCCATGGATGCAGCCGATCCGCTTGGCGGGTTTCGCGATGAATTCGTGATCCGCGATGGCCTTATCTACCTCGACGGCAATTCTCTTGGTGTGCTGCCCAAGAGTACGATTGCCCGCATGAACCGGACAGTCAATGAAGAGTGGGCCGATGGCCTTATCACTTCCTGGCTTGGCGCGGATTGGATCAACGCGCCGACCCGCATCGGCGACAAGATCGCACAGCTTCTGGGCGCAGAGCCGGGCGAGATTATTGCTGGCGAAAGCACCTCGATCAATATCTTCAAGGCGCTTACCGCTGCGCTTTCCCTGCAAAAGGGGCGCAGCGTCCTGCTTACCGAAACCGGCAATTTCCCGACCGACAATTACATGATGCAAGGCCTCGCGCGTTTTTCCGGCGGCGCGCTTCAATGCCGCGAAGTCGCGCCCAAGGATGTGCTCGACGCTCTAGATGAAGATGTCGCTGTGCTGCTGCTGACACAGGTGCATTACAAGACCTCGCGCATCCGCGATATGGCTGAGGTCACCGCGAAAGCTCACGCAAAAGGTGTGCTCACCGTCTGGGACCTTAGCCATTCGACCGGCGCAATCGAAGTCGATCTGAACAGTGCGAAAGCCGATTTTGCGGTGGGGTGCGGCTATAAATTCCTGAACGGCGGCCCGGGCGCGCCCGCTTTCCTGTTCGCGGCAAAGCGTCATCACCATGCAGACCCGGTCCTGTCAGGCTGGTTCGGCCATGCCGCGCCGTTCGATTTTGATGGCGATTTCAAACCAGCGCAAGGCATCGACCGCTTCCAATGCGGAACACCTCCGGTGCTCGGCCTTGCAGCCCTGGAAGAGGGCGTCAACATCATGCTTGAGGCCGACATGGAAAGAGTGCGCGCCAAGTCGAGCCAACTGACCGAGTTGTTCGTCGAATTGATGGAAGAGCGATGCGGCGAGTTCGGCTTTGAATTCATCTGCCCGCGTGATCCCAAGCAGCGCGGCAGCCAGGTCGCCTTTGCCCACCCCAATGCTTATGAAATGATGCAGGCGTTAAAGGCGCGCGATGTCATCGGCGACTTTCGCGCGCCAAACATCATGCGCTTTGGCGTGACCCCGCTCTACATCTCATTTGCCGACATAGCAGAGGCGGTGGATCGCCTGCGCACCATCTGTGTCGATGCAGAATGGGACCGCGAGGAATACCGGACCACAGCGGCCGTGACCTAATCCGGTTGGAGTTTAGGCAAACCCGCGCGCCGGGAAAACGTCAGGCCGCTGTATCCAGTTGAGCGGCGAATATTTCGCCGCACCATCGCATACGTGGAGGGTGAAAGCATGGCGCGCCTTGTCCGAGCGATTGGGCGGGCTGTAATGCGGCAAAAGCCCGTGCAGCATCACCAGCGTCCCCGCCTCGACCTCAAGCGGTTTTGCAGCAGAATCGCTCGGCCATGGGACATCGGACAATGTGTCCATTTCCACCGCGCCGTCGCGCAGACAAAAACGCTGGCGCAGCGGCGTATCGATGCCCTCGTCGCTCACCCAAAGGCAGCCGTTATCGAGGGTCGCATCGTCAATCGCAAACCAGAAGGTCAGCACCGAAATTGGCGCGGTGTAGAAGAAGGTCGCGTCCTGATGCCAGCCCACCTCGCCCCCAATGCGCGGCTGCTTGAAGATATACATTGACTGGTAGATCCTGGGGTCTGCCTGCCCCAGACCCTTCGCCACCAAATCGCAATTGGGATCGTGTGAGAAGCGCTCGAACACAGGGTCAAGGTCATGCATCGCGTGGCCAATCTTGTTGGTCGACAGCGCCTTTTCCTGAGCGAGCTTGCCGTCCGCATCGAATGCTTCTTCTTCAAAGAAACAGCGGACCGCATTGGCAGAGCTCAGGAAGTATTCGTCGCGCGTTTTTGCATGGTCCTTGGTCGTGAAGATCGCGCGCTCGCCCTCGGCATCGAAGTCCTCGATGATTGCCGCCGCTGCTGCGCGCAGCTCCTCAAGCTCGTCCGCGCGCTTGAAACCTTCAATTGCGCAATATCCCTTTGCGCTGAACTGGTCGATATGGGTTTTGGTCAGCATCCTATTCGGTCCTCAATGCTTCGATTGGCGACAGGCGCGAGGCGCGCACCGCTGGATAGCCGCCGAAAGCCAGCCCGATCACTGCCGAGAAGATGAGCGAGCCGATAGCAACACCAAGGCCAATGGGCACAGGGAAATCGGCATAGGCGGTAAGCGCAGTCCCAGCGAGCCATGCAAGAGCAAGGCCCACCGCACCGCCAAGGACACACAGGACAGCCGCCTCGACCAGAAACTGGTTGCGTATGTCAGATCGCTTTGCACCCAGAGCCATGCGCAGGCCAATCTCGCGCGTGCGCTCTGTTACTGAGACCAGCATGATGTTCATGATGCCGATCCCGCCAACAAGCAGCGAGATAGAGGCAATCGCAACCAATACCGCCTGGAGGATGCCGGTGATGAACTGGCTTTCCTCCATAAACTCCTGCGTGGTGCGCACACGGAACGGATTGATCTCGCCATCGCGCACACGATAGCGATCCTTGAGGACATTGGTGATATCGATCTTGCCCTGCACGAGCGATGCGCCCTCTTCAAAACCGGCAAAGGCGAGTTGCAAATCATCGGGCCCGGGCAAAGTGTCTCCGACAAAGCGCTGGCGCATGGTCGAGATCGGCATGACCGCTGTATCGTCGTTATCGGTGCCGAAGGTTGATCCCTTTTCTTCCAGAAGGCCGATCACCTGAAAAGGGACACCATCGACGCGCACGCTCTCGCCCACGGGATCAAACTCGCCAAACAGCGTTTCAGACGTGGTTCGGCCCAGCACCAGAACCCTTGCCGCGGACCGCACATCTGCCTCGGTGATGTAACGGCCCCGGTCTGCGGGGTGGTTGGTGATCGAGCCATAGCCCGGCGTGGTCCCGACAGAGCTGGTCGTCGCATTCGCCCCCGGCGTCACGAGATCCAGGGTCGAGCGCAATTGAGGTGCGGTGGCGATGACGCCGGGCACTTCACGCTCGATCGCTCGCAGGTCGCGCTGGGTGAGGCGGCCCCGGTCAAAAGATCGCCGCCCGCCTTCGTTGTCGGGCTCGGGCACGATGATTGCCATATTGGATCCGAAGCTGTTGATCGACTGCATCACCGACACCTGTGCGCCATTGCCCACGGCAACGGCTAGGGTAACGGCAAAGACCCCGATCAGAACGCCCAGCATGGTAAGGATTGAGCGCATCAGATTGGTGCGCAAGGCCGTGAAGGCGATTGCTATATTGACGCTCCAGCTGGCGAGCCATTTTTCCATCAGGCGCTCTCCGCGTCGGCATAGGCGCTTGCAACCGTGCGATTTTTGACGATGCGATCTTCGATCACCTTACCGTCGCGAAATTCAATCCGGCGCTTGGCGTGATCTGCGATCTCGTCTTCATGGGTGACGACAATCACCGTGATACCAGCGGCATTGAGCTTCTCGAAGATCGCCATGATCTCCTCGCTCGTGCGGGTGTCGAGCGCGCCGGTGGGTTCGTCAGCGAGCAGCACCAGCGGCTCGGTCACGAGCGCCCTTGCAATGGCGACGCGCTGTTGCTGACCGCCCGAAAGCTTGGCCGGTGTGTTGAGGAGCCGGTCGCCCAGCCCCATGTCGTGGAGCTTGGCAATCGCGCGTTCGCGCCGTTCGGTCTTGTCGATACCAGCATAGATGAGCGGCACTGCGACATTGTCGATCGAGGACGTGCGGGCGAGCAGATTGAACTGCTGAAAGACAAAACCGATCTTCTCATTACGCAAGCTGGCCAGCTCATCACTCGACATGGATGCGGTGGGGGTTCCATCGATCAAGACCTGTCCTGATGTGGGCACATCCAGGCAGCCGATCATGTTCATGAATGTCGATTTGCCAGAGCCGCTCGTGCCCATGATTGCGACATACTCGCCCTGCTCTATGGAGAGCGACACGCCATTGACCGCGTGGATGGTCTCACCGCCCAGATTGTAGCTTTTGACAAGCTCGCGGGTCTCGATAAGCGGCTGATCCGTTGTGGTCCGAGGCGTCGCGGGGGTGGCCATCATCGCGCCCTACGAGCCTTCGCCAGAGCCATCGCCGCGCAAGGACCGGGAGCGGACGAGAACACTTTGGCCGGCCTCAATGCCACTGGTGATCTCGACATAATCCTCACCCTCAAGTCCGGTCGTGACCGCAACGCGCGCAGGTGCATACGGGTCTTCGCCCGGCACCCAGACAAATGCCTGCTTCGCATCCTCGCCCTCCTCGTCCACCTGCTCGCTGCGATCATCCTCGCGCGGCAAGAAGCGGGTGGCGGCAACCGGCACGCGAAGCACGTCGGACTTCGTGCCCGTGACAATCTCGACATTGGCAGTCATGCCGGTGAGCAAGCGCCCGTCCGAATTGTCGACATCAAGAATGACCAGATAACTCACCGCATTGCCGGTTTGCGTGGCGGACTGGCGGATCTGCTGCACGGAAGCCTCGAAATCCGCATCGGGATAGGAATCGACGGTAAATCGCACCGTCTGCCCCGAGCGCACCTGCCCGATGTCGGCCTCGTCTACCGAAGCTTCGACCTGCATGCGGCTTGTGTCGGCGGCGATGGTGAAAAGGTTGGGCGTCTGAAAGTTCGCTGCGACCGTCGTGCCCGGCTCGACCAGCTTGTCGATCACGACCCCGCTTGTGGGCGCGACGATGCGGGTACGCGAGAGATCGAGGCGCGCGGATTCCAATTCCGCCATGCTCTGCGCAATCTGGGCGCGCGCGCTTTGTGCCTGTGCCTGCGCGGTGCTCAAATTAGCCTTGGCCGCGACCAGAGCATTCTCCGCCTGATCCAATCCAGCGGTCGAGACGAAGCCCTTTTCCGCCAGCTCCTTGCGCCGGGCAAATTCGCGGGTCTGCACATCAACGTCGGTTCGAGATCGCGCGATCGATGCCTGCGCCTGCGCCAGGCTGGCCCTCGCCAGATCGACCTGCGCGCGGGCCTGTGTCACCCGGGCGCGAGGCCGCGTTGCGTCAATTTCAGCCAGAAGCTGACCTGCTGCCACGGGCGAGTTGAAGTCGACGTAAACCTGCGTGATCTGGCCCGAAACTTCCGCGCCCACGTTGATCGTGTTGAGAGCTCTCAACGTGCCGCTGGCGGAGACCACGCGGGCCACTTCGCCCACGCTCGCTTCTTCCTCGACATATTCATAGTCGCGCTCACCCGAGGAGAAGATGGCCCATACAATCGCCAGGAGAACAAGCGCGATGATCCCTGTCATAATCGGATGTCGTTTGATCCAATCGAGAATTCGCTTCACTTTAATGCCCCGTGTTTCTGCGCTGTAAAAGCCATACACGGTCTCGCATCGCTTTCGAGCCTCAAACATGTCGTTTGCAGGACATTTTGATGGGATCACCGAATTTTAAGAGGGCGCGCCGAGCTACAATTGCGATTTGGCGAGGACATCGAACGGTCGCAACTGCTCTAGCAAGCGGTGCATTTGCGCGAGCGGGATCATATTGGGCCCATCACTCGGCGCGCGATCGGGATCCTGATGCGTTTCGATAAAGAGCGCGGCTACGCCCACCGCCAGCGCGGCGCGCGCAAGCGGTGCGACAAATTCGCGTTGCCCGCCGCTGGAAATCCCCTGCCCTCCAGGTTGCTGGACCGAATGGGTGGCGTCAAACACCACCGGATAGCCCGTCTCAGCCATGATCGGCAGGCTGCGCATATCGTTGACGAGGGTGTTGTAGCCAAAACTGCTCCCACGCTCGCAAAGGAGGATGTTCTCATTGCCGGTGCTGGCGATCTTGGCAGGCACGTGGGGCATATCCCACGGCGCCAGAAACTGTCCCTTCTTCACATTGATCGCGCACCCTGTTTTGCCCGCTGCAAGGAGCAGATCTGTCTGACGACACAGGAACGCAGGGATTTGTAGCACGTCAACCGCTTCGGAAACAGGCGCGCATTGCGCGGGCTCATGGACGTCGGTGATGACGGGGCAGCCGAAAGTCTCGCGGATTTCGCTGAAGACATCCAAGGCCTCGCCAAGCCCGATTCCGCGCAGCGAGGTCACCGAAGTGCGGTTGCCCTTGTCGAAGGACGATTTGTAGATGAGGCCAACCCCTAAGGCGTCGCATATCTCGCTCAGGCCCGCCGCCATTTCTAGCGCATGCTGCCGGCTTTCCATCGCGCATGGCCCGGCGATAAGTACAAATGGCTGGTCATTACCGATGGTCAAATCGCCGACTCGAACGCGCTTCATTGCTGCCTCCTAAAACGCGCCATGCGCCGACAGGATTTGTTGCACATCATCTCCGCGCGCTGCGCTCAAACGGATATGAGCCTCGGTGGCAAGAACATCCCAGGCGCGGGCCTCGACTTCGCACCAGTGGCCTTGCGGGATGACAACCACTCCGTCCTCATCGGCGAAGACCACATCGCCATTGCTGATCGGAACTTCGCCGATCCGGATGGGAAGGTTCATGGCTTTGAGGGTGCCCTCAAACTTGATGTCGTCGCAGTGGCTGGCATACGCATAAACCGGCAGTCCAAGGCGGCGCACATCCTCGGTGTCGCGGGTGACGCCATCAATTACGGCGCCGACCGCGCCTGCCCTGATCGCAAGCGATGCGTTGAGGTCGCCAAAATACGCGCGCGAGGGAACCTCGTTGGCGACCATGATGACATCACCTTGTCGCACGAAATCATAGGATTGCAGCGCCCCGTAAATCCCCTTCCATGCATCGCTCGGGGCGTCGCGTTTGACCGTTCCCAATTGCAAGGTCTTGGCCCTGCCCATGATCTTGCCGCCCGTTGTTGGGCGGAAATGCGCGGGCAGCACTGCCGGGATCCCCATCTCCTTGGCTATGTCAGCAAGAACGGTGGAGGAGAGAACGCCGGTCATGGATCGAAAGCGAGCGGCCTCCCGAGAGCGATGACCGGCGGCAATTGTCTCTGCAAGGGCGAAATCAGCGGGAGTGTCGATGTCGATCCGTTCTGTGGGATCAAGCTCGAACATGACGGGTGAGCGGCCATAGCGCTGGTCCGGAAGCGTGCCGCTTTCCGGCCTTCGCACCATGTATAGGCTCATCGCTTCTGTTACCGTCTCAGGCAGGTCGCCGCTATTGGGAACACAACCGCTTGCATTGAGGTATTGGGGGCGCCCGTCGGCCCAGTGGTATTGTCTCTCGCGAACAACGCCCACGAGACTGTCGGCGTCGGGGTTTTCGATTAAGACCTCAAGCGCGCGGGTGATTGTATCGGCGGTAACGAACGGCGCAGTGCACAGCAATTGGACCCAGATGTCGGCGTCTGGTCTTTGACTGCACTGCCAAGCGAACATCGCGTGCCCGTCGGTGGCATTGGTTGCAAGCTCAGCCGGACGCTTCAGCCATGTGACAGGCAGATCGCTTGCGAGCGCGGCGATTTCCCGATCCTCACTATCGAGACACACCTCGGTGATAAGAGGGCAGTCGAGAGCCTGACGCAGCTTGCGTTTGAAAAGGTGTTCGCCGTCCAGAACCGCACGGTTCTTTCCCGGCACCCGTTCGCTTTTCCCTTTGGCGGGGATGAAGGCCACGATTTTCATCGCTTATCCCAGAATATCTTGCGCATGTAGCATGCCCTTCAGGCAGCCTGTGTCATCGACGACCGGCAACACCAGCCATGCGCGCTGTTCTTTGGATCGCGACGCAAGGACATCGCCAAGGGTCGCGCCTAGTCCCACCGTTCGCGGGCTCGTTTGCATCAACTCGCCGGCCGTTGCTTCTGTGATATCCGTGCCACGCTGGAGGTATCGGCGCACGTCTCCATCCACCACCAGGCCAAGCAGGCGGTCAGCGCCGTCGACAACGCAGGCAGAACCCATGCGCTTGGCTGACATCACACTAAGCAAATCGACGAGGGGCAATTCTGCGGGCACTTTTGGCAGATCCTCGCCGTGTCGCATGAGGCTGGCTACAGGAATCATCTGCCGCCCCAGAAGCCCTGCGGGATGGTGGCGCAGGAAGTCATCCCGCGTGAACCCGCGCCTTTTGCTCGCGGCAACCGCCAGCGCATCACCAATCGCCAGATGCAATGTCGTGCTTGAGGTTGGCGCCATTCCGATATGGTCCGCTTCGCCGTCCACCTTGGCAAGGATGACATGCTCAGCAAGTCTTGCCAGCGGCGAGTCCATGCGCCCGACTATCGCTACCAGAATGCAGGCGCGGGCGCGCAGCATGGGGATCAACCGGGTGATCTCTTGCGTGGTTCCACTGTGTGAAAACATGAGAACAAGGCTACCCGGCTGCACCGCCCCCAAATCACCGTGAGCGGCTTCTGCTGCGTTGATGAAATACGCTGGCGTTCCAAGGCTCGACAAGGTGGCCGCGATCTTGGCTGCAATATGACCCGATTTACCGATGCCAGCGGTGATAACGGGCTGACTTTGCGCCGCGAGCAGCGCGATGACCCTCTCGATTGACGCTTGCGGGGGAGCTTGCAGAAAGGCCTGCAACGCATCTTTCTCGTTCGCAATCGCTGCGTAGAACGTATCGGATGCGGGCGCGTTTTGCAGCGCTTGGAGTGCCGTCACAGCGGTCATGTCGCCACCTGCTCGCCGCGCATCCATTGCGCGGCGTAAACATCAAGATTTCTTTCCCAGCGTTCCGGGTCGAATGGATTGGAAAGACGCTCCAGAATGTCTGCGCCAGTCAGTTCAGGATCCTTTGGCCAGACGAGATTATTCGCTGCGTGATAAGTGAACCATGTGCGTGCACTCGCATCGCTTGGCGCCAGCGCGCATCCTTTGATGAGATCCGCGACGAACCCATCCAGATTTTCGCTTGCCCCAAGCCAATTTGCGCTTTCGAAATTGGAACGACGCACAATCGGTGTGCCGCAAAATGCGGCGAGTGAGAATGCTTTGGTATCGCCCAAGTAAACCCCGTCCGCAGCCCGCATGAGGGTCGGTGTCGTGCGCGCCCCGCAAGGCATTTGCGCAGGCAGCAGTAAAATCCTTTCGGGATGGGTCGCCGCCAGCATTTCAATCGCACTGTTGTCGACGTAAAGCTCATTCAACGGGTGGTTTGTCATCGCGACAAAGACGCGCGGGTCCAATGCCTCGAGCAGTTCTTCGACCCATCGAACATTGGGCAAGGCACCTTTGCGATGGATGGTGAAGAAGTTTTCCTCGTGCTCATATTCTAGCGGTAGGAAAAGAAGCGGGCGATCAGAGGGCAGCTTTGCCCATTCGCGAATGGCACTCTGCGCCGCAGCTTTGTCAGGGCACGAAACCAAAAGAGGCTGCCAATAGGGTTCCATCAGGGAATTGAGCTGCTCGATATGCACATCATTCAAATCGGGCATGATCCCGTGCGCAAAGGGCTCTTTCGTGAAATGAACCGCATCCACGGGAAGCGGAAGCGGGTCTGCGCCTCCCTCCGTGATATGGCGCACGATACCGGGGAATTGCTTCACGGTTTCAAGGTCGGCCGATCGGCACAGCACCACATCGGGGGCCAATTTCTTCACGAAGTCGATGATGGCATTGGCCTGTGCGGCCTTGCTGCGCATCGAGGCGTGGTTCTGGTCGGTCACGACATGCCAACGTATCTTCGGCATGTGCGCGCACAGATCGTATTGGCACTGCCCGACGCCCGTGCCCTTCCAGGCAATCGGTGCGAGAATATGAACCTCATTGTCCGCCACAAGCTTTTCCAGCAGCGGGGCAATGATGTTCTCAAACCACCACGCGGTGATCACCGGCAGATAGAACAGAACCCGCATCGTCGCCCCTCGCGTGCTGTGTGGCAAGGCTGCTGGATTGCAGACCTTGGTGCGTCACACGGGTGCTAGGTCACGATGATGAGGATTGATTAACCTTAATCCCTCGGGAAAAACGCTAAGGAAAAACGCGCAGCTTTCAGCGCACCCGCGAGGGGGCGACCAGAACCGCATTGGCGATCAGGAGATCGAGCCCGTCGAGATAGGCCCGTGTCGAAGGATCATGGGCAAACCCGATGGTCATGCCACGGCCCGTCCCTTGCGCCATCATATAAGGTTTGAAGGCCATTTGACGCCGGTTTTCGTCCCAGACATAGCCGCTTTCAATCAGCGCATCCGCCGCGGCGAACCGCAGCACATTGCTACCGCTTGAGCGATCAAGCGGCGTAAACACAAGCGAACCACTGGCAAGCACCACTGCGCCATCGTCATACCCGGCCGAGAGGAAATGTTCGGTGTCGGCGACTGTGTTGAGCAGCGCGCCGGGCAGCGTATCAGGCAGGGCCTCCTGATCGGCGATAAGCTTGCGGTACTCTTCTTCGTTTTCGATCTCTTCGGCTTCGGTAAGCGATCCGGCTTCGCCGCTTTCGTCTTCGGCAGAACGGCCCAGAGCAGCTTCACGCTCGACTGCGAGAAGCGCATCATCACCCGATGCAAAGGCCCGCACCGAATTGCCGACCGCAACCAGAACGCCGCCGCCGGACACGAAGCTGCGCAGATTACTGATACCGCTCGACCCCATAGCGCCGCGTGGCGAGCCATTGGGCACGATCACCACATCGTAATCGGAAAGGTCAGCCCGGCCAAACCGGTTGGTGCGGATCGGCACGACTGGCAAGCCAAGCCGTTGCTCGATCACAAATCGGAACGCTCCGGCGCTCAGCTGCGATACACCTTGGTCCCACGCGATTGCGATCTTGGGCACGGTCAGCCTGCGGAACGAAGAGCTTCCCAGATTGGGGCCGTCTTCGACCCAGCTATCGTCGATAGCGACTGTCTCCGCACCCGTTTCCGCCGCGAGTTCGCGTAACCGGGCCATTTTTTCAGGGGTGTTTCTCGCGACAGGGAAAAGCACCGTTCCGCGCGGGAACGTCCGCCCGTTCTTGGTGAACGCCTCGTCAGTGGAACTCGCCTCAATCCCTTCGCGCAAGGCAAGAGCCACGAGTGCCGCCTGCCCGCTATCACTCCACGGAACGGCGACGGCATAGGCCCCTGTGGCATCGCCAACGGGCGCAATTGCCTCACCTCCGGTCAGACGATTGCCTCCGACCGCGCGGTTACAGACATCGATCTTCACACCAGACATCGCACCCAATGACCATGCAGTCACATCGTAAAGCTCGTGATCCAGATCGATAGAGCGGCGCTTTTCCTGTTCGGTGATAAACTCGCGCGGAAGCTGGGTGTCCTTGTCGAGGAGACTGCGCACCAGTTTACCCGCGGGCTGTGCCTGTGGAACCGCGATGTAGCCTTGCGGGTAGGAGCGGCCACACGCGGTGACAGGACCCGCTTGACGCACGACCTCGATGCCTTGTGCAGCAAGCCTGCGCCCCAAATTCTCGGCATTCCAACGGCGGCTCGCCAGATCAATGACATATGAACCGCTGCCTGATGCGCCGCTCGCATTGGCGCGGCGGTATCTGGCATAATCGCCAAGGAACCGGTTGGCATTGCGCGCCACGGCTTCTGCTGTCGACAGGCTTGCGATGAAGTGGTTGCGAACGGTCGTTGCATAAGGAAGCACTGTCCCATCGCGCCGGTCCCAGACAAGGCCGCGCGCAGAGCCTTGCTCATAAGTCATCCCGATCGCCCCCTGGTGCGCGTTCCAGGTGTCCCCGTATCCCGGATAGAACAGGTCAAAGATTTCGCGGGTGAAATAGGGCTCACCTATCGCATCGAAATTGCGCGCATTGTTGCGGCCGATTAGCTCATAGAGGCTAAGCTGTTCAGCCGTGATATTGGGGTTCACCGGATCGGCTGCCGGCGCGAAGAAATAGGTCTGGTCCCCGCCCATTTCGTGAATGTCGGCCACCACCACCGGGTTCCACTCAAGCATCGCACTAACCTTGCCGCGCGTCTCGGGCTGGCTCAAAGTGAACCAGTCGCGGTTAAGGTCAAACATGTAGTGATTGACGCGGCCGCTGGGCCAGGTTTCATCATGTTCTGCTGCCTGCCTGTCACCGATAGGGGTCATACCTAATGCGTTGCGAAAATGGCTGACGAAACGCGCGCGTCCATCGGGGTTCTGGACAGGATCAAGCACCACTATCGTTTCTGACATGATTTGCCGGACGCGCGGATCATCGCTCGCAGCGAGCAGGTGATAGGCCATCATGATCGCCGCATCGGTCGAGGCGATTTCATTGCCATGCACCGAATAGGCGAGCCATGTCACCGGCAGGGCATCGCCATTGCTTGGCCGCCCCGCTGCTACATTGGCCATATCGGCCCGGATCGCATCGAGGCGCGCCATGTTTTCAGGCGCGGTCAAAACCACATAATGCAGCGGCCTGCCCTGCCAGCTGGTTGCATATTCGATCATGCGCGCGCGGTCCGGCGCGGCATCGACCAGTGCCTCAAGATAACGCACCGCCTCTTCTGGGTTGGTAATCCGCTCGCCGGGCTGGTGGCCAATCACCTCGGTCAGCGTCGGGAGCGAAGGGTCGAACTCAGCCTGCACATAAGACTGCGCAAACGCGCCGCCCGAGAAAGAAACCAATGCGATGGCTGAAGCGACAAAAGCGGCAAAGCGCCGAACCGGATGAGTAATCATTGCAATGGTCTTACCCAGAACCGGGCCAAGCGCAAGAGAGCCAATGGAAGCAGCAGCCCCAAACCACCACTCAGCGATTGGGTGTTCAATATGAAGGCAAGGTGTGTTTCTAGCGCAACATTTTTGCAAAATATGACGCAAATTGGCCATTATGGCATGACGTATTCTTGACACAAGTAGCCCGCGCATTGTCCATCTTGTCCCACAACAACAAGGGACCCGCTATGAAACCTCTCAAAATCTCATCTCAGGCGCTGTTGCTTGCAGCGGCAAGCGCGATGCCTTTCGCCGCTTCCGCTCAGGAAGTTGCAGGCAATGCCGACGAAGAAAACACGAATATCCAGATCGTCGTAACTGGCTCGCGCATTGCGACCGATTCGACCACTGCTCTGTCTAGCCCCGTGCAGGTCGTTACGGCCGAAGAATTCCGCGACACCGGCGAAGTCGACATCACCGAAGCGCTGCGTGATATTCCTGCGCTCCAAGGCGCTCTGCCCGCAACTCTCGACAGTGCGGACGGCGGCGATGTGACCGGCGCAAGTACCTTGAACCTGCGCCAATTGGGCACGGCGCGGACACTCGTCCTTCAAGATGGCCGCCGCCACGTGCCGGGCTTCGCGGGCACCGCAACAGTCGATGTGAGTTCGATCCCGCAAGCTCTGATTGGCAGCGTTGAAGTGCTGACCGGCGGCGCCTCGGCAATCTATGGTGCGGACGCTGTTTCTGGCGTTGTGAACTTCAAGACCCGCACTGGTCGTGATTTTGACGGCATCGAATATCGCGCTCAAACCGGCATCAGCGATGAAGGCGATGCGGAAGATTACTTCGTGTCAGTCGCAGGCGGCGGCGAATTCTCCGACGGCCGCGGTAGCGCGGTGTTCGCTCTCGAATACTCGCACTCGACTTCGATCACTAACGGTGACCGTCCCGATATTGCAGGGCCCGGCTTCTCGTCGTTCAACGGGTCGAATGACGCAGCAAACGCGTTCCTTGGCCTTGCCCCGGGCACGCGCAATGCGTTCTTCCCGAACCGGACCCTTCCGGTTTCGAGCCCTGGTTCGACCATCGGCCTGGCCCCAGGTTCATTTAACGTGCCGTTCTTCGCACTCTTGGACACCCTGGATGCAACCGCGACCCCTGGAACCTTCGATCCATCGGTGGATACGGTGCCAAACATCCCGGGAACCAACATTCCCGTGCTCCAGATCATTGATCCGGTAACCGGCGAACTGCGTGCTTTCAATCCAGGATTTGCCACCGGTGCCTTTAACGCAATTGGCGGCGACGGCATTGCTATCGGCGAGACTGCGCTTGGCCAAACCCTTATTCCAGAGATCACGCGCGTCGTGGCTGCTGCTGGGGTCGACTATGAAATTACCGAGGGGATCACCTTCTTCGCAGACGCGAAGTTTGCTTATGCCGAGTCTTCCAGCATCAACGGCATTCCATTCTCGGACGATATTCCTATCGCTCTCGACAACCCGTTCCTGCCACAAGCGTTGGTCGATCAGATTCCAATCGTGGACGCTCTGAGTGATGAAACACCGACGATTTTCGTTGCTCGCGACAATCTTGGCTCGGAAACCAATTCAGGTTCTGCAGTGGAGCGTTCGACAATCCGTGCCACGGGTGGCTTCCGCGGCGACATCACCGATACCGTCAAATTCGAGGTGTCCTATGCTTGGGGCCGCACCGAAGTTGACAGCATCGATGTCGGCTCGCGTCTGAATGACCGTTATTACACCGCTCTCGATGCCGTTGCTTTGACACAGGCTGATATCGACGCCGGCGTCGGCAACCTCAACGCCATTCGAGGCGGTCAGGACATCCAGATCGACGGCAGCTCTGCGCAAGTGGGCGATATCGTTTGCCGCGCTGAACTCACCGGCGAGCGTTCGCCAGCAGCTCTGTTCGTTGGTGCTCCACCACTTGACGAGGATGGCCTGACGCGTCCGGTGACCTTCCAGATCGGTGATGGTCGCTGTGCCCCTCTCAACATCCTCGGTTCGCAAGCAATCCAAGGTGCAGGCCGCGACTTTGCATTCGTTGACCTCACGGACCGCACTGTAATCGAACAACAGCAGTTTCTCGCTGTAGTCTCGGGCGACACGAGCAACTTCTTCGAACTGCCCGGTGGTCCAATTGGTTTTGCAACCGGTTTCGAATATCGCCGCGACACGTCGAACTTTGTGCCTGATTCCTTCAAGCGCATCGAAGGCAATGTTGTCGGCAACACCGCTGCAATTATCGATATCTCGCCCACCGATGGGCAAGGCATTTCTGTCAAAGAAGGCTTCGGCGAGCTTCGCTTCCCGCTCCTCGAAGGACTGCCCGGCATTGAGTATCTCGAGGTAACGGCTTCTGGCCGCTATTCCGATTATAATACCATCGGCACGACAAAGACCTACTCATTCGGCGGCACTTACAAGCCGGTGGACTGGTTCACACTTCGCGGCACCTATTCACGTGCCATCCGGGCGCCGAACATTGGTGAATTGTTCGCACCGCAAGGCCCAGCCTTCATCGGCGTGGACGAGGACCCATGTGATAATGACAACGTCAATGACGGTACGACCAACCGCCAGGCAAACTGCCTTAACTTCGTGGCAGACGGGTTCGATTCATCAGACTTCCTGACAGCGTTTGTGACCGGTACGACTGGTGGCAACCCGAACCTGATCGAGGAAACGTCGGACAGCTTCACGATTGGTGGTATCTTCGCACCGCGCGGCATCCTTGGCGGCGCTTTGGACAACCTCGTTGTCATTGCAGACTATTACGACATCGAGATCACCGACGCTATCGGGACCCTGTCGGGGGCAGATATTGCAGAAGCCTGTGTCGATCTGCCATCAATCGACAACCAGTTCTGCGACAACATCCAACGCGATCCGAACAATGGTGGTGCGATTTCCGGATTTACGTCTGGTAACATCAACCTGTCATCCCTGCGGGCACGCGGGATCGACTTCGAAGCACGCTATACCTTCGATGCTCCGTTTGGTGATGGTGACTACGGCACGTTCCGTTTGAGCGCTACAGGGACATACTTCCTCGAGCGTTCGACAGAGAGTGATCCGATTATTCAGCAAACAATCGAGTCGGAGACCGATCCTCTTCAACAACAATTGTTGATCGCTGACCAAGGTCTCAACAGTGACCTTCTGAACGTGATCGGCGTTCCAGACGTCATCATCAACTTCGGCATCAATTGGGAACTTGACCGCCTCAACATCGGCTGGAACGGTCGTTACGTCGATTCCTCGTTGCAACGGTCTAACTCGGCAAGCTTTGTCGCCGCGATCGAGGGTGACGATGTGACTGTGACGCTGAACGAAGGTCTGCTTGACGCTTCGCAGTTCAAGACAGGCAGCGCGTTGGAGCACAACATCAACGTAAGCTACGATGTTACCGACGACGTTCAGCTCTACGGCGGCGTCAACAATCTCACCGACCGCAAGCCATTCCTCGGCTCGCTCGTGCGTCCGGTTGGTCCGCGTGGTCGCTTCTTCTTCGTGGGTGTATCGGGCTCGTTCTAAGCCCCACCCGGAACACAAAAAGGGGCGCGGAGATTTCGGTCTCCGCGCCCTTTTTCTTTGTCTTGCCGGATGGCCGCTTTAGGCGTTGCCGTGTTCCTTGCGCGCGATCTCGTGCAGCCAGTCGGCGTGGCGCGGTGCGGTCTTGGTCTTGCTCCATTCGTCGAGCATTACCGGCGCCACGCGCTTCAGTTCGGCGTATTGTTCTTCAGTGCCAATGTCGGCGGCAAGTTCGACGCGGTGGCCGTTGGGGTCGAAGAAATAGATCGACTTGAAAATGCCGTGATGCGTTGGGCCGAGAACATCGACGCCTTCGCTCTCGATATGCGCTTTGGCGGCGAGCAGTTCTTCCTCCGAGCCCACCTTGAACGCAAAGTGCTGCACCCAGGCCGGCGTGTTTTCATCGCGGCCCATATCGGGCTGGTTTGGCAGTTCGAAGAAGGCGAGGATGTTGCCATTCCCCGCGTCGAGGAAGACGTGCATGTACGGGTCATAGTCGCCGGTCGAGGGCACATGATCCTCGGCAAAGGCGGTCGTGTATTCCATACCCAGCACGCGAGCATACCACTCAACGGTTTCCTTGGCGTCCTTGCACCGCAATGCCGTGTGATGGACGCCGCCCAGTTTCACCGGGTGCGTCGTGTTGTTGGTCATTGGGCAGGCTCCCCTTCGGCATTCAGAACGCCGCGTGCGATCTGGTCGCGCTCGATGCTCTCGAACAGCGCCTTGAAGTTGCCCTCGCCAAAGCCGTCCTTGTAGTCGCCGACACGCTGGATGAACTCGAAGAACACCGGGCCAATGCGCGGCTCTGCGAAGATCTGGAGCAGCAGGCGCGGCGAACCACCTTCAGTAGTGCCGTCGAGCAGGATGCCGCGCGATTTGAGCTCGCCTTCATCCTGACCGTGGCCAGGAAGGCGCTCTGATAGCATTTGGTAATATGTCTCTGGCGGCGCGGTCATGAACGGCACGTCGAGCTCTTTGAGCTTGTCCCAAGCCGCCACGATATCGTCGCAGATAAGAGCGATGTGCTGGATCCCTTCGCCATTGTATTCGCGAAGATACTCCTCGATCTGCCCCTTGCCGTTCTCGCCCTCCTCATTGAGCGGGATGCGGATCTTTCCATCGGGCGCGGTCAGCGCCTTGGAGGTGAGGCCGGTGTATTCACCCTTGATGTCGAAATAGCGGATTTCCTGAAAGTTGAAGAGCTTCTCGTAGAAGTCGGCCCAATAGGCCATGCGCCCGCCGTAAACGTTGTGGGTGAGGTGATCGATCAGCTTGAAGCCGCAGCCTTCAGGGTGCTTGTCGACGCCGGGGAGATATTCGAAATCGATGTCATAGATCGACAGACCCTCGCCATTGTCGTCGGCATAGCGATCGACGAAGTAGAGGATCGACCCGCCGATGCCGCGGATCGCCGGAATGCTGAGTTCCATCGGACCGGGAGCGTTGGCGACCGGCTCTGCGCCTTGTTCGAGCACGTGGGTGTACGCCTTGGCCGCATCGCGCACGCGGAACGCCATGCCGCACGCGCCTGCGCCGTGTTCGCGGGCGAAATACCAGGCGGCGGACTTTGGCTCATAATTGACCACGAGATTGATCCCGCCCTGACGCCACAGCGCCACGTCTTTCGAGCGGTGGTTGGCAATATGGGTGAAGCCCATGCTTTCAAACACCGGTTCGAGCATACCCTTCTCGGGAGCCGAGAATTCAACGAACTCGAAGCCGTCGAGACCAGCGGGGTTTGCGAACAAGTCACCGGGGTGGAGGGGCTCTTGAAGGGTCATGTGCCAATACCTTTAGTTGATGAAACACTGCCGTAGCGCAGGAATCAACGAAATTTAGTTTCGTTTGAAACTATCTAGCGGCAAAAGCACGATTTGTCAAAGGGCAGCGCCCCTCGCCCGCCCGTTGGAGCGGTTCAAGATCACAACAGTCCCTTGAGCAGGAAAGTGGCAGGCTCAGGCGAGGCGCCCGATATTGCGGCCACGCTCGTCGCGGGTGACGGTTAGCCGGGCGCCGAAGGGGCTGCCACCCTCAAACGCCGCGCGGGTCGGCTCATGGGTCAGGTCCGCATTGCCAACCACCCGCTCGCCCTCGCCATTGCGCCCGATCCACACCGCATCTGCACCCTTTTTCGTGACGTTGATCGTGTAGCTTTCAACGCTCGCGCTATCGAAAGGCTCGTGGCTGCGGGGGACACGGTTGTCGGCGTCGGGCAATTTGGCAACGCGCACCTGCGACCAGTCCGCTGGCTCGGTCGAATAGATGCCGGTCGCATATTTGCTCATCCAGCCACCGTTTGCGCCCACCAGAGCAAACTTGCCCCTGTCGGCCCGCACGCGCCCGGCCGCCTCGAAGATGGCGTGGGCGGAATAGTTGTTCCCCGCCCCGCCAAAGAAGGGCAATCCGCCCGTCAGCGTCAGGCCGCGCGGGTCATCGACACTTAAACCGAAATGCTCGATCTGGTTGAAGACGGGGATCGCAAAGCAGGAATAGAAATCGAGGAAAGCCATGTCGTCCATGCCTTTGCCTGCGATCTGCAGCGCCTGCTTGACGCTCGCAATCGACGCCGGGTTGGCGGACAGATCGGGGCGCTCGGACAGCTCAAGCTCGGTCGCCGATGTCACGGCGTGGATATGCACCCACTTCTCCTCCGGCACGCCCATCTCGCGTGCTTTGCGGGCGCTTGCGATAAGGATGGCGGCAGATTGGTTCACCTGATCGCGCGCCACGGTCATGCGGGCATAGGGCTCGGCGACGATACGGTTTCGCTCGGTGATGGTCGCCAGTTCCTCGGCGCTGCGCTCTTTGGGAGCGGCGGCGTGCGGGTTGTTCGCCGCCACCCGCGTAAACGGCTCGAACAGCTCACCGATTGTGTGGCGATATTCGTCCAGCGATAGGCCCAGCTTTGCCCGCCGCGCATTCTCGGCAATGGCGTAAAGCGGGATCGCGCCGGTTGCGCCATGCGCGAATAGCGCCGGCTCCATCAATCCATCGCTGCCATACCCCCTGTCTTCTAGGCTGCCTTCAACCTCTTCGGACCAATCGGGTTTCTCACCCTTTGCCGCAAGCGCAAGCACGGTCGAGATAGCCTCTGCCCCGACGATTGCCGCACATTCGCTTTCGCCCGCAGCAATCGCCTCGGCGAATTCACCGACCAGATACTGGTTATACTGGCCGCCCGTGGTCGAAAGGATCGCGCGTTCGGGGTTAGCGCCCACACGCATTGCAATCGAGCGCGGAACATTGTTCGACCCGCCAAAAGGCGGTTCGCGGTCGGGCCGGGAAATTTCAAACGCGCGGATCGCGCCCACGGTGTCTATCGCGGGGGCAACCGGCTGCGCAGCACCGCAATCAGCAATCGCTGCCGCCAGCGCGCGTCCGCCCAGATCCATATAGGACAACGCTTCATAGCCGGGCTCGCCCACGCGTTCGGAATACTGTCCTACCCCGATAATGACGGGTGTGTTGTCTGCGATCATTTGAGCCCTCTCACTTATCTCAAGTGCGAGGGTTTTAACCACTCAGGATCGCCTGTCACTGGTCAATTGCGGAAGGTGCCATTGCCCAAAGATATCCGCGAACCAGATCCCCCATATTGACCATCGCGCGGCGCTCGGAGCCTTCCTTGATGAAGGGTTTGAGCGAGCCTTTGGTCGTTGGACGATAGAGAATGTAGAAGTTGGTGTTCTCGTCATTCTCTCTGAAGAACTTGTCGCGCTCGCTTTCGAACATTTCGAACTCGGCCTGATTTTCGCCGAAGAAATCGGGCTTCACGCCCTTGTTGGTGCGGCGCAGAGTGTAGAAACGGTTTCCTTCAACCGTCGCCAACACAACCGCATCATAGTCACCATCAACACGCGCAGCGATCAGACGATCTCTTGTAAAGTAGAGTGTCCCGTGACCGCTCATCAGTGAACCGGACCGCAAGCGCGCGGAAGCAACCGCTTTCTTCTGATCGTAAGTCCGCCAGGCGGTCACTTCGGTGTAATCTTCACCCAGAGGCCGTGAAATTGTGAAGCGGGAGCGCACCGCACCAATCCATGGATCTCTATCCGAACCTTCCGGAATGCCGAGCGATGCAAGCTGCGATGAGGCGGCCTCCCCCTGCATCTGTCTCAGGTGCTGATAGCCGCGCAACCGTGCGATAGCCGGGCGCATTGACAACGGGTATCTGAACCGAGGCTTTTTCGCGCAATCTTTTTCAATCACGCCTGTCATCTGCTTGGCAATGGCTTGTATCTGCGCCTGCTTTTCCTGCTCCAGTTCCGCTAGCAAGAGCGCGGCAGTCGTGTCGAAATCGCTGGCCTTGACCGGATCTATCGGGCTTTCGATACACTCGGAAGGGTCGAGGCTGATCTCGCTCGCTGCAACTGGGTTTGCAATTGCCTGACGAGGATAGTGGCATAAAGCCGCGCGTCAGCTTCGAGAACAAAGCAGCTTTCATTCGCGCCTAGCGCCTGCTGCGCGCGGGTAAAATTGCCCAACGCCTGCTCGAGTTGCGACTGGCTTTGCGCCGCGGCCGGAGCAGCGAGGCACGTCGCCAGGGCGACTAATGCGGCGACAGTAGCTTTGAACATGGCAAGCCTTCCCCTGATCATTGGCTTGCCACGAGGGGTAGAGGCAGGCGGCGGCCCGGGGAAGTGACAAATGCTGTCAGCACTTCCCCGGAACACACCTAGTCTACGAAGTCGTCGACGCGCTCGATAATGATCGCAGGAGCCATGCCGCCTGCGGCGCACATGGTGACAAGGCCGCGTTTCTTGCCCTGACGCTCAAGCTCATCGACCATGGTGCCGATGAGGATGGAGCCGGTTGCACCGATAGGGTGGCCAAGAGCAATCGAGCCGCCATTGACGTTGACCTTGTCCCAGTCAAGATCGAGGTCTTTCACGAATTTCGCCGCGACGACGGCAAACGCTTCGTTGATCTCGAAAAGGTCGATATCGTCCGTGGTGAGCCCTGCTTTCTCAAGCACCTTCTTCGCCGCTGGCACAGGTGCATTGAGCATCAGAGTGGGGTCATCGCCCATGTTCGCCGTTTGCACGATGCGCGCGCGCGGTTTCAGACCGTGCTTTTGCGCATATTCCTTGGAGGCGATGAGGACAGCAGCCGCACCATCGACAACGCCCGACGAATTGCCCGCATGGTGGAAGTGCTGGATCTCCACATCGGGATACTTCTGGTTGATAAGACCGCGGAATGTGGTGCCATTTGCATCAAGTGGCACGTCGGCGATCTTGGTGAAAGCAGGCTGAAGCTCGGCCAGCGATTCCTTGGTCGTGCCAGGGCGCGGATATTCTTCCTTGTCGAGAATGACATTGCCCTCATCATCGAGAACCGGAACGACGGATTTGTCAAAGCGCCCCTCGGCAATCGCGGTTGCAGCGCGCTCTTGTGAGCGCACGCCTACCTCGTCCAGTTCTTCGCGGGTGAAACCCTCGATCGTGGCAATCGCATCGCCGCAAATGCCCTGGTGGCTCTGCGGGTGCTTGGCTTGAAGGCGCTCGTTATAGCTGCCCATCATCGGCGGCTTGAGGCCTGCTTTCATCTTTTCCTGGCTCATCGCCGAGGTGAGGCTCATCATCTCTGTGCCGCCTGCGACAACGCAATCTTCCATGCCGCTCATCACCTGTGCTGCGGCAAGGCTGACCGAGGTGATACCGCCGCCGCAGAACCGGTCGAGCGTGGTGCCCGAAGAGGTGATGTCATAGCCTGCGTCAAGAGCCGCCATCCGGCCTAGGTCGCCTGCCTGCATGCCGTCTTGTGTCGACACCGACCAGATCACATCGTCGACCGTCGAGGTGTCGAGACTGTTACGCTCGGCAACCGCTTTCAGAACAGTTGCAGCCAGGTGTTGCGGATGGGATGCGGCGAGCGCGCCCTTGCCCTGTTTGCCGATGCCGCGCGGGGTGCGCACTGCGTCAATGATGTATGCCTCTGCCATAATCGTCTCTCTCATCCCTTGGGTTTTATCATTTGCAAAAATTGCGGTTGACGGGTGCGTAAAGCGTCTGCACTCCTTACACAAGAATTGAGTTGCAATTTGAAATGCCAATCATGGCATCACGAGATTTGCAAAGGGAGAGAGTACCTGTGAGCGAAGAAGTCCTTACCGAAGTCGACAATGGCGTGCTGATCGTGACGATCAACCGTCCCGAAGCCAAAAACGCCATGACCAAGGCCGCCTCCGAAGCGATTGCTGCGGCGATGGACCGGCTTGATGCAGAAGACGATCTGCGCGTCGGGATTCTGACGGGTGCTGGCGGCACATTTTGTTCGGGCATGGACCTTAAAGGCTTCCTTCGCGGCGAGAGTCCTTCGGTCGAGGGCCGCGGATTTGGCGGCGTCGTGCAGGCGCCACCTGCCAAACCCCTGATCGCGGCGGTCGAAGGTTACGCACTTGCTGGCGGGCTTGAATTGATGATTGCTTGCGACCTTGTGGTTGCATCTTCGGCTGCAAAATTCGGCATTCCAGAGGCAAAGCGCGGCCTTGTCGCGGCAGCGGGCGGCGTCATGATGCTGCCCGACCAGATCCCTGAACGCATTGCGATGGAACTGGCACTGACCGGTGATTTCATCGATGCTGCCCGCGCCTATGAACTGGGCCTCATCAACACCGTGACCGAAGGTTCGGCGCTTGACGGGGCAAAGGAACTCGCCGCCAAGATCGTCGCAAACGGTCCACTCGCGGTGCGCGTCTCAAAGCAGATCATCAAGGAATCGCGCGGCTGGCCAATGGACGAGCGTTACGATCGCCAGGGCAAGCTCATCGCGCCTGTGTTCGTGTCCGAGGACGCGCGCGAGGGTGCAGCCGCCTTTGCAGAAAAACGCGCGCCCAACTGGAAGGGTAAGTGATCTAAGGGAGCGCGTCTTTCAGGCGCGCCACCACGTTACTCATTTGGGATTTTAGGAGAGAGAGATATGCCCGTCATTGACGTGCCACAGCCCGAATTCATGGAAGACGAAGAGATTGCGATCTTCGCCGATGCCGTGGGCAAATTTTATCAGCAACACGCACCCCAAAAACGCGTCCAGAAATGGCGCGATGAAGGTCAGGTGGAACGCGAGTTCTGGAATGAGGCGGGCGAGGCCGGCCTTCTCGGCGTTTCCGTGCCAGAGGAATACGGCGGCCACGGCGGCGATTTTCGCCACGATATGGTTGTCATCGACCAGCAATCGAAGCACGACGTCGATGGCTTTGCAGCAAGCCTGCACAACACCATCATCCTGCCCTACCTCGTGCGCCACGGAACCGAGGAGCAAAAGCAAAAATACCTGCCAAAGCTGGTCACTGGCGAACTGGTCAGCGCGATTGCCATGACCGAGCCGGGGGTCGGTTCCGACCTTCAGTCGATCACCACCACCGCTCTTAAAGACGGGAATGGCTATCGCATCAACGGCGCGAAAACCTATATCTCGAACGGTCAGACCGCGGACTTCATCGTTGTTGTCGCCAAGACCGACCCGAACGAGCGCGCCAAGGGCATCTCGCTGATGCTGCTCGAGACCGAGGGCGCGGAAGGGTTTGAACGCGGCAAGAAGCTCGACAAGATCGGGCTTGATGCTGCCGACACCTCGGAGCTGTTCTTCGACAATGTGTTCGTGCCTGCCGAAAACGTGCTTGGCGGGGTTGAGGGCAAAGGCTTTTACCAGCTGATGGGCGAGCTTCCTCAAGAACGCCTCGTGATCGCCATGGGCGCGTGCACCGGCATCGAAAAAGCGCTCGATACAACAATCGACTATGTAAAAAGCCGCAAGGCGTTCGGGCAAACCATCTGGGACTTCCAGAACACGCAATTCGTGCTCGCCGACCTCAAGGCGCGCGGCACGGCGGCGCGGGTTTTCGTCAATGATTGCATCGCCAAGCTGCTCAAAGGCGAGCTTGACGTGGCGACCGCGAGCATGGCGAAATACTGGTGCACAGAGCTGCAGGGCGAAGTCGTCGACAAATGCCTGCAACTGCATGGCGGCGCTGGCTACATCAACGAATACCCCATCGCCAAAATGTACCGCGACAGCCGCATCACGCGGATCTTTGGCGGTTCGAACGAGGTGATGAAAATGCTGATTGCGAGAAGCATGTAATACCCCGCACACAAGCGGACAAATCAAAGGCGCTGCGGGAAACCGCGGCGCCTTTTGTTTACACTGGAACGACGCCAAAGGCGTCGCAAGGCCAAGCGGCCGCCCGCAGCGGGTCCGCAGCGTAGCGGAGGACATCTAGCGAGGAGTTCGCCCGGATGGGCGAACACAAACAAACTACCACAAACAAAAAAGGGCCGCCCGGTTTCCCGAGCGGCCCTTTCTTGTTCGCTTGTGTTGGCGCTTAAAACTTGGCGCGGAGCACAACGCCATAAGTGCGTGGTTGGAGCGAGAAGGCCGAACGTGAGTTCGCCGCGCCACTATCTCGCAGCGTCGTGTTGAAGGTCACGCCGCGAACCACCTGATCTGTCAGGTTGTTGACGAAGCCCTCAATCGAATAGGCGCCGTCACCAAACCGCAGACCCGCGCGCAGGTTGACGAAGGCTTTGCCGTCCTGAACGTCCGCGATGATAAGCGGTTGAGCAGCGACCGCCGCGTCAACGCCCACGGCCGCAATCTGCGCTGCTGAGGGCGGGACGATGCCCTGTGTTGATGTACGCTGGTCGCCTTCCATCCGCAGTTGTCCGGAGAGGAAGAACTCGGTCGTATCATTAATCGGCTTTTCCCAAAGCCCGCCGATGATCCCGACAAAATCCGGCGCATTGCTGAGCGAGAAACCGCACAGCGAGACAACCTGCGGCGCCGTCGAGTCGCCTGCGCAATCGTCGGGATATTCCGCGTCGAGGATTGTGGCGGACGCCCTGAAGGTCAGTTCGCTGTTCGGGCGAATGACGCTTTCGATCTCGACACCTTTGGACAGCGCACGAGGGACGTTAAATGTAGCGAAGGCAGTGCCCGTGAATTCAAGCACCTGGAAGTCGGTAAATTCCTGATGGAAGGCCGCGATGTTAAGCGTGACTGCATCGTCAAGCAGACGGCTCTTCAAACCGATTTCGTAGGCGTCAACTTCCTCCGAATTGAAGACCGGGCTGGCTCCAAGCACGGCAGCGGTCGTGTCGAGGTTGATCCCACCCGACTTATAGCCGTGGGTGAAGCTGGCATAGACGTTGACCGGTGCAGCGAATTCATAGGCGACCTTGGCCGTCCAGATCAGCTCTTCATCATCGAACGTGTCTTGGAACGTAACCGGCAGCGGGAACACGCTCGCCTGTGGCAAATCTGCTGGCGAGAGGAAACCGAGGCAACCCAGCGCTGCGAGAGTAGAACCGGCATCCCCCAGCGGCGCAAGGCCACCCGTGAACAGAGCGTTCAGGACCGCTGGACAGGTCGGATTATTGGCAGAAGTCTGTGTAAACCCGCCTGATTTGTCCTCCCACGAATACCGCGCACCCACCGTAAATTCGAGTCCATCGGCAACTTCAAGCGAGTTGTTCGTAAAGATCGAATAGCTTTCCGCGTCCTGTTGGAACCGGTTGGTGACGCCGTTGCCAGTGATATCCGAACCCGTGAAGGTCAGCAGAGGCGACGGCCCGGCTGCGCCGCCAAAAAGCGCGCCAATGTTGGCATCATAATCGCTGCCCGCTGCAAAAGTGACTGACTGATCGATTGTCTCATTCGAGTAGAAGCCGCCAATAAGGTAATTGAGCCGCCCGTCGAATGTCTCGCCCTGAATACGCAATTCAGCGGTATAGGTTTCGATGTCGGTTGCTGCCGGGCTGACATTGAAAATGTCGTTGGCGGTGAAGTCTGAATCGTAATTCTCGTTCGATTCAAACTTTCGGTACGAACCGATGAATATGAGGTCCGCGCTGTCAGAAATCGGAAATTCAATCTCGCCAGTCGTCCCGTAGTTTTCGATCTTCGAAAACGGCGCGAAGTTTGCCGAAACGGTGCGATTGTCGAGGGCTTCTTCGAACCCTGCCTGGTCAAACGGGGTGGTGGCAACCGATGGCTGACCATTGCCGCCATTCAACCCGACGCCAAGACCGACCCCGGCATAGGCACCGGCTGTCACCAGCGGACTTTGGTAAAGCTCGATCGCGCCGCCAATGCTTGGCGTGCTGCGAGAATAATCCGCAAGAAGGCGCCCGCGAACTCCGCTTTCGCTTTCAAAGCCCAGTTGCCCGCGAACGAGCCATTGATCGGCGGTGTTTGTCTCACCGATCTGGTTGCCTGACGCATCGACCACATCGAGAAAGCCGTCGCGCTCACGGAAAGCTCCGGTCAACCGGAGTGCAAGCGTGTCCTGCACAAGCGGGACGTTGACAGCCCCTTGAAGGCTGATTTCGTTGAAGCTGCCATATTGTGCGTTCACGAATCCGCCGAACGAATCGAGTTCGGGACGCTTTGTCACGATGTTGAGTGCACCAGCAGAGGTGTTGCGGCCAAACAGGGTGCCCTGAGGCCCACGCAGAACTTCCACCCGCTCAATGTCGACAAATTCGGAAAGCGCAACGCCAGGGCGCGATTGATAGGCGCCGTCAATGAAGATGCCGACCGCGCTTTCAAAGCCGATGTTGTTTGAGGTTGTGCCCACCCCGCGAACGCGAAGCACCACAGACCCGGACGAGGTTTGGGCCTGAGAAGAGCTGAAGCTCGGCGCAAGCGACGTCACTTCCTGAATCCCGACGACATTCTGGTTCTCAAGTGCTTGCGGGGTAATTGCGGTCACCGCCAGCGGAATGTCCTGAATATCCTCGGCCCGGCGTGTCGCGGTCACGATGATTACGCCGTCATCCGCCTCCGGCGCGGCGAGCGGCTCATTGTCTTGAGCAAATGCTGGAACTGTAAATGAACTGCAGGCCATCAGGCCGGCGGCATAGGCCGCGAGCTTACGTGTCATATTTTCTCTCTCCACATCCGCCTGACTTTTGCGCCAGTACGGTTCCCTAAATGTGGAGACTATCAGCGGTTTTCCCGCTGCCAAGAGACCAGAGCGAGTTATCGTTGGTGTGGTGCAAATATGCCACATTTTACGCTGCAACGCAGCATTAATGCGGTTTGGCCGGAAGTGGCCTAATTTTGTTTCAGGATGCAGTCGTTGGTAGTGCCGCAGTATAGCGTCGCCTCAAAGGTCGAGACGCACACCCAGCCACAGTGTCCGGGGCACGCCCAGATCAATCGCGCCGCCTGAATTGCGGGTGGTGATCGTTTCATCGAACAGGTTTTCAGCGCGTGCGATGACCGAAATTCCGTCCGTCACGCGCGCTTGTGCAAACAGGTCGAGCGTCGTCGCGGCGGGCAGGACATCGCTTTCCTGATCGTCCTCGAACTGGGCACCGACATGGCGCAGCGTGCCAGCAAGGCGCATCCCTTCAGCAGGTTCCCACGCCAGCGTTGCCGAGGCGGAAAATTCCGGCGTTTGCGGCGGGCGATTACCATCCAGCGCGATTGAGGCCCCTTCCCCGTCGATCGTTGCATCGGTGTAGGCGAGCGAGGCATCCATGCTGACACTGCCGAACTTGGCGGCGAGCCCTGCCTCGATCCCTTGCGCATCAATCGCTGGCAGGTTCTGGCGCTGGCGCAAATTTGGCTCCAGCGTAACGTTGGCAATCGCGTTCTTCACCCGGTTGTCGAAAGCGGTGAGCGAGACAAACACATCGCGCGACACGCTCCAGTCGAGCCCGAGTTCGAACCCTTCGAGCCGCTCGTTCTCAAGGCTAGCATTGGCCTCGGTAACCACGGGAAAGACGACAAAGGGGCGGTAAAGCTCGTTGAGGGTTGGCAGGCGCGTGCCGGTATAGGCCGCTGCCCTTACATCAAGCCCGCGGGTTGCCACGATTGAGCCGCCCATGCGCCAGCTCACCGCCCAATCGCTGCGATCAGGGGCAATGGTCTCGCTCACAATCGCATTGGCGGCATTGCGCGCGCGGAAGAAACCGTCCTTGATCTCGGTATAGTCTGCGCGCAGGCCGCCGGTCAGAACCAGCGGGCCGATGGACCAGTCATCCTCGACGAACAGGCCAAGATTGCTGTTCACACCCCCAGCGCGCCGTGTCTCGCGCAAGTTGCCGGTAAAGGCGCTGAACGCGTCTTCCTGAAGCTCGCCATCGGCGCGGCGGTAATCCGCGCCCACGCGCAAATCGTGACCCTCTGCCACAGGCGGGCGAAGTTCGAATTTTGCGCCAAGGCCGGTCGAAGGCGTGTCGCGTTGATCGAGCACTTTCACAAAGCGCGTCGAACTGATGATGACATTGTTGAAATTGCGCGCCTGGACATAGGCGAGCGCGTCGAATTCCCATTCGCCCCGGCCCACCACGCGAAGGCTTGCGTCCTGTCCCTGATGGTTCGAATCCGCCCCTTCAAAGCGAAGCGTGCGATCATCGCTGAACGCGCTCACGCGGGCCTGAAGCTCGATGTCGGGGGCGAGCGGCGCGACGGCGCGAACACCCACCTGCCAGCTGTCAAAGGCAGCGCGCGCGCTTGCGGGCACGCGCTGGTCCCGGGGCGTGGTGAAGAAACCCTGCCCCCGGTCCCAGCGTCCGCTGACAACGGCAAAGCCTGCGCCAAGCTTTTGCGACAGCACCGCGCTCGCCTCGGTCTCTTCGCGGTCATTGCCGAGCACGCTTGCCGAGAGCCCGCCGATTGTGCCCGGCCCTGCGCTTTCCAGTTCAATCGTGCCGGCAAGCGCACCTGCGCCAAACGGGCCGGAGCCCCCGCCGCGCGTCACGCGGATGCTCGACAGCGTATCGGGCGAAATCGCAGACAACGGGATATAGCCGAAGAACGGGTCGGCAATCGGCACACCATCCAGAAGCACCAGCGCCCGGCTCGTCGCATTGCCGCCCAGCGCGCGCAGCGTTACCCCTTGCGCGGTCGGGTTGGAGGAACGGCTATCCGAGCGGCGGAATTGCTGAAACCCCGCGACATTCGACAGGACATCCTCAAGCCGTCCGGAACTGGTCGATACAATCGCCTCGCGATCAATCGTGGTCGTTGAATACACGATTGTCGAAAGAGCAGGCTCGAGCCCCTCTCCGGTCACCACAATCTCGGTCGAAATTTCGGATGGCTCTTCATCATCTTGTGCATGAGCGGCAAAGGGAACGCTCAAAGCAAGCAGCGAAGCGGCTGTCAGCCTGAAAGGGATCGTCATGGCGCGAGGCCCTAAACGCTTTCACCGATGAAGTCAGTTGCTATTTGCAATCAAGACTCGCTTTTGCGCAGCGCCTGTGCTTTTCTTTGCGGTAACCGGAGAGAGAGAAAACACATGCTAGCGACACCCCCAGACTTTGATGTCCTTATCGTTGGTGCAGGGATTTCAGGCATCGGCATGGCCGCCCATATGCAGATGAAGGCACCGGGCCACTCCTACGCCATCGTCGAACGGCGCGAGAATTTGGGCGGGACATGGGACCTGTTCCGCTATCCCGGCATCCGCTCGGACAGCGATATGCACACGCTTGGCTTTGATTTCGAACCATGGCGGCATGAAAAAAGCATCGCTGATGCGCTCGCCATTCTCGATTACCTCAACAAGATCGTCGATGACCGCGGCATCCGGGACAAAATCCGCTTTGGCCATAAAGTCATCAGCGCAAATTTCCGCGAAGACGAAGCGCGCTGGCACGTCGAGATGGAGAAAGAAGACGGCTCGCGCACGCATCTCACCGCCAACTTCCTTTACCTTGGCAGCGGCTATTACGACTATGACGAACCGCATGATGCAGGGTTCGAGCTTGGCGATTTCGAAGGGCAGGTGATCCACCCGCAATTCTGGCCCGAGGACCTCGATTACACCGGCAAGAAGGTTGTCGTGATCGGTTCGGGCGCGACGGCTGTGACGATTGTGCCGTCCATGTCGGACAAGGCCGAAAAGGTGACCATGCTCCAGCGCACGCCGACGTGGATGTTCGCGCGCTCGGCCAAGGACGGTGTTGCCAATTTCCTGCGCAAGATCCTGCCCGATACGCTCGCGTATAAAATCACGCGCTTCAAGAACATCAAGATGCAGGATCTTGCGTTCAAGACCGCGCGCAACAAGCCCGAAAAGGTCAAAAAGGCGCTGTATAAGGGCATCGAGAAAGCTCTTGGCCCCGACTACGACAAGGACACGTTTACGCCGCCCTACAACCCGTGGGAACAGCGCCTGTGCCTCGTGCCGGACGATGACCTGTTCGAAGCGATGAAATCGGGCAAGGCCGAGATTGTCACCGGGCACATCGACACATTCGAAAAGAACGGCGTTCGCCTCAAGTCGGGTGAGCTTCTGGAAGCCGATATCATCGTCACCGCCACCGGCCTGAAACTGGCCATTGCGGGCAAGATCGCAGTCAGCGTCAATGGCGAACCGGTCGATTTCTCGCAGCGATATTATTACAAAGGCTGCATGTATTCCGACCTTCCCAACCTTGCGGTGGTGTTCGGTTACATCAATGCCAGCTGGACCCTGCGTGCCGACATCAATTCCGACTATGTATGCCGCGTCTTGCGCGAAATGCGCAGCCGGGGCGCGGATGTGGTCAATCCGGTCATGACACGCGAGATCAAGGCGAACATCGTCGATGAAGACATCTTCGGCGATTATTCCAGCGGCTATCTTGAGCGGGCGAAGGACATCAACCCCAAGAACGCGACCGAATATCCCTGGCGCCTGAATCAGGAATATGTCCTCGATCGCAAGCGTATGGCAAATGACCCGATCGACGATGGTATTCTGGTTTTCTCAAAGGCCGGTGCCAACGCAAGGCAAGCGGACGAGCAGCTTGAGGCGGCGGAGTGACGAAAGATGCTTTGCGTCAGGCACAGTTTCGCTTACCTCACGCCTATGACCTCTGCTGAAAAAATCTGGACCGCAGGGCTCGTCATTATCGGTGACGAGATCCTGTCGGGCCGCACCCATGACAAGAACATAGGCCAGATCGCAACCTGGCTTCAGGTGCAGGGCATTCGCCTTGCCGAAGTGCGCGTGGTGGCCGATGACGAGGAAAGAATCGTCGCGGCCGTCAACGCCTTGAGGGCGGAAAACGATTACCTCTTCACCACTGGCGGGATCGGGCCGACGCATGATGACATCACCGTCGATGCCATCGCCAAGGCTTTGGGCGTGGAGGTGGTGATCCACCCTGAAGCGCGCTCTATCCTCGAGGGGTATTATTCGGGCCGCGGCGGGCTGAACGAAGGGCGCCTTCGCATGGCCCGCGTGCCCGACGGGGCAGAGCTGATCCGCAATGAAAAATCCGGCGCGCCCGGTATTCGCCACGGCAACATCTTTGTCATGGCAGGCGTGCCGCATATCGCGGCCGGAATGCTCGATGCGCTCACCGGAAAACTTGAAGGCGGCGCGCCGCTCATCTCGGAAACGATCGGCTGCTGGACCGCCGAAAGCGAGATCGCAGGACTGCTTCGCGAAGTCGAAGAGGCGCATGAAGGGTGCCAGATCGGCTCCTACCCCTTCTTTCGTGAAGGGCGCGTCGGCGCGAATTTCGTGATCCGTTCAACCGATGCGGAAACGGTGAAAAGCGCGGTCGACAGCCTCACCGATGGTCTTGCAACCAACGGGTTGGATTTTACGCCCGGCGGGATTTAGGCGCGGGATTTAGGCGAACAAAACAGGGCGCTGCATGAGGAGGGGATCAAATGACAGCATTCAATAATCTGCCGGGCATACTGCTCCGGTATCGCATCTGGGTTGGCCTGCTCGCCATCCTGATTTGTGCCGCCACCTGGACCGTGGACCTGCTCGATCTGGTTTATAACTGCCCCTATTGCCGGGCGCAGCGCACGGTGATCGGGCTCTTGGGCCTGCTCCTGCTGGCCCCAAATCTGCGACACTGGCTGGTGCGCTATCTCTCCGCCGTCTTCGCGGTCTTTGGTCTTGGGGTTGCTACCACGCAGCACTTTGGCGGCTATGCCCGCATGAACCGGGGCGAATTTGAATGGGGTGAAATATGGTTCATCAACCCGTGGCTGCTCTCGGGCTGTGCGATCCTCATCATCACCGGCCTTGTCCTGCTGATCTGGACAGACCGGGCCAGCGGCTAAGCCCCGGCGACAGGACAATGAAAAAGGGGCCCGAAGCAGATCGCTTCGGGCCCCTTTTCGTATCTCTATCGAAGTAAGAAAGGCTTACGCGCCTTCTACCTCGCCGAGGTCAACCTTGAGGCCTGGGCCCATCGTCGAGGTCAGCGAGACCTTCTTGACGTATTTGCCTTTGGCGCCCGACGGCTTGGCTTTCACAACCGCTTGGGTAAGCGCTTCGAAGTTTGCCTTGAGGTCTTCGTCCTTGAACGACAGCTTGCCGATGCCCGAGTGGATGATGCCCATCTTCTCGACGCGGAATTCGACCTGGCCGCCCTTGGCGTCCTTCACGGCTTGTTCGACGTTCGGGGTAACCGTGCCGAGCTTGGGGTTTGGCATAAGGCCTTTTGGACCAAGCACTTTACCCAGACGACCGACAACGCCCATCATGTCAGGGGTTGCGATCACGCGGTCATAGTCGAGGTTGCCGTTCTGCATGTCCTCCATGAGATCTTCAGCGCCAACCTTGTCGGCACCGGCAGCGGTCGCTTTTTCAGCGTTCTCGCCACGCGCAAACACGGCGACTTTGGCGTCTTTACCCGTGCCCGATGGCAGCGAGACCATGCCGCGAACCATCTGGTCGGCGTGACGTGGGTCAACGCCAAGGTTCATGGCAAGCTCAACGGTTTCGTCGAATTTCGCCTTGTGCTCGCGAAGGGTCGCGAGGGCTTCGTCCACGGTGTAGAGCTTCTCTGAATCGAGCTCTGCGCGGACCTTTTGTTGTTTCGTAAGTTTCGCCATGGGTTTAGCCCTCCACCACTTCGAGGCCCATCGCGCGTGCGGAGCCTTCGATGATTTTGACAGCAGAATCGATGTCGTTCGCGTTGAGATCCTTCATCTTGGTCTCAGCGATTTCAGCGAGCTGTGCGCGGGTGATTTTGCCAACCTTGTTCTTGTTCGGCTCACCGGAACCCGATTTGATCTTGGCTGCTTTCTTGAGCAGGTAAGATGCAGGCGGGGTTTTGGTGGTGAAGGTGAACGAGCGGTCTGCGTAAACCGTGATCGTGGTGGGGATCGGCGCGTTCTTCTCAAGGTCCTGCGTCGCAGCGTTGAACGCCTTACAGAATTCCATGATGTTCACACCGCGTTGACCCAGTGCTGGGCCGATGGGCGGTGACGGGTTTGCGGTGCCAGCGGGCACCTGGAGCTTGATATAGCCCTCGATCTTCTTGGCCATGGGAGGCCTCCTTTTCTCACTGTTTCCCTGACGGTTTCCAGTCTGGGATCATGTTAAGCGGTCAAGCAGCAGGCCAAAGGGCCAACCTTCCGCACGGGAATCGCGTATTTAAATGCGACGCGCCCACATAGCGTTTTGCAAGGGCGATGCAAGCAATTTGCGCGCCTCCCGCCCGCCGTTTGGCGCGTATCTGTCCAACTGTGCTATGATGGACGATACGATGAGACACACCCGCTTGCCCAAAACATTTCCTTCGCTGTGCGCGGCATGGCTGATCGCCGGTGTGCCCGCGCTTGCCCAGGATAACGCTGCCACGCAAGGCGGCGCGCAGCAATCGGGACGCCTCCCCGATCTGCCGCCTGCCGAATTTGACGAGAAACTCAAGATCGGCGGCGATGAAATCGAGGCGCGGCAAAGGCGCAGCCGGTTGACCGTCGAGGTCAATATCAATGGCACCGGCCCGCACAAATTCGTCGTCGACAGCGGCGCGGATACCTCTGTTATCGGGAGCAAGCTCGCGCGCGAACTCGCCTTGCCAGAGGGTGAGCCCGTCCTGCTTCACGCCATGACCGAAAGCACCACCGTCGGGCGCGCGCTTGTCGATCGGCTCGATCTTGGGCCATCGACCATTCGCGATCTTGAGCTTCCCGTGCTTGAGGAAAGCGACATTGGCGGGGACGGGATGATCGGGCTCGATGCTCTGGTCGAACTGCGCCTGATGCTCGACTTTGACAAGCAGGTGATCACGGTTGAGGACCGGTATGAGGAGCCTGCCGATTTTGGCAGGCATGAAATCGTTGTCACCGGACGATTGCGGCGCGGACAGCTGATCCTGACCAAGGTGAAGGCGCAAGGGCGCAGGGTCGATGCGATCATCGACACCGGGACCGAAGTCACCATCGGCAATATGGCGCTGAAAGAAGAGCTGATCCGGCGCAGCAGGGGCAGCGGGCAGTCCTTCGACATTATCGGCGTTACCGGCGCGCGCGCCGAGATTGAATTCGCCATCGTCAAACGCCTCCAGCTTGGCCCGATCGTCTTCAACAATGTGCCGATTGCCTTTGCCGATGTGCCTCCGTTCGAGGTGTTCGGGATCAACGACAAGCCTTCCCTGCTTCTTGGCACGGATCTGATGGAGAAGTTTCGCCGCGTGTCGCTCGATTTTGAGGGGCGCAAGGTGCGCTTTCAGCTGAAAAAGTGCGACCCGCAGGTGACCCGACTACGCACGCTCAGGCACACATCGCGGATCAGGGCGCAGTCCGCGACCGCCTGCGAGCCTTGAGCGCGCGGCGTCTGTCCACTTCGAAGGCCGGCAATTTCATTCCCTTGGTGCGACCGGTGAGATGGAATTGGTGGCACAGCTCGCATTTGTATGCGCGCAATGGGACATCGGCGCGCTCGGCAACCTGTTCGGCGGCGGCGCGGCTGGCAAAGCGTTTCTTGCGCGCGCAAGTGCCATAAGTGGTCTTCATCGCATCAATTGCTCGTAGCCAGCCCGAGCGTGCGCAGCCTCAATCGTGGAATTCCAACTGGCTGCCGAAATAGCGGAAATGTCCGTCAATCACCGGGCGAACATCGGCAAGTGTCGCATTGCCCCTCGCATATCCCTCGACCGAAAAGGTCACGGCCTTGTTGCTGGAAAGAGTGCAGGACATAGTCACCACAACGCCGCCCTCAGTGGAAAAGGTGTAATGGACCGACTCGTAATTGAGCCGGTTCGGGTTCCATGCAATGCTCACCTCGCCGTAGAGGTCATAGACCTCGTCCGGCAAACGCCCCGCCCCTTCGCGTGATTGCATCAGCTCGGCGAGTTTTCTTGCGCATACAGGCCGGGCGATGCGGCCCGGATTGATTATAGTTAAATTGCCCATTTTGCCGGGCAGCGCCATTTCGCGCGTGTAAGGCGCGCTGATGGTGCCATCGCCGGTCTGTGCCAAGGCGCCGGACCACATGGCTGGTGCGCACAGCGTCGCAATTCCCGCAAGGGTGAAAACAACCGTGCGGTCAAGACGTTTGAATAGTTGCCACATTTCCGCGCTCCCTAGAAGGCCACATATGCCCTTCTAGGCGCGGACGGATTACTTGACCAGTTCAACCTGTTCGAAGTCGAGTTCGACCGGCGTCGCACGGCCAAAGATCGAAACCGATACCTTAACCTTCGCCTTGTCGAAGTCGAGTTCCTCGACCACGCCGTTGAAGCTTGCAAACGGACCGTCGAGCACTTTGACGCTGTCGCCGATTTCATAATCGACGCTGATGTCCTGCTTGGGCGCAGCTTTCGCTTCTTCCACACCGCCGAAGTAGCGTGCAGCCTCGCGCTCGGAAATCGGCTGGGGCTTGTTGTTGTTGCCAAGAAAGCCCGTCACCTTCGGCGTGTTCTTCACCAGGTGATAGATGTCATCGTTCATGCGCAGCTTTGCCAGAACATAGCCGGGCATGAACTTGCGCTCGACCTGGACCTTCTTGCCGCGCTTGACCTCGGTGACGGTTTCGGTCGGGACTTCGATTTCCTCAACGCCTTCGGTCAGGCCAAGACGTTCCGCTTCCGCGATGATCGCTTCTTTGACCTTGTTTTCAAAACCGGAATAGGCGTGGATGATATACCAGCGTGACATGAAGGATTATCCTTGAATTGAATCTTTTGCGCGGCGGCTAAGCCCCGGAATTAGGCGAGCGTGAGAAGGAAGTTCACGACAGCGTTGAACAGGCTGTCGACGCCGAAGAAGAACAGCGCAAGCACAACCATGAAGATGAAAACGAAGATCGCGGTGCGCACCGTTTCTTCGCGAGTGGGCCACACCACCTTCTTGGTTTCGTTGCGGACCTGATTCACAAATTCAGGGATCGAAGTCTTGCTCTTCTTGTCCTGAGCCCTCGTCGCGGGGGTCTTCGGTGCTTGGGCCATGAATTTCGTCTTTCGCTTCCAAAAATGGATCGCTTGAATGCGTGTGTCGGTATCCGGCTTTCAGGTAGGGTCCATCGCCGCCAGGAACAAGGTCTTGGGCTGGCTTGGATAACTACCAATGTCGGAATTGAGTCGCGAATTAGGGCGAAAAGCGGCTCTTGGCAAGTCGCCATTGCATTACCCATGGCATTACGACGCGGCGCAAATGTGACCAGACTGTCATTTACGCTGGCATATGCCCCGCCGCCCCTCTAGCGTGCCTGCTTTCCAATACGGGTTGATGGAAGCAACCCGCCTTCGCGAAGAAGCAAACTAAGGGGATAGCCACAAATGGCTGCAGACGTATCGGGCGCAGAAGCTTGGATCGCGCCAATTACCAATGTCTCGGATTTCATCTGGGGCGGCACATGGAACGGGGTCGAGGTGATCCCCTTCCCTCCAATGACAATCGCCCTTCTGGGCATTGGCCTTTGGATCATGGTCGGCCTCAAATTCTATCCCTTGCGCAAGCTGGGCAGCGCGTTTGCGGGCCTTTTTGCAGGGCGCAAAGGGTCCGGCGAAGGTGAAATCTCGCCCTTTGCCGCGCTTTCGACCGCGCTTTCGGGGCAGGTGGGGACGGGTAATTTGGCTGGCGTCGCGACCGCGATTGCGCTTGGTGGACCCGGCGCAATTTTCTGGATGTGGATCACCGCCCTGTTCGGCATGGCACTCGCCTTTGCCGAAGGGTCGCTTGCCATCCGATACCGCGAGACGACCAGCGACGGGGTTAAGCGCGGCGGACCGATGACCTATATCATCATGGGACTGGGCCCCAAGTGGACGTGGCTTGCGGTTGTTTTCTGCGTCGGCACGCTGTTCTCCGCTCTGGTTACAGGCAACTCGATCCAGGCGAACGCAGTGGCTGATGGCCTTGGCGAACTGTTCGGGATCGAGGAATGGGTCGGCGGCTTGATCGTCGCAATTGCCGTCTTCATCGTCATCATCGGCGGGATCAAATCCATCGGTAGCGTTGCCGAAAAGGTCATCCCCTTCATGGCGGGCGCTTACATCATCATCGCGGTTCTGGCGCTGATCCTCAACTTCTCGGAGATCCCGGCGACGTTTGGCCTTATCTTTTATGGCGCGTTCAATCCGCAATCGGCGGTTGGCGGCTTTGCAGGCGCTGCGATCATCATCGCGCTTCGAGCAGGCGTTGCGCGCGGCTTGTTCTCCAATGAGGCGGGGCAAGGTTCGACAGCCATCGCGCACGCCGTGGCGCAGACCAATGATCCTGAAAGCCAAGGCCGCATGGCGATGCTCGGCACCTTCATCGACACGATCATCATCTGCACCATGACCGCTCTCGTCATCCTGTCGGTGCGCGGTGACTTCATGGCCGGGACCGAAGCGGTTGCCTATGCGTGGCAATCGGACCGTGTCGGTTTTGAAATGACCAGCGGCGCGTTTGCAGCCGCTTTCCCGACGCTCATCGCAGGGGTTCCCATCGGCACTCTGGTGACCAGCATCGTGCTTATCCTGTTCGTTTTCACCACGCTGCTTACGTGGTCCTATTACGGCGAGCGGGCGATCACCTTCCTTTATGACCGTATTCCGGGTTCAACCCGCGGCGGGGAGAAGATCCTGCACATCATCTGGCGCGTGCTGTGGTGCGTGGTGATCTTCCTTGCAGCGGCGCAGCCGTCCGAACTGGTCTGGCGTCTTGGCGATATCTCCAATGCGGCAATGGCTCTGCCGAACCTGCTTGCGCTGCTCCTGCTGTCGGGCGTGGTGTTCAAGCTGGCTCAGGGGTTCAAGGACGCAGGTCCCGACCACCGCGTCGAGACGCCCGAAGAGCCGGAAGAATACTGATCGCTTGAGAAAGTGAGAGGGAATGGAGGCGCTTCACTCGCAGAAAAGCGCCTCCTGCCCCCCATTTATGCCGCCCGTTTGCCCCCCGGGGCGGTTGCGAACCCGGTCATAATCCATTGCACTTATGACCGGGCCCACATGCCGGACTTGCACCATGTCCAAGCCAAAGGCCGTGAACTTGCGATCCGGAACGTGGGGGTGGCAGTTCTTACCCCCCAGTTCGAAACTGCCACACGGGTCAAGCGAGAGAGTGTCTCGGCCCTGCTTTCCGATGAAGCCCCATCGTCCCGAATCGCTAAGCTCGGGGCGGACAATGGCGGGCAAGAGCCAGCGGCTCTGTGCAAATTACCACATCCGTGAAATTACGTGGTATTTTCGAAGAGAGGGCGACGTGCCCCGACGCTCAGGCGGGTGCTTTTGCGCGGCCCAGTAGCCTTGCAAAGATCCACCCGCCAATGCCGCCTGCAATCACCTGAGCGGTAAAGCCAAGCGCCGAGCGCGCGCCGCTGATCGGGATGGTCTGGAACTGGAGATACATCAGGCCAAGCACCACACCGAGCGCGGCCGCCCCTGCGATGGGATACGCAACGCGCGCAAGGCCGGGCAAAAACCGTTTCACCACCGCCGCAATCGAGAAGCCCAGCAGCAGCGCGATCACGATGATCACGTAATAAAGCCACATGTTGGAAACATCGAAGGCGGTCATGTTGAGCCTGTCGCCCAAACTCACGGGCACATTGTGCGCCCCGATCACGAATTGCGCATTGGCGATGACACCCACGACATAAGTCGCGAGGCCTGCGACAAGTAATGCGGCAATCCAGCCGAGGGTCTTGAGAACTATGCGCAACGTAAACTCTCCCTGATGCACCCGCGCGGATGTGCCCGGACGTTAGAGGCTCCTTGTTCGCCAAGGCAAGTGTCCTAGACAATTGCGGGCGCCGGCCTGATAAGTGCGCGTGCAAGAACAAGATGATGAGAGGCCCCCACCCGATGCGCATTTTTCCAACGACGCTGGCCTTGGCAGCAACCGCGATGATCGCCGCTTGCTCCAATCAGGGCGCTTCGGACACGGGTGAAAAGACCAGCGTGCTGGCAGGCCGCGTCGATGCAGCGCCGATCAATTACGAGGTCCAGACCCTCGCAGAAGGCCTCGACCATCCGTGGTCCCTCGCCTTCTTGCCCGACGGCAATATGCTCGTGACCGAGCGCACGGGAACGCTTCTTCTGGTCAGCCCCGACGGATCGAAAGAGACGGTCAAACAATTCACCGGAAGCTGGGAATTTCCGCGCGTGCATTTTGGCGATGGGATTCAGGCCGGGCTCTTCGATGTGGTGCTGCACCCCGATTTTGAAGAGAATCGCCAGATCTTCATCTCCTATGCCGGAGACATGGCGGACGGGACCAACACCTTGCTCCTCACCTGCTTTACCTATTCGGATGGGGAATTGTCCGATGGCAAAATCCTGTTCGAAGCCTCCCCGTCCCGCATCCAAGGCAATCACTACGGCGCGCGCATCGCCTTTCTGCCCGACGGCACTTTGGTGATGCCGGTGGGCGATGCCTTCCACTTCCGTGAAGAAGCGCAAAGCCTCGACAACCACTTCGGCAAGATCGTGCGCTTGCAGGATGATGGCAGCGTGCCTGCCGACAACCCTTTTGTCGGGCAGGAAGGCGCGCTTCCTGAAATCTGGTCCTACGGCCACCGCAACCCGCAAGGTATCCTTGTCGCCGTAGATGGCCGCCTGCTTGAAAACGAGCACGGACCGGCGGGCGGAGACGAGGTCAATGAAATCAAAAAGGGCGCCAATTACGGCTGGCCCACGGTGACCTATGCGCTCGATTATTCGGGCGGACGGGTGTCACCGTTTGAGGCGCTTGAGGGGACAGAGCAGTCGCTTACCCACTTCACGCCGTCCATCGCGCCCTCGGGCTTTGCGCAATATTCGGGCGAAGCTTTCCCCGATTGGCAAGGCGATCTCTTCCTCTCCGCGCTGGCACTGCGCCATGTGCGTCATATCGAGATGAATGAGGACGGCTCTCTGGGTCAACAGGCGGAGCTTTTTGGCGAACTTGATGTGCGTTTTCGCGATGTGCGCAGTGGACCTGATGGAATGCTCTATCTGCTGACCGAAGAAGAGGGCAAAACCAGCCGCATCCTGCGCATTGTGCCCGAAGGCTGGACCGAGCCATTAGCGGACGCGCCCGAGGCGCAAGAGCCTCAAGCCGAAGAATAAACGCCAAATTTGAAGAAAATGGCAGGGGTGACAGGATTCGAACCCGTGGCCCTCGGTTTTGGAGACCGATGCTCTACCAACTGAGCTACACCCCTACGTGGAAGAAGGCCCTTTATAGTGGCCTTGCGCGTTAGGCAAGCGTCGCTTTTGTCCATTTGGTCGAATCTGTGCTGACGCTGGCGAAGGCGGGTGATAAGCACGAGGGCACCATGCATTCGCCCCATCGCCCCGATCAGCGGGCCATCATCCCGGTCGAAACCCTGCTGCTTGCCTATCGCAGCGGGATTTTCCCGATGGCAGACAACCGCGAGGATCAGGAGATTTTCTGGGTCGAACCGCGCGAACGTGCGATTATCCCGCTCGAAGGGCTGCATGTCTCCAAATCCTTGCGCAAGGTTTTGCGCGCTGACCGTTTTTACGTGACGATCGATCGCGATTTTGAAGGGGTGATGCGCGCCTGTGCTGCGCCGCGCCCGGGCCATCCCGAAAGCTGGATCAGCGAGCGCATCGTAGACAGCTACACCAATCTGCACAAAGCCGGATACGCCCATTCGATCGAGTGCTGGCAGGCCGGTGACAATACGCCCCCTCGCCTTGTCGGCGGATTGTACGGCGTTGCATTCGAACAGGTTTTTTGCGGCGAAAGCATGTTCAGCCTTGCCGATAATGCGAGCAAGGTTGCGCTGTGCTGGCTTGTCGCATGCCTCAAACGGGCCGGTTACACGCTGCTCGATTGCCAGTTCATGACCGATCACCTCGCCAGCATGGGCGCGGTCGAAATGCCGCAAAAGGCGTATCTGAAGCTGGTCGAGCGTGCGCTCGGGAAAACAAAAACGGGCTTGAGAGAGGCGTTTGATAGTTTCGCCGATCCGCAAAGGCGGGGCGCGGGTTATTCTTCGGACGACGCCTCGGACGCGGTGTCGACTGTAGACTCAATCGCAGGTTCCCCGGGAAAACGCATCGCGCAGTCCTTGATCCAGACATCATAGATCGGGTGTTCGACCACGTTGAGGCTGGGATTTTCCTTGAACAGCCATCCTGAAAACACGCGGGCGTGGCTTTGCGCGCCACGTTCGAGAACGTCCAATTGGACAAAAGCGCCCGTTTCCTGCGGAAATTCGTAAGGCGCGGTGCGCTCGCACGCTTCGAGCCGAACAATGACCGGCCCCTCTTCCACGCTCTCGCCCGGCTTGAGCTGAAGATCCTTGGTCACATTGTTGCGCTTGTTGAGAAGCCCGATGGTCGCGGTCCGCTCTGCCATTGGGGTGACGTCCTCGGACAGCTGCGCCTCTGTTTCGGTGTCCTGCGCCAATGCGGCATCGCTCGCCGCCTCGGCCAATTCTTCCTGAGCGGGCTCCCCATCCTCTTGATCGCCGCCAGTGAGCGAACTGATCTGTTCGCACCCTGCCAGCGCCAGGGCAGCAAGAGAGGCAAAAGCAAGAGTGGCGAGGGGCTTCACGCGAGGGTGCCTTCGGGTCAGCCTTCAGGCGCCCACGCTTCGTAATCGCCATCGGCCTTGGCGCGCTTGCCGCCGCGTTCGATCATTCCTTGCGGAAGATAGGCGTTCGGCGTCCCTGTCGCGTTGGGCGTGTAATCGGCTTCCCACACCTTTGCAGGGGGAAGGTGGCTTTCCGGCACATCGTCGAACGCGCCGTGGAGCCAGCCGTGCCATTCGGAAGGCACGCGGCTTGCATCGTTGGCGCCATCATAGATCACCCAGCGGCGCTCTTTCTGGGTGTAGGAGCCCGTGTTGGGGCCATCCTTGCCTACGGAGCGGTAATATTTGTTGCCCTGCGCATCGGTTCCGACGTGCTCGCCGCCAACGCGCTTTGACCACCAATGCGTACCCAGGGTCGCACCGTCCCACCAAGTGAAGATTTTGCCTAAGATTCCCATGGGAAGTGCCGTTAGCCGATTACGAGAGGCGCGCCAAGCCAGACCTTACGCCTATTTTGTTTTTCGCACGCCCATCCGGGCGCGCGTCCTCGCTATGCGGGCAGGCAAGCTGCCCCCGCTGCGGGCGGGCGGTCGCCCTTGCGGTTTCTGGCGAAACCGTTCCTAAAGCTCCGCATCCTCGGGAATCTCGAATTCCACCAGATCACCCGGCGCAATGCCCAGCTCCCCGGACAGGCCGCCGCGGATCTCGAACACCGCGATCGACATGCCGCGTGAGGTCACGCTTTCGAGTGAATAGGGCACGCCTGCCTCGATATTGGTGATGCGTTTATTCGGCCCGATAAAGATAATATCGAGCGGCAGCGGCGTGTTCTTCATCCAGAAACTGCGAAACTGGGGCGAATAGGACGGGAAGAGCATCCCTTCATCTTCGCCCATCTCATTACGGAACATCATGCCCTTGGCCTGCTCTTCCTGACTGGCAGCAAGCTCTGTCGTGAAGACGTGGCGCGTATCGCCGCTGACGATGGTCACGTCGATCAGACGCAGCCCCGCCTCGGAATAGCCGGGGTTTTCAGCGACAGGTGCAGGCGCGGGGTTTGCCTCTTGCGCAGATGTTCCGTTTGGCGAGCACGCCGCCAGGGCCAATCCCGCCAGTGCTGCGGCCAATCTCACCATCTATCGGGTTCCTCTTCTGCGTCCTCGGCCTCGATCAGCCATTCGTCGATTTCATGTTCATTTGTCGCATCCAGTATGAATGCGACATGTTCGTATTTGTGGCCCGCGCGAAGCATTGCGGCAACCTGTTTCTCGCGCCGTTTGTGGATCACTTCGGCTGGCTCTTCCTCTTCAGGAGAAAGCCCGAAGGGACCAAACCGTCGCTTCTTTGCAAGGAGCATGGCTGCACGCCGCAAGGTGGCTTCGGAAGGCGCAGTTTCCTCTCTTGTGGTTTCATCCACACCTGCGGCCCATAGCGCCTGGCTCACCCGGCGCGCGCCATAGCCCCTTGCGGTGAGGTCGCGGGTCTTGGACCTGGCATAGGCCTCGTCATCGACATAGCCGAGTTCGATCAAGCGCTCGACCAGGCCTGCGACATCGGGCGTTTGCACGCGCCCATCGCTGTCTTGCGCAACGCCTCTTTCCCGAAGCTTTCTAAGGAGATAGCCCTCAAGCTTTGCGCCGGTGGTGGCAAAGCGAGCGACATAGGAAAGCGCCAGATCACGCAAGGCCGTCTCGTCCAGGGGCCGCGCTTTCTTGCGCTTCTTTTCGACTTTGCCCCGCCGTTTCGCGCGCGCATATTCGGGTGTCGCTTCACCCGGAACCGACGCATTTTCGCGACAGTTTGATGACGTTTTGCTTTCCTCGGCGCTCATTTCGCCTTATTCGTGCCACAGTCCTTTACAAATGAAAAAGAGAAAAGGCCTGCCGCATAGGGTTCTGTGCGAGGGTTACCGGGATTAAATTTTTGCGCGAAGGGACACGCGCCCAAGATGACGGACTTGCAAACACTATGACCGACGCCGCTTTGACGCCCCCGCCGGCCCTCGTGGCAACGCCGAATGACTGTGAATTGCCACGGATCCGCGCCCAGTTCGCGACCTTCAACGATGCGATCGATTATGCCGCGAAAAGCGAAAAAGGCCTCAATTTTCACGACATGCGCGGCCGGCTTGAGCGGGTCTACCCCTACCGCGAAATGCGCGAAGATGCGCTCCAGATGGCCTATCGGCTGATTGCTTCGGGCATCAAACGCGAAGACCGCGTCGCCTTGATCGCGGAAACGGGCCCTGATTTTGCGGCGCTTTTCTGTGCGTGCGTTTACGTGGGTGCATGGCCCGTTCCCCTTCCCCTGCCCACATCGTTCGGAGGCAAGGAAAGCTATATCGACCAGCTTTCGGTGCAGTTGCAAAGCTCTGATCCGGTGGTGCTGATCTATCCGGAAGAGATCGGGGAGATGGCGGGCGCTGCGGCGGAACGTCAGGGGTGCAAGGGCACCAGCTGGCAGGATTTTGCAAAGCTTGACGCGCCCGAGGTCGAGCTTCCCAAGACCGGCCCGCAGGATATTTGTTATTTGCAATATTCGAGCGGCTCGACGCGCTTTCCCACCGGGGTTGCGGTGACGCATGAGGCGCTGCTGCACAATCTCTACGGCCACTCGACCACGATGAACCTGGGCGAGAATGACCGCTGCGTCAGCTGGCTGCCGTGGTATCACGATATGGGCCTTGTCGGTTGCTTCCTTTCGCTTATCGCCAATCAGGTGTCGGGCGATTGCCTGAAACCTGATGCCTTTGCGCGCCGTCCGCTCGCATGGCTCGACATGATCAGCGCCAACAAGGGCAATACGCTCAGCTATTCGCCGACCTTCGGTTATGACATCTGTGCGCGCCGTATTTCGAGCCAGTCGAATGTGGCCGAACGCTTTGACCTTTCACGCTGGCGCGTGGCGGGGAACGGCGCGGACATGATCCGCCCGGATGTCATGCAAAGCTTCGTGAACGCCTTCGCACCAGCCGGCTTCAAGGCAAGCGCCTTTACCCCCTCCTATGGCCTTGCCGAGGCAGTGCTTGCGGTCACTGTCATGCCGCCAGGCGAAGGGATCAAGGTCGAGCTGGTCGAGGAAGAGCGCCTTTCAGGGACGCCGCGCGATATTTCGCGCCCTGCCCGCTACCGTGCGATTGTGAATTGCGGCAAGCCTTTGCCCGATATGGAAGTGCGCATTACCGGCGAGAGCGGGAAGGCGCGCACCGACCACCAGATCGGCAAGGTCTGGTGCCGCGGCCCATCGGTCATGCACTCCTATTTCCGCAACAAGGAGGCGACCGAGGATTGCCTCGTTGATGGTTGGCTCGACACAGGCGACATGGGTTACACCGCCGATGGTTATCTGTTTATCGTGGGCCGCGCCAAGGACATGATCATCATCAATGGCAAGAACCATTGGCCACAGGATATCGAATGGGCGGTCGAGCAACTGCCCGGCTTCAACCACGGCGACATTGCCGCCTTCTCGCTCGAAACGGAAAACGGCGAAGAGGCGCCGGCGGTGCTGGTCCATTGCCGCGTGTCCGATCCGGTCGAGCGGGTCAAACTGCGCGAGGAAATCGCTGACAAGGTGCGCTCGGTCACGGGTATGAGCTGCGTTGTGGAACTTGTCCCGCCACGCACCCTGCCGCGCACAAGTTCAGGCAAGCTCAGCCGCGCCAAGGCGAAGAAGCTCTATCTCGCCGGTGAGATTGTCCCGATCGAGATGGCAGCCTAGGGCTCGCCCCAAACGGCTCGCAAGGGGCCGAAGCCGGGTTCGATCCGCGCGTTAACGCCGCTCTCTCTCAACGCTTCGGCGGCCTGTGTCGCCTCGACCTCGCGCCCTGAAAGCACCACGGGAAGCCCGGTGCGCTTGGCGGCCCACACGATGATAGCCAATGCCTCGCGGCCCTGGTCATCCGGCCCTTCTTCGGCAAAGGAGATGGTGTCCGGAAGATCGCCCATCGGGGGTAGCACTTCGATCACCCAATCAGGTTCAGTGGCGGCAATCCGCATCTCCAACGCGCGGTAGGAGGCAAGGCTTGCGCCCTCCAGCTCAAGAGCGCGCACTGTCGCGCGCTTGCGGCCGGTGTCGACCGTCACCTCGCTCTCGGGAACGCCTGCAACCAGAGACAATCGTCCCGCCAGCGCATCAGCGCGTGCCGAGGCTGCGGCCCGCTCTTCCTGTGCGCGGGCAGCGGCAAGCGCGGCTTCATCGGAATCGCTTGCGCTTGTGCCTGTCTCGACCTGCGCAAGAGTAAGCTCGATCTCGCGCCGCAAACGCGCGCCGAGTGCCCTTGTGATGTCCCCTTCGGCGTCTTCGCGAAATTCCGGGCTGAACATGGTCGCGGTGATGCCGATGGTTTCTTCGCTGAAGGCAATGTCGAGTTCGGCGAGGCGTCCCGCCCCGCCGAATTCTTCAGTGATCTCCTCACGCACGATCCGCTGCGCATTGGCTTCCCACGCAATCGTGCGCAGCGACAGGCCAAGCGGAACCGCAAGTGCCAGAAATACCACGACAATCATGGTGTTTTGAAATTGCGACTGGCGCTGGCTGAGGCTTCCGACAAAACCGTAAAGCTTGGCAAGGCCCCACGCGGTCAGAGCGATGGTCACGAGGTTGGTCACATAGAGCAAAAGCGCGCCGGAAAAGACCGTCCAGTTGAGCGTTGCGAAGCCGAAACCGACCACGGCCAGAGGCGGCATCAAGGCGGTCGCAATCGCCACGCCGACAATCGCGTTGGCGCGCCCCCTGATCATCGCATAGGCGCCGGCCATTCCCGAAAACAGGGCGACGAAAAGATCGAACAGATTGGGCTGTGTCCGGGCCGCGATTTCAGGGGTGATAGTCGTGATTGGCGATAAAAAGACCAGCAGGCTGCAAAGGCCCACGGCGATCATACTGCCCCAGAACAGTGATTTTGACGACTGTTTGAGCCAGTTGTAATCGGTGATCGCAAGGGCAAAGCCGAGCCCCATGATCGGCCCCATCAGGGGCGAGAGAAGCATTGCGCCGATCACCACTGCGGTCGAGGATTGCAGCAGGCCGATCATCGCGATCCCGGCGCTCATCGCTGTCATGAACAGATAATGCTCCGACATGGCACATTCATCGCGGCGCTTTGCGATGACGTCCTCCTGGTCGACCGCGCCGATTACGTCGTCGCGCCACCACCCCCGTAAGGTCGCGATAACCCGCATCAGGCCATAGCGGCTCTGCGTCGCGGCCTTCACCGCTTCTTTCGGGCTGTCGACTTTGCCGAATACCGCAGATGGGTCGCGTTCTTCGCTCGTGGCCTCAGTCTTCGAGGTTTTTTCCGGATAGTTGTCTGCCGGATAGTTGTCTGATTGTGACAATGCTTGTTCCTTTGACCACGCTTTTACGACCAATAGAGGACAAACAAAAGCTGCAAAAGCATACAGGTGCCGGTGCAAAGGCATGGACGAGGGCGCAAGAAACGGGCAGGTTTGACAGCGATCCTGAGCGCAAGCTTGAACAACGTGTTTTAGATCACTAATACAGTAGGGAAGAGGCACGAGGCCTCATACATCCGTTTAGGGAGCATCGATTTCCTGCCATGAGCAAAGAAGCAACGCCAGATATCAACATTTCCGCGCCGACGAAAACCGCGACGGATTTCGAGCTCACCCCGCCCGATCCCGTGCCACAGGTGGCACCCGAGAGGGCGGCCGGACTGGTGCCGGTATCAACCGAGCAGAAATCGGCGCTTGAAACCAAGGCAGATGCGTTTGTCGACGATCTGATCTCGGTCGATGCCAATTCGCCCGAATTTGGCGCGAAGGTCGATCAGATCACCCGCATGGGTCAGGAACAGATCCGCGCCGCTGCCGCGCACTCCAACCGCTTTCTTGATCGACCGGTGCGCGCGATGGATGCAGACAGCGGTGTTGGCAGCGACCTCGCAGAGCTTCGCCGCACGGTCGAGGACCTCGATCCGGGCAAGAAGAGCAAATTGCTGGAACCGCGCCGCCTTTTCGGCATCATCCCGTTCGGCAACAAGCTCAAGAATTACTTCGACAGCTACACCAGCAGCCAGGGCCACATTCAGGCGATTCTGGAGCGGCTCGAATCTGGCAAGAAAGAGCTTTATCTCGACAACGCCGCGATCGACACAGAGCGCGCGAAATTGTGGGAGGCGATGGGCGAGCTGGAGCAGATGATCCATATCGCCAAGACGCTCGATGCAAAGCTTGAGGCAAAGGCGCTGGAACTGGATGCGAGCGATCCTGAAAAGGCCAAGGCGCTTCGTGAAAGTGCGCTGTTCTATGTGCGCCAGCGCACGCAGGATCTGCTCACGCAAATGGCGGTGAGCGTGCAAGGCTATCTCGCGCTTGATCTGGTCAAGAAAAACAATGTCGAGCTTGTCAAAGGCGTCGACCGCGCCAGCACCACAACCGTGGGCGCGCTTCGCACGGCTGTGACGGTGGCGCAGGCGATGACCAATCAGAAGCTTGTTCTGGGTCAGATCACCTCCCTCAACCAGACGACGAGCGACATTATCGATTCCACCAGCACGCTGCTGCGTGAACAGACCGCGCAAATCCATGAACAGGCCGCGGCCAGCACCATTCCGCTCGAAACCCTGCAGCGCGCCTTCCAGAACATCTATGACACGATGGATGAGGTCGACGACTTCAAGGTGCGCGCGCTCGACAGCATGAAGCAGACCGTCAACGTCCTCACCGATGAGGTCGAGAAATCCAAGGGCTATATCGCCCGCGCTGAGGGTCAAGCCCAGGCGCAGGCCAAAGTCGCGAGCGAACCCTCGCTTTTGTCGCTGGATAAATAATGGCAGACAGCACGAGCGAATCTGATCGAATTTTGGCAGCGGCCCGTCAATCGCGCGACGCCAATCGCAACGGCGGCGTGCACCGGCGCGCGGCCTCGATTGGGAAGGGTTCGGCCAATGCCAAGCTGAAGACATGGATCAAGCGCGGCGGCTATTTCGCCCTTGCCGTGTTCGCGATCATGACCGCTGCCTCGATTATCGGGGTCATCCTCAATGGCATCGGTTTTGTCGGGGTGATGGCCGTGGCGATGGCGATCATGTGCGCCGCTATCTTCTTCTCGCAGTTCCCCAAGGTGCGCATTCCGAAGCGTTCCGAACTCAAGCAAGGCAATCCCAAGCAGATGGTCGCGCGCGTCGAGCTTTGGCTCGAAAACCAGCGCGCTGCCCTGCCTCCAATGGCGGCTGCTCTGGTCGAGAAGATGGGCGGACAATTGGACGCACTCGGCGCTCAGCTTGAGAGCATGGACGAAGCCCATCCCGCCATGGCGGAGGTGCGCGAACTTGTGGGCGACTATATCCCCGAGACGATCGACAATTACCGCAAGATCCCCGAACATCTGCGCTCCGAAGAGCATGCGGGCGGCACGGCAGATGCGCGGCTGATCGAGAGCCTGACCAAGATCTCGGGCGAGCTTGACCGGGTGACGCGGCGTCTCGCCGAAGGGGCGATGGATGATCTGGCGGTCAAATCGCGCTATCTCGACTACCGCTTTGGCAGCGATGACCTCCTCGAGGACTCTTCGGGAATGCCGGACACAGGCGTTCCGCTGCCCGATTTTGCTCCTGCCACCAAAGAAATGAAAAGCTAACGATGCGCGTCTCGCTCCCCCACTCGCTCGGACGCGAAGAGGTGCGCCGCCGGATGCACGCCCACGCCCACGAAATCGGCAGCTATTTCCCGCCCGGCATGGCCACAGTCGAAACCGAATGGCCGCATGAAGACCGGATGGACCTTTACATCACGGCCGCCGGCCAATTGATCGAAGGCGGTATCGAGGTGGGCGATGACACGGTCACCATCGAAATGGATTTGCCCGCGATGCTCGGCTTCCTGCGCGGCACGTTGGAGCGCGCCGTCAAAAAACACGGCGGCAGGTTGCTCGAAAAGAAATAGAGCGGCATAGGCGGCACAATTTCCGGCAGCTGTCCAAATGCACTGACAATTAGTGGGTGCATTCCCGCGCAATATCGCCCAACGTAAATGCGCTCGCTTCGCGCAGGCCTCCTGTAACATTGCATCGACGCTATTTGTGTCTATTTTGAGTGACGACTTGGATAGCGAAATGATAACCACTCTGGCACCGGACCGCAGCGAAGAGCGGTTACCGCGAACCTTGCGCTTGCATTTGCGCGAGGCGACGGCGGCTCAGCACGACCGGCTCGATACCGCCATGCGTCCACCCGAAGACTGGCGTTCTCGCGGCGACTATATCCGGTTTCTCACCGCCCAATACGAGGCCCGCGCGCCCATCGAGCAATGGTTCGGGAAGGTCGCCCCTGCTGACCTGACCCCGCCTGAGCAATCGCCCCTTCTGGCGCAGGATTTGACGGCCTTGGGTGCTGACATTCCGGTGCAGCGTTTCGAATTCGCGCTTGGCGATGAAAGCACGCCGGGCGTGATCGGTGCAGCATGGGTGCTCGCTGGATCTTCACTGGGCAACCGCGCGATGCTGCACGATATGCGCCGCGCCCTGCCCGACGATAACCGCTGGCCCGCCGCCTTCCTGAGCAACACCGCCATGACCGAATTTTGGCAAGCACTGCGCCCCCGCATCGAAAAGCCCGCCGCGCCAGGGGATGAAGAGATCGCCGTGCGCGCCGCGACCCGGGTTTTCGACCATTTTCTCTCTGTCGCACAGATGACGCGGCCAAAGGTGGGGATGAGATAATACAATGAACCTTCAGACACTTCCCCATGAACTGACCGAATGCGATCGCGAGGCGATCCACCAGATCGGCTACGTGCAAGGCTTCGGCGCGCTTATCGCCGTCGACACCGACTGGAACATCACCCATTTCAGCGCCAATGCCGCCGAGGTTCTGGGCAATGAGGGCGCGATTGCCGCAGGGCAAAGCCTGGGCGATCACGTCACCGACCAAGCGATAGATGCCCTTCGTGAAAGCCTGCACCGGATCAAGGAAGACGATGCGGTCGAACGTGTCTTTGGCCTCAGGCTGACCGCAAGCGATGCGCTTTACGATTGTGTCATCCACCCGTCTGGCGAACACGCGATCATCGAATTCGAGCCCCATTTGGACGGCGATGGTCAGGATCATCTGGCCGCGATTGCGCCGATGACAAATGCAATCTCGAGCGCGCGCGATGTCGATACCCTGTGCCAGTCGACCGCGAGGCTTGTGCGCGGTCTTCTGGGATATGACCGCGTGATGATCTACCGCTTCCACCGTGATCACAGCGGCGAAGTGGTGGCAGAGGACAAGGTTGACGAGCTGGAAAGCTTCGTCGGGCTCAGATACCCCGCCACTGATATTCCGATGCAGGCGCGCGAATTGTTCAAGCGCAACCGTTTTCGCATCATTGCCGATGTCGATGCACAAAACGCTCCGATCGAACCTCAACCGGAGCCCAACAGCGAACCGCTCGACCTGTCGCTGAGCGTTTTGCGCGCCTCTTCTGAAATTCACATCCGCTATCTCAAGAACATGGGTGTTGGCGCGTCGCTGACGATTGCGATTGTGCGCGCAGGACAGCTTTGGGGGCTTATCTCGTGCCATCACCGCACGCCGAAAATGATCCCTTTCACCCAGCGCACCGTTGCCGAAGTGTTGAGCCAGATTTTCTCGCTTATGCTCGACCGGCTTCTGGTGGAGCGATCAGAGAAACTGCGTGTGCGCTCACTTGCGCTGCACGAACAGCTAATGCGGCGGTTTGCCGACGGGATATCCTTTGTCGAAGACCTCGACATGTTCGAGCGCGTGGTGCGCGAACTCATCGCACATGACGGCACTTCGGTATTGATCCGCGACCAATATCGCGCGCGTGGCTGTGCTCCTGACGAGGCGCAGTTCAAGGCATTGCTGCCTGGTCTGAGCGCGATGCACGACAGCAGCGTCCTGGCAACCAATAACCTGTCGAAGCGCTTCAAGGTGGCAGAAGGAATTGGCGATAGTGTCGCAGGCGCGCTGGTCTTGCCGATTTCGCGCAGCCCGCGCGATTACCTTGTGCTGTGGCGCAAGCCGCTCACCCAGACCGTGCTGTGGGGCGGCAATCCTGCCAAGGCGGTCACGGCAGGCACCGACCGTCTGGAGCCGCGCAGCAGCTTCAAGGCGTGGGCCGAGACGGTTGAGGATCTGAGCGAGGAATGGAGCGATGACGAGATCACCATCGCCGAGAGCCTTCGCTCCACCCTTCTCGAGGTGATCTTGCGCATGACCGATGAGGTCGCACAGGAACGCCAGCGCGCGCAGGAAAAGCAGGATCTGCTTATTGCGGAGCTAAACCACCGGGTGCGCAATATCCTGAACCTCATCCGCGCGCTCGTCTCGCAATCGGGCAAAGATGCCACCAGCGTCAGCAATTTTGCCTCGATCATCGGCGGGCGGATTGCCGCTCTGGCAAGCGCGCACGACAATATCACGCGCCAGAACTGGGCGCCTGCGCCCATTGCCACCCTGTTCGAGACCGAACTTGAGGCCTATACCGCAAGCAAAAATGACCGGCTGCACATGACCGGCGAAGACGCCTTTATCCAGCCGGAGGCCTACACCGTCCTTGCGCTTGTCGTGCACGAACTGGTCACCAACTCGACCAAATATGGCAGCCTTTGCGACAGTCGGGGCACAATTAATGTCGATGTATCGAAGGCATCGAACGGTGATTTGCTCATCAACTGGGCCGAGGTCGGCGGACCGCCGGTCCAACCGCCCAAGCGCAAAGGCTTTGGCTCGACCATCATTTCGCGCGCGATACCTTACGATCTTCGCGGCGAAGCGGAGATGAATTTCAGGCTTTCCGGTGTTGAGGCCAAGTTTCGCATTCCGGCCCGCTTTGTGGCGAGCGCGGAGCAAGCGATGCCTTCCATCGATGGCTCACAAACGGACGATGACGCCCCGGACCAGCCTACGCCCGCGCGCAGCCTGCCCGAGCATGTCCTGATCGTTGAAGACAATATGATCATCGCGCTCGATACCGAAGACAGCTTGATCGAGATGGGCGTGGAAACGGTGCGCGTGGAAAGCACAGTCAATGGCGCGCTGAGCGCGATCGAAGAGCGAGTGCCCGATTTCGCGATCGTCGATTACAACCTTGGCTCTGAATCAAGCCGCCCCGTCGCGCAGGAATTGGCCGCACGAGGCGTGCGCTTTGTGCTCGCAACGGGCTATTCCGAACTGTCCAGCGATCTGGAGACACTGGGAGCCTCTGGCCTTATCAGAAAACCGTATGGCACGGCGGAACTGGAACACGCCTTGCTGGGCGAAGCCGACGATCTAGGGCTGGAGATGAGCGCCTGAGATCGGGGCAGAGCGAAGGCCTAGACCGAGCGCGTTAGCAAGGTCACCTTCGCTTCGCTGAAATCGAGCGCGTCGAGGCCGGGTGCAATCAGGCATTCGCCTTCGCTCGCGATTGCATCGCTGTTTGCCGCTTTCACCTGACCATCAAGCGGAAGCGCCATCACTGCGCCCGGATAGGCGGCCATGACAGTGGCATCGGGCTTGCCCTCAACCCGGTCGAGGCGAAATTTTGCCCCGTCGATCAATGTCGGCTGGCGATCTTGCACGGTGCCTTTCGCCGAGGCGGGGAACGGCGTGCCGAGCGCCACATCGAGCGCGCGATCGAGGTGGAGTTCGCGCGCGCGACCATAGTCATAAAGGCGAAAGGTGGTATCGCTGTTCTGCTGGATTTCGACGAGCGACAGGCCCGGCCCAATCGCGTGGACAGTGCCTGGCTTCAAGTGGAAGATATCACCCGGTTTAACCTCATGCCAGGTGAGCAGCTCTTCGATCGTGCCATCTTGCGCCGCGCGCCCCATCGCCTCTGGCGTGATGGGTTCATCAAATCCGATTGCGAGCCGCGCACCGGGCTCCGCCTCAAGGACGAGCCAGCACTCCTCTTTACTGTTTTCGCCATCGCGCGCAGTGTCTTCGCCTGGATGCACCTGAACCGAAAGCTTTTCACTGGTGAACAGATATTTGACGAGCAGATCGCTTTGCTCAGGGGGTGGCTCGAACCAGATTTCGCCGATGCGTTTGCCTTCGGGCGCTGAAAATGGCGCGGGAAGACGGTCGTGGCCCCAGACCTTTTCGACCATGCGCTTTTCCAGTTTGCGCACAGGAAACTGCGCGCCCATTACTGGTTGACCGCGCCGGGCAGCTTCCCGACTTTTTGCGCGCCATCGCGCGTTGTGACCAGCACTTCATCGCCTGTGACCACAATGCACAGATCCTCAAGACCCACGGCCGAGATGCGCGGGCCATCGCTCATGGCGAGAACCCCTTTGCAATCGGTAAGGTCGGCGCGGCCCTTCACGACATTCGCGCCGTCGGCGTTGCTCTCGCCGCCATGCTCCTGCTGCGCCAGAGCATCCTGCAAGGCGGCCCAATTGCCAATATCGGACCAGCCCATATCGGCAGGTACCATGGCGGCATTGGGCGTGTTTTCCATCACCGCATAATCGACCGAGTCGCCTTCGATGGCGGCAAATTCGGGGGCTGACGGGCGGATTATAGCGCCCTCGCTCTTCGCTCCGGCTACAGACGTTTTGACCGCCTCGGCCATCGCCGGGCGATACTGCGCCAAAGCGTCAAGATAGGCGCCTGCGCGGAAAGCAAAAATCCCGCCGTTCCAGCTGTATTCTCCGCTCTCCAGATAGCTTTTCGCGCGCTCCAGATCGGGTTTCTCGACGAACTGGGCAATCGCAAATCCGCTCTCGAGCGCCTCGCCACGCCGGATATAGCCATAACCGGTTTCAGGTCGGTCGGCGGTGATGCCGAAAGCGGTGAGATAGTCTTTTGTAGCCAAGGCACCTGCAGCCACCGCAGCCTCGCGAAAGGCCGCAGGGTCGGCGATATAATGATCGCTCGGGCACACCAGCATGATCGCATCAGGCTCCAGCACGGCTGCGGCAAGTGCGATGGCAGGCGCGGTGTTTTTCGCCGCCGGCTCAATGATCAGATGATGGGCAGCTGTGCCCATCTGCTCGGTGATCAGGGCTTCATGCGCTGCACCTGCGACGATGATGGGGTCCGCGAACCGCGCATCATCCGCCACCCGCGAACAGGCTTGTTCAAACAGGCTTGTATCTCCGACGAGAGACAGGAACGGTTTTGGTTTCGCCTTAAGGCTCATCGGCCAAAGGCGTGTGCCGCTTCCGCCGCACAAAATAATGGGATGAATCACGAGCGCACTAATCCTTAGTATTCGGCCCTTGGTTCGGAGCTGTTCCTCGGCATTTCTGCCCTGATTACAGCCCCTTCGCAAAACTATGCACCCGATTGCGAAGCAGAACAACTGACCAGGTATTCTTACTTAATACCGTGGTCTTAGCGTTCACGAAAATCAACCCGATAACCATAGCGAGCGGCCACCGGTTCGCCATCCTGACGCTGCGCCGGGTTGAAACGAATTTTCTCCATCACCAATCCGCAGACGAGTGAGGTCGTCGCCGCGTCCGCACTGGTGCGCGCGACCGAGCAATTGGTTGCCCGGCCATCTCGCTGCACGGTGAAGACGACAGTGACCGAGGTGCCATAGCGTGCAGAGCGCCCGCCTTCTGGCACCGGAAAATCGCGCCGCGGATCAAGCGAGCCAGAGCGCACGCTGGGTTTGACCGCAACGCCATTGCCCTGCCCGCCGCCCTGATTGCCGCTGCCTGTGCCAAGTCCCTCGCCCTCGCGTCCTGTGCCATCGCCGGCGTCGGTTGCGCCTGAACTGTCGGCTGTTCCGGTCGAAGATGCGCGCGGACGCGGCTCGGGGCGGGTTTCTATTCGCGATGGCGGCGCGGTGACCGGCTCGGGCACGGCCTGCTTGCCTGCATTCCCGCTTGCCCCTTCATCGGGCTCTGGCTCGGTTTGGGGGTCCGGTTCTTCGTCGGGTGCCGTGACCGTCACGGTGAGGACGCGGCCCACTTCTTCCTGAACGCTGGCAGTAAAATCAGGCGCGAGCAGGCTTGCAAGGCCATAGAGCGCGGCAACATGAAACAGGGCAATCGCCAAAAGCCAGTGCCACCGCAGTTCTCTGGGTTTTCCCTGATAGCGTGATTTGGCCTTGATCATTGTTTCTCTGCGAGGGGTAAAATTGATTTCGCGAACGAGCCACAAAACCAGCTTCGAGGGTGGACAAGAGCTAACGCTAGTACGGTAGCAACGCCACGCCTCTTTGAGCGATAAGCGATGGAGCGCAACATAGATAGCGCAGCAAACACGTCTGGCAAAGCATATGCCTTGGATCCCGAAGATTACCTCGGGATCGGCGCATCTGCGCGGACGGGGAGCAACGACGAGCCATTCCCGCGTGCTCCGGGTGTAGCGACCGAACCATCGAGCGATTTTTCGCATCCATTTTCAAAAATGGATCAGCGCACATTGTTCGGAGCGCATGCCGACGCACGCAGCTGGGCCTATGGGATCGCGACGGGGCTGGCTTACTTCTGCGCCGGTTTCTGGTGTCTGGCACTCGCCCGATTTGATGCAACGCTCGCTAGCATCTGGGTCCCCAACGCGTTTGCCGTGTCGGTACTTTTCATTGCCCGCTTGCGCAATGAATTGCCTTTGGTCGTGGCTATCGGCCTGGGCAGCCTGGCAGCCAATATGCTTTCGGGCACGGCTGGCCCGATAGCGTTGGTGTTCACCATCGCCAATCTTACCAATATCCTGATCGCGGCATGGCTCACGCGCAGGGTATGCGGCGCCGTTCCCGACCTCACCGACCTGTCACATCTTGGGCATTTTTTACAGTATGCCGGGGTTGTTGCCCCTGTTGCGGGCACGCTGATCGCGGCACCTGTGCTTGGCCCAAACCTTGATGCCATCGTGAACGGTGTGACCGCGTGGTTTGTCGCCGAGACGATGGGTGCCATCCTTGTCGTACCGGCCGTTATGCTTGTCGCGAAAGCCTGGAGCACGCCGGCTGCCACCAAGCCGAAAAAGCTGCTTGAGGGTGCGGGCCTGTTTGCCGTTGGGCTGGTTGCAGTCGCAATCGATCTGACCAACGGTGACTATTCGCTCATGTTTCTCGTGCCTCCGATTACCTTGATCCTCGCGATCCGGCTCGGTGCCCTGGGCACTGCTCTTTTCGTCCCTGGCATCGCCATCGTTGCAGGAGTTACGAGCTACTCCGGGATAGGACCAACGGCCACAGCCGGGCTTGATGAGGAAGTGAAGCTGCATCTCATCCAGGCATTTCTCGCCGCGAACTTCCTTACCGGATTGCCGGTTGCTGCCATTTTCGCAGGGCGCGAACGTTTGACCGAAGAATTGCGTAAAGGGCGACGAGAACTGGCCGTACTGACCGAGGGGATCACTGATGCTGTTCTGCTTATCGACCATCGCCGCGTGTGCACCTATGCCTCGCCCTCGGTTATCGATGTTCTGAACCGCCCGCCTGAAGAGATTGTCGGAACGCGGGTGGATCAGCGTTCACATGACGACGCGCGCGAAGATATCGCAAAAGTATTTGATCTGTTGTTTAGCGGGCAAAGCGAAAAGGAGCGATTGACCTATCGCCGTCTGCTTGATGACGATGACGGCAACCCCGTATTTATCGAGGCCGAATGCGCAGTTGTGAAAGACGCGGCAAGCGACCAGCCGAACGGCATTGTCGTGTCTGCGCGCGATGTGACAAAGCGTGTCGAGCTTGAATTACTCCTTACCAGAGCGCGCAAGTCCGCCGAGAATGCGGCTCGCGCGAAAAGTGAGTTTTTGGCCAATATGAGCCATGAAATCCGCACGCCGATGAACGGGGTTCTGGGTTTCGCAGAATTGTTGCGCGAAGGCGAACTGAGCGAGGAGAACCGTCGTCATGCCGATATGATCGTCCAATCGGGGCGCTCGTTGATGATGCTCCTGAACGACATTCTCGATCTGTCGAAGATTGAGGCGGGACAGGTGTGCACGGCCAAAGAACCGGTCGATGTGTTCGCCACGATTTCAGAATGCGTGGCGCTCTATCGCCCGTCCGCTGAAAAGGCGGGACTGACGCTCGAGTTCTCGATTTCAGAAGCTTCCGACACGCTTGCCAAGGCGGGCGTTGCGCAAAGTTTGAACCCCTGGATCAAAACGGATGGGCTGCGATTGCGACAGATTGCGCTCAATCTTATCGGCAATGCGATCAAGTTCACCGAGGAAGGCACAGTTCACATTGGCGTGAGTGGCGATGAGGAGAGCATAAGCATCAGCGTGACCGACACCGGTATTGGCATCAACCCGGCGCGCCTGAAAACGATTTTTGCCCCCTTTACGCAAGGCGAAAGCGACACTGCACGCCGGTTCGGTGGGACCGGACTTGGCCTGACCATAAGCAGGCAATTGGCAGAACTCCTGGGCGGAACGATCGAGGTGGAGAGCGAGGCAGGCGTGGGATCTCGCTTCACGCTCAGCCTGCCGGCTACCTACACACAGGCGCCAGCGCCAGAGACAGTGGAAGAGGACAAAGTGTTCGAACCCTCTCAGCTTCCCCAAAAAGCGAGCATTCTTTTGGTCGAAGATCACGATGTGAACCGAATGCTCGTAACCGAAATGCTTGAGCGGTGCGGGCAAAGCGTTGCCAGCGCACATGACGGGAATGAGGGCATTGCGATGGTGATCGATTCGATCATGCGCGGCAAACCCTATGACCTTGTGCTGATGGATATTCAGATGCCCGGCTGCGACGGCTATGCCGCGACACGTGCGATCCGGGCTGAGGGCATCACTCCGGACGAGCTTCCGATCATCGCGCTCACCGCCAACGCCTTTCAGGAAGACTTGGCAGCGGCGCGCGATGCAGGGATGCAAAGCCACTTGGCAAAGCCGCTGGTGTTTGCCGATCTTGCGCGAACGCTTCAACGCTGGCTGCCCACGCGCATCATCGCCAATAGCGAAGACGAGGACGATCAAGCTCCGGTTTCCACGGATCACGACACCGCCAGAGCCGCTGATAGCCAAGGCGAAACAGAGGGTGGTGACGATCATGTGACCACCCAGATCGTCGATATATCGCGCGATCCGGCCACGCGTTCACCCAAGATCGGTGAGAAATCTTCACCCCGACCCACGACCGCTGACGGCACTGCGCGCTTTGGCACCGAAATCGCACGCGCGCCGCGTTCGCCTGCGCTTCTGCGACGCTGGGAACAACGGCGCAGGGAAGCGGTCGAAGCAGTGCGAGAGGCGCTTGAGAGCGGGGCATTGGCCGCGCAGGGCGGCTCACAGGAGGAATGCGACAAGCTTGCTGCAATCGTCCACAAGCTGGCCGGGACAGCCGCGCTGTTTGGCGAAGCCGAGCTTGGCGATCAGGCCGCAGCCCTTGAGCAGGCCTTGCGGATGAAATTGCCCACCGCTGTGCGCGAAACGCTCGCCTTTGAGCTTTTGAGCGTGGCGGATGATCCCGCCGATACGGTCGCCCGGATCGCAAACTAGACAGCGCAACCTGCCAGCCACACAAAAAAGCGGCGGAAGGTCGAAAGACCTCCCGCCGCTCTTGTTCGCTTGGTGCGAGTGGTACGAATTAGAATTCGTAGCGTGCACCGATCTGGATACGCCATGCCGATGGGTTGATGGCGATGAAGTTCTGATCGTCTGGGGTCAGTTGATCCTGATTGTTGTCGTACTGGAAGTCGTAACGACCATCATCATCGATCGCACCGTCAACAACCGACACAAGACCGTTGAACCCGCCGCGTGAACGCAGGATGTTCGCACCGCTGTCGAGCAGGTTGAGGAAGTTTGCAAAGTCAGCAAAAATCTCGACCCGGTCTTCCTTGATGCCGGTCAGGCTGCCGATGAACGGGATTTCCTGGCTGATGCGCAGGTCCATGTCATAGTGCCAGTCGTTGCGGCAGGTGTTGCGAAGGATCGTTTCACCAGGAGTGAAGTCACAGCCCGAAGCGGCGACGTAATCGATCACGTCCTGAACCGCATCTGGATCTGAGTCTGGTGATACGTTCGGATCGTTGATGCCGGTTGGCACGTAGAGAAGCGCATTATCGCTACCCGACGAGCTGTCGGCGAAGACGCCGCCGCCATCGAAGGTCAGGCTGTATGGACGACCTTCACGAGCACGGAAGAAGATGCCGAAGCTAGTGTCGTAACCCTCGAAGAACTCTTCGCGGAAGTTGGCAGCAACGGTGAAGTTGTGGCGCGTTTCCGTGGTTGCGGTCGATACGGCCGGGTCCTGACGATCAAACGCCGCGGTAACGTCGAACGACGAGGTAGCCGTCGAAGACTGGTTGTTACGTGCGTTGTTTGAATCGGTGAAGGCATAGCCGAACTGAAGGCGGGTCGAACCACCCGAAGTGAAGACACCGCCATCGAACTGCTTGCTGATCACAGCAGAGACCGAGTGCGAATCGCCATCACGGCCATTGGTCAGCTGAATGTTGTCATCACGGCGAGTGTTGAAGCACTCTGGCGTCACGCCGGTGTAAACCGGAGGCGTTCCGCCAGTGCCCTGCAGCACTGCGTTACAATCAGCATTCGCCACATTGTCGATCGCCGCCAGAATTGGACGACCGTCAGTTGTGAAACCATTGACGCCTGTGCGAATGTCAGGAGTCTGCGACAGATCGACGAAGTTCAGCGAGTTGTTGAACTGCGAGTAGATGTAGTCGAGCTGCAGGTTCCAGTTGCTGAAGAAGCCGGTTTCGGCCCCGAAAGTGGTCTGGAATGCGACGCTTGCACGGGTCACGGTCGGGACGTCGAAGTCCGGATCGGTTGACTGAACGTCAGCAAGACCAGCTTCAGCGTCGGCTGCACCGCCATCAATCGCACATTGCGGGAAGCCGATGAAGCCATCGGCGCCTACAACGTCGAACTGCCCTGTTGCACCATCGACCGGAATGTCGCCTGCGCCACAGTCGAAACGGGTTGTGCCAAGCGCGCTGGAGAAGCCATTGTTCGAGAACGCGTTCGAGTAATACACAACCGGGTCGCCGCCCGAGAAGATGCCGACCCCGCCGGTGATACGGCTGTCGGAGAAGAACCCATCGTTGAAGAATTCATATGTCGCCGACAGACGTGGAAGCAGAACCGGACCAATCGAGCTGAACGATGTCGTGTTGGCAAAGCCATAACGATTGAAGAAGTTCTGGTTATAGCGCGGTGTGTCACCGTCATAAAGCTGAACACGCAGACCAGCGTTGATCGACAGCTGATCGGTCGCTTGCCAGTCGTCCTGAGCGTAGAATGAGTAGATGCGACGGCTGAAGGTTGCAGCTGCGTTGTTGATGTCGCCACCAACTGCGGCGTTGATGTCACCACCAAGCGCTTCACCTGCGGCAACTTCGTCAGCGTTCGGGAACAGCTCTGTGCCTGGTGACAGCAGACCTTGTTCAAAGTCAGCGAAGTTCTGGAAGTAAAGCGAACCGGTCGCGTTGATCGCGAACAGGTTGAACACTTCCAGATCGTTGACCTCTGCACCCAGCTTGAAGAAGTGACCGTCGCCAGCATCGATGTTCATCTGGAAACGAGCTTGGGTGATCGTTTGGTCGAGCTGGTTAGCCGAACGGAAGATGCCGGGGCCGGTGCTGAGGATACCGGATTGAGTGGTGCGACCATCAACCGGAAGAACGCCAACGACCAGACGCGGGGTCGGGTTTTCGGATTGTGCTTCGCCAAAGCCCACCGGACCTTGAACGTCGCCCACTTCCGAACGGCTCACACGAAGCTCGGTCGAGATCGCGTCAGTCCAGTCAGAATAGAGACGAACAGAGTAGTAGTCGGAAATCGTGCCTTCATCTTCGAACGAGTTGAAACCGGTGATGTTCTGGCCGCCAAAGTCGCTTTCGATGTTGGTTTCTTCAAGGCGCTGATAGGTTGCTTCGAGACGGTGATCATCGTTGATGATCGCGTCGAGACGGGCAAAGTAACGCTTGTTGCCTTCTGGCAGAGCGGTTGGATAACCGCCGATGTCCTGGCCGTACACATCGCGGGCAATGCGTGCGAACTCGTCGAATTGCTCTTGGGTTACGAAGTTGGCTTCGTTGGTGAAGCCGCCGCCGTTTGGACCAAAGTTGTTGCCGCCGGTAAGGTCAGCTTCTTCGTAGCCAACCGAGAAGAACAGGCGATCAGGGATGATCGGGCCGGAAAGCGTTGCGCCGTAGCGCTTTTCTTCGTTCGCGGTGAGCGGACGACCATCGATGTTGTCTGCGAACAGGCCGCCATCGAAGTAGGTGTAGAAGGCAGAGCCGCTGAACTCGTTGGAACCTGCTTTGGTCACAACGTTGATGAGACAGCCGGTGAACTCTGAATATTCAACGTCGAACGGTGCGAATTCGACCGACAGCTGATCGACAACGTCGAACGGAAGCGGAAGCGAGTTACGCGCTGCGAAAGGCGTGCCGTTCAGACCAAAGGTGTCCGATTGAACGATGCCGTCAACGGTAAAGGTGTTGGTGCGGTCGTTACCGCCAAGGCAGGAGATACGATCAACGTCGTTGTTCTGCTCGAGGCTGACACGCGGGTCGATGCGGATGATGTCGCGAATGTCGCGGGTGATCGAAGGGAAAGCTTCGAGCGTTTGCGTGTCGAATGCAGCGCCTGGACCAACAGCAACCTGGGTCACCTGAGCGCGTGCGCCTGTCACCACGATGGTGTTGCCGGCGTTTTCCGAGCTCAGGGCAAAGTCAAAGCCGGTGTTACCCGAAATGCTGAGCTGAACGTCTTCAACCGTCTGACCTTCGAAACCGGGAGCGGTCACGGTGACGGTGTATGGGCCGCCTGGCTGAAGCGACTGAACGCGGAAGTTACCTTGCGAACCGGTCGAAAGCGTGCTGGCCTGATTGGTGCGGGTGTCGGTAACAGTGACGCTAGCGCCGGCAACAGGGTTGCCTGCTTCGTCGGTGACGGTGCCTTCGACACCGGAGGTAATTTGCTGCGCGTGTGCAGGCGCTGCAATGGTTGCAGCAGCGCTCAGACTGACGACGCTGGCTGCCAAAAGATACTTTAACTTCATGAGAGGATGCCCCTTATCACTTCCTGGGAACGGATACTGGAGGCGGCCTATGGGGCCACTGCGTGGCGCAATGGGGACGTTTTTATGACAGGTCTATGACAGTGGGCCTTGGCTGTCGGGATAACCTTGCCGCAGCGCAGCATAAAACAGCCCGAAAACCGCAGAAAACCGCGCAGTTTCGCCCTGTGTTGCACCGATGCCACTAGGCCAAGGATTTTGTTTTTTGATTTTGCACCGCGTAAAAATCGCTCGGTCCGAACGAATCAGGCGTCAAATGGGGCCCGTTCGGTGCAAAAATGTTACGCCAGATTGATCTCGCGCAGGCGCTGCTGGAGAAAGTCGTGGCTGCTGATCGCAGGCTCCGCTTTTGCGCCTTCTTTTTGCGCGCAAGTCTCCAGCGGCTCGATCACGTAATCGGGCCGGAAATGCAGGAAAAACGGCATGGAATAGCGCGACCTTTGCGCACCCGCCCCTTTCGGGTTCACAACGCGGTGTGTGGTCGAAACCAGCGTCCCTGCGGTCAGGCGTTCAAGCATGTCGCCCACATTGATGACGAGCGAGCCTTCTTCGGCATAGACAGGGTGCCATTCGCCCGACTTGGTGAGCAGCTCCAGCCCTGCTTCCTCCGCGCCGAGCAGCAGGGTGATGGTGTTGATATCGCCATGCGCGGCCGCACGGATCGCTCCTTCCGGGGCATCAAGGCCAAGTGGCGGATAATGCAAAAGGCGCATCACCGAATTGCCGTCCTCGACCGTTCCAGCGAAGAAATCCCGCTCAAGCCCCAGGTGCAGCGCAATCGCTTCGAGCACGCGCAGACCCGCCTCCTCAAACGCGGCGTAAAGCTCGCTGAAGGTCTTCTGGAATTCAGGCACTTCCGATGGCCAGACATTGGGCGCCATATATTCAGCCAGCGCGTGATCCTGCGGAAGCTCGCGGCCTACGTGCCAGAATTCCTTCAGGTCAAAGATATCGGCATCCTTGGCCTTTTCGGTGCCAAACGGGGTATAGCCGCGCGCACCGCCGCCGCCTTCGATCTTGTAGGCTTTCTTGACCTCGTCAGGCAGCGCAAAGAATGCCTTTGAAACCTCTTCCGCCTTGTCGATCAGGTCCTGGGGAATGCCATGGTCGCGCACCACTGCAAAGCCGTATTCGGCAAAGCTGAGGCCAAGCTCATCGGCGATGTCAGCCAGGGGCTTTGCAAGGGAAACGGAAGCAATGTCGGCGCGTGTATCTGTATCGGTCATGACGCCCACTTAATGTGGGTCGCGCGCTTGTGCCAGAGGCTTCGCCCCTCAGAAGGGCAAAAACAGGCTCGCGAGCGCTGCACTCATCAGGTTCGCAAGGCTGCCCGCGGCAAGCGCTTTCAAACCCAGCTTTGCGATTACTGGGCGTTGGTTCGGGGCAAGCCCGCCCGTCACCGCCATCTGGATCGCAATGGATGAGAAATTGGCAAAACCGCACAGCGCAAAGGTGACGATCGAACGGCTGCGCTCGGTCAGTCCTTCGACCGCGCCAAGTTCAATGAAGGCCACAAATTCATTCAGAACGATCTTTGTGCCGAACAATCCGCCTGCGATCTGCGCCTGCTCCCAATCGGAGATACCGATTAGGAACATGACCGGCGCAAAGACGTAGCCGAGCAATTGCTGGAAGGTCACATCGGGAAAGCCGAACCATCCGCCAATCCCGCCCAGAATACCATTGGCAAGCGCCACCAGTGCCACGAAAACCATGACCATCGCGCCTACTGCCACGGCAAGTTTGACGCCGGTAGTGGTCCCTTGCGCGGCGGCCTCGATGATGTTGGCAGGGGCCTCGCCCTCTTCGAAGGTTTCGGAGACGGTGACGGTTTCCATCAGCTTGTCGTGTTCGGCCGCTTCTTCGGGCTCGTCGGGCATGATGATCTTCGCCATCAGGATACCGCCGGGCGCCGACATGAATGCAGCTGCGAGCAGGTATGGCACCGCTTCATCGCCAAGGAAGGAGGCGTAGGCGGCAAGGATCGTGCCCGCGACGCCCGCCATACCAACGCACATCAGCGTAAACAGGCGCGAAGGCGGAAGCGCCGCCAGATAGGGGCGCACCACAAGCGGGCTTTCGGATTGGCCGACAAAGATGTTTGCCGCGCTTCCCAGCGCCTCGACCTTGCTGATCCCCGTGACCCAGCCGATCGCCCCGCCAAGCCAGCGCACCAGCCGCTGCATCACGCCAAGGTAATACAGGATTGATACGAGCGCCGCGAAGAACACGATCACCGGCAGCGCCGCGATAAGGAAGGTGTTGGCAAAAGGATTGTCGCCCATCGGCCCGAACAAGGTTTCAATCCCGCTCACCGAATAGCCAAGCAGGGCAATCACGCCATTCGACAGGAACTGGATCGCCACCACGCCGAAATCGGTGCGCAGCACGAGCAGGGCCATCAATGCCTGCAAGGCAAAGGCGGCCCCGACAACGCGCAGATTGATGCGGCGCTTGCCCGAGGACAACAGAAAAGCAATGGCGAGAATAGCAATGATGCCAAAGACGCTCATCAGCATCGAGCTTGCGGTTGCGCTCAAAAGATCCCTCACGTGGGGAGCGCCCCTGGCGATTGCCGCGCCGTGGCCTGCCCCTTATCTACCCGGTTGAAATTCGTGTCGGCATCAGCAGGTGGCAGCTTGCGCCGGATCGCGCAAGAGGGCGCGCTAGACGACAAAGCCCTTGCCTGTGCGCAATTTGAGCGCGGCTGCGCTGCCGATTAGCGCTGCGATCATCCAGAGAAGGCCATGCGCGCTGCCCGAGATCGAGCCACCAAGGTACGCGCCGATGTTGCAACCATAGGCGATCCTTGCGCCGTAGCCCATGCAAAGACCGCCGAGAATGGCCGTGCCCATGTCGCCGGGTGTGAGGCGCAATCGGGGTTGGAACCGGCCCGCAAAGCTTGCCGCCAACATGGCCCCGCCGATAATCCCGAAATTCATCACCGATGTCGCATCGGTAAGGACGGGCCGCGAAAGCCACCCCTGCCGGCTTTGCCAATAAGGCCAGCTTGCCACATCCACGCCCGCTGCGCTCGCAATCTTCGCGCCCCAGAGCGTAAAGGCCGAGGTGATCCCCCAAGGCCTTCCCAACAGGACGAGCGTTGCGACACTGACCAGTGCGATCGCACCCGCGCCCAGCCACAAGGACCACGGCCCGAGCAGGATCGAACCTGTCTCGCGCCCGCCTTGCAGCTTGCCATGGAGGCGAATCTCGCGCCTGCGTGAGTAAATCCAGATCGCGCCCATCAGGGCGGCAAGCATGAATAGCCCCGCAACCGCGCCGAACTCTTTCACGAGGCCAAAGCCGGCAGCCGAGGGAAGAGTGCGCCACCACGGCACGTGAAGCGTTGCAAAGATCGAGCCCGCGACAAAGGCGCTCAAGGTGAACAGCATGCGTGTGCTGCCTCCGCCAACGGTGAAGAGCGTGCCTGAACCGCAGCCCCCGGCGAACATCATCCCGAAGCCGAACATGAAGGCGCCGACGATGACCCCGACACTCAATGGCGCGACTGAACCGCGCACCGACAGGCCAAGGACTTCCCCATGGCCGATCAGCGGGAAGGCGATAAGCGCGACAAGCCCGATCAGCACCAGCTGCATCCGCAGGCCATGACCCAAGCCTTCGGCCAGAAACGCGCGCCAATGCGAGGTAAAACCAAAAGCGGCATGATAGAGCGCAAAGCCTGCAAGAAGACCGATTGCGCTCGCTCCCAAAAGCTTTGCACCGGCAGCCAGCCACACGCTCAAAAGTAGAGCTGTCACCCCCGTCATGACCGCGAGCAGCTTTTGCCATTCAGGGCCTGCGCGCACCGCCTCCACGCCCGAAACTCCTGCGAATTACTCGCCCGCGCCCATTGCGGTCCAACCGTCGTAGCCATCGGTCATATGGGCAATGTTCTCAAAGCCTTGGCGCTCCATTTCGGCCAGAGCCTTGGCGCTGCGATTGCCGGATTTGCAGTGCAGGAGATAGGGCTCGCTTTTGTCGAGTTTGGCGATTTCGGCTTCAAAATCGTCTGACATGAAGTTGATGTTGGTCGCGCCCTCAATATGGCCCGCGGCAAACTCTTCCGGCGTGCGCACGTCAATAACCTGGGGCGCATTATTGCTCTCAAGAAGCGCCTTTGCCTCGCTCACGCTGACATCGCGCGAGGCGAGAGATTGGGCGGCGACCGGCTCATCCGTCTTGGCAGGCTCTACCGTTTCCGCAGAGCACCCAGAGACGGCCAGAACCAGCGCGGCACAAAGAAACGAACGAGTATGAGCATGGCGTTGCATTGGTGCTGTAATCCTCAATTTGGGAAAATCAGCCAACAGCATAGCGCAGCTTTGCGGCGTTTCACAACGCGGAGTGCAAACAACGGGAAAAGGTGGTGAATGGCGCAGTCCATCTCTAACCAGTCTTGCGTGCTCGGTTCCCACAGATATGGGAAAGTAGTGGGAAAATTGCCGAAAAATGGCCTATCGTGCGATCGATGAACGGCGACGAACCCCAGAATTCTGCCGATGATGCGCCCCCTTTCCCATATCAAGTTTTGTGGGCGGGCTATGGGAACGCACACGTCACCTTGAGGGAACTAGAGACGAACGCGGAAGAATACGGCGTTCTCAATGAAACGGCTGCTCGAGCCAAGCCGGGTGTGACTACGCTCGGACTTTCAGAGGTAGAGGATGTGCTTCGGAAATTCGGCTTGCCCAAGGATAACGCCAAACAATTCTGGCTCGTGTGTTGCTTCTATCTTGCGCCAGCCCAAGCCGAAGCATTCGGGATTGATCCGAAACAGTCCCGCAAAATTCTGTCGCAGGCCGTTTTAGCAGCGCGGCAGTTGGATCTTGTTTTCGACGCTCTTCCTCCAAAGGTTGTTGCGGCGATGTACTACAAACGCCCCCTGGTCGCTGACGTTGAAAATCCGCAGGGACCCGATTTCTGGCAGTTACAGCCGGAGATCAGAGATTTCATTCGTGTGGCAGCCGAGACCGAGGAAGACTTGCGAAACGTGGAAGGCCGTCCGCGCAATCACTACCGCGACACGATGATCCGCCTATTCCTAGAGTTGATGGCAGAGCAGGATCTCACTCATCTGAAGGTCTCAGATGGTACGAAGGCACGACCCAACCCGCATTTGACCGGAAAATCTGGCCGGCTGCTGATGGCTTTGATCAGCCTGGTTGAGCCTAACTGGCGTGAGGAGTGGTTGGCTCCAAAAGTGAAACCAGTTCTCCGCGACTTCAGGAAACGCAAAGCACGTGAAGAAACTCAACCTCTATAGGGCTAGGTTTCCGCACTGTTTTTCGTGGGTAATGTGCTCCAGATGGTTCTCCACCATATCCAAGGTGGAGAAACCCAATGCATACAGACCTGTCAAACTCGGCCCAGTTGCTGATCGAATATCGCCCTATCGATAGTCTGACGCCCTACGCTGGGATTGCGCGTAAACATCCAAGGAACCAGATACGCAAAATTGCAAAGAGCATGCGCCAGTTTGGCTGGACTAATCCGATCCTTGTTGATGGCAATAGCATTGTACTCTGTGGTCATGGTCGTCTTGAAGCTGCTCGGTTGAATGGCGACCGGAGCGTGCCGGTCATTGCACTTGAGCATTTGAGCGAGGCCGACCGTAAGGCCTACATCATCGCCGACAACCGCATCGCTGAGGAAGCGCAATGGTCGAAGACCGCTCTGCGTACCGAACTCAGTGGCCTTGCTGAGCTTGGCTACGATCTCGAGATGACTGGCTTTGATAGCCTTGAGATCGACACCGTCCTCTCGATGGATGATCCTTCCGATGAGGACGTGGTCGAGCTGCCGGATGACGAAGTCGTTCCTGTTTCACGGGTTGGTGATCTCTGGGAAATCGGTGATCATAAGCTGCTTGTCGGTGATGCGCGCGATCCGGAAGCCTACAAAGCATTGCTTGATGGCGAGCGGGCACAGCTGATCGTGACTGACCCGCCCTACGGTTGCGTGATTGAGAACAATGTCTCTGGCGGCGGCAAGGTCAAGCATGGCGACTTCGTGATGGGTGCTGGTGAAACCAACCTCAGCGACTTTGCTTCTGGTCTATTGGCACCTTCGTTTCAGTGCATTGCTGACAATGCACAGGAAGGCGCGATCGCGTTCGTTTTCATTGATTGGCGAGGCGCGCCCTATCTCTATCAGGTCGCTGAGAGCATCTTCTTCGATACCAAGAACCTCATTGTATGGGCGAAGACTAATGGAGGCCAAGGGGCATTCTACCGGTCCGCTCACGAGTTCATCTACGCATTTAAGGTGAGCGAAGGACGCCACATCAATAACTTTGGCCTGTCCGGTCGCTATCGTACGAATGTGTGGAGCTACGCTGGTGCGAATACCTTTCGTGCCGGGCGTATGGAGGATCTGGCTGATCACCCCACGGTAAAACCTCGCAAAATGATCTCGGATGCGATCCTTGATTGCTCCAAACGCGGAGGAATCGTGCTTGATCCCTTTGTTGGTGCCGGCACCACCCTCTGCGCAGCCGAAGAGACCGGGCGCAAAGGACGCGGGATCGAGCTTGATCCCAAATACGCGGACGTCACGCTTCGCAGGCTCTCTGAGATGTGCAGTGAGACACCAATGCTCGCGGGCAAACCTCTCGAAGAGGTGGCCGCGGAGCGTAGCGAGAAGGGGCCTGAGTAATGTCGGAAGAGAACGAAAAGGCGTTCAAGGCAGGCAACACCGACGCAAATGGCGAGTATAAGGTAGGCAAGAACCGGCCGCCGGAGCACGGCAAATTTCGCTCTGGTGATGGCCGCAAGCGTGGCCGGCGCAAGAAAGACACCAAAAACCTCGCCACGGACTTTAGCGAAGAGCTTTCCAGCAAGGTTATTATGAAGGTCGACGGCAAGCCGCGCCGCGTCACCAAGCAACGCGCCATCATGATGCGTCTTATGGATAATGCCAGCCGCGGGCAGAATACCGCGATCAACACCATCATGGTCTATGCTGAGAAATTCGGGATCGAGGTTCAGCTGGAAAGCTCAAAGAGCGGGGAACTAATCGAATTTCCGCATCTCAAGGACCTGACAGAATATGAGTTTGAACTGCTCACGCAGTTGATTGAGAAGGCAAGTGGACGGTCATATGGTAATGACAAGCTTTACGATGATGATCATCCTCTCGCATATCTTGAAGACCCCGATCATCCGCGCGGATACTATTTCGATAATACGATTGAAGGTGTGAGCTGGAAGCGCTTCCACGGTAGCCGGTTTGACGATTTTATCTACGACATAGCCAGCAACGCCTACCGAAGCGCAGCCGGCCCGCGTCGGACACTTCCTGCCCAACGCTCGTTGGAGGCTAGCGATGCGACTTGATGGAATCAAAGCTATCATAACCGGTGGAGCTTCCGGACTTGGAAAAGCTTGCGCGATCGAGCTTGCGGCAAAAGGTGCAAAGGTGATTGTTGTCGACAAGGATCAAGACGCAGGCCGCGAACTTGCAGCCACCGACGCTGCCATAAACTTCTGCCCATGCGATGTTACAAAGGAAGCAGACGTCGATGGAATGTTTGAGCAAATCGGACGGGATCAGAAGCCGGCACGTATCATCGTGAACTGCGCCGGAGTGGCGCCAAGTTTGCGGCTCAATCGCTCGGGTGTTCCTCACTGCCTCGACGCCTTCAAACACACGTTTGATACCAACGTTGTCGGCACCTTCCTGCCGATCACTCGGTTTGTCCAACAACTGAACAAGGCTGCACCGGTTGATGAAGACACCGGCGTAATCATCAATGTATCTTCGATTACGGCTTTCGATGGCCAAGCCGGTCAGACTGCCTATGCGGGAAGTAAGGGCGCAGTTGCTTCAATGACATTGCCGCTCGCTCGGGAACTCGCTCAAAACCGTATCCGTGCAGTGTGTATTGCACCTGGTCCATTCGAGACTCCAATGATGAAAAATGTGCGACGTCCAGTAGACAACGAATTGGGCTCCCAAGTCCCTCATCCTCGGCGTCTTGGTCAGCCTGAGGAATTTGCGATGCTCGTGCGGCACATCATTGAGAACTCGATGATCAACGGCGAAACCATAAGGCTCGATGGAGCGCTGCGCTTAACGCCGGTCTAGATCAACCGCAGGAATTTGGGCAGGACTGCTAAAACAAGTCCGTGTTGTATCTTACGCCCGGCTCATCCTGGTTTTCAACACACCATGGAAGCACCTGGCCTTCAAGTTTCGCACTGGGCTTGCGGACGGCCACTTGTCCGGTTGGTCCTGCAATGGTTCGGTATTCGTCGATCAGTGCCTCACACTCGTCGCGGCTAATATCCGTCCTAACACGAACCGTGACCCTTGCATTGTTGTCATAGAGCGGCTGGCGGTCGACAGAATGATCTGGAAGCGGAGGGACTGAGCTACAATTAGATATGAAGGGCACAGTAAGCACCAATAGAGCAGCCAATTGCGGAGGGACCTTAAGCACTTGCCGCCGCCCGGATTGCCTCGATTTCCTCTGGCGATATGAGAGGGCACCCCCGCACCTTCTCTACCTGCCTTTCATAGATATCTCGGAATTCAGGCATTCGAGACAGCCGCGAGTCGATCTCGACACCGTCGCCGTAGTCTTTCGCGAACGCGGCCTGCCAGTGGAAGCCGCCGAACCCATTGCGAGCCCGGTACGAAATCGTTGTGATCCAACCTTCTTCGTTCTCAGTGACTTCGCACACGCGTAAGTCTCTCAAGGATTCCGGTTCTCGCAGGTCGCGATCGAGGGTGTGAACAATTTGAGCAGTCGCCTCTTGCTGCACACCTCCTTCCGAAATTCCCAAGAATAGCAATGTAGCCAAGATCATTGATGCGCTCCTGTAGCCGATAAGTGACATCGACTACTGCTCGCTATGCGCATGCAGTCAAGCAGAATGTCACTGATCGTCTGTAGATTGATCGGCGACATAGGTCTCAACTGCGCGTGTGGATATTCGCGATCGACTTGCTGCCAATCTAAGGCGCATCCGGCTTGAAAAAGGTTGGAGCCAGGAGGAGTTTGCTCATGAGGCCGATATCCATCGCACATACATCAGCGACTTGGAGCGAGCGGCTCGTAACCCGTCAATTGAGATCATCGAGAAGCTGGCAAAGACTCTGAAGGTGCGAGCCGGTCAGCTCTTGGATTGATCGATTCGCGGGATTTGCCAGTCAATAGATGGCGATAGATTGACAGTGCCCTAGTGCCCGTGCTGACGGTTTCTTGTGCGATCAAGAGCGCCTCGCACCTCCCAAAGCGGCTTCAAGAACCTCCGAGAAGAGCAAGAGCTTTTACATTCGATCCTGGTTGCGAAAACTGCTTGCGTCAGTATGAAGGCATCTAGCAAAATAGTGGGCCCAATGACCGTTTTCGGCGGATCAGTTGGCGAGGAGCTTCCAGGCAGTAAGCCTCTGATTTCGCTGTCTTCTGCTTCGGTAGACGTTGCGCGAAGAGGAGAGCAGTATCCAATACCTGTCCCCACGCTTTTCAGCAAGTCTCGTGATGCTCCTCTGGGCGTCATGCTATCCATTGATCACGATCGGCCTGGACAGTGCCCCACACGTGACGTTCGCGGGAATGCGCGCTGCCATCGCGGGCTCACTTCTTCTTGGAGTGGCCCTACTGCTGCGGCAACCCTTCCCGGCGGACCGGGAGGGATGGGGCTGGATCGTGCTAGCTGGCTTGGGCATCACTGGGCTGGGTTATTTTGGAATGTTCCACGCCGCCGAGTTCGTCTCGCCAGGCCTCGCCACAGTTATCTCCAACAGCCAGCCACTCATTGCAGCGATGCTCGCCTTTCTCATTCTAGGCGAGCGACTTTCCAAATGGGGCTGGGTTGGCCTGTTGCTTGGGTTTCTCGGTATATTGATTATCGCCGCGCCGCAGATGCTTGAAGGACCGATATCTATGTCGACTGGGCTCGTTTACGTCCTTCTCGCCGCGAGCGGCGTGGCTGTCGGAAACGTCGCGATCAAAAAGCTGGCCGGGCGAGTGGACGCCGCGATGGCGATGGGTCTGCAACTTCTGATCGGTGCCCTAACTCTTGGCTTGATCGCAGGCCTGACCGAATCCCCCAGCGATATCGAGTGGTCGCCAATTTTCATTTTGAGCCTGTTGGGGCTGAGCATCCCTGGAACCGCAATTGCTTTCTGGCTCTGGCAGGTCACGCTGTCCAAACTCGAACTTTCGAAAGCCAATGTGTTTAGTTTCTTAGTTCCCGTTTTCGGGCTCACAATCGGCAGTACCTTCTTCGGCGAACGTCTGACGGTGCTGATTGCAGCCGGTACGTTTATCGCGACAGCAGGTGTTTTGCTAACGACCGCCCGCTTCTCGTCCGGAGCGCGCCGCGATGAGCCTCTTGAAATTGGGTTAGACGTCAGCGACGGAGTTTGAGCCCATACACAAGCGAGTGCGGCGGGCCAGCAACATAAGCCGCCGCGAACACTGGATAGTTCTTGCTGGCTTAGAGTGCGCGCGAGCTGGAATGGTAGCGCAATATCTTCCATTGTCCGCCGGGCTCATGCCTCAAGACCGAAGTGGCCACGCCCGTGCGTTCAATCACCCGTCCGTCGGTCAATTCGATCCGATACCTATAGGTCTCACGACCCAGAGCGGCATGGGCGCCGAGCATCTCGATCTCAGTTTGCGCGTCGAAGAACTCGAACGTTTTGATCGCATCGAGCTCTGGTCCGAGATGGTGTTCCATGTATTCAGCAAAAGTACCTTCGACCTTTCCATTCTCTACAACAAGCGACGCGTCGGCGAACAGTGCAGTCATCGCATCCGCATCAAGCTGTGTCAGCGCATCGCGATAAGCTGTCAAAGCTGCCATCGGAGCTGCATGCATCTGATGGTGCGCCTGCTGGTCGCTTTCAGATCTGCCATGATCATGTTGCTGCGCGGCAACCGGCGAAGCCACCGCGACGGCCGAAGCCAAAATGGCATTCAATAAGTAGGACATGCTTTTCTCCATAGAACCAGAATTTTACGCCGACAGCGCAGTTCGCAACACTCCGATCTTCACCATCTGCACATGCGAAACCGCGCCCATGCCGGCACCAAGTCAGTCAGACCGACAATACCCATTCCTCCTGCGCTCACGCCAAGGAATTTCCCTCGATCAATTGAAGTCATCGTCTGAGGGCTCCTGCTGGGGCCATCCATTCAGTTACGAATAGGGCGACCCTACCCCTCAAGATCGCTCGAACTTTTCCCGCAAACGCTGCCGGGCGCGATAGACCCTGGTTTCGATGGCCTTCTCGCTCACGTCGAGGAGGCTCGCTGCCTCTGCCTGGCTGCGACCATCAATAGTTACCAACACAAGCGCTTCGCGTAATCTGATCGGCAACCTTTCGATCTCAGCTTGAAGCTGCCTTAACTCTTCTCGTTTGACAGCCACTTCTTCGGGGTCTGGTTTGTCGTCGGCAATGGAAAGGGTGTCTTCGCCTATCCCTATTCCGAAGAAGCGCTTGGCTTTCTGCATTCGCAGCCGATCGCGACATTTATTGAGAACCGCCGTTGTTAGATACGGCCCAATCGGCCGGTCTGGGTCGAGACGATGCCTTGCCAGCCATACTGATGCCAGCCCATCCTGCACAGCGTCCTCTCCCTGATGTCGCGAGCCCATCATGCGTGTAGCAAGTGCAATCAGGCGGCCAAGTTGTGGCTCAACGAGCTTGCCAAAGGCTGTTCGACTACCCAGCGCGGTCTGCTGTTCTAGCGTCGTTTGACTATCGACTTCTGTCGAAGGCACGGACGATCAATCGCGTGGGTTGCGGGTGAGAGCTTCCGACACTTGCCGGTCGAACAGCGCTTGCTGTTCTGGTCCGAGCAACTCGCGCATTTCGAAAACGTGACGGACAGTCGCTTTCTGGAGTGCTCCCATCTTTTCATGCACATCATCGATAGCTGCACTAACTGCCGGACCGTAGTCGTGTTCAACTTCCATTGCCTCGGCAAGGCGCACATTAGATGCGCGAAGCGAAGCCTCAAGCTCTGCTTTCTCAATTGCGTATCGGGCTTCTAGAGCATCGAGCTTGGAAGCTTGCTCAGCCGAGAGTTCCAATTCGTCGTGTACGAATTGGTGAAGACCGCCATTCCGCTCGTCCGCGTACCACTGGCCAGCGGCAAGCGAGCCCAGGCATCCTGCCAGCGCGGCAAGCAGGACGGCGAATACTATATGTTGTGTTTTCAAGGCTCAGTGCCCGCCTTCCAGAAGCGCTGTCGGAGACAAAGTGCGACTTGCGTCAAAGTCATACGCGGCGACTTGAGAGTTTGGTGCGAGACTGTTTGGCAGCACCGTAGTGCTAATGCCACTACCTAGCCCTACTACAAAGAGGCCAGAAAAGACGGCGGCACGCCGGCGTCTATCTGCGACCTCTCCAAGCTGTCCTGCACGTTGCCAGACACCATCCATGAAACCGTCAGGATGTCTCGCGCTCGTCTCGGCGGCAAGCGAGGCAAGTGCAGTGTCTAATGATGGATGCTTGGTCATGTTAAACTCTCAGTTGCTGTATGCATTTCTATACGCGTTTCTGCCGCCAAGCCCTTAGAATATTTTGAGGGGTAGAACGGGTGCGCGCGTAAGGATGGTATGAGAAGAACCTCCCAACTCAGCATCTTTGCCCTTCTGGTCGCACTTGTTCTTGCCGTGCCGCTCAGCGCGCACGAGGCGCATAAGAAGAATATGTCCGATGAAGAGATGGTAATGATGGAAGCTGGTCTGACCGATGTCGAGGACATGCACTCGATGGACCATGCTGCATCCCCTGGAACTGACCCGACTGTCGCCGCTCCTGCGCAAGAAATGACACCAGCGCAGGTGATGCAGCAAAAGATCGAGGAAAATCGACTTTCGTCAATGGGAGATCTGATTTCTCGACTGCACCCTGCCGTCGTTCATTTCCCAATCGCACTGCTTCTCCTCGCGGGAATGGCAGAGATCGCGATGAGATGGTCTCCCACCGTTGACCTTCAAACCATCGTCAGGCTGCTTTTAGCCTTCGGAACTATCGGAGCAATCATCGCGGTTCTCTTCGGCTGGTTTGCAGGAGGCTGGAGGTTCGCTGATCAATCGGCAAATCTCGCAATCCATCGCTGGAATGGTACGGCCATAGCGGTGCTTGGCATTGTGGCTTGGACTCTAGCAGTCCGCGATGGCGATCGTACACTGTTGCGAATTTTGCTGGCGATCATCGTCGCAGCCATTCTCGTCCAAGGCTATTATGGCGGAGAGATGGCCCGTGGCCCCAACCATCTGGGCTTCATGTGATGAGTGACTTGGCTGGCCCAGAAGATACGCGCTCTTACACGCCCGCGCTTGGCAAGGCTTGGCTTACGCCCTTCTATGACAGCGCGATCGGCTTACTCACCCGGGAGCGAACTTGGCGGTCCGCACTCGTTCATGAAGCCAGCCTCACTCCGGAAGATCGCTTGATCGATATCGGCAGTGGCACCGGTAGCCTGCTTCGCGACATGAAGATAAGCTGCCCGCAGGCTCGGCTCATTGGTGTCGAGCCGGACCCGGGCGTCCTTGCAATCGCGAAGCGCAAACTCGGTCGAGCAGCAGAGTTGATCCGGTGGCATAACGGTTTTTTTGACAGTCTGTCCCTGAATGATGGTCAAGCTCCCAACAAGATCGTTAGCAGTCTCGTGTTTCACCAAGTGCCAATGGAGCAGAAACGAGCGATCCTTCAACAGATGCACTCACTACTCCAGCCTGGCGGAATGGTGCTGATCGCTGATTACATGCGTCAGGAGTCGTCGGTAATGCGCGCTCTATTTCGCGCGACGGTTCAGCAATTGGACGGCATCAAAGATACGCAGCCCAACGCCGATGGCATTATGGAGCAAATGCTGGTCGAGATCTTCCACGATGCCGAGAAACTTCACACGTTCCGCACTGCGACCGGGGCGATTTCGCTTTGGCGCGGTTACAAGGAAGAGAGCTAAACAATGCGAGGCTTCGCCGAAGAAACTGCTCGAAGATCGGTTGCCACGGCCGTTCTTCTAATACTTGCTGCCTATTCCAGTGCGGCACAGGCGGCCACCTTCACAATGTTTCGTGATCAGGGCTGTAGCTGCTGCCTCAAATGGGCAGGCCATGCGGAACGAGGCATTATGGCCGATGTCGACATGGCGGACATACCTAAGATCAAGGTCGGACAGGGTGTGCCCCGCACGCGCTGGTCACGTCACACGATGGTGGTCGAGAGATATGTCATCGAAGGCCATGTCGCTGCAGAGGCAAGCGCAACTTTTCGAGTTTCTCCTGATATGAAGCGCAACCCGCCTCAAGACCCGAATCCGGTATTTTGGTAAATCGATGCTGAAACCCTCAGCTCTCGGCCCGGTCGGATCATTTTGCCATCTTCTCTACAAGAGCAACCAATTCGGCAACCTTGTCCGATTGATCCACGGGGTCGTTCGAACCGAGGGCCTCTCGGATGCAATGTTTGGCATGGATGTCGAGGACCTTTATCCTAGCCTTCCGTGCAGCTGCCTCGAGGGCAATGAGTTGCTGAAGGATATCGACGCAATATCGATCCTCTTCCATCATCTTGATGATGCCTCGGGCCTGACCTTCCACCCGCCGCATCCGGGTAATTGGATTTGCAAACTTGCTCTTACTCTCTTCGTCCATCTTCGCTTCTCCGTTGCCGACACCCATGCCCCGATTACGCTCCCACTTGCAAACTATGACAAATATACTATACCCCCCTATAGTATATGTTAAGGAGAAAGATGATGACCGATGAAACTCTGCGAACCGCAATCGCACGCTGGGGATGGACGCTTAGCGTCTTCCTGCTGGTTACATTTCTTGTCTGCGTTGCCTTTGGCCTCCTCTTGCCTGCGCAATTTCATATGCACCAAGCATGGGAGCCGCTGCTGCCAGGCTTTAAGTGGCTGACATGGCCCGGCTTCTTCGCCGGTGCGGTCGGAAGCTTCCTGTACGGGTGGTACATCGCCCTTGTCGCGGTGCCGCTGTATCGCTTCTTCAGCAAGAACCGAAAGCCTTCGTAATCCGACCAAATTGAGGGCAGTCCCATAGCACCGGAGGCGGAGGCCTTCGTGCGAGGGATGGCCTAACACATAAATGGAGTATGCAATGGACCACTCTCATTGCGATCATGAAGACGCCAGCGCGCCTGTCTCGAGTGACGGACGATATGACAAAGTTCCGCCGGACTATAGTGGAACAGTTTACACTTGTCCGATGCATCCTGAGGTGCGGCAAACAGCAATGGGATCATGCCCCATATGCGGCATGGGCCTCGAGCTTGAATCAGCCGCAATGGTTGAAGAAGGGCCGAATCCCGAATTGGTAGATTTCTCCAGGCGCTTCTGGGTCGGCGCGGTCCTGACGCTTCCACTGCTGATATTCACGATGGGTCCTTTTTTGGGCTGGCCGGGTGTCCGAGAGATCTTTGGTGAGCGCACCACTTTGTGGATCGAGTTTGTTCTCGGGACACCGGTTGTCTTGTGGTGCGGTTGGCCGTTTCTTGAGCGCGGCTGGAACTCCTTCAAGACCTGGAACCTGAACATGTTCTCACTCATCGCGATGGGTGTGAGCGCAGCTTGGTTATTCAGCGTGGTCGCTGTCATCGCGCCCAGCATCTTTCCGGAAGGATTTCGCGATCCGCAAGGCAATGTCGGCGTCTACTTCGAAGCTGCCGCGGTTATCGTTAGTCTGGTGCTTCTCGGGCAAGTCATGGAACTGCGTGCTCGCGAAGGCACGGGTAAGGCGATCCGGGCGTTACTCGATCTTGCGGCCAAGACTGCGCGGATCATTCGTGATGGCGGCTCAGAGGAAGAGATCCCGCTTGAACATGTTTCTGTCGGGGACCGCGTCCGCGTTCGCCCAGGCGAAAAAGTGCCGGTCGATGGCCTGGTAATTAGCGGGCACTCTTCGATCGATGAAAGTATGATTACTGGCGAACCTGTACCGGTCGAGAAGGTAGAAGGCGACAACATTACGGGGGCCACCATTAATGGCACCGGAAGCCTAATCATCGAGGCCAAGCGGGTCGGGTCGGATACTATGCTAGCTCAAATTGTTGAAATGGTCGCAGCGGCACAGCGTTCACGGGCACCTATTCAGAAATATGCTGATAGGGTTGCGGGAATGTTCGTCCCGGCAGTAATCTCAATCGCGGTCATTGCCTTCATTGGCTGGGCCATCTGGGGACCTGCCCCGGCGCTCGCCTATGCACTTGTCTCGGCCGTAGCCGTGCTCATCATCGCTTGCCCGTGTGCGCTCGGCCTTGCCACACCCATGTCAATCATGACTGCGACAGGGAGGGGCGCGCAAGCCGGTGTTTTGATCAAAAACGCCGAGGCACTGGAGCGGTTCGAAACGATCGACACACTCATCGTCGACAAGACCGGCACGCTCACGCAAGGCAAGCCACAGCTTGTCGCGGTCATGGCGGAGCCTGGCCATGAGCAAACAGAAGTATTGCAACTTGCTGCGTCGCTCGAACGTGGCTCCGAGCATCCGCTTGCCGAAGCCATCGTACGCGGTGCAGAAGAACGCGATCTAGCTTTGGAGGCTGCGACGGAATTTGTGGCCATCACCGGTAAGGGCGTCAAAGGCGTGGTGGCTGGCCACGCGGTCGCGCTCGGCAATCTCGCGCTTATCGATGATCTGGGTCTGGAGGGAGGCCCGATGAGCGAAAAGGCTAACGCTCGCCGCGATGAAGGCGAAACTGTGATGTTCGTCGTCGTCGATGGCAAAATTGCAGGCCTAATCGCAGTCGCGGACCCTGTGAAGGAAACCACACCCGCTGCGATAGCGAGGCTTCATAAGCTCGGCTTCAAGATTATCATGGCGACAGGCGACAATGAGCGCACCGCCAGAGCAGTCGGTGCGCGTCTTGGCATAGACGAAATTCGCGCGGGCGTGCTGCCGGAAGATAAAGCCCGGCTCATTCGCGAGCTCCAGGAAGCTGGTTCCAAAGTTGCGATGGCGGGTGATGGAGTGAACGATGCCCCAGCTTTGGCACAGGCTGATGTCGGCATTGCCATGGGCACAGGAGCCGATGTTGCGATCGAAAGCGCAGGCATCACTCTGCTCAAGGGAAACCTCGATGGCATCGTGCGCGCTCGCCTGCTTGCCCGCGCAACCATGCGCAACATCCGGCAGAACCTGTTCTTCGCGCTGGTTTACAACGCAGCAGGTGTCCCGATCGCGGCTGGATTGCTTTATCCTTTCTTTGGCATTTTGATCAGTCCAATGTTTGCAGCTTTCGCAATGAGCGCATCGTCGATTTCAGTGGTGGCCAATTCCCTCAGATTGCGGGCTGTCGGATTGAATTCTTGAAAGGCTCAAAAGGGCAGCTGCAAATTTTGACGTTTTTTTGAGTGATAGGGAGCTCGGCTTCGTATCAGAGAACAAGACGCTTTGTTTTCTCAGAAATCGGCAGAGGCCTCATTCGTGACTGATCCAAAAACCCATTCGCACCCCAGCGAAGAAAGAGCAGGTTCGATCGGATTGTGGGGCGGCGTCGCAATGGGGACCGGCGTCATGATCGGTGCGGGTATCTTTGCTCTGACCGGTCAGATCGCGGAACTTGCAGGCCCTCTATTTCCGCTCTCATTTGTGGCAGGCGCCTTGGTCACCACACTGGCGGCTTACAGCTATATCAAGATGTCGAACAAATGGCCGTCATCCGGCGGGATCGCGATGATCCTGCAAAAGGCCTATGGTCCGGGTACTGTCGCAGCTTCTGCCTCATTGCTGATGGCGCTTTCCATGGTGATCAATGAGAGCCTAGTCGCCCGCACATTCGCCACTTACGCGCTCAGGCCTTTTGCGATGGAAGACAGCGGCATCCTGGTATCGGTTCTAGCACTAGGTCTGATCGTCTTCGCCTACTTCATTAATGTTTCTGGCAACCGCTCGGTCAGCGGGTTTTCCGTTGTCATGTCGGCCATCAAGATCCTCGGCATCGCCATTTTCGCAATCGCGGCGCTGTGGGTTGGGGGCTTTTTTTCAGGCGCTTTTGGGAAACCGCTTGTCATGTCGAATGGCGAGGCATTGCTGGCCTCGGTTGCGTTTTCGATCCTCGCCTTCAAAGGCTTTACGACGATCACCAACAGCGGCGGAGAGATCGTCGACCCACACAAGAATGTCGGTCGAACGATCATGATATCGATAGTGATTTGCGTCGTGATCTATCTTCTGGTCGCTCTGGCTGTGGGATCGAGTCTGTCGATCGAGCAAATCGTCGTCGCTCGGGACTATTCGCTTGCCGCCGCAGCAGAGCCAACTCTTGGAAGCCTTGGATTCTACTTCACCGTCACGATCGCAATAGCTGCGACGACCTCTGGCGTAATAGCCAGCGTATTCGCAGTGTCCCGGATGCTCACGATGCTGACTGAAATGAAGATGATTCCGCACAGTCACTTCGGGATGCGCGGAGGCATCCGCAGCCATATGCTGGTCTATACCGTGGTCGTCGCAGGGGCTTTGGCAGTTCTATTCGATCTTTCACGCATCGCAGCATTAGGGGCATTCTTCTATCTCGTCATGGATATGCTCGTGCAGTGGGGTGTATTTCGCAACTTGCGTACGGAAATCGGCGCAAGAGCATCCGTATTACTGGCCGCGCTTGCAGCTGATGCGGTGGTGTTGGTCGCTTTCACTACCGCAAAGCTCCAAAGTGACCCAGAGATCGTTGCCTACGCGGTCGCTGGCATCGCCATCGTATTCGTTGCGGAATGGGTTTTCCTACGCGGGTCTGCCGGTGAGAATGGAAACAGGCTCGAAGCTCATGATTAATCGGTTGCTGAAGATGCTTCAGGGCCGAAGCTTGCCCGAACTGGCATCAGTCACACTCAAAACAATAGGGTCTGCCTTGTCTGGCATGCGTCGTACATCCGACGAAAATCGAACCTTTGATGAACGCTTGGGAACAGAAACCGCCGAAAGCGAAAGTATGTCTGCACTTGATATTCCCGTAGCCATGGCACGCCAGGGTGTGGCCTATCAGGCAAGCAGTCCGAATATCATAGACGAGATAAACTCACTTCTTGTCATTGATCCTGCGGACTATTCATTCGTCGACATTGGTGCTGGCAAAGGTGCGGTGGTCATTAGCGCAGCGATGAAGGGGTTCCGACGTGCGCTTGGTCTCGAATTGTCGCTCAAGCTCATTGGAATCGCACGCAACAATGCGAACTTGGTTGCCAAGCAAACCACACTCAACTCAAAACCGGAATTCATTCAAGGCGATGCGGCGGAATTTGACGCACCTAGCGGGCCGCTCCTTCTATATCTTTACAACCCGTTTGGAGAGTCCATTCTGAACGCCTTTCTTGATCGGGTCGAGGCATCGGCACGGCGCGATCCTCGTCTGATCTATCTTGCCTACGCGAACCCCCATTGGGCTGAAGCGATTGCTGGCCGAAGGTGTTGGAGCGAAATCGCAGCAGGTAGAGATCTGAAAATATTCGAGCTCCAGGGCTAATGCAGTAGACATGTGGGTCGAAACACACGGCTTTGAAGAAGCGAACCGGGCTGACCATGTCAATGGGGACGCCTCCGGGATTAAGATGCGGTGAATTGTGGAACCATCCTGTTGCGGGCACGAGATTCTCAAGAGTTTCTTGCCGATCTGTACTCAAAGGACTAATTACAGCCTATGCGTTTAATCCGCCATCTAGCCCATCTTGCGCTTTGCCTTGGCCTGTTGTTTCAGGTCTCTGCTCCGGCCGCGGCAGCGCCGCAGTTGGAGGCGATGTCGGTGATGGATTGTGCGAAGATGAACCACCATTCGTCGCAAGGGTCAGGGCATGCTGGCCATTCGGACGACACAGACCGCGTTTGTGAGGACATGTCGCTGGCTTGTCTTGCATCTATGAATGCCGCCGCGCCTGTCTTCCTGGACAGCGAAGCTACGCGTATTGTAAGCGAATTCTCTGTCAGCGATCTGCGATATGTTCCCGGTGGCGAAGCACAACTTCTAAGCTTGCATTCCTCACCGGACTATCCGCCTCCCCGATTCTAACTCGATTGAAGAGAACTGCGGCGCATTGCGCCCTTTCAAAGTTTCGCCAGAGCGTATCGGTGCTTCCTTAGTTGCATCAAATAGCTTGCTGGCGCGCAGCATTCCTTTCGAGTGAGAATACTCCATGAAATGGTTCATAGGCGGAGCCCTCGTTGCGGCTCTATTGCCAACACAAATCGCATTCGCACAGCCGCTTGAATATGAAGAAGCCTTGCGCGCTGCGCGTGAAGATCAGCCCCTATTGCGGGCCGGTGAGATGCGAATCCGAGGATCGCGCGAAGCGTCGGAATCAGCAGACGCACTTCCGGACCCTATTCTGCGCGGCGGAATTGCCAATCTACCGGTCACCGGACCGGTCGCCTTCGAATTGGATCGCCAGCTCCCCACGCAGATTAGCGTGGGGATCGAACAACCCATACCAAACTTGGCAAGGCGCAGGGCGCGACTGGGTGTTGCCAGCTCTGATACCCGTATTGCGGAAGGGCAACTGGGTGTTGCGGAACGCAGGATCGACGTCGCCACCGCCCTCGCTTGGGTTGACCTCTATTATGCTCAGGACAAGCTTGCGTTGGCGCATGCGGCTCTGAGCGATTTGCGCCGGCTCTTGCCTGTTGCCAACGCCGCTGTCGCTTCGGGTTCCGCGCGGCCTGCCGAAAGCCTCGCTATCCGCCGCGAACTTCTCGCAATTGAAGATGCCGTTACGCGGATTGAAGCGGAACAGGACGCAGCGCAGGCCGCACTTTCGAGCTATACAAATATCACTGCACCCTCGGCCTCGGGCAGCCCTCCCACCTTCGAAGTTGACCGCCAAGCCCTGCTGAACCTGCTTGAGCTTAACCCAGAGATTCAACTGGCCGATGCCGAGAGCGGCCGCGCCGATGCGGGTGTTGACCTTGCCCGCTCGACATTGCGTCCCGATTTTGGCGTGAGCGTCAATTATGGTCGGCGTGACCCTGGATTTGGTGACGCCGTATCCGTGATGGGGTCTGTAACTCTGCCAATTTTCGCTGGACGGCGACAACAACCACGCATCCGTGCCGCCGAAGCCGGCGCCGCTGCGGCTCAGGCTGAACGCGCGGACCGTTTGCGCGCTCTGCGGGTTCAGTTTGAAACGGATATGGCCGCATGGCAGAGCGCCCAACGTCAATGGGAGCGGGCGCGAGATGAGCTCCTACCGTTGGCACGCAGCCGAGTGGAATTCGAGACCGCCAGTTTCGCGGCTGAGCGTGCCGATCTCATTGATGTCATTTCAGCCAAAGCTGATCTCGCGCTGCTCGATCTGGAGATTCTCGAGCGAGAGGCCGCCACGGTCGAAATGGCAGTAAAAATCAGACTCTATTACGGGGAGGCACGGCGATGACCGATGAGCAAAAACGTTTCACGCCGAAGCAGCGTACTTACGGCGCAATGGTGGCCATCGCGGTTGTTAGCCTTGCTGCCGGATATGGCCTTTCCACGCTTAGCGGCGAGAGTGAAGTCATGTCCGACGACGTCGCGGGGGGCGAGTGCGAGGACGTGCTTTATTGGTACGACCCCATGGTTCCCGGACAGCGCTTCGATGAGCCAGGCAAATCTCCATTCATGGATATGATGCTGGTCCCGAAATGCGCGGGCGAGTCTGCGACCGCAGGAGTTCAAATTGATCCAGGGCTGGTGCAGAATTTCGGCATTCGCACCGCTCCAGCTGAGTTCGGAATCCTTGAGCCAGAGATAACTGTATCAGGTGCGCTTGCCTATAACGACCGCAGTGTCGCCTTGGTGCAACCGCGTGCCGGTGGATACGTGCAGCGTACTTATGGATTAGCACAGGACGACCTGGTCGCCCGAGGCGCGCCGTTGGTCGATATACTTGTGCCCAGCTGGGGCGGAGCCCAACGCGAATTCCTCGCTGTTCTCGATACTGGCGACGCAGCGCTCACCGATGCGATGCGGCAAAGGATGCATTTGCTCGGCATGCCCGACAGTATCATCGCGGCTGTTGAACGGACGCGACGTGCTCAGACGGTTATAACGGTCACCGCGCCTTCTGGAGGCGCTATCACCTCGTTGGAGGTGCGGCCCGGAATGACTGTTATGGAAGGGCAAACTCTCGCAGAAATTACGGGCTTCTCACCGATCTGGTTGGAGGCCTCCGTTCCTGAGACACAGTCAGCAGACATTCGCGAAGGCCAGACCGTCAGCGCCAATCTGGCAGCGTTTCCCAATGAAAAGTTTTCAGGCCGGATCATTGCGATCCTGCCCAGCGCCGAAAGTGCGAGCCGAACGATCACTGTGAGGGCACAGCTTCCAAATCCGAGCGGGAGGCTTAAGCCCGGTATGTTCGCGCAAGTCTCCCTCACGCCAGACACTCGCCGCGCTCTGCTTGTCCCGTCCGAAGCGATCATCCGCACCGGCCGCCGCAACATCGTGATGCTGAAGCAAGATGAGGGCGCATTCCTTCCCGCAGAAGTCGAGATCGGACGCGAAGCGAATGGCCAAACCGAAGTGCTTGCTGGTCTGACACAAGGCGAACAGGTCGTGATCTCCGGTCAATTCCTGCTCGATTCCGAAGCAAGTCTTTCAGGCATCGAAATCCGTTCGATCAATGGAGTCATGCCTGATGCGTCTAAAAACGAACAGGCTGGCAAGAGCTACAAGACCACGGGCCGTGTGACGAAAATCGATGGTGAAAAGATCACGCTCAATCACGCTCCGGTGCCCGATCTGAGCTGGCCAAGCATGGTCATGCCCTTTGAACTGGACGACCCGGCGTTGGCTGCCCCTATCGAAGTTGGCGATGAGGTCGAATTCACCTTCACACAGCACGATACCGGACCGCGCATTGTGTCGATCAGAAAGGTTGGCCGATGATCGCCCGGATTATCGACCTTTCGATCGCCAATCGGTTTATCATCGTTCTGGCTGCTATCGCTGTCACGCTCGCCGGTTTCTGGGCTGTGCGCGCAACCCCCGTGGATGCCATTCCGGACCTGTCCGATGTTCAGGTCGTGGTGCGTTCAAATTATGCGGGCCAGGCTCCGCGCATCGTCGAAGACCAGGTGACCTATCCCCTGGCCACCACCATGCTTTCCGTTCCGGGAGCGCAGACGGTGCGCGGCTATTCGATGTTCGGCGACAGCTATGTCTACATCATTTTCGAAGACGGTACCGATCTGTATTGGGCGAGGTCGCGTGTGCTCGAATATCTCAATCAGGTTGAGGGCGAGTTGCCCGAAGGTGTGACCACAGCGCTCGGACCCGATGCGACTGGGGTGGGATGGATCTACGAATACGCTCTGGTCGACCGCACGGGCGGCAATGATCTTGCAGGCCTCAGGAGCCTGCAGGACTGGTTCCTGCGCTACGAACTTCAGACCATTCCCGGCATCGCCGAAGTGGCGAGCGTGGGCGGAATGGTGAAACAATATCAAGTGGTTCTTGATCCCTATCGCATGGCATCGCTTGGTGTGACCCACAGCCAGGTTGTGCGCGCAATACAGGCGGCCAACCAGGAGGCCGGTGGTTCCGTCGTCGAGACTGGGGAGGCCGAGTTCATGGTTCGCGCATCGGGCTATATCGAAGGACTCGATGACTTTCGCCAGATCCCGCTGAAGACGGTCGGCAATGGGATTCCAGTCACCCTTTCTGACGTTGCAACGATCCAGCTGGGCCCTGAAATGCGCCGCGGGATCGCGGAGCTCAACGGAGAGGGCGAAGTCGCAGGCGGCATCATTGTGCTGCGCCAAGGCGAAGATGCGCGCGCCACGATCACGGCAGTCGAAGAAAAGCTGGAGATGCTCAAGGCGAGCCTGCCCGAAGGGGTCGAGATCATCACGACCTATGATCGTTCACAGCTGATCGATGCTTCTATCGACAACCTCACCGGAAAGCTGATTGCTGAATTCATTATAGTTGCAATCGTCTGCGCGCTGTTCCTTTGGCACATGCGCTCCGCTCTGGTTGCGATTGTCACTCTGCCACTGGGTGTCCTCGCCGCCTTCATTGTTATGCGCATTCAAGGAGTGGATGCGAACATCATGTCGCTGGGCGGCATCGCGATTGCAATTGGCGCAATGGTCGATGCGGCAATCGTCATGATTGAGAACGCGCACAAGCACATCGAACACTGGGAACGCGACAATCCGGATTCCGAACTTTCAAAGGGGGAACGATGGCGCCTCGTCGCTGACGCTTCGAAAGAAGTTGGGCCGGCCCTGTTCTTTAGTCTGCTCATCATAACCCTCTCCTTTCTGCCGGTGTTTACCCTGCAGGCGCAAGAGGGACGCCTTTTCGCACCGCTTGCCTTTACCAAGACCTATGCGATGGCGGCGGCAGCGATCCTGTCGGTGACCTTGGTTCCGGTTCTGATGGGATGGCTCGTCCGGGGTAAGATACCGTCGGAAGATTCCAATATCCTCAACCGCTGGCTGACCAAAGCCTACCGCCCCGGCCTCGACTGGGTCATGAAACGCCCAAAAGCGACGCTGGTAATCGCAGGGCTGGTTTTCCTCACCGCATTGGTCCCGTTCAGCCGCTTGGGCGGCGAGTTCTTGCCTCCGCTTGATGAAGGGGACTTACTCTACATGCCAAGCGCGCTGCCGGGGCTATCGCCAGGGGAAGCATCGGCGCTGCTTCAGCGGACGGACAGGCTCATCAAATCAGTGCCAGAAGTCGAGACCGTCTTCGGCAAGGCTGGCCGCGCGGATACGGCCACTGACCCCGCGCCGCTGACGATGTTCGAGACCACTATCCGGTTCAAGCCGCGCGAGGAATGGCGTGCTGGAATGACTCCCGAAAAGCTGGTCGATGAGCTGGACAAGGCCGTTCAGGTACCCGGCCTCGCAAATGTCTGGGTGCCTCCCATACGCAACCGTATCGACATGTTGGCCACCGGGATCAAAAGCCCGATCGGGGTCAAGGTCTCAGGTGAGAATCTGGCAGAAATCGAGCGCGTCGCGTTGCAGATCGAGAATGTTGCCAAACAAGTTCCGGGCGTGAGCTCAGCGCTTGCAGAGCGTTTGTCAGGAGGGCGCTACATCGATGTGGACATCGACCGGATCGCTGCGTCCCGCTACGGCCTCAATATTGCCGATGTCCAACAGATCGTATCCGGAGCCATAGGCGGCGCGAATATCGGGCGCACGGTCGAGGGACTGGCGCGCTATCCAATCAACGTTCGTTATCCTCGCGAAATCCGCGACAGTGTAGACGAAATCCGTGCTCTGCCAGTGCTTACTCCCGCTGGTCAGCAGATTACATTGGGGACAGTTGCGCAGGTGAGCGTGAGCGATGGCCCACCAATGCTCAAGAACGAACAAGGCCGTCTCGTCAGTGCGGTCTATGTCGATGTTCGCGGGCGCGACCTCGCTTCAGTAGTGGGCGACTTGCAGACCGCCGTGGCCGACGGTGTCGATTTGCCTGCAGGCGTAAGCCTTTCTTACGCGGGACAATTTGAATATCTCACTCGGGCCTATGAGCGTCTGCAGATTGTCATTCCGGCCACGCTCGGCATCATTTTCTTGCTGCTCTATCTGATCTTCCGCCGCGTCGATGAAGCGATGTTGGTTATGGGAACTCTGCCTTTTGCCCTCACGGGCGGCTTCTGGCTGCTTTACCTCTTGGGTTACAATCAGTCGGTCGCAACAGCGGTTGGCTTCATTGCTCTTGCCGGGGTCTCCGCAGAATTCGGCGTCGTGATGCTGATCTATCTGAAGGCCGCGATGGAGCGACATTCGGGTGAGCCAACTGCGGAATCCGTTACCAAATCCATCAGGGAGGGCGCGCTTCTTCGCGTTCGGCCGAAGGCGATGACCGTTGCCGTCATTCTGGCTGGCCTGTTCCCGATCCTGGTTGGCACGGGGGCAGGTTCGGAAGTTATGAGCCGGATCGCCGCGCCGATGATCGGCGGCATGATCACCGCACCCTTGTTGTCCATGTTCGTATTACCCGCCGCTTACCTCTTGATGCGGCGCCCCCGGCCTGAACGGCCATCACAATCCGAAGGAGAAGACGAATGCGTACCACAACCCGCTTAACCCTACTGGTTGCGCCATTGATGCTGGCCGCGTGCGACAGCAATGCAGAAATGGCTGAGCACGAAGGCATGGCAATGGACGAGAGATCCATGCCAGGCATGCATGACGGCATGGATCAAGGCGTCACCCCCAAGACGGCTAGCGCTATTGGCACTGTGACTGCCATCGACGCCGAAGCAGGCACAGTCACGATCGACCATGCGGCGGTTCCAGAGCTCGAATGGCCCGAGATGGTCATGGCTTTTGACGCCACCGAGGAAGTTCGCGGCGACGTCGCGGTCGGC